>JAABUY010000183.1_pt1 | contig 127599 bp, 124 predicted proteins | sample 5560271 | NCBI WGS metagenome assembly JAABUY01 (sample SAMN10711886, study PRJNA513374) | rock metagenome | isolation source: Antarctica rocks | place: Antarctica: Victoria Land, University Valley
ATGATAGCTGATGGACTGACCAAGCCCTTGCCAAGACAGATGTTTGAGCGCTTTGTGTGTCAGCTGGGACTTGACAACAGTGGGAGCCAATAGATATGGATGCACTGAGTGGGAGTGTTGAGAAGTGTGGTGCTCTATCTGCGTCCTTGACTCCTTTAGTCTTAGCGTAAGGGGCTGGCAGAGTCTTCTCCTGCCTTAGACGGCAGAGCTCCTGCTATCCATCGAACGATACCCCAAGTCGACTGCAGTCAACGTCGACGCGTGAGATCCACTAGATAGGCAGATAGCACAAGTACCCATTATCCTTTCAACAACTCTTTTTATTTAAGAATCTCATCAACTTCAGAACTTAATTGCTGCACAAATAATTTAGCTTATTTTAGACTGCTTTGCAGCTCTGAACTAGCTCAAAATTCATTGACATTAAAGATATGTGCTTTTATAAATTAATTATTATAAATTAAATTTTATAGAACACACTCTGTAAGCATTTTTAATATATAAGTTTTTAATGAATGAATTTTCAATATCTTATAAGACTTAAATCATTTAACTTTAAACTTTTAAAACTCTTCATTTCATATAAACATTCAGTCTTCTTTCTTTATAATGCTTAACTGCACTGTTTCATTACAAATCATTTTCAATTTAATAATCTTTCATAAAAGAATTTCATTAACAGTTACTTAAATTATCTATATCTATTTAACTCATTTTAACTGATCTTTAAAGTCAATTTCTCTCAGCAATTAAAGATTATTTAAGTCATTTAATAATTATAAATTTATCTTATACAGTAGATAGAATGAGCTCTGTTTAGTTGTACTATGAACTCAGATTTAAGTCATAAAAAGTGTTTATGATAAGTATTTGTCTTATAGTTAAGTTAATTTATTCATAAGATATTTTGTAAGCATGAAGCTCAACATTTTATTTAGATTTTCTATCTTTTCATTTATGCAGAGATAATAAAAAGTCATTGTTTTATGTTAAGTTCTTGTTAGATATATAACTCACGATAGCTGTGCTATTAGTGTGGTGCCCACTTTTAACAGGTTATGAGCCCAGGTTAGTGCAGTGGTTTGGTTTCTTGCCTAAAACCTCAGGGAGGTATGCGCCTAGGCCACCTTGCCGGTGGTTCAAGTCCATGGTGAGGAAGTAAGCCCAAAGGTTGCGAGTTTGAACCACTGTCTGTGCGCACCCTTCACACCTATGGGCCGGTTGCGGGCCGGTCGCGAGTTAGGGAAAGTGTTAGATATATAACTCATGATAGCTGTGCTATTAGTGTGGTGCCCACTTTTAACAGTTCTGAGCTTTTTCAAATAGTAAATCATGACATAGCTGAGAAAGTTTATACTGTTATTGAATAGTAACTCTCTCAATGAATTATAATTTGTAAAGATTTTATCATACAGAAAATCTGTAACTGTTGCTTTCATTACATTTGAAACAGCTTTAATCACAGATCAGTCTATAGCATAATTAATTGTCATTATAATTTAGCAATTTTCTCAGAGTGTTCAAGATAGTATATTTATCATGTTAATTTCTTATCTTTTAAATAATAATAAGTTTACACAGTACTGAAACTGTAGAAATGACACTTCATCATTATTTTACTTTTAGATTAAATATATATTAGATATATAACTCACAATAGCTGTAGCTAAAAGTGTGGTGCTCACTTTTAATAGGTTATGAGCTCAGGTTGACATAATGATATTAAATATGTGTTGACTGCCTTACTTATGTAAGCTTAAGGTTATAAGTTTAAACTATATTGTATACACATTCTTTCTGTCTATGAGAAGCTGAGTAAGCAACATATAAGTGTGTTGATCAATTACAGGTTAGAGAGAGTGTTAGATATATAACTCATAATAGCTGTGGCTAAAAGTGTGATGCTCACTTTTAACAATATAGATCATTCAATTTCAAATTATAATGTAGTTAAAATTGATTCATCACTGTCATGATATCACTATGCACTCATATTAAATCATAGCTGAACTCCTCACACAATGATTAATAAGTGAAGTACTATATAGACAGTCTTTACATACAAATCTTTTAAGTTTTTTAGTTGTTAATCTTCATCAATACAAGATCTTAACATCAAAACTTCATCAAATAGCTGTCATAATGTAGTGTCTCACATTGTCACATATCTTACTCATCAGCCTCTTATAGATAAGAGACTTGTGAATTCACAATTTTAACAACTTTATCTTTTTAAAGAATGACAATTCATTACATTGTAATATGCAGACTAAAAGTCAGCAAAATGAAATAGAATCATTCTCTGACTGTATTAAGACTTAAGTAATTTCTAAAGAATGAGAATCTGCAGAGATTCAGACTGCTATTTAAACTGTAAAGAAAAAGAACTGATATTTAGATAAACAGATCTGTCTGACTGAAATTAGGCAGATTAATGATGAGAAAATATGATAACTCATGAAAATCAATTGTGAATCACAAGCATTTAACATGCATAATGATGTTGATAAACTTCTGAGAGATGAAGACTCTTAAGTCTCATCTAAGAAGAAATTACATACAGAATCTTTTTATGCTCTCATTAACTCTTTAAATTTAATGAAGTGACATGCATTCAAAGTTGTGTATGCACTTTTAGCAAAACAGATGCAACAGCTAAAGAATTTGCTTACATATAATGAGAAGTTTATTCATGAACATACTGAGTTTATATGCAGTGCTGTGACAGCATGTCACTTAATCTTTAAAAACTTCTTTGATAACTGCAATAAAATTCTCTTTGTCATGCAGTTCTTAGCAGAAGAACCTTAAGATGCATGATTTTATCACATTAATGAGAATAAACTTCTAAATAACAAGTCATAAATATTCTTTTTAAAGTTTCTGCTTAATCTTATTGAGAACTCAGTGAACTGCAGACTTAACACAGTACAGAAATACTTAAAAGTTATACAGAAATTTACTTAATCAGTTTAAGCTTTTGCAACATATCTTGACATGCTGAAAGATCAGCTTCTGAGCTACATAGAGAAACAGAGAATAAGTTATTTCTTTATAAAATTTTGATTGAAGATTTAAATGACTTTGATCAACTATCAAGATCTTTTAAAGATAAGAAAAAGCCTGATAGCTCTGATCACTAAATTAGAGGTTAATCAGCAATCTGTAGATAATTATATGATTTAGAGTCACACTGTTAAGAAAATTTATAAACATCACTTACACTCTTTTACTCAGGCAGCAAAGCTGCAGCAGAACAATTGTCTTAATTCTGAGACTATAAAATTAAGTCATTATGACAATGTAGACAAACTCTGTTTTGAGACTGATGTTAAGAAGAATGACTGCTATAATTATGAGAGATCAGATCATTTCACAAAAAACTGCAGAAGTCTCTCAAAAAATCTTAATTACATTAAGATTAATGTAGTTAAGACAAAAAAGACAGAGTCTTGTTGACTGTGCTTTAGCAACAAAAATTAGATTAAAGATTATAAAGAAATCTAGCATTATAAAGAAAGATTAAGTCTAAATTAAATCTGATTAAGTTTCTGTCAGTATACTGTTGAACACTGCAGCAGAGATCAATATAATGTCTTAATGATATGTTGTTGCTCATTAATTGACATAAGTTAATGTAAAACTTCTGAGATCAGAGCTTCTAAAAGAACAACATGTTTACTGCTATGATACATATTTAATGAAGTATAAATTCATCAACAGTTAAAAATAAAAGCAAACTGAAAAGCAGTTGTTCTATATCTTAAATAAGAATGAATCTGAACTCATCTTTGATCTCTTAGATCTGAAATGACAACACATTTATATTGATTGTGACTTGTACACATAACACTATAAGATAAAACAGATGTCTCTGATTATTGATGAGTCTGAAGTGTTTATCAACAACATTTAAAATCAATCTGCTGTTTATGCATTGTTGATGATGTCTAAGTTAAACTCATCAATAACTGCTGTACATGTTGTTGATGAGATGTTGATGCTATCTTAATGATATGACAAATATGCAGATGTGTTCTCTAAAGAGAATGTTGACAAGTTATCATCTTATTAAGATCATGATCATGTCATAAAGATAAAGAAATATAAATCACTCTATGATTCACTTTACAATCTGTTGAAAACAGAGCTATAAGTGCTTAAAGAATATCTAAATAATATTTTAATAAAAAGATAAATACAACATTCTGTCAGCTCTGCAGAAGCATCAGTTCTATTTATTTTAAAAAATGAAGAAAGCTTATGTCTATGTATTGATTACAGAGATCTTAACAAGATTACTATTAAGAATTGTCACTCTCTGCTGCTGATTAGTGAGACACTTAATTGTTTAAGTGAAGTTAAAATGTTCATCAAACTAAATCTTAAGAATGCTTATCACTGCATTAGAATCAAGAAAGATGACAAGTAAAAGATTACATTTTGCACATATTACAGTCATTTTAAGTACATAATCATGTCATTTAAACTGATTAATGTCTCAACAACTTTTCAAGTCTATATTAACTGAGCATTAACTGAGTTAGTTGATGTCTTTTATGTAATATATCTAAATAATATCTTGATCTATTTCAGTTCTCTAAAAGAACATTAAAGTCATGTAAAACAAATTCTGAAGCAACTTTAACAGTTTAAATTGTATGCAAATTTAAAGAAGTGCACTTTTCATACTACACAGATAGAATTTCTTAAGTTTATTATCTTCACTACTGATGTTTTGATGAATCAACAATGAGTTAAAATCATAAAGAAATGATCAGTATCTAGAAGCTACTATGAAATATAAATATTTCTAAAGTTTACAAACTTTTACTGTCACTTTATACAGAGCTATTCTAAGATCACTGTGTCTTTAACTGATCTGTTAAAAGACAGCAAGAACAGCAAGAAGATAGATATCTTTAAGTAATTATAAACAGCAGTGTAAGTGTTTTGTAAACTTTACAACATCTTTACATAGACATTTATTCTGATGCACTTTAACTCAAAGCTAAAAGCTTAAGTTGAAATTAATATCTCAATAGTTGAGCTGACAGATATCTATTTACAGCTTTAAATGAATGCTCAATGACACTTTGTTATCTTCTGATTAAGAAAGTTAAACTCAGCTAAAATATGCTATGAAACTTATGATCAAGAATTGTTGACAATCATGAAGATATTTAAACACTGATGATACTATCTTGAGAGTAGTTGTTATCTCATTGAGATACTCATAAATCACAATAATCTATAAAAGTTTATGAATGTGAAATCATTAAATAGAAGATAAGCACACTGAGTTATAAAGTTAGCTGTTTATGATTTTATAATTACACATTGATCAAAGAAGACAAATCTCACTAATGTGTTATTGAGATGCTCTGACTACAAAGTTAAGAAGAACATAAACAGATTGTTGTTAACATTGTAATAAAAGCTGATCACACTATCTTAAAAGTTAGAATTAAGCATTACTGCTTTAGTTAGTCAAATCAATGCTTAAAGCTTAGATCTGTAAATTATGCTGACTGTTTTATTAAAAGAATATTAATTAAGTATTCAGACTGAAGGCCATGACTGTTAAGAACAAGTTAACAGAAGATTTAGAAAGTCTTTATCTGAGAATGAACTGAAAAATGATGATTATATATCTAATTTATCTATACACAACATAGCAGAAGAGCTGCTTAACTCTGTTGCTGAAATTACTGATTGCAAACAGTTTATTTCATGTATATTGATTCAGAAAGTGACTGACAACAAAACAATACATAATAAGAAGCAATCATTCTTTCTTGAACTTGTTCATCTCTTGCAGAACACTGATGTTTTAACAGTAAAGATGCAACAAGACTTAAAATCACAAAGTAATTGCAGCTATTAAGACATTGATGACAGTCTGTGAATGTTTGATTTTACTAAACTACTTTGTCACAAAAACAAGATATACATATTATTTGACAAAGCTGTTAAGAATGAGCTTATGAAGCTGCATTATGATGATGTTCTAGCAGAACATTATGAAGTAGACAGAACAATTAATTTATTGTTTAGAAAGTATTATTGAGTCAATATAATAAATAATGTTTAAAAATATGTCACTTTATATACTGTATGTCTAAGAGTTCAAGTATTAAGACACTGCTTATATAGCAAATTACAGTTGTTGTTATTATCTACTTAATTATGAAAGAAGATAACAATGAACATAATTACTGACTTGCTGCCTAGCAGATAAGAGACTAATGTTTATGACTTCATACTGATAATTGTAAATCATCTTATAAAGATGACTCAATATATTTCTGTTACTAAAAAACTTACTGCAATCAAGTTAACTGACATATATATTGAACAGATCATATATCACTATGAAGAACTCAGAAATATTGTCTTAAACTGAGAATCAATTTTCATCAATATATATTGATTTAAATTCTATTATTAACTTCAAACAAAGCAAAGATTAAGCACTGCCATTTATTTATAAACTGATGATTAAACTGAAAGACAGAACTAAATTTTAAAACATTATCTGCATTATTATTGTTGTGAAGAACAAGATGACTGAATGTTCTTTCTGTTAATGACAGAGTTTGTATATGCAAACAGAAAACATGTAACAATCAGTTAAACATTGTTCAAGACATTAATGAGCTATCACTTAAGAATTACTCAACACATTGAGAACAATGTCTGTGAAGAGAAGATGTTAGTAACAAAAGACTGAGTACAGTAAATGAAGAAAATCTGTATCATGATGATAAAGTAATAACAAGTTGCTGTGAAAGCATAAGTTAAGTACTTTGACAAAAATCATGTTCAAAAAAGCTACAATGTTGACAATCTAATGTTATTGTTCATTAAGAACTTAAAGCAACACAGATTAAGTAAGAAACTGTTGTACAAATTCATTGAGTCTTTTTAAATTGTCAATCTTATTAATAAATAAGCATACTAACTGATTCTGCCTGCTTATTACAGAATTTATAATGTATTTTATGTCTCATATCTAAAGTTTCATAAACATTATTTAAACAATAATTCTTTGTCAGAACTGCTTTCTTTGAATCTCATAAACAACAAGAAAGAATATGAGATTGAAGAGATCTTGAGCAAGAAATAAAGAAGAGAACAGTTGCAATATAAAGTTAAGTGAGTAGAATACTTGACAGAATATAATGAGTGACTTTAAGTAAAGAATATGAGAAGTGCAGAAGTGTTGCAACAAGAATATGATGCAAGAATAGAGAGAAAAAAGAAGTGTAAATGAGATTTAAGAAATTAAAAACTTTTATTGAAAATATTCTATATAGTATTATCTAGAAGAAGTAAAGTCAAAATATAATTAATATATCAGCAAAATGCTATCAAATCACTCTGTTATCTCTGCATCTGCATTGTTATCAGAAGCAAAAGACAAGAACAGTGACTGCTTATTGATGTTATAATTACTGTTAAAGTGACTAAGTCACAGCATTAAGTTACAAGAGCTTTTCAAGATGTTGTTACTTAACTGAAGAGAGAGAAGCTCACACTTGAAGTGAAGTAAACAACATGATGATGACAGTAAAGTGCAAGAAAATTAAGAGAATGAATCATAAAGTGAAAAATGTTTAACATAAATATCTGCATTACAGTGATTATCTGCTGCTCTTAAATCATGAGCAGCAACAGATTGCAAATCTTTATAGATTTATGATGACTGTTATGATGCTCAGCAACATGAGTAATGTAGATGATGACATACTTAATAAATGATGTCTACATATAATCAAGATGATGCTGAAGCTGAAACTGATGAACATCATTGACTGTCATAATGACAACATAATTAGCAAGTGCATGCAAGTTATTAACTCAACAGTTAAAGAATGCAGAGATCTATTATCATTAATGTGTCACAAGATAACAAGAAACTTTCTGTTAAACTGAGTTACACAGCTTTTAAAGTGTCTTGCAATAATTGCAATTCTGATTCTTAACAATGTTATATTAACTGATGTTGTCACTGATATGTTTTGAACAGCAGAGACAACAGAAAGAATTTAAGTTGTTGTTGATGTAATGATTATGATGTGACATCAAGATGGTGTCAGTGTGAGCAAATAAGAGAATAAAAAATTTGCTGAGAGTACAATGTTGTGAAGTGATGACATCTTTGAGGGTTGAGATGAAAACAGAATTGAGACATAACATGTGTGATAACATTACTGCAGAAGAAGAATGTGACATACAACACAGAGCAGAGAAATATTTATTAATTATAATCTTGAGCTCAGCACTCTTCTGAGTAACAAGTTTCTTACAAATCAATTATATCTTAGAGATGATGTTCTATGATGTTAACAGTGCAGCAATGATTATTAAGCAAGCATTTTCAATTAAATTTGTCAATAATAACTCATCTGCAGCTTGAGAAAGTGAAGATGAGACATAAAAAGATGACATTTCATCATTAAAAAGATTAAATAAATACAACTACATCTACATACAGCAATAAAGTCTCTGCTGTTGTCTTTTCTGCACAACAACACTATTCAGAGTGTGCATCTCATCATTATTGTGTAAACATTTTGTTAATAAATTCATCTTGAGATACTCACATTTCTTGTGCTCAATATTCTTCTTCATCATGTTCTGTTTCTGCATTTCATTTCAGTAAAATAAGTATGTCAACAATGTTACTTACAATATCTGTTGCATTCTTCACTGACTTAGCTCTTGCAGACTTAATCTTCAGAATTGATTCTGACAAATTTGTTAATTTGTTAACATTTGAGACTGTGTTGACAGACAGTATTTAATAATGAGAGTAACAGAAATCTAAAGATTTCTTATTGTGTTTCTTTGTACTTATATGGGTACATTTCTTAGACTGTGACATTGTTAGAACATGTTGATGTTTTAAATGCTATATATATAAAAATTACTGACAATTCTGCTGAATTCTTAATGAGAAATACAGCAAAGAGAATATCTCTCTTATTCTTCTTGATGATTATGATGTCAATGTTGCTATGCTTTTGCTATTGTGTCATTTATACAGTGTTATAAGAGAAAAGTGTTGTTCAAAGATATGAAGTTGCTATGACTTTGATATATTAAGGTGTTGAAGATAAAATAAATGCAAGTTATACATGAGAAAGAGTTTCTTATATATTGCAATCAAACAAAGAGATCACTGATCTAACTGATTTAAGAATAAAGAAAAGTTGATTTTGCTTACATTTTGCATATTATTCATCATTAAACAAAGCTGAATCATCATCTATTTAAATATGACAAACTTGAAGTATTGTGCAAGATCATCAGCCTAACTGAGATAGACAACAAGCAAAATACATAAGAATGTTAAGCAAATCATTGCTTACATCTCACTGATCTGATTTCACAAAATCACAATGTATTTATAATGTTGATGATATGTCAATGTGCTGAAGAATCAGCACATAGAAGAAAAGACAATTGTTATGATATCACTATGCACTTATACTGAATCATAGCTGAATTTCTCACACAATGATTGATAAGTAAAGTACTATATAGACAGTCTTTGCATACAAATCTTTTAAATTTCTTAGTTGTCAGTCTTCATCAATACAAGACCTTAACATTGAAACTTCATTGAATAGCTGTTGTAATGTAGTGTCTCACATTGTTACATACCTTACTCATCAGCCTCTTATAGATAAAAGGCTCATGGGTTCACAATCACATCATTTTTGCATACATGCTTATGAAGTAGTGACTTTTCAAATTCTATATTATCTTTCAAATACAGTATCATCACTTTCTCTCATTTCACATTGTCTAGCTCTTACAGAGCATTTAAGAACACTTTATTTACTGAATTTTTCTTTATAAAATTAAATTAATAACTAATCAAATCTAATATAACAGTCTAAGCTTCAAATCAATATTAAATGTTAAAATTATATTGCTGAAATTTATCAATTTATTAAGCTTGTTAAAAGGTGACACCACACTAATAGCATAGCTATCATAAGTTATATATCTAACACTCCTCCTAACTCACCATCAGCTCACAACTGACCTGCAGGTGTAAAGGGTGCACACAGACAGCAGTTTAAACTTGTGACCTTTGAGCTTACTTTCTCACCATAGACTTAAACCACCAGCAGAGGTGGCCTAGGCGCCATTTTATGCAAGAACAACTGCACTAACCTGAGCTCATAATCTGTTAAAAGGTGGCACCACACTAATAGCATAGCTATCATGAGTTATATATCTAACAAAGCTAGTCATTTAAATGAGTGCAGTGTATTCTTTAAATATTGTAGATCTTCATAATTCATAATAATAATTGTAATATAATCATTTTCAATATAGTACTGTCAAGTTCAAAGTGCATACTTAATGATCAATAACTTCTTTTTATAAACAGAATAATTGAGCTTTACATCTTGTAACTTTTAATCATCATAGATAATTAAATAAAGTTTTTCATTCATTTTATTCTGCATCAAGACACAGTTAATTGCTCATTTGAAAGTATTTGTTTTAATAGTAAATGATTTGTGTACAATTACTTAAATAAGTATTAATTCAAATGTAAGTGCATTCTTAAGCTGTTGAAAGACACTGTTACATAATATGTTTTAGACAATGAGTCAATTCTTCTTTATATATAACTCAACATCATTCTTCTTAAATAAATTCAATAGCAATGCTGTGATTCATGCAAATTCTTATATAAATCATTAATAATACAAAGTCAATTCAAGAAACTGCTGTATGTAATGTGCTGTCTTTGAGACAGATCAATTCTTAATGACTGATATCTTAATAGAGATTAATTATAGTGTGTCTTGTCTCATAATATATTTATAAAACTTAAGAATTTTCATCTCAACAATGCACTTACTAGACTTAACATATAGCTTATATTTCTTTAAGATATCAAGAACAGTTCATAAGTGTTTTAAATGATTTAAAATTAAGTTAGAAAAGATCAGTATGTTGTTGAGATATATTAAATAGAATTTGTTGAGTAAATTTCATAATGTAAAGTTCATCATTGACTGAAATGTTATTAAGACATTGTATAGCTCAAAGAACATAGCTGTGAACTTATATTTGCTATAATGAATGTTGAAGACAATCTTTTTTGTATTGTTTTTGATTATACAAACTTGATAATAGTTTAAAGTGAGATTAAGCTTGATTAAATATCAGGCTTTGTCAATTTGATCTAGACATTTCTGAATTTAAAGAAGTGAATATTCATCTTCTTTTTAACAAACAGAATCAGAAAGTTTCATAAACTTATAAATTTACAAATTAAATCTTTATTCAATAACTTTGTTATCTGTTTAGTCTGTTTGTTCAGCTGTAGCTGTGACAGAAAATAAGTATTTATGTTGACAGACTTAATGTTGCTGATATTAATGCTATGTTTAAATACTTATTTAAATGATAATTCATCTAATAAAGTCAATCTAAATATGAATTGAAACTCTTTAATAACAGTTCATAATTATTCATTTATAATAACTGACAGTTCAGCTTTTAACTTCTTTAAATTTTATTAAATCATTAATAAATATTTAATAGTTCTGCACTTTCAAAGTGTCTTCATAGCTGTACACTCTTTAATCACATTTAATATTAACTCATTTACAGCTCATTGTCACTTTTTTAGAAATAGATAATGATATTTTCATTATTAATTCTGAATTGTCATACAGTCTGTAACTTAATCAATCTGAGAATTAATGACTTTTAATTAAATTAATCTCAGAATGAGATTATATTCTTAAAGATTCACAATTTATACTTTTAATTATTGTTAAAAGCTATTTATCTTAAGATAAAAGATCAGCTTTACAGTTAATTAAATGATCTGCTTATTTAGTAAGAATATCTTAAGCAGTTTAATTTTATATTGATTATTAATTAATATTTGATTGACAACTATCAAGAAGATATATATTTAATTTACATTTAAATTAATTAATACTTTTATATTTATCTTGTTCAGTCTGTCTTGAATGTAATCTACAAGAATATATAAATTTAAATTGAAAGCATTGATTTAATTAAAGATTATACTTAATAATAAGAATTTTAGATCATTCAGTGTAGATGCTTCACTTAAATCATTATTAAATTAAATAAAAGCTTCTGTTAACTTATTTATAAACACTTTTATATTTATAAATGACTTTAATTTTTCAAATTATTTAAATTAACTTCAACAATCTTTAACTTCTTCTTATCTTTATTCTTTCTCTTAATCTTATCTTTACTCTTATCTGTGTTCTTGTTGTCTCAGCAGTCTTTAACTATATGTAAGAACTTTTTATAATAAAAATACACTTTATTCTTTTTACATTAAATTCAATAAACTTTCATATTCAACTTATTTAATTTAGACATAATTGATCTTTCATGACTTTAAGACTGATCTTAAGAATTGTTTAATAAGTTATTATGATTTAAATTTGAGTTATTAAAGATATTAAGATAACTCTCATTATGTATTTCTTAAAGATTTTGTTTAATTCAATTAATTTATTAAATTAACTCATCAAAAGTAGTCACTTCAGTTTCTAAATACTTTCAGAGTTTAAATTAAATCTTTTGCTTTAAACTTTAAATAAATTGTTGTTTCTGTTTATATTTAATTGAGATAGACTGAAGAAGTTGTACAATCTTTGTAAACTTTACTTTATATTGTTAAATTAATTTTGTTTGTTTCAGTGCCTCATAACAGTAACATTGATGTTTTATTTCATTAATATTTTCAAAGATCAGTAAAAAATGCTAAAAAGAAATTATTTATATTTTAAAATCTAATATTTAATGAGTCTTCTTCAGCTCAAAATTGTTCTTCTTTTTAAAGTCATTATTATTGAGAAGTGATGTTCTAGCTGCTTCTATGAAGCAAGATAAAACTAATATCAAAGACTGAGTGAAGACTCTACTTACATTAACTGCAGTCAATATTCTTTTTATTTCTTCTGCAACTCTCTTAATCAAGATGTGCTCATAGACAACACAGTTTAGAGATTTCACTAAATGATATAATATAGCATGAGTATCTACTTTCTTTCAATAAATTATGAGCTCAAATTAGCAAAAAGCTTCTCAGAGAAAGTGCATACTTTTAATGTGATGATAGCTGAGTATGTCAGCTTTTGAGATTCATGAAAGATTTATAATAAATTTAGCTTTAACAGAATCAGTACACTGACAACAGTTATGTACATTAATTATTGAGATTCACAATCAATTTAGCTTTAGCAGTATTATTGATTATTGAGATTTATAATAAATTTAACTTTAGCAAAATCAGCATTCTGCAGCAGCTGAGTATGTTTAACTTAGAAAATTCATAAAGAATTGATCTCAATAAAAATTAACATTCATAGTTGCTCAGAGAGCACTGTTCTTTGATAGCTTAATATGAGTTATTGAAATGAATAAACACTATTATTTCATAAAATAAAAGACACAAAAGCTTTCTATTTGTTTTATTTATATTATCTTCAATACATACATTGTTATTTTACTTTATGCACTTCTTATACTACATGCTGACTATCATCATCATGAACTTCAACAACTTCTTTATAAAGCAACAATTCATCTTAATTCTTACTTACAAAAACTGTAATCAATGATTCATTCTTATAAAAAGATAACTGATAAAAGAAGATCTATAAAATGTTGTTGAAGTCTTAACAGTTAATATACTGATCAGTAAATTCTTAGATTCATTTTTTCTCAGCAGTCTCAGCTTTAAAAGTCAGAAAATTGATGTAAAGATTTTATATTGATTTATTATCTGCATAAATACAGATAATCAAGAATATCTGATGAACAAAATTAATGTAAAGAATGTTTAAAATATGTTAAAGTTCAAGTACAAGAAGAAGCTGCAGATAACTGAGAGACAATATTTAATGAAGTTTGTTGAATACAGAATGTCAAAAAATGTATTCATTAAAGAAGCATAAATTTATCTGAGCAAACTCAGTAAAAAGATTGCTGCAACTCAGTCTGATATGATTGAGTTGTTTAAATCAAAACAACAGTTTTAGATGCTGCTTTAAGTGCTATTAATTAAGTATATTGTGATTTATGATGTCATTGACATTCAGAACAATTCAGACATCAAGAGAGATTTATAAAAGCTTTAGAAAAAAGAGACACAGCTTAAGACTAACAAGACTGTTATTGTTTTGTGAATAGATAAATAGAAAGAAGATCAACATTTAATGAATTAAAATTGCAGTTCATTGAATTATTATGCAGTTAATATTAAGCAACATTATTGCAGATCATTCAGCTCAGACAGTAATCATTTTTCTTGTTACTTTATTAAGTGCTTTCTTTATAATAATTCTTACTCTATTAAAGATTATAAATTTCTTTCTGATGTCAAGTGAGATGCTTAAAAGAAGATAAGCAGATCAACTGTAATTAAGCTGTACAGATTGATTGCAGTTAAGTTGTATTAGAAGTCAGTCTATAAAGAAAAAGAAAAGAGATACAGAGTCTTTGATGCAGAAGTTAATGATAGTAATGATGATGATTTTTTTTTTAAATTTAAAGAGAAAGAAAAAGTTAATAATGAAATTGCTGCTCTGTTTAAAGAAACTGTCAATAAGATATTTAAATTTAAATGAGTTGCAGACTCTGAATTCTTCTCATACATAACTGATTAACTTTAACTCTTCAGTGATCTTCTTATACAAATGAGATGTTGACAAATTAAAGTTAAGAAAGAACATTTATATTCTCACTATTGTGAAGTAATCATTATACAAGTCAGGTCAGAAAATTCTGTTCACTCTGAATGACTGATGCAAGTCTCTTAACATTACATTGCAATACATAATATTCTACATGTCAATTCAAAATAATGTTGTCAAAAGAATCATCTGAATTACTGAGAACTCAGTGTGCACTATGATCAAAGAAACACAACTATAAATAAAGTTCTGAGTGCAGACAGCATAAACAGATGCTTATCTTTGCAATTAAATAGCAATTAATCTCTTAATTAATGACAAATAGATAACTTCTGAGAAAGCTTTCATTGATGTAAAGTCATTCATCAATTACATTTATATATAAGAATGCAAGTACTACAGCTACATTGATCTCAAGTTATTATCTGAAGGCAGACACAACAAATTCATAAATTAAGAATGAGTAAGAGTCTTTATAAGTTATATTGAGAAAATCACAAAGCAATATTAGCTTTAAGCTTCAGATCTCAAGTACATCATTAAGAATTATGCTGTGAAGTTTGCTGAAAGCAAGAAGAAAGACACTGTTGATTTTAAACTGCAATGATAAACATTAAATGTTCTTCTGAATAGAAGATCTGTTAAACATTTATAAAAGAAGTCAATCATTGTGAAGATCATAGCTTCAGATCAGACACTTATAATTTAAAACAATAAGATGCAGTCTGACTTGATCATGATCAAGACTGATAAGTCTTAAGATAAACAATATAAGATCAAGTTGACTGCAGTTAATCTAGATGAGTTGTTAGATAAGAAGATCAACATTGATTAAATTAAGACAGTGATACTTAAAGAAGTCAAAACCTTTCTGTGTGTTGAGATTCTGAAATGAAAGAAAAATGACAATGATGATGATTAAGATGTGAATAAATTCTTAATTAAAATATTAAAAGTTATACTGATACTTACAGTGTTCTCTGCAGACAAAGAAGACTCTGTAATTAGATCTGACATTTCAATGTCTGTTATCTATGCTGAAGCAGTGAGAGACTCAATCTAAGAAGAAATGTAAAAGAATATTATTTATGTGAAGCTGACAGTCTTAACAGCAAATGAAATATAAAAAGAGACTGTGTCATTAAGAAGAGTCAACATTGTGATCAGTAAATAAATTTTTAAATTTAAGCTGAACATTAATGAATTCTTAAATAAGCTTAAGACAAGACTTGTGACAAGAGACTTCTTATAGACATACAGTGTTGATTATGAAAATATTTTTATTTTTATTATTAAATTTAACACTCTGCAAATCTTTCTGACTATCATTGCACTTAAGAATCTAAAGTGTCATTAAGTGAATGTTAATAATATCTTCACAGAATTCTTTCTAAAGAAAACAATCTATATAGCACTCTCTTTTAAAATTAATATTGCATTTAATTGTATTCTGTGCATACTGCACAGTCTTTATGATCTTAAGTAAGCTGCACAGAACTGATATAAACAATGTGTCATTAAATTACTTAAATTAAATCTTCATTAAAGTAAAGCTGATTTCTGTCTTCTTCTTTACAGCATTAAAAGAATCATGCTGCTTTTTTATATAAACAATATTGTTATAACTTCAGCAAATCTATTATACATTCTCTGATTTAAGCAAGCTCTTGTGAGCATGTTTAAAGTTAAGAACTTGAGAAAGACACAGAAAATTCTCAGCATTTAAGTTATATGCAGCTGCAAAATGAGAATTCTGCATCTGAATCAGACTCATTACATAAATAAGATATTAAAGAATTTTTACATGTAATCTGATAAGCACAGAGTTATCAGCATTTCATTTAATGAATATAATGTTTTTTGTCTTGTCAGCTTAACTGATTAAAGAATAGATCAAAGACAGTATTAATAGATAATTAAAAGTTTAATGTATGTAACAATTCATATTTAATTAGACATCATCTTCACATTAAATCAACTAAGTTAATATTTCAGCAATTCTGTAAAGCATTATGAATACACACTTAAGAAACTACTGCAGTACATAAAATTAATCATTAATCTCAGCATCATATACAGCTTTAATGAGAGTCAAGCAATGCTTAAATACTCTGACTTCAATTATGTTTCAGACAAACAGAATCAGAAATTAATTTTAAAGTGTATTTATATGCTTAAAGATGAATCAGTATTGTGAATAAGTCAAAAGCAAAAGTTTATCATTATTTTAATTACTGAGACTGAATACATAATCATGTCAATGTGTATAAAGACTGAGATCTGACTTGAACAGATGTTAAAAGACATTGTTAGATATATAACTCATGATAGCTGTGGCTAAAAGTGTGGTGCTCACTTTTGACAGGTTATGAGCCTGAGTTGGTGTAATGATATTGAACATGTATTGGCTGCCTTACCTGCATAAGCTTAAGGTTATGAGTTCAAACTATGTTGCATGCATATTCTTTCTGCCTGTGAGAAGCTGAGTAAGCAATGTATGAGCATGCTGGCTGATCATGAGTTAAAGAGAGTGTTAAATATATAACTCATGATAGCTGTGGCTAAAAGTGTGATGCTCACTTTTGACAGACATAAACATAAATAAATATCTTGAAGTCAATTTATACTGCATAAACATTTAAGAAAATGAAGTTCATTAAGTATCTTTACTCATTTAGCTCAAAGAAGATAATTAAGCTGTCTTGATCTTAATTAAGAATGTATATATACATAAATGATCAAAGTATATTGATGTCTTCTATCACAACATTTATGATCTGCATAAGTACAATCAGATTCAGATAGACTTTGTGCTCAGTTAAGAGATAATTATTAATGAACTTATTAAATTTCTGTTTAAATGAATCTTTAAGTGATTCATTGAATTTATAAAACTCATTATTGATGATTAGTTAAACTTTTAGATGATTTGTTAAACTCTTAGTGATGTGTTTAGTTATCTGATGTTTGTCATCAGTGAAAGTCAATAGATGCAGTCTTACTGAGTGAAAATGTTGAGAAATGATGTTTTAACTGCTTCTATAAAGTGAAATAAAATTAATATCAAAGATTAAGTGAAGACTCTGCTTACATTAACTGCAGTCAACATTCTTTTTACTTTTTCTGCAACTTTCTTAATTAAGATGTGCTTATAGACAACACAGTTTAGAGATTTTACTAGATGACATAGTATAGCATAAGTATCTACTTTCTTTCAATAATTATACTTTAACAGTATCTTTTAAATAACTGACTGTAACAGTGATCTTTGTTTCATCATTTAGAAGTTAATTAATCAACATTTTATAAAATTAAAAATAAACTTTCATTTTAAGAATTTACATTTCTGCAGTGTTTACTTTTTAACTATTCTTATAAATAAATAGTGTCTTCATCTTCAAAGAATTCTTAAACACTGTTATAAAAAAAAAATTTATTACATTAAATATTTTTTAAGTCTCTGAAGCTGCACTAAATAGAGATATAATCTCAGACATAAAGCTAAAAATTAATTAATTAATATAAATATTTTTTAATTAAGTTTAAAGAAATGCAATTTAACTTATCATTGTCTTATAATTGATTTAAGAAGTCATTTTTAACATTGTTAGTTAATTAATAATAATAAGTTTATTTATCATTATAGAAATAAAATTGAGCTTTATACTGAGAGATTGTAAATAATTAAAGATATTAATTAATAAATCAATTTTAATTTAATTCAAATTGCTGTTGAACATATTATGATATAAGAAAAATAAAACTTTTTTTTATACAATATAACATAAAGATTTATCTCTTTATTCTGTAGTCTCAACATTGAAGTAATGATAAGCACTGAAAAGAAAATGAATATGTAATTTATGTATTATTGCATTGAAATTTTTACAATTAAAATATAAATTAAATCAGCTCAGATCAAAGTCTGAGCTTCAGAGTTGCTTAAAAGTATGTTTTAAATCTTTGATATTATCAGATGTGAATCAGTCTGTAGAAAGCTTTTTCTATTCATTTATGCTATGTAGAGTATATATAGAAAATGATGACTAAGACATAAATAGGGGTGCTTAGTAAGAGATGAGTAAGCAACAATATCACAAAGTGATAGAGTGTTGAAGCGAAATGCTAACCTGAAACGCGTTGCAGCATGGATGTGGCTTGGCGCGTCTGAAGCACCATTAACTTAAGGTAGCTACCTTACCTTAATCACACCCACACCCATGTCTTGGGATTCAATGCATCAGAGTCTTCTGCAGTGTACGAGCTCGACAGGAGCGGCCAGACAATGACGGAAGAAGAGAGGGATAACCTGCTTTGCCCTCCATCGTGAGCAGACTACCTTAGTCCAGCTTAAGCCTATCATGATGTCCAAACTGACGTGCTTCAGAGAACAAGCATGCCCCTCCATTGACCGACTGCAGTCCCACTACCACCCGCTACATTCCTTCGACTTGGCCAAGGGAGACCAGAAACATTACCAGCAGCAATATGGCGACATGTACTTCTTACGGCTGGCCAAGCTCAAGCCGGCCGTCGAAGAGCTTGCTATAGAAGCATGGGATGGAATGGAGGTAGGGTTCAAACCCTTTCCAATACCGCCAACGCCTCAGACTAATTCTGGTGACTGATAGATAGCAGGCGATGTCGTCCGCCGCGTAGACCGTGTCCTCGACGTTCGGCAAGGCGAGCTCTGCTGGGTTGCTGGGACGGTGTACATGGACATGCCGCTGAAACCGAACATCCTCGACGACATATCCAAAGACGTCAGTCGTCCGCCCTGCCCTTCCCCCGTCAAGAATTGAGCCATTGTCAAGGCTGACACATCCGATCAATTCTAGCACTGGATCTCCGCACCCCCACCCCGCGAAAAGTACCTCTCCCCCGACGGCCTCGACCAAATCATGCTCGAAGACGAATCCGGTCGTCTCCGCCTCATCGGCACCTTCCTCCAGACCGAGATGCTCGTGACCGGCTGCATCATCGCCGTCATGGGCACCGAGAACGCCAACGGCGACTTCGAAGTCGTCGACCTCAAGATCCCGGACCTCGCTCGCCAGCCGCAACGCTGGGAGCGCGACGACATCGCCGCAGAGACCGGCTCCGGGAAGGACAAGACCCCCTCGAAAACGCGAGCCGACCAAGGCGCCAAACTCGCTCTCGTCAGCGGCCTCGCCATCACCGGCGACGACGCCGACACCCTGACCCTCACCCTCCTCGTGGAATGGCTCCTCGGCGAGGCTGCCGGGCCCACGGAGCAGAACCGCGTCGCGCGCATCTCGCGCCTCGTCATCGCCGGCAACTCGCTGGCGGAAGCGTCGCCGCTCCAGCCGCACGACGACCAGCCGCCGGGCAAGAAAGCCGGCAAGAAGTACGGCTACGATTCCTCGGCTTACAACCCCGCCCCGACGGCCCATCTGGATTCGTTCCTCGCGTCGCTGTTGCCGTCCATACCCATCACGCTGCTTCCCGGCGAGTCGGACCCCGCCAACGTGTCGTTGCCGCAGCAGCCAATTCATCCGGCGATGTTTCCGCATAGTAGGGCCTACACCGCCATGCCGGGCGCGACGGAGCCGGGCTGGTTCGACGCCGTGACGAATCCGTGGGAGGGAGACGTCGAGGGGTGGAGGGTGATGGCTACCGGTGGACAACCGGTGGATGACGTGTTCAAGTACGTGGATGGCGACGATCGGTTGGAGATGATGGAGCACATGCTGCGGTGGAGGTGTGGCGCGCCTACTGCGCCGGATACTTTATGTAAGTCTCTTTCACTCGAACGCGTGTATTGTGGGGTTGGAAGATTTACGTGGAGCTGATGGGTTGGGACCTCGTGTTACTCTGTGTAGGGTGCTATCCATTCCAAGACAAGGACCAATTCGTCATCGAAGAATGTCCGCACGTCTATATCGTAGGCAACCAACCCAAATTCGAAACTACCGTCATCGAGGGCCCAGCGGGTCAAAGTGTCAGATTAATTGCTCTACCTAAGTTCAAGGAAACGGGGGAAGTGGTGCTGCTGGACGCGGGTACGCTGGAAGTAGAAATCGTGAAGTTTGAGGTGTTCAACGGGACGTGAATGATGAATGAATAGAAAACGTGCTGGGGACCTCCATTTGCGTCGCTGCTGAGAGAAGGAAAGTGAAAACGTGCTGGTGACCCCCATCTGAAGACAATCTGCTGGGGTGGGGAGCTTGTCAGTGATACTCGGTTAAGACAAAGGGTCAAGCATTTACCTGTTGTGGTGGTATTGGCGCACCTCACCGCCGATGCTCAGCTGGCTGGGGCTGTCCCATTCATTACGAAAGGGATCACCCAGGTGTGGGGCCCTCCCCTTAGTGTCGCGGCGAGAGTCCGAACCGCCGCCACTTGCATGTGTTCGGGGGGAGGGAAATAGTGACACTTGTAAATTCGGAGCATGGAGCGCTCTACGTATATTGGCCCATAGATGACCATGAAACTTTTCAACGATCGGTGTTTGGCGATGGACTCGAATATCGTCGTGAAGAGGTGTTGCCACTTCGGCTCCCAATAGGGTATGCCGATGCGCCCCTTGTGGTACGGGACGAGGTAGCTGATCCTTTCAAGATTGGGTGCATCGGTGGCGAGTTGAGAGATTGCATTGCCCATTTCGCGCATGTCATCGTGATACATGTCCTGCGACACAGTTGGAAAAACCCCAGGTCTTCGTGGTGCCGAGAAGAATATGAGCTTGAGAAAAGGGACGAAGCGGCTCGGTATGTCAATAATGCGGTTTGGATACGCGTCCGCGAATGGAACTGGTAAGGTACGTGCCATGAAGCGGAACAGGTTCTCGCGGTACAGAATCACTGTCGCTTCGGCGTTGGTCAATCGACTGACTTGAAGAATAGCGGCGAAGTTTGGATTTTTGGGTTTCCGAAACCAGTACGTGTGGATAGGGCCAGGGGCTCTGAGAAGGTAACGATAAACCATGTTGCGAAGCTCGGCAGGAAGTTTAGTGAACGGGAACGGCTCGGACTCGTCATCGTCGATCCTCAAGGGCCAGTTGACTGGACGCGGCACGAGTGCAGTGGAGGTCGACTTGGTTGCCGTCTCGTCATCTCCAGTCTCCGCTGACGAGGGACCCAGAATCGAGCAACGGGGGGTCGAGGGGGTCAAGGTCATGTTGGCAGTATTTTCAAGCTCTTGATCTTGCATTTGAGGGGGTGAAGCTGAAGAGACTGGGATCAAAGCCGTCGAAGGCACACTGGTAGAGTCCGACATCGAGCTTCGCGAGATACTGCAGGCTCGTTAGCTAGAAGTTGAATACATCTAGGGCAAATCAAGAGAGCCATACCTCGGAAGTGTTTGTGAAAGGAAGTTTGGTGAGGGTAGGTAATCTTTGATCTTCGTCGAAGCCCAAGAGGTGCGACCGTGACGAGTGCCCTAACCTAGCTCTTCTAGCTGAACTTCTGGAAGGCACAAAGACTGTAGAAGATTGTATATGGACCTAAAGAGTGCTGTAATCAACAAGCGCGCTGCCGTCTTAGACCTGCTGTATCGTATGTAAGGTGATTTGCCAAGGTAGGATGAGAATCAAGTGTTGTTGACTCTGGCAGCTGTGAGTGTTTACCAAAGTGAATGGATTCAAATCCACTGCACCCTTCGCTTAATTTGCGAAGCTCGACCTTTAAGCGAAAGTATTCACATTCATCACATCATCCTCCGCGAAAAATGTTGATCAACAAGGATGTCGGTAGGTGGTCTCCAACTTCACCTCTCGCATGGTTAAGCACCCCTAACCTTGGAAATGTTAGCTATCACTACCAGCGCGGTACTCCTCGTTCCATATAAGCAGGAACATGTCTTGACATATCATGCCTGGATGAAAGATGAGGTGAACTTGTATCTTGTCTTTCTCTAAACCCAAGAGCTGAAACTGTGAACAAGGAGATACAACAAGCAACAGCCTCAGAACCCCTGTCTCTTGAGGAAGAATACAAGATGCAACAAGGCTGGCGCACTGACGCCGACAAGTTGACGTTCATCACGTGTCTACCCCAGACAGGGGAACAAACAGATGTTATCGCTGGGGAAGCTGATGGTCCAACGAGAATGATTGGAGATGTTAATCTCTTCTTAACGGAAGACAACAGCGACGAAGATGAAAACAGAGACTCGAACACCCTAGTGGGTGAGATCGAGTTGATGATTACAACAAAAGAGCATCGAGGTCGTGGATATGGGCGAGCCAGCCTACTGGCATTCTTGCAATTTCTCCATGCACATGAAGAGGACATCCTCAAGGAGTACAGTCAGACAAGACAAAGCTCCAGAAGTCTTTCCTCAAGTCTGGCATATCTCCGCGTCAAGATCGCTGAATCCAATGGCCGGAGCATATGGCTTTTCGAGAGTGTTGGGTTCCAGAAAGTATCTGCCGAAGCCAACTACTTTGGCGAAGTGGAACTTCGTTTGGTTCAACCGTTGAGCGAGACACTGGTATCCTTGAGAGCGAAGTTTGGCATTGCGGAGTATCGGGAATTGCATTATGGATCGCGTGTTGTTTAGATGGGATTGGTCGTCGTCTCGATGGGAGACAATTTCGCAGTCCGATGCCACCTTACCTAAGCGTCCCGCTTAGATAAGCTCCCTAGCGACATGAGACATGACGTCTGAATCAGCTCACAGTCAACAGCTGCCCCGCCTAAGGTGGGGCTGCTATGAAAACATTGAAAAAACATATTTTGAGCGAGCGTTTGGGTCTTTGGACTATAGTATCATAGCAAATATGAAACATATACAGCTTGATCCCCAAGCTAAGAAGCCCCCGACCAGGGACCATCCCCATGATAAGCAGCTTCAAGAAGCCCTACCCAAAGCTATACAAACCCGGGTTCACCCTACAAAGTCTGGGAATGAGAATGCCAGTATCTTTTTTGTCGGTAATGCCACTACGATCTTGTAAGCATCAATTAGACAAGCAGAAGGTGTGCGCCGCTGATCAAGCTGCTAGAGAATGGGAGGGCATCCGGCTCATGACCGATGTAAGCTGTCTCTATCAATTACGATCCGTTTCCACCAACTGAACGGCGTAGCCAAACTTCCTGCACGCCGGTGATCACGTCCACCTCGGGCCCGGCGTAACCAGCATCCGCAGAATCGACCCGGGTGTGGATCTCCACGACCTCCCGAACATCGACGTCGTGCTGCTCTCCCACTACCACGAGGACCATTTCGACAAAGAGGTCGAGGCATCACTCCGCCGCGACCTGCCGATTATCTCTACTCCGCACGCAAAAGCCCACCTGGAATCTAAAGGGCCCGGCGAGGATTTCAGCAACGTTCATGAACTCGACTTCTTCGACAGCATGATGGTGGACATTGTCCCTGGGTCGGAAAGTCACTCGGGGCAGACGGAGAGGCTGAGAAAGACGCCGAGCATCAAAGTTACGGGGATGCCGGGAAAACATGTGCCCGATGGAGTGTTGGGGACGTTGAATGATTTCCTGAAGGCAGTACCACCGACGAATGGGTGGATGGTGGAATTAGGGTATGGGAAGCAACCAGGCGCTGATGAGAGTTTCGAGTGTGGTTACCGGTATGCCATTGTTGCTCGGATAGCTTGTGATGTTTGCTGACCTTGGCAGGATATATATCTCCGGAGACACCTTGATGGTCGATGAGTTGAAACAGATCCCGGAGCGGTACAGGGGACAGAATATCGATCTGATGCTGATTCATCTCGGTGGAACGACGATCCCTGGACCTTCGATGCCGATACTGATGGTCACTATGGACGCAAAGCAAGGGTTGGAATTGGTGCAGCTGATTAACCCTGACTTGACGATCCCCATTCATTTCGAGTAAGTATCGCTTGCCTTCACTAACGTGGGCTTCCGCTAACGTCCCTGGCAGCGACTACGATGTCATGCTATCTCCATTATCAGATTTCAAGAAGGCTATGGAGGAGGCAGGGCTGAGCCAGAAGGTAGTATACTTGGATCGGAAGGATCAATACACATTCAACGTCAAGTCGACAACATAGTGATCGCATTGTCCTGTATCTGTCGAAAGTCGCTGCAGAGAATCCGGGTTGAAGATCCCTGATAGCGTTCCACAACAGATCCGTCACGTGAAATGGAGTAGGCGTTGCATGAACGGACGGCAACGGCTTCGAGTTGATAGCGCGCACAAGGTCTAGATAGCCTCTGCTATCCGCCAACCGCGAACTCAAGCATCCAGCCTAAGAAACCCACTCCCCACCCTCTGCAAACACCTATGCCACCCTCTTCCCCTTCCGGTTCTTCTTCGGCACGTCATTGATCTGTAAACCTACATCGAACAATCCCATCAGCACCAGCACCCATCTATATCCTCAGCCCCCCTCCAAATGAAAAGAGACACCTACTCGGCGGCAAACTCTGCTTCAACTTATCCGCCTTGTCCGAATCCTTCAACACGAGCGTATACAGCAGCCGATGACACCGGACCTTGAACTTGGTCTGCTGCGTCTTGCGATTGCGCTTTATCCGCGCCGCTGTTCATCACGCCATTCGTGTCAGCAGGATATCTACTTATTCTAGGACCAACACTCCGGTCTTTGGGGTTCAACGATCAGGATTGGAGGGAGGGAAAGACGAACAGGAAGCGTCCTTGCGCCGGCAGATCTCGATGAACTTTTTGATGTCGAAAACTTCTTGAGGCATTGTGGCGGTTGTGAGGTGGAGGGAAAAGTCTCGAATAGTTCGTCGTTGGGGAGGTAGTCGTCGTTGATGGGCCGCGGTAGAGGATGTGTGCGCGATCAGTTAGGTTTAGCGAGCGGATTAACCCTTGGTGCGGGTGGTCCGAGCTTGCCCTTGAACTAAGGTAGCTAGCGCCACGTGGCGGTGCGGTGCCAGCATCGAGGTTTACGTATCCCGCCGCCTTCCACCTTATCACCTCTACGGCGAGATTCACCTGATTGTCTCGACCACTCGCAAGACCTACGATTACTCCGAAAACTCCTCAACTCTAGACTTTACCCGACCTGAGCCGTCTCACACTTCCTCACCTCGGGCCCCGCAAGATGCCCACCCCACTAGACCGCGCCCTCCAGTCCCGCGTACGCCACACCTGGGCCCTCTCCGCTCTCCTCCATTGCGCGCCAGAATCACTAACAAAACCCCCATCACAGAACACCTTCCTCGCCTTCACCGGCATCGTCACCGCCGTCGCCGCCTGGACCATCTGGGGCAGCGACATGTTCCCCGCCGAGAAAGATCCCAGTGGAGGTACTTCTCCCCACCACCCCACCTTACCTCGCACCTTCCCGTACAGAAGCCACGTTTACTGAAACCCCGGAACCCTAGACCCGTCGAAATGGACGACGTCGGAAATGAGGCGCTGGCTTGAAGTGGTGAGAGCACTTTTGCCGTTCTGAACCGTACTTTCCTTCCTGCCTTCCTTTCACGTTCGGGTTCGAATGGGTGGTTGACCGGTTGTTCTGTGTCCGATAGAGGGGTCTGCTGCCTAGCTCGAGCGCGACGAGGGAGGAGCTTTTGGAGAGGGTGAGGGCGAATTTGAGACCTTAGAGGTGGGAGGCACTGGGACGATGGGGTCCGGATGGGTTGTGGGTTGTTTTCTTTTGTTTGGCGTGTGGGGTGTTAGGGCAAGTGGGGGAGTCGAGAGGCGCGGGATGGGGTGTGGTAAGGTAGGGTAGGAGCAGAATGATGTCTCTGTTCTTTCAGCTGTGCAGCTGATCTTTTGATCCTTTTCACTGTACAAATACATAATGGTGGGTGCTTCACCAGCTTACTGAGAATGCAGTGGAGCGAAAATAGCCTCATTCCACAATACTGTGTGACTATCATTTGGCACTTTCAACCTCGATGAAGCTGCAGCACGGTATTTCAAGCAAGATGGTAGGGTGCTACATTGCCTGGTGCTACGTTGCCATTGAATGGGAAGTGCTTTGGAATGTACCAGACATCCAAAGCATCCGATGTAGTGGGTTATGAAGGAAGGCTATCGAGCTCGTTGGACACCACACATGCCTGAGCGCCTGGGTGGCCTCTCTTCCATGCTCAGAGGCTCTTGCTTGGCTTGTCCGCAGCTTTGACAATCGCCTTGACGACCTCCTCCGGCTGGCTCAGGAATGGCGAATGGCCCGAGCTGCAAACCACGATGTCGCAACCGGGTATTTTCTCGGCAAACATGGTCTGCAGCTCGATCGGGATGGTCGCGTCGTTTGCGCATTTCAGGTAGACGCTGGGCACGTGTTTCCAGGGATCCTGCGACGTCTCCGAATGGTAATGATGGGCAGGATGATGTTTGAGCCGCTTCGTCCACTTCTCAGCCTCCGCGTTGGAGAGGTCGCTGTAGATTGTCTTTCGAGGTGTCTTGATCCAAACATAATCACCCTAGGGCGACTGCCCTGTCAGCGAGTCCGGGAGCCGGTCAACGGGAAACAACTGACCTTGTATTCGTACCATGGTGCCGGTGGTGCCACCTCTCCGACCGACATACAAGGAGCCGTGATGTAGACCAAACCCGTGACCCCCCCAGCCTTGCCAGAGGTCATCACTTCGGGAGCCAGCAAGCCGTTCAAGGCTTCGGGTGCTATAAACCCGCCTGCCGAATGCATGGCGACCGTGACATCGTGGCCGGCTTCCACCAATTTTGTGACTTCTTCTCGGACCGCCTGGGCGTCGTCTAGAAGAGTTTTGTTAGGAGGCTCACATCCCCAGCTGGGCAATTTGACTACAACTGCATGATATCCGCGCTTTCCAAGGTCGTCGACGACGACATCAAAGCCTGACGGATTTCTTCGACATGGTGACAGTATTGATTGTTATCTTCGGTGTTGTGACGAAGGTCAAAATTGGACGGTGGAAGTAAGTAGTGGGCAAAGCATGTGGCAGCCAGGTTGAATGATGGCTACTTGTTCTTTACTGCACTGGCTTGATCAGATGGCTACGACGACCTTTCAGCATCCCACTGACCAAGAACTAATCACAGTCGAGGCTTTCCAGACACTACCGTGCCACCAACCTGCGTCCCATGTGCCGTCCTGACGCATAAGTTACGGTATTATCACCGAGGAAGTAATTTGTGGTGAGGGTTGGGGGCGAACGATCCATGAGTCAATGTCTCTGCATGCAGTCTTACACGCCTCTGTTTCACTTTTGAAAGTTCTTCCCTCTTTGCCGATAACTAAATTGGAAAGAAGCACATATTTTGTCTAAAAGACATCGACTGTTCTTCTGTATCTTATTATTATTGTCCGAATTTCTTAGAGACAGCCATGCTCGGAAGTTCGTTGCACGGATGTCTGATAGAATAAGGAAGAAAGCTTCGCAGAGAAGAGTTTCGGTCGTAAGTTCAGAGAAAATGCTGCAGTTTGAGAGTAGTGAATGAGTGGTAGTTGAAAAAGTAAAAGAATAGTGGTAACGGACTCCTAGCCTAGCTAGCACCGACACATAGCATTGATTCGACCATTGGAGATAATTGCTGTAGTAAGTCAATCCAAAAGTCAAGAGTAGAGTCGGGGCAATGACCAGAGGTGAGTGAGTCAAGGCAACTCAGTGAAGCAGTGCCATATTAGGTAGTGAGGTGGAAGAAGTCCCCCTAGGCCATTAAATGAACGAACGCTTCATAACTTCAAGGCTAGCCTTGCGACCTGTACCCGTGTCTCACACTACCAGTCTGAAGTTTTGGCATTGGATTAGCCATTGATTGCCACGCTTCCCTCGCTCTTTCGAAGTCGTAGTACCGGGAGTCGGAATAAGTACAAATGTCTCGCTGAAGCCTCTCATCTCCGCATCCCTGAGTTCTCCAAACTTGACATACCCGCTCACCATAAGCATGATTGACATGTTCTTTCCGGATCCTCCTGAACTTGCTTCAACACCGTCAGCGGCGTAGTTCGGGTTGAGTACATGGCAATCATAAGATTGGATTTCGTAGTGTGCAGGCGGCATTTGCTTCTCGAACATGTTCTGGAATTCTGGTGCATCCGGTATGACATTGCCATTGAATACTATTGCCGGTAGAGGCTTGCCATCGGGCATCGCTGACGGTGCGCTATAGAAGGAGGATAGTGAGGCTCGTGAAGAGCGAAGGGCGGTATAATAGGCCTCGACGAAGTTTTCTGCAGCTGAGTATCCCGGTTCAAAAGTTAGTGTCTTTAAAAAAAGCCAGGATACGGATTCTTCTGGCAGAGGAACCCACCCTCTGTAGAAATCTTTGTTGTGATATCCGCACTGGGTGCCGCCATGATCTGTGTAGAAGGTCAGCAACAAGTGAGTCAGTGTATAAACATGAACGGTTACACAAGCAATTATACCAGTGTTTTGAAGCCACTTCAGTGACGAGTGGTCCAGACTGTGCGGTATTGCGACTGGATGGTCTACCTACTCTTACATGACGAATGTTATCGATAAGGTAGTTGAGGCTCTTCCCAGGCACCAAACCTAATTTTTTGTCCGACATCCACTAGCCTGTCTCGCGGCTCCGCGCTGCACACCACGATGCGCACATGCTATGAAGCTCCGTTCCGTTCAAGTCGTCGTCCAGAGAACGCTCGAAACTAGACCGCGCGTATTCGGGCACTCTAGAGGGGCTTGCCTACGATGTGGGGGCCTCACGGTTACGCAGCGATGGAATTCTACGAAGCCTGCCGCCTACTCTAAGAAGCCATACTACATTACCACACCCATTTTCTACGTCAACGCCGGTAAAATGACTTCGTATGAGTCCTGACCTACAATCGCTTGCGACTGATGGTATAACAGCCCCTCATGTCGGCCATCTCTATTCTATGGTGCTCGCGGACATCTTCAAGCGATGGCAGGTTCTGTTGGGCAAGCAAGCGATCCTCTGCACGGGAACAGATGAGCATGGTATGAAGGTAAATCTCGCTCTCTTGATTGGTCTGGTAGAGCGATTTCTGATAGTGGCCCGAACTACAGGTCCAGCAAGCAGCGAACAAAGCTGGCATGGGTGTGGGAGCGTTCTGTGACAAGCATTACAAAGAGTTCGAAGTGAGCCACGGCGACATCAGTATCACCACGCACGACTGACAGGGCTCAGACACTTGCCCATAAAGCCGATGTGATTCCCGATCGTTTCATCCGAACCACAGATTCTGATCACAAGTTTGCTGTCGAATATTGCTGGGTTGGTAGGACGAGAGCCCTTTGGACCACGAGACTTAGCTTACGACCTGCTAGCTGATGCTTCAGGAGCGTGGTTATATCTATACTGCGAAACACGAAGGCTGGTATGCGGTGAGCGACGAGACATTTTATCCGCAATCGGCAGTCCATCTAATTCTGGATCCCCAAACTGGGCGGAAGATGATGGTATGATTTAACAAGAACCACTATGAGATATCACTGCTCACCGAAATCTAGGCCTCTATAGAGACTGGTAAAGAGGTGGAGTGGACTTCAGAGATGAATTACCATTTCCGCTTGTCGGCGTTCAAAGACAAGCTTCTCGAGTTCTACGCTAAGAATCCTACCTTCATAATCCCTGCGGCTCGATTCATCGAGGTATTAGACGCTGTGTCATCTGGACTGCAGGATCTATCAGTATCCCGTCCTGTTAAGAGACTTAGTTGGGGGATTCGAGTCCCTGGTGACGAGAGCCAGACGATCTATGTATGGCTTGATGCCTTGATAAATTACCTGACCACAGCCCGTTATCCTTTCCACGAGCCTGGCAAAGAAAGTCAATACGGCTGGCCAGCTGATTGTCATGTTATCGGAAAGGATATTGTCCGGTTAGTCATCTAGAATGTTATGCCTGTGTGGCCTGCACTGACGATTCAAGTTTTCATTGCATATACTGGCCGGCCTTCCTCATGGCTTTGGACCTTCCACTGCCACGTCAAGTCCTTACCCACGCCCACTGGACACTAGGACGCGAGAAGATGTCCAAATCAACCGGCAACGTTGTGAATCCGTTCTTCGCCCTTGATAGATTTGGTGTAGATACAATGCGCTACTACCTCGCTCTTGATGGCGGAATTCAAGACGACGCCGATTACGGCAACGAATACATTATCAAAAGATACAACAAAGGACTCAAGAATTCACTCGGTAATCTTACCAGCCGCATAGTCCGTAGTAAATCATGGGACGTCCGCAGAGCAGTTATGAGGGGTACGCAAGGACAGTTACTGATGACGGAAAACTACGAAAAGGAACAGGTTGCCAGAATTGAAAATTTAGCGCACGAAGTGAAGGAGTACATGAAGAGATTGGACGCCGGGGCGGCCTTGAAGGCGATCATGGACGTGATCTACGCAGTAAGTCCTCGCCCCATCTTCAATGCGAGCGGTAAACCAACGCCCTTCACCGCAGACAAACCGACATCTGCAACACTGCCATCCGTGGACCATCAACCCCCAAGGCACGAAAGGCTCACCTTCCAGGAAGAGTTTGACACCCATCCCTTATGCCAAGGTGCACCCAAGAGACCAAGTCAAGCTTGACAGGATCGTTTTTCTTTGCGCGGAAGCCCTTCGCGTCTGCGGCATCCTGCTGCAGCCTTATATGCCGGGTAAGATGGAGATGCTGCTGGACATGTTGGGCGTGGGGCGTGACGCAAGGGGATTTGAGAAGGCTAGGTATTCTGGTGACCTTGAATATGGGACCTCGACTTTGGGTTTGGGCAAGGGCACTACTGGCGTGCTTTTCCCGCCTCTGCGGAGTGATTCTTAGAGTGGATCAAATTGTATAATCCTATGTAGGCACATATACCTCCATCCGGCTGTAATGCGATGAAAATTGAGAATTTTGGTTCCACTTCAAGAACTTGGAGGTTGGAGTCCATGATCGGTGTCTGTATTGCTTAGGCCTCACGGAAAGTATGAGCATCACGCACTAAAAGACCAGCGGCTACTCAGCTCTCTCGTTTTGATGTGAATGAGATCAAGGCCTCAATGACAGTCTCCAGACTCACTTCGGGGCTTCAGGACGTAATCCAGAAAAATCACCGTATATGAGCACATAAGATCCGGGGAATTTGTGCCACAGCAATCATCTACTTGCTTAAAGCGTCTCCTGATAGAAACACACCACCAAAAACAGACGCTCCACACACAAAGTCGAAGCTACGGATCGACCGCACCATCAAGTCTGTGCTGAACATCTCGCCTTCCCCTTCCACCCTCAACCCTCCAACCAGCTCCCCCCCCGCCCCAGTCCCCCACCCAACCAAAACCTTAATGACTCAAAACCCCCCTCCTCTTCGCCCTCCTCCTCAACAAAATCGCCCGCCCCGTCCGACTCCTCTTCCTTGCCAAAAACCCATGTCTCCTTTTCCGCACGAAATGGCTCGGATCGTACGTGTTGCGCGGTCCGTTGCGGACTTGGATCCCCGCCAGGGAGGGGTGGGTGGAGATTTTGGGGAGGAGGTCGGGGTGCGTTGTTGATGTGGTTGTGGCTGTGAGGTTTGTTGGGGTTGTTGTGGGGGTTGGTGTTGAGAAAGGGGAGAGAGGGCCGATGGAGGGTCGGAGGGGAGGGCGGGTTAGGAGCGTTCTGTGGGGGGTGGGGATGGTTAGGTTTGGTTTGGATGAGACGGGGGAAGGGGAGGGGATGTGAGGAGGGTACCGTCGTGGTGCGGCGCTGAGGGTGAGTTTAATTGGTTGTGCGGTGTGTGGGCGGATGGCGGTTTTGGCTAGGCCGCGGAGGCAGCTGGTGCAGAGCATGGCGGCGGTGGTAGATGGTGTTTGGTTTAAAGGTGAGATACGTAGATTGAGGTGAGGTACCCTTCTGCAGTAGCTTACGCGCTACTGCAAGAACAGCAATAAGGTTTTAAGCCACATCTGTACAAAGTTCTTAGGATCTGACCACACATGTCAGATGATCTCACTAAAACCTCAGATGATCTTGACAGAGATTATTGAAAGACCATTCAACCTTCTGAAATACCTTAAGATTAATTGAGGTTTAAATTCTTTAAATATATTACTAATCTATTCTGAATTAATTCTAAAGTAAAAGACTTTACTGATTTATGTAACTGCATAAAAGACTTAAATGATAGGTAATTTATAAAAAAGACTTAAATAAACAATCTTTTAAACTTTATGTTGTCATTCTTATTACTGTTGTTTATATTCATTATCATTTACATCATTACTGTCATCAAAATTATTACTATCATTTATATTACTGTCATTTATATTGTTCTTTACATCATCATTATCTATAACTCTGCACAGAGTCTATTAATCAGAAAATACAGCTCTGATAAGTGAAAATTGTGATGTTGATAATAGTAAGATGAAATTGTGTAGAAATGAATGATGATGATAATAATAGTAAGATTGAAATACATTAGAATTTTAATGATAGTAATGTGTTTATTAAAGATAAAAAAGTTAATATTAATATTAAGACTATCTAAGTCTTTTTTATGAGCTAACTATTATCTGAGTCTTTTATGCAGTTATATAGATCAGTAAAGTCTTTTACTCTTAATTTTAACTTTAATGTATCTGAAATGCATGCATAATATATTTCATATTGCTAACTCAAACCTTCTAATTCTAATCACCTAATCCTTAAACATTAATTTTTAATCACTAATCAGTTACAAATAGATTCTTAATAGATTTGTAATGAATTATTAATGAATTACACAATCTCAAGTTCAGTATCTCACTTGTTAGCTTCTCAGAAAACTCTATTTTAAAGAATTAGCATAAGATCATCTGAGGTTTTAGTGAGACCATCTGACCTGTGTCCTGTTAGGATCTCGAGTCAATTGAAGCCACGATAAGATATTACCATTCACCCCTCTCTGATTGCTTCGGCCCACAAGTCATTCGACATAACTACCTTATTCTTTTCCGTTCTTAGAGAAAATGGCAACAATGACCTCCCTCCCCCCAACAAGACACCACTCCACCCGCCCCGTCTCCCCCACCACCGCCCTCGCCCTGCTCTCAACCTACATCGCCAACGCCGCCGACGACCCCAGCTTACAACCGAACGCGCTCCTCACCGAACGAGGCCCCATCTCCTCCAGCTCCGGGTCCTCGACCGGTCTCACGATCCACAACCTCAAGCGCGTCGAAGCCGGCTTGAAGGGCGAGCATCTGGGTGCTGATTTGAGTTTCGCGAAGTTTGGAGGCGAAGGGTTGCCTGATTTACAGATGGGAGGTCAAGAGGGTAGAGAGCGGGATGGAGAGGTGAATGGGCTTCTCGGGGTAGGCGACGGTGGTGAGGGGGCCGTAGAGAGAGAGGGCGGCCAAGATGGGTGGCAGGATATGCAGGCGTATGAGCGCGAACAGGAGGTTACGGAGGGGGAGGTAGGGGCGAGACATAGTGGCGTTCAAGACGGCGGGGCGGTGCCGAGGGTGAAGGAGTCGACGAGCGTGCATGACAAGGACGAAAGGAAGCGGAAGAAGGCTGAGAGGAGGAGGAAGGAACGGAGTGATTTCAATGAGAAGAAAGCTCGGGATAAGGCGGCGGAAATCTAAGGATCCGAACGTATGTCTTTTCGATATAACGTCTGGACGAAGGAATTGGACTTGGAACAAGAGCCGATGCGATGATTAGCTATCCGCCAATCTCGAAACCAAGTCTATTCCAGGACGGTGTCTATACGATCCAATCTACCTACAACTCCCTGTCCCCCGCCTTGACTGGCTTCTCATCGTCGACGTTCTTGCCATTGGCTTTTCCATCTTGGCCATACCAGCCCAGGGCTCCTAAGCGCTCTGGCAAGATGGGATGTGAAAAGTGGTAATTGGCGTACAGCCAATCTGCATCCATAGTGCTCAGATTTTTAATCTGAAGCTTGATCAACGACCTTGCCAACTGCGTTGGATAGCCAAGTTGGACAGCAAAGTTATCTGTGAGAGACGTCAGCATTCGTCAGCCACGATTGCAGCCGTGATGAGGGACGAACCGGCTTCGAACTCGTACTTCCGGCTCAGGACATTCATTAGCAGCTTCACAGCCGTGTCTAATGGCGCCAATGCGTCCGAAAACAGAATAAAGCCGATAATAATGGGGAACTCCTGATAAAACCCGAACGCTCGGTAGAGAGAACGGTTGTTGATGAAGACGGAGAAGAGGGTGAAGATGTAGAACAAGTGAAACTAGGATGAGATCAGCTCCGTCGCAAGACGTTATCACCAGGAGAGCATACCTGTGCGATCCCAAAAAGCTTCGTGGTATGGCCTAAGCTCCAGTGACCAAGTTCATGACTCAGTACTGCCACAACCTCTTCAGTCTCACTCTGCTCGATGAGAGTGTCGTAGATGACAATGTGCTTTTTCCAAGGTAAACCGTAGAAGTACGCGTTGCTGTGAGCGCTCCTCTTGCTACCGTCGATGACGTATAGCTCGTTCAACGGGAACTTCAACTTCTTTGCCAACCCTTCAACACTAGACTTCAAGGCTCCCGGTTCCAGCGGCGAGAGCTTGTTGAACATTGGCAAGATGACGATGGGATATATCGTGATGGCAAAGACCTGCATTGCTGCACCGAACAGCCACAGGTAATAGAAGAAGCTGTTCCCGGTCTTCTGGACGATTGCCAGGAAAGCACTCAATGCCGGCGCTCCTAGTGCAATCATTAACGCCTGGGACTTGACCATGTCCATCAGCCATATCCTGACTGTCTGCTTGTTGAAACCATATGTCTCTTCTATAACAAAGTTACTGTAGTACGATCTCGGCATCGAGAGGATGGTAGTGATCAAGGTCATTGCGAAGAAGAAGATGAGCGAATGGGTAATCTCGCCCGAGAAGCGCTCAGGGAGGTAGCGAGCCATCCATAGGCCAGTAAGCCCCCATAATTTGGGGAGGAGGTCGTAATAGACGACGGCAAATTCTTGCGCCTGGCTGATGGAGGAAGAGACGAAGCCGAACTTCGCTTTCGCACGGCCGTATGCCTGAGGGCATAGCTATCAGTATTGTGACAGGATAACGGTGCTTGGGCAACGGTGCTTGGTAGAAGACCGACTTGGCTTTTGTCGAAGACTTCCTGTGAAACTTCGCCTTCCAGCGTCTTCGGCGGCTTCTTCTCTTGTAGCACCCGGTATTGCCTTGATGACAGATAGAGTTCGAAGACAAACTGTCCCAACGAAAAGCCCGCGAGTAATTTCTTCCAGGGAAACAGCGGCCGGTCAAGGACCTGGGCAAGGCGCTAGAGATGACCGTCAGTAAGGATGCAGTGCGAGCTTAGAAAGGAAGACATTTACTTGTAAAAAGTCCATGGCAACAGAGACTCAGGATTTTCAGCAAGGAGGTGAAGTGCGAAAGGTGAGATCGTTCGTTATACGCTGAGACTGACTGCTGTCATCTTGTGTTTTCAATCAAATGCGCTAGCAATAATCAAGCGCAAGCGGGAGGGAGATGGCATAGTGGCCTCTCCAGGAACAGCTTAGTGCCGTGCCAAGGCTCACTTCCACTGCACTGGATTTGCCTTACATCGGGTGCCTGCTACTGACTTTGATGACCTAATGTTATGATCTGGAGCATGTCCAACTATCTCTATGGCAAGCTCATCAGCATTACAGGTCCGGAAGTTCTCCAGTTCCAACTGTACCGAGTAATGTTATACGAAGTATTTTTCCTGATCCTGGTCGCATATGGAAGCTTAGCTAAGCAGACCCTGGCCGTTAGGGCGCACCGGTACGGCCACCGGTATGACATCGGGCCACAGGTCAGGCTGAATCCGGGCTTATTGCGATAGGGAAGGATTCCCGAGTAAGTTAACTATAACGGACTCAAGATTTCTCTTTCATATGAGGGGATTGTTTCGTTATGCCATCACTAAGCGGAGATCCCGAATAGAGATTCATTGCTGGTATGAAGCCGACAGCGGACAATAACAACGAGGCCGGGATGGATGCGCCCCATTTACGGTCAGATCATCGAGTAAGCGCGAACGGTGGGACTACCTCGACCCAAACCAATGGCACATCAGCACCTGCTGCTAATCCTGGAGCTGGGAACAGCTCTTCTCAACGTCGAGTGAGCTTACAGAACAGACCAGACACTGCCAATGGTACAAAATCAAGGCCTGGTCACGACAGAAAGATGTCATCCCCCATGATGCCTGCGTTTATGGTCTCAGCCCCTGGCAAAGTCATTGTATTTGGTGAACATGCGGTCGTCTATGGCAAACCCGCCATGGCTGCTGCTATATCTCTTCGTTCTTACCTTCTCGTTACTCACCTCTCAAAATCCCGGCGAACCATCACGCTGCGGTTCCCGGATATTTCCCTAGATCACACATGGGACATAGACTCCTTGCCGTGGGTAGCCTTCTCTGATCCGGCGAAGAAGAAATACTACTACGACCTCGTTACAAGCCTCGACCCTGATCTGGTCGAAGCGATGCAACCACACCTCTCTACCGTCTCAACACACCTCCCAGATGAGGCTCGCAAAATTCATAAAGCAGCAGCATCAGCCTGTCTTTACCTGTTTCTCTCGCTCGGCTCCCAGAAGTCCCCAGCCTGCATATATACACTGCGTTCAACGCTTCCTATTGGCGCTGGGCTTGGAAGCAGCGCCAGTATATGTGTTTGCCTCAGTGTTGCCCTACTCCTCCAGATACGAACTTTATCAGGCCCTCATCCAGATCAACCCAAGGACGAATCAGAAGTGCAGATTGAGCGCATCAACAGATGGGCCTTTGTGGGAGAGATGTGTATACACGGCAATCCCAGTGGGGTCGACAATACTGTCTCTTCGGGGGGGAGAGCGGTGATCTTTAAGCGTGAAGACTACTCCAAACCACCTACTGTCACCTCTTTACGTAACTTCCCCGAGTTACCTTTACTGCTGGTCAATTCTCGACAGCCACGATCTACAGCTACGGAAGTGGCCAAAGTTGGTGCTTTGAAGAAGGCCCACCCTATAGTCACAGAATCGATGCTTGACTCCATCGGCAAGATTACCGAGTCGGCACATGAGCTTCTTGCCTCTCAAGATTCTAATCAGAACAATCCTACCGCAATACAGAAATTAGGCGACCTGATAAATATGAACCATGGCCTCCTCGTGTCTCTCGGCGTATCGCACCCCAAGCTAGAGCAGATACGAGAGCTTGTTGATGAAGCAAGCATTGGTTGGACAAAGCTCACTGGTGCAGGCGGTGGTGGCTGTGTCATCACTCTACTCAAGCCAGGGACAGACGCCAGATCCCTGAAAGACCTCGAAAGCAAGCTAGATGCCGAAGGCTTTGAGAGATTCGAAACCACACTCGGAGGCGATGGAGTTGGTGTCCTATGGCCGGCTGTGTTGAAGAACGAAAGTGACGAAGAGGGTGGGGAAGAGATTGACCAGGAGAAGTTCATGAAGGCAGAGGGCAGAGAAGGCGTGGAAAGGTTGGTGGGCGTTGGTGTTCAAGAAAGGAGGGAGGGGTGGAAGTTCTGGAGGTGTTGAGATGGACAGAGTCCTTGTTTGTCTTGTATTTTAGGCGGGTATTGGTGTTTGGGAAGCTGAAAGGTAGAGATGTAGGGCTTTGTATGTAATCGCCTAGAATAACCAATTCCCTGGACCTTTTTTTTATATCAGCGCATGATTGTTCAACAATCGAGGTTGTTCTAAACCCAAAAGCGTACATCTACCTCTTTGTGATGTTCTTGATATTGTTCCCACCCCCCGACACCAAAGATCACTAGCGAATCACAATGGCCAGAACCCCACCAACCCTCACTAACCCAATCCGACTCTAAGCTTCCAGGTAGCTCTAAGCACACTCGATAATCTCAGCTTCCCTCGCAAGCGTCCATCAAAATCTACATGTGACGAGGCTTCATCGCTTCCACTCAACATGAGCAAATACTCCGAATCGCCCGACTGGGCGGACATCGTGCCGATCCCGCAAGACAACGGCGGGCCCAACCCCCTCGCAGCCATCGCCTACACGGAAGACTACAGCGAAGCCATGTCCTACCTGCGAGCCGTGATGGCGAAGAACGAGCACTCGGAGCGCGTGCTCTCCCTCACCGAGGACGTCATCGGCATGAACGCCGCGCACTACACCGTCTGGTAACCACTCCACTCCCCCCATCACTCCCTCCCTCCTCCGCGCCCACAACAACCCACCTCCCTCCTCAACCACACCTCCAAAAACAATCTAACCACCCCCCCCTCCACCAGGCTCTACCGCGCCGCCACCCTCTCCGCCCTCTCCTCCCCCCTGCGCGCCGAGATCACCTGGCTCAACGCCACCGCGCTCGCGCACCCGAAGAACTACCAGATCTGGCACCACCGGCAGCTAATCGTCACCCGCCTCGGGGACCCGGCGGGCGAGACGGATTTCACGATGGAGATGTTCGCCCTCGACGCGAAGAACTACCACGTCTGGAGCTACCGGCAATGGCTGGTGCGGCACTTCGGGCTGTGGGCGACGGAGCTGGGCGACGTGGAGGCGCTGCTGAAGGCCGATGTCCGGAACAATAGCGCGTGGAATCATCGGTGGTTTGTTGTTTTCGGTGGACCGGATGGGAAAGGCAATGGGGAGGGGGTGGTGGATAGGGAGGTGGGGGTTGCGAAGGAGGCGATCCGGTTGGCGCCGCAGAATCAGAGTCCGTGGAGTTATTTGCGCGGGGTGTTGAGGAGGAGTGGGAGGGGGTTGGGGAGCGAGAGGGGGTTTGTCGAGGGGTTTGCGGATTTGGGGAGGCCTGAGGAGGTGAGGAGTAGTTTTGCGTTGGACTTTTTGGCGGAGGTTTGTGCGGAGGATGGGGGGGAGGGGAAGAGGGAGGAGGCGAGGAGGGCGTTGGATTTGTTGGCGGAGAGGTATGATCCGATTAGGCGGAATTATTGGGAGTATAGGAAGAGTTTGCTGGGGGGAGGGCAGGGCGAGGTGAGCGCGAGTGCTTAGTGGGCGTCTTCAGGACGGTGGAACGGTCTATTTTCATTTTTTATACCCGGTGAGGCGTAAGGCGTCTATGGAAGTCTAGAGAGGTCTATTTTTGGAAAGAGGACTGCGTTGCAAATCCTTTAAGAATGAAGTGTCTCCCGCCAGGCTAATGTTCGACCCCAGATCATCATCGGGGGTCTTCTATCAACTGTGTCATATATTTTCTGTCATGCTGCGACTCACGTTAGCACTTTCTTGACGCCTAGAGCCTCTGGTCAAAGACGGGACGCTCACCCTTCCCAGGTGCCGTGTTTGTACTCGGCACGTCTTTGTCGGCCGTCGCCCTCTTCTCCACACTCCCATATACCTCCCGAAACTGCGCCAGCATCTCCACCGTTACATTCGACCCCCCACATACAACAACCACGACCCTACTGTCCTTGCTCAACCCCTTGACCCGCTTCCCCAGCACCCCATTATAGCACACCGCGACACTCACCCCCGACGCCGTCTCCGCCAACAACCGCTCATCGTCCGCCAAGCGCCAACACCCCATCGCCGCCTCCGCATCCTCCAGCACAACACTCTTCACACTCGGCCGTTTCGCATACTCGAACGTCTGCTCCGCAACCTTCGTCGCACCCAGCGAGGTCGCAATACTCGTAATACCCGGCAACGTAACCAACTTGCCCGCCTTCAGCGACTCCGCCAGCGAATCCGCACCCCGCGTCTCCATCGCCAGCACCGGCACATCAGCCCAGCCATGCCTATCGAGCCCCCGCATGACGCCACAGAACAGCCCACCACCCCCAACGGAGCAGACAACCGCATCCGGCTTGCCGCCGCCGGGCAACTGCGCCGCGACCTCGTCGACCAGCGTGCTGGCCCCCTCCCAGATGTACGGGTGGTCGAAAGGCGGGACGTAGATGCCGGTGCTGTCGTGGGCGAGGATCTCCGTGCGCAGGTAGGCGTCGGCGTCGGCCCAGGTGGCGCCGCGCTGGATCACGTCCCGGGCGCCCGCGGTGCGGATCTTGGCGATCATGTGCGGTTTCGTGGAGTCGGGCACTACCACCGTGGCCGGGTGGCCGAGGGAGACGGCGGCGGTGACGCAGGCCAGGCCGGCGTTGCCGCCGCTTGAGCTGTAGAAGTGGATGGGTGTGGATGGGGGGTGGTCGTTGATTTGGTGGAGGAGGTAGTTGCCTAGGGCTCTGTGGGTGGGTTGGGTTAGTGGTGGAGCTGCGTTGTGTATAATGTATAAGGGCGTGTTTTGAGGGTGAGGTAGCGGTAGGGGACAGAGGGAGGTGGACCTAGACTTGAACGAGCCGGCGGGTTGGAGGTTCTCGAGTTTCAGGAAGATCTTGCTTGGAATATCTGAGCTTGCTATCTGAATCTGAGAATGTAGATGAGTACTAACCATCCTGCCGCTCTGGAGAGTGCTGCCGATTCAATCAAGGGTGTCTCCACCCAGGGCTTCTTCGTTTGAGGCATTGTGGACAAGGAACCCATTGCGCTTCTTATGATATAGTTGAGCGTAAGATATACAACTATCTAGGTACACAAAGAAGTGAGTGACTCAAGCAGCAGGATCTATCTCAGATATAACCATGATAAAAATGCGGAACTGGACGACGAACGCGGAACTGCACCGTTGAGCGTTATCTGGAATGCCGCGGATAAGCGGCATCCCAGTCGTCGGTCGGTTCGGGGTAATGAAAGTCCGATGTCCCGCTCCCTTCTCTGAAAAGAAGATGTGTCTCTTTACTGCTGTTAAGAGTACTCCGAACCCAGGAGCTCAATCGGGTATGAAACCACCGTCTTTCGCTGTAACATTTCCACATCCTGAACGGGGGACCAGTGTGTCTCAACACCAGAGCAATGTAGACTTAAAGAACTTCCCAGCGGTCTACATGCAATATTTAATAAGTCAGGTTTGGTGGGGCCTTCCATATGGCACGGGAACCGTGTCTTACAACCATGACCGTCACGATCGAAGTACCCTCACACCATCAGACTTCCATTTCCTAAACTACACCCAAGCAACCCATCACCTCTCCCCACCAGCCACGAGCTCCCTCCCCCGATTAATCTGCACCCTCTTATCCTCCCCCACACTGACGACCCCAACATCCGCATCCCAACAGACCCCAAACACCTTTACCCCCTCCCCTGCAACCCTCCTCCCTTCGCCCTTCTGACTCTCCCGCGAGATGGTATACACACTCTCGCCGACAACGCCATCCTTCTCGCTCTTCGACGCCCTCACATCCCAGACCCGACAACTCCCATCGTGGCTCCCGCTGACCAAGCCATACGAACTGCCAGGGTCTCTCGCCAAGCTGACGACGGCATTGCTGTGCCCGCGCAGCGTCATCGCAGACACGGTCGTGGCGGAGGCGCGGGGGTCGATGAGCGTGATGTGGCGGGCCGAGGTGCCGGCGGCGAGGAGATGGAGGTCCGGCAGGGCGGTCAGTGACAGCAGAGCGTGCGAGGCGGTGCGCGTGTCGACGAGGGACGAGGTGGGGAGGTCCCAGGTGCGCAGCGTGTGGTCCCAGGAGGCGGAGTAGGCGACTGTGGGGTCGGTAGGGGCGAAGATAACGGACGACACGGGCGCGGTATGGGATTTGAGGAGGGCGAGGGGCCCGCGCTGCGGGGTGGTGGTCGAGGTGCTGAGTCTGCGGCGCTTGGAGCTGCGCGAGGAGGCGGATGGTAGGAGGGAGGTTGGAGCGGGCGGGGCGTCGGATTTCTTGCTCGACCAGACGCCCACGGTGTGGTCTGCGGAGGCGGAGAGGATGCGGTTGGAGGGCTGGTGCACTGCGATGGAGTCCACGCTGGCTTTGTGCCCGTAGAGCTCGATTTGTGGGGCCATCGATGCGGATAATCTGTCGGCGGCCTCGCTGTATTTCCATATTCGTACTGTCCGGTCTAAACCTGAGGAGACGATTGCCGTTGGTGATAGGAACTTGGCTGCTTTGATGGAAGCCGTGTGGCCGCCATTGGCTGCTGAACCGGACGTGGCTAGGGTTTCGGAAGACATGTTCCAGACTCGGAGTAGGCCATCATAGCTTGCGGATAGTATCCGTTCCTGACCCTCTACCGGCGTTGCTGCATGCCCTGCCCAATTCCCTGCTGCGGATGCGCTCGAGAGCACATCCACCGAGCTCACCCAGTCGTCGTGTTCGAACGAAGCCAAGTATAGTGGTGGAATGAGTGCGCGTACATACTCCACCGTCAGCGTCGTCTCAGCCGAGACGCCATTTGCAGTCAAGTACTCGTCGATTGAGGTGCGCAGGAAGGAGCCGTTGATCAGGAATTCGAAAGGGATGGGCTTTTCGGAATGAAGTAGGGTGTTGACCAGTGTCGATAACGCATACCTCCGGAGATCTAGTGGCTACTGTTAGAGTTGATGCGAAGTGGGAGAAGACTCATACTTGTAGAAACGAGAATAGGGCCAGGGTTTTCTGGCAGTGAAATGTCTGGAAGCCGGGTTGTCAATTGGATCTTCACCTGCGTATGTGACTTCTGGTCCACCGACACGTTAGGATTCAGTGAACTTGTCTCAGTCGCCATTTTGGAGTCACGGTAAAATTATATCTGGTGGAGTTCATCTATCGATCAGAACATTCTGCTCTATGCCATTGAGATGTTGTAAAATTTTACGGAAGCCGGAAAGTGACCACTGCGCAGCTACAACTTCGGTAAAAAGGTAGACAGATTGAGATGGTAGGTATCATATTGATCCTGATTGATTTACATTATTCATAAGTCTGTGTTCCCTTCTCGAAAGAGAGATTAGCTGGTGCAATAGTATAGTATATGATAGGTCAAACACCTCTGGGACCTTTAGCAGAAACTCATTGAACAAGGGCGCTTCTCCTGATTTCAGCAATAGCCTTTCGTCGATGCTCGGAGTCGGCGAACAGCGCGTCAATAAGATCGGTTAGCTCGTCCGCCGTGAACTCGAGTCGCAGCTCCCCTTCAGACCACAGGTATTTGATGTCGACAAGAGAACTCTCCAGAATGTTTGAAAGGTACTGGAACCTGAGCCAACTGGGAGTGTAAACTGCGGTGAGGGGCACAGCCGACTCGCTGTTCGGTTTTGTCTCCTCGGTTTGGTCCGGAACGAAGAGGTCCTCAAGTTTCGAGATCTGGCTGCAGAAGGACGCCAAGCGCTGCGATTCGGGTTCTGAGATATCACTCATGTCCTCGACATCGACGATCACTTTGTGGATAACCGTCCCAAGTAGAGATCCCAGCGACTGGAGTAGTGCTGAATGCGATAGCACGCCCTTCCACTGATCGTGCAAAACTCTGATCCTATCAACCGTCGAGCTGACTGCGAGCTCGCATTCGCCGGCGAAGGGAGGCTCGGTAGAATTCGCAAAGCCTTGTGCTCCGTCTAATAAATCTCCCAGTATGGTCCGCTGGGTGTTCATTTCCTTACCGTAAGCTCGTTTGGCGAAAACTTCCAATGAGTGTATGTCAGGCTCAAGCTTCAATCTACCCATTGCTCGAGGACTCTTGGCTCCGGCTTTCAAAGATTGGTTGTGCGCAAAGTTTCGGAGCTGTTCCCCCAGCCACAGGCTATCATTATATAAGAACATACTCCCACTCACGTCAACCGTGTAATAAGTGGACGCCGTGGCCCTATACATTGCTAGGATAAGGGTCGGAATGTTGAATAGGCCGGCGGCGGCCGGTGCAATTGGTGACCGTAGGTAACTTTGACTTGGTTAGGCAGAGCTGCTCAACAGTGGTTTCTGGATAGCTACATACCTGGGTTGTGCAAGTGTTTCAGCGTCAGATACTACCTGTGCAATGATCTCCAGCATCGCCTCTGGCAAAGCAGTGATTGAGTAGACTTCTTTCAGGGTGAGCTCGCGTTGAGACTGTCTCGCAGTGTGCGAGGCGTGACCATTACTCCTTGCCCTGACCTTGTTGGCCTTGGTGGTCTTGTGCTGGGACTCGTCTTCAGCTTTTTCGTCGCCCCAACCCCATGCGTCTTCGGCTTCGTCTTCATCATTGCCCAGGACCTGCGCGCTCTTGCCTGCCGTCTCGCCGACGTCTAACTCGTCGTCAAGACCCCACGCGCTGGCCTCATCTTCTTCACCCTTTTTGGATGAAGAAGTCATAGCTTTTCTGCTGTCTTCACCATCAGACCACTCGGCGTTCCAATCATCCTCACTTTTACCATGGAACATCTCATCTTCCGGCGCCACTATCTCGGTTTCGATTCGCTCAACCTTCTTCGCCCTCCCAAGTCCTCTCGATAGCAGGATTCGTACTTTATCTAGCGATGTCTCGCGTCGTTTTGTGAGCCATATTCGAGGAGCTTGGTCAACCCAGTCAAGTAGATCAGTTTTCCCGTGCCATCCTACAGACTCCACGACGTCTGCAAGCCGGAGAACCTGTGCCAATATCTCCTGGAACTCTAACATCCCATCAAGACTTGATGGTACCGAGGGTAAAAGCCAATCCGAGATCAATTGAGATATCAACCTTCGCATCAGCTGTTCGGAGAGGGGAACAGCAATAGTAGGCGGCAGGCGCGTGCTTAGGTAGTTTATGATGGAATCTACATCATCGAATAGGATCTTGACATCGGCGTTTGGAAGACGACCAGTGACCTGAATGTCATCCGCAGTCACTGACAGTGCTGCAGCAGTATTATCGGATCCGACCGTAAGACGGGGTGTGAGAATGATCTTGTCGAACCCTTGAAAAAACTCGTTGATCTGAGTGTTTAGAAGGCCGAGCTTTGTCAATGCCACGACAATGGTATGCACATCGATTGGGGAAGCTCCTATGTTCCACTCAGTGCCACGTTATACACATCTCGGGGGATAGCTTTACTTTGAACCTCATGCTTTATTGATATCCGCCCAGTTGAACGATCTATCTGGATCAAGTCATTCCAACATTCTTCGATGGTCTCAGCAATAGCCTTGTTCAATTCCGTCGCCTTCCCTTTCAAAATCGAAGTTATCGTTGTGTTCTCAAAGGAGCGCAGCAAGCCAATCTCTTCCTGTGCCTTCCGAAGCCACTCTATGGCGTCGACGAGTCGGTCCCCGAGTGCAGCTTCCTGGACTGAGTTCAATAACTGATCAATGCGCTGTATTTGTTCTATCGTCTTTACTAGGGTTTCGTTGAAAATGACCTCTGCCTTGAGGAGATCCACTTTGCTTGAGGCATCGCCAACTCGATCCTCAAGATCATTTCCCTCATCGGATTGCCTGACTATCTCGCGGGCCAGAGCCCGCGACTCCTCAATATCAGCTTGTAATAGCTTGGCTTGAGATATCCAACCATCGACGTCTGGGGCGGTCTCGCGGCTACGCTCTCTGATATCTGCCTGCAAGATCCATTGTAAGTGAGAGGGCATGATGTTACTGTTAGTTTGATATGGTATGCCCACCTTGACTTCCTCACGGGCATCTCGAAGAAGCTGCAGGGCAACCGGTAGAGCTGATGCAGGTACGTCGGCAGTTATCACCTCCTCGGAGGTAGGGTATAATCCATCCTTTGCGGAGTTGAGTATAGCTTGTCCAAGCTGCTCATCCGAGACTCGTGACGGCATTCAGACGGTTGACGGATCAATTGTGGTAGTGCGAGAGCAATGGAAAATGAACCAGTCCCCAAGCTTCAAAGATATTATGAGATCATGCTGCACGGCGTAACTTGGTCGAGTATGATAACGGGCGAGAATGTCTCTGAATACTGATGCAAGTCAAACCCGATGATGTATCTCGGTCTCTCAGAGCACGATAAGTCGTTGCATGGGTCGCTCTGCTTTCAAGGCGACGATCTCTTTAGAAACCACTTTCTCACAACCATCATGTTCACCTGTAAACTACGGTACATGCCCAGATTCATTTCCATACGCTAAACCAAATCGGGATCCTAGCTCATTGTCTGACCACCGACAAAGCTGTTGGAGATACTTCACATCGATTCGCAGTCACGAGGTTCAAGAAACCGTATAAGTAGTTCTGTATTCTGTCATCAAAAGTCGTGTTTCTGGTTTCACTTCTAAGGCCATTATATACCATGTGTCGTATAGAAATTGTAGACAATTAAGGTACGCATTGCTGCTTCACTGTCTATAAGCCTCGTTTCTGACTCTTGCTACTGGCTTACATGGTGGCCTTTGCATGAGTTGTTATTCATTACCTGTCCTCAACTTAGTTCCTGTCCAGCTTCCCTTGTTATCAGTATGTCACTCTCGTCAAGATATCTAATATATTCCGCGTTGTTTCCTTTCCTATTCATTTACGGACTCAGTGGGCTCCATTGGTATGTGCAAGTTTCAGAACATTTGCTTTCCCATCATAACAGAACCCCCGAATATCCACAACAAATTCTAGCCCATAAGCTGGGCTCGCGGTAGACCTCATATGATACACTGTTATTCTCCAACACTTCTGGGTCCCACTGTTACTATAGCTTCAGTGGAATCAAGAATGCTGATATACCGCTGACGGCAGGCTTTTCTACTCTAAGAATCTCAAGCCGGCAGTCTTGCTTCACGACTATTTTCGTACTCCTCTTGAGCGGCTACCCAGGGTTGTTCAACTCATCATGCCTTCAAGAGAGAAGGAAAGCCATTTCAGGAGGCTGCAAAGGTTCCAGGCCGACTTTTCACCAAATGTTCTTACGCAGTATGAGTCCGAGAGGACAGGGATGAGAGTTGTTGTCGTCGACCAGGAAGGCCCGAAAGTACTTGGCTTCTTCACACTTGCCACCGAGATCCACGATGACTCTGGTGCCCCACATACTCTGGAGCACCTGTGCTTCATGGGCTCGAGGAGCTATCAGTTCAAGGGTGTTCTAGACAAGCTGGCGACTAGGGCCTATTCGAATACGAACGCCTGGACTGCCACAGATCATACGGCTTATACACTCGATACGGCGGGCTGGAAAGGCTTCGCGCAGATACTGCCTGTATATCTTGAGCACGTTCTTCTTCCAACTCTTACAGATGCAGGCTGTTATACAGAGGTGCATCATGTCGATGGCACTGGACACGACGCTGGTGTGGTGTACTCTGAAATGCAAGGTGTGCAGAACAATCAGGGTGAGTTGATGGACCTAAGGTCCCGTCGGCTACTCTACCCAGAAGGAGTCGGCTTCCGGTATGAGACTGGAGGGATGATGGAGCAGCTTCGTGTACTCACGGCGGATCGTATCCGAAAGTTTCACCGTGAAATGTATCAGCCAAAAAACCTCTGTCTGGTCATTGTGGGTGAGGTCGATCACGATAACCTGCTTCATGTCTTAGATGGGTTCGAAGAAAGTCTACTGGAAGATATTCCTAGACCAGACGCTCCCTTCAAGAGACCTTGGATTGAGTCTAGACAGACACCTCCACTCAAACAGTCTATCATCGAGACTGTGGAGTTTCCCGAGGAGGACGAATCATCAGGAGAGGTCATGGTGAGTTATCTTGGCCCGAGTTGTAACGACGTAGTGCAGAGTAAGTGCGATGTAGTCGAGATCGCCGAGTAATGGCTGACGATATTGCAGCTGCGGCACTCAATGTCCTTTTGATCTATCTTGCCGGCTCCTCGGCATCAGTTCTTGAAAATGTGATTGTTGAAAAGGAGCAGATAGCGAGTGCTGTCTACTATGCTACCGACTACCGACCCGATACAGTACTCACTTTTACTCTCAGCAGTGTTGCAACCGAAAAACTCTCAGAGGTGGAGGGAAGGTTGCACGAGCTGTTGCGTGAAACAGCAGCCAAGTCTCTGGACATGGACTACATGCTTGATTGCGTTCGGCGACAGAAACGGCAGATGAAGCTTTATGCAGAATCATCAGGCTCTTTCTTCACCGACTCGATAATCAACGATTTCCTGTTCGGCAATAGAGATGGTTCGACACTGAGAACCTTGGGATCATTGAAAGAATATGACGAGCTCGAGAGCTGGACCGACGGTCAATGGAGGCAATTCCTCAAGACATGGATCTCGAATGCGCCACATATTTCCATCCTTGGTGTCCCTTCAGCGAAACTGTCACGAAAGATCAAGTCTGATGAAAAAGCTCGTGTTGCGAAGCAAAAGAAGGACCTGGGCGCCGAGGGTCTGAAGAAGCTGGAAGAAAAGCTAGCTGAAGCAAAGGCTGAGAACGACAAAGAGATTCCTAGAGGTCTACTCGAGAAATTCATAGTGCCAAGCACAGACTCGATCCATTTTATTCACACGACGACCGCGAGATCAGGAGTTGCTCGCAGACCAGAGCGGCTTAATAACAAGATACAGAAGATTGTGGATGAATATCACAGTGATCTTCCTCTGTTCATCCACTTTGAGCACATCCCAACCAACTTCGTGCATTTAAGCCTGGTGATATCCACCGGTTCGGTGCCGGTCCCACTGAGGCCATTACTATCGCTCTACATCGACAACTTCTTCAACACCCCGATCATGCGTGATGGGAAGAGGATCGAGTTTGAGCAAGTGGTGATTGAGCTGGAGAAAGACACCGTTGGCTATACCATTGAGTCGGGCTCGTCCATTTCCAACCCGGAAGTCTTACGGGTTAGATTTCAAGTTGAGCTGGAAAAGTATGAGACTGCCATTCGATGGCTGAAAGAAATGCTATGGCAGAGCATCTTCGACGAGACTGTAAGTAATGCTTGTCACGCAGAGACACTCCACCTAACATTCAACAGAGACTCAAGGCGACAACAGCAAAGCTTTTGGCAGATGTCCCAGAAGAGAAGCGGAGTGGTAACAGCGTCAGCGAGCCCTTCTTTAGAGGTCAGACATGAAATCTAACGTCAACAGATGGCCTACGCCGTCGACATCATGATCCACACGGCACCCGACTCCATCGGCCGAGCCCGCAGCACGCTAGTAAAAGCCCTGTATCTCAAACGCATCCGCCGCCTCCTCGAAACCTCCCCGCAGACCGTCATCTCCCAGCTCGAAGAAATCCGGCGCTCCCTCTGCCGCTTCCCCAACTTCCGCGTCCTCGTCATCGCCGATCTCGAAAAACTCCCGCACCCCGTCTCCTCCTGGCAACCCTTCATCTCGGACCTCGACGTCACCGAACCCCTCAACCCCATGGACACGCGCCTCTCGCGCCTCAGCCCCGCCGGCAAACACCCGGGCAAACTAACCTACATCGTCCCCATGCCGACGATCGACTCCTCGTTCGCGCTCGCCACCGCCCGTGGCCCGGACTCGTACTCGCACCCGCAGATCCCCGCCCTGATGGTGGCGATCGCCTACCTCGACGCCGTCGAAGGTCCGCTGTGGTCCGCGGTGCGCGGCACCGGCCTCGCGTACGGCACCAGCTTCACCCGCAGTGTCGACTCGGGCCTCATCCAGTTCGACGTGTACCGCTCGCCGGACGCGTACAAGGCCTTCGCCGCCAGCAAGGTCGTGGTCGAGGATTTCGTGTCCGGGAAGACGGCGTTCGATCCGCCGGCGCTGGAAGGCGCCATCAGTACGATTGTCGTGGGCTTCGCGAACGAGCAGGCGACGATGGCGAGCGCGGCGGAGAGGAGTTTCGTGAGGCAGGTGGTGAGGGGGTTGGAGGATGGGTGGAATGATCGCATGTTGAGGAAGGTGAGGCAGGTGGGTGTCGAGGAGATTAGGGAGGTTTTGAGGACTGTGGTCTTGCCGGTGTTCACGCCTGGTTCGGCGGATGTCATCGTTACGTGTGCGCCGATTATGGAGGAGGTGGGTTTCCCGAGCTTTGAACCCCCTTTGAACTGAATAATGGTTGTGCTAGTGGGAAGGTTGCTAATGGTGGAATTGTCCAGGGCCTCGTAAAAGGCTTCCAGGAAGCAGGATTCAAACCGGAAGTACGACCTCTGGCTTTCTTTCAGGACGATTACGGGCTTAAGGCCGAGGAGGGCGAAGATGACGTGGAGGAGGAGGAAGAAGGCGAGGAAGGGGACGAGGACTAGCAGAGTGAAGGGAGCGGTGATGACTACGAGGAAAGCGATGCTTAGGACCCCCACGGAAAAGTAGAGAAGAGACTGGCGATTAGGGTACAGACGCCATGGAGTAGAGGTAGTAGAAAAGTTAGAACAAGCTTGGAAAATGTGCCGTGATGTGTTCCCATCGAGTTACATAGAGGAGCAAGGCAATGAATATATCTACTAGAATAGCTGCGTATGAGATGTTTGACCTGCAAGATTATTCGGTGCTAAGTCTACACAGCTACTTCTTATTCTATCTACACCCTGTTCGGTACCGCCTCACAGCAGTCCTTGTAGTACTAGCAGACAAGCAATCTTGATTGCTCTGAGCACGCCGGATCAACCATATCAACAATGTTACACCACGATACCGAATGCAGAGGATATAAAGTGACCCAACACTAAACAGTCCAACTGCCGTGCGCTTATAGATTCATCGTGACAGTCATAGAGTTAGAATGCACCAGCAACACAGGTGGCAAATCCTGACACAGAACCTCCAGATCGCTGAGATAGCTGATACTGTCCTCTTCGCTCTTGCACGTTCCCTCAATGGGGCTCGGCAAGGTCGTGAAGATGACGGCCGTGTCCTGCGAGTGCTGCTGGATCAGCTCGTTGAGGATCAGATGTTGTGCTCGGCAGGGCAGGTCGTTGAAGCTGAGTGGCACGGATTGCTGGAAGGGGAAACCGCTCGCGGCGGCATTTTGAGATACACCGGGACGGGAGTCGTTGGAGGTTTGGCGATTGTATATGGATTGATGCGGTCGGGCTTTGGAAGTTGATCCGGTGTCGATGAACATGATGGAGGATCCGGGGCCCTCTTCGGTGGTGGCGACTGTGGTCGCCGGGGTTGGATCAGATGTGAACTTCGCCGCTGAGGCTTGGCGTACTGGTCGTGGCCTATGCGGAGGACCAGACTGAGTGTCCTTACTAAAGTTTTGAGATGCTTGGGAGGTATCGGTTGCAGTGGTTGGTAGTTGATTTCCCTTATCATCCGGTCTGGCGATGGTATCCGGTAGGTCGGTATCAGAAGCAATCGCTGATGCCTGGACGTCAGGCGCCACTGAAGAGTCCGATCTGGTTGGTGCGGCTTGTCTCAACCTGGCCAAGTCAAAGGGCGCAGCGCCCTTCAGACTGTCTCCGTCGCTTCGCCTCCTCAAATGCTTCGTCAAAGCTCGCGTCTTCGGAACGCGAAGGCCAGTATCAGATTCAAAGCCACCAAGGTCATCCGCGCTGCCGACGCTTGCTCTGTCCTGAACAGAAGCCTCGTCGTCTTCGCTAGTTTCACTACTAGTGGACTCCTCGCTCGCGCTTGCATGTGCAGCATGGTTGTGAACTAAGTCATCGTGCAATCTGTGGGTTCGCATCCCTAGGCTCACTCCAAGGTGCTTGAGTCCACTTATACTGTGGCGCCTCTTGGATTTGCGAAGAAGCTGTTTCAGGCCAACAAATCTCGCAGGCCGGTCCTCCCTCCGACCGTGCTGAAAGGAAGGACTAGGCCATTCAGGGGTAACGTCTAGCAATCCCTGAGCGTCGGCCAGCCCTTCACTCACACTCACACTATCACGCTTCCCGCGTAGCCTTCGGACATCTTGCCACCATTCCTCGCCCTGGAGAACCTCGTTGACTTCTTGTTCGGCTTCTGATCCAACAACAGACTCCGCTCCGTTGACAATAACCTGGTACGTTCTCACTTCGCCTGAGGCAAGCCAGAAGACCAGTACTTCCGCCTGGATCCGCAGGTTATCCAGCAGTGTTTTCACTCTCTCCCGCTCTTCCTCGACGTCCGATTCATACTCGACGAAAACAGCGACACGAAGTTTGTACACCTTCTTCCACCTTGGTACTGTATCGAGGATACATCCGAGTTGGAGAATAAGTGTATAGGTATCGAAGTTAGTAGTGAGCAAGTTCTGCTTCTCGTCACCACCTTCTGCTGCAATCTCTGCCGACATTTGGATGGGCCAGAGATCAATGTACGTCTTAGAGTTTTCTCCCTTCGGTTGCGGGAACTCGAGGTCCTTAAATCCCTTCGCAACGGCGACGTTGATCTGTAATTTGATTAAAAGATCTTCCAATATCGTTACATAACTGGTAGCTCCAACCGCAGCCTCGGTTCTGCAACTGTCGGTCGGTAGCAAACCCTGCATCTTCTCGGCCTTACTGTCTCTTCGCCTAAATTTGCTACCATTCCGCCTGTCTATGGAGCCGCATGTTTCCATAGCGTATGGTTGTGAAGCCCTCCCTGTCGTAAGACTGTTCGCAGCCGTGCTGAAGTTTCTCGAGGGTTTTTGGGAGGGCACGTCGATCAGGGGTTCAGCCTGACGAAACTCATTCAGATTATAGAACCCCAAAACGACGATATTTGGTCTCATCCCTCCAAGCCCAGCTCCGAGTACAATGTCCCTAATGCCCCACTCTACGGCTGGAGATATGGCGATGTTGACGAACGCTTTGACTTTTGAAAAGTCAATATATTTTGTCCAGGCGGACTGCTGCTGGCGAGCCTCCGGTACCGCGTTTCCAAAGTCGGACGTAACAATGACATGGCCGAGAACGAAGAGAGCTCCTTTCTTCAAGGAGTTGCAGAACTGTATAAGCTTGTACTGGTGACGAGGGTCGTTTACAAAGAGTAAGATCTGTGGACGCCAGAACTTGACGTGCTCCTGACGGAGCCGAAGCAAGTACTTTCGTACCTGGTGATAAATGAGACTCTGACTAACGTCGCCCCATGATTTCGGAGGCGACGTGTAATGTATGATGAGGAAAATAACAATGAGAATCCCAACAGAGCCAGTCGCGTACAGGCCATCAACGAAGAACATACTTGCCCCACTGATTAGTGTCCCAAATGCGGCGGTCCCCCAGTTGAAATAATGAAAAGATGGGCGGAAGTTAGGTGCTGAGCTTATCTTTAGAAGAAAACAAGCAAGGTTGGTGACAAGGAAGGTTATGAGGTAAGACATGGTGACAAACGACGCGATCTGATTGATATTGCAAAGCATAGTGAGCTGTGCTACGATATGCGTAATAATTATAGCATACGTAGGTTCGTCGTTCGATTTAGTGCCTTGACCGAAGATAGAGAAGCCAGGGAGAAGGTGATCTCGTCCTAGCGCCTGGAGTAACTTTGCAGACCCGATGACACCCATCAAAGAAGAGAAGAAACTTGTCGCGAACTCTCCCAGCAAGACCAGAACGCCGGAAAGGTTAGTCTACACATCTCAAATGTTAGTCCACGGAGGTCTGCCTTATAAGATTTAGATGCTTACATCTTGTATGACATTGACGTTCCGGTAGAAAGACGGTCGTGTAATGGAGGCAGCCAAAGCTAGTATCGCCGCCGTATATGCGGCAAAGGTCAGTCCCAGTCCACTCAAGGTTCCCTTCGGAATTGCTTTGCTTGGGTATCGGAGGTCTCCTGACATGCTTGCACCACTGGATTGTGATATCAGTAACTGTGGAGGACGCTGTAGAGCCTCAGTCACGGCACCACTTACGCAAATATGCCACCCGTAGCAGGGAAAAGTATACCAAACAGATCTTGAAGATTTTCCTTTCCTTTCGTCTGACTGCCGGCTGCCCCCTTTGTGAACATCGGGAGAAAGTTTCCCTTGAAGGTTTCATAGCTGATGCCGGTAAATTCTATGCCAAGGCTCCGGCTCTCGAACGGTTTCACGAGGAAGGCCGACAACGGGATACTGAAGGTCGCCACAAGTAAGATGGCGAGAAGACCATTGCTACACCTTGCAAAGATGCCACTTCCTGCTAGACAAATGCCGGTGCAAATCACAAGTACAATGGTAGCCCACAGATACTCCCACCAGAAGCTTTCCGGTAGCCATTGAGACCATGAGCCTGACGTCTCTCCAAAAGTCTGCTTCAGACAATCGATCAGACCGACGGCATTCAAGCCTGTGTTGAAAGCGAACCCCAGATAGAGTACGATTCCGATGGACCCCCCAAACTCGGGTCCCAAGGAACGAGATATAAGGTAATAAGCGCCCCCACCACGCACTGTACCGTTCGTTGCAATTGCCGAGATTGAAAGCGTTGTAACGAGATTGATGACATATGAAACGATAAGCATCCCTAAGCACCATACACCGAGTAAGATTAGACCATGGCAGTGCTGCAAGGCATAGACATTTAGCAGTGTAGGGAATGAAGATCTCACCCATCATGCCCAATACTCCACTCTGACCCAGTATGAAGCCAAACCGCAGAAACATCAAGATACTCAAGACATTCAAGGTTGTTGGCACAAAGACACCTGAGAATGTTCCAAGCTTTTCATGACCGCCTATAGGCCGAGGCAACGAGCCGATCCTCGGCGTAGGAACGGTATCATCTTGGCTTTTGCTCCTGAAAAGCTTCGGCGTGTTCGCCGTGCGTGAGGCGTCCCCCGACAGGCCGTGACTCGATCTTCGCCTGCCGCTGGAAGTTCGTCGTATCGGGATCGGGACACCATGAACTCCATCGTTCGAATTGAAGCCCTCTGTCGTCAATTCATGACGATGGGATGCTGGTTTGGAAGCATTGGTAAGAGGTCGTGTTTCAAGCAGCGGTTGTTGCTCGTCCACCGTCGAGAACCGCCGATCGAGCTGAGCTACAGTATCCGTAGCCGTCCGGGTCAGAAAGTTGGATCTGGACCGTTGGAGAGCTTGGCGTGTGGGCGGTGGCTTCCTTGATTCGGACATCCTGACAGTTGAAGGCAATTCAAACGCCAGCGCAGGGTGGCTGAAGACTAATATCGATGCATTTTGTCCCCGTGAATATCGTTTACCGCTGTGCAAATCACTTGGGGTCACAAAGGTAGGTTGCCCAACATGTGCTGGACTCCTAGATAGATGCTGAAGCGTAAGTCGACTAGAGGCTTGAAGCTGGGCCGACTGAAGGCTGTAACATCCCTTGCATGTAGTATCAGAAAGGCATTGGCCACGGACGATCTCCTGCACCGTAAGAGTGAAACATCCGTCTTAGAGAACACTTGAAGGAGTGAATATTAATAACCAATTTCTGGCAATCCTCAGTCGTAGAGATATGAGAGTATCAGACCCACGACAGCGCTCTCCCCTCAGATTGCATCTCTGGCTCAACCGCCCAACCGTAAAGGGTCTACCTTGCGGACAGATCCCCCACCTCACGTCACCTGCGCAAGGTTTCCGCGAATAACCCCCACGTTTCTTCGGCTTCACTATTATGAATGCGAAGCACAAGGGAAAACCAAAACCCCTTTCATGTGGACGAGCAACAGACGGAGGCTTTCAGTGAGAGATTTAGTACTGCAGTGACTGGGAGGGTATCGTCCCTGCAGCTCTCAGAAGTCACTCGGTCGGTCTGGGCGATGATAACCACTATCCCTCTACCAAGTTGGATCCTTATATCAGTTGCTCAAAGACACGAGACCGCAGTGACAGGGCATATTGCACCTCGGCCATACAAACAATAAACTGTTATAAAGCGCTTATTCAACCAAGTATAACAGAGGACGCTATATGAGCAGTTACTGCCTGGGATTACTCACCTGAAGTCGTTCGACTGCCGCCATCGATGCGCCTTCGGTGCTCAAGTGCTTGATATAGAGATCTGGTGTGGCACTTGTATAACCATTAAGACTTCCTGATCGAACCGTTTGACTGAAGATATCCAGAACCTCAGAGAGCTTATCGATGTCCAGAGAACGGCGAGTTTCTGACTCTGCCTCCTCCGAAGCCAACCGTGGCAGATCTACCTTGGCGGAGTCACCTTCCCGGGCGACTTCTATAGCTCGGCTAGCATCCCCGGTACCTTCTGGTGGGCCAACAGCGACTCCTCCTATTCGACAGGTGCCTACGCCCAGTCAACTGGAGACTGGGAATCAGACACCTCTTTCAGGCGGTGGACGCTCTGTCTCAATACCCGGGCCGGGACAGTCCGCCCTTGCCGCTGCGTTACGAGGTGAATATGGCGAGAGTCCACCGCGTTTTGGTACACCACCACTGCGGCCTCTGTCACCGATGGCCGCAGGAGTTTCCATGCAAGGAAACGGGACAGCCACCGATTATGGATCGTTCGGAGGACGCTCTGCACATGGTCTTCAGGACCGGTCGGGGTCCACGCCGATCGAGAATCCTGAAATCATCCGAAGACATCTAGTCCAGAACTCTGCTACCACGTCTGCGAGTGTAGATGGCTCGACCGCATATGGCAGCCCAGGTCGTCGTCCATCTCTTATGGGGGGCCCACGCCTGGTTCTACTCTCACACCGGTTCAACAGCTGCATGGGGCAGAAGATGTAGATGATGGTGAATTCTCAAGCTTACAATTACAAGGAGGAGATATCACTCGTCAAGTCTACCGATGGACAGAAGAGGCAGAAGCACAATCACATGGCCGAGGCAGGGGTCCGCGGAGTAAAAGCTTCCATTTATCGCGACCACAGCCAGAAAGTGACATCCTAGATATACAAAACATCAAAGTCCCTGGCGGCTTTCGGAGAAACTATATTAGAAGAGTTGCGGATGATTCGTCACCTACAAGACAAAACACTCGCAATGGCCAGGGATCGTCTGCAGCATCGAAACCACCGCGAACGCAACCACAGCTATTCACAAATAGCTTTCTCGAGTTCCTTACTTTATACGGTCATTTCGCGGGCGAAGAATTGGAAGAAGATGACGAAGTTTTGGGTCCTGACGAATACTTCTCCACGGACGTCTATGACGAAGAGGATCTCTATGACGAAGATGCTGATGATTCTGAGGGCCGTCCACCGGGTGAAGACAGCCCTTTGCTTACGCCTGGTACTCCTGGTCGCCGAAAACGGAAGCCTAAAGAACGTAAAGGCAGCGGCAATAACACCAGCTTTGGTGCTGCACTGTTGTTGCTGAAGTCCTTTGTCGGTACAGGCGTACTCTTCCTTCCAAAGGCATACCTCAACGGTGGCATGCTTTTCAGCAACATCGTCCTCATAGCCGTGGCCTCACTGAGTTATTATTCTTTCATACTCCTTGTCAACACCCGTTTCAAAGTAGATGGCTCCTTTGGCGACATGGGTGGCATACTGTACGGGAGGACCCTACGTACCCTGATCCTCTCATCAATCGTGCTCAGTCAGATTGGCTTCGTATCGGCTTACATCGTTTTCACGTCGGAGAACCTCCAGGCCTTCATCCTCGCTGTCTCTGACTGCCGAACATGGATCGATATCAAGTACCTGGTGCTCATGCAGCTGATCATCTTCCTACCTCTCTCCCTCATCCGTGACATCAGTAAGCTCGGAGCGACAGCACTGATCGCCGACTTCTTCATCCTCTTAGGCTTGATCTACGTCTATTACTACGACATCTTCACCATCGTCTCTCAACACGGCGTCTCCGACATCGTCAGCTTCAACCCCCGCGACTGGACCCTCTTCATCGGCACCGCCATCTTCACTTTCGAAGGCATCGGCCTGATCATCCCCATCCAGGAATCCATGAAGAAACCACAGAAGTTCCCCCCCGTCCTCGGCGGCGTGATGATCATCATCACTGTCGTGTTCGTTAGCATGGGTGCAGCTTCATATGCCGCCTACGGCTCCGCCACGAAAACCGTCGTCATCCTTAACCTCCCTCAAGACAACAAATTCGTCAACGCCGTGCAGTTTCTCTACTCCCTCGCCATTCTTCTGTCGACACCGCTTCAACTGTATCCCGTCATCCGCATCACCGAAAACGAACTCTTCTCCCGCTCCGGCAAATACAACCCTTACATCAAGTGGCAGAAGAACGTCTTCCGCTTCGTCCTCGTCTTGCTGTGCTCTGCCATCGCCTGGGGTGGCGCGGGGGATCTGGATAAGTTCGTCGCGCTCGTGGGCAGCTTTGCCTGCGTTCCGCTCGTCTACGTCTATCCTGTGAGTCTCCCTAGGGCCCCTCCCTCACCTCACATCGAGAAGATCATCCAGCACTGATACAAGTGGCAGCCGCTCCTCCACCTCAAAGCGTGCGCTCGAACCAGACGGCAACGGATCGCGGACATTGCACTGTGCGTGTTTGGCGTCGTCGTCATGGCGTACACGACGTCTCTGACGATTCTCAGTTGGGCGAACAAGCAGTCGGTCAAGTTGCCCGGGTATTGTGATCGTTGAAGCTGGGCGAATCGCTTGACTGTGGGAATGATAAGTGTATGCGTGTGGTTTTATAAATATCCTGTGCTTTGATCAGAGCGAGCATTACGCGGGCGTTGGGTAGATTGGTGGGAGAAGACTCTTATGTCTGAGTTATAACTGAACGCCAATAATTGATAGAGCACTTCAAAACGTCAAGGACCCCTTTGTATGTGATTTTCAAGAAAAGCTTCGGTGTCACAATGAAGTCTCCGTAATAAATCGTATGACTATATGACTCTCATTTGACAGATCTACAACATCGTCCTTCATGATGACCTACAATGGCAATCCATCTGTCCTGGTTCATGATACGTCATGATCGAGCCGTCTTGTTTGTTTTCATTCGCACCAATGCAACCCCACGAGTACAATCTATTGTACAAACACAATAGTCTGACAAGTGCCGAGATGTACCATCCACTACGCCGTGCAATGACAGTAACAACTACAACTGCCATCTTGCACGTAAACCTAGGAGGCCTATGAAGGTCGATCTCCCAATGCGTCGAAGGAGGAGCGGTCGGGAGCGGGACTGTGAGGGGCGCTGGGGTGGTGTCTCCTTCACATGGTGGAGAACACGTCCGCCGGCCGGCGGGGAGGGGGAGTAGGGGTGGAGAGAGGGGACCAAGGGATGGGGGGTTGTAGGTTCGAAAAGGTGTTACAGAGCGAGCGGGTGAGTGACGATGACGGAAGTAGGCAGGTTCGTTGTAGTCGGTGACATTGAGGGCTCTGAGTAGATATCTTAGAAGGTAAGGTAGTAGTGTCGAAGCGAGGGAGAGAGGTAGAGAGACTTGGTTTCCAGGTCGGGCACAGTTGTTTTGATGACCAGCCTGCTTCATCTTAGCTGCAGCAGCAATTCCGCCCACCGCCTCAAGTCCGTTAAATCCCGCTCTGGTATTCGTACAACGCTTCGCAAAGGTAATCGTCCAATCACTCGCCAAGAAGCCCATTTCCACTACCCGGCGCGTTCATCTCCTCCATACCCTCATCACTGTCCTCATCATCGTCACTCTCATGCTCATCACTCCCACTATCCTCACCCAAGCTCTCCAAGTCCTCCTCCTGCGCCTCAAGTCGACTACTCCTCGCCTCCCGCCGAGAGGACTTCCTCGCCACCCCACCCCCACCACGCCGTCGGGACTCGCCCAGTAATTCGAGTTCCAGATCATCCAGCTCTTCGATGTCCGCGACGTCGTCATCGACGACCGGCGTGCCGGACCTCTTCCTCCTCGGCAAGCGCTGGGATTTTGGATCGAGACCAGCGCCCTTATAGCCACGACCCTTGACGAACGTTCGGGGTTCGGCGATACCGTCCTCCCATCTGCTGACGCGCCTCAGAGCGCGGTTGAGTATCTTCTGCTTGTACAGAGCCTCCTCGCCGTAATCCTCCTCCTCACCGGGGTTAGGGACGATGCCGCCGGGACCCCAGGAATTCTCGTCTTCGGAGTCGTAGAGGTCGGGGAGCTCGCTGATCCGCCGGGCCGCTTTGACGAGAAAGCCCTCGCGGTGCTTCCGCCTGTTGCGGTGATGGGCGTGTTCTTCCTTCAGCTTGTTGTGCAAGATGTGCTCGACTCTCGCCTTCCTGTTCTCGTTGACGGCTTGTTGGTGGGCGGTTTGTGGCCGTGGGCGTTTCTGATTGACGCCGTCGGGGTTGTTGGGGTGGAGGACCGGGTGTCCGATTCCGGGAGGGACTGGTGATGATAAGTCGGGAACTTGGTCAACTCGGGTCTTGAGGATGATACGTTGGAAGTTGCCGGCCAGGTCGGCTCGATTTCTGGTCGAGCGTCCACTGGCTCCACGAGAGCGAGTGGTTGCTATGGTTGGTGAATCGTCGTCGTTGAGCAGGTTATTGATACGTATACCCGTGGGTATAGACATGGGCGACGCCGAGCGAGTGCGGTCGGTGTCAGACTGATAACGTCCAGTGCCTCCGTCTTCAGAAGGTTGACCGGTAGGTCCTATAATCATGTAGTGACTCATGTCAGTATAGACTCTATAGCTTTGTATCAAAACCGTGTGCATACGGTTCAGTGAGAGATAAGGTGGAAGCAACTGCTGTAGACGTGGCGGTCTTGAAAGAGGTAACAAGTGAGGGCCAGTGTTGCCCGTGATCGGGGTTCGACTGTACCACCCAGGCTTGGGAATCGTCCTTAGACGCTCCAGGTCCATCTTGGCCAAGCTCTTTCTGCTCCTTGGGATAGACGTGTCCAAAGGGCCTCACTTATGATTGCCCTGACAGGGCTGTGTAAGAGATATTGAAGTGAAACTGATTGTGGACAGCGAAAAGCAACGAAGCTCGGTTACCCAAAGTGCCCCTTATTTGAGGCTAGCCCAGCCCTAATAAGGGTCTTCGGCTACCACCCCTGAGGCCAGTGGCACAGATTGAAATGTTTGGGAATTCTCATTTGTCTCTTGATTTGAGAGCTGAGAATATCACTGACGAGGATACTGTCCAAGCGCGCCGCACAGGTACTGGGAAGCGACGAACGAGGGTAAAGAAAAATTTGGATTGAGAAATTGCAACCCACACGATAGTACTTACCTTTCTTGTTGCGCTTCATCGGTGGAGCAACTGCCTCGTCCTCCTCGAGTATACCTGTACGACATCCATCAACTTGTGAAATCTCAACCAATGAGCTGAGCTCTGCTTACGTTTCCGTTCCCTTCGCTTCATCTCCCCATAAGCTATCTCTTCTTCTGTATCGAGATTCTCCGCAGTGGCCTGCTCCTCAGTCAAATGCTCGAATGGCGGTACTTTCAAGGGCAATCCTTCAGTTCCCTCTCCGACTTGCCCCGGTCCGAACGGATTGTGCAGAGCGGCGTCTTCAGAAAAGTCACTCTCCAGGTACCACCATATCAACCACAGGAACGCTCGAGCTCTGCTTCGACTGCTGAGGGTGCTTCGCATGACCAAGTCAAAGAAGTCTCGAGGAGGGTAGAAATGGAGTTCGGAAATTTTAGGGGCGTATTGCTGGAGGACGAATATAAGATTGACGGGGTTCGTGCGTGGAAGAGGGCTTAACCTGATCTTTTCAATGGTGTTTGGCTGGTCAGAATCTTCCGAGGCACCCTTGAGGATTGACTTGAGGCGAGGGGCATCCTGAAGCTGCTTGTAGGCGTTGGGATCTTGACGAGCCTGTAGAGAAGGGATAGAATGGTATGTGCGGAGTTGTGCGCGCATCTCTGGGAAGACTGGCACGGGAGTTAGCATCGAAGTGATCCCACGTTACTAAATACCACCATCTTGCTTCTTACAATTGAGAGTAGTGTTCATTCTTCCCACATTGACCAGCAGGCATACCATAGCCATGTTAACAGCTGCCGTCCTATCACTTAGAAGCTTGTCCTTGAGTATCTTGCTCGTCTTGCTACTCTTAGCCATTGCGTCAATGTAGATATCCGCAAATGTGTGCCCCGAAGTCCCATCTGACGATTTGGTGAAGACCTTTTTGTGATCCTCGAATACCGCACGTAGGAAAGCATACTGAATGTCTTTCCGCCATAGGGGTATGCCATCTTCCTTCTTCAGATGTCTGATCTTGTTGCCCGAGTATACCGACCCAATCGTACCGTTTACCGTTCGCCGAGAGCTGCTGACAGTCATGGTATGCGCTGCGTTGACCTCGGCCCCTCGTGTATAGGAATCGTTGTGAGTGCTACCTTCATCTTCAGTCACGTCTCTAGCGCCTTCGTGAACCCAGTTCGCGGTGTTATGAGCGGGCGTGAAGGTCTTATCCCCTTTGTCACTCTTGTCGAGCATAAGTGGCATCCTTGAAGGCGGTTCAGCAGCTAGGACGTGTTGTAAGCTCTGCCGGGGATCTGGCTCCTCCGGACGCAGCGGTGATGATATGAATGTCGAGTTTGCTGGAACACCTTGTTCCATATCGGGGTCGGGTATCGTCGAGTTTGGAGAGCGAGGCTGTCCAAGTTCCCCACTACCCTCCCCGTGCCGGAGTATGTTGCTTTCGGCATACTCTGCCATGTTATGCGGAGAAGCTTGGATGGCAGCTATGAGGAGTTCCAGGGGATTGTTTCGAAGCTCAAGGGTGTATTCAAGTCTAGTCCGCCTCTGGGACGTATCGGAAATAGCAAGCTTGACAAGCGCGAGCGAACTTGGTTAGCGCCATTGCTTTGAAGCTGATCGGGAAGTTAGACTGGCCCGTGCACTCCAACCAAGGGACAAGCTCAGACCATGTAACTTTATTATACATTCAGGTAAGCGTGGAGTGGTTTGTATAGCGTTTACATGTGCAATCATTTCCAGGTTGCATTTGACTCGATTAAATGTAGACATCATGGTCATCCATCGGTTCACTTTATCACTTCAGGATTGATGACATCAATGGCACGCGTTGCAGTAGATTGAATAGTAACTACAGAAATGACTTTTTTTGGGGGACCCCAAAGTCTCAGATCATCAGATCCATCCGCCCAGGTAGGATCTGCTAGGCTAATTTCCAGCAATGCCAGATTCCTTTGCTCTCTATAAAGCTTCGAAGAGGCACAAGAATAGCGACATGCGAGGGCATCGCTATGGTATTATGAGATGGCACAATTCGCCATGGCCGTAAGGGAGAGCAAACATGCCCTCTGGAACGCCATGCATAATGCCACACCCATCTATATCGCCCAACAATCTAGATCTCTCCCATAGCGGCCTCTGGCAGATTCAGGCCGAAAGAACAAGGGAGATCTATGACAGGCGTACGGATGATCGCGACGGCAGGGACCTATTTCGGCATAGAGATGCATAGCCGAGGCAAGAGAGCAACGACGAGATGATGCAGAAAAGGCTAAAAAGAAAGAAATCTATGTGGTAGCAACGTTCGGAAACATCGCTGAAACCACTGAGCGAGATTGATAACGAGCAGGCCGGCAGAGGATGAGCTCAGTCTTCTCAAGCAACACCTGGGCCAGTCAAATGGATGGCGTCCGAAGGAATGGCCAGTCCAATGTCCCTGGCGAATGCCGTTCCGCACGATGGCAGCAAGTCGAAAAAAATCATCGCTATCTATGATGTGCTGTTCGATGCAGCACCCAGATATGGTCTCGATGGGTGATGGATGCACAATCGACGCTTTGATGATGCCGATCCGAAGGCATCCGAAGCCGGCCATGCGAAGTACTAGAACTCCGAAAAGAGAAATGAAATCCGTTATGAAATGAAAGTGAATATGGCTTTGCTGAGAGGAGTGGACCAGGAACGCGAGAAGAGATGCTAGGTAGGCCGTGAGGTGTCTTTGTCCAAGACGTTGAGCTTGAAACCCTTTTCCGAGCCGTGACAAACACGACGAAGGGCCGGCCCTAGAACACCAAGGAGTTTACCACCAGGAGGATTGACCGCCCGGTCCCGACGGGTTTCCGTAGCTTCCCCCGTAACCGCCACCATACCCACTTCCGTAAGCTGCGGGTTGACCTCCGTAACCACCTATAGTACAGGAGTCAGAACATCTCGGACAAGATATGAATAAGGTGAACATACCACCATAAGCGGTCGGACCACCAAAGCCACCACCATAGCTTGGCGCTCCACCCATACCGCCGCCTCCCGCTTTGCGGAAGTCACGGTTAGCATTCCCGCCACGTCCTCGACCACCACCTGCTCTACCCCCTCGAGCGTTACCGCCTCCAAAGCCACTGCCCTCGCGTGCAATACCCTCTAAGAACGCAGGAACCTCTTGATGGGCTTCTTTGAGGAGATCAATCAAATCTCGAACAACGCCACGGTTACCACGGTTGAAAAATGCAGTGGATATTCCAGTATTACCGGCACGACCAGTACGACCAATACGATGGACGTAGTCGTCGATATCCGTAGGAAGGTCATAGTTAACAACATGAGTGACGTTGGGTATATCAAGACCACGAGCTGCAACAGCAGTGGCTACCAAGATTGGGCAACGAGCGTTACGGAACATTTCCAGAGCACGCTCACGCTCCCGTTGAGTACGATCGCCGTGGATCGAGGTTGCAGGGAATGCCTGGTTCTGAAGGAAATCAGACAGCGAATCTGCCATGCGTTTCGTTTCGACGAAGATTAACGTCAATCCCGCCCCGTGCGTGTGCAATATGTCGAGAAGAACAGAGCGTTTGTCCGGATCTTCAACATATTCAATCTTCTGAGTGATGTTCTCGGATGTAGAACCGACGCGGCCCACTGACAGGAAAACATAGTCCTTCAGAAAGTCCCTAGCAAGCATCTGAATATCGCGAGGGAAAGTCGCTGAGAACATGAGAGTTTGGCGGCCCTGTGTGGATGGCATGTCCTCCCCTTCAACGATTCTGCGGATCTGTGGCTCGAAACCCATATCCAACATACGATCAGCCTCATCAAGTACGAGGTATTTGATGTTGGCAAGAGAGATGCGACCACGCTCGATCAAGTCCACAAGTCGACCAGGTGTGGCAACAAGAAGATCACAGCCACGTTCAATTTGACGAAGCTGAGAACCAATGTCGGCACCTCCATATACTACGCATGGCCGCACCCAAGAACGGTAGGCGAACTTGCGAGCCTCGTCGTAGATTTGGGACACCAACTCACGGGTTGGCGCAAGAATGAGTGAAGTGGGATAGGCCTTGCGCTGACGGCCATAACCGTAACCACCACTAGCTTGTTGTGGTGCTGTAGACGGCCCGTTGATGAAAGCCTGAGAAAGGATTGGGAACAGGAAACCTCCAGTCTTGCCTGATCCGGTTTGGGCACAAGCCATAAGATCCCGACCAGCCATAACAATTGGAATGGAGTGTTTTTGTACCGGTGTTGGCGTCTTGTAGTTTGCTAGCTGAATATTCGAGAGAAGATGGTCGTCTAAGGGAGGGTTTGTAAACTGAGTGGCGGGCTCTGGTACGTCTTGGCCGGAAGCCTCGACCGGGATGTCGTCATAGTTGGAGAAGTTGATGCCAGTCTGTTGCTTAGACGGGTCGTTTGGAACACCGAAAAGTTCACGCTCTAGACGAGGATTCGGGGCACCAGGGATATGCTTTCCATCTCTCCACTGACCATCACCCGATCCGCGCGCGAGATTAGACCCACCACCGCTACCGCCACCAAACGAGCTTGCACCAGGTTTTCCGTAAGCGGTTGGGTCAAATGCACGAGGAGGCGGGCCGTTGAGTTCCTGTTGCCAACCGTTGCCGTTTGTGACGGGAGCACCACTACCTCTGGGAGTAAAGTTAGGAGCATTCGCCCAGTTGCTGGCACCACCGGGAGGAGGACCAAATCCGTTCCTAAAACTACGCGTTAGTGATATTTCCACATAAGCATATAACTAGATGAAGACGTACGTAGGGGGCCCTGCCCAGGCACTGCCATTCATACTACCGTTCATCATTGGTGGAGGTCCATCCATTCCCGGAGGTGGTCCTGGAGGGCCTGCTGGACCTCCCATCTGGCCCCTCAGGTGAGGTGGGATGTAAGCTGATCGTGGAGGAAAACCGTTGGCATGCTGAGAGTCCTTCATGGAGAGAGCAGCCATATTGAGTTGATCCGCCATCTTGAAGGATTGGGGTACGTGTCACGAGGAGTGTGAGTTTTGAGGCTGATAAGGCACGTCGACGCGAGGCTCGTCAAGCTGACTGAAAAGCAAATCTGTTGACTGGCTCTGATATTGGAGATGCTTGAGACAGTTATACCACACGATGTATGGCGTCGAAACAGGTGTTGGTTCGAAAAAATGAGAAGCTGAGTGGAAAGCACGCGAAGGGAGGATCTAAAAACTAGAAGTTCCCTTATCCTATTTGCGATAGACCGTATACGTAAAGACCTCAGAGAGAGAAACTTCTCAGGAGCTCTGTATGTGTGTTGTTCGCTCTAAAACGAGTTCTTATGAGCGAAAGGGTAAAGTGAAAGGTTGGTGTTGGCAAAGTGAGGCAGATGGAAGAGCTATCGAAATTCACAGAGGCGGCAAAATTTGGTGAAAAGTAAGAGTGGACTAAGACCAAAGAGGAAAGGGGTCGAAGCTCGCGTAAAGTCGGGATGAATTCTAATATTTCCAGTTCAGCCTTGTCAATACCAGACTGGTATCCCGCAGAGTCGGACCGCAAGAACAAAGACTTTGATTCAGAGATGTTTTTGGAGCATGAAGTACTGTAACAAGAAACAATCTTGACACTTTGGAAGTTTCCTACAATCCTCCCCACTAAGTTCGTAGGTCTAGGTAGTAACGAGCTACGTGTAGATTGGATATTGACGCTAATGGTCCGAAACATTGGAGGCTTTCAGGGAGTACAGTACTTTGTATTTCTACGCCATACTTTTCTCAGGCAAGACCTTACTGTTCCGAGTTTTGAGATAGAGCAGGACCAGCCCGACGATAACACCAAACAGAGTCAACTTTTGCAGCATGCTTAGCCCAATACCATCCGCCCCTGGCACTTGCCCGTCCGTCATGTCCATATCTTCGGTTGCCTTCGGAGGATTCACAGCGAGCTCATCGCCTTCATTTGCAGGAAGGGCCGAAGCGGTAAGTTCTTCGTTTTGCGAACCCGAATATCAGCAAATACAACGTGTCCGAGTACCGATAGTGGATGAATAATGCACATTCTAGAGCTCCGCATGGGTACCTTCTGGAGCGGCCTCAACGGGCAACTCTCCACTCTTGACGATCTTGACCGTCTGGAGAGGCTTGTCGCCTGCAGCCTTGGGAACAATCTCAATCTGTTCCACAATATCGTAGCCCTCCAGAACCTCGCCAAAGACCACATGGCGGCCATCAAGCCATCTGCGAGTCATCTGTCAGTTACCCGATCAAGCTTCAGATCTATAGAAGAGCACTTGAACATACGATGTAATCGCAGTAGTGATAAAGAACTGGGAGCCGTTCGTGTCCTTGCCAGAATTGGCCATACCTGCAGCCACTCAGTATTCAGAAGTCACGACATTCACCAGTTTTCCAGTTTTGCAACGTACTCAGCTGCCCAGTCTTGGTGTGCTTCAGCTTGAAATTCTCATCCGGGAATTTTTCCCCATATATAGATTTGCCACCAGTCCCTACAGACATGGTATTAGCATCACACCACACGTGGCGAAGTCTAGGGTAAACCAACCATCACCCTTGGTGAAGTCACCACCCTGGATCATGAATTGTTTGATCACACGGTGAAATGCCGATCCTTCATAGCCGAAGCCGTTGTCCCCAGTGGCTAGACCTCGAAAGTTCTCTGCCGTCTTGACGATATCAGCCCAGGGAATTGCAATGTGATCGCTGCGCCGGACTGACCTTTGGGACAGTCTTGCCATAGAGGCCCATCACGATTCTTCCCAGTGGCTTCCCCCCATGCTCGATGTCAAAGTACACCTAGAATTCCTCAATCAGCAGTGGTAAACTCGCAGCTTGGAATATGTTATACCTTGTTGGTGATCTTAGGACCTTTCGCGGCGTGGGTGGATTGTGCGAGGAACACAAACGTCGCGGTCAATATGAGTAGTACAGAAATGACAATACGCTGCAAGTTGGCCATTGCAAATAGCATGAACCAATAGATGCTTCGAGACCTTGTATGTTGACACTCGTGCCTTGCTGAGGTCGATGGGGAGATATTGAGATGTGTCCCGGACATGCGCTACCGGGTAGACATGGACGACATGCAACTGAGCGGGTATTATGGTCTGCCGTAGTAGGGTTCGCTTGAGATATTCTACCAAAGTCCGGGGTGCTCTCTCAATCCCATAGTGTGCTCAACATGGTAAGTCTGATGACTTGATCCAGCTTTCCGTGATAGCATTGATGACAGGACGCACAGGTGTTCATCCTCGGTGTGAACTTCCCAGAACAGAGGCTGGTCAAGGTAAGGGTTGGAGCGGGTCCTCTTCCAGCAGAGAGCTTAACTGGCTGTCAGCGATCCCTCGAAACTTTCTATGGCATCGGTCCTTCCGTCTGTGAGCGACTCATGGCCCGGTTGTACATACATCCGACGGCGAAGATTGGCGGTTTGGCAAACAAGCAGGCCCAGGATCTGACCGCGGCATTATCGAATATGAAGATTGAGAACGATCTGAGGAGGCGGATAAGGGAGAATATTAAGAGACTGAGGGATATGGGATCATATAGGGGAAGAAGACACGCGATGAGCTTGCCTGTTAGAGGGCAGAGGACTCGGACACAGGTATGAGGCCATCAGGCGCTCTAGGGCACTGCAACGTCGAAGCATATGGCATGGCTAACATCTCGGACTTAGATCACTACGGCGCGGCAATTGAATCGTGTTGATAGGAAAGGTTAAGGCGTCTAGATTTACTGCATTTCTAGATGCATAGCCAGGGTACTGGCGAGCTTGGTATTACGAGTCTGTGGTGGCATGATAATACCCTTAATGACATTTCTCTACCCTCAGTGGCTGGAGGACGAACTTTTTCTTGTGCATGATCTTAATCGCGTACGTCAAATGTGGCCTTGGCCACGCTGCAGGTTTCTAGAGAAGAGAATTTCGTCTTCAGAGACTTTAAGTGTGAATATTGAAGCTCAAGGTGATTCCTTACCTGTCAGTGACCACGTTCATCGATGCACACATATCAGCAATAACACCATGTCTCTTGTCGTGCGCCGCTCTTAAAAGTCAGCTATCATTCTCAGTTAATACTGCCCTCAAGAGACTACAACACCTATCTACCTCTCGCTGGTTACTGTCAGTCTCGCCAATGTTCTTTGTCTGACACCTTGAGTCCAAATCCTGAATCATTCACTTTTCAGCTCACATCGACTCACAAGCACTCTGAAGTCTCAGATCTTTGGCCTTTTAAGAGCTTGTTCACAAAGCATTGCACCAAAATGTCAGAACGGCTTTGAATTGAACGTGACAACCTCACATATCTACAAGGTACTGCCGTCTCTCACTTGTAACAAAGAAATGGTATCTGATGAATCTCATAGCATAACGCAAGCCTGGGCTTCTTTGGAAATCACATGGCTCCATCGTCGGTTGCTCGAAATTGTGAGCATGACTATCCCACATGTTGTCAGATATCACTCCCACTAAAAGACATAGTTTCGAGGAGATACGATGCGGCGATGCAGAGGATGTCAGACTTCTTGAGCGCTGAACAACGCCCAACAATCACTTCACACTTCCCATTTCAGAGGCTCCCACCCGAAATCCGCAACGCAATCTATCATCTTCACCTTGTTCGGGCTAAAGTGACGCGACTCCGCAAATGGGACGACAGTCTCGGAGCTCGCGCTCAGGAAGCGGTCAACGTATGGGAGCGCGACCCCAACCATATGCCCCCACTTTTCGAGTACACCGCACTCTCGATCTTGGCCGCGTCCCGTCAGCTTCGACATGAAGCACTCGGCATCTTCTATTCTCATAACACATTTCACTTCACATACATTACACCCCTGCGAGACTTTCTCAGCAGCATCGGCCCGGAACGCCGTGGCTTTGTTCGCAACATTAGCTTCGGTTATAGAGGGCCCGGTTCACCAACAGCTTTCAAGCTTCTTGCAACCTGTGATAGTCTTACAAGATTGCACATCGAAATCAGTTTTGAAACCATGAGGTGTAGCAGGCGTAGTGGTCTGCTGAACGCTCACGGCGTCGGCCATCTACTAAAAATCCGCGGATTAAAGACGGTGGATTTCTCTCATGGGATCTTTCATCCAGCCGCACGGACGGAAGGGTTTGAGGAAATTGTGCGCGATGCTCTGCTACAACCTAGAGCTCCCAAGAAAGTATCCAAGGGCAAGAAATTCGCCGCAGGGAAGAAGCATACCATTGAGAGCCAGGAAGCACCCAAAAAGAAGAAGACGAAGTCAGTCCACGACGGGTCTGAGATTGCGAATGAGTGAGACGGAATTGAATGAGAGACCTATGTAAGGGTTAGTCACATATGCTTCGTGGATGGTCCCGTGGTTGTTCGCTGTTCAGCTAACAGTTACGAATGAAAGATTCCGGGTGCGTCCCTGAGCTGAAAATCAACCCTCCTCACTCAAGGATTGTTATCAAAATTTGTGCTCTTTCAAAATGCAATCGAGTTAGGAAGGAGATGTGGCGTATGTCAAGGACAGACGTCAAGTCAAAACAGCAAGTCTCTGGGTGGGCAGTCTTGTAATCAATCCATGTATACTGCCGATTGAACCTAGTATTCCCCACCACGGACGTCTTACTTATGGAGAAAAATATTGCGAAGCCGTTCTGTGCAGGTTCTTGAGTCATTCCAGAGGAGGAGATGGCACGTTCCAGCCTGTCCACACCAAAGCTTCACTGAATCTATTGACCAAGATTTGTCTCGTACTACAGCTTTCCCACATACATAAAGCCTCCAAATCTCTATACAGAAGCTCCTCTAACTACACCGCCCCCCTCCCTCACCTAACAACCTTCTCCTTCACCCTCTCCACCATCTCCTTCCCCTTCTCCACCACCTCCTTCCCCTCCGCCTTCAACTGACCCAGCTCCATCTTCGCCCGCGCCTCCAACGACTGCTCCCTCCCGCCATAACTAAAACCAATCCCCACCCTGTCAGCCCTCCGTCCATACACAAACACCACCACCACCAACCATTTCCCCGCGCGACAAACCCCTCCAACCCCACAACCCGCAGCACCAACGTAACAAAGGTCATACGTACTGCCAATAGCTCAAATACCGCCACCCCTGCGTCAGCTGCGCGCTGAAATTCACCACGTGGCAGCCGAATAGCAGGTAGTTCTTCGGCGTCACGGCCAGGGCGTAGCGCATGAACGTCCCGGAGTAGAGCGTCAGGGCCAGCGTCATCTTGCCGGAGATACTAGCGCACCGAACATCTCGTCAGTCCGACCCGTGGAAGCAGGTGCTAGTCAGGGGCTGGGGCAGGGGTCGTGTGCAGCGGCTGCTGGGGCCACGGAGGCGGGGAAAGGGGAGAGGGAGAGGGAGAGGGAGACGCACATGTCCGGGTCTTTCTGCGTGTCCATGACCGCCGCGATCGGGATGCCGAAGTTCGAGACTGGGCCCCAGAAATCTGCGTGTGGTGGGAGGGGAAAGGTTAGCGGGAGGGGTTTGACGGGCGTTGGGTGCCGGTGGTGGTGTTGGTGAGTGCAGACACGGGGGAAGCTGGTGGGGAAAGGGTGCGGCCATTGGGTGGATGGAGTACTTACGGGTTGAGCAGACATAGTTGAGGACGGGCTGCGATCGGATTTTCGCGTTCAGAGCTGAGATCGCGGCCGCCATGGTGGTGAGTGGTAGTAGTGGTCGGGTGTCTGCTTACGAGATTCGGGAGGTTCCTGGAGTTGTCGGCGGAGTTGATCCGGTGGTTTGAGATCCGAGTCACGTGCCAAAATACCTTTTTGGAAATTTGAATTCACATGTCGTTAAATGGACATACGCATTGGAAATGGCAATCATCGCATTGACTAGATGATTTTGGCTTCTCTCTGATGGGTATGTAGAGAGGTTTCGAAGTACATTTAACTCCCCGACGCCTGTGCATTAGACAACGCCCGACAACATCTAATTCAAGCTCTCCCCATTGACTGCAGCTGCACGAATTTCTACTTCTGTTCCACACCGTAGCTTTTGCTGCTGCGCTGATGGATTGGAGCGGTTGATTTGAGGGACACCTTTATCTATCTGCCTCCAAAACCCGGTGGGGGAAAACCTCTGCCAGAACCTGGTGGTGCTTGAAACCCTGGCGGTGGCTGGAAACCTTGCGCTGCAGAGAGAACAAGAATTAGCCTCTTCAGCGAGATTGAAGAAACAGAGTACTTACGTGGACCTCCTGCTGCGGCAAATCCTGGTGGGGGTGCAAACCCAGCTATAAACGTAAATTAGATCTACAAACGACACGGCGGAAAAGAGAAGCTCACGAGGTCCACCAGGTGGCCCACCACGTCCACCGAAACCAGGAGGAAAGCCGCCAGGAGGGAAACCAAAGCCACCGGGCGGTGCCGGTCCACCGACGCCAGCAGCTGGTCCAGTCAATCCAATCGGTAGGCCTCTCCCAGCGGGTCTGCTGATCCCAGATCCAGCCGCAAGGGTCGGTGGAACGATACCAGCTCCCCCAGGCGCACTTGTCCCTAACCTCGCCGAAGGGTCTGCGGGTGGAGGGCCGTCGACAGAACAAGAGACGATGTGCGTGCCACGAACGATGGTCAGACCGAGCGTACGCTTCTCTTCGGACTCGACGAGTGCGGGTGCTGCGCTACCGGGAGCGGATTGTGCCCCCTTGGTCGGTTTGCGCTTGACGCGGCGGAATTCTTCGGTATCTGCTAGGACGAGGTTCATGTGCTGGGATGAGACAATTAGCTTCTTCTCTTGAAAGATCATCGTTCACGCCCTTCATACCTTGTCGAACGCTAACATTTGCCCAGTCATCTGACGCCCGTCATTCAGTGTAACTCTCATTCGGTAGTTGATCTGGACGCGCGATTAGAGGTTGGTCGGACATTTAGAGGCGGACTCCGTAGAATGGGCGGCAAGAGGAGAATGCTTACAAGGGTTTGCTGCACTCAAGCATTAGCTGTCACTATCACGAACGCCTGCATCTTTGGGACCTTAGGAATGAGACATACCATCTTTCCCTGCTTGTTGGCCGCCATCTTCGTTGAAGTGTTCGCGAACGCGACTTCTTGATAGTCCAAATATTGTCTCGGAGTATTTGTACTCCTGAAAAGTCCTGTAGCGGCTTGTTGCCAGGCTTGGATTCAACGTCTATGTGCAATTGAAGGAAACTTTGGAGGTGTCAGTCAAGGTAAGGCACTTGTATGAGGCTCTTCGCTTGGCCCTGTCACAGACGCTAAGGGCACCCACTAGCTCCGCCCACACTCAATTTGAGCAACTCCATATCAACGTCGAGAACAGCAAACACACACAACTCCAGCGACAACACAATGGTGAGATTACCCGATTCCTACGTCTGTGTCGTCTATCAGAGACGACTCGTGGTGCACATGGCGAAGTTGTGGCGAGCAGCAGTGCCACGCGGCTCGATCGTTTTTGTCGTGAAGAATTGTTACTATAGTATACGTGCCAAAGCTGACTCGAACCCACACAGGCCGAGTCGGGGAAAGACAAGAGCGCGAATCCCATGCGGGAGCTCCGCATCCAGAAGCTGGTCATGAACATCTCCGTCGGCGAATCGGGCGACAGACTCACCAAAGCCGCCAAAGTGCTGGAACAACTGAGCGGACAAACACCCGTGTACAGTATGTCGCGGCCGCTCCAAACCGGCTCCTCGAAGCTCTGAGATCTCCAAGATCCACTCACGGGGATTCTGGGCTGACATAAGATCCATCAACAAAGGCAAAGCACGCTACACCGTCCGAACGTTCGGTATCCGCCGCAACGAAAAGATCTCCGTCCACGTCACCGTGCGGGGCCCCAAGGCGGAGGAGATCTTGGAGCGAGGACTGAAGGTCAAGGAGTACGAGCTGCGGAAACGGAATTTCTCGGAGACGGGCAACTTTGGTTTCGGGATCAGCGAACACATTGATCTTGGGATCAAGTATGATCCGGCGATTGGTATCTATGGGATGGACTTTTACTGCTGCATGTGAGTGGATCCGATTTTCCTTGGTCTTTGTGAGACCGAGCAGTAGGCCACTCAGTTTGATCTGAGTCGGGTTCCTATCAAGAGGTTTAGGCTGATATTTGCACACAGGACCCGACCAGGCGAGCGTGTGGCCAAGCGCCGGAGGTGCAAGTCGAAGGTTGGCGCATCACATAAGATCAACCAGGCCGAGACCGTCAAGTGGTTCAAGAACCGGTTTGAGGGTATTGTGCGGTAGATGATGGAGGAGACGGTGCACCGATTGTCGATGAGTTGCATGTTGTGCTGCTAGCTTGCGCTGAGAGATATCTCCTTTCAGGAGTTTGCAGCAATCAATCACAGTTCACAATGGAGGCTTCACTTGGGTGTTGTACCGCTTAACCATTGCTGACGAGTGGCGTCACCTGCCCGTTTTATTGCTCCCTCTATTGATCGTGAGGAGTGTCTATGGAATCAGTCCCGCCACTGCCCGAGACTGTGGAAGGACCACCACCATTACCTCCCGAGCAAGTTGCTCAGTCCGGTCAACGTCGTCTGCTCTCGCGTAGGTGCCGATGAGACAGGTTTGGATGCACAGGGAAACCATCGAGACCAGCTTGACTGTGATTGCTGGAACAGCCATTACACTGACACAAAGCTTTTCCCCACCAATCTCACCAGCAGCACAGCACAGCACAGCAGAGCCCAGCACAGCACATCACCCCTTCCCAAGCCCAACGCCCATACCATGCAGCAAAACCAGCTCCCACTCCCCTCCCTCTCGTCCCTCTCGTACCCCCTCCATCACTTCCCCTTATCCTTCCCATAATTCATCTCATTCCACGCCTTATCGAACCCACTCGGCTACACCACCCACCAACACCGTCAGCCCTCTCTACTCTCCCCTCTCCACTTCCCACTCCCATACAACCCGTTACCCCCCAGACCCCCGTAACCACCCACCCCCCCCCCCCCCTAAAAAACCAAAAACAAAGAAGAAAAGAGAAAACTCACAGGCCCATGCTGACCTCCAACCTGCTCCCTGAACTTGTCACTCCCAATCCCCTGATTCCCACCACCCTTCGCACGACTCTCGACCTGATCACTATCCCCCCGTTTTGTCGCGGCCCCGGGGACGTGCGTCTTGGTGCCGCCGCCGGCCGAGAAGCGGTTCTCGATGTTCTGCACGCCCGGGGTGCGGAAGAGGAAGGCGAGTGGGTTCAGGGAGGTGTATTGCAGGAGGCCGAGGGCTGTTTGTTGGGGTGGGTTAGCTGGGGTTGGGTGAGGGGGGGAGGGAGGAGAGGAGATGGGGAGGGGTGAGACGGGGGGGGAAGGGGGGGGGAGAAGTGGAGAGGAGGTGGAGCATGGGGGGGAGATGGGGGAGGAGTACTTGTGAGGGCGCCGGCGACGAGGATTTTGCGGCGGTGGACGTTGTAGGCTTTGCTGAGATTTGTCATGAATGACATGTTGTTGTGGGGGGCGGGGGGCGTGTCGGGATGAGGGTGAGGGTGAGGCTTTGTCAGTGGTGAGGGTGGTGGTTGTGGTTTTGATATTCGACGTTGAGGGTTTCTGTACTTGAAGTGGATAGTGGTGTGAATTGGGGGTGTGGGAGTTTTCTTTTTAGAAGAATATTGGGAGAAATGTACGCGGAGAGCTTTCCGCTTTGATGCGGTCAAGAGTACGGTACTGTCGTCATTACATACGACGCAGGGACCATGTTATATAAGGTTCTACGAAATTATCCCACCTTTTTCGAGACAGAGCCGTGTACCTTACATGAGCTAAAATAGTCTGGCGTAAATCACTGAGGCTTGTTGTGGTCTCGAAATCATCATATAAGTTACATAAAACTATATATGTTTATATATGCAAAGATTGTCTGCGACTGTCAGCTGGCAAGGAATAAGGTAGAGGGAGAGTAGTATTCAGAGAGGAGCGATGACGGGTAGGATGGCAATGGTTTCTATGCAGATATGGCAGTAAGTGGCGGCCGTATAAGGATTCAAATTACCGCCATATACAATGAGAGAGACACAAACCAGGAACGTAACATGCATTTTCAAAGCTATCCCATCCCAGCAATTCATATCATACAATCAACCACAACCGCCGCCGTAGCCAATCAACAAAAGCAGCCTCACAACCCAAGCAAACAAGCAAGATCTGCAACAAGACCGAGCCAAGCACAACTCCAGCGACCATCTCCTCAGCCAGGGTAAGAACAGAACGGCAACCGCCTCGCTCAACCACAACCCAGACTGATGGGTTGCGTAGGTAAGTCATAAGAATCAAGGTTTCAGCGTCGGTTTCTCCGCCTGCTTGCTCCCCGCATTCGGATTCGCAGCCGCGCCGCCTCGAGTGAAACTATCATTGGAGTCATGATCAGCAATCCAAGTCTCTGACACCACCCATGAAACCCGAATCCAGAAACCACAGACAGCATCTATTGAAAGACTTATGGCTGTCTGTTGGGAAGGCTCACCTGTTCCACATGGAGCCCAAAAACCCGACTGGTGCCTTCTGCTCGGCGAAGCTGGCTTTGCGCGCCGTGGCCGCTTCGTCGACGGAGTTGCGCTTTTGGCCCATCAGGCCGGCGAATCTGCCGGAGCCGGAGGACTGTGTTGTGGGGTGCTTCGGTTAGTGGGGGGTTGATTGGGTAGGTAGGGTTGGGCTGGCGGTTGGTGAGGTGGAGAGAGGAGTAAGGGAGGGGAAGAGGAGGGAGTGGTGAGGAGGGGATGGGAATGGGATATGGAAGCTTGAAGGGTTGAGGACGTGGTAATTGTGTGGAAGATGAGTGAGGAAGGGAGAGACTTACACGTCTGCGTCCGCTGGTGTCCGTGTTGGCGGGAGTGGGAGTGGTGCCGGTGCCGCCTTTGATGGCGCTGGCTTGACGGTTGTCGCTGCTTGAGGACATTGTTTTTGGAGAATATGATTGAGGGTGTTGTTGTGAAGGGCAATTGAAGGTTGTGGTGGAGAAGGCAGGCTTAGATGGGTGTAAGGCAGTTGAGTAAGATGGGTACGGGACTGATGGATGGGTTAGTCAGAGAAGTTGATGTGAATACCTAAGGTAGTATTATTATATCAAACAAAGAGAAGGAGTGGACAATCGTACGACTGGACAAGCTGCGGAGCATTACCTTAGCTTGATACCTAACTTAGACTTTCATGATCTCATGACAGTCTTGATGATTGATAATGGTACCTAAAGAATGATAACGGTGACGGTGATGGTGATGGTGATGAGCTCGATCCCCCTCCTTGCCCCCACCATCAGATAACCGTGACAAGCTTGGAGCTTGGAGCTTGGAGCTTCCCTTGGTTACCACATGCAAAAGCCCGGTCGATCGGAAAGCTCCGTTGACCGATGACTTCTCATCTCGATCGACTGGAAGGTTGGATGAGTCAACAATCAAGAAGGAAACAATTGGCGGTATCGGTTCCAGCAGCTCGGTACAGCTTGCCGGAGCACGCGACAGCTGGCCATCCTGATTTGAACAGAGAGAGGTACCGCAAAGTCGTCCGGTTCGGTATATTTCTACGCTAGAGCCCTATGTAGATACCCTCATAAGCAACAAAAGAAACCTCTCCTTCCCACCCTCAATGGTAAGTCAGGCCCTTCCATCTCCGCCCTACTTGACAATCTTGCACACCAAGTCCTGCCCATCGACCGAATCGCCCTCCTTGACCTGCAGCGACCCGACCTTGCCGGAGTGAGGGGCGCTGATGACCATTTCCTATAGAAAAACAACCATGAGCAGGTAATCGAACGACGACCAAGTCAAATACGAAAAACAGCAGCAACAACTCACCATCTTCATCGCGCTCAGCACCGCAATTGGATCTCCCTTCTTCACCTCCCCACCCTCGTGCACCCTCACCTCCACCACCACCCCGGACATGGGCGCGCCGACCTGGCTGCTATCGCCACTGTCGGCCTTGGGCCTGCTCGTGTTCTCAATAGCCGCCTTATTGTCCTCAACGCCAACCTGTCGGACTTCCCCATTCATCTCGTAAAAGACCTCGCGCTGCCCCGTCTGCTCCGACAGCGGTCCGATAGCGAGAAGCTTCAGAATCAAAACCTTCCCCTTCTCGAGCTCGACGCTAAACTCCTCGCCAATCTCCGGCCGCGCGAGGAAATACTTGGTCGGCAGCACCGACAGGTCGCCGTACTTGGCCACGAATTTGCGGTAGTCCTCGAAGACCTTGGGGTACATGGCGTAGCTGGCCACGTCGCACTCGCTCGCGCTGCCGAATTTGTCGCGGATGTCCGTCTTGATCTTCTGCAGGTCCATCGGCTCGAGGGTGAGGCCGGGCCGCTTGTCGAGCTTGCGTCGGTCGCGGAGAGCTTTCGTCCGCAGCGGCTCGGGGAAGCCGCCGTGTGGCTGGCCCATCAGACCTTCGAAGAACTCGAGCACCGATCCGGGGAAATCGAGCTCGCCCGCTTTGTTGTTGACGTCGTCGTAGCTGAGCTTGTTCGATACCATGAATTGGGCCAGATCGCCGACGACTTTGGAGGTAGGAGTGACCTTGACAATGTCGCCGAGCAGATCGTTGGCTTGCTCGTAAGCTTTCTTGGTCGCAGCCCACTGGGTTCCGAGTCCCAGCTGCGATGCCTGGAATAACAGATTCGTCAACTGACCCCCGGGAATCTCGTGTTCGTAGACCTCTGGATCCGGTCCGGTGAGTCCAGCTTCGAACGGTGAGTAAAGGAGTCGCAGCTGTGCCCAGTATGTATCCAGGGTTCGCACGTTGTGGCCATCCAGACCGGGATCGTATTCGGTGCCTTCGAGAGAAGCCAGGACGGCCCCGACGCTAGGTTGAGAGGTCATCCCCGACATACTGTCGGTGGCCGTGTCGACCGCATCGGCTCCGGCGTACGCACAAGCAACCATCGACGCCACGCCGGTGCCAGCCGAGTCATGGGTATGCACGTGGATGGGCAGATCGGGGTACTTCTTTCTGATAGAACCAACGAGCATTGTAGCGGCCCTTGGCTTGAGCACACCCGCCATGTCTTTGATACCTAGGACATGGGTCCCCAGATTCACAATCTTTTCCACCAGGTTCATGTAGTACTCTAAGTTGTATTTCTTGTGTGGATTCAGCATGTCTCCAGAGTAGCAGATGGTGGCTTCGACCACTCCACCGGCTTTCTGAACGGCCTTGATGCCGACCTCGAGCTGATCGATGTCATTGAGCGCGTCGAAGATCCGGAAGATATCGACACCGTACTTCTTTGCATTCTCGCAGAAGTGGTAAATGGCATTGTCAGGTAGTCTGTTCATATTAGCGTGTTGATACGCTACCCAGGCAGGGTACAAAACTTACGAAGAGTATGCGACACCGTTGGCGCCACGCAATAGCATCTGGAATGGGATATTGGGAACAGCTCTCCTCATCTTCCGTAGTCTGTCCCATGGATCCTCATACAGGAAGCGCATGGCGACATCGAAAGTAGCTCCACCCCAACACTCTAAACTGTAAGCATTGCTGTATGCATAGCTCGTTTCTCTGGCAACGTTTAGGAGATCAACAGTTCTGACTCTTGTGGCGAGCAGAGACTGGTGAGCGTCACGCCATGTCGTATCCATGATCAAGCAGCCCTTGTTTGCACGGACGGCTTTTGCGAATGCTGCGGGACCCTCCTTGTCTAAGATGTTCTTCCAGCCTTTCGTACAAGGCTTGGAGATATCAAGAGGCTGGCCGTCACTATCCGTCAGCTGGGGCATGATAATATCACCCTTGAATTTAGGCTCGCCAATCTGTCCTTTGATACTGCTCCCGTTGACAGCAACATCTCCCAAGTATGCTAGCAACTTCTGTGCACGATTCTGACTGCCCACCAAAGCGAATAGCTCTGGCGTGTCGTCGATGAAAGTAGTCCAGCATGTTCCCTCGATGAAGGTCGGATGAGTGAGGAGCGAAGCCAGGAAGGGTATATTGGTCTTCACACCGCGGATACGGAACTCGACCAGCGCACGAAGCATCTTTCTCCGCGCGATCTCGTATGTTGATCCGTGACAGGTACACTTGACAAGCATAGAATCGTAGTGAGGGGTGATGATGGCGCCCGCAAAGCCGTTACCACCGTCAAGACGCACTCCATTGCCGCCAGCGGATCGATACACTTCAATCTTGCCAGTGTCCGGTGAAAAGCCCTTGGCTGGATCCTCGGTAGTGATTCGGCACTGGATGGCAAACCCGCGGGTAGATATCCTATCCTGTGTGAGACCAAGCTGCTCGAGCGAGGCTCCCGCCGCGATCTGGATCTGGGCCGCAACAACGTCGATCCCGGTAATCTCTTCGGTAATTGTGTGCTCGACCTGAATTCTGGGGTTTATCTCGATGAAGTAATATCGATTCTGCTGGTCAACCAAGAATTCCGCGGTACCAGCATTGCGGTAATTGACCGATCTAGCCAGCTTTACGGCATCGTTCAATATACTCTCCCGAACCTCCTTCGGAAGATCCTTGGCGGGCGCCAACTCCACGACTTTCTGATGCCGGCGCTGGACACTGCAGTCTCGCTCGTATAGATGAACCACGTTTCCGTGATTGTCTCCTAGAAGCTGAACTTCGATGTGCTTTGGCCGATCTAAGAACCGTTCCACAAACACGGTGCCGTTGCCAAAGGCCGACTTCGCTTCCGATGTTGCCCGCTCAAAGGCGTCCTTGAGATCTTCTTGCTTGCGTACCACTCTCATTCCACGTCCTCCTCCACCAAAGGCAGCCTTGATGATGATAGGAAAGCCAAACTCGTCGGTGAACGACTTCACATCCTCGAATTTCTCGACAGGTCCCTCGGTCCCCGGTACGACCGGGACATTGGACTTGATCGCGATCTTCCGCGCAGAGACCTTGTCACCGAGTGACTCGATGGTCTCGGGCGTCGGCCCGACCCAGATAAGCCCCGCACTCTCGACATTCTTCGCAAACTCGGCGTTTTCAGACAGAAAGCCGTAACCCGGGTGTATCATGTTAACCCCATGTTGGAGAGCTATCTTAATAATCTCCTCGCCCGCCAGATACGCCGCGACAGGTGTGAATTGACCCCGCTTCCCGATAACATACGCTTCGTCGGCTTCTGTTCAGAGCAAGTCAATGCTCAGCAAGTTATCTTCACACTCAAGCAACAGCTCCATGGACTGGAGACCCACTCTGCCGGTGCATGCTAAGACGATCTTCATAACTGACCAATGTCAGCCCATAGTAAACAAAGCGTCATAGTAACCCTACCTATAGACTGCGACCGTTTGTAGCGAAAGCTCGTGGGCCTGGGAGCAGGGATCGGTCAGCAAACCAGGTCCTCCAAGAGCAGGATTACGGGCGTGGGCCAAAGCAGTTGCCGCTATCGCGGTTTCCCATGGTCTTCATAAGGGACTCGTGTCTTGTGGGATTAGGACTCACAGTTCGAAAGATCTAAATAGCCCTCTCAGTTAGCTGCATTGGTTGTTGATCCACTCGCGTGCTGGCACTCACTCGAATAGCTGTGCCGTTTAGTCTCAACAATCAGCTCAAACATGAGACTTCACGGGATACTCACGAATTTCACCACGATTCGCCACTATATCCCTCCAATGACACTACCCATCAGCCATGTCTAGGAGAGGGCAACGTCGCTGCGATTGAACTCCGTAAAGCCCTGCTAGCACAAGCCCCCTCATGGATGGCTTACGTACCGAGGATCTTCTTCAATTGCATGATAGTTGAATTTGCGCGCAGTCTCTGATGAACCGAATGCTCAGTGCCCGAGTGGCCCTCCTCGAACACCTCGGAATACTGATCTGTCTCCTGGTTGGCCATATTGCGCGGAGTTCACGGACGTTCGGAGACTGGGTAAGCAGCTATGAGGAAGTCGATTGAGTAGGCCAGAGGCCACACCCAGCTTATTTTGGGTGGTTTCTGAAGCTGTACAAGTTCGATAAGCTGCCAACTGCAAACACGGAAGAGGAAAGACGAAGGTGTTGAGAAGTGGTTGAGCTTCACTGCAGAAATGCTTGGCTGTGGTGGGATGGCCGTTGGAATTCAACACAAGTGGGCATGTCAGGTAAGATGCTCCCCACGCTAACGGAGGGGTTTCTCTTCAGATTTGATTGATTCTAAGTCGACTTCACTTATCATATCAGATCGTATCGAATTGCAACGTAAGATTCCTTGAGTAAGGTAAGGTACCTTACTTATGCAGACAGGGAGAGAGGAAGTGCAAGATGTTAATAAGTTACAAATACGTTTCGAGGAACAGTGGATATGATACCCCCACGGACAGGCGCGAAAGGTAAGGTACCCTGAGTGAGGTTTGGAAAAGAAATATTTGTACAATGATGCTGTCTCTTATTATTTCCATGATACTAGAATCTGATATCTACCGGAGATTCCCATGTGTCGAGGCTCCAGCATCCTACTGGAGCAGATCACTTGTGCCAGCTGTCGATTATCCTTCCTGTAATATTAATTGCAGTTCTCTTCCACCTTTCGTTCATCGCAGAGCTGTCTGTCCCCTTGAAGCTACCGTTAGGGCTCCTACTTTCCTATTGACTGATAACGTTGAGGTATTCAAAGTGACAGTCTTTTCTTTTCCCACAGATTTCACGTTGAGTACCTATTTTAGTTCCATGCTTCTGTTTCCCTTCACCCACGCTCCACTCTGTGATTTACTTTCACAGCTGTTAATATGAGTACTCAGGGATTGCTTTCTCTTCTATGTGACTGTAGCATTATGTTACGAATTATTGAATATGGGTGTCCATGGCTTAACTCACACTATCATACGGAAAACCGAGCACTCACACCGTGCAATGGGCAATGGGCCGGAGGGGGAGCGTGATCGAGCCGGGAGCATGCAGGAGCGTCTTAAAAGCAACGGTTATTCAATATGGAGACAGTCACTCCGATCGCTAGGTTAATCGGTCGTAAGGGTCGCTTCGAAGCTGTTATATTCCCGCCGTCCGGGGTGTTCGCATTAAACTCGCAACTCACCCTCTAAATGACAAAAGAACGTGGCATGGGCACCATGCATCTACTTTAGAAGCGCTTAGTTGCATCCGCAGTGCTCTTCTTACGCAGGACTTTGAACAGTATTGCACACCCACGTGGGCCAGTTCCGCATCGTTTACGAGCCTCGAACTCGACAGCAAATCCTTCGAGCATCATTTTCTGCGATGTCATTCCGAACGACCGATTGGCCGGTTGAGCCGGACCGGACTGCTCTTGCTGATGGTACTATCAAAGGGAAAGCCGCTGGACTCGTTCATGGCTGCTGCGGATCAGGAGAGGATACTGGTCTGGGGGAAACGCAATGCAGGTCTGACTTGACGAAGAACACCCGCTCCGCCGAACGAAACTGTAGCGTCAGAGTACAAGAACAAGGCTTAGGTCTACAGCCTCTAAATCTGGAACGGTCTCCGAAGTCTAGCTTGGACGATGTTGAGAAGGGACGTTCTGTGCGGGAGCACATTGTACTCAGCGTCGAAGGCCTGACATGCGTCGGTTGCGAGACCAAGCTGTACAGAAGTCTCGAGTCTTTCCCTTCAATTTCCAACCTACAAACCAGCCTGCTACTGTCCAGGGCCGAATTCGACGTCGACTTGAGCGCTTCTTCTGTCAATGATATTATAGGCACTGTTAAGAAGTCGACGGGTTTTATCTGTGAACGAATCAAGAGCAGCGAAGAGGGTCTAGATCTTCTTGTGGCCGGTGATGGTAAACGGTTTGTTGATCAACCTCTTCCGCCAGGTGTCACGGACTTGACTTTAGTCGAGAGTGGCATTGTACGCGTTAATTACAATCCAAGAACCATAGGCGCAAGAGATCTTATTGAGACAGGATTCGGGGTACCGTTATCACTCGCACCCCCTCGACCGCACCCAGCGCTGGCTGCTGGTAGAAATGATGTTCGGAGGAAATTGTACATGACGCTACTCTCAGCACTCCTTACTATGCCTGTACTTATCCTAGCTTGGGCGCCACTTCCTAAGAACGATATCGCATATGGTGCGATATCCTTGGTGTTGGCGACGATCGTGCAGTGTGTCGTTGCAGGACCCTTCTATCCCACTGCGCTTCGGAGCCTGCTCTTCACACATGTGGTCGAGATGGACTTGCTGATAGTTCTCAGCACAACGACAGCTTACATTTTCTCCGTGGTGTCCTTCGCCTACCAGATCATCGGCCAGCCACTATCAACAGGGGAATTTTTCGAAACAAGTACCCTGCTCGTTACTCTGATCATGCTGGGGCGACTGGTGAGTGCGTTTGCGCGGCACAAGGCCATTGAATCCATTTCAATCACGTCTTTACAAGTCGACACAGCTTTACTTGTAGAGGCGGGTGGGAGCGGTGAAAAGGAAATTGACGCACGTTTACTACAATACGGCGATACCTTCAAGGTAATGCCCGAGTCTCGTGTTCCAACAGACGGCATTATCGTCACCGGCACGACCGAAGTTGACGAGTCGATGGTGACGGGCGAGTCAGAGCTAGTAAAGAAAGACATTGGATCGACAGTCATCGCAGGATCACTGAATGGGTCAGGCACCATCACTGTGCGGTTAACACAACTGCCTAGTGAAAATACCATCAGTGAGATTGCCGGCATGATCGACGAGGCGAAGTTCTCAAAACCAAGGATTCAAGCACTAGCAGATCGTGTGGCAGGATATTTTGTACCAGTTGTAGTGACACTGGCCACTCTCACCTTCATCACTTGGAGTTTAGTGGGCAGGCTCATCAGACATCAGACAGCATCTTCTGCAGTGGTCCAGGCAATCACCTATGCTATCTCAGTCATTATTGTTTCTTGCCCCTGTGCTATCGGATTAGCCGTGCCAATGGTGGTGGTCATTGCTGGTGGCGTTGCAGCCAAGCATGGCGTGATATTCAAGTCCGCCGAAACGATCGAGGCCGCACGCAACGTCAATCACGTCGTCTTCGACAAGACCGGTACTCTCACTCAAGGTTTACTCTCAGTCTGCACCGAGGAGTACATGTCTCAGTCGAGAGATTTCACCATGTCTCTAGCGCTGGGACTGACATCCAACATCAACCACCCCGTTTCTTCCGCCATAGCGGCCCACCTGAAGTCGCTGGACGTACAAGCAACTCCCCTCGCGGAAGTCAAGTCCATCCCCGGTAACGGAGTCGAAGGCACATGTAACGGAACGACCGTACGCGCTGGCAACTGTAGATGGCTATCCGTGCAAGACTCGCAACAAGTCCAGTCCGCCCTGTCGAAAGGCCTCACCGTATTCTGCCTCACCAGCGGCCCAACGCTCCTCGCCGTCTACGGCCTCTCCGACACCCTTCGCCCCGAGGCACACACCGTCATCACCTCCCTCCGAAGTCGCAACATCGACATCTCCATCGTCAGCGGCGACGACCACGGCCCCGTGCACTCCATCGCCACACAGCTCGGCATCCCCGCCTCCAACGTCCGCTCTAGGTGCAGTCCCCGCGACAAACAGGAGTACATTCAAGCCCTCATCGACACTCCCCTCCCCTCCCCCAAGAGCCACTCCAACCTCAACCCCAAGTCCAACTCGAAACCCAAACCCCAAACAGTCCTCTTCGTCGGCGACGGCACCAACGACGGCCCCGCCCTCGCTACCGCAACTATAGGCCTCCACATCCCCTCTCTGCCCCGCAACACCTCTCCCACCACGACCTTCACTCCCGACAAATTCCACAACACTCACTCCCTCGCCCAAACCGCCTCGTCCGCAACCCTCACGCGCCCCTCCCTCCTGCCCCTCCTCGCCCTCCTCGACCTCTCCCGCGCCGTGCATAGACGCATCGTCTTCAACTTCGTCTGGGCCTTTGCCTACAACGTCTTCGCCGTCATGCTCGCCGCGGGCGTCTTGGAGGCGGTTGGGAAGAGGGGAGTGCGGGTCGAGCCGAAGTGGGCGGCGTTGGGGGAGGTGGTTAGTTTGGTGCCGGTTGTGTTGGTTGGGGTTGGGTTGCGGTGGGTGAGGGTTTGAGGTGAGGGGTGGGATGGTCTTGATGGGTAATGGTGGAGGGGAGGGGGGGGGAAGAAGGGGAGAGGGAGAGAGGGGGAAGGCGTGCCGGGGGGCTGGGCTTTGTGTGTCTGTTCATCCATCTATCTAACCTAATCTATCACGGAGTCCTTTGAAGTTCTTAGAGGATCTCTATAATTGAGAAATGTACTTGATGGAAATCAGATAATCTAGATATTCAGCTGTCTTGCTCTCTTCACTCCTCTCCCCGCCTTCCCTCCTCACACCCACACCCAATAACCCTTCACGCCACCGGCACATATGAACTTATGAATTACACTCACCCTTGAATCCCCTATTGCTCGATCCGAGCCAAAAAGGCACAACACCGCCAGTTCAGCCGGGTCAGATGCAGGCATGCTGTCATAGTCATTGTCCTTGTCATTGTCATTGTTTTTATAAAACGGTACAACTCTCAATTCGCAGTCTCTCTTTCCCCAATCTCTTCCAAACAACACTCGCCCTGGTCCACGCTACAGCCCTCCAATCTACCCGATCTCGAGCTCGCAGAAACCACCGTCTGACTACCGTGAGGAGCTCAAAGGCAGCCCTTCCCATTTCGGAACACGCTTCCCTTGCTTTCTGCGGTCATTTCAAGATACGGCGAGAACGTTATCGATTCGCAAAGACCCCGCTGTGCTAGCAGGAACGTGTGTGTATTGCAAATCTCCGAGACATGTATCCGCCAATTAACAAGGCACGAACGCAAAGAGCGGGATGAGATTAGATGAGAATGCGGCGTGAGCGTACAAGGGACGAGAGGCTAGCTAAATCAATAGAGATGAGGTGTAAACACCACACCACACCACGCCACGCCACGTGAAGTGTATGGCACCGTCAAGTAGGAAAGAGATCCATCCATCCAGCCAGCCCCACCCAGACCCTCCCGCCGCCGTCGTGACACTTCCTAGCCTTCCCCCCACCTCATATCCCTACCCACCATCTTCCTCAAAACCCTCTAAACCCCGTCTGCTGCGGCGTAAAGCCATTCGTCTGGCCGTAAGGGACGGGACTAGGCGAAGTGCCGCCGCCCGGCCCCTGTGTGAGCATGAGACGGGAGCCACCGAGGATAGGGGTATTGTCCTCGTCCTTCTGCTCCCTAGCCTCGCGGGCCTTGCGCTCCTCATTATCCTTCGTCAGCATCTGGACGACGGCAACCTGTTGGCTCATGAAGTTGATGAGGAAGGGCATGGTGAAGTCGGTGAGGCCGTGGCGCCAGGAGATTTCCATCACCACGTCGAGCCGGATGAGCTCGTAGCAGGCGTAGAGCATGCCGACGTAGCATTCGCGGCTGCCGATGTCGACGAACTGGGGAGGGGGGGGTTTGTCAGTTCAGGAGACTGCGACTAGGATAGATGAGGTGAAGGAAGGGTGGGACTCACGTAACGAAGCAGTTCCTCGACGACGTCGGACTTTCCTGAAATTGCCGCCGTCTCGATGGCGTCCTTAAAGAGCTTGTCTTGCTTGGATAATGCGATTGATTTTTCCCATCGCTTGTTCTTCCGGTATATGCTCGCTGCTATCTGCCTGAAGAATACCAGCTCGTGACGCTCTAATCGCTGTGCCAATTCCACCGGATCGTAATTGTCATAATTCTCCACAGAATCTCGTAGGGTCTTGTAGTCTTCTTCCTCGATGAGTAGATCATTGATGGCGTTGTTGACAGCCTTCTTGTTCTGGTTTTGGACATTAAGCAGGAATGGCTTGATGAGAGGGATATTGTCTGACTTCTCAAACATTCGGACGACACGGTTGACATCGACCCTGGGGGTGAGTGCTTGGAGAAGGTCGGTGAGAAGCGATGGTTGTTCCTGTAGGTAGAAATTAAGAGCCCGGTAGTAAATTTCCAGGTTAGCAACCTTGACCATGATATCCTTGAACGAATGATGCTCCCAAGCATCGGCTGCACGCTCCATCATTGCCAACGCAGCGTTATCCCATTCGTCATAATGGCAGTAAAGAAAAACCAGCTCGGGCCACAGATGAGCTTCCTCGCAGGCACGAATCATCTTGGGGATGTTGATGCGTGACCAGAAAAGCTTCAGGTGCTCCATTACTCGATCCGGATGGTACTTGGACAGTGCAATACCGAGCTCGGTGAACATGCCCATATGTGCACGTTCAAGACCAAGACCTGCCTCGAGAAGGGTGATCAGCTCATCAAAGTATCCATTCCTCTCGTACTGTCGTACAAGATCCTGCAGCTCTTCGGCATGTACGATAAGGTTAAGGCCACAGATCTGTGCGAGACGAAATTCTTTCTTAGCCACGCAAGCTTCGTTGACTTGCTTCCACACTTTGACGCTGTTGGCTTTTCGAGCACACTCAACACCAGCTTGGTACTCTTCAAGGTGGACCAGAGTCGTGGCAAGCTTGGCCCAGTTAGAAATGCTTGTGAAAAATATCTTGGCAGCCTGGTGATAGCCCTCTTCATACGCTTTATCTCCGGACTCCTCGACGTCTGCCACGTTCGTAGAATGCAAAAAGTCCTCGAGCTCGCTCAACTGATCCGTCCGAGCAAAGCAAAACGCCAAGGCAGTATCAATGACCGGCTCCCGTAATGTTTTCCGGGCCATTCTGAGGTACTTGATGAGATCTTCGTCCTTCCCCGCGTGTGTCGCAATCTCAATGACTTCATGACAATTACTGGGATCCTGCGCGCGGATGTAGGAGTTGATGGAATCGCTGACACGCAGACCGTCAAGCTGTGCCTTCGCAACCTTGCTCCATACCTCTGAGCGCTCCACTCGTTCGGCGTACTCTTGTGCACGATCAATGCTGACGATATGGTCTACGAGCACATCGGTCGCCGCGCCATGGTTATCCACCTTCTTGTATATTTCAAACGCCTCTTCGAAAAGACCAACGGACACACACATGTTGGCAATCTCGTCGGCATTGAAAGCTGAAAGCTGGTGGATGTAATCCATTAGGCGCCCCTTGTCAGCCTTCGCGGCCGTGAGCATAAGAAGATTCTGTAGACTTCCATTGTCGCTGAAAGGCGAGGGCTCCAAGATGATCTTCTCCAACAATTCTATCAACTCTGCCGGTAAGTCAGCATCCAGGAATGCTTTGACCGCCACCGAGACTTTATCAGGTTCTGTTGACTCGGGCACAGCTGTGGAGATAACCTGGTCTATCAAAGCCCGTCGGTGGACGTTGTTGCCATTCAGAACGAATGCCCAGATTTCCAGGTCTGCCCGATCTAACAGATAACGAGCTTGTGCCTTATACATTGAGTTCTCGTTTGTGATGTTGATGAGCTCAAGATCGTTCTGACCCTTACGATATGCGATATGTGCAAGGTTTGGATCGCGCTTTTCGCAATACTTGCCAACAATGAGGGTGTCGTACATATCGTTTTCTTTGAGAAACTTTTCGGGATTGTTGTTGCTGTCGATATATATCTTGGCGAGCGCGTTATAGACAGCCTGCTGCTGATTGCCGCTGGCAAGGGTAGCTTCGAGGAAAGGCAAGAGCAGCTTCAGCCGATTTCGCGACTCAACCTCAGAGACAAGCTCATCGATTGGTACTGAAGCCGGGTCGACAGATTGTAGGAGGTTTTTGATGATAGACTCGTCGCAGTCGACATCGAGTAGCCCGCCAACAACGGCTGGTGTTCTGGATGGGTTGACCCTCTGCACATAGAGTTCGATAGATTTGAACTGCTGGCTTTGGTACAGGTAAAGCACCAGATCATGGATGAAGTTGAAGCGGTCGCAAACAATGATTAAGGGTAATTGCTCCGTCAGTTTTGCCTCTTTGAGGAAATTCTTGACCTTCTCGGGATTGTAGTGATTGCTATCACGACATATTCGCTCTACTTCGGTGATTTGCCCCATCTTCGTAGCAGCTTCGATGTACTTAAACTGCACTTCTGGATCCTCACTGAGATTAACGATGCTCCCAAGATAATAATACAAGCCCTCGGCAGTCCGATATTTCTCGAAAAGATCTATAAGACGATTGGATCCGAGTAAGTCAGAGTACTTGGTAGCGATCTGAACCACAGCTTGGAGATTCTGCCGGATGTTGGCTTTCAGCATCTCGTTCAAACAGTCAAGAGATTGTTCCAGAGAGAGGCGTCCAAAGTAGCTGATAAGCCATTCGGGGTTCAGCTTATCGGTCCGTACGATGTTTCGCTTGATTGCAGCTGGATCCTCGTAATGCTCGAGAGCGCGCTGGTAGAGCTGGGCGTTCTCACAAAGCTGCGCGACTCTCGCCTTGTCATAGTATGAAAACATCTCATTCCCCAGGATGGCGTCCGCCACTTGCGGAGCGTTGATGAGGTTCATTTCTAGCAACCTCGTTTGCAGGTGACCTTGCTCGGGCTTATTTTCCTTGAGAGCGTCGAGCAGGAATGCAGTAGCTTGTTGAATCATGTTCTGCGACTGGAAGACATCCACGACGCGATCGATGTCCACAAGCGGCCCACCTTCCTCGTTCGCAAGGGCAGTTGCAAACTCGGCCCCTTTCTCGGGATTGACACGTACGATGTTTTGGAGGAGTTGCGTGAAGTCAGGCTGGTAACCGCTTTGCTTGGCGTAAGGGAGGATTTTCTCGAACTGGCCGGTCTCTGCGAATCCAGCAACAACCTTCTGAGGCACGTTGGCACGCAGATAGATGCTCAAGGCAAGGTTAACGTCATGTAACCGCACGATGTCTCCCAGTTCTTCTGAACATTCCAATTTGTTCTCTTTTAGCCACTTCTCAAGCAGGTGCTTACGATTCTGCTGTAGAACTGGGCGGACGAGCTCAATACTTTCGAATTTGTTCAACGAACCCTTGTCCAGTAGAATACCAAAGTACTGTAGAATGACGGATAGTTGGCCCTGCTGCTGTTGTGTTCCCTTCAGTCTGTCGAGAGTATGTGGAGTGCGGAGAAAGCCCCTGGGTGAGTTCGCAGCAATCTTGGCCGCTTCGCTATAGTTGCCCTGGGACATCAGCTGCTCAAACTGTTGCTGGTATAGATTATCGGCGCCTGGCAGCCCCGCTCTTGAAGCGAGTTTGACGGCAAGAGAAGAGTTTGCGGGGTTCTGGAGAAGGTATGGGATAATCGTATGCTCATCCACACTAACGGACAGAACCTGACCCTTGCGGTTCACACCCACGATCCCGGACGAGTCTGAATCGGGTACGGTGATGAAAATGGTCTCGCTGGAAATCCGGTTCATGAAGATGCAGGTTCCAGATTCAAGGTCGTAGAGATGGATAAAGCCGTACTTGGTAACCAGGTAGACGACACTGTATTTCTGCGATACCTGCATAGCAACGGGAAAGTCGTTCGATGCCTCTGCCGGAAAGTATACATCGACAGCTTTCTTGGGGAAAACAGGGTTTGAAGTTTGATGGTCGACCTCCACAACGTGTAGCTTTGCCCCGTTAGCTGTACGAGCAGCGAAAGTGAATAGCTTGGTGTCTGCTGGTGCGCCCTCGATACGGATGGTACCGAAAGCAGCTGCGTGCCCTTCAATCGCTTGGCTAATGCCCCGATCACGGGAGTACAACTGCATCGCACCGACTACGCGACCCTGTTGTTGCGATATGCCGATTACGACCATCCACTTCTCGTCCGCACTGACGCGGTAATTGATGATCTGACAGCCCTGAATATATCCGTCAGCATCTACCGACCCAACTATCCAATCATATGTCTCACACTGAGGCTGTTGTGTCGCTCGAACATCTTCACGGGTTCAATCTGTGCAGGGTCAAACACGTTCCAATGGTACACTGAGTTATCCGTCACAAGGCCCAAGCTCGTCTCGTTGAACCACTTCCAGAACACCACATCCTCGTTCATGGTAGCTGACTTCAGCTTGAGTTTCTGGCCAAGATCGAATATCTGCAATGTCCGTTGCTGGGCCTTGAGCGCGATGACCTGTCTGTTCCAGTGCATGATAGCACTGTCTGCCTTGATAGGTCTCCGGATGACTTCATTGTTATTCTTGAGGTTGACTATGATAACTTCTGGGGAGGCCTCTTCGCTAAGCTTCTGCCGAACACAAATGAAATGGTCCGATTCTAGTGTCTGAGGTGAGAGTCAATCCAGCGCTTTCCACTCGATGGCGGGGCTGACGGGAGACTTACACATGAATTAAAACCTATAGATGCCGGCTATAATGATGTGAGCAATACGTTCCAGGAGAGTAGGGGTGGTTTGTTTGAACATTGACGGGGGACCGAAGCTGCGCGTGAAACATACTGCAATCTCGACATTGGTCAACTGGACACGGAGGACAGTCAGCTCTAGTCTATCTAGTATTCGACGATCAACCCGACGTCAAGTCTGAGGCGTACCTGGAGAAGTTCAGTGAACTTGATTGGTAGGGGAGCCATCTTCGTCTATGTAACGGCCGGACCGCATCCACCGGATGCTGCGCCCTTAACACCAGGTGCGAATAAAGTACGAAGAATGAGTAACCCAGAGAAGGAGACTATTCCTTGAAGCGTAAAAGGTAATGATCGTTTGGGTGGTGGTGCTGACAAGCTGTTGATGAGGTTAACCTCAGGAGGTTTATGTGTTGCTAACTGTCAATCAGCCGCGTAGAATTTCCCTACCAAGTTTGATGTATACACTGTCACGTGATGAAGCGTCGCAACTACCTTGCCTAGGTACGGTAGCTTACCTCTTGGGTCCTTTGTACCAACGTTTGATCTCATCAATTGAGGTCACCTTATGATCTTTTCAGTACAGGATGGCCACTTGTCGAAGTTTATCGTCGTTTTGAGAAAACTTCAAAGGAGCAACCTGGCGAACAAAGCATTTGTGCAGAGCAGACTCTGTCTTAGGGAATGATGGAGGATCAGAAATGAGCATAAGGTAGTGTCTGTGAACAGTCTAACCACGAACCGGTTCATTCACTACTACAATAAGAGAAGATTGTGATACCATATGTATGGGAGCCAGAGCTGCTCACGAACGATCGAAGGGCTGTTCGAAGACACGACCTGGCAACCTTGAGCTCCTTGTTGGACGGCAAATCCATTGATTGATCTATGTACGGTGGTCACCGCCTTTTAGCAGCCAGTCGACTCGGCATTCTACCCTGATATTATGTCCACCCACGCTCGCTATGCTGTACCGCTGCAAAGCCCGAAACTTGACAAAAAATGAGGTCCGGGCGACATGGGAGGCCCCAGAGGCCACGGACAACACTATCTAAAACGCCAACTGATGCAACTTGACTGAGGACGATCCACCGTCGTACGCCCGCTTGAACTTCGCATGTTGGGATCGGAAAGGCCGAAAGACGATTGTTTAAAACGCCTAGGACACCCAGTCAGCACACCGTAACATCATATAAAGGGGCATATGAAGGGGCGCCCGAAGGTAAGCTTACCAATGCAACACCACCAGCGACGATAAGGCTCAATGCAGAACCGGAGAGGATGCTCATCCCGACAGCGCCGTTGACGCCGGAGATAGGGCTCCCAGTGGCGCCCGGTGAGGAGCCGACGCCGGAAGCTGAGGGAGCAACAGCGGCAGTGCCTGCTGGTTGGGTGGAGTTATAGCTGTGGAAGGTATTAGTGACGACAAGAACGAGATGTGGGAAACCATAGGCGAAGTAAAGAAACATACTCAGTAGCAGAGGCCAAAACAGCGAAAGCTGAGACAGCGAGAGCGAGACTGTTGAATTGCATCTTGAATAGATTGTGGGGAGATAGGATTGCTTCTTCTTGGTGTGTCAATTCAAGGAATCTTCGAGATTGATATGTAACGAGGGTGTAAGAAGAGTTTTGAGCTTGCTGTAGTTTGAGTTGAATGGTTGAGAAAGACGATAGGATGGGACCTCCGAAGTATTTGTACCTCGAGCACGCAGGTAAACAAAAGCTACTCGTGCAAGGGAGTCTCTTGCCGAGAGGTTGGTGCTGCCATTAGTTATCGCTATGCTGACCTCCTTTTGTGGGTCTCTCGTGCAGGAATATATCAAGATCGGCATAGATGCGGTAGCTGTGTTTGTTCTCAAACCTGTGGTACTTCATATGGTTGGTTGGTTGTTTCGGACAGGGGGTTGACAAAGCGTCGTACCTGGCAACACGCCCAAAACCCCTACTAGAGCCGGCGGTGGCTGGACGGAATGGTAGTGACCTAACGTTAGATTCCACAATTATGGAAACTCAACCGAAAGCAGCATGCTTGCTCGTACAGGTACTTAAAGTACAGTACGAAGATATGGTATACCCAAGGTGCAGGTCTGATCGGTCTCCGTCTCGCGAGGGTTGATTGAGTAACCTCAGATAAGCCACTGTGTCCAGCCTTCATGTTCTTAGACACGGGCCTCGTCACCCACATAATTCGTGAGAACTGATGAGTCTCAAACATTTCTGGTTCGGTCTAATTCGTACTCTGTCGGTCCAAGCGGGGTTAAGTCTGTTGTTTGCTGAGTCTCTCGTTCTCTTTCTTCCCACGTCTCTTCAGGTGTCGTGTTAGGATAAATTGCTGATCCATGTGCTCCCGAGACCATGATTATCGCGTTGCAACTGTTAGGACCGTGCATTGTACATGCATGAACTACCGGATCCCAATCAGGACTGGGTGTATCCATCGTTCGGGGGTTGTATATTCAGGGGTGCTTTGCTGACCGTTGGTATGTATGCTGTAACCGCTGGATGGTTGCAGGATGTGTGTAGGCTTGGTTGCCTTTATTGAGCATATTTTGGGATGCTCTTTAGAAAGCTGCGTAGCGCCGTCGCCGGTATTGTTCTACCCACTGTGACAGCTCCCGAAATTCGTCGCCCGAATGCTAGGGATATTTTCATAGAAGGGTAAGGCCAAATCGCCGAGCCTGACACAACATATAGCCGACTAAAGGCTCCACAACTTGCTATCTAAACGATACCCTGCGGCTCCGCTGTCTCTAGGGTGTCTCATGCGTTCTCACTCCCTCTAACCATGAGTATGGTGTTGAGATTCACGGTTTAAGTGGACCCAATAGCGCTTGAGGTGGCTAAGCTCGCGGAGCTCGTTGGGTATGCTATCGAATTGCGAAACAGAGGTGACTCCTAGTCTGATCTGGAAGGCGGAGAAATACAGCTCTCTAAGGGGAACGCGGCCAACCAAGAGCTGTAAGAACGTGGAGGACGCGTGGAGGGATAGGTCGCAGATTCAGAAATAGAAAAAGGTGAAGGAACCAGGAGAGACCTTAAGCAACCCTCCACACAAGCTTGGAATTAGGAAGTCTACCCGGACACAGAATTGCAAGCCACGCAGCACTGCAGATAAATCGAGGCTTGGAACACAGCCTCCTTAATGTGTGCTTTGTTTGAAGGGAAGAAGCTTGACACGTCACACTGGAGGAACTGGTGACGAGGACAGTCTGAAAAACGAACATATCATACTTAGCTCTCGTATGCCATAGGTTGGTTCTCAGTAGCTCCGTAAGCCCACCTGGAGTCAGAGGACCCTGAGCGAAGTGCTCATCGTTGTGGTTTGCGTCGTGAATAGCTCCACTGTCCGCACTACCTTAGCTGGGAAAGACAGTAATGTGTTGAAATGGCCAATCTTGGGGCTCTTCTCCATTCCTAGGCAGATTGTTTGATTTCAACCTTAAGGTAACATTAGATGAAGCCATCCCCGTGCTTACTACTGTGTGATATCTGTGTGATATCAGAACTTGTATATGCCTTCAGTATTCATAAACCTTTAGTAGACCTTTTGGTACCTACAGTTGTTGAACCAACTAACGTTAACGTTAGTTAAAGGCATTTACTTAGGTACAGCTATTCTTAGAATGTTGGCTCCAAGAGACACATAGTAAGAATTTGTAGAAAATAAACAGTAAAATCTATCTAAATTTTCTTTTCTTTAATCATCATTCACAAAATCAATCTTGCTGCCTTTCTCAACATCATCATCATCACTGTCACTATAAGACATCCTCATAGTCTTAATTACAACATTAAAAATAATATATAAATGAATTTAAAGTGTAAAATGTCACTTAAGATCATAGTAAAGATCACAGAATATAGTTAAAAGTATATTGAGAGAATACAGAGAAATTTATAAAATTAAAAGTCAGTTATTGTATTTAAATTATTTAAATTAAGAACATTAAGATTACTTACAGTTACTATGATAAAGATAGATCTTAATTTAAAGAGAAAGATTTGATTTATTAATAATTAATATAAAAAGTACTTAATTTTCTTAAGAATTGATTCACAGCATATTTGAATAAGATGTAAAGATATATTTAATATAAATATGAAATTTAAATTAACATTAATATTGTTAGTCTCATCATTAAATGAGTTCATTAATTAAAAAAGCAGATAAGCATTTTCTTATTACTGTTACTGTCATTAAGAAAATGATTTTTAATGTTAAAAATAAGTCATTAAATATTCTTAAAAGATTTATAATAATTAAATGATGCAGTTAAGTAGTTAACATATTAATTAACTAATCTTTATTAATAAAAATGTCATCAATTTCTATATTGCAGACAGAAAGTTTGACTGAGCTGCTGTAAGAAAGTAAATAGTCATAAAGAAGTTCTTTTAAAAAGAAAAGCATTATAACATTTTTTCAGCATATATAATTGATGACTATATTGCTTGAGAGATCTATAAGAGAAAGATGAACAAAAAAAAGTTTAATATTTTTATTTAAAAGAAAATCTTATCTTTATATAAGCAATTTTTAAAGTCATGTAGTGTTTTATGTATAAATAATTGTGAAATACATCATTTAGAGATAAGTCTTCATATTAATATAAATATTCTTGCTATTGCTATTGCTAATCTCAGTGATAAAAACTTACTGTTAGATATATAACCCACAATAGCTGTGGCTAAAAGTGTGGTGCCACCTTTTAACAGGTTATGAGCCCAGGTTGGTGTAATGGTGTTGAACATGTGTTGGCTGCCTTACCTGCATAAGCCCAAGATTATGAGTTTGAACCATGTTGTGTGCGCATTCTTTCCGCCTGTGAGAAGCTGGGTAAGCGACGTATGAGCGTGCTGGCCGATCGCGGGTTAGGGGGAGTGTTAGATATATAACCCACGATAGCTATGCTATTAGTGTGGTGCCACCCAGTGGTGCCACCTTTTAACACTTACAATTATATATTATAAAATCAGCATCATTTTTACATTTCTCTCTTTCTATTCATCAGACTACAATTTTATTGAGAAGTTGTTTAGTGAATTAAAGATATGAATGCAGAGACATAAGATATTGATGAAGAGATTTAAAAATAAGTTTTCAGCATTTATTCATATGATTGTACAGAAGTATAAGACAGAAAATAATTTAAAGAGATATTTTTAAAATAGCTTTATTAATTATACATAAATATATTATTATAATGAATTAATTATCATTTCTCATTATCTTTAACACTTACAATGCTTTCTGCTTCTTCTTAAAATCATAAATCTCTATAAAATAAATTTCTATAATTGTTACATGTCTTCTTTTTTTTTAATATGAATGTAAAACTTTCTTTAACTGTCATTTAAAATTAACTGAAATACTCAGCTTTCTTTATGTCTGCTCAGTGATCAGCTATATATTTTATAAATTGTACATCTTTTTTAAAAGAATATCACAATAATTCATTAATTATGTCTTCAAAATAAAATATTTTCACTCAAATTAAGCAAAGAAGTTCTGCAGCTATGTTTCAGAATTAATGTTTAAGTTAAGTAAACTGTTAACAAGTAATATTGCAGACAGTGCTGACAAGAATGTGATGAAATGTATTTTTTGTGAAGACTGTAAAGTTTATAATGAAGATGATGAAGACAGTGAAAATAATAAAGATGATGAAAAAGATAGTGAAGATATGAACTGTGAAGAAAGCAGTTAAGAAGAAAATAAAGAAGAAAAATATTGAGCTGAGATATATAAAATATAATGTAGAGACTGTAAAGACTATAAAGTCTGTAAAGAAAAAGAAAAATATTATAATGCTGTAATTAATGAAGTTAATAATTTTAATATAGTTTTAACATCACTGAAAGAAACTGCAGAGATAAAGATTTTTGATGTTGATGTTGATGCTGATGAGAAAGTGTAAATTTGAATGAGATGAGACAGTGAAAATATTGTAAATATTGATGACATAAAAAAGAAAAAAAATAATGTAATTAATAATGAGATTCTCTTCTTTAACTGATTAGCTGACATAATCTTTATACTGATAAATAATGTATAAATTGTTACTTCATTCTTATTAATGATCTTTGCTTACATTTAAATAGCTGCAGAGTTGAGAACCTCATGAATGCTATTGTGAGAAAGACAGTAGTAAAGTGACTATCAGGTTTTTTTAAAGCTGGTTTTTCACTTATTTTGCATGTCTTGTTAGCCATGAGCAACCATAGTGACAGGAACTTCAAGAATTTGAACAAAACTTTAGTTGTGTGCATTGAGCTTGAAAGCAATCTGTTTTTTGTGATTTTAGGCTCATTTTGTAGAGAATTGTGAGGGCTTTTCAATGATGTAAAAATTACCAAAATTACATGAGAAACAATGAAAATTACCTAATATTACAAGTCAGGTCAGGTTTCAAAGTTAAGCTCAATAGGTCAAGTCAGGTTCTAAAATCTGAGCCTGACTTGACCTGACAGCCACTCTAGGCAGTAGTGATCATAGTTGAGGCATGTCTTGTTATCACATTAATAATGAATAACAATAGCATTTAATGTATAATTAACATTCTTCAAAATCTTTATATATTGATCTGCATTCTTTTTATATATTACAGTAGCTGTTCTCTGATATTTATTAGCAAAGACACTAAAAATCAATGAAGAAAGAAGATAAATTTATATTTAATACTTAAATTTATTTTTTTTCTTCACAATTTCTTTCTTTACTAACTTCTTACTTACTGTAATAATATTCTTTGCTGTCTTTTTATTTCAGTCAGCTCTTATAATGACTATTATTTCTTTTTTCTTGTTACTGTTTCACAGTTTAACAAGATTCTTTACTTTTTATTAATCATTTATATTTTTAAAAATCACAATAATTACAGCATTCTTCTTTACAGTTAAGCAGTTAATCTTAATTCTTATTTAATGCTTATAATAAAAGTATTTTCTCTCATTATAATATTTCTTGATCACTGCTGACTGCTTAAGATCTTAAATTCTTTATATAAAGCTCTTTTTTTTTATTTAATTTAAAAACATTCAAGTTCTCATTTATTAATTTTCTGTTTAGATATATTATATGAGACACAGTATATTATATGAATAACATTAAATCTTTATTGACAGCAACATTGAGATTAAGAATCTTAATAAAATTATTGTTAAAATTTAATGAATAGATTGATGTAAATATTGATATGAATACTGATTTTTATGTTATAGAAGACTTTTTCTTTACAGAAGAAGTCTTTGTAAGAGTTTTTTATTTTGTTATAGTGATGATGATGATGATGATGTTGAGAAAGACAGCAAGATCAATTTTGTGAATGATGATTAAAGAAAAGAGAATTTAGACAGATTTTACTGTTTATTTTCTACAAATTCTTGCTATGTGTCTCTTGGAGCCAACATTCTAAGAATAGCTGTAGCGTCACAACTGCAAGGGTCATGGATCACATGCTTCAAGTTTGCATATCTGCTCCCGAAGGGCCAAGACTCCCCTCTTCCCCAACAATACATTGGCATCTACTTGCATGCCTTGGGGGTTATTCTTGATCAGAATTAATTCGACTCATCTTTCTGAATCGCTGTATCGCAATCAGCAGTGTCCCGAAGCCATCTACATTAGGAGGCAGGCTCTCAGACACTGCGTGGCAATCTAGTCTCAATCTCAACCCCACAGCGGTCCGGCTCTTGACGCTTACGGAGCTTTTATGAGCTAGATCCCACGGACAGAAACGGCCTTCCTTGCGGGGCGCATTCTTCATACAAGTGACACTGTTCACGCCGCTCGAGATGACGGATCAACTACCTGTCCTCCGACCAATGCCTCGACGACCGTTTGAGCTTACACCCGCCTCCCCCGAACCGTCCGAACCTGCCTCCCCATCTCCCGGGACCACGGACCCCAATTACCTGGACTCCAAACCGTACGGCAACGCTCCATCGAGCCGCACCCGCTCCATCCTGAACCTGACTTCCTCCACGCTCTGGGGCATATACTCCCAAGCCCCCTACGACACCTCACGGAATGAAGCATCTACACCCTGGGGGACTGGGGCCCAGACACCAAGTCTTAGACCCAGCATTGATGAGTCTAGACCGTTAGTCGGAGCCGGAGTGGAACGGCCGCAATCGAAGAGACTGTCGTCGCATGTTCATACGGGATATCCGAATATAATTCTGGCGTTCGCGTTGCGGACTATACTCTTGTTTGTCTCTGGAGTGGCGTACGGGGTCATCATAACACATTTGCATGACAATCAAAGGCTGGCACCGGTGAAGGTGACGGGCATAAAGCGTGATTCGTGGGCCTATCTCATCTATTGGGGGCTTGCTGGCGTTGGACTGGGGAGTTTACTGCCGTGGGTTGATGTTCTATGGGAAGAGACACTGGGTGCAGCAGAAGGAGTGGCCGCAACCAAACCTGCAAACCGGAACTCCATGTCTAGCGCTACGGGCAATGAGAATGATGAGAGACCTTCTTCGCGGGCCGGTAGCGGGATGGGAGCGGATTGGAATCCTGTTGTTCGTAGCATAGGTGCTTTTGTTGGGATCGCTTTCGCCATTGTGAGTCTGGATCATCCTCGTTCATAAACGTTGAGAATGACTTCTGATGCGTTGCTCTGTAGCGGAGACTGCCTTGGCAATCTACACTCCAAGTCTCCCTGACACTCGCGCTAGCGAATCCGGTCTTGTGGTATCTCATTGACCGCTCCAAACCTGGCTTCGTCCTCTCGACTGTTGTCGGTCTTACCGGTACCGCAGTATTACTTGGTGTCAACCCAGGGATGGTCCCTTCTCCGGCGACGCCTTCGCCGAGAGCAAGCGCAGCAAACACGTCAAACGGGCTCGATTTCAATGGGATGATCACGAATGAAACTATAGGCGTTGCAACATGGATTGCAAGTGTGATATTCTGTAGCTGTGTTTGCTTTGGGAATATTGGTCGGCGGTTGGCTGAGCGGTGGTAGTTAATCGAGACTCTTCTCATCGATTTGTAATCAGACGAGGAAACAATACTGATCCTCACTTCACCATCAAATATCAGCACTCACCCATCGTGCCGTAAATCTGCTCCCACACCCGCAGATACAAACAACCCAATCTCTCCGTCCTGCCTAGGGTTCCATCAACTCCCAGCCCCTAGCGCGCCTCGCTTCCACCCTCGCTTACCTAATCCCACTCTAGCCGCAACACCCTCAACCTCAAACCCAACCTACACGAGCAGCGACTCACAACGACGGAAAACTCACAACCCCACACCATGGCGAAAGAACGCTCCGGTCTCGCGATCGGTCTCAACCGTGGCCATGTACGTCTCCCCCATCCTCAACGACGAACAAGGCCAGAGCAGGCCGGTCCAGAGAAAGGTGGACTGACTGACTGACGAACGACGGTGGGCAGAAAACCGAACGCCGCGACGTCAAAGCACGCATCTCCAGGACGAAGGGCCATTTGAGCAAGCGGACTGCGTTCGTGCGCGAGATTGTTAAGGAGGTTTCTGGGTACGTTTTTCTTTACGATAGACAGACAGGGACGAGGGAGGAGGGAGTAGGCATAGACATAGGCACTACGATGCTAGCTTTGTCTTCGACGACCTTCTTTGCGTGACGAGACTGTCATCGTCTCTCGTCTCCCCCTCTCAAGCTTGAGCTCACTTGAAGCCATCCATCAAGCAGTGCTAATTGACGTGGTCATCACCAGACTCGCCCCCTACGAGCGCCGCGTCATCGAACTCCTGCGCAACAGCAAAGACAAGCGTGCTCGCAAGCTGGCTAAGAAGCGTGTATGTCTTCCCCCTCCTCCGTTCCTCTCGTTCGTTCCCTTGTCTACCTCGGTTCGGATTCGGCCTGTTGCGTATCTGCGAAGACGGTTGGGAGATGGGGTCCTCGCTGGGAGATGAGGTTTTGAGTGCGATGAGAGAGTGGTTGGCTGATGAAGGGTGGTTGTGATTCGATAGCTCGGGACGTTCGGTCGTGCGAAGAGGAAGGTCGATGAGTTGCAGCGGGTGATTGCCGATTCGCGAAGGGCGGGTCACTAGATGGAGGGAGGGGACGGTTGGTTTGGCGGGCGAGGGAGATGAAGTTCGCTACGTGGGGCTTAAGGGGGTGGTGAAGCTGCGTAGATGATTACCTCTCGGGTATCGGTACGGATGGCTAGATATCTCGAACGAGCTTCGTCCCTGTCGTGGCTTGGTGCACTGGTACATGTCGTGGGTGATTGATTCTTGTGAAGTGATGATGCTGCTACGGAAAGGTAGGGTATAAGCGGATAAAATTCCATTCGCTATGGGCTCTGCAACGCATCGCTATCCGTCGCTCTTCCCACATGCACGTAACCCATTCACAAACACCGCGTAATCTAATCATGCCATCATCAAATGCCTCAACACACATTCCGAACAACACGTCTCCCCAAACCTACAGCGAGCGAGCGCCTCACTTCTTCCCCGGTAACTTCAACCACTTCGGCACACCTCCCTTCCTCGCACCCCCCTTCCCACCCGCCGTCTCCTTCTCTCCCCCCGCCACCGACCCCGCCCCTCCACCAACACCAGCACCAGCACCAGAACCCTCATCCATCTCCACCCCCACCCCAACATCCTCAACAACCAACTCCCTCGCCCTCTCCCCAAACTCCCTCTTCAACACCGACCCCTCCCACCCCCCACCATCCCACTCCCACCTAAAAACAACCAACACCCTCCCCCGCATCCCCAACCCCCCCACCAACCTCTCCTCCCCCGCCACCGGCACAACCACCGCCCTCCCCCCCTTCCCCACAAAACTAAGCACGAACCCCGCCTCCTCCTTCTCCAACAGGCCCCTCACGAACGCATACAACCCGGCCGCGGTATCCGTGGGTCCGAAGGCAGCGACGACGGTCGTCTGGTCCGGGAAGCGGATTTTGATTTCCACGGTGGAGACGGCGGCGAGGGTGGTGGCTTGGGCGGCGGCGGCGGCGGCGAGTTCGCTGTCGGAGGGGAGGCGCCGGTTGCGGGCGGTGGTGGAGAGGGCGGATTGGTGCTGGCGGGCGTGGTCGAGGGTTGGGATGTAGTCGGTTGGGTTGTGCGGGTGCAGGGCGGCGGTGGGGGTGGTTGTTGTGGGGGGGAGGTAGATTGTTAGAGGGCGGGTGGGGGCTAAGGAGGGTGAGGGGGGGTTTTGTTGTTGTGGCTGTTGTTGCTGTTGGACCGGTGATGGGGGTGACGGTGAGGTGGCGGGCGAGGCGGCTTTGCGCTTTTCGCCGTTCGGTGGGTCGGTTATGGGGGCGGTGGTGGTGGTGGCAGGGTCGGTACTGCTGCTGGCTTCTGTGGGCTCGCCGGGTGGGGTTTTGAGACCTGAATTGTCTGCCTGAGGAGCCGTCTCCTCCGTCTCGGGTCTGGATCGGAATGCTCCTACGCTTCCAGCGTGCGCCCCAGCCGAAGTGCCCTCACTATCGATCGCTTTGAAGTATTGTTCGATCTCCGTCATAGCCTCTTCGAGCGGTTTCTGCGTCGCCCGGAAGCTGAGCCGTAACAAGATGCTTCCGCTGTTGAATCCTAACTGTCCCAACGTCTTCTGCAGATCCGTGAACGACCAGAGCTCCCGGCCCATGGCTTGTACGACTGGAGTCTCGTAGTACAGTCTCCCGGCACCAGAAACATCATCGTTCGTTTGAGCTATCCCTCGCGCGGTAAAGTTCCTCGCGTGTGCTCCGCCGCCGCTTGCGTCTGACTCGAACTTCCGCAGTATGAGCCATAGTGTGGTTGTGCTGGGGAATTTGTCCGTTAATCGACCGTTGGGGATATCCTTGGCTTCGGATTCGGGGAGCTGTAGGGCTACGGAGACCACGGATGGGGAGCGGGAGAGGAGGACGAGTTCGAGTTTGGCGCCTGACGTAAGGCCTGAGAGACGGTAGGTTCTGGAGAGGTCTACGGCTTTGTTGTTGTTCCTACCAGGGACGTGGTCAGCGTAACATTTATTTTCTGAGACATGCTGTTGTCATATTGGCTGTTGATGTATTCCAGACCCCTAAAGGAAGATGCAGAGCCTACCTGAGCCCATAGCTACTAGAATCTAGCCCTAGCTTCGTACATGCTTCTTGCAGCACGTCACTGAGAGCCTTGCTCGGGGTGACCTTTATGACAGCTCGCCGAGCTCTAGAGTCTATCACCACAAGTTGCGAGGACATGTGAACGGTGGTTGCTGGCGAGGCTTTCGGGAATGCGAATAGAGGAATGGCCAGATATGTTGCGGATATGGTTGCAAGCCTTCAAGAGTCTATGTTGTCTTATGTATGAGATATGAACGGACTGTTTGTATGTTGCTTGGCCTGATTAAATAATAATCATCATACCGTAGGGCTGTAGAACGGAAGATCCCGAGCCTTGTGAATTCGTGAAGCTCTACAAGGGTACAACGCGTAGACCCATCTCTAGAGCTCCATACAGCACCCATCACGAACAAAAACTCTCCTTCAACCCCTACAAAACCACCTCTCAACCTCCTTCTCCAGCAACCGCTTCTCTCAGCATACAACCACAGAAATGGTAATCCCACACGCCCCCCCCCCCCATAAGCACAACCCATAACAACTAACAACCCACCCCAGAGCTCACCCTTCGCCATAAGTCCGCACCTCCCCCCCCCTTCCCTCCCTCCCTCCCACCCCCAACTAACCCCCCTCCGCCCCCTAGACGGCGGCGCCTGCGTCGCAATGGTCGGCAAAGACTGCGTCGCCATCGCCTGCGACCTCCGCCTTGGTCTACAATCCCTCACGGTATCCAACAACTTCCCGAAGATCTTCCCCTACGGCGACGTCTACCTCGGCCTCACAGGCCTCGCCACCGACGTGTCCACCGTCTCCGACCTCTTCCGCTACAAAGTCAACATGTACCGGCTGCGCGAGGAGCGCGCCATCTCGCCGCAGACCATGGCCAACCTGGTCTCGAGCAGCCTGTACGAGAAGCGCTTCGGGCCGTATTTCGTCAGTCCCGTCATCGCGGGGATTAATCATACGACGGGGAAGCCGTTTATTTGTGGGTTTGACAGTATCGGGTGTATTGATTTTGCAAAGGATTTTATCGTTAGTGGGACGGCGAGTGATCAGTTGTTTGGGACGTGTGAGGGGTTGTGGGAGCCGGATTTGGTGGGTTTTTTGCGTCGTCGGGGGGTGTTGGTGGTGGTGGTGGTGGTGGCGGTGGTGTCTGGGGGAGTTGAGCTGATGAGGGTGTTTTATAGGAACCGGAGGATCTTTTCGAGACGATTTCACAAGCGCTGCTGAATGCCGTGGATCGGGATGCGCTGTCCGGTTGGGGCGCGCATGTCTATATCATACAGAAGGACAAGGTCACGAAGCGGTTACTGAAGGGGAGACAGGATTAGTGTTTGGGGTGTTATGATCGGGAAAGACGTGTAGCGGGTCAATTTCGGAGCCTTCATGCTAGATTCTTTGACTGGCGATTATAGAAATTCTAGTCTTGTGTCTATTCGCTAATCTTGCCATGTCTAACTGCGGATGATCGCCACCGAAGCTGTGTGGAGCAATTGGTACAAGCACATGCGAACGTACAAGTTCATGACTTGCAAGGCGGCCTTCTAACGTGTATACATCGACCTTCCGGGTATCAATCTAGACTTCTAACTACTTATTCCTTCTTCGCTCGTAATTCTAGGGGCTTTGGGATGTAGAGCTTCCTCTCAAAGAACTTGAGGATCTCATCGATAAGTCTGGAACATAGGATTAGTTGACTCCATCAATATCTGAAGAGGCCGTCACTCACATTACAGGTGCGCTGATCAGCAGCACTGCCTTCCATTCGTTCCAATTCAGCGGCACGATTGAGAATAAACCTTGAAGGAAGGGCGTGTATAGCAGGGCGAAGTGCAGCACCATCGAGAGAGTTATGGCGTATACAAGGACCATATTCTCCCATAAAGGAAGTGTCAAAAGTGATTCGCTTGAGGAAAGGGCGTTCATAGCATTCAACATCTCGATGACGACCAAGCTGCGATTCTGGTTAACCCTGGCACAAGCGAGCGAGGGACTTGCTTGGCACTTACATCGAGAGCGACATGGTTGAACCGGACTTTGCCATATCATTGGAGAACATCTGACAACCGATTTCTGGGAACTGCGAGGAGCATCGGTGAAAGTGACACTGCGAATGTCTTGTCAGCGAACTCTGTCTCCAAAGCTGTTACCAAGGGACGTACCAGTTGCCAGAATGTAATCTGGGGTCCTTCGGGGTTGTACATAAACCACCACGCGTATCCGAATACGGTAGCAGCTCCAACGTACATACCAATGACCATGTACCTGAAAAATAGCCATCCTCCGACGAGAGCTTCATCTCGTTTTCTCGGCGGCCTTCGCATTACATCATGATCTGGGGGGTTGAAAGAGAGCGCGGTTGCGGGTAGGCCATCAGTCACCAGGTTGACCCATAACAGCTGCACTGGGATCAGTGCTTCTGGCATACCCACTGCTGCGGTGAGGAAGATCGAGACGACTTCTCCGATGTTTGAGGAGATGAGATATCGGATGAATTGCTGAGTGTTGTTATAGATCGACCGGCCCTCCTCAACAGCGACCTCAATCGTCGCGAAGTTGTTATCAGCAAGTATCATATCGGCGGCAAGCTTTGCAACATCAGTCCCGGAACCCATAGCCACACCAATATCAGACTTTTTCAAGGCCGGACCATCATTGACTCCGTCACCAGTCATCGCAACTACCTCGCCCATGGACTGGAGAAGATCCACGAGCTTAGATTTATGTGCCGGTTCAGTCCTTGAGAATAGAGAGGCCCTCTTCGCAACAGCCAATTGCTCGCTCTCGCTCAGGCTGTCGAATTCTCTCCCGGTGTAACTTTTACCCGTCAAGTCTTCGTGTCCACCAAAGACTCCGATTTGACGACAGATAGTCTCTGCGGTATTCTGGTTGTCGCCAGTGATGACGATAACGCGGATACCAGCCTCTCGACACTTCCTTATGGACTCTGCAACCTCTGGACGCGGTGGGTCTAACATGCCAACTAGACCAATTAGGGTCATGTTCTGCTCAAGCTGCGTGTACTCTGTCGTCGTCTTGGCGGAATGTAATAGCGGGTTCGACGCGACATTGTCGACGTACGCCAACGCAATGACTCGTAAACCACGATTCCCATACTCCACAACTTCTCCAGAGTATAGGCCAGCAAGGGCTCTGCTGAGAGGCACCCTCTTCCCCTTCGCCCCAACCAAAGCATGCGAGCACCGGTCAATGACAGACTCAGGTGCTCCCTTGACCAGCAAACGCGGCTCCTTCCCTCCGCCAACAAGCACGGACATGCTTTTCCTATCACGAGAGAATTCATACGTAGCAAGGCGGGGCGACTTCGTCTCATAGTACCTGTTGGCATGATGTATCCGGGCTCGGTTTGGCAAACCCTTCTTCTGTAGGTTGAATGCAGGGTCGCTAGTGCCAATCTTTTCCACCAGTGTTCGAAGAGCGCCTTCTGTTGGCTCTCCGATGCTGCTAAAGTTACCTGTTTTCAGTTCGAAGGAGAGTTTAGCTTCGTTACACAGTGCCGAGACTTCGGCCATCTGATGTACGATTGCGGATTTTGCTGCGAGATTTTCGACGACTCTCCCATCAATCGACAGGCTACCTTCGGGAGTAAAAGTAGTCCCTTCAATATCGATCTCATCTAAACCGGTTCCAGACTCGTTAAGGTATACGAGCTTGTTGACGCTCATTTGGTTGGTCGTCAGAGTTCCGGTCTTGTCAGAGCAAATGACGCTGCAACTTCCCAGAGTCTCGACCGAGGGAAGACTGCGCACGACGGCATTCTTCGCTGCCATTTTTCGAGTCCCAAGTGCTAGACAGGTTGTGATGACCACAGCGAGACCTTCCGGAATAGCAGCCACACCGAGAGATACCGCGATCTAGACGCATGATTAGCACATTTACTCACAGGAAGATACGTTTCCGCCTGCCTTGAGATAGTATATGGCTCCCTTGGTCCAGCTTCCATGCGATGGGTCATTGAAATGCTGGATATTGATGAGCCAAACTAGGATGCAAATGACGGTGATGACTTTCGCGAGCATGTCTCCGAATTCGTTGAGCTTTTGCTTGAGCGGCGTCGGATCCGATATTTGAGAGGTGATGCTCTCATGAATGTCGCCGATAGCAGTCGAACCGCCAGTCAATACCACCAGAGCCGTCGCATGTCCAGTCACAACAGTCGTTCCAGAGAACAACATGTTGACTTGGTCCTGCTTCACAGCACTCACATCATCGATCGCTTTTGTCTCCTTCGCAACACTCTCGCTCTCGCCGGTCAAGATGGCCTGATCCACGCTGAAGCTGTTGCTTTGGATCGACAGAACCCTGCAATCTGCCGGTATGCGATCTCCGACTGCGACGCTGACAATGTCACCGGGTACTAGCTCCTCCGCACGTACTCGTTTGACGGTCCCGTTCCGAAGCACCGTCGCCTCGTTGGCCGAGTACTCCTGTAGCGCGGCGATGGCTTTCTCTGCGCTACTCTCCTGGGATACACCGACAACAGCATTAAGGATAAGGATAGTCAGGATCTATGTGGAGAATTCCGGTCAGCATGCGCATACGCTCCCGCTGGGTGGAGCCCAAGCATACCACCACGGGATCCACGAATGCCGTCCAATCATCACTCTCTTCGAATAACGCCAATACGAACGAGACAGCCGCCGAGCCTAGCAGTATGATAACGAGTTGGTCTTTGAACTGCTCGAGGATAAGTTGCCACATGGGCGTTGGAGGATCTTCCGGTAAAGCTGTTGACGATCAATCAGCATATTGCATGTACCAGAACACCAAGGGTCCATACCATTATTGCCATATTTTTCTCTCAAATTATGGACTTGAGGATCCGACAGCCCGGTCTCTTCAGACACATCGAAATACTTGAGCGCTTCCTCCGCTGACAAGATATACGAATTCTCCATGTTGCCCCTCTTACGCGCAAAGTGAAGTTGGGCTGTTCAGGGTCTGACAGGCCGCGGTAGAAAAGAAAGCGCAGCTGCGACACAGTCGAGTATGGATTTGAGTGAAAGCGTAGGAAGGTCGAGGGTACCAAAGAATGTTCAGTCGTTGACCCACATGTTATTTGGGTATTTCCCTCAGAGCGTCAGCAGGAAAGTTATAAGATACGTGTCCTGAAAGAAAGTGAAGGGAACATTTTGCATTTGATCCTGAGGCTCTTTTGAGGTACCTAGGTACCTACAGTAAGGTTAGGTAAGGTAGGCCCTGTGGCTTAGTCATCGGCAGTGTGCTGTGTCAACAGAGTGATAAGGTAGGATAGATACCGTGAATAGATCTTCACGCCCTGCTTCCATCTAATTATTTTATTGTGTAAAACGTACAGCTTCACCCTCTAACCTTTGAATGATAATTGTAAGAGAAATAAATTAGAAAAAAAGAGTATGTGGATACTACAGAGCTTTCAATCCAACGCTCCTGTTGCGATATCACGTGATACAGACGGGTACGATAAGTCAAGCCTGTCACAGAGGTACGTTACACGTTACACGCTGATGGTTCAACAACACACAGCCTTCATATAAACAACAACAAAATAATAACAACAGAACCTACAGGACATACTCAACAGGTCTTATTCAAGGAGTTTGACACCTGTCTCCAACGGGTATCCACTTCCAGCGTCGTACCATCCCATCGTGACAAAGTCCTCGCATGGTAGGCAAATAATTAGGTAGGTAGGTAAGTACCTATAGATAAGTTGTGATTCAGTAGATAAGGTGTACATCTCTGGGTGCACATTATTGAACTGTTTGATCCCCTTAGACGATTCGTCCATCATACGTCGTCGTTGGACTTACCCGCCGGTTGTTGAGTTGTTACCTACAGTACGTGTAACCACAGTGCAAGTAGGTAGTGCCGGTGCCGCCTAAGTCAATCTCGCTTAGCAAGTTCTGGCGGTTGATCAACCGTCGTCAAGGGAAGACAGAAAGTGACAGAAGTAACTTAACTGGAAGTTACTTTACCTTACTCAACCACTTCACTGATTGTAATGTAAACCCCCCCCCAGACCTTCACTGTCTCTCTGACAACTACTTCAACGCATCAGAATACTATCAGAATACACGACATCTCCCCACCACTACACTCTTCCCTGTATTCGATAGCCTTCCTTCTGTCGCTGTACTCGAGATGGCAACTGAGGTGAGTGCGCAATTCGCTACGTCCGCATATCCAGTTGCGGTCCCAAACCGTTCGCTTGCTGCAGATTGATAAACAAATCGAGATGCTAACTTTAAACTTCTCTGCTCTAGCGTGAGAGGTATGGTCGACGGCATCAATGCTGGAGTCTTGGGATTGAGGATGGACACTGACACCGCCGTAGCAAGACATTCCTTGCAAGGCTCTGTGAGCAGGCCGAGCGTTACGATGGTGAGTTCATGTATTCACGTGCATCGCTATCGCAGTGTACTGATTCGAATCGGCAGAAATGGTTACATACATGAAAGTCAGTGATGCTAAGCTGCCACTACCTTCTCGTTGCGACTAATGTCTAATCTTGAGTGTAGGAAGTTGCCAAGGTATGATACAGCCTGAAACGCCTCGACTTAGACCGTCGGATGTCGAGGATGTCGATCACGAAAAAAAGCATCTGACAATTAGGTCTAGATCGGCGGAGAGTTGACTGTGGATGAACGTAACCTTCTATCGGTGGCCTACAAGAACGTGGTCGGGACTCGACGTGCGTCTTGGCGCATTATCTCGTCCATCGAGCAGAAAGAGGAGTCCAAGGGCTCTGACAAGCACGTTGGGACGATTCGCGACTACCGTCAGAAGATTGAGACCGAGCTCGAGCGAGTCTGTCAGGATGTCCTGGATGTCTTGGACGAGTCTTTGATTCCCAAGGCCGAATCCGGCGAATCTAAAGTCTTTTACCATAAGATGTAGGTGGATTCATTTGCTTTACCAAGAGTTTGTCGAGCGCCCTGGTCTGCGTTTGCATTTGACGCTGATATATCTGCTTTCGCAGGAAGGGAGATTACCATCGTTACCTCGCGGAGTTTGCCTCAGGAGAGAAGCGCAAAACGGCTGCGACTGCGGCTCACGAGGCATACAAGGTGAGCGATTGATGATGATATGGAACTGAAGTAGTAGACTGATATCCACCACCAGAACGCAACGGACGTTGCTCAGACCGAGCTCACTCCAACTCACCCCATCCGTCTCGGTCTCGCCCTCAACTTCTCCGTCTTCTATTACGAGATCTTGAACTCGCCTGACCGGGCTTGCCATCTCGCGAAGCAGGCTTTCGATGACGCCATCGCAGAGCTTGACTCCCTGTCGGAGGAGTCTTACCGCGACAGCACTCTCATCATGCAGCTCCTCCGGGACAACCTGACACTCTGGACCTCTTCCGACGGCGGAGAGGCGGAAGGTGCGCCATCGGGCGAGGCGGCAAAGGAGACGGAGAAGTCTAGCGGTGCCGCAGAATCCAAAACCGACGCCCCCGCCGCCGCCACCGAGGGCACCAGTTCGGAGGCGCCACCAGCGGCTGAGACCTAGACTTGTCTTTTCTGGGCCTGCCGTTTCGATTCCTTGCCGGTTGTCGCTCGGTCAATCAATCTGGGACCATGCTGGGGTATATCCCGCTAGCCATGTCGTCTGAGTAAAGGGTGGAACGGTGGTGGTCAGCTTGCGACGTCGGCAACGGAGGCGGGAGCTGGAGGAGTTTTGAAAACGCGATAACAAAGTATGCCCAGTACACAGCACAGTCGTGGAACTCATCGATCGCGCATGCGAATGCGAATGCGACTGCGAATGGCGAATGAACCTTTATGTTTCCTTTGATCCCCACAATTTTCTCCTTGTGTTTTCGCGTCTGCGTGAATTCGATATGTTATTGCCCTTTTGTGGCAAGGTCGTCGACATGAGATAGATCAGTCAGCTACTTTCGTAGCTCCCTAGCCCTCGTTGCAATCATTCAACGGCCTACAAGTGCGTCCTTCGTCGCGCAAAAACTCCCTCATCATATCTTCCAAGGAGTTGTCTTGGGAGCTGTGTCTGGCACTGCGCAACCCTGCAAAGACTCTTCCCTCCGTTTCACACCCTCCTCCAGCAAACTGCCCCCTAGTCTATCCTCATCATCCCTGCCACACCAACATCCACTCATCGTTCCTACCCACCTACCTACCTACCCACCGAACCCACCCCGTCCTCCCACCATTGATCCCCTCAGACACTACGAGCTAGCTCAGCACGAAACCCTCACACAACACGTCCCCCGCGAGGCCCCACGAAGCCCCACGATTATATGCCTCCGCCTTCCCCCCCCCCCCCCCCCAACCCACCCACAAACTTCCGAAACATCTACCTACCTTACATACCCAGAGCACAATCAAGCAAACCAAAGCCCAAGCAACCAAGCAAGCAACCACCCCACCGCTAGGCGAAGATGACCGACCCGAACCTAAACCCCAACTCAACCCAAACGCACCGCAGCTTATCCAGGCAAAGCAAAGCAACCCCTACCCGATCTCCCTCTCACTTCAGACCACGACGGGACCAGACCAGACCACGACCAGCGCCAATCGTCGACAAAATCGAAACGTCCCCACACCCACGCACTGCGCCCGAGGAGTGCGCATTGGCATTCGCATTGGCATGCATTGCCCCTTACTTTCTCTGTATGTGTGTGCAGATTGGACAAGGCCTTGTGTATGTATGTATGTGTGTGTGTGTGTGTGTGTGTATGTATGCGCGGCCTCGACACAGATACCTCCCTCGACCCTCTCAGCAAGGGCGGAGCAGAAGGCTCAGTGTGCCTACCGGGGTACTTACAAAGAACCTCGTTGTCGGGTCGTGTCGTGTCGTGTCGTGTCACGTCTCGTCTCTCTCCTTTCCCGCTCCCGCTCCCGCTTCCTCCCGGCAGCATTGACAAACAGAAAATCCGCCTCCGGGCCTGTGGCCAGCCCATGCTCATGCCGTGCCCGTCCCTGTGGTGTGGCTGAAGTGTCTCCTCTCCTCGATCACTCCCACTCCCTGGGCGGCACGCGCGGGCCCCCGCTCATCTTGTTTCCGTCCTCATCTCAATCTCATCCCCCGTCCTCAACTTCGTTCTCGTCCTCATCCTGTCCTCATCCCTCCATGCCGCAGCACAGCACAGCACAGCACAGCACAGCACAGCACAGCACCCGCCCTCCCCCCTCCTTGCACCCTCTCCCAACCATCGCCTCCCCCACCCCTTCCGTTCCGCCCCATAGCCACCATCCAATACAATTTGCGACGGAGGCGTGTTCCGTGGGTGATTGCTCGAGCCGTGGGGATGGAGACAACCACGGAGATAATGACAGCGAGGGAGGCAATGACGGAGACGGAGACGGAGACGGAGACAACAACGGAGAGGGAGAGGGAGAGGGAGAGGAGAAGGCAGGAACGGGGTGGATGAGAAAAGAGGACGGACCTACTGTAGTCGACTGGACTGGACTGGACTGTACGTACTGTGGGGGGATAGGAGAAGGTAGAAGGTAGGCAGGTGGGCAGGTGGGTGGATGGGTTCGGTGGAGGGGCGGGAAGTGGGATGGTGTTGGGGTTGTGCTTGGTTTGTTGAGGCGGGGAGCGGAAGAGAAAGGAAAAGAAGAGTGGTTTGGTGGTTTGGGGGGGGGGGGGGGGTTGGAGGGTGTGGGGTTTGCTGGAAGAGAGGAGGGGATGGCGAGGGGGCGGGAAGCGGGGAGCGGGGTGGATGTTCTGGTTCTTGTTCTGGTGGATGGGGCTGGACGCGTGAGAGTAACGTCACCGCGATTTCTTGGCTCCAACCTCGAAAGTCCAACTATGTACGGATGGCCTCCGGTGCTCGTATCAGTCTTCAACTTCCTCCACTCGCTGGACTAGAGGTGTTCAAGAAGCGGAGGGAGAGGGTTCCGGTCTATGTTCTCTTTGCTTGTCTTCTCTTAATCTGTGATACAGAATAGTCGAGGAGATGGTGAGGCGGATTTGGGTTTAGATACACGCTCATGACGCTCACAGGTCCATCTCAGATCTGATTTGTGTCCCGCTTGAGGCAATCTATTTGCCTCATTTCTTCTGGTATTCCCTGAGCTGTTCTATAAGCCAAAGTCTTGGTGCCACGCACGTAATCGAGGATTGTTTGTGCTTTGTCCGTTCTAGGGATGATAGGAAAGCCGTGACAGACGATATGGTCTGATGTGAAAGACAACCGAAAAGAGGGAAGGAAGGAACGTGCCTGTGATTGTTCCATCAGTTTCCTCTCGTTTTCCTCGCTTCGATTGCGCTTTGGATGGTCTTGATTCCCTAGTCCCCAACAGCCTACCATATCTATCTCGTTCTCATCCTTCCCTGCTGTTCACTGTTAGGTCATCTATTCCCCTCATTGACAAAGATTCCGCATGTACGAGAAAGCAGGACTTGGTCAAGTCTGGCTCATGACTTATACGATCCACGGTCATGCTCATTCTATCATTCTATTCATGGAAGCGAACGCACTGAGAATATCTTCATTGAAATGAGTGGGTGGACAGATAAGATCATGTAAGCAAGAAAGATCGATATAGATTGTCATGACAAGCAAAGCCGGAGGCATGAGGGACGCAATCCATGCAGCGACCCTGAATAGGATCACCAGGTCAGGACAAGAGTGGGTTTCTGCTAGTGAGTGTGTCTGGTCTGTAAGCAGTATTCGGGAAGCGGACGGAACTAAGCAATGAGCGTGAGAAACCGAAGGCATCCATCTACCCATGTGCTTGGAAGACGAGGAGATCAACCCACTGCCATGCAGCACCAGGAAGGAATGTATAAGCTGCAAGGCGGTGTCGCCCAGAAATGGCAAACGCTCGGACATCGAGTATGCCGGGTTTCATCGCTTTCGGTGCGGGTAGGTTGTTGGGCGTTGACAAGGACATTTTACCACACGCGTGGCACAAGAAGGTGTGGAGCACGGGAGAGTGAGAGTGTAACGGACCCCCATCTCAGTGCGTGCATGGAACCATGCCATGGATTCCATTCAGAGGGTGCGGGGGAGTACGAGAACTCCAAGTACGACGTGGATGCCACATGTCCATGGACTCCGTCCGTGCCTAGCTTGCTTCATATGTGTGGGCTGTATCACTGTGCGACAGGCCAGGGCCCTTGCACGATCGTCCCTTGGAGCCAGGTACGCTGAAGGGAGATCATCCTTTTCCCCGGAGCGATAGGAAGATCTAATGCAGCCCTGTTCGAGTAACCTCGCGTTCCTGTCTCGTGGCCTTCCTTGTCGGAGGCCGTACTCGGGCTATCTGCCGGAGGCAGCCTGCAATGGCCATGGCCATTTAGCCGGCTATGGTTGCCTGACATAGTGCTAGAGAAGCCTCAGCGATGCAAAGACATGCAAATAGCCACGTGCGATACCACGGCCGATAACGTGTGCTTCAGGGTAGAAAAGCCACAGATGGCTGCTATATCGTGAGAGGTAATCCCCCCAGCCTTGAACGAGGCAGGCTCTGAGACTCAGGCTGACATGGGTCAATGAACCTGGCCAGCCATGTGTGATAACCCGGCTCTTCGACAAAGCACATGGCTGCATTCCGGCAACTATCGAAAGGAACACATCTCACATAGACTCTGTGTGACACGAATAGTATGCGGGGCTGATGTTAGCCTGGCTTGGAAAGTGTCGCTGCTCCACGACGCCTATCTCCAACAGAAAAGTTGGGCAATCTCCACAAAGATGTTCGAATACAGTTTCAGAGCCGAAGCTGTATAGAGCAGCAGGCCAGACCTTGGGCGGCAGAATGAAAGAAATGATCACAGAAACGTGGCGTTTCTTGGACAGAAATGACTGAGGAGAGACGGGTGGCTAGTGAGTACCTGAGGTAGGGATGTATGTGTGGAGTATGTGCCTGGAGAATGAGACGAGACACCACACCAACAACACGCCGAACACAGAGTTTCAACACGCGATGCAGATCATGAGGAGTAACGGATCCGCCGGTTTGTAAGGTAAGAAAAGTATCGAGGAACGAAAGGAAAGGGTGTTCACACATCATTAAACTGGAATCTATCACCCATATCCCATTCTTGATTGCATCGTGGAATCTGGTGCACCGAGCCACATATTGGTATTACACTGGTATCATTTTTCTTCTTCATAATGACTTTGCCAACAAGCACGAAGCAAATGCAGTAAGATTTTGATGATTGATGATGGTTGTTGTCAATGATGCCTTCGGAAAGGACGGCATGTCGTTGAAAGTGAAAATATCCATGGACGCATCTAGGCCATTATTATTGAACTGAGTAAGACTGTGGACTTATTGATATTAATATTATTATCATTATTATGATTGGACGTAACATTAATAATAATAATAATGATATTACACCTTACCCTATTCATCTCAGTCCACCGGTTTTGGCAAGAATCCTACCCTAAAAGAGGCGGGCCAGAGTGGACGGACAAAGGTTGGGCTTACCTTACGGTACTGTACTCTGTCGATCATAGCTTAAAGTGCCTTAACTTACCTAGCCTCATGCCCTGCCTAACTTAGCGCAATCGCCTTTTCCTCCGTGTTCTGGACTTCTGGATCTGTTCTGGACCCGGACAGCCGACCAGTACATCCCTGTCACTCGATCTCACGTTTACATTGCCACAGTGGCATGTCATGGTATGGCGTGCCATGCAGTGGGGTCGGCGGGGTAGATTAGGGTTACAGAGGTGGTAGTCTTAGGGTAGGGATGAGTTAGAAGAACTGGTGATCGTTTTCATGCTCGACACAACCCCCAAAGGCAACAATCAGAAGTCTGATTTGCATCTCTGTTGATGTTGTTCTTTCTCTACATTGACTGATGCTGGTGGTATCACCCAAGCCTGCGGCCCATGTAGTAGCAAGTTAGTATAGACTCGTCTCGTTACAAGTTGTTGTGGATTCCTTTACCTCGATCAACACTTGGCTCGAGTCTAGGTGTAATCAATGATACAATCCTACCTTAGGTAACGGGCGTTCGGACGAGAAGAAATTGAGGGACAGTGTATTTAAAACGTTTGTCATGTTACCAAACGTATGACTGGAAGATCTTGCGTATGGAAAACGTTCGGTCCTTGCACTGCCATCGCCGGAGAGAGCTCCAACAGCCACACACTCCAACTATTTCCTCTCTTGCCGCTTCTGAGCGATGCTCTTCCCCATGTTTATCCCCAGAATCATATTCATAATCTTCATTGGTTGTACTGACGAGAAGGTTGCCTGGTTGGTGAACATCTCCTGAGCAAGCGTCACCATCCCACGATTCCACGCCATGCCCTCTCTGCATGCGCAACTGTTACAATAATCCACGTGCGAGTGGACACCATTTGGATGCTCGCCTTCCATCCTCTTTGTACGACACCAGGTCAGACAAGCTATCGCGAAGGCGTACACATTTGGAAGGAATCCTAGACAAGTGCTGGAGACATTGGAGACATTGGAGACTCTGGTTGGTGTTGCATCAGGACGTCGGGTTACATTCAAGAGATCCGTTTGGGTATATCAGGGAGCGCAGACCACGGAGGACCAGAGCGAGAGTGGCGACGTTAAGGAAGTACACTCTTGCCGAACCGCGCCCAACAAAGCTGCGCTTTCGAAAAGCTGGTTGGAGGGTTGGCTGTACAGGGCGGGGTTCTTTTGCTCCAGGCGGCGTGCCGGAGGGTGAGGGGTGATGGCGACGACAAATATGAAGGAAAAGGTGGCAGAAGGAGATATAATCGAGAGGAAATCGCTGTGTTTGCCAAGCACACGACCAGGGATAGCCACGCATTACGGACACGATGGCTTTCGGGAAAGTATCAGTCGATATTACGATGTTGCGGAAAACAATGCGGCCGAACAGCTCGTGCAACTCAAGGCCAAGCTGCAAGACGCGGAGACGGAAGAATTCTGGACAACATTGATGGAAGGCATAACCACCATCGCCGGGGCGCAATACGGCTTTGTCGCCAAGCGGATCCTGGTCGACGACGAGGACACGGCGATTGAGATGCCGTTGATCGGTGAGCCCGGTTCGTGTCTACTGGGAGTGGCATTCTACTACAACGATGGCCACCAAACTAAGAACCTCCACCGAGATTACAAATACCTGGCCTTCGGAGCACCTTGCGCGCATATGAGACACGATAAAGTCTTCCTCATCCCCAACAAACTCAACGAGTTCATCACCAACAACCCGAACGCCTTTCCTTTCCCCACCGAAGCTTACCTGGGCCTTCCGCTCTTCTCGGAAGGGAAGTGTTTCGCACACTTTGGAATGATGTGGAACGAAGATGGTCTCAGCAAGCTCCGTCTCGGCTGGGGTTATTTGGAGATGCTCTTACATTCGTTAGAGGATATGATCCTGAAACGTGTTCTCGAAGGGCAAGGTTTCGCAAAGCCCGCGGACATGAACCCTACCAAAGTGATCCCTCAAGAAGCCGTCACGGCCTCGCAGTCACTGAAACCATATGCGCGCAGCTTGTCACACGAGCTTCGGACTCCAATGCAAGGCGTCGTCGGTATGCTGGATGTCATGCATGCGACTGTTCAAGAGTCACTAGAGGGTCAGACAAACCCTAAGATTAGGGAGATCTTTCAAGTCCTCCGAGAAAACATCGAGGTTGTACAAGGTAAGGATCCTACGATGCTAGTACGTTTGAGGCATAATTAACGGATCACAGACAGCTCGAGGAGGGCAGTCGAAGCAGCTGACAACGTGGTTCACGCTTACGACCTTAACATGCAGGTTCCCGACACGCCGGTCCTGCCGGTAGATGAAGAGACCGCGGAGGTTCAGTCCACCACACCAACATTCGAGAGACGACCGAACATCTTGATTGAGGGCAACAACATACCTATCAATCCGAACAAGAGACGGAGGAGCGCTTCCTTTGAATGGGCGTATGCTCCGGCGGCAAAGCATCGAGCTGTGGAATCTACAATGTCCACGCCTGGTAGAGAAGTATCACCTCGGACGGAAGCTCTGCCGTCCACTCCCCTTGAGGCGACAAAGGCTACGAGCACGTTACCACGAAGTCATCCTTCCAGTGTGGTTGCCGGTAGTGCAACGGATCGCAATCCTTCCGTTTTCGATGGGGATGACCGTACTGTTCCTGGTGATTCAGATCATATTCCAACACCAGCTCTTCGACATACCAAGCTTCGAGAACTCCTTCACCTCCTTATCAATGAGTCTTTACGGGTTGGAGGAAGACCGGAGTCGGCAATAGCCGAAGACACTCAGCGAGGTGAGCTCATCGAGGTGAGATCAAGAAGCTCAAAAGGCGACGCCTCGACCAAGATGATCGAATGGTCCGTCGACTCTTCGGTACCGGAGATTATATCGGGTAAGCTGCATCATATTGTCTATCACCTAGACACTTCTAAAGTAGACACTTCTGATGGCATTGACAGTCGACGACCGCGATCTTACCAAACTCATCTCCTGCGTCTTCCTGAATGCCATCAAGTTCACCGAGCGGGGAATCATCAACGTCACAGCCACTTTAAGTCCAAAGTCGCGTTTCCTCGTCATCAACGTCAGAGACACCGGCCCAGGCATACCTCAAGACTTCCTACCCAACCTCTTCAAACCTTTCTCCCGCGAAGACGACTCACTCACCCGACAGAAGGAAGGGCTAGGCCTCGGTCTCCTCGTCGCCAAAGGTCTCGTACGCAAGATGGGCGGCGACCTCGTCTGCGTGCGCTCCGACACAACAGGGCCTCACCGCGGATCCGAATTCGAGCTCCGCGTCCCCATCTGCGGCCAAGAACAACCACCCAACAGCAGGACATCCACACCCGCCAGGACGCGCACCCCAACGCCATCTGGTGTACACGCACACCTCCTATCCAACATCCCCCCATCCTCAAGCCCCCGTCACCGACAATCCTCCACCACCGCTCCGACCCCTCTTGACCGCCGACGGCCCACGCGCAGCGACGCCGGCCCCGGCACCGGCACCGGCGGCAGCTCTAAATCCCCCGACCCACCATCGCCCGCCCTCCGCAAAGCCTCGTCCCCACTGCACCCATCGTCGCCCTCGCGGCGCAACAGCATCGTCCCCCTCCCCGCCCTCTCTCCCGCGCGCATCTCCAGCTCGACCTCGAACTCGACCCGAAAACCGACCTTCGACCGGCACCTGGCGCTCAAACACCCGCTGACCTTCCTGGTGGTCGAGGACAACCGCATTAACCGCACGCTGCTCGTCAACATGCTCATGAAACTCGGCTACAAACCTCCGCAGATCCTCGAGGCCTTTGACGGCGCCGAGGCCGTGCGCCAGATGCAGCTCGATCGTAATCCGGCGGTGGATGTCGTGTTGATGGATTTGTGGATGCCCGGGATGGATGGGTATGAGGCTACCGAGAGGATTTTGGCTTTGGAGAGGGATCGGGGTTTGGTGGGGGGCGAGAGCTCGACGACGATGGATCTGGATGCGAATATGCGCCACGACGATCAACAAGCGCGAGAGCGAGAGCGAGAAAAAGACGGCGTCGACGGCGAGGACAGAGGCAAAGACAAACGCAGCACCAACACTAGCAAAAGCAAAGTCACCGTCCTGGCCGTCAGCGCCGACGTCACGGACGAGGCCCTCGAGCGCGCGGCTCGCGTCGGCATGGAGGGCTTTATGACTAAGCCGTATAAGCTGCTCGATCTGGAGCGATTGATTGTTGAGTATTGTGCGCGGAAGGGGTGAGGGGTTGACAGGAGGGTTTGGCAGTTTGGTCGTGCCTGGCTGGGTGGGAAGGCGAGTGGGCCGGCCGGGGGATGGTTGGGTCGATAGAGGACCTGGGTGGCCCACGGCCTGTCGCCTTATCGGCGCGGGAACTTTCAAAAGGGTTTTCGCAGGGAAGGGCGGATGGAGGAATGGAGGGTGAGTGGGTAGATGACATATAGATATAGAAGTGCGTTCGTTCGGATGGGACTTGGGTAGATTTCATCACATCGCGTCGCACGCAACCATAACATACCAACCAACCTTACACGTTTATATTGCCTGTGCTCCGTCGAGCATATCTACATATCAGACCCCCACACAACTATTTTGATCAGAGCTTTCTTTCCATATAGATACAAATTCCCTCAACACAGTCTCGACGAGCACGATCCCGCAGTCTTGAAAGCGGCAACGGTCGTATCGTCTTCATCATTCTCGGTGTTTTGCCCCGGCCAAGTCCCAGGCGTCTTCGCCGATCGGGCGCGGCGAGGACACAACCGCCGCAGCACATCCCCGCTTTCTCAGCAACCAGAAAACACCACCGCTCCCTCGCACTCCGTCCCGCGGCCTTTAACCGCTCTTTCCTCCCTCCCTCCCTCCCTCCCTCCCTCCCTCCCTCCGTTCGCTTTGCGCGGCGTCGGGTGGGACTTGTCTGGCCGTTTTAATCCTAATTGAACTCGGTTCCCCTCCACTCGGTTTCTGATCCTGTGCAGATGTCATTCCGACGTCCAACGCAGCCCGATCACTCCCACAACGACCATCCAACTCCACCCTCACGAACCCCCCGTCATCATTCACACATACGGTCCTGTCCAAAGCTCCCCTCCCTAACCCCCCAGTCTCCACAGCCACCTCTCCAACGCACCAGCATCCAGCCCCTCCGGCACCAGCCCCTTAGCCGTCTTCCACCTCATCGACGCCCCGAAACTTCCATGCCTCGCCGGATCCTCCACCAACCTCTTCACCCTCAGCGTCTCCGGGCTATCCTCCCCCTCACAGCCGACTCTCGCGCGGTACCCTCTCTCCGCAAACACCCCCGCGCGAGCCTGGTCGCCGTGCGTGATGCTGATCTGGAAGGCGTCGTAGTAGAGCCTCGCGAACAGCGCGACGGCGGCACCACCGTACTCCTCCTCGAGAACGTGGAGTAAAGCGTGGCAGTCTGCCAGACAGGCACTGGGCTGGCTCATGACGCGGGCGGGATCGCCGATCGCGGCGTCGAGACGCTGGATCTGGAGGCGGCGGGCGTCGCTGGTTGCCAGCGCGGGAGGGGGGAGGGAGCAGAGGGTGCAAGTGCAGACGAAGCCGAATGCGTTTTCCAGATGGGTGCGTCGGGGGGAGGAGGGGAGGCCTGTGTCGTAGGCGATGGTGAGTTCGTCGCCGGCGGCGATGGCGCGGATGGCGTGGATGGTCTCGCGCGTGGTGGTGCTGTTCCAGCTGTTGTGGGCGTTTGGGAGACAGCTGTGGTTGAGCAGGCAGATGGTAGGGTAGATGGCGCCGATGTTGGAGGTGGGACCGCAGGGAAGAGCGTTGGTTTTGGTGATGCCGCTGAATGGGTGCTTGCCGGGGAAGTTGTTGTGGAGGGAGAGCAACTGTCGTTGCTGGGGCTTTGGGAGGGATTTTAGCTTTGTTGCGATGGTGCTTTCCATGAGGGTGATGGGCGACAGGTTGGGAGTGGTGAAAAGGGGTTTCTCGGAGAGGATACGTGTGCCCTGGGCGATGTTGATGCGGGCTATGAGACCTTTACCTTTACCTGGCACCGTCTGGATCGTAAAGAGCGGCAAGTCCAACTCCTTGATAGGATGGGTCCCAGACACTTTGTGTGCTAGGGCAGTGGGAATCTCCGGTTCATCGGGCTGATACAGCATTAGACACCCTCAAAGGCCAGATTGAGTATATCATAGCAAACCTCCAGATAGAATCGAAATGAGTCATGGACCTCATGCCAGTTGTAAAAGCCCCTCTTGTCACCAGTTTCGTTCCAATACTGGACCCGAGAGCCAAAGTACGCACGCGCGGCCTGGGTGACTGTATTGATATAACTTTCCACTCCCTTGGCGTGACTCCCTGAGATCTTTGAGCTGAAGCGCAAGAACTTATGACCCTCGAATGGGAGACGTGGATGCTCGCCCGCTTTGAATTCGATATAGAGGGGGGTGATCTCCACTAGATCATCGTTTTGGTACTGTTCTTTTATAACATTGATGAATGATTGCCAATTCTGCTTGTCCGCTGCCTCTTCAGACAGACGTGGGACCATATCGAACCCGGCGTCGACCCCCATAGTTGCTGACTATGGGGAATGGAAACAAATGCAAGAATTGGTCTGCTGAGTGCTTAAGACACGTTCAGAAGAAAATGCTGCCAAACAACGGTATGAGTCTCAAGGGGAGTATCTACGACCGCATCCACATATAGTATCTTCCAAGGTAAGGAAAGGTAGATTGACTATTGTACGCCTGACCTTATGGGAGAGTCAAAATATAAATGACCTCCAGAACGGCAAAGGGAAAACCCTTACCCTTTGCAAACAACAGTTTGCCCTAGCAAACGCCGCATCCTTCCGAAACCTCCAGTCCTGTAAGGTCCCGGGTTAGGAAATGAAGCATGAAATTCTGATAGATAGGGTGCACATGTTCATACTCAGCGAGAGAGTCAACATACACCCACCCAACAGAAACGGACTCCTCCCAAACCATGGCTCAACCGGCACCACATCAAGCCGGCCCACAACGATCGACCACTCTCGTCCAACGAGAGACAGTGACACCTCGTCTCTCAAGCCAGACTGGATCTGGGCTTACCCATGCAAGCATCCTCCTTGCCTCTATCACGGCAAAACGTGGACTCAGCAGAACGACTTTCTCAAACATTTCAAGACTTCAAAATACACCGGGAAATGGAGGTGTTGACGGGAGATGCGAGACTAGCCCCAAGCATCTTCCGCCGCTTCTCGATTTGAAGCGACGGGATGCGGGCAGGCGGGTCCTATCTAGTATTACCAGGTGTTTAGGTAGTGCTTAACAACCCACTGGCAAGAATCTGTTTCTTGAAGTTCAAGCCGACGGGGTTTCCTGGACCCCCATGCCTTCCTTCCTTCCCGAGAACAGAATCAGGTTCCTTAGAACCTCTGAGTTCCCAAGGACCAAAGTCTATCTAGCGAACTCGTCGTGCTGGGGAGGAGAGGGGAGGAGAGGGGGTGTGAGGGTGGGTATGGAATGGGATGTAATGGCGGGGTGTAGGGAGGGAAGGAGTTGGCGTGGATTTTTCGGGGGATCTGTTTGATTGGGAAACGGGAGGGTGGTTGTGGGTTAGATGAGATGAGATGAGATGGAAAGGTGGGTGGGATGGTGTAGAGTGCAAGTGTGGGTGTGGGTGTGGGTGTGGGTGTGGGTGTGTAATGGGCAACCCTGTGTGTAGTGGACGGTTCCGGCGTGTAGGATATTCTCGCTGGATTTACTTCTTACGAAAGGCTTTGGTCGAAGGAGAGTTTTCTTTTTTTAAGGAGGGATGTTTGTAGATGTTGTATCTCTATTACTTTGTTCTATGGCTATGGCGAACAAACCGCCAGAGGTATTCACCTTCAGAACACGATGAGTACACGAGTACAAGTAAAGACCGGCAATCCAGCAACAGCACAGCAACAGCACGGATTATGTACAGTATAATGAATCCAGGCTACTTCCATCTTCCCCCAAGGTTTCCAGATGAACAGAGTGAAAGGAGCCGCGAAGAGGAGAGTTATCCAAAGCTCTCTGCAAACAAGACATGAAAGACAGAATGTTTACACACGAATTCGTACGCGGGACACAACGCAACGCAGAACCACTCCAAGGCCGAACCCCAACTAGCACAAGAACTTGTAAGCCTTCTTCCACTTCGGCCACGACGCCCTCTCGGCCCTCTCCTCGGCGACCAATTCCGCGAGATTGAGTTCCCTAATCCCGGTGTGGAGATCCATCATGTGCGTGCGGATAAAGGGCGTCTTGAACCAGAACTTGTAGACGACGTAGAAGAGGATGACGATGGGGGCGGCGAGGTAGGCGCTGAAAAAGTTCTGGACGAGCTCGCCGGCCGACATAGACGCGTAGCCGACGGGCGCGAAACCGGTCCAGAACTGGGCGATGAGCACGAGTACGTTGAAGATAAAGCCGATCCAGGACCCGATCACACCCGGTTGCGAGCGGAAGGCGAGTTCGTCGAGGCTGTGGCCTTGCACGCGCCACCCTTTCCGGAACCGGATGTGTGCGAGGCAGATGGATCCCCAGGTGAAGATGGATGACAAACCGGAAAGGGCAAGCATCCAGTTGAACGCTTCACCCGCCTTGTTCGACGCACCCAGAAAGGCGAGAAGGCCGATGACGGAGGCGACGCAAATGGACACGAGAGGACGACCTTTGCGGTCGATGTAAGCGAGAGCTTTGGGCGCCTGATTCTGCTCGGCCAGCGCTGCGAGGGTGCGGGAAGCACCGTAGATGGACGAATTCCCGACGGACAGCACCGCAATCATGATGACGACGTTCATCACACTGTCCAAGCCGCCGATACCCGCGTCTTTGATGGCGATGACAAAAGGCGAAGCTTTGGCATCCGACGACGAAGTGCCGTTCAGCAGACGCTTGTCAGTGTAGGGGACCAAAAGCCCCACCAGGGTCAGTGAGACAATATAAAAGAGTGTGATGCGCCAGAAGACTTGCTTGACGGCCGTCGGCAAGGATTTGCGCGGGTTGGCCGTCTCGGCGGCAGCAAGGCCCACGAGTTCGGTTCCGGCAAAGGCGAAAGCGGCCGTGACGAAAACGGAGCAAAGGCCTTTGAAGCCATTGTGGAACGCGCCTGGGTCGTGCCAGAAACGACCACCAATGTAAGTACCACGAGGTCCCCCCCCGACGTTAAGAATGACCCCCAGAATGCTAGTCGCAGTGAGTTGAAACGGTCATGGTTTCTTCCGAGATGAGACTCACATGAAACCAATGATGGCGATGACCTTGATGATCGAAAACACGAATTCGGCCTCGCCATAGCCCTTGACGCCGAAAAAGTTGATCGCTACGATGGCGACCAAGAAGATGGCAATCCAGACTGCGTTGGATACCGGTGAGTGCCAATAGTCCACCGTGATGGATGCGGCAACAATCTCCAGAGGCAGCACGACGAGCCATTGCATCGCGTAATTCCATCCCATGGCGAAGCCCCAGGCAGGGTCCAAGAAGCGGGTCGAGTATGCGGAAAAGGAGCCGGCGACGGGGAACAAGACAGCCATCTCACCCAGAGCGTGGACGGTGCAGTACAGCATCACACCGATGAGTCCGAATGCGATGAGCAGGGAGGCCGGTCCGCCGGCCGCCAGAGCTTTGCCAGAACCCACGAACAAACCGGTACCTTGAATCGATGTCAGCACCCTGGAGTCGAAAGCTACGACCTGTCAGTCAGGCGGTCTCGTACCGATGGAGCCACCGATTGCAATCATCTGGAGATGTCGCCCCTTCAACTTGCGCGACAACGGCGAGTCTGCCGTCGCCTGCGCGGCGCCTTCGAGATCGTACACTCTGCCATCGGCGCCGACAGTGCCTTTCGGGGTCGCATGCGCATTTGGATCCCGTTTGAAGCTGTCAAGAACGCGGCGAGGGATGCCGCCTCGAGTCCGCTCCGACTGTCCATACGTCGGTGGAGGAGGGGAGATGCGCTCGGAGGGGTAGCTATTCCCAGCGTAATCCTTCTCCATCTTTGCCTCGTTTCGCTACGAAGCAGTACGGGAGTTGTTGCTCGTGGCCAATGACTGAAGCTACTATCGATCCAAGATAGGCAATGTCGAAGTAAGAATGCGACAAGCTATTCCTAGAAGATAGAATGGGATATAATATGATAAAGGGAGAAGAATATCAAGAGTCGAACGAGTCTCTGGCGGAATATGATGAAGAAGAAGATGGAAAAAGAGGTGGGAGAGTGTGGATTGGGGAATAGCTTACCGGTCTTGATGATGATGATAAGATAAGGTAGTTAAGTTACCAACTATCTATCTTATCTTAATGAAGGCTGGTCTCTGGCCGGCCTTGATATTATTGGCATGTGTTCCGGTTGCGGCTTGGTGGGATGTGTGCCGAGCCTCGGTCAAATACCTTCATAACTCCATAAGGTACCTTACCTTACGTACCTTACCTTAAAGTAGGGCAGACACATCTTGTTAACTTACCTGGTACTGTACTGTAGGTACGAGTAGAGCATAAATCCCCGTGTCCGCGGAGTACAACTAAATCATCGAATCGACGGGGTATCCGTTACATACACTATTTCGGAACTGCAGCAGGCAGGTAACTTACCTTACCCTAAAGTACAGCACCTACTAATGATATCAATGATGGATGGCCACAATGATATCAATAATAATGACTGACAACAACAATAATTATAGCAGTGAGATGGGACTGCGCACTTGGGACCTTAGCCTCGGAATGGGAGTCATCAGAGTAAGCAAGTCCGAAGATCGCGAGGTGAGGCTCACCTGGGCCCGTTTGCAGGACTTGAATACCTTACATAATCACCAATTATGACTGCACTTCTCGGACTTCCCGGTCTACATGGTTGGCTTGTAAAAGCGGCGAACCACGTCTCTACTACAGAATTTAAAGACCCTCATTATTATTGAGAGGCTGGCGATGAGGTCCAGCTGTACGTGCTGCCGGCTACGAACCTTCTGCTTGTCAGGAGAGCCAAGAGACCTCCAGGGGATACTAGGATACGAAAACCATCCGACGTACGATGCTACCTGACCC
>JAABUY010000184.1_pt1 | contig 127183 bp, 132 predicted proteins | sample 5560271 | NCBI WGS metagenome assembly JAABUY01 (sample SAMN10711886, study PRJNA513374) | rock metagenome | isolation source: Antarctica rocks | place: Antarctica: Victoria Land, University Valley
CATTATAATTGAAAATCATAACATATCTTTAAATTCATTACTTCTGTTAAAAGATGGCACCACACTAATAGCATAGCTATCATGAGTTATATATCTAACAACTTCAAAGATTGAAATCTGTCTTTCTGATGCTGATTTCATCTTTTGATAACTGCTGCTTTTCAAATAACATTTTATGATGATTGTTTCATCATTTTCTGATGCTGAATAATTCATGATATTGTAACAGTTAACACACATTACATTTAATCTTTCATCATATTTGCTAGCTACTTCAGCAAAGAACTATCAGATCTTTGCTGAGTGAGCTAAACTATTTTATATCATTTAAGTATGATTCTTAATCTTTATGTCTGTGTTCTGACTTTATACAGTTATTTCTCATCAGTCTTGAAACTCTTACTTTGTTATAGATCTTTAAAGAACATATTTTGAGTTTAAAGTGTCTGTAAAAGTTAAAGAACAAGATTAACTTAATTGAGATGACTTAGTTCTATCACTGAAAGCACTCAAAAATAATCTTTCTGAGTTGCTTAAGATTTGACTGAATGATGAGCTGTATAAAGACATGATGTTGAGTTATTGTAGTAAGTTAAGCAAATAAATAATACTTTATTGTACTTTAAGTGATGTGTTGATGATAGTGTGTTGTGAGAGTTTCAAAATTAATATATATAAGATTGTAGTCATGTGACAAAACATGTATCTGAATGTAAAATGAATTTTTTACAATATTAATCATGATAGACACTATTTGAAAATTACTATGTATAGTAAATATTAAGTATACTGTATCAATGAAGAGATTTCTCATTGAAAAATCTTTAATTAATAATTAAAGATCTATTTAATTATTCTTTATCTTACATCTTTAGTCTCTAAAGATCAGCTTTTTATTTAATTAATAGTGACTACTTATTATTCTTTTCATTACTTTCTTCATCATTAATAAATTCAACATTCTTCTTATCATCTTCATTGTCATCAATCAAGTCATCAAGAACAAATTCATCAATGAAATCATTATCTGAAAATTTCTTATCTTTAAACATCATCACATAAGCTTCATCAACATCTTCAATCATACTCTTTTCATCTTCTTTCTTCTGATCAAGTACAGACTCTTAAATGTAACTAGTCAATGTTAAAGTTAAAAAGTGTTATAACTAAGCAATATAATATTCATGCATAATTAAAGTCATTGATGTGTTTAGAATCAAGAACTTCATTATGAAAGTGATGCATGACCTTAATAAGATTAAAGTCTTCAGCATTGTGTAGCTCTTATTTTTTTATATCATTAAGAACTCTTTCTCAGTGCTTAATTACAACTGTCAGACACTTCTTAATTTGATAATTAATGTTAATGTGCTTCTGCTAAATAACTTCATCTTTGTTGATATTCTAAAGAATGTCAAAGAATCTATAGAAAATATAAATGTAATATATTTCTTACTTCACTTTCTTAAACTCTCACTCTTCTTTTAATGTAAAAGCTTCAGCAAATAACATTTTCTTCTTAGTCTTCTCTTTAAGTCAAGCTCAATTCTTATTCTTCATTAACTTGTTTCTCAACTCATCTTCATAATAGACATCTGCAGATAATTAAAAGCAATATAATTGAGCATAATAATTTTAAAGAAGTCTTACAAGAAATTTCATGATTATATTACTTCTTTAAGATCTCATCTTTAATCTTCTCTTTCATAATCTTCTTCAATGCTGAGTCTGCAATCTGATATGAATCAGTCTTCTTCAATGCATCTCTTTTCTGTTTTACAGCTTCACAGTTTGTCATCTTTGCATTTTTAATTTGTCTAAAGTTCTCATTCTTTATATGTTTCTGTCATTTCTCCCTTGCACATACAGTCTTTAAGTTGTTTAAGTATTTGCTAAATGTCTTCTTTAAATCATATATAGACTTCTATAAACAGTCACAATGATCAGATCTCTTTTCAGAGATTAAGAATGAATTGAAAGTTAAGTGTTTTACAGTTCATAGTGAAAGCTTAATGTCTGAATTTGTCATGATGAAAGTCTAGAATATGTAGTTAGCTGCTGAGTTCTATATTGAGTGATATAATTAAGTGTTATATGTGTGCATCACAGCTATGCATCAGAGTGAAGTACAAGAGCAATGTATAAGATTAAATCTTAAGAAATGAGCAGTAAAATAAGTGATAGCACTGAGCAACATATTTAGTGAGTGTAAAGACTGAGTGTAGAGACTGAGTAGAGACAGAGTGAGTGTAGTAGATTGAGTGACAGAGATAAAGATAAGAAAGTGTTAGATTGAGTGTTAGAAATGAGTGTGTTGATATATTCATTCATAACATTGATGTATATACTATAAATAAATGTATTATTTATCAGCAATCTAACATCTAAGTATCATTAACATCTAAAAGCTCTCAATACATCTTCTAACTACACACTTTCAAACTACAACATACTTTCAAACTACAATGCATCTTCAAACTACAAAATCACTCTAGAACTCATTGTCATTCAGAGATGCATTTAAACTGTTTTTTCATAATGCTTTTGTTAACTTAATTTTAGAGCATCATTGTATCATTATATTACATCATGATATGTATCAAGAAAACTTCAAGATGCAATGCTACAAAGACTGTATCAGGCAGAGAGAAGACAGCAGCAGTAGAAAGAACATTTAGAAAGACATTTAAGAGAGAAAAAACTGATATTGATGAGAAGAAAAAAGAAAATAATGCTGCAGATACAGAAAAAGACACTGAAGCATTTAAATTAACTCATTGCTGAAAGTTAGGCAGTAAGCTTAATTCTAACATACAATATAATGCTTAATAATAATGCTCTGTTCTACAGCTGTCACTCTTTGTGAAATACATTACTATTAGAAATCAACAGATTTTCTAATAGCAAAACTATTCTTTCAAAGACTTTGCTGTGAGATAACTTAAGATTATTTGAAGAGAGTTTTTTCTCAACATAAAATGTTTTGCTTTTAAAGCTCAGTCATCAACAGTCTATAGAAGACAGTAGAAGTATATACTGTTGTCTTCTTTAAAAGTATGTTTAATGAACTGTACAGTAATTATCATTTATCAGTTAACAGAATTTAGATGTCAATCTGACTGCAATTTATGCAAAGTAAGTTATCATTCAGCACAAGAATATGTCTTTCATTAAGAGATACATGCATAACTGAAACATTGCATCTAAAGATGCAGATTAAAGCAATCATTATTATGCTATTTTGAGAATATCTAACTCTCAATATAGTAGATAAATAAACTAAATTGAAAGCTGTTCAACTGTGTATATATAATGCTCACTTATAACACTCATGTATCAGTAATCTCTAAACTCATAATCTCTACTCTTAAGTCAAGTCTCAAGAGCTCACTTACTAATCAGTCTCAGAATTCTTAAAACTCAGACAGAGCTTCTGAGTCAAGTTAGACTTTAATGTTTAAATCTGACTCAGATTCTTAGACTAACAATTAAAGCCTAATTCAACTCAATCTGAAAGCTCTGTTCAGGTTGAGTCAGGTTAATCTGATCTGATAGTCACTCTAATTACAGCAGTGTCTTGTATAAATGTTAAAGCATTAATAACAATTTCTTTTCACATCTTGTCTGTCTTTATGCAAGACATTGTTAAACAAAGATATCATATCAAACTCTACTCAAGACAGCTAAGATATCAGGCATCAGATGAGCTTCTTAACATTTATATAAGTCAGTGTCTTTCATCTCTCTTAAGACTGCTCTAAAGTTCTTTCTTTCTCATTATCATTTAAAGCTGTTCACTTAATCAGAATCATAATCTATATTGAGTATCTGTTTTAAGTGTATGCTTTGTCTCTCTTGTTGTATTTTAGAATCATTATCTGTCACTGAAGTGATGACATTAACTAAAGCAGTCACAAAACAATCTTTCTTATCAATGCTGTCAAGTACACTCTTAAGCAGCTCTGTATCATGTTTTCTTAAGCAGATAATTAATTCAGAACATCTCTGAATGATTTTGAAGAAATTGAAGCTTGTTTAATCAATTCAGAATGTATAGTTATTCACAGTCACATTGAAAGTCAGCAACTCAGTGAAGGTTGAAAAGAAATCAGAACATGAGAAGCTTAGAATTACAGCTTTAAAGTTAAAGTATAAGATAATTAATAAGATATATGTCTGACAAGCTTAAAAACATTGTGTATGATATGCTAACAGCTCATTTTCTCTTAGTTGAAATAAGAAGACCTACAAGCATAAAATTGTGAAGTTCTCTGAGACTGAGTTCAAAGTCAACAAATATGAAGAGTATCTCTTTATAATTTAATAACAATTTAATATGCTTCTGACATCATTCAAAATTCAGCTTAAACATTGACTCTTAACTAGATAAGAGCAATATGCATTTCACTATCTTTGTTAATGTTAAGTTAAAAGAGTTAAGAGACATTTTGTGCAAAGTTCTAAAAGACATCAATACTGTCTGTCTTCAGAAAGATAAGTTAACAGTAAGAGAAATCTTTGCAAACAGAAAATCTGATATCTATCTTCTTTTAATCTCTCATTTAGATTTAATTAAAAGTCTTATTCAACTTTTTATCTTAGCTGCAGATGTATCACAAGCATATACTCATACTCAGCTTAAAAGAAACTCAATTTCTAAATTAGCTGTCGCAGTTTCTTAACAACTACTTTACATCTACAAGAAAAAGTCTCATATCACTTATAAAACATTTTAAGATTATCTATAAACTTCTATAAACTTAATTTTAACTAAATGCACTTCTTTACATCACATATCTCAGCTTTGAACAACCTAGATGTTTTATATTTGACTCAGACAAAGAGAAATGAATATCTTTAAAAGAAAAGCAGTTTAAGCTTTAATGTTGTTACTTCAATTACAATGACAAGTCATTTAACAAAGTATCAACTTTTCTCTATATTTTGCACTTCTATGAAGTAAAGAAAATCACTTCTCTTAACATTTTTTCTCTTTGATATTACAAATTGAAAACTGAGATTATGCAGAATCTTATTGAATGAGATTGAAGATTCATCACATTGATGAAAAGTCATCATTGCAATTACAAAGACCTAGCATACATTCAGTAGACAGCTGACTCTTTTCAATTTACTGTGAAGAGTCAGATTATGATTGATGCAGTCTCATTTAAAGAGATCAACTCAAACTATAACAGTCAATGCATCACTAAGAAGTCTTTCAACATCATTGTATACATCTTTACTGATTAGAAATTCAATATGAAATGAGATCAGAAAAAAGTCAGCAGTAAGGTTTTGATGTTATTTAAGATAAAAGATGAAGAGTTATTACTTTACAGTTTAACTGTGTTGAGTTTCAGTCTCAGTAAAAGATTATAAGATTAAAGATTCTCAATTTTCTTTTTACTTCTTTCTGCAATTCTTTAATATGTACATCATACTGACAATGACCACAACATAGCTGAGTTTGCAATTGTCAACATTACAGATATTATGTGAAATTCTTTGCCTTTCAAATCTCTTGTGATTTCACAACACAACAAAGAGATCCTGCTAGCACTTGTACAGAGTCATATAGTCAGTTTTAAAGAGTCATTATTTAATGACTTTGTAAAGAGAAAAGAAAAGAATCTTATTATTTTTCTGCAGTATGTTTTTCAATGTTCATGCTGTGAATCTGAACATGACTTATCTTCTTTAGTGATAAACTTAAGGTTAGAAAGACAATGACTGTAGAGAGAATTGCTAAATTTTAGAAAAGATCTCTTTATAATGTTTGTCAATTCAGCAGAAAACATATATTACTCTTTTTACTTTGAGCAGATTTGCATCAAAGATCTAGAAATAAATGCTCAGCTGTTAAAGCAGTGACTCTTTACAATTCTCAGTCTTATTTGTTAATGAAATGCAATACTTCTTCTTAATGAGATGAATGTCTTCTTAAAGTGTTGTTTGCATCATAAACTCAAATATAATGCTCTGATATTCATCTTTCTTCATTAACTTGAGTATTCTCAAGACATCATCTTCCTCACTATGAACAGAGTCACAATAATTGATGAGGTCATTCAGAATCAAATACATCTTAATCTGAAATATGATAATTTAAAATCTTTAATGAAAGAAAGCATCTAAAAAGGCTTTCTACAGCAGGCTAATTTGAGTGTAAGAGTGAAAAGTATCATAGAAAAGAAGCTGAAAACTTTGAGAGAGAAGATTATTAATGAATGATAGATAAGATAATTCAAATTAATGAAGTCAAAGTTTGAGAAAGTTAACTCTATATTAAATGCAGATTAGAAACTCTGTACAAATAGTGTATGCATTGATTAAGAGCAAGAAGCAATCACTTCTATATGAACATCTATAAAAGACTCTCATCATGAATAAAGAATTCAATCATGATTTCTGAAAGACAGAGCAGATTGAAAATATGCATTCTTTTATATAGCTGCATACTTAGCAAAACTCTCTGCAACTAATCACATTTAAATAGCACTGTCTCTGAGCAACATGATTAACAAGCAAAACAGTACAAATCTACACTGCAATTAAGCTCATCAACATGCTTTAAAAGCAGTGACTAAATACTCTTTATCAGCAGAAATCAAAATCTGTTAGTTGACACATCTATTTAAATCATAAGAATTAAGAATAAAGACAATCTTAAATTTCATATAGAATGTTTTGAATTTCATGTGTCTAGTAAGCTTATGTTGCATAGCAATGATATATGTTTCTCAGATTTTATATAAAAGTTAACTGTCATTAAAGTTAATTAACACTGTTCTCTTTACATAGAATCTGAAGATCTTCTTAAAGAGACCTGATCTTGTTTTGACATATGTGCTATGATATACATTCAAGAGCTGCAGAGAAAACAAGATCTTATTTTCTTGAATTGTATTGCTTATGTAAATCAGATTGAATTTTGAAAGATACTTGTGATTATGCTTCACTTTAAAATTAATCACTGCTTACTAACTATCTCAGTCAGCTTCAGACATGCATTTTACATGCTAACTAACTAAGCTTAATGTAAATAGAATGTTCTTATAATTCATATTTACATCATAACATTCATAGTGCACAATCTTTACATTACAGTCATTACATCTTCATTTTCTGTTCTCAGTCATCAGCATCAATCTTATCACTCTTTATCACTCTATCTTAAATCTTCTAAAAAATCTACTGCAGTCTCTTAAGAATGCTGCATAACAAATTGACTGAGAAGCAGAATTAAAGAAAGCAATTAAAGAAGAAATTTAGACATTGATAAATTAATTTATTTAAAGAAAATTAATATATTAAGCTCTTTATGTAAGACTGATGTTTACATTGTTATACATCATTATGAAAGATTGTACATCTATAAATTAAAAGATTCACTTAACTAATCATTATTTAAGAAAGTTATTGTAAGTTAGATCTCTTAATAGTTTTAAAAGAGATTAATATGAAAATAGAAATGACACTGATCAATTTTGAAAAGAAAATTAAAGATAGACTTTAAATAGAGCTTAATTATAACTGAGATTTTTGCTGATAGATGTACTTCATTAATATGAAGTTTCATTAAAGATAAGATCAGACAGAATAAGAAGTGAGAAGTTAATGAAATTTTAAATTATTAACATTATTATAATAAACTTAAATATCTTGTAGTCTGAAAAGACTACACATCTTTATGATAATCATTCAGAAACTTAATCAATTATATACATCTTGTTTGTATCTTTCATGATTTCAAAACAGTTTAAGATTAGACTGAGTGTAGAGTTAAGTCAGATTAGAAAAAAGTACATCTAATCTGAATCTATACTAGAGTTTAGATTAAGTCAGATTGAGTTTGTGTACAGATTAACTCTATTTACAATCTGTGTGAATATCTGCATGCAGGTAAGACTAGTCATAATGAGTTACACTGATCTCAATTCTATGCTCTATTGAGTTAGTATGTAGCATAAGTTTACTGTATAAATTCAGACAACATCACAATCATGTTATAGTTATATTTTTAATGTATATTTATAATGAGTTAAGAACAAGTGTGATTCTATCATAACTCTCAACAGTGAATATTAAATTAACTTTAATTACATTGTCTTCATTTACATCACTTCTTCTTCATGCTTCACTATTTCATCATTTATCACATCACTCAATCACACAATTGAGAACCTTCAATCTCTGATAAAATCACACAGTTAAGAACCTTCAATCTATGATGAAATCACATAGTTGAGAGTCTTTAATCTTCAGTGAAATTACACAGTCAGAGATCTTCAATCTTTGATGAAATCACATAATTAGAGACTTTCAATCTTCAGTAAAATTACATAATTAGAAGTTCTCAACCTCTGTTGACAGAGCAATGTCTGACATCACTTTATCAATAAAGTAATGTTAAATGATGATTGTTTGTGTCTTAAATCTCTTAATGTTGAAAGATATAGATCTTTAAACAGTAAATGAAGATAAATTCTCATCAGTAAATAATGATGATTATTCTAAGTGCTGATTAGACTTTGTAGCATAGAGTTATAGCATAGTTGATGACAACATCATTATGCACTTTTAAAGAATAATACATGCTATGATTTAAGATGAAATCTTCATTTCTAATGTGTAATTCTAACATGCACACTATCAAATTAACTGACAAAAACTTCCACATATTTATATTAACTTATACTTGCTTAGTCAGACTAATTCTTGCTTACTTAGCTCACAAATAATCTGCAATCTCAGATTGAGTTAACTTGCACTCAACTCAAGTCAAAAAAAGTTTATTCTACTTAACTCAACACCTGAACCTAACCTGAACTCATGCAACCTATAGGCAACCTGCACACTCAGTCTATTTAAGATCATGTAAATCACTAAACAAGATGAATAGAGAGATTCTCAATAATATTTTAAGATTTTTAATTTTATATAGCTAAATTTAAGTAAGCTTTTCTCTTTATTTTAATGATACTGCATATTAATCATTCAGATCGATTAATTTAGCAATAAATTGCAGCAATGCAGTGTTAAAATAAGACTGACTTAAGTTTATTATATGTTATAATTATAGTTTAAAAAAGAACTACTGATGCAATCAGTATGTAATCTGTTAAGATAAGAATGTATATTTAAGTATGAGTATAATGAGCATGACAGACTCAACAGTGTGCAAGATGAGTAAAGTGAGCATAGTTTAATGAGCTTAACAGATTGCATAGATATGTACTGTTGAGCAGACTTACTATATAGTAGAATTGTTTTCTTTATAAAAATAATTATATTCAATAATAATCATTATTTAACATCTACTATCTATCAGTTAACTCTAAACATATTAGAAAACTCTTTTATATCATAAACTTTAATTTTTAAATTCTATATCAGAGAAATCTCTGATCAAGATATAACATGTTAAACATTTTTACAATATAAGCAATGTCTTTCAGCACACAAAAAGCAGTCTTTGTCAATATAATTAATTTTTAGAGTCTTGAAAATCTATAAAAGATGAGTAATATACTGAAGATATTAGTGCTGAATGCATTCAGCAGAGAATATAAGAAGTTGTAAAGCTTCTTAATAAAGCTTAATTAGGCTGATCATCAGATTGAGTTGAGCTCAGATTTTAGAACTTAATTTGACTCATTAAACTTTACTTTGCAATCTGATCTGACTCTGTGCAGAGTTAAGTTTCAGACAGAGTTAAGTCAGACTATTTTTGACAGTCTGAATTAAATCAGAATTAGTTAGCTTTTGTTATTAAGTAGCTTTATATTGACAGCAGCTACTATTGCAACATTTTTAATTAGCATTGCACACAATTCTTTTTGTTTAACTACATGTCTGCTTTATGAGCATTATATGTGAGCATTATTAACTTAATTATCAGATCACTTATTCTCTACAGAGCAAAAATACATTAATTAGTACACTTTATCTTTTTAGTAAGTCTGCAATATATAAAAGATTGCTTTCATCTTTTGCAATTTTTCTGATATTATCAGATTTTCTTTCTTATGTAGTCTCACTTATAACACTCATGTATCAGTAATCTCTAAGCTCATAATCTTTATTCTTAAGTCAAGTCTCAAGAGCTCACTTACTAATCAGTCTCAGAATTCTTAAAATTTAAACAGAGCTTTTAAGTCAAGTTAAGCTTTAATGTTAAAGTCTGACTTAAATTCTTAAGCTAACAATTAAAGCCTGACTTAACTCAATCTAAAAGCTCTGTTCAGATCAAGTTGAGTTAACTTGACCTGATGGTCACTTTAAGCTTAATTTATATATAGATTTCAATTAGAAGAAGTTCAACTTCAAAATAAACAAAGATTTATATACAGTAGTCTATCTTAAGAATGCAGTATTTAACTGAGTCAATTTTAAACTGCATGAATTTTTAAATAAGTCATCAAGAAAATGCAAAATTGATAAAGAATTAATCTTTAATGACTTTAAAAAGTTTAAGAAAGAACTTTAAAAGATTTTTAAAGTGATTAATGAGAAAAGAGCAGCAAAACAATAACTTTATACATTAAAGATGAATAAGTCAGCAGTTAAGTATAATGATATCTTAATATTGTAATATTATTGAGAATTAAGTAAGTCTATTAAGAACAAAATAGCACAATAAGACTGTCTTAAAGAATTTTAAGAGATGATAAACATCTTTATTAACATTGATAGTCAGCAATGAAAATAATAGATGAAGAAGATGAGATCTTATATAGCTTTAAAAATGTAAAGATAACAATTCATCATCAAAATGCAAGAAAACTCAATGAATCTTAATAATATTAAGAAGTGCAATCAGAAGTCAGAAATTAAACTGATGAAGCAAGAATAACACATAAACAAACTTTATAAGTCTTATATTTAATGAGTAGAGGTTTGCAATTGTTATAATTGTGATAAATCTAAACATCTTATCAGAGATTGCAAGAAATCTTAATGATAGAGAAAGAAAATCATGATGATGAACTCAATAATAATGCATAATTAACTGAGCTAAACAGTCTGCTATGATGATAACTGCTTTGTGTACATAAGCAGCAAAGATAAAGTTAGATGATGATCACAGAAGTTTAAGAAGAGACATAATATTGATTATGTCATAATGAGTAAATTGAAGAGATTAGCTATTCTAGAGAAAGTTGTCAGAGATAATATAAATAAGATTAAAGAAATTGATATTTGCAAAACTTAAAAGAACAACACTGCAGAAGTTAAAGATCTAAAAGATCTCATCTGAATGTATCTGAATTTAAATGTGAATTCAGAAGATATCAATAACTAAGAAGTCAACATGAAACTTAAGAATCAGTATAAGCATTTTAAGAATGTACATATTAAGACACAACAGCAGACACTTAAAAATCAGCAATAGAAACTGAAGCAAAAACAGTGTTGCTTAAAAGAAGTAGTTAATGACTCTTAGCAGCAACAGCAAATGTTGATAAAGTTTATTAAATTAAGAAATTAATTCAATAAATTATAAAGCAAAAGCTGAGCTCTGTAAGCTTCAATAGAAATAAAGAGCTTTTAGAAGTCAAAAAATCTTAAGTTTCTTCAGTAAAACTAAAAAATAAAAAGCTTTTAATGTCTTAATGAATTGACAACAACAACGATTATAAGATATAAATTGATGTTAAGATATTACTGAAGAGATAACTTTAAGCAATGATAAATTCAGAAGCAATCAATAACTTTATATTGCAATAAGTAATTGAATGACTAAAATTGACATCATAAAGAGTGTTAAAGCTTATGCAAATATATATGATTAATGAAGAATTCAAATAAATTCATAAAGAAGTTCATATTGAAGTCATAATACTGAACAATTCACAAAAGTTGACACTGAATGTTTTTAAATCAGTTAAGTATGATATTATATTAAACATGCTCTAATTACACAAAAAGAATCTCTGAATTAACTGAATCAATAAAAAACTATATGTAACAGAGAATGCATACAAAATCTCTAAACAATTAAAAAAGAACTTATCAGAGTATAAGTCTTAAGATTATAAGATATTATTTATAGATGATAAGTGTTAAAAGATGGCACCACACTAATAGCACAGCTATTGTGAGTTGTATATTTAACACTTTCTCTAACCCGCGATTGGCTCACAATTGAACTGCAGGTATAAAGAGTACACACAGATGATAGTTTAAACTCACAATCTTTGAGCTCTTTCTCACCATAAACTTAAATCATCAACAAGGTAGCCTAGGCATGCATCTCTGACAAGATTTTAAGCAAGAAATCACTGCACTAACTTGAGCTCATTACCTGTTAAAAGGTGGCACCACACTAATAGCACAGCTATCATGAGTTATATATCTAACAATAAGAATTTTTAATGAATGTCTTTATATTCAATGAGTAAAGATCAGCTAAAGACAGTTTAAAACTATTTTATTGAGAACTTAAAGAGAGAATTTATTAAATTATTAAAGTCATTGATTGATTATCTAATACTTTTTATATTAAAGAAGAATGACATTAAGCAACTTTATATTAACTATAGACAACTTAATGAAATAATACATTGAGACAGTTATTCTCTATTACTGATAAAAGAGTTGCAAGACAGACTAGAAAAAGTTAAGTAATTTATAAGTTTAAATTTGAAGAAAGTGTATTACTGTATACACATAAAGAAGAATAAAGAATGAAAAATGACATTTTGAACAAGATATAAACATTATGAGTATATTGTTATGTCATTTAAGCTCAAAAATGTCTTAGTCATCTTTCAGAGACTCATCAACAATATGTTGAGAGAATATTTTAACAATTTTGTAATTATATATCTTAATAATATTTTAATATATTCAGACAATCTTAAGACACATTAAGAACACATACATCAGATTTTAGCAAAGCTTAATGAAAAAACTCTGTATGTGAAAAAGTTAAAGAGCAGATTCAAAACAAAGAAGATTGAATTTTTAAAATATATTATTCAATTTAATTAAATTGAGAAGAACTTTAAGAAAACAGAAGCAGTCAGAGACTGACTGACACTTAAAAAGATTAAGAAGATACAAGTCTTTCTGAGTTTAATAAATTATTATTGAAAGTTTATGCTTAATTATATAAAGATTGTGAAATTTCTTATATGTTTGATATACAAAGACAAGAAATAACATTGAGACAAAGAACAGAAGAATGTATTTTGCATATTAAAGAAAAGTCTTAATGAAACAGCACATCTATAAATATTCAATTCAGTATGCAAGAAGATACTGAAAATCAACACTGCAGATTTCACAGTTGACACATATTTATATTAGATCAAAGATGAGCAACAAAAGTCTATTGTGTATTGATTTAGAAAGTTATTAGAACTTAAGAAAAGATATAAAATTTATAATAAAGTGTTAAAAGTGGGCACCACACTAATAGCACAGCTATCGTGAGTTATATATCTAACACTCCCCCTAACCCGCGATCGGCCGGCACGCTCATACGTCGCTTACCCAGCTTCTCACGGGCGGAAAGAATGCGCACACAACATGGTTTGAACTCATAACCTTGGGCTTATGCAGGTAAGGCAGCCAACACATGTTCAATACTATTATGCCAACCTGAGCTCATAACCTGTTAAAAGTGGGCACCACACTAATAGCACAGCTATCGTGGGTTATATATCTAACATAAAGAATTATTTATAATAGTAAAAGCACTGCAAGATTGAAGATCTTATCTTATAAATACAGAGAAGTCTATTCAGATCTTTATAAATCATAAGAATTTAAGAAACTTTATAACAATTAAGTAATTAAATCAGTGACAGATTCATTAAACAGAACAGTTGACAGACTTTGAATTTCAGATTTATTATAAGAAGAATAATAAGAATGATGATGCTGATGCTTTGAGTAGACAATTAGATCATAAAGAAGTGAAAATAATTTATATTGAAATTCTGTATAAAGATAAGCAAGAAGCTCTCATGAAAGACTTAACAGCAACATTTAAGATGAAGAATATTTTCTTAATAGATGAAGAACTCATTAAAGTATGTTATAACAGCTGAGCTGACAGACATTTAAGAGTCAAATGTACAGAAGATCTTATATAAAGAAGATGTAATATAAATGATTTTTACAATTAAATTACTGAATACATTGTTAGATGTGATTCATGTTGATATAATAAGATTTAAAGAGATAAGCATTACAATAAGATAATAAAATTAAATGTATTAAATGTATTCTGAGAATCTGTTATCATGAACTTTATTATTAAGTTGTTAAAGTCAAAGAACTTAGCATAAAAAGTTAGATTTAACAGCATATTGATTATAGTAAATAAATTAATGAAGTACATGATGTTCATTTTATTCAGAGAAACTGCAACAGCATTAATATTGATATATATTATACTATGAGAATTAATTAGCAATTATGAGTTATTAAAGAAGTTTATCATCAATAGAGACAAGCTGTTTACAAGTAAATTCTGAGAAATGTTCATGACAGAATTTAAGATAAAACATAAGATGTTGACAGCATATTATTTACAGATAAATGAATAAAGTAAATGAATAAATTAGACAGTTAAGATGTACTTGTGACACTATGTCAATGTAAAATAAAACAATTGAATATAACTGCTGTTCATGATGCAGTTTATGTACAACAATGTACAAAATAAAATCATGAAAAAGATGTTATTCAAAGTAAATTATAAATATTACTCAGAGATATGATAAGATCTGTGAGCACATAAATCTTAAAGTTAAAGAGCAATATTGAATATTGTGAAGTTCAAGAAACTGTATATTGATTTTATGAAGAGAATTAAGAAGCAGAAGAGATAAACAATAAAGATAAAATTATTTAAAATTGAAGAGAAGATATATCTATGAATGAATAACATATAAATAAAGAAGAAGAGCAAAAAACTCATGAATAAAAGCATTGAGTCATTTATGATTGAGAAAAACATTAAGAAATTAAGTTATGAACTAGACTTATCTTAAGAAATGTAAATACACTTAGTATTTCACACATTTATGCTTCAGCAATGCAATCAATTTATATTACTTGTTAGATATATAACCCACGATAGCTGTGGCTAAAAGTGTGGTGCCACCTTTTAACAGGTTATGAGCCTGGGTTAGTGTGTGATAACTTGCATAAAGTGGCGCCTAGGCCACCTCTGCCGGTGGTTCAAGTCCATGGTGAGGGAGTAAGTCCAAAAGGTCATGAGTTTGAACCGCTGTCTGCGCGCACCCTTTACACCTGCGGGTCGGTTGCGGGCCGATCGCGGGTTAGGGGAAGTGTTAGATATATAACTCATGATAGCTGTGCTATTAGTGTGGTGCCACCTTTTAACATTACTTCAAATTACATCAATATCTGTTGAACTCAAAAATGAATACAAAGTTGAGAACATTCTAGAAAAGAGAATGATTAACAGAGAAGCTCATTATTTTGTTAAATAAAAAGATTATGATATCTTAGAAAACACTTAAGAACTCAGAGAAAATCTTAGAAACTGTATAAGAACATTTTGATGTTTCAAGAAGAGATTAAAACTGAATTTTAGAAGAATGATGACATAAAATTTATAAATTATAATAAAGAATCTGTCTCATTCTTTATTTCATCATTATCATTATTAAGCTCAGCAGTTAAACAGTTAATCTTCTGTAAAGCATGATGATTTGTCTGATTTAAAGTCTTTTGAAGACATATAATCTTCAATAAAAAAAACAGCAAACTCAGTGTGCTTAACTGCTAAAACATCATTTATCTTATTTATTTCTTTCATTACTTTACTTATTTTCTTGTGTAAGAAAAAGCAAGTTCTATTGAGCAATTTTCACAACATATTGACACATAGATGATTACAGTGAATACATTTATTGCATTTTGATTAAGATTTTATGACAAAACAATTTAAGCTGCAACTGACACAGAAATCACAAGAGAAAGAGAAAGAAACATTATTTATTTAAATTTTCTTTAAGATTCTTAAGCAATTTAAACTTTTCAAAAGCATCATTGCTGACAATGATGATAACAGCATTCTTACTTATAAGACTTAGAGAATTAATGTTTAGAAAAGAAAAAATTGTATTATAATCATAATTCAGAAAAGAATTACTGATGCAATTAATATATAAGCTGTTAAGACAAGAATGTATATCTAAGTATGAGCATGATAAATATAACAGACTTAACAACATGCAAAATGAGCAAATTAAGTGCAGCTTGATGAGCTTAATAGATTGCATAGACATGCACTGTTGAGCAGACTTATTATATAGTAAAATTGTTTTCTTTATAAAAACAATTATATTCAATGACAATCATTATTTAGCATCTGCTATCTATCAGTTAACTTTAAATATATCAGAAAATTCTTTTATATCATAAGCTCTAACCTCTAGACTCTATATCAGAGAAATCTTCAGTTAAGATATAATATCATACTGTAATGAAAGCTTAAGACAGTCTGAAATTTCTTTTTAAGAATGATGATAACTTTTAAGTATAATTACAATAATGACATCTTCTCATTTTCAGCAAGAGCATAAGCTGTAATTATCAAGTTCTTAATCTAGATTGAGAATATGTCAGCAAAGCTTTACATATATTGATTTAATAGTGAATCTATTAATCATTAACTTCTTTTCTAAATAGTCAGTTAAGATTAACAAATGTGTATTTTACTTGATTCTTAATTGTAATCACTTTCTTTAAGAAGCTTTGTCATAATATCTTTCTTGTATTGAATTCTAAAGATTCATAATGTAAAGCTACTGAAATTCTGCTCTGAATTGCATCATTGAAATTCATGATGCAATTTGTTGTAAGAATCATGATTTCTTAATAGTACTTAAGTTTATGCAAGAATACTGAGATAAGAGTGTTGTGTTGATTGTTAAAAGAGTGTAACTACACAAATATGTTGACTTCATCAAGAAGAATGATGACCTTTCACTTTCAATGATGAGCAAGACAAAAGAGAGTAGACAGTTACACTTTAAGTATCTTTGAGTTCTGATCTAATTTGTCAGCAGATATCTGTAAAGTTAGAATGATCAGATAAACAAAGAAAAGCAGAACTTACAGTGTAGAGTGATCTCTCAAGATATTTAAACAGTTCTTCTGCAGTTAAGGTCTTGTCAACTTCAGAAGAATCACTAGAAGTGAATGTCAGTTTGTAAAAGAGAATCAAGTGTTGAATTTCATACTGCAGAAGTGTTATCAATTCTTGTCTCTTTCTCACTACAAAGTTGTTCATCACATCATCAGATACACAGAACATGTGAGCTCTGACAAGAGCAGTGATGACTTTCTTCTTTGTGATGAGGATTGTGAGATTGTCAAAACAAGACAGATTTCAGACAATGTCCTTGATATTGTCAATCACAAACTTTACATTTACAACATTAAGACAGCCTTCATTTTACAGAGTGTTCAAAGGACAAAGACTTACATCACTGTTTATTGTCAAAACTTCAATCATACACTGTCTGACTACAGATCATCAAGTCATCTTCACTCATAGCTTTCATGTCAAGGCTACTGCTCTTGACTGTGTTGGCTTCTGTGTTCAAGAAGAAGAAGAAGCTGTCTGATGAGTTTGGTCTGGCCAAATTGTTGATGTGTGGCTGAATGTAGTTTGGATTGGCTTTGTGGAAGTAAGTCACATCAATCATGATATGACTGTCCATGAGAACTTCGATATAATCGCCCTTCTCGATGTAGAAAGCATTGCCATGATATTGAACATGATGCTGGCCGGTAAGGGAGATTTGACAGGAGCAGATCGTAGCGTAAGCTACCACTTTCTCTCAATAACCCAGTATGCCCGGTGGATGACACTGGCAGCTTTCTTTGCCGACGTTGATGAAGTAGAGAAGTTGTATCAGTTTCTTATTAGGCGGACGGCAAATCGTGGATGCAAGTGTTAAGCAGCTGCAGGGACCAATTATGGATTGGAAATGGTCGTATACGAGGGTGCGCCGCGTATGAGAAGAGAGTGTCCGGTGGAGTGGGAGATATAATGCAAAGTTGAGTGACGTTCCTATCACCTACCCCGTGCAAGTAAGCTTTACTGACTATAGAATGGATCAAGTAGCTCAGTTTGTACTTGCCTTGTCTGTGAGGTATTTGGATTGCGTCAATAGGAGGTTGCGGAGTGAGGTCGAGTCTTACAAGGTAAGAGGCAAGCTGCGGGTTTAAGAGGTTGTTCCACGCAGGGATAAGGAAGAACAAAGCACACAGCGCAAGAAGAGGTAGAAGCGAATATGATTAAAAGGATTGATGGCCTGGACGTTGATGCCTAACGGATGCTGAGAGCTGTCCTTCAGCAGAATAGAACGAGTATTATTGGCGGGTCTGGCGGAGCTAGAAAAGCGAGTTGTTACCACGAGTGACATGCGGACAGATAACGGGCTGGCGAGAGAGGCCGGAGCTGAAGGAGAAGGGGTCTGCGTCTTTTTATTCATTGAAGCGCAAACAATTTTAGGCATGTGTCGAGTCAAAGGTAATAGCGCCCGAATAATTTACGTCAGGTGGCCTTTTGAAACATTACCTCGGCTTTGACACGGGGCGCCGCAGAGATTAGTTAGCTTCTGATGACTAATTGGTTCGCCAAGAACCTTTCAAACCGTCGTGTCGCAATCTTGTCATCTTCACTGCAGCAGCGGCTTGCTTGAATATGGCTGAGCTCTCGCAGAATGAGCTGAAAGCGATCAGAGCTCATCCTCTGAGAGAGGGGCTAGAAGCTTTTCGTACGACGTTCAAATCAAGGTACCCCAAAAGCGAAGATTTGAACTTGACAGAGATTGTTGACCAGCTCACGTCCCCAGTGTCTGATACAGGTGAGCGGACTATCCATGGATTCACGAGGTTGCTAATCGGAGACAGGAGAGAAGGATATCTTGCTTGATTTTATCCTTGCACTTCTAGCTCAGCCAGCTGCTCGAGCCATACGCTCCCGGACTGGGAATGGACCCCTCAGCGGCGACATTGCATCCTTTTACGCCCGCCTTTCCGCAAATCAAGAACATGCCAAGCATGTCGCGCCGCTTCTAAAGCTTGTGGTCACTCAGAGTGGCGATGTTGTTTCTCAGACTAGCGATATAGACATTTGGGCAGCTGTCTTGGACCTTATTGCACGAACGAGACCGATACCGCAACCAACAACCCCTCCACCATCTCGCCCCTCCTTTACATCGTCGTTTCAGCAGACACCTTGGTCCTTCAACACGGGCAGCTTCGAAGACACCTCCGAACACAGAAAGCAGGTCGATGATGCGCTGAAACAAGAACTCCTTCCGAGCCTTCGGATCGATGTTCCAGACTTCACTGACGCAGTCTTTGGACATGTCCCACGACTTGACGAACTGGCAGAGGCTGTTTTTGATTTGTGTCAGGAAGGAGATGCACCGCAATACAAGGAAGGCAGTGGGTGGGCCAGGTGGCCTCGGAGTGCTGAGGAAGGACTCGTATTGGAATGGCTTCAAGACCTTATGAAGCGTTTCACGGCGTGGATTGATGAACATGGCGTGCATGTTGCACCTCACCGGCGGATCTACCAAGGACCCGGCATCTATTTGGATGGATCCCCTGTCAAACGGAAGATGGATATTGGTATTACGGCACGCCATAGACAGAGTCAAGGTTACGAGGATGGAGTCGACGAAAAGCCTGATGCACGAATCTCCAACTGGGCTGACATCCTCGTGACTGGAGAGTTGAAGAGCAATCCCGTCGAAGATGGGCAGACTCCAGCATGGTTGGACTTGGCCACTTACGTTCGGGAGGTTTTTCGTACGCAAGACCGGAGGTTCGTCCTTGGGTTTACCCTCTGTGGATCTATGATGCGCCTGTGGCAGTTCGACCGATCGGGCAGCTCTGGATCCTCCTCGTTCAACATCAACGAGGACGGATTCAAACTTACTCGTGTTATGCTCGGCTATTTCCTGATGAACAACGAGCAGCTCGGCCTCGATCCTACGATTCAGCAATCAAACGGCAAGCGTTATATGGAAATCACCCGAAATAGTAAGATCGAACGACTTATTCTTACTGAGGATATTAAAAAGCAAACGGTGATTGTTGGCCGAGCGACGTCTTGTTGGAAAGCGTACCATGACGGAGACGAATCGAAGGAACCTTTTATCGTCAAAGATTCATGGCAGTATGAGGAACGACCTGAAGAGGGGGAACTCATTAAGGAGGCAACGGATAAAGGCGTGCGAAACATCGCTCGGTATTATCATCACGAGACGGTGCAGGTTGGCGGGGAGAACGATGACACTATCAATAATGTACGGAGAGGGTTCATGAAAACATGCGGTCGGACTACATTCAGACAGAAATCCTTTATCGGGGCTGAATCATCTGTCTCGGAGGCTTTGGGAAGAGCTGTGGCAGGGCAAGCTCAAAGTCGAAGTCTATCACGCAAGCGATCGTCAAGTTCGGCCCAGATGGCGCCGCCACCTGATAAAAGGTCTTGCTCAAGCCGTCGATCAAGGGATCCAGTGACGCCTACCCACAACCGCATCCGTCGACGTGTCATCACTCGCGATGCCGGCAAGCCTATTCAAGAAGCGACTTCTCTCGTGGCTGTGTTAAACGGATTGCTTGGAGCCATCAACGGTGAGTATCGCACCTTAAGCGCCGCGAAGCTCGCTAATGGGTTCCAGGGCATGAATCTCTGTTGGACGCCGGCATCCTCCATCGTGACATCTCCCATGGGAATATCATGCTCACCGAGCAAGAGGACGACGGGTTTCTTATCGACCTCGATCTTGCAGTCAGACTGGATAATAGTACAGCATCTGGGGCGCCGAGCAAGACCGGTACGAAGGTGTTCATGGCGATCGGTGCACTCAAAGGCGAGCATCATAATTCCATGCATGATTTGGAGTCATTCTTCTGGGTTTTATTCTGGATCTGTGTCCATTGGGATGGACCTCATCGGAAGAGGAGGATAGTAACAGAATTCGAGGACTGGAACAAAAAGTCAATCGAGGAACTGGCTAAGCTGAAGATGGGACTGGTTTTGGAAGATGATGGTTTTCATAAAGAAATGAACGTCAACTTCTCTGAACACTGCAAGCCGTTGATTCCTTGCATGCAGGAACTACGAAAGGAAGTCTTCCCAGGGGGAAAACGGCGGCTAAGTGAGGATCGAGAACTTTATTCCCGGGTGGCTGATATTCTTGAAAGGGCAAGGGAGAACTTTGCAGACAAGTTGGCAACATTGTAATACTAATCTTTGTTGTGGAAGGGCTGCCCGCATGTACTTTGTCATAGCACAGTATCGTGAGTCATTCATAAGAACTTCTTACTGGTTCACGAAATCTCGGCAAATTAGTGCCCACCCTATCTATCCTGCGATCAGCTTTTTTCTCGCCTGCGATCTTTTCTTTCTTCAACAAAACATAGACACTGGATTAGAAACAAATCGCCTGGAGATCTCAATCGAGCAGCGATCTGGATCCATAATGTCTGCCTTCGTCGCTGATCTCGAGACAGAACCTGTAATGGAGGAGACTCCGATATCAGAAAGAGCCAAAGCCAAGGAGGCTAGCGCCTTAGACGGGGAGAACGATGCTTGGAGCATGTGGGGCTTGAGCAAGAAGAACACTAAGAAAAAGGGGGCGAAGAAGAGGAACACACCGTTTCATGATGCACCACGTCACGATTCTCCAGCCGATACCAGCCCTACCGCTGTGGTCGAAGACAATGCTATAACGCCGGGGTCTAAGATGAGGAGATCCATCGCCTTTGATCATGCCGAACACGCTACAGAGACAAGAAATCGTGAGGTCCCATTCTCCAATCGGAACTCCAGTATGAGCCAGGTCACAAAGATCCTCGACACCGAAAACATGAAAAGTGAAAGTCTCGGATTTTCTGGACTCCACTCATCCAAATCAACTCGTCGGCTCGAGCAAATTGCTGATCTGAGAGCTCGCGGTATCGGCGATCACATCGATCTTCCACAGCTTGTTGTGTGCGGCGATCAGTCTGCGGGCAAGAGCTCGGTCCTGAAAGGACTTACTGGTCTTCCCTTTCCTCGACAAGATGGTGTCTGTACCAAGTTTGCCACCGAAATCATTCTGCAACATTCTATAGGTGAACAGAGCATTACCGCCAGTATTATCCCTTCCTCGTCTCGCTCGGATAGATCCAAGACCACGCTCAGGTCGTACAGGCGGCAGCTAAAGGGCTTCGATGAGCTTCCCGTCGCCATCGCTGAAGCCGGCTCCTTGATGGGCATCAGAGGCTTTAACGATGTCAAGGAGGGTCCTGCATTTGCCGAAGATGTACTTCGGATCGAAGTCTTGGGGCCGGTGGGCCTTCACTTGACTGTCGTGGATCTACCGGGGCTGATATCGGTTGCGAATGAGGAGCAAACCGAAGACGATGTTCAAATTGTTCAGGATCTGGTTGACTTATACGTCGCAAACCCAAGGACCATCATCCTTGCCGTCGTTCAGGCCGGTAACGATATAGCCAACCAAGGCATCATCCAGAAGTCGCGACGTGTTGATAAAGCCGGACAGAGAACCGTTGGGGTCATCACTAAGCCCGATCTCATCAACCAGGGTACGGAGAAGCGGATCGCCCTGCTTGCCAAAAATCTGGACACCACGAAGCTGAAGCTCGGGTATTTCCTCGTAAAAAATCCAACCCCAACTGAGTTAGCAAGTGGAATCACGCCTGAGCAGAGACAAAGGGGGTAAGTTCACTATTTCCAATCCCTGCCCTGGAAGGAACAGGCTTTGAGCATGGATCGCGTCGGGATACTGTCTCTCCGATCGTACCTGCAGAGTCCCTTGGACCAACACATAGAGAGAGAGCTCCCCAAAGTCCGGGAAGAGGTCAAGATCCTGATGAAGAAGACAGAAGTGGCGATTGAAGCTCTGGGAGAAGAGAGACCGACCACCGGGCATCTGAGGATGTTTTTGTCCCGACTCGCAATGCGTTTCTATGGTCTTACCACATCCGCATTGAATGGCACCTATCACGAAATGGACTCTGTTTTCTTCAGCAATCAGAACAAAGATAAATACTCGACCAGGCTTCGCGCCTCGGTACATCTCTTGAACACCGAGTTTTCCGAGAAAATGAGACAGAATGGACAGAAACGTAAGGTGGTTGAGCGTGAGTTGGACGCCGACTGTGATGTTGAAGATGTTCCCGAAGACGGGCAACTGCTCGTTACCGAGTCAGAGATGAAGGCGTGGGTGAAGGAGGTAAGTTCTCCCCTGGCCCAATTTCGAGGAGATGCTGAGATACCCAGGTATACGTCAGTAGCAGAGGAAAGGAATTACCCGGGAATTATAACCATGTGCTTCTGTCCGAGCTTTTTTTCGTCCAGTCGAGCAGGTGGCAACAGATCGCAGAGGATCATCTGGATACTCTGCATGAAGAGATCGTGGGCTTTGTGAAGAATGCGCTCAGTCACATCGTCCAGGATGAGCAAGTCCTCTACGACCTCCTGGAGATCACCACCGCTTCTCTACAGAGAAGCAAACAGAATGCCGAAGAAGAGCTTAAGAAACTGTGCCAGGATGAGAAGCAGCAGCCTATAACGTACAACCACTATTACACAGATAATGTGCAAAAGTCTCGTCAAGACTCGACTCGACAAATGATTCGAGAAGCCATGGACGAGGCCAGGCGAGAGGATTGGAATGGTCGGTTCCACATCAGCAACAACCAAGTCGACGCCGAGAAGCTCCTCACCTCATTGCAAAGCCGCATCACTATCGACATGGACAGTCAAGCCTGTTCAGAAGCACTCGCTGGCCTTGATGCGTACTACAAGGTAAATTTCATCGCAGATTAAGCCTATACGTGCAACTTACCTCGTTAGGTCGCCCTCAAAACTTTTGTCGACTACACGTGCAGGCAGGTAATCGAACGTCACCTATTAAGAACATTGCCGGAGATTTTCTGTCCGGAAACGGTCGCCGCCCTTGGTGACGGAGATCTAGAACGCATTGCAGCCGAGCAGCCGAATAACGTTGAGAAGAGAAAGCACCTTCGAGATTTGCACAAAAACCTAAGTGATAGTTTTCGGGATCTGCGTAGGTGAACGACGACAAGTAGTACGGTCTTGCATGCCTGGTTGTGGATTATGGGCTTCATTTCATCCTTATTGTCCCTTACCGAGCACTACAGCTCAGGCAGGGTATGTTTCTGCGCTCGGGAGGTTATGTTTCAAGTCACAAGCGTGATGCAGTTGATGGTCCATCCGCTTGTGCTGTTGTACTGGAGCACTAGCTTTAATTATAAAAACAGGTAATGAGTCGGACCAACTAAGATCTTTTCAGCACCCTCCTTGCCTTTTCCTGCATCTCACACTCGGTTACACACTCTCCATGCTGCAATGTTTGCTATCATGGCGTTGAACCGCTCGAACGCTAATAGAGAAATCAAGATCGCCAGGGACGAAATTAAGCTATAGACATTTATGGGCAGAAGGCTAGTTGCAATGTTTCGAGACACGCCGGCAAGTTGTCCGCACCATTTGACGCCTGGAAGCCCTTATTGTTTGAAGGAACTGCACAAAGTGGTATTTCCGGGAGGCAGTAGTTGGTTCACCGGGCATCGAAAGCTTTACCCAGATATAAAAAGAATACTCGAGAAGGCAAGGGACAGACTGAGGTTGACGAGTCTACATCAGGCCATCTTGAAGATATGACAAGGGAAAGAAGACACGGTTAACAAGCAGACAATAAGTGGATGCTGAGAGCAAGAAGTGGATGCTAGGAGTAAGAAGTGGATTCTGGAAGCAGGAAGCGGATGCTGGGTGCAAGAAGTAGACCCTGACGTCGAAGGATGAGGCGGAGTACATCACCGAAGAGCTGGAGGTGCAAGTAATGGAGACAAGAAAGAGAATGCTAGGGACAGAGCATCCTTTCACACTGACCAGCATGATCAACCTTGCGTCAACATACAGCAATCAAGGACAATGGAAAGAGGCTGAAGAGCTGCAAGTGCAAGTAATGAAGGCAAGAGAGAGAATGCTAGAGACAGAGCATCCTTCCACACTGAACAGCATGATTAATCTTGCAATAACATACAGAAATCAAGGATGATGGAAAGAGGCTGCTGAGCTGGTGATGCAAGTAATAGAGAAAAGAAAGAGGGCTGAAGCAGAAAGATACATGAAGTAATCAGTCAATATTCATAAAATATAATATGATCATCTTTGCTCACAACTTCTCCTTTGCTGCCATAAAGCTCTAGTACAGGCTTGCAAAACAGATCAAGAGACACCTTTAATGATGAAGCATTCATATCTCAGATTTTTTTCAGATTGTCATCTTTGATTCTTCATTCTGTTTATTGCTTGATTGATAAGTCATAGCATTGCTGCTCTGCACAGTAATTATGAAAACATCAAGCTAAGATACTTTAAGACATCAATTGTTGAGCAGACTAATCTTAATTGAGTGTTAATGAACATTAATGAAGTTCAAGTCAACAAATCTCATTTTACAACAGAAATACAAATAAATCAATCTTTCTGATAAAGAATTTGAAAGAATAGTCTTAGTGAAGAGAGAATGAAAGAAAAGAATTATCATACTAAGAAATTGATTTTTCATCATAATTTCAAAACAGTTTAAACTCATGCAGATCACTAAACAAGATGAGCAGAGAGATTCTCAATAATATTCTAAGATTTTTGATCTTGTACAGCTAAATTTAAGTGAGCTTTTCTCTTTATCTTAATGATATTACATATCAATCATTCAGATCAATCAATTTAGCAATAGATTGCAGCAATACAGTGTTAAGATGAGACTGACTTAAGTTTATCATACTGTAATGAGAGCTTGAGGCAGCTTACAGTGAATTAGTGAGATGAGATAGATAATTAATATGATTATTTAAATACTGAGAACTATATAATAGAACACAGTGATAGTATAAATTTGCAATTTAATACAATAAGCTAAGAAGCTAGCTACATTGTTGAGCTAATCTCAGCATTTAATAGTGATCATTAGAGAAATCTTTAATCAAGACACTTATTTTTGCAAAGAATGTTTCATATTAAAAGAAAACATTTTAAATTATTAATGCATTAAAAGACACACAAACAGCTCTGCAATGTCATAAGTAAATTCTTAGAAAGATATTACTCTTTAAGAACTTTCTTTCTTGACAGCTTCTTCAATTGTAACAGTGCTGAGAATATAAGATATGTGTAAGAAACTTATTTAATATTTAGATTTGCAGAAAATGTCATAATTATGCTGATATGCAGCATAACTCATGAAATGCAGTTAATTATCAAGAACAATGACAGTCTTTTGACATTCAGAATTGAGATAAGAAATTTAATCATTCAGCTTGTAATGCTTAAGATATAGCTCTATGTGATTTCTCACTTTGTAAATAATAACATAGTTGTGAAGTCAAACTTTGTATGATTAACCTGAATTTTCAAAGCAGAAAATACACTGTGTTGTTGTGCAGATCATTGAAAATAAAGTAGACTTAAACACTTCTTTATGTAGAATTTCTTATGTATAATCTGACTTTTATCAATGTGAAGATTCTCTCTTTTGACACAAAGTAATTAACATATCAACAGTGTAAATTCAATGATCAAATTTGATCTAATCACTGAGATTAAAAAGTTCTTTACAGATAAGTTTCATTAATTATCTTTATTCTTTTAGACAATACTTGATCATCTTAGACTCTCAGTCTTTGTTGTTTAAATTAAGAAGAAATGAATTAAGTTGTTTGTTTATCTTTATTGTATCAATTATATTGAAGAAATGCTGTCAGAATTCTTGTCTAACTGATTTTTACAACTTCATCTTTGCTAAAGTGACTGTCAAGTCAGGTTAACTCAGCCTGACTTAAACAGAGCTTTTAAGTTAAATTAAGTTGAGCTTTAATTGTCAGCTTAAGAGTCTGAGTCAGACTTAAACATTGAAGTTTAACTTAACTTAGAAGCTCTGTTTAGATTTTAAGAATTCTGAGACTGATTAGTAAGTGAGCTCTTGAGACTTGACTTAAGAATAGAAATTATGAGCTTAGAGATTACTGATATATGAGTGTTATAAATAAGCATTATATATACACAGTTAAACAGCTTTCAATTTAGTCTATTTATCTATTACATTAAGAGTTAAATATTCTCAAAATAATCTAGTAATGATTGTTTCAATCTGCATCTTTAGATGTGATGTTTCAGTTATGCATGTATCTCTTAATAAGAGACATATTCTTGTGCTGAATGATAACTTACTTTGCATAAATTGCAGTCGGATTGACATTTAAATTCTGTTAACTAATAAATGATAATTATTGTACAGTTCATTAGACATACTTTTAAAGAAAACAACAATATATGCTTTTACTGTCTTCTGCAGACTGTCAATGACTGAACTTTAAAAGTAAAACATCTTATGCTGAGAGAAAACTCTCTTTAAATAATCTTAAGTTATCTTGCAGCAAAGTCTTTGAAAAAATAGTTTTGCTATTAGAAAATCTGTTGATTTCTGATAGTGACATATTTTACAAAGAATGACAGCTGTAGAATGAAGCATTATTATTAAACATTATATTATATATCAAAATTAAGTTTACTGTCTGACTTTCAGCAATGAGCCAACTTAAATGCTTCAGTGTTTTCTTCTGTATCTATAACATTATTTTCTTTTTTCTTCTCATCAACATCAGTTTTTTCTTTCTTAAATGTCTTTCTAAATGTTCTTTCTGCTGCTGCTGTCTTCTCTTTGCCTAATATAGTCTTTGTAATACTGTGTTTTGAAGTTTTCTTAATATATATCATGATGTGATATAATGATACAATGATGCTCTAAGATTAAGTTAACAGAAGTATTATAAAAAAACAATTTAAATGTATCTTTGAATGACAATGAGTTCTAGAGTGATCTTGTAGTTTAAAGATGCATTGTAATGTGTAGTTAAAAGATGTATTGAGAGCTTTTAGATGTTAATGATACTCAGATATTAGATTGCTGATAAACAACACATTTACTTATGATATGTGCATCAATGTTATGAATAAATATATTAATACACTTATTTCTAATACTCAATCTGACACTTTCTTATCTTCATCTCTATCACTCAATCTACTACACTCACTCTGTCTTTACTCAGTCTCTATACTCAGTCTTTATACTCACTAAATATATTACTCAATGCTATCACTTATTTTACTGCTCATTTTTTAAGATTTAATTTTATACATTGCTCTTGTGCTTCACTCTGATGTGCAGCTGTGATGTGCACATATAATGCTTAATTATGTCACTCAGTATAGAACTCAGCAGCTAACTATATATTTTAAACTCTTATCATGATAAATTTAAACATTAAGCTTTCACTGTAAATTGCAAAATGCTTAACTTTAATTCATTCTCAGTCTCTAAAGAGAGATCTAATCATCATGACTGTTCACAGAAGTCTATATATGATTTAAAGAAGACATTTAGTGAATACTTGAACAACTTAAAGACTGTATGTGCAAGAAAGAAATGACAGAAACATATGAAGAATGAGAACTTTAAATGAATTAAAAATGCAAAGATGATGAATTGTAAAGCTGTAAAATGAAAAAAAGATACATTGAAGAAGACTGATTCATATCAGACTGTGAATTCAGCATTGAAGAAGATTATGAAAGAGAAGATTAAAGATGAGATTTTGAAAAAGTAATATAATTGTAAAATTTCTTGTAAGACTTCTTTAAAATTATTATGCTCAATTATATTGCTTTTAACTATCTGCAGATGTCTACTATGAAGATGAGTTGAGAAATAAGTTAATGAAAAATGAGAACTGAGCTTGTCTTAAAGAGAAGACTAAGAAAAAAATGTTATTTGTTGAAGTTCTTGTGCTAAAAAAGAGCAAAATTTCAAGAAAGTGAAGCAAAAGATATGTTACATTTATATTTTTTATAGACTCTTTAACATTCTTTAGAATATCAATAAAGATAAAGTTATTCAGCAGAAGTGCATCAACATCAATTATTAAATTGAGAAGCATTCAACAGTTGTAATTAAGTACTGAGAAAGAGTTCTTAATGATATAAAAAAATAAGAGCTATACAATGCTGAAGACTTTAATCTTATTAAGGTCATGCATCACTTTCATAATGAAGTTCTTGATTCTAAACACATTAATGACTTTAATTATGCATGAATATTATATTGCTTAATTATAACACTTTTTAACTTTAACATTGACTAGTTACATTTAAGAGTCTGTACTTGATCAGAAGAAAGAAGATGAAAAGAGTATGATTGAAGATGTTGATGAAGCTTATGTGATGATGTTTAAAGATGAGAAATTTTCAGATAATGATTTCATTGATGAATTTGTTCTTGATGACTTGATTGATGACAATGAAGATGATAAGAAGAATGTTGAATTTATTAATGATGAAGAAAGTAATGAAAAGAATAATAAGTAGTCACTATTAATTAAATAAAAAGCTGATCTTTAGAGACTAAAGATGTAAGATAAAGAATAATTAAATAGATCTTTAATTATTAATTAAAGATTTTTCAATGAGAAATCTCTTCATTGATACAGTATACTTAATATTTACTATACATAGTAATTTTCAAATAGTGTCTATCATGATTAATATTGTAAAAAATTCATTTTACATTCAGATACATGTTTTGTCACATGACTACAATCTTATATATATTAATTTTGAAACTCTCACAACACACTATCATCAACACATCACTTAAAGTACAATAAAGTATTATTTATTTGCTTAACTTACTACAATAACTCAACATCATGTCTTTATACAGCTCATCATTCAGTCAAATCTTAAGCAACTCAGAAAGATTATTTTTGAGTGCTTTCAGTGATAGAACTAAGTCATCTCAATTAAGTTAATCTTGTTCTTTAACTTTTACAGACACTTTAAACTCAAAATATGTTCTTTAAAGATCTATAACAAAGTAAGAGTTTCAAGACTGATGAGAAATAACTGTATAAAGTCAGAACACAGACATAAAGATTAAGAATCATACTTAAATGATATAAAATAGTTTAGCTCACTCAGCAAAGATCTGATAGTTCTTTGCTGAAGTAGCTAGCAAATATGATGAAAGATTAAATGTAATGTGTGTTAACTGTTACAATATCATGAATTATTCAGCATCAGAAAATGATGAAACAATCATCATAAAATGTTATTTGAAAAGCAGCAGTTATCAAAAGATGAAATCAGCATCAGAAAGACAGATTTCAATCTTTGAAGTTGTTAGATATATAACTCATGATAGCTATGCTATTAGTGTGGTGCCACCTTTTAACAGGTTATGAGCTTAAGTTAGTGCAGTTGTTCTTGCATAAAACAGCACCTAGGCCATCTCTGTTGATGGTTTAAGTTCATGGTGAGAGAGTAAGCTTAAAGGTCACAAGTTTGAATCACTATCTGTGTGCACTCTTTACACCTGTGAGTTGATTGCGGGCTGATCACAGGTTAGGAAAAGTGTTAGATATATAACTCATGATAGCTATGCTATTAGTGTGGTGCCATCTTTTAACAGAAGTAATGAATTTAAAGATATGTTATGATTTTCAATTATAATGCTTTAATATAATGCTCACTGTTTGACAGACAGTTCAAAAGATCATTGTCAAATTATTTAATTTTATTTTTAAAGTCTTTAATCAGCAGATTCTTCAATTCATTATAGCACTCAATATATTCTTTTGTGCTGTTAAGTATGTAAAGTTCTGAAAGCTCATCTGAATATATTATGTTGATATTAAGATTTTAGATTAAAGCAAGATTGCATAACTTCTTAAGTATTATGCTATGAATGTTTAAAAAGATATGCTTGCAGAACTTAAAACACAAATTAAAGTCTTTATTGTATTTAATGAATGAATCAGTTTAAATCATCTTGCATTTTTAGACATTACTGCATACTTTATTGATGCTGAGTAAAAGTACACAGAGATATTTTTAGTCTTCAGAGAACTAAAGAATCAATATAATGATGAAAATCTTGCTGAGTATATTCTTAAGATGTTAAAGAAGTGAAATCTGACACATCAATTGCTGATAGTCACAGCAGACAATGCATTGAACAATTATACATTACAATGTCATTTGAGTCAACTTCTAAGTCAGAAGAATATCATTTAAAGTGATGAAACTAAAATCATGAACTGTGTTAAAAGATAACATCACACTAGTAGCACAGCTATTGTGAGTTATATATCTAACACTTTCTCTAACCTGCAATTGGCTCATGACTGAACTGCAGGTGTAAAGAGTGTGCACAGATAGTGGTTTGAACTTGCAACCTTTGAGTGCCTATCACATTTACTCTCTTACTATGAACTTAAACCACTGGCAAGGTGACCTAGGCACTGCAAGTTATCACTGCACTAACTCGGGCTCATAACCTGTTAAAAGGTGGCATCACACTAGTAGCACAGCTATCATGAGTTATATATCTAACAAACTGTATAATACATGTAATTCAGCTTGCAGTCAGTCAGCTACTTACATATCTGAAAGTGAATGCAAAGAATGATTAGCTTATCATTACATTTAATGATAATGAGTTACAAAATTTCACAATTGACAAAGACTACTTCTTTGACATCATACTGAAAAAGATCAGTATATCTTTTATAACACTTTATTATAATGCTCATATCTATTGAGTTAATATTTTAACAAAAGTCTCATATAGATTTAATTACTAACTATTGTCATTATGACATCATCACAGTGTCTAAAGTTGTTCAAAGATTTGCAGAAGACAAATTCACAAAATATGATTGAGAATGTAAGAACTCAATGAAACTCTTTATATAATATGCTGAATCAAGCATATGAGCTACAAACTGAACTTTCTTAATGAATAGAATGTCTAATTTTGATAATAAGCAGAATGAAACTTCTTAGATATAATATAAAAGAGTGACAGCATATTAAATATATACTGTATCTTCTGAAGCACTTCAAGAACTAAACAGAGACAATGAGTGCTATTAATAAGTTAACAATTTATAAGCTGTAATATGCATACAATGATTTATTTAATCATCTTAAAAAACAGAATGAAGCAATCAAAAAGTTTGAATTGTTCTTCAGTGCTGAGCTGCAGAATGTCATTAATGCATTAAAAAAAAACTAACTTAATATTATAAAAAGATAAAAGTCAATCAAGAATTGTTCTGTAATCTTGATGTCATATTGAATTCATGCAATAAGCTTAACATATACAATGTAGAATATTCTCAGTTCTCAATAAATATTACATAGCAAGACTGACATATTGTTTCAATAAAGAGAAGACTGAGAAGATCTATGTTTAAAGTATAAACTTAAGTTTTAACAATATTACAGAGTTAACTATCAGCAATTGAAGAAAGAATCATTAAATAATGATTTGAGAATTCTTAACTCAAAGAAGAAGAAGATAATAGTAATAATGAGTTGCATAAAAAATGTAAAAAAGCATTAAGACACATTTATGACAAAAGAAGTCTCAGATTATCTGTAAAAGTCTTCAGTGTTAGATGTAAATGTTTGAATATTTAATTACTAAAAGCTGATGAAGAACTCAAAATCAGCAATGACACAATTCATAAAAGATATATTTGCAATTTCTGCAGCAAATATTGAAGTCAAATACTTATTCAACATGACTTAAGATGTGATCACATATTGTTGAAATTGACTAAACTCAGACATTATTAAAAACATTATACTGATTAAATATCATAATATGTTCATTCTTGCAGCAGAAGTGATAGAAAGAATTAAAGAGAGATCTGTATTGATAATAATTATTAATAATGATGAAAAAGATTCATCAATAGATAAGCTGAATTCAACAGCAATTAAATTATGTATAGAGCTTCTATCAGATCACTACTTCAGTGATAATGATCTTTATGATGATAATGACTATGAGAACAACATTAACTTTAGACTTTGTGATTATGATCAAGATAAGAACATTGACTTAAGACTTGACAATAATGATTATGATTAAATTTTAAACATAGAAGTGATACAATTAAGTATTATAAATATCTTAAACAGCACACACTCAAGATATGTAATCATTGATGATGATTATAGTCATGAGTTAAGAAAGATTAAAGATTATATGAATTCATTATTTGAAAGACTCACTACAGCAATTGATGCATCAGCTATTAAGATCATTAATGATGACTTAATAATCATTAATCTCAGTTTTCAAATCATTTACTTAAACAACTCTGCTCAGAGTACATTGACTATCAATATACACACAGTCTTGAATACAATACAACATTAATTAAAAGAGAAAAGTCTTCTTCATTAATAAAGCAAAAAATTGTTAAAAGCATTACACTTACACTTAAAAGCATAAATAAAGCACATTAAGTTCTTAACTGCTTCAGTATTACAATTTTACAAAAGACAGAATCTTCTGTCTGTTAATATCATTAATAATTGTTTAAAGTCAAGAAAAATTCATTCTTTCTTATCTAAAGATGATGTTAACATTTATCAATTTAAGCATCAGTAATCTCAATAAACATATGCTTAATATAATTTCTAATTTAAACATCAGATCTCTTTACTCTTTCTATGCAGTTTATAAATACTTCAATTTTCTTAAATTGCTTGTGATAAGTACAAGTTACATGTGAGTTAATAGTATTGAGTGAAGTATTAGAATTGAATGTGCTCAGATGTAGAAAACAATGTTTAAGAATCTTTAAGAACATTTAACTTTATTTAAAGCATTAAGATTTATTCTGATTCTCTGTATCTTCATTGACATTATTATTATTATCATCATCATAATGATTTTCATTCTTCTCATCTTATTCTGTATCTTCACTAAGTCTTCTGCCTCTTAATCTGCATCATTAGTAAAGATTAAAGCTTGTAATGTTAACAGTTAATCTTTGTTGTTGATCTTAATTTATAAATATAGTTAATCAGCAAGAAGCTAATAAACAATTGTAAAGAGTATTATAATAAAGTAATATAATCATATCTGATTAATTTGTATCTCAACTTCATCACTCTTTAACATTGAAGTAGCAGTCTATGAAGTTTAAAATTTAGTTAAATCTCTGATAGATAAACAGTGCAGAATTAATATATTTTATCTTTTTTCAATATTGTCTTTTTAATATCTGTATGCACAAGTTCATTAAGTTTAAGAAAGATACACTCATCATTAATGTTCTTATTCAGCATTACTCAGACAGAAAAAGTTACTGTAGCTTTATTCTCATTATTACTCAGCATTATTTTTGCTTCTTCATTCTTATTTGCAGAGACATTGAACACTGTTAAGAGCTAATAATTATAGAATGAAACAACATTAACTTTTGTCTTTAAAGTCATTATAAAGAAGTGTTAAAAATATAATATACATTAATGATTCTTCTTGTCTGCTATGTGCTCTGAATCAAGTATGCTGCTATTAAAAATCTACATAGTAAAATTTGAATTCTTATCTTCAGCTATAGTAAGTTATTCATAACTGTTAAATTAAATGATTTATTCTTAATGCTTAACTACTTCATCTAGACAGTTATCTCAACAGCTTTAAATATATTTGTTTATTTTTTTAATTTAATTATATCAGCACAGACTAAATGTTAAATAAAGTTAATGTATTTTTTCTTTAATTATTGAGAAAGTATTCTTTGCTTTAAGAAGCTTATACAGAGCTTGTGTTTCTTTAATAATTATAATTAAGTTATTTTGCTGAGCAGTATCTTCATCTTTCTTTTGCTTAGTCATCACATTCTAATCTGTAAAAAAGATCATTACAAATAAAGTTAAAGTCTAATACAGAACACTACAATCATTTATTAATACTCATCATATTTATTCTTTACATATCTCTTAACAACAATCTTCTCTCTTATCTTAACTACATATTTTGTTCTTTAAATTCTCATCTTAAGCTTCTTATATTCTGAATCATATTTAAGATCTATATTCAATCTATTCATTGTCATATCATTCTGCTCTTAAGTCTCTTCAATATCAGCATCTATGAATGCATTAATCACTGAAGAATGTGATGAGATCAATTTCTGAGTGATATTAAAACATAAAGAACTCAATAAAAAAATAAATAAAGAGCTTCTGAGTTCTTAAATATGATTTAATCTCTAATTTAGTATACACTTTGTGCATTATAATTGAGCATTATAATAAGTGAAGTTACATACTAGATTTTGAGTCAAAAGAAGTAAAAGAAGCAGCTGAAGTACTTTGAGACAGTGCAGCATTGAATGTGAATTCAGAGTAATTAATAAGTGCTTTTATTCTTTTTTATTAATCAGCAAAGTCTTTTTTCTTCAGACATGCAGCAATGTCTGAGATAGATAAATTAATTTTTTTCTTTCTTTTCTTCTTAAGTTGAGATGAGAAATCTAATGTATCAGTAAAATGTATTTTTTTATTGATGAATTAATTCAATTCAGTAATGAGAGATGTAAAGTTTGATGCTTTTGCTATATTAATGAGTTGATTTAATTCAGTAATGAGAGATGTGAAGTTTAATGCTTTTATGACATTGATAAAGATAATCTTTACACTCAGTTTTCTCTGTTCTGATAATGTATCTCTAAAATAAAAGTCAGCATCATATCTCTTCATTACTAACTTTACTTACATGATGCAGAAAGAAAATATAAAAAGCTTAATACAAAAAGTAAGATGTTCTGTAGAAAGAAAATGTAGAAAGTGTTGTATTAAAGATAAATGAATTTGTTAAGTCTCTATACTATTATTTGTTTACATGAATGCTGTGTTTTTGTTATCAGTGAATTTGTAGATAACTAAGATCAATTTAAATCAAGCTGCACAATTATTTAGATTTATTAATTTATGATCATTTCTTCTTAAGCTATTATCTGAGAAATTCAAAGCAATATATACAATTTATAAAGTGTAGTATCTCAATCATGTTAGTTGCAATTTCTTTACTAAGTATAGATCTTCTCACAGTAAAGAAACTGACATTAAAATTATATTGTATAGCATGACAGAGTCACAATGAAAGTCAAAGTTACAAAGAAATATTAAGTAGATTTTAAAGCTTGTGAATTTGACAATATAAGATTTATTAAAAAGAACAAAATATGAATTACAGATAAAGATGTATAAGACAGAATTAAGCTTATAAAATAAAAGCAAAGAACAGACTGTCAAGTATGACATCTTTAAAGAAGAAGATTGAATTATTAACAAAAAAAAATTTTCAAATTAGTTTCTGCACAAAAAGAGCTAAGTAAGTCACATAATTGCATTATTAAATTAAATTAAAATGCTCAATTCTAATGTTCTCTGATCAGCTTATGCAATGCAGCAGCAGTAATATTGATAAAAGCTGTATTCTTTTATTTTAAATTCAGAATTCTTCTCACTGCTGATTGAAGAGATTTCTAATCAGTATAATGACAGCTTAAAGTGAAATTAATCAGTCATTATAGATTTGCAGAAGGCAAGTAAGACATATCTTTATACATTTTTTAAAAGTATAAGTTCTTATATATTAAGAATCTCTTTCATGACTTATTTATAATATAGTTGCTGAGCTACATAAGAAAGAGAATCTGATAATATCAGAGAAATTGCAAAAGATAAAAGCAATCTTTTATATGTTGTAGACTTACTAAAAAGATAAAGTGTACTAGTTAATGTATTTTTGCTCTATAGAGAATGAGTGATCTGATAATTAAGTTAATAATGCTCACATATAATGCTTGTAAAGCAGACATGTAGTTAAACAAGAAGAGTTATATACAATGTTAATTAAAAATGTTGCAATAGTAGCTGCTGTCAATATAAAGCTGCTTAATAACAGAAGCTAACTAATTCTGATTTAGTCTAAGTTGTCAAGAATAGCTTAACCTGACTCTGTCTGAAATCTGATTCTGCACAGAGTTGAATTGAGTTGCAAAGTAGAACTTAATGAGTCAGATTAAGTTCTAAAATCTGAGTCTGACCTGACTTAATGATCACTTTAATCTTTGCACATTTAAGGGCAGCATCAGTCTTCTTATACATTTAATATATTTTAGTTTTTTCTGCTTACACATTCTTTATAATGTCAGACTCTTTACAAGCTTCATAAATTAAACAATCTTGCAGCTATTGAAGCTATACAATTTCTGAATCTGTCTTAAAAGCATTAATTTGTATAAAGATAAGCTTTGTTGAGATCTGTGAGTCAACATAGTGACTTATATGTATCACTGCTTTAAAGAAAGTGAAGAAAGAAGAATATTTAAGAAAAGCTGCTTGTACATCACACTGAACTTACTCATTAATATATACTTAATAGATCTCAGCAATCAGCATCTTTATAAGTCATAATTTGCTAAAGCTGATTTTAAGTTGCAATAACTGATACATATTAGTACAAAGTATTCAGAAGAAGCATTTCTTAAGAATATTTATATATATTATTGACTGCTTTATCTATTTCTCATTAAATGTTATATGCACATAAAATCTGCATGAATTCTGCTGCAAAGTCTAACTGCTGAAGATAATAAAAATAAATATAATAACATAAAGTCTTAACATCTAATGTCTGAATCTTAATGACAGAGAGTTTAACTTAACAAAAAACTGAAGTTTTTAACTTTTCTTTTTTTTATTAGAAGTGCAAGCTTCAGCATGATGCCTTAACTTAAGTGCATAAGAGTTGTTTTACAGATTTGATCTCAGATTCAAATGTGTTGTTAAGAATTGCAAGAGCAATTATAAATATAATTAAATTAAAAATAAAAGTGTCAACTTCAGTGAGAATGTAGATTTTATTAATTAGACATTAATAATTAATTAAGAACTAAGCATACACAGAGATATCTATGACTTAAGCTTTATTTTTTATTCTTTTATATATTTAAGAACTATCTTCATTATAAGAATATCTCAATTTTTATCTGAATTTAATAAGAGAATAAGAGTAACATTTTTATAGCAGAAAGTCTTGATCACTTTTTAATTTAAGTTGAGTTCATTCTTTTCATTAATAAAGTTCTTATCATTCTCTTAATTAATATAATGTTCTCATTGCACTCTTCTATTTATCATCTTAAACATTAATGCTTTCAATCAGATGACAGTGTATGCAGAAAGAAGTAGCAACAGAGTGAGCTATAATTATTGTTGCTCATTAAGAAATATAATTTAAATATTGAAGTGTTGAGAACTCAATGATGATGAAAAGTAAGAAAGATGTTGTTAATATTTATAATTAACTTTTCTTATATCATTATATCAAGATCATACTTTCTGATCAAGTATTCATTAATGTACTATGATAAACTCATTATTTGTCTCTTTATACAGAAAATAAATATAATTTATACATTATTAATCTCATTCATTACTTTAGCATGCAGACTGTGATCAACAGACTTTCAATATAATATATATTATACTTTTTAGTATTTATGAAGACTGCTTCTCTTTTACACTCAGAGATAGAAGTTTAGCATTTATTTAAAAAACATCATGATGTCTTTTTTAATACAACATACAAGAAAATTAAGTCTATCTTCTTTAAGAAATATGCAGTGTCTTTTTTTTAATTAATTATCTGCATTTGCAGTACACTCTGAAGTGTTATCTTGTTCATTTTATCAATACTGTAAAGATGTTTTTCTTTATAAAATCAGTGTATTTCTTCTTCATTTTGTCTTTCTTAATGAGTTGCTTTCAGTGCTGCCTGTAATGTTCAGCAGAATGTTGAGATATATATCTTTCTTATTTGCTTTAATTGCTTATCTTCTGTGTTGTCTTGATGAATAACAGTAACTTTAACAGAATGAAGACATCTTCTTGTGAGAGAAATTAATGTTAAAAGTCAATTAATATTGACTGAGTAAGCTAGAAGAGCAAAGCATGTCAAGAAGATTTGTTGTTGCTTAACAGAGAAAAAGTTTGATGATTATAAATGCTGAGTGAATTGCTACTGATTGAAAGAAATTGAGAAGGAATTGTTTCTAATTTGAGATAAGACATAATGAAACATCTTGAGTCAGAACACTAAGTTATTTGTGATTATGTTCTTGCTTAATCACAAGTATCATGAGAGTATGGTGCTTGGCATTCTAGAAAAGGTCCTGCTTAAACTGGCATTAGAAATTTCTCAAATCTGACAGGAGATTTTTCAGAAACTCTCATTGAGGGGTAAAGTCTGTCTGCCTTCACTGACGTTAAATTTGACTCAGTTGTCGCTGAATTCCTGTACTGTATGCTACCACTTTTGCTAAGTACTGATCCTACACAAGTTTTGGTTCTTAACATTACAGTACCTTAGTCGATAGCTGGTGCTGTCTTCAGATCATGTCCATACTTGCCAACTGTGATGAGCACCTATAAGGCCGCCATACAAGCAATGATAACGATGAGCACCTGTCACGAAGTTGATGTGTACCTCTAAGGTGTGTTTGTACCTTTTCAGCTTCCAATAATATTCACTTTGTGGCCCTTCCCAGGCTTGGAACAAACCCTGTTCTGCTCTTCAGACTCAGCTTAACATTCACTGTCATAGAATCAAGTCGCCCCACAGATTGGACGTCTCGTCCTTTTTCTGCTCTACCCAGCTCTGATCATAACGAGTTGAAACTTCGGGGAGACCTCCAGCTCTCTTGCCTCTGCGAATTTATTCTTGCGCGTATCATGGATCAGACTACTCCATCGTATGGCATAGGGACAAAACTTACGATCTACCGCCACCTGGCGCCTGAGCCGACTGCACCTGGCTATCAGCACTGCAGACCGGCAGATTTCGAAGAAGAGGCACAGACGACTTTCACCGAGCGTTATCTCAAACACCCTCCGCTGCAAGGGACCACCTTGTGGTCTCAGCCATTCTCCATAACCATAACGGACGAGATCACCCCGAATTCTACTTCTGGGGCGCGGTTGCTCGGGGTTAACAACAAGCTCGTTGCCAAGATCTATGACCCACTCTATTACTCCATTCCGACCCTGTCCAATGAAGTGGGCACGAACCCGTTCCGACTCGCTGATTCTGACTATACTCACGAAACGGCGGCCTACGAGAGGACGAACTATCGGCTCGGCGGCACCATCCTTCCAGAGTACCACGGCTCATTCACGTGTAAACTGTCCGTCATCTCCGCCTCGGGTACCACGACACGATCGGTCCGCCTCATCCTCCTTGAACGGATTCTAGGCACCTGTATGCGGGATCTAGACCCCCATCGGACGTTTATTCCACAGCATCAGCGGAAGGCCCTCATGGCGAAGATAGTTGACGCGGACTCCCTATTATCTTCACATGGAGTCTCGCATGGGGACCTGCACCCTCGGAACGTCATGCTATGCGGTTCAGACCTTGATGACACGAACTTACGAGTAGTACTCATCGACCTCGGCTGCTCTTACTTGAGCGATGGCAATTCGGGTGACGACGATCCGGGCGACGACACTCGCCTGCCAGTCTCACCTGTGCTCAGCTGGGATGTGCGGCGTCTTGTGCATACAAACTTCGAGGCGTTAGGATGGATCGATTGGGACTGGCAGGCATGGCTTGAAGAACAGTGGTCTGATTCAAAAGCATACGCTCCAATAACAGATGTCTCGAGGAAGCGTTGGCTGGGCTTCTTCTACAAACCGGCAACCCGGTCTCCTAAATGGTGGGCGAACTGGACGGTGGTCCCCGATCAAACGTGACTTGCGCTCTCGTTATCAATTCATTCCAATGTGCTACCGATTCGGATCGCTTTACATGTCTTCACCATCCTCCTGAACTCTACCGTGATGGCGACTTTACCGCACATCATGCTCCTTGAACTGATGTCTCTATAAGTACACCGCCCCTATGGAAGAAGCAACTCCTACACATGCGCAGCAAGTCAAGCTGTTGGCCATGGCTCTGGCTACTGCCATCTTGATTATGCAGACAGTCTCGGCAGTCAAATTCTCCATCACCTCATTGCATGCGACAACGATCATCATCATGATTGGTTTGGTATTGCCGAGTCTTCAAAGGCTGGCTTGTCTGGATGGTTTTCTTAGCGTTGGCGTAATCCACACCGTCTGTACATCGGGAGGACTCCTGGGTTCCGTCCCATCGGCCATTGAGAAGATGGGCGGTTCCGGCGCACCGCCAATCCAAATAATTTTTCGACCATAAGGAACTCATGTCACAGTAGCATTCTCGGCGTTTGGGAAGCGATTGCCTTCGCGCAAGCGTCCCTGGTCTAGTGTTTCGCCTGGAATAATACCACTCCTCCTTCATCATATTCTTCCTGAAGGTATAACAAATGGTACCATCCGAAATGTGGCAGCAGCCTTGGCGAAGGTCCAATCACGTAACCAAATTAGTTGAAATAGGGCATTTCGCACACCCGTCACGTGGCGTTGGCCTATTAAGCGTGATATCGCAACTTATATACGCCCCTTAGTAGATGAATCGTTGAGTAGCTCAACTGATGACGGGACTCAGGGTTTAAGCGACTAAAGCGCGTTTGAAACCACAAGCGAGCACGCTTGTGCGCGAAGCACCGCAGTCAAACAGCATACCTACCTTAATCACTTCCCAAAACTTTTCCCAACCAACCTCCATGTCCACCCCCACCCCGACCACCACTCTTCCCCCCACCCCCCAACCCGCCCCCCGCCGCCCCTCCTCCCACGCTCAACCTCAACCTCAACCCCGCCAACACCCCACCCAACCCCCCGCAAAACCCGGCCTCCACACCCACCCCACCAGCACCCTCGCCGACACCGCCCTTCTAACCGGCACGCACCCCATCACCCTCGCCGCGCGCACCATCATCCACCCACGCGCCAAGCTCGTCTCCACCCACGCCGCCATCGAGCTCAGCGAGGGCTGCATCGTGTGCGAGCGCGCGAGCGTCGGCTATCTGAGCGCCACCAGCACCCGCTTGACGGAGGGGGAAGCGGAGCGAGTCGACGGGGAAGGAGCGGTGCGTCTAGGCCGAGGTGTGGTGATCGAAGCGGGCGCGATCGTGGAGGCGCGGTCGGTGGGCGAGGGGACGGTGGTGGAGGTGGGGGCGAGGGTTGGGAGGGGGTGTGTTGTTGGGAAGGTCTGTTCTCCTTTCCCTCCCTCCCCCCAGGGTTGCGTCTTGCGGCAGGGACGCGTGGGCTCAGAGATGGGAAATAGCACTGCAAGATCGCGCCGCTGGCTGCCATTGCACCGTATGAAAGCGTCCCGGATTGTACGGTTGTTTTTGGCGCGGGAAGGGGGCAGAGGAGGAGGGTTGATGGGTCGGGGTTCGCGGAGGCGAGGATGAGGGTTGGGGAGAGGCATGTGGATGTTCTGAGGGGGTTGGTTGCGGGCGGGGGGGCGAGGGGTTAGTGAGTGGTTGTTGTTTTTGCTCAGCTGGCGAGAGTCGGGGTTTAGTAGTCCATGTTCTGAGGCGCACGGTGGGCGGGTTGGTGGTAGGTATACCCATTTCGACGAGTTCTTATCGACGTCGTTGCTGCTGGCCTTTTCTTCCTTGAAACTGTGAGCGACGACAGCGGTTTTGGACAGCGTTAGACAGCGTGAAAGGGCTATGTGATATCACGTATGTATTAGGAGAGACAGGGACAGAACAGCGGTATTGCTACGTTAGTCTTAAGAGATTGGACCGGTTAGGGCACGGCCCTAGTGTACGCTTCGCGCAAAATATACCAACACCTTACTTGAGATGTGCTTGGTACTCTACTGGTAGAAAGTCATACTCCTGCAACTGAGAGGAACGAACAAGATATTGTGTAATTCATTAAATTCTCCTTCATCGCTATGCCCTATAGCACGAAGCGGTATTTGGACAAAAAACCGCTGCAGGAATGGGTACAATTACAGCGCGAACGCCATCTGCTAATGCTACCGTACCTAGAAGCACACTCCGATAGGAAAACCGACAAAAGCCGCCTACCCTCCTACTCAAGGTAGAACCATGACATTAACCAACACGCCTATATCCTAACACAAGAAGAGTGCTCGATATGTGCCACCAGCCGCAAACGCTACTGTTTCGCCCATGGCAAAGCAAGTGGCTTTGTACTTTGCAATAATCGGAGGCTGCTTCAACTCCCATCGCTCTTAGTCCTCTTACCATTACCAGTTTCCGAGCCATCCTGCCCGTCCTCCCGAGCTCGTTTGTTACCTTGCGGAACGAACTGCCTGGCAGCAGCGTTCATGGCACCTCTTCCGCTGCCTGGGCTTTGCTGAGCTTGGTTATGCGCTTCAGGCACACTGCTCGTCTGGACCTGTTGTAATGCTCCTCTACCCTGTGTGCCTCGACCCCGTCCAGGGATCGCAGATCCGCGGGGAATGCCCGTTCCTCTGGCATTATTCGGTTGTACCTGGTTCTGGATCTGCGGCAATTGCGTGATTTGGTTGGACTGGCTCTGCGCCTGTCCACCTCTACCGCCACGTGCACCTCCCATTGCTTGTGCGCCTCCCCTCGGTATACCAGATGTGAGTGTGCGGTTTGCAGCGGCGCCAGCATTTAGTTGATTCGACGGTTGTGGTTGAGGTGGTTTAGCAGGCAAATCTGGGATGGATTGGATAAACGGTGAAGGTTGCTGTGCGTTTGTTCCGCTTAGATTTCGATTAGAAGCCAAAAGTAGCTTAGGTACTGGGTGAGAATCTGTAGCTGTCATGAGATTCGATGTTGGCAAAGGTAATGTTTGATCTTGAGGTGCAGAGTTGGGAGAGGAATTGCTGAAAGGACGCTGCTGCACGCTGCCTTGCGCCGAATTAGGCCGCGGTTGAGTTTGCGGGAGCGATGACGGCCGGTTGGTCCCTGGTACTGTCGGCTGGTTTTGGAGTGAACCTGGAACTGGTGTTGGCTGTCCGAATGTTCTGGCTTGTGGAGTAGCTGAAGCTTGTGCTCCACCTTGCGGTTGAGGAGGCACGACCGGCGCCGGTTTTACATCCTTCGCGATGGCCCAGACTTCAACCACAGGCCGCTGGGGTGTCTCTTCGGCAGCTTTTTGAACAACCTCAATCTTAGCCATGGCTGCGCGTGCTCGATTTTCGGTCATGCTGAGCTTCACACTATGTCTTTTGGCCTCCATTTGGACGGCATCATCGCGTGCTTTGTTCGCTTTCTTCTGCAGTTCATCAAGCTTTTCTGCTACAAGCTTCTCCCGTTCCTCTTCAATCCTTGCGCGTTCCTGATCAAGCTTGGTTCTAATGTTCCTCGCCAAAATAGATTTGATCGTTGGATTGTTCGCCACGAGTTCCTTGACCTGGGAATCGGTCGGTGTCCAGTCTTGCTGCGAGGTTTGAGATTCGTTTTTGATAACACTCTCCGCTGCGTCATCGGAAGTACGGTGCTCGGCAAGCCAAGTCTCCTTGAACTGCTCGAATCTCGTCTCCTCGTTCTGTCGAAGGACTTCGAGTTCTTCCTGATGCTGAGTTTTAAGCTGCTCTACTTCCTCTTCGTGCTCATGTCTGAGGCTATCTAATGCGGCTTCGTGCTCGGCCGCAATCGCCTGCTTAAATAATTCCCTGCCTTCGCTGAGCTTTTTACTCAGCTGGGCTTTCATGGAGTCCGCCCTATTTTGGAATGTGATCTCTGCATGATTCACTCTCTCCTGGTGTCGAGCCTCAAGCTCCGCGCGGATTGCTTCGACTTGTTGCGTGACCTGATCTGCAACCGATTTCGAGCCATCCTCGGTTGAGCTGTCACTTATTAAAGCCTTGATACTCGCGTCTGCTTTCAGTCGCTCGACCTCCTCTTGCGCTTGGCTAAGCTCCTGCCTAAGGTTCTCCAGATATTCTTGCGATTCAGCCCCATGCACCTGAGGTGATTGCTGTTGTTCAGCTCGGAGCTGTTGTAGTTGATTAGTAGTCTCGTCGAGCCTGTTCTGCAACTCCTCCTAGCCGGGCTGTCAGTGGAGATCTAGCATAACAGACATAGAGAAGAATCTTACGACTTTCTGCTCCAGCCCCGTAATTCGCGACCGACATGAATCTAGCTCGCTTTGAAGACTCTCTGCCCTGTTAGATTCAGTCTCCGCTCGTACCTCGGCTGCAGTAAGCTTTTCCTCGAGAGCTTTCATGTCTACATCAGAGTAGCCAGTTCCTCGGTGCTCGTCAACCTGTCCTTCTTCAATACCGTTCGACGATGTAGACTCATGCGCTTGCACCTGTTGCTGTGAATTGTCCGACGAGGCTCTGGCTACAGCTTCGTCTCGTTCCGCCTTCGCTGCATCAAGTTCGCCGTTCAGACTACTTAACTGCTGCTCCAGCTCATCCTTTTCTTTGGCAGCAGCCTGCAACGCAACATATCTTTCATTCGCCTTAGCCGAAAGTTCTTTAGCCTTGGCTTTAAACTGATTAACGAGTCGCTCCTTAGTGCCAAGCCATTTCTGGCTGGCGTCCTCTTCAACTTGCTTCAATCGTTCAGGGATGCCGTCAACTTGTTCTTGTAGAGGCTGTCTCGCAGCTTCAAGGTCATCGCGTTCCTTTTGCAAAGTGGCCAGTTGGTCCTTCAGCGACTCCATCTCCGCTGGGTCAACACGGTCGTACTTTTGCAGGATCGTCTGTGTACGCTGCTGCCAACGGTCACGGTCCTCCTGTAGAAGCCGCATCTCTCCTTCTTGTATCTCCTTTTGGTTTTCCAACTCTCGAACTTTCGTTTGCAGAGGCTGTATCTCTTCGAGGAGTTCTTCAACTCGCTTCGTCTTCTCTGCGAGCGAAGTCTGCGCTTGTCTGGCCTCGTTGCGCAAAGTGACGCTGCTTTCACGAAAGAGGTTAAGCTCGTTGATAGTCTCCATGAGTTTGTTGTGATTGAGAGTACTTCTCTCACTCTCCGCTTGTGTGCGACGTTGTTGGTCGAGCTTTAGTCGGGTCTCATCCAGCTGGGATTGAGCATAGTCGAGTTGCTGTTTCAGTCGCTTGGCCTCTTGTACCGAGAGCTCATATTGTACATCGACAATCTCTTTCTCACGCCGTAGATATCTGATCACCTCTTGGAGGTTTTCCTGGCTTGAAGTTGGAGACATCGAAGTGTCGGCATCATCAAGTTGCTGTGCTCGCCTTTGTTGCAACGCAGAGATTTGGCCCGAGACGTTCTCAAGCTGTTGATGAAGTAATTTGTTCTGTGCGTTGACCTCTTCTCTTCGAGTGCGCATGTCGGCCAACTCCCTCTCAAACCGTTCCTTCCTCTCGGTCCAACTCTCTTCGCTTTGAACAAGGTTTGCCTTCGCAGTTTCAGCTTCTGTACGAAGTTCAACGACGTCAAGTTTCAGCTGGTTGTACTCAGTTCGAACCTTCTGCAAGGCCTGTGCAGCTTCGGCGTGTTTCACAAGTTCATTCTCATAGTTTTGCTGGGCTTGCTGAGCAATCTCAGCTTGAACCTTAAGGTCCTCTTGGTGGAAGTGTGCCGCAGCGGCATGTCGCTCATCCTCATCCTTAAGTCTGGCAATCTCAGCTTCAAAGGTGGACTTCTGTTCCTCAAGACGCCGCGATGCTTCGCTTTGCTCATCACGCAGGTTAGTAAGCTGTGAGTTCGTAGAGGAAAGCTCAGAAGAGACGTCTTGAAGGCGGTGCTCGAGCTCGCGTATTCTGTTTTCTTTCTCCTCGAGAACGCGATCCATCTCAACACGGTATTGTTCTTGAGTTTCATTGAGACTCGCAAGCTCCTCCTCGGTCGACTGACTAATCTCCTTGTACCGGATTACTTGGGCTTTGGCGTTATCGAGCTCTCCCTTTGCAAGCTGGAGATCACGTTTCAACTCGGAGACTTCGACCGCAAGTTCCTGTTCCCTGGAGACCCCAGACACATCGTTATTTGAGATTCCGTTCTCCGCTGAGTGTGTTGCAGTGGTTGACTGCCGTGGTGTAGGTCTAGCCTGGAGTACTTGCACTCGTTCTTCCGCACTCTGCGCCTCGACCGCCAGCTCATTGACCCTGGCCTGCAAATGGTCCCGAGTCGTCTTTGCCGCAACAAGCTCTTCGCGGAGAGATCCTAGACTGGCCACTAGATCATCAATCCTTTTCTGGCTTTGCTGATGGGCGTACTCCCACCGAAGGACAGACTTTTTGCCGTCCTCGATCTCAGAGTCTAATTTCCGCTTGGTGATCTGAAGCTCAGACTCCAATGATTCAACCCGAGTTTGCAACCGTCGGCGGATCTCATTATCTGAATGTTCACGCTCATTGATCAAGTTTTGGAGATTGGCATTTAGGGTGTTTAAACGGGCTCTCTCGTTCGTAAGATTCTCCTTCTCCTCCATAAGCCGCTTTTCAACACTCTTCCAGAATTCTTTCTCTGCCTTCAGATTTGCGCTCTCGTTTCGCATACTTTCCAGCATGCCTTTCGCTTCCACAAGGTCTTCGGCGACTTGTTGTGTGCGAAGATCCTGCTTTGCTGCGTTTTCTGCTAAACCTTGCGATCGGCGTTGGAGCTCTTGATTTTCGCTCTTTAGCATTGCGTAATTAGCTTGAAGCATCTCGTAACGCTCCTGTGCTAAACTTAGTTGACTGTTGCTCCTAGCAGTCTCCGCCTGCAATTCGCTATTCTTCTTAGCAAGGTTATCGAGCTGTTGCTTCAAAGCGGAACGATCCGCGGCCGCCTCCGAGCGGTACGAATCAAAGTGTGCTTGCATTTCTTTGAGAAGCTTCAAGTAGTCCGCGGAGTCTTTGGAAACCGGAGACTGTTCTATATTTTTCAAGACTCCACCTGGTGGAGGCGTATGAGGAGGCGCACCACTGTCCACCGACTGCCCAAAAACGGAGGGGAGATCTGTCCCTGGTGGCAACTGTCCTCGATGGGAAAGCATACGACGAAACATATCGCGTTCTCGGATGAAACTCTGGGATTGCGTCACCATCGACTTCATCTCGTCCTGATACCTGTCCACCTTCTCTTTCAAAGACTGTAATTCTTCTCGGTCCTGGGCTTGTTGCGTCTGCTTGGCGCGAGCCTCATCCCCTTCCATCTGGTCACCTAGCTCTCTTGTGAGCCTCAGTAATTTTGTGTTTTGCTCCTGAAGTTCTCGGACATTCTTGAACGTAGTCAGATGGTTGCTGATAAAGCGGCCAGTGTCTGTCATGCCATCCAGCGCATCGTCATCGACTTCAACACGAGCGAGTCGATCCAGTTCCATTTGATCGGCGGTGCTCAGACCCTGGCTACCTTGCTCACGAGTATGAACCTCCATAAGAAGAACCTTGATTTGTGCACTTAGATCACGCAGCTGTTGCCGAAGAACCTCGCCCTCCCTGGTCAAGCCCTGAACTTGACTTTCCCACTTCCTGGAGTCTTTCCTTAGCATGTCTCTTTCCTTCCCTACATCGTCTGCAAGTTTAGACATCTCGACGATCTCCAGCTCAAGTCGGTCATGGTCAACACGAAGGTCCTGTATTTCCGGTTGCCTGGATTCCAAGTCTCGAATCATTTCGTCGATCGTTTCACTGAGCTTATCGTTTCGACGTCTTTCGGCCTCCAGTTCGGCTTTGGCAGTAGTATACTCGCTGTACATTTGGGTGAAACTTAGACTTCCCTTCATACGGGAGGTACTGGATGAGAAAGGAGATCCCGTGCGGCCTGGAGTACCTATGCCTGCACCATTAACACCACGATGTGGTGTAGGCGGCATGGAAGCATTGTTGCTGAGGTCGGTCTCGAGGCGTTCGACCAACACCTCTAGTTCCAAGACTCGCCTCTCTGCTGCTTCCTTATCGGTGTGCTCTGTTTCGATTTCGGCACGCATCTGTCCTATTTCGTCGGCAGCTTCTGTTCTTGTCTGCTCCAACGAAGACTGGAGGTCCAGCATACGCTGTTTCGCTGTATCGGCAGAGCCTTTCTGTAACTCCGCCAAGCGGTTGACACTCTCGAGCTCGACTCGGAATGCTTCTTCAGTCTTGGCCGCGTCCTCTTGCATTTGTTGGATTCTAGCGAATGCGTCATCGGCTCTCTGACTGATCTCTTCGAGCCTGTTACGTAGGGTGCTCTCGGTACGTCTGAGAGCCTCGGTGTTGGAATTAGCGTCTTCATTCTGACGTTGGAGCTCGACAATACGGGAGCCTTTCTCTTTGCGGTATTTGAGATACTCCGTAGACTTGGTCTTCAATTCAGTTTCATACCAATCGTTGCTCCTCTTCAACGAATCAATCTCCTGTTGGAGACTTTGTTCACGATACTTCGCAGTGGCCGACGCTGAGTTGGCTTGTTGTAACGATTGTTCGAATTCAGAGACTTCCCGTCGTAGTTCTAAGGTTTTCCGATGCTGAGTTGATAGCTCTTCGGCCAATCTATCGTGAGCCGTAGACTTCGCCTCAAGCAGTGAGACTGTATCACGATTTGCTGACTCTAGTGAGCTGATTCGAGATCGGAGTTCAGATACTTCAGAAACTGAAGTCGACGAAGTCGATTTTAGAGCTTGCAACTCGGTCTCTAGAGCTAATCGGGCGTCCTCTGATAGCCGAAATCATAAGCAACAAGTCAAAGGACCAGGGAGACAATACAGATGTACTCGCCTTCTGCTTTCAACTTCGATCTCAAGTCTGCAACCTCCTTGAGACCTTTATCAACGGAGCTCTTGAGCACACGCGCCTTTGATTCTCCACTTCGAACTGCATTTTCCAACTCGACTTCAAGACGGAGCTTCTCTGCTTTGACCTCGTCGCTTTCGCGTGCTTTCGCCTCAATTTGGACCAGCAAGCTGTTGACAAGCTCGATGGTAGGTGCCTCTCTCAAGCTAGTGAGCGTTATCTGTGGTATTGAGTAAAAGGCCGAGAGGTAAGGAACGTCAATTGCCACTGCCGCCATCGCGACAGAGAGAAGTAGAACTGGCTTTTGCGACCAAGGGTCATGAATTGATGCGTGTCAAAGAGTTGACAACCTCCGGTCCTGACTGAACTGAGAAATTCGAGGACAGAAGCTGGCTGGGTCCGTAAACTTTGAGACGCGTCAATTCAGAGTATTAGCCGTAACGCCCTCATTATGTCGACCTCACACTAATCATCACATTAATAAGGATTGGGGGTATGTTGAGAGAATTAGAGTGAAGTATTGTCAATCAACACCGGATTGTTTCTTTGACATCAAAGCGGCTCTTGCTGCTTACATAAGGTCGCAATTATTAGTAGCATCGGGCTTCGTCTGAATAACGGTCACCTAGTTCAGTACTTCATGTTATTGACTCCTCACCTTAAACTTACTAGCATGGAGCAAGCATACCAGTAGGCCGACCGAAGAGTCTATCAATCTAATCGGAAGGCTGCAAATTCACGATCTACACAGCGATCAAGACCCTTCTGTCACGCTGGAACAAGATCATAAGCGCCGTCTCTCATCATGTCTTTCCTCGACGATCAGATCACCGCCTTTAGAAGCAACCTCACATCATCTTCCTCCAAGCTCTCAACCAAGCGCACTGTCGCCGCACCCTCCGTCTCCACTCCATCTCCTGCCCCCTCTCATGCCTCCGTACCTAGCAAGCAGGATCTCAAAAGAAAGCGGCCGGAGCCATCCACCATAGTCTACTCTCAGCCCGCCGACACCGGTACGGGACAGAATATCATGACCCAAGTGACCTACGCCGTTGAGTATTTGAAGAGTAAAGGCAATCCGCAGACGCTACTGGAATTACTCTCCTACCTATCCCTGCAGTATCGGGAGGATAGCTATAAGCAAACCATCCGCACGATCCTTCAGAACCATGAGAAGGTCGAGTATGATCGGGTCGGCGCAGGGGGCGAAGGGACGTTCAGTTTCCGGCCGATCCATAACATCCGCTCGAAGGAGCAGTTGTTGGGATACCTGCAAGCGCAACCCACAGCGCAAGGCTTGAATGTACGAGAGCTTCGGGACGGTTGGCCAGGTGCGATAGAGGCCATCAATACCCTCGAAGCGCAAGGCAAGCTACTCGTCACGAGAAACAGGAAAGACGATCATGCGAAGATGGTCTGGGCGAACGACCCCTCGCTCACCTACCAGATCGATGAGGAGTTCCGGCAAATGTGGTACAAGGTCAAGTTGCCGGAAGCCGGCCTTTTGGCCGAAGAGCTGGAAAGCATCGGGCTGACGCCTACGAACAAGGGCAAGGTGGTCAGGAAGGCGCCGAAGGTACAAGAGAGGAAGACGAAGAAGCCTAGGAAGACTGGCAAAACGACTAATACTCACATGGTGGGGGTCCTTCGAGATTATTCGCATTTGAAAAAGTGAGCGAGGGATAGTACCACTTAGATACCCTCTGAAATTTTCATTACAGGGTTTGGCGAGGGCGTTGGACAGAGGAGATCTTGGCATAAGACTTTGGCGTTAGTAGACAATTTTGCTAGAACTAGAGGCCCTAGCACAGCTCGCAGGACTCTGGCTGGTTACTCAAGGGTATGAGCTGAAGGAAGAATGTGGTTGTGGATATCCTGATACACTGCCTATACTCGGTAGCTTACAGGATCCAGGGAATCCAAATTGAAGAAGACTAATGATCAACTTGAATCTCTAATCGGGATCTTTCCGAACTCCGAAGAAGTAGTTGCCCCATCTCTCACTACCCCTGACTTCCCTCCATCCCAGCCCCGGGACATAGATGACGCCCATGGACCTCAGTCCTCCCCAGCCATGCTCCTTCCTGAACCAAGCCTCTACCTCTTCGACATTAACGTACTTGCTCCACTGGTGGGTCCCCCTGGGCACCAATCTCACCACCTCCTCGGCAACGAGCTTCGTCGTCAGCCACGACGTCCACGTCCTCGCAATCGTAGACATGACGATCCAACCTCCGGGCTTAACGAAAGGCAGACATGATGCCAGAAAAGGGGACGGCGTGTTGATATGCTCGATCACTTCGAAGAGCGTCAAGACATCGTACTGCTCATCGATCGTCTTCGGCACTGGAAAACCTTCAATAGACTTGTTCAAGTACTGTAGCCGGCCAGCCTGCTGGAGGAAAGGGTCTTGCCGAGCATGAGCCTTCGCGACGTCCAGAACCTCGCTGCTGGGATCAATGGCCGTGACGCTGCTCGTGCTTGGTAGTCGCGCGGCACTCTCTGCGAAGATCCCGCCGCCACAGCCAACATCGAGATACCGAAGTCCGGATGATGGTGGTGGTTTCGGTTGCGACGAGAGACAGGAGAGAATAAAATCATGACGTAAAGGGTTCATTAGATGCAGAAGGCGAGACGGTCCGTGAGGATCCCACCATGTCGATGCTAGAGCGTTGAAATGACTGACTTCTTGTGGGTTGACGGAGGAAGTGGTGGAGTTCCAGCGCACGTGACGGGGTTGTCGGAGGAGCAGCGAAAGATTACGGAGAGACGTAGAACGGAGGGCTTCCATTCTTTGATACTTAGGGGCTTTGATCTTTACCCAATACCACTATTTCACCCTGAGCTGTTGCGGGTCGATTGATAGATATCTGAACTGACCATCAGTTACTTTCCCTCTTTCGGAATGTTATACTTAGCGTACGTACTCTTCTACGAGCAAACATCGCCTGATGAGGTCGATGAGGTCCACGGTCTGGTGCTAAGCCGAGAAAAGAATTTGCGCCACGACTAAGCCACACCAGCGGGCCGGAACGAAAGCGCTTCGGCTCGGATTATTATTGCCCGACCACCTACAGTCACGATATAACGTCGACAACTGACTTCAGACTCTACGAACAATCATTGAGATACCGAGATTGGGAATATGAGACTGACACGTATAGGAAAGATTGCTAGAGTTTGAAGCAAGCACCCTGACAAACAGATCAATCTCGACCTTTATTAGCACCATGTTTCCCATCTCTCTAACTGAGAAGCTGGCTGTTCTTACGTGTAAGCTGGTACTCATTGCCAGCAGGACCGGACAGACCTCGAATACCTTATTTTCTGGCAGACGTGGGCATCTCACGCTTCTGAACCGGCGGGTGTGGACACTCACTTTGCGCATTAGACCATGTTGGGTCGCACATTTCAAACATAGCGTGTCTTTTGCATGACTGATTCATCTGATCTTCCGGCCTATCTTTCTGTTCGATTGTCATTATTGGCGGTGTGACCATCTCATGTTCGCTCTTAGGACTAGATCTTAGGAATCTTATTCTCCGAAACTTGATTCCACCCGTTGAGATCTTAATCTACTGCGTCTTGCTCGTCAGCCAAAGCTCAATGCAGCTTAGAATCATCCTGTGTGCTAGTGCCAGCGAATGGAAGTCGACCCAGTCATCGCCAACTGATTGCTGAGTCGGTCCTTTACTAGGTAATACTGGGACATGAGGATGGTACTGATTGCTCCCGGTCATGGAGTCAACGACCAGCTCTGTTGTCGACGAGAATAAATGGCGGAGGATTCCCAGTTTCCCGTTCTTCTTCTCCATCCATCTTACATCTCACTACATACAGCTAAAACGCAGACGAAACTTCTTCAGACAATCGTTCTCCATCATCGAACTCCCGCCAGCATCATCTTATCTCAAAACTAAAGACTAATACTTAAAACCGTACACTTACCCTCCGCAATCATGTCGATCACCCGAAGCATGCTCAAGAAATCCAGAACTCAATTGGTCAATCCTGGCTTGAAGCCTCATATAAGTAAGACATACTCAGAGGTCCCTCTATCATTCCAACGCTAAACAACAACACAGCCTTCTACCGCAAGGACATGTCCACCCTCAAGAGCACTCGGATCCTCAAGAGGGGCCGTCCCTTCAACCGTAAGTCACTCCTGGAGCACTCCTCAAACCCAAGCTGACGTCAACTCGCAGGGAAATACCACAACTTCACGAAGCTCTACTTCACCCCTCCGAAGACCTTCCGCAGCCACGCCGTCGTGACCGAGAACGGCGAGTACTACTACGTCAGGCGCGATCTGCTCAAACTGGGCGTCGACAACAGCGTCAAGCATATCGAGCGCGAGATCCAGGCCGTCAAAGACAATCCGATCATCCGGCTGAAGCCCGCCGGCGGGCTTCAGCCGGAGTCCGCCAACATCAAAGGCGAGGCCCGCCGTTGATGATTGACGAGGGGCACCAGGCCTCATCAGCAGTTTTCTTTGGTCATGCCAGCTGGCGAGCACCAGCCCTAGCTCAGCTTCTGTCGACGTTGTATACGCAAGGGGCACTCTCATTCTTTTCTTTATTTTTTCATTCTATTACACTTCTTGTGTTATTGTTTCCGGAGGGCTCCAGTACTATCGGGTTCGGACGGAGGTATATAGTCAATATAATGTCATATCCCTACTCTCCGTTGAGCCAAATCTTATCTCTACTCTATTGAGCCTACCGATATATATATATGTCGATAAAACACATTTTGCAGCTCCCTCCAGGTAAGCAAACCCACCTCCCCCATTCTCCACAAACTCATACTTACTTCCCTCCGCATAGCTCCCAACCCACGGAACACCCCCCAGAAACCCTCTCTTCCACCTACTTCACCTACACTCCAACCCCTGTCACGTGCCCCCTCCTTATATATATACCAACAAAGCCCACCATTCACTCCACCACCACGCCAGCAAGTTTGCTACTCCAAGTGAAGTCTCCCGCGAGCTATCCCCAACCCCGGAGCTTTCCCCTTTACGGCCTTCATCTCGGGTTCCACGAACGGAACGCTGGCTTCTCAATGGCTGTGGCTGCTCACATGGCCCGAGATTCAGAGAGCGGTTGCGGGATGTGAATCGAGGCCGGGCCGGCGGTGGGTCATGCTGGGTGCTGGGAATGGGAATGGGAATGGGGGGGTTGTGGGTATATATTCTCGCTGTTCGTCTTCGCGATGGCATCTCCATTCAGAGACGTCTACCACCACCACCTTCCAGATCTTGAAGCCCGACCCTCAACCCCTTCGGAAAGAAAGTGCTTCTATTTACCAGTCCACCAGCTCCCCGATCTCCTCTCGCCAAAGACTGGAAACTGGAAACTGGTTATATACCCAATCCACGACATCAGTCCTCATCGAAAATGCCACCCTCCACACCAACCAACCCGCGCCGCCTCACGCCACAATCAGCGCCTACACACCCTCTCGGCCCACTCAGCTCCTCGGGCATCCGAAAACCTAGAAGTATGACCTCCCCCCACCCCCATCAACACCATAACCCTACTAAACCAGCACACAGGCCGTCCCCATCCCCATCCCCACCCCCGCAAAACCCACCACCCCTCAACGATCTCTCCCACCCAACAAGACACAAACACCAACGCCAACGCACACCAACCCTCAATAAAAGACATTACGACCGCAATGGCGCGCCTGACCATCTCCGAGACGCCCAACAAGCCGCACGAACCGCCGAACAAGCCGCGCCTGCGAGCACGCTCAGAACCACCGCTCGCATCACCCGCAACTTTCCCAGCGCCGCCGACCAACCTCGAGGGGCTGCGGGTCGGCGTGGCTGAGCTGGAGCGTCGAAGGCGTGTCGTACTGAGTTGCAGGTATCGTGTGCCGAATACGTCACTGACCGCATACCACCGCCGCGGGAGGGTGATGCTCTGTCGGGCGTGGGAGGAGCCGTGGTCGAGCAGCGGGAATAGGGGCGGCGGGTGGCTCTGAGTCTGAGGAACTGCGCCACGCGCGACATGACGTCTGGGGCCGTCAGGTCCGGAGCTGAGCAGGAAGGATAGCCGGTGCTGGGAATAGTCGGTTGTTCTTGACGTTCGTTCGTTGCTGGGCGCTGGCTGTGGGTGCGAGTCTGTTGCTTACTGTAAAGTAGTATAGTTCTGTTTCCGTCTTGCGAAACAAATCAACAAACACACAGTTTCTCGGAAAAATCAACATGTTATATTCGACGCAAGTGAGGATCAGCCTGTTCGGGCCTTGGCGTTTCCCGACGCTGCTCTGCTGGGTTGTGCCTTCACAGCTCGACTTGCTGTTCGTCTTACGCCGCTTCGCTGAGGAACACCACCTCCCATGGACCGCAACAATGCTGCACAGCCTGCACTCGACAGCACGCCATCCCCTTTCCCATTCCCTCCCTCGACAGAACCCACCATGGACCTCCCCTCCGTCCTCCCTCGGGCCCCTGTCCACTCTCACGTCTGACATCACACATCTCCCATTTCCCGTTTCCCATCCCTCTTTCACAGTCTCCATTCCCATCCCCCATCTTTATTTCTCCCCACCCCCTCCCGGCCCTTGCACCTCTCCCCCATGGCACCTTCCCACCTACCCTACCTCCCCCGCCCCCGGCGGTCGGGTGTGGGAGTCGAGTCGAGTCGAGTCGATGGGTCGAACACATACCTTAGCTAGGATGGCGCGAGAGCGGGGGCCGGCGTGTGTTCTGTTCCGGTCGGGGCGCTTGGCTTTGGCTTGGCTCGGGCTGGGGTAATGGATGGATGGGTAGCGGGGGAGGGCAGGCGACTTACCTTCGTCGACGAGCTAGGTGCGCATAGCGGCGACGTGGCATGAGACACTATGGGAGGTGGGATGCTGATTCTGCCTCGTTATGTTCGGATTTTGTTTTTTTGGTTTATTAAATCGCGCGGACGAGTGGCTGTCTATTCTATCTTGTATCCCCGGACGGAGGAAGAGGAAGAAGTAAAGAAAGGTCTGCTCGCTGTGCTGAGAAGAGGATCAAATTAAAAGAAGCTAAGACAAGTGTGAGAATCGAAAGAGGCCAGCCCAGCTCTAAATAGGTAGTAGGTAAAGGAGACCAGGAATCGGTCTGGACAGTGTAGGCGAGCGTGGGGAAAGGAAAGGAAAGGAAATCCGTCTCCGCCAGTGCGCAAACCGTTCTAACCTCGGAGTCAAGCCTTGTGTAGCGAAATAAACAACATGGAAGAACATCATACAGCAGGAAGCCACCGCGCGCCAGATCCAGCCACATAGCCTCGAGCGGGCAGATTTGGGTATCATTCTGAGAGAAAAGCAAGGAAAAAAGCGGGTGAGAAAGGAGAGCGGGGAAAATTGTTTACGACACCGGTGCAGACCAGATCTCGCCGTTCATCAATCTCGGTTTGGTCTCGTAGTTATCCCGCTCCGTGCTCTGTGGTCGTCGGAGGTTCGAGTTTGGGTAGTAGAGATGATGTGCCGAGGCGCCGTACGACGCTGGTTCGGGGTAGACGTAGGAGCCGTTGTGACTCGGGGAGACCATGCCGGGGTGCGTGGGAGATTGCCATCCGACACTACCCATGTGAGGGCTGCCGTTGCCACTACCGCCCTGTCTCGGATCTTGGTGCGTTGGCGGCTCTAGTATCGAAGGTGGACCGTACCCGCTCGGATGAGAGGTTAAGGACGGTCGATGATGGTTCGTACCAAGCGATGAGATTGATGGGGGGGTGGACCCAGGTGAGGGCTGAGGACTCGGTCGTTGCATGTCGACTCGCATGTGAGGTGGTACGGAAACATTCGTCAAGTAGGAGTAGTCGGAACCTTGGCGTTGCATGTTCGGGATGCGCGGAAGTTCAGTGCCCGGGGAAAGCGACAGGGTACGCTGGTTGGGCGACGGTGTGCCTCGAGGGGATCCAACTTCGGATAGAGTACCTCCGTCCGATCGAGCACCACCTGGTCTACCTGAAGATCGGGATGCCAGAGCTGCTGCTGTCGCTGCTGCTGCTTCTTCCACTGTACCCGTATGGTGATTCTGGTGGCGTGTGAGGGTAGTCCGACGCGTGAAGGTCTTCTGACAATCCGCATACGGACACTTGTATGGTCGTTTTCCAGAGTGGATTCGACGATGCCGTGCCAAGGAACTGGAGTCGCTGAACGGCTAGGGGTACAACGTCAGTATGTTCGTATAGAAATACATACTCCGTGGAATCAACGCTTACCTTGCCGCAACGTTCGCACATGTGGGGCTTTTCGCCGGTATGAACGCGTGCGTGTACAGTCAGCGCGGACCTCTGGATGAATTGCTTATTGCAACCGGGATAGTCGCAGACATGCGGTCGGATGCCACTGTGTATACGTTCTGCGCAGAACATTAGTAAGAAACCAACAACTGGAAGTTCTTGATGCTCACCATGCCGTGCGAGATCACTTCTTCGCGCAAACCCTTTACCACATGTGTTACACGCAAATGCCTTCTGACCCGTGAATGCTGTCATCGGCATTTCCTGTTCGCGGGGCTCATCTGCAATGTATGCATTTTCCATAAGATTGTTCGCGACATAGTCGTTTTGCAACATCGGAAGTGGTTGCTGCATTTGTGTTGGAGATGGGTAGTGCATAGAGTTCGAAACGTTGCTCACTGGGTGCAACGGTTGCGAAGAGCGGGAAGAATAGCGGGAAGAATTTTCCGACGCGTGTGGCGACTCGCCACGGTCCGAAGCTGTATCTGACGACATTCGACCGCCAACATGTGTACCGTGGGCCACCAGCTGTTGCTGCAGCTGCTCTGCCGCCGCAGCTGCTACAGGCCCTTTACTATTCAAGATGTTCGTGATGTCCATGGTTGTGTTGAGTGTAGATTTCAGAAAGATGATGCGGATCACACCCCTAGCTATATGAGCTATCCGATCTAACTGTGTGGGTAGGTCTCAATAATAGATCAAGATCTCGATTGTGTTGTCACCCTTGAGATCTGAGCTCAAATGTTTCGCTTTCTTCAAGTCTTGCTTCGGTCCGTTGCATTTGGCTCCACCTGGCCAGATCTCCTGCTCGGACTGATATTCGCCGTGCGTGCGAAGTTTCAGAAGGATGGCTGGATATCAAAGGTCCGACCGTCAGTCTGTACTGAGTAGTGGCGAGAGTGCGTACATGTACTGGCGTAGTGGAGAAGCGGTAGTGGGCGCAAGGGCCACGGAAGGGTCGAGGCTTACGGTGATAGGCTCTCCTCGGAATGTTTTCAAGCGCAATGGAATGTAACAAGCCAGGTTCCACAATCTGGTTAACGTATGTTTCGGAAGATACCAGCTTGGAAGGACCACTAAACCGGTGCCGACGATCGTGATGATGATATGTCTCGCGCCGGATAGTTGCACTTGCAAGAGCTCGATCCAATAGTTCGTCCGAACAGTGAGAGACCGATGCGCAAAGCGAGCAACAGCACAGGTTCCAGCGGGCACCCTGATATTACTCTTCTAATTTCTTTGAGGCTCGAACCTAGCCACGTCGAGCGAGGGTCTGAGCTGAAGCGGGCTGATGCCGATTTCTCTTTGGAATAACGATCTAGCAAGCCCAGCTGTTCTTTGTCCGAGTTGCGGTGACCTTAATGCTTCAATCCGGATGGTTGGTTTCGTTGGCGAGCGTCAAGGTGTTGAGATCATTTCAAGCTCGGTAAAGCCGAGGCAATATTGTGCAGAGATGTTGCTGCCACGGAATGTGTGTTGTGTGTTGTGTATTGCGGGTAGGTGAGGTCGCTCGAACCTTCTCGGACCCGATCCATCTGCGAGATATCAACGTCAACGTTCACTATGGACTCACGCACCCAAGCATCTCCAGATACAATGCGGCGCAGATGGTCAAATCTCATTGTTTGGCGATCTCGGCACTCAGGTCGATCGCCTGAAGGAAATACTGCAACCATGATCCAACAACAGCATCATTGAAGTCAATGTGCGCCAAAATATCCACGCAACGATGAAGGTCTGGAGGAGCAAGAAGAAGAGCTGACGTACACATCCGTGCTTATTGGAGATCAGTCATCCTTCAGCTGAACAGCGGGATTACTCTGCAGCCCTGTGTCAAGGGTCGGTCCCTCAAGCCTCGGGACCGAGAATTGTGATCATGACAGAAGGTCGAGGAAGCTCCGGGGATGTTGCAACTTTGATAGCGATGATGAGTGGAATGGAGCAGCTCGTCCAGGCTTGCTAGTCAAACGACGATCAAGTACAGTACAACCTGGTCGAAGAATATCTATGTAGGTAGGTGAAACTGGTTGGTGTTCTTCCAAGAACTCGAATTAGTACGAAGGTCCAGATGACGTCGGCTGGGTCGAAAGCAGAGCGTCTGACAACGGGGGCGAGGACGATCGGGAACTTTAGATCCAGACGCCCATGTGCTGTCGGAAGTAGAGGACGGCAAGGGCCTACCTTAGGTTGGACCTGGACGGTACCTATAGAGACCTAATTTCGCGCCGTTATGATCTTATAGCGTCTTGACTACTTTGAGAGGGTTGTCCGAGGTAAGTTACCTGGTAAGTCAAGGGACAAAAGTTTCTTAGGTATAGGTAGGCAAGGTCGGTAAGGTCGCAGCGGCAAGTAACTTAACAAAGGTTAAAGGTACAGTAGAGGTCTAGCGAAGAGGATGAAGTTGTGTTGGCCGCATGTACGAAGACCATGATAAAAAGCAGCTGCTGGATGTCTTCGGCTTCCAACTGTTGGCATATGCAATCCAAATCAATTGTTGCCAGTAATGATACTGGCACTCTATCTGAGAACGAATGCCCTTCCTCCCTTCCATCCCTTGCCTTCCTGTTGTACCAAGAGTGTATTGTGCCATTATACGGAGTTACACGTACACGTACATCCCAATCCAGTGTGCCCTGTGTTCTTGATGGCCGGGCCTTCCCTTGTCTTGATCCCTTCTCTCGCTATCGGCGCTTGAGCAATGGAAGGTTGTACTGTATTTGGATTTGTACAGGATTTGTATCTTACCGTTACCGGCCTATGGGTGCTGCATGGAAGAAGGAAGATGGAACGTGCTAAGAAACATAGAGTCCTTCTAGTGTCGCCGCTGATGTCGTAGCCATCAGCACGGTATTCGCAGTGATTAACTTAACAGTCTGAGCGTCGCACAAGGATTGATCATGATTGGACATCTCCTCAGCTTTTCCTTTTAACTTACTCTCCTCTCCTTTCCTCTCCTTCCTGACCCTTGCCCTCTTCCCATTCAACTCGCATTCAATCGGACGAGTCAATTGCTTCCGATCGACGGTTGACGGCACGGCGGCAATAAATCACATTAATAGTAACGAGGGAAAAAAGCCACGACGGAGATGACGAGTATCGGTGACTAACACGACCTTCTTTACTTTGTTTTACATAATAAGGCGAAACCCTAGGTACAATGTACAAGGTACAAAGTACTTACCACGAGGGATACAGCATGGCCGCACGGTCTCTTTTCCTTGCTCCGTTAGCCCCACCCTCTCTCTGTCGAGGTCAGTGCTTTCACTGCTTTTGCGACAACTGACGATCGAACAGACGATCGTCTCTCCTGTTTACCAGATATGTACAAAGAAGAAAACTACGGAGTGCTTTCAATTCTCCCTCGTCCGCATGGTATCACCAGATTACCGTATCTAAGGTACACACACATACATGTTACCTATGACATTAGCAACAAATGTCAATCCATGACAGGGTATCCACGTCTATGTCTTTCACCAAAGTAGAGTATAGAAGGTCCCAGCAAGGAAGAAATCGTTAACTTATAAGTCCAACTGGAAGCAGCCGTCGTTGCTCGACTGCCGGAGCGATCACCAAGCTACAGTACAATAGAAGTAACATTCTTTGATTCTACCAATAGGACCATTTCCACCCGGGTGAACCCTCTCGCAGAAATGGTGGACCTGTCCGTTTTTCATGGAAGTCCCTGAAGTGGACGAGAGGTTGATACGAACGGCGTTGATAAGAGCTCTTGATTGCCGGAGACTAACTCCACTATCACATCCACATGGGTACATGGAGCATTCGGCAGCACTTCAGACTCCCCGCGCAGCCATCCCGAAAGATAACCCGTGAAGCAACGGTTGGCGTACCTTCTGGTGGACGAGCCTACTCGAGAACTATCTCTTCTCTTGTAAATGATCAGGGAACCTTTATCCCCTTACCTACTTTTTACCTACGTGGGGAGCTATGACTCGAAGTGCCTTGAGACAGCTTCATCACCAGTCTAGGGAAAGGCCCGAAGAACTTCGAAGACTCGAACTTCGATACTACTTCGTAACTTATATCACTTCGACCGTCGATTCGGCACTTCAAAGGGCGTAAAATTGCCAATACAGGCAAGGAGGAGACGCTATTGCCGGAGGGTAGAGATGCATCCGTGGTCAAAACGTTCTCTTAGCCTCCCACAACAGTTGAGGAGAAGGAAAGGCGGGAAAGTGATGAAGAAGATGGAAATAAACGTTAGTCTTTCGTCCTGGCTGTCACGCACCGACCTCTATCGGGCTTGTGGACGAAGGTCCCGAATCCAGGATCCCGGTATCTTTAGCCCTTACCGAACGACAACTTAGACTTCACGACATGGATCACCCGGAAATTCGTTCGGATGAGGTCTGATATGACATGACTAACGTCAGGGTCCTTGGGGCAATCACGGCGTAGCTCAACATCAGCGGGCATCCCCCTATTAATATTATGTCTTCTACGACTGAAGATACAACTTGTCTTTTGCACAGTTCGAATAATTCATCACAAATTCGCCAAGCTTGGACGCCATACACGTGTATATGCTGCCTATTATCGATCAGATCTGCCTCTTACCAGTCCTCAGTCGACAGTCTTGCTTCACATACCTACCTTTTCAATAGGTAGACAGTACCACCATCATCAGTAAAGAGACGCCCTGCTTCCAGAGCTTTGGTTAAAGAACGCCAATGAGAGGGCATCGTACAACCCACGTTGTGGAAGTAGCAGTCGAAGATAGATGGAAGCGTGGGGGTCCTCGCCTCTCCAGCTGCGACTCCTTATGTTCTTGAAGCAGGGTTGCTATCCATCAGAAGGAATCTTGAATCCAGTGCCATCCACAGACCTTATCGTCATCGGCATCACGTTTCAAGGCGACGTCAGCTGCTACTGCAACAAGGGATGGGAAACAGGTGCAAGCACCCAGGGCCATTATGCTGATCTTTGACTGGGCCATACGCTTCGTTGCCTTGCCTGCCCAACCCCTTCAAGAAACCGAGACTGACACTAAACACTACTGACTTATGTTGAATACGTGGAGGTTCAGGGCAGCATCACAAGTTTATCGTGGCCATTGATACCGACATCCATTCTCACGAGTGTCAATCAGCTCTTGTGGGGGTACCTTACAGCAGCCTTATTGTATTCTCGTTACGCTCTGCCAGAGAGCCTCATCAAGTGCAATCTCCGCTCCCAGACAGCACAATCATTCCCTTCAACAGGCACGGCACCTTCTTTCCTAACTTACCTTACTGCTGTGGTGATGACTACGATCTCGGCTATCATAATGATTGTCCCCGTTTCAAAAGAAGACAACAATACTTACTCTGCATCGACGCTCAGGGATTGTTCCAATCGCCGTAAGGAGCTTATCCTTCCATTCTGCCACTGCCAGCGGGATGAATGATATGGTTATCATCAACGTCCCCAACGATCAGGGTTGGTGTACGTTCTGTGCTGGACCACCACTGGTAGAAACGTAGTATTTGATGAACCCGGTTCATGATGTCTGAAGACGGCCTTCCGTCGCGATTTCAATCGAAGGCAGTACTGTCATGAAGCTGCCTCTACTATGGTCGAGAACGATCGTGGGTATAGCTCTCATGGACAAGTTCAAGCCCTAAGGTAGCCCATTGAGAACCCGAAACTTGTGATGAGGGAGTGTTTTTCGAAGTCTGAGTCTTTGATCATTTGAGAAGAGAAGGAATCTGCCAGATGGGTGCATCATCAAACCTTTTCAATCTCACGGTAGGGAGAATGTCCAAGTGATCACTCAAGTACCTTGGTTACGGACCATATAGAATAATGCAGAGTCGGCCCCAGAAAATTGGAGGTAGCCGAGTCGAAGTCGGCGGTTATCGATAAGCGGAAATATGGTACCGAGGCGTCTCAGCTTGGCTAAGCCTCATGTCATTGCTTACCTGATGACATCTAAATTTCTTTGTCCCTCCAGTTGCCCATTCTTGTACATATATATTCTCATTAGACCTTGTGAGAGATCTCGTTACTTGCATAGGGTATCGGAGCGGAGCATTTTGGAAATAGTTACCAGTCACACGTTACTAATCACCAGGGTGCTCAGCGCTCGCCTTGCGCTGCTCTGAGGACTTGGTAGATCTACAGCACAGCCTTGCAGATGCCGTCTACGGAACCGGCGTCGCTCCACTTCGACTCTATCGAAGATTCAATAGAGGCTTTCAGTGCGTATTCCAGTCTTGGTGTTTCCACTTTGACCTTTTCTCCATCAAGATCCTGCGCCTGGTCCCTATGCTCAGAGGGAATGCGGGCGAGCATGAGCAATCGCTGATTAGAACTACATGCTTCCAGGAAGAGGCGAATTCATCGTCGTCCTCGACTCCCAGGACCGCGAAAACGAGGGGGACCTCATCATCGCCGCCGAGGATGTCACGACGGAGAAGATGAGCTTCATGGTACGCCACACCAGGTACTAAACCTTGCTTCCTAAGTACGATAACATCAACCTAGCACACTGATACGAACACATCCTCAGTGGCTTAATCTGCGCTCCAACCCCTTCGTCGCGGACCAAATCCCTCAACCTCCCCCAGATGGTCGTCGACAACGCCGACCCGAACCGCACCGCCTACACCGTCTCCGTCGACGCCTCCGACCCGTCCGTGACGACCGGCATCTCCGCCCATGACCGGGCACTGACGTGCCGGACATTAGCGTCTCCTTCCGCGAAACCTTCTTCCTTCCGCCGGCCGGGACACGTCTTCCCCCTCCGCGCGCGAGACGGTGGGATCCGGGAGCGGACGGGCCACACGGAAGCGGCGATGGAGTTCTGCCGGCTGGCGCGGAAACAGCCGGCGGGGGTGATCTGCGAGCTGGTGGAGGACGGGGACGAGGTGGAGGGGGCGGCCGAGAGGAGGGAGGGCGGCATGATGAGGAGGGATGGGTGTTTGAGGTTTGGGAGGAGGTGGGGGCTTAGGGTGTGTACGATTGAGGATCTTGTGGAGTATGTGGAGAGATGTGAGGGTGATGAAGGGTTGGGTGCGAATGGGAGGTCATGACAGGATGGGCTTTCTGGTGTGGGGTTCTGCTAAGGGTCGTTCCTAGGTGACCCCAATCGTGGGATGTATAAGTATGGCAACTAGGGGTTCTTGACCGTTAGATGGGAAGCTCTGCCTTGACTGACGTAGGACACGGCGGGGTTTGTTTGTCTCCGTGTAGCCCTTGAGATTGCGGCCCGGTCCCGAGTCTATGTAAACCGTAATCATATTTACTTCGCCTCTAGCTCCGAATGCAGCTTCTACAACACAATGATCACGAGAGGATCAGGTCAGAGTAATTCTGTCAGTTCGGCACTGGAAAGATTCCAGGACGTTGCTGACCTAATTGAGGCTGATCGAAAGCACAGCCACCAACTGTTCGGAGTATTCATGGCTCGAGGCCACGCAATGACGGCAATAAGATGATGTCTCAATGGGAGTGATTGGATCCTCTCAGGCTTCAAGACACTGTAACAAACCTGTATTCATAAATCTTGTCTGCTCAGGCTGAGATGGACATGTAGAGTGTGAATACCTTTCCTGGGCTAAGTTGATGAGGCGTCACGTTCTAGCCACACCGTCTTGAACCGCAGCTCCACTTCGCTTCCGACTCCCGTGCAAGCCATCGTCATAGCCATCAAACTCCTAATTACGCCCGACTATTATTGAAGAACTGTTACACATCAAACCTCTTGGGCCACGGTTTGTTGGTTTGCTACGAATCATTGTATCACTGCAGACCGATTGCAACTTCACCAAGGCCGCTTGCGCATCGCATTTCACCCTCTCTAGGTCTTCGATTATCATCCAGCTGCGCTTATAACTACCAACCTCATTCAAGATCAGGCAGCCAATCCGATCACAACCGTACAGCATACTCAATCCTTATCAGCTCACAGTTCTACTACCTGTGGGCAGCCTGCAAAGATTGGAACGGAACACTCCAGAAAACCGCTCCGCTATTTCTCGCGACAATGTCGAAGGTGGTACGAAGCGTCAAGAACGTGACGAAAGGGTACTCCCATGTGCAGGTGAAGGTCAGGAATGGTACGTAGATGACGGTGGAGAGGATCTGATGGTGCGAGGGGCTGATACTCGCCGATCAGCGACGAGCAACGACCCATGGGGTCCAACCGGCACGGAGATGAGCGAGATTGCTCAGTTGACCTTCAACAAGTGAGAGCTCCAAAGTCGCATGAAACGAATTGTGTTGATATAGGTCAGCTCGAACGACTTTTATGAGATTATGGATATGCTCGACAAGCGATTGAACGACAAGGGAAAGAACTGGCGCCATGTCCTGAAGTCACTGAAGGTTTTGGATTATTGCCTGCATGAGGGTTCCGAGCTTGTAGTTACTTGGGCGAGGCAGAATATCTTCATCATCAAGACGCTCAGGGAGTTTCAGTATTCCGACGAAGAAGGCAGAGACGTCGGACAGAATGGTAAGTTGAACCCTGTCGGTGTGTACTGATCCTATCCCAGACTGATCGCCGGGCCACGCTAGTGAGAGTATCTGCAAAAGAGTTGACCTCCCTCATCCTCGACGAACAGCGTTTGCGGAGTGAGCGTCAGGACCGGAAGACCTGGAAATCTCGGGTAACTGGCATCGAGGAATTCGGGCCTCAAGGCTCGGGCTATCCGGGGAGCAGCGAGCACAGCTCGCCACGCCGCAGGCCTGAGAGGCGCAAGCAAGGAGCGGACGAGGATGACACAGAGTACCGGCTGGCCATCGAAGCGAGCAAGTACGAGGCAGAAGAAGACAAGAAGCGTAGGCAGAGGAATTCCGCTGCCCCGGTTGATGATGATGATCTGGCAAAGGCTATCCGGTTAAGCAAGGAGGAGGAGGAGCTTCGGCGGAGAGAGTTGGAAGAAACGAATAGTGCATCATTGTTCGATGACACGCCAACACCGAGTACTCAACCGCAAGTCACTGGCTACAATCAAGGGTATCAGCAACAAGGCGCGGTGGATTGGTTTGGCAACCCGGTCGAGCAGCAGCCACAACAACCTCAATCGACCGGTTACCTCAACAATGCTTATTCGCAGCAAACAGGCTTCCAGAGCCAACCGACAGGGTATCAAAACGGATTCTCCAACGGCTTCTCGAGCCAACCGACCGGCTTCGATCAGTCGCAAGGACAGCACCAGCAACCGGGGTTTCTGCAGCAGCAAAACACCCTACAGCCGCAGACGACAGCTTTCAACACCATGAGCAACCCCTACGCCCAACAATCAAACGACTTCACCAACCAATTCCAGCCCCAGCAGGTCAGCTCGCCTCAAGCCGGCACACACAACCCCTGGGCCACGAACCCACAAACCCAACCAGAAGCCCTGAAGCCCGCGCCCACGGGCTCCAACAACCCCTTCGCCTCCTCCCTCACCCGGCCCCAATACCAAAGCCAGCAAACCACCCCCTCCTCCCTCACCACCCTCGCCGAGCAAAAAACAGCCACCCCATTCAACCCCATCTCCTCCTTCACCCCTCCCACCGCACAGCCGGCAAAGGACCAAAACCCCCAACACGCCCGCCTCAACGCCCTCCTCGCCTCGGGCGAAGGCATGGACACCTTCGGCAACACCGGCGACCTCCGCATCCCCTCGCAGCACACCGCCCCCGGCACCTTCGTCAACAGCGCCGGCCAGGGCCTCGATCGCCTGCACGCCGCCCAGACCGGCACTAATCCCTTCTTCAGCCAGCAGCAGTTCACCGGCGCACCGGCGCAGCAGGCGACTGGGTTCGGCAACAACACGCCCGGTTTCGGACAGATGCCGGGTGGTGGGAGGTTGGTGCCGGCGCAGACGGGGCCTGCGGGGATGGGCATGAATGGTGGCTTCGGTGGCGGGAGTCCGTTTGCGCAGGCGAGTCATAATCCGTTTGGGGGTGTGCAGGGTGGGTTTGCTGGGTCGGCGCAGCAGCAGCAGCGGCAGACGCAGACGCAGCAGGGGGGGAGTTTGATTGATCTCTAGACACGTCTGTGCCTTCGGTTCGATTCGAGTGGAGTGGAGCGGAGCGGGGGCGGAGTGAGCGTTTCCGGGTGGTGTTGATACGGGAGCTGCTGTGCTGTTACGATCTGTGCGCTCCGCTCTGTGCACACACGATGTCAAGCGATGCCACGTAAGTGGCCGATTGGCCGCACCGTCGTTGCTTGATCCAATACTTTTGCGGAGCAAAGCGGCGTTTCCCTCCCTGTCGTTCTCTCGTTATTTCTTTCCCGGGGCGAGGCGAGACTCGGGCTTTGATGATTAGCTCAATGAGAGGGACGCCCGGAGTGATTAGCACCTTTGATTATTGTCATGGCTAGAGAGTCCCCTGTGCGCAAGCCACTCGTTTGACTACAGGTACGAATTAGCTATTCGGTCATGACTACAGGTAGCTAGGTACTCGGTCTACCATGCATCCTGGAGCGCTACATGTATGCTCTCCCTGTAGTCAATTTATGGACACCGACGACAGACAAGCGTACGAGGAAGTAGAAGGGGAATGCCAAGCTCGTTGTGACTAGATTACAGACCACGACTGTATAAGGTAACGACCTAAAGCTATGCTGTAAAACCCACGCCCATACGGTACACTTGCGGATTGAAACACCCCCCCCACACAGACCGATGCCAAGCCAAGCCTGTGTCCGTACGTCAACCAGGATCCGCCTGTATGCAAAGGCCGAGCCTTCATTCACGAACCACCGGCCATGACAGCCTTATAATACTGCAGACTGAGATCGAGCGTATGATTAAGATACCCATCCTCCGTCAACGGCAACTGCAAGACCCTCGCATCATCCGCCGCCTATTATTCGTCCACCTGTCAGCTTCCCCACACTCCCGACTCACCGCGCCCAGGACTCATAGTCGAGAAACTTACATTCTGCTCCCCCTCAAGCACCATCCTCCCCACAACCCCACTCATCTCCCTCACCGCAACCGTCTCCACAAACTCAATCTTCCCCGCCCTCTCACTCACCATAGCCGGCAGCGCCGCCAGCAACCTGCTCAACCCCCCCGCACCACCACCACCCCCCTCCCCACGCACGAGCGCAACGAAATCCAGAAAGACCTGCCCACCCAGACTCCAATCCTCAACCAACTCCCTTTGCTCGAACCCATCCAGGAGACTCGACAGCGTCGTATAATCCCGCTCGACGACGGCGCGCGGCGCGACGGAGCGACAGAGCGTCCTGTGCGCCTCGGTCCAGTTCTTGGCCTTGAGGAGGTACTGGACCTCGCGGACGGGGTCCTGCTCGGCCGAGCGGGCGTAGAGTGCTTTGGCTTCCCAGATCCAGGCTTCGGGGATGTGGAAGTCGTCGCGCAGCGTCATGAAGGGGACGGAGCTGGCTTGGCCGATTTGGTCGGCGTGGTGGGCTAGGAGGCTTTGGAGCGTTTGTTGGCGCTGCGACGTGCTGGAGAGGTGGAGGGCGGCGAAGAGGGCCCAGAGCCATTCGCCGGCGGCTTCGAGTTGGGTTATGAAGCCCCAGGCTAGCTGGTCGGCTCGGCCTAGGTCGCTGGCTTCTTGCTCTGTGGTAGGTTCACGGGTTCGAATGCTACTGCTGAGCGCATGGTATAGCTGGAAGCTTAATCTCGTGTCCGTAGGGTTCCTCGACACGTTTTCCGGCATCACGATATCTGCAAAGTTGACGGGTGAATGGGCCGCGCAGTCAGCGAACAGTTTGAGCAATCCCCAGAAAAGGTCAGTTCGTTCGGCGGCATGCTCATCCACCCATAACGCGTCAAGTCCTTGCTCGCTAAACCATGGGAGTGGCTTCTTCTGCTCGTTGCCGCTTTCCATATCCTGGACGAATTTGTGGACGGCGTCCTCGAGGCCATCGTCGGGATCGATGGCGTACCACAGCCGTAGACCGAAAGCTCTTCTCCAATCAAGACCGAATCTCTCACTCATGACGAACGTCCTCGCCCTATCCTCGAGCGGACCCTTCTTCCCCTCACATACGCAAGCGTTGCCCGCCAGTAACTCGTACAAAGCCCTGATTGGCTCTGTGAATTCTGAAAGAACATTCAAGCGTCTCCACTCGTTGATCTGATTACCCATATCCTCCCGCATGGTCTTATCCCCACCAATCTGAGCTACAAGCGTTGCAAGTCGGAAGTCCTTGCCATGAAGTAGATCACTACAAGCATCCTCGACGTTGTTCGCTGAAAGATGAGCAATTGCACGCTCTTCTGCGGTCGTTGCCGAGGACGCAGCCATGCCGGAAGATTCTTGGACTAGTCGCCGCCAAAAGTTTGAGAGGCGCTCTTTACGCATTCGGTGTAAGAGGTCCATCCCCTGTTCTTTCGGTACGTCGCTGGAGATATCATCATCGTAGTCGTCAAACAGAATGTGGGCAAGCTCCCATACAAGCTTCTCGTGAGACGAACGCGGATCTTCACTCTTTACTAACTGAGAAAACTGGTCGAAGTTGGTCGACGACATCTTAGCATAAGGTACTCCCTTGACGATAGAGATCGATGTCGACTTTTTTTGCCTCGCAAGCGTCTCTGGGACGAGCTATAACAAGCCATCAGTATCCGGAGTCTTGACTTGCAATACAGGTGAAACCTACGTCGGAAGTCGTTGTAAAGTTGACGAAGCAGATATCCTTCCCTTCCGACACAAGAACGTCCTTCTGTTCTAGTACGGAGCCGCTCATACGTGCAGATGCGCCCCCCTTCAAAGCCCCCCCTTCACCAGTCCTTGCATATATGAGTGTGCCATCAGGACCCCAGCTTGGCTTTTGGGAATCGTGGAAAGCTCGATCGCTTTTATCCATTTCCGACCGGTCGCCATCAAAGGTCTTAGGCTTTTTTGTGTAGGGCCACTATGAGAAGAACACTGCTCAGCTTATCTGTACAGACATGTTCCATTTGCTAATTACACAAGCGGGCTAAACAATAGGTTTCCAATACCAGCTACCCTTCTGATATACCCAATAAGCGCTGAAGAGATAAAGAAAGTGTTCAAACCTCAAATCCCTTCCCTTTCGACGCCTGCTTAGCCCCGTCTCCGCTTTTTGTGGCCCCCACTTGTCCAAATAACGACTTCATCAAGTCAATACTAGTCGTAAACCCACCAGTAGCACCATTAGTTGGCAAATTCTGCGACGGTGTTATGGCATGGTTCTCATCGTTCTCCTTCAAGATAGTCGCTTGTCGCTCACGCAAGGCTTGTCGATCCTGTTTTCGAGGACTGACGGTCCGCTGCAACTGTTCCGCCCAATCATTTTCAATATCAAACTTCGCTTTGAAAGGTGTACCGAACCCATTGCGACCCTGCTGCTGACTGCCTTTCAAGATTGACTTGGTTCTTGCCATGCTGTTGAAGAGAAGTAGATCTCCACCGCCTCGAATGTCAGCAACGGTCGACCTTGGAAAGGCGCCCGTCACGGGCTGGTCTTGGTTCCCGTTCATGGCATTTTCGGAACCACCTTCAACGAAACCTTCGGTGTCGTCCTTTTGCGACCGATGGACAGAACGTTGCTCGGCAGAGAACGTACTATCATTCAAGTTCTCTTCGTCGTCCATAACCACATCCTCACTGAAGAGCACTTCGTTGTCATAAGCACCCGGTAAAGTAGTCCCACTTTTATCGAGGGTGTGATCTTTCATATCTAGGTCCGATTTGGGGGATTGTTCGGCCACGAGATGCGAACTCAGCTGGGACTTGGTGACCTGCGGCAATGCACCTCTCGAGGTTCTTGACACCGGAGTTGGCGTGTACGGGGGAGCACTTAACATGCTCTCTTCAAGGTTACTCGGCTCGTCACTGTAATCCAGCTGGTAGGTAGTGAAATGCGGAACAGTAAATATCCACTCCCCCCTCTCCTTATCATACCTCACGAAGTTGGCGTCCCTGACTCCTTGTAATCGTTTAACGTGCATATCAAACCTGCGGCCAGATGTTTCATAGGAGCGATGTTTCTTGTCGGGAGTCCTTGGCCAACAATTCTCCAATGTAAGGGTGGCTGGCACGTTAAGTCCTTTTCCTCTCGGCGGCTTGGCAGTTTTGACTGGATACAAAGTGATTGACCTTATTACGATTTTTGCAGTCTTCTCATAGATGTCGTCGAGATCTAGGGTTGTCAGATCAACAGGTTCATCAAAGCGGACGAAACCACATCTTTGACGCCCAATGATGTATCCTGATAGTTGCTTGAGTTCGTCGCGGGACATCTTCCGAAGCTCCTCGCGAGACGGCTTCATATAATATTCCCCGGGTTCCGGATCAACATCGAGCGACTCGTCCCCTGAAGCACGAGCCACCGAAGACTTTGCATGCTCTGGAGTCCCATCTTCATGGACGATGGCAAGTTCGTTGCCTTTGACTTGTTCCATCTCCGGCCGTGACATGGCTCCGTTCACCTTGAACACATTACCATTTGCCTGTGAAGAAGATCTAAAGAACGCCTGCTCCTCACCGCTCGGAGTGGCGCTCTCACCTTCTGTCCTAGCCAAAGCACCATTGCTCTGGTCGTTGACTGTAAGTCGTCCACCACCGATACCATTCCCGCCAACGGTGCTTGAATCGAAACTGACTTTCTTCTTCAGGATTCCAGGCTGCTTTGATTGATCATTCTTCTCCGAGCTTGGAAGAGCAGGAAGAGGTTGGCTTCCAAACAGGTCAGTGCGAACAGTTCGATCGATAGTCAGTCTCTTCAAGCTGCCTGTATTTGAGTATCGCATACTATTTGCTGAGAAGGCGCCTGGGGCGAGAATGCTGTCCGAATCACTGTCGAACGTTCGGCGAAGGTTACTTGTTGATAGGCTCTTGCCCAAACTTCTCCCGAAGCTTCCACCAAGAAGACTATTACTAAATCCGCCAGGTGTACTAGCCGCGCTGGATATGCTGGAAGGAGTCCCATAGGTGGAGTAGGTGAACCCGTAACCTCGTTTCTGCGGAGTAACAAGGCGTGATGCCGCATTCGGGTTGATCTTATACTGCGGAAGAATGGCACTCTTTTTCATTTTCTGGCCGGTTGAAAGTGGGGTCGCAATGGGACCAACATTCTGCGGGCTCGGTGGTGGTAGTCCGGAGAAGATCGACTGATGCCCGTACGGGTTTTGATCAGTCAGGCTCGCTAAAAGGCCCCCTTGTTGTTGATTTTGCTGCGAGTTTCCAAGAATGCTCGAGGAGTTGTTTCCAAACTGGCCACCGGCTGTTTGCTGCGGGTTCTGACTGTTGTTGCCCAGGTTGCCGAACAGAGAAGAGCCACCAGGTGGTTGATTATTGGTACTGCCGCCCAGATTACCGAACAGACCACCACCAGCATTATTTGTAGTACCCGTTGTCTGACCGAAGAGACCACCAGGCTTATCCTGTTGCTGGTTGTTGCCGAAGAGACCACCACCCTGATTTGGCTGATTTTGCTGGGGGTTTCCAAGGCCAGAGAACAGCGACCCGCCCGTATTGCTCGTGTTATTGGTCCCTAGATTTCCAAATAAGCCTCCACCGGTCCCAGATGTGACTGGCTTGTTACCAAACAGTCCGCCCCCAGTCTGCTGGTTATTACCTGTATTACCGAAAAGGCCGCCAGATGTTTGCTGTTGATTATTGGCATTAGATCCGAACAGCCCGCCCCCGGTATTGGTAGTCCCAGTGTTGCCAAACAGTCCTCCGGGTTTCTGCTGTGACTGGCTGTCCCCGAAACCTCCAAAAGCGGAGCTTGTGTTGCCTTGGTTCTGAGCTTGGCCAAAACCACCAAAGGGATTGGCAGCACCTGTTTGCTGTTGGCCGCCACCAAAAGGCGAGGCTGTCGCGGTGGCATTTCCGAATAGACCCCCGGTGCTTGTTGAATTCGACTGCCCGAAAGCTCCTGTGGCTGATTGCCCAAAACCACCAGTTGTTGTTCCGCCAAGTTTGAATCCAGTGTTGTTGGCTTGTGTTGCACTGTTACTGCCGAAAAGACCACCACCAGTGGAACCGGACCCAAAGCCTGTCCCCGTACCAGTGCCAAAGCCTGTGGATCCCGTAGTACCGAAAAGACCACCGCTTGGTTGAGACGACGTGGTTGGGGTTGCGCCAAAGAGACCACCTCCGGCCGGTTTCGCACCGAACAGTCCTCCACCAGTAGTGCCACTATTGTTGCCGAACCCGGTGTTGGTGGTCTGTGCGGCGCCGAACGGAGAGGAAGTGTTGTTACTAGAGCCCGCGCCGAACAGACCGCCCCCAGTGCTTCCGGTAGAGCCGAAGCCACCAGTTGCGTTCTGCCCAAACCCTCCGAAACCTGTGCTTGTTCCGAAAGCCCCAGCCTGACCACTACCGTTACCGTATCTCCGGCCTTGCGCATAGTCGGCAAGTCTCAGTTCCTGAATACAAGCATTAGGAGTGAACGAACGGTACAAGCTCGAGACAGGCTGCCTACCTCAAACGAGAATTTTTGATAAGGTTGCATAAAGCTGATACTCTGGAAATGGTTGGTCTGAGCGCTCCCAGACTCTTTCTCGGTGAAAGGTTGGAACGGGGTACTGCCAGTGCCATCTGTTTGAGGGTTAACACTGCTCAGTGCAGTACTAGCGGGAGCTCCAAATGCGCCAGTGGGTTGAGCGTTCGTGGTGCCAAACCCGCCAGCCCCAAAGAGTCCACCAGAGGAGCCTCCGGTACCGAAGGCTGGCTTGCTTGCTGTACTGCCAAACAAACCCCCACCTGTGGATGCCCCGCCAAATGGTGAAGAGGTATTGGCTGTGGTGTTATTGGCCCCAAAGCCGCCAAAGCCGGTGGAGGAGCCTGCTGTAGCAGTGCTGTTACCGAACAAACCTCCACCGCTGGTAGAGGTACCGCCAAACGGCTTTGCGGCGCCGAAGAGAGACGTTTGATTAGGTTGATTGGGTTGCGTGTTAGACCCGAAACCTGTGGCTAGTTTTGGAGTTGTCAGCGACGATCCAATAAACGATACTGACATTGTTCGATGTGTATTGATATTTACTGCCAGCAAATACAATAGTGTAACAGTCACGATAGTCCTGCCAGTTGACAACGGGACAAGTTGCCGACAAGGTCGGAGTCCAAAGATGGTTCTTTGCGAGAGGACCTCTGCCAGGTATTTTGAACGATGCCAGCACAGAAGCGTAAAGAACATGATTGGACGCAGTCCCACCCCTAAACGCAAAACCCACGTACCTCCAGATCCGAAGCCTCCAGAATTGCTTCCGAAGAGCCCACCGCCAGTGGAAGTGTTATTGTTACTGCCGAAGCCCGTATTCGGGGTTTGACCAAAGCCTAGACGAGCGAGCGAGACGATTCGGAGTCAGATAATGTGTCCTCCAGCAGGTTCGACCCTCCTTCGAGCGCGTTCGAGCGAAAAGCACGTTATAGAATACTGGTGTAGAGTGTATAGATTGACAGAAGATGACTGGCCTACCTCCACCTGTGTTGTTGTTGGATCCAAAGCCTCCGAAACCCGTACCTTGCTGCTGAGGGTTGTTATTGGCGCCGAAGCCACCGAAGCCAAATCCAGACATCGTTACCGCGTTTCCAGTAGGTCGCTAATGGAGGATGATAATGTTGAAAGAGGCGAAGGAATGATGTAGAAAAGAACTCTGTGAACAATGGATTCCGAAGTAAGAGTGTAGTGACGCGCTTTTGCGAAGGTGAATCGAAGTGCGTCTGTCAAGGCCAGTGGAGGTTCTCTCTCCACAATGAGAGCTCAGGTGTCATCCAAGCTCAAGGTAGTGATGGTTTGACGGCTCAATGATGCATGCTGGACAGTAGCCCAAGTGAAGGGAAGACGCGCTCTTGGTATGATATTTGGGTCCAAAGAGACGGAGTGCCTGCCTAGGAGAAGAGGTTAGGAAGGTGCGTTGCGGCTTACTCGATAGCGTGAAATCTAAAGTTGCGCTCCACAGCCAAGTCATCATAATCGTCTGTACTCAAATCTGCCGTTACACTGCGAATACTTAGGCACGAATGCGCTTTCTCTATCATCAAAACTCATAACACATGGTTGCGCTCAACAACATATCTTTACTCTGCCGTTCAAATGCCCTGCTTCAGGGGATCATGAGTGTTTTCATGCTTTGATTGATCATCATACTGAGTGTTCCCGCAGCACGATCAAGTCAAGATCCTCTCACGCTCAAGGGATTTCCTGAAGTGTCTCGATTTTGTGAACAAATCCCTTTACCTTTCGTACCTTAGTCCTTTCAATCATGACAGGGTACATACCTTAACCTGTACGATTGTTTCTTTACTCCGCTGTTACGTTTGCCAGGCTACTAGAAACACATAGATCTACCAGCTATATCTCGAGCCAAAGGCCCTGTTCCATCGGTGGAGTCTTCATCGCGACTCCTGTGGAAAACACCTCTCATCCGTAGGTCGAAAGCCCCCATTTGAATCAATGCTTAAACCTGTTTCCTCGCCAAGGCATCTTCCTGACGGTCGTGTCTATGCCGCCATCGTATCCAGAAGTACCAACTCCCTAGTACCAGGAGGGTCAAAGGGATAGTAATGCTCCAATATATCCAGAACCGCGTCCTCAGGATAGTGCCGGTTGTGTCAGCATCCCAGTTGAACAGGGGCATAGCCAAGAATGACTGCATCCGGCAACGAGTTAAGCTTGCTTAAACATTAACTTCCGACAAACTATAACTCACCGAGACAAAGGTTCCAGGAAGGAAGATCATCGTCAAGACGGCGATGGTCTTCATGGCCGAGCTATCCCTCTTACTAGCTGCAGCAACCTCCTTGGTGTCTTTGCCTATTTCTATATTTCGAAGGCTGTCGCGCTGGGCGATCAGATTGTATACCTTAGGCTGCTGATTAGTATGAACAATCCAGTGAGAACGGTAATGGACTGACCGTGCTGAAGTGAGCTTGGATGGTCTGTCGAAAGTTCTCAAGCATCATCTGCCGGTGATCAGATGCACTCGACATATACGCTACCCGCTCCTGCAGCGCCAGCACGATTCGCTGATCAAAACATGTCTTCTCAGATTGGTTGTTGCTCTCAAAACAGTCGATGTTCTCACGTATAAACTCAAGCAGCTTTTGCACAGATCTCATATATATTTCTTGGATGCCAATGTCGGCACCGAGTCTGGACAGTGCAACTGGCATGAGCCCTAAGTCGAGAGGGTAGTTCGGCCTCATTTTCGCGGAAAGTCCACCACGACCATGACCAGTTTGGACTTCGACAAGCTCAAGATTGCTGGTTATATTTTGTATCCTTGCCCAGTTATGCGTGAGCGCCACCTCGGCAGCTATTGCTGCTAGAAGCATGGGATGGCTTGCTTGTGCGACAGACCTCTTTATACTCGATTGAAAGATCTTCACCAATCCTCTACCACATAGCAAGCCAAGAGTGATGTTGGTAGTGCTATCGTGCCGAAGGGCAATGCTGTATCCGACGAGGGGCGCCACAGGTGATTGGATAATGAACCCTGAACATATGAGGTACTTCGAAACCGGACTTGGGTAGCAGTCACGCACCGGTACCAGGCGAGGGAATTTCAAGATCTGAATGAACAAATCTAGCATAAACGCCTGCAGAACAGCTGGCAGACAAAAACGCCAGCGGCAGTCTGAATTCTCGCATGATGCTCTCAAATGTTTCCTCGCTAAAGCGGAAAGTGTTCAAGTTGCCTGTTTCGTCGAATTTCCAGCTTAGTCTGCACCTCTATCAGCTAAATTTCACAGTCGGAGAGAGAAACGTAGGAGTTGAACATTAGTCTAAGGCCCCTGGAAGGAGGTTCGCCGTCAACCAGGATGGGCTTCTTCAGGATTGAACGTATCAGTAACGACTCGTCCTTAAATCCCTGGACGGGGTAAGGCAGCCACCTGTTGGAGCCAATCCTGAATGTCTCCATCGTTTAGATTGCCCTCTCTGACCACAGAGTCCTGCCCGTCCTATTGCGACATCGTTCAGCAGTGCACCGAACTGAGTAGCAGCTCAGGGTCTCAATGTTGCAAACACGAAAGTCATAACGCTTTAACATGATATTGCCGCTCGTACCTGGGAGGTCCAGACCTCGATGAACTGCATTTCATCCGACTTTTCGAGCCATTGACATTGTGCTTTGCACACCCTATAACCGTAATCGTACTCTCCCGAGGGATAACCCATTCTGCCTGTAGAGTAGAGGTGCTTCACTCCGGGTGTAAACCCTCCCCGAAGGAGACGATGACCCTTGATTTTGCTCGATCATGGGTACCAGGTAGATGTTCAAGCTCGTTTGTTTGAGATGAAGGGTGCAAACAGACGATTGATTTTCTGCGTGACATCACGTCCATCGAGGCTGTGCCGCAGAGGCGGAAATAGTAAATCGATCAGCAACCCACGGATGCCAATAATATCCTACCCTGCACTTACATCCCTGGCCGCAGCTTTTGGGCAGTATATAATTCGACTGCCTTTGTAAATGTTTCCAACCTTACTGGACCTCAACGAGACTCCCATAAAGCGAGGCAGTATCAAGGTCTATGTCACAGGAAATCGGTTGTATCTGTCTCTCGATTCATGCCGTTGCCGCAGTGCAGTCCAATAGCTACTGCATCCAGAGTCACAAGAACGCATCAGAGAGAAATGACAACAAGTCTCTCTAGCACAGGCACAAGTGGCACTAAACAAAGGATTGCTTAGGCACAAATATCTTCGAAATCAATTTGAGCAGCTTCAGCTGGGTGCCATGTAGCCAGGATTCCGAGATCCACTATGTTTTTTAGGTGCAATCGACATAGCGACAAATTTCCTTCCTGGAGGCCCATATTAAATTCACAGTATCTATTTATTGGTTGGATGTAAAATCATAAGTTCATAATCAAGACTCCGATGTACGCATATTTCTTATGGCACCAAACGGCATCGCCATCATCCCATTCCCCCTTCAACCAAACTCCCCCGAAACCAACCCCACACTATCCCCTTCCCCCTTCTCTCCCGCAACAATAACCTGCCTAAACCTCCTGCCTCCTCCTGGTCCCGTTCCCAGCGCCACCCGTCTCGTCAATCGGCCCCTCCGCTCCGCAAACAAATCATCCACACTCCTCGCATCCTCCCCCAGATTCGGAGCCTCGAAACTCTCCGCCACGATCGCCGCTACGCTAAGCCGTGCTTGCGCATCCCTGACCCCGACCCCTCTCCCTATCCCACCCGGCCCCGTCCTCGTCCCACCAAACCCCACAGCCGCAAGTGCCGTAGCTGTGAGGACGATGCCTACGCCCGCATAGAGGAGGTTGAGCAGCAGAAGACACACAAACGGCGCTTTTGGCACTCTCGCCACCTGTGTTTGCACCCTTTGCGTGGCGTTTATTACTGGCAAAGCATGCAGCACGCCGGCTGGGATGGACACGAGTGTTTGGTCGTAAACGGTAGCGAAGAGGGATTCGAGGTCTTCTGGTGTATTGGCGTGTACGAATGATTGTTGCAGCCCTTGATTAGAGCTGTTGGTCGCCCCAGGAGCCGGTGATGCCGTTGATGAAAGGGATGGAGGCGTTGGGGCGGGGTGGGGAGGTGGAGAGGATGGTAAGGGCGGATTGGGACATGTTATAGGTCTGAAGGGAGAGATGGGGACGTTAGTGTGGGTTTGATTGAAGGGGGGCAAGGCAGGTAGGTGGAGGTAAGGGCGAGGGGAGAAGGTTGTGAAGCGGGGCTGGGCGAGACGTACAATTTCCGAGACATTGGTCTGGCAAGACATGATGCCCTCTGCACCACCTCGGTTGGTTGCAGCTACGTTCAGTTGGCCCCAAGGGTTGCGATTGTGTGTCGCTATGTCAGGTGGAATAATACCCAAGCTGAATGCCAAAGCCCAGAAGTATTGATTGGTTGTGTTCGTGATTGGTCCATACTCAGCGTCACTAAGACCCCAAAGGTTAATTGAAGGGACCTGTTCCCGCTTCGCCGAGTCGTTGAAGTACTGAAATCCAAAGGCAAAAACGCTCGGAGACATTGTGTTGACATTCTGGAACATCGTACTGCTGATATTCTTGGGTAGTGTTTGCTTTGGTCGCCCTAGGTCAGAAAAGCTTCCGGTCATGTTAAGGCCGGCCACTGTATTATTGCACGCGAAGTCAGAGTTGTAGAATGAGTACGAATTGGCTCCGTAGTTTGATACTGCACCGCATTGGGTGGTTACCATACGACATTCTGTGTGTGAGCCATAGCTTGTTGCTTGGAAATCGAGGTTGTCTGGAGTATGAATTGGTCCCAACACAGAATACTGTAGCCCCTTATGAAAGCCAAGATAGACCTGATTAAGATCAGATAGGTTCCCTGCTGTCTTGAGATATTCCGTCTGGTTAATGAGCACTGCGGTGGTGACTGCATCACTTTTAATGACAATGCAGCCAACTAAGCCATGACCTTGGACCTCTCCACTTGCGTGATCTAGGCATGACTGATTGACTCCTCGTCCTGGATTAAACCAATCCGGGGCTGCTTGTGGTCTCCTCTCCAGGTATTGGACTGATTTTGTACTCTATATCATATCAGTAGAGGATTGCACAATTGGTTCAAGAGACGTACCAGATGCAACCATAGATCGGCCAGCGTAATAAGGCCACTGTTCAAGCATCAGTACACAACTTTAGGAAGATTGTGAGGTTTCGATGGGCTCACGCAAGTAGCACAAGAGCCAACATCATGGCAACTGCCTGCCAGAGCACAGGTACAACTGTGACTTTTCGTTGCTTTCTGCTGAAAACGTATAGCAAGTACGAGCCTAAGGCCGCAAGTCTGCCATCGACCATTCTGATAAGGAGCTGCAATTGGAACGGTGATGGCAGCTTTGAAGCGTTGTTGGCATCCGACTCCAGTGCCATGCTGCGGGCTAATGAGTATGAATAGAGGATCATCGCAGCCGAAACCAGGACTGTGGCAAGAGTCGACGACAGCGATGCAATATAGACGAGAGTCGTCGGAGAGTAATTTACGAAGTATGCCGATCCCAGTGGTAGCTCTGTCTCGTTGTTGTAGGAGTAAGTCGAACTGTGATCGGGCATCTGATGTCCATAGACCAAAGCAAGAAGCAACGCCGTCAGTAGGAGCATTGGCAGTATCAGCGCCGCAGCGGCAAGCCCAATTTCCAGTACCTAACCACCCATGATCCCTTTAGAAATTGTTAATCTCTGCGCTTTGAGACGCTTGTGTCCCATCATTTCGTATGCAGATCCACTGTCCGAGTGCCCAATTGCTGTGCTGCTGGGCTTATGACGGTCCATGTTGTGCTTATCCTAAACTGCCTGTGCGATCCAGACAACTAGAAGATCTGTAGTCTTGGGAGGCACCTTGAACAATTATAAGACCTTGAGATGTCCATCTCAGTTAAAATATCCAACTTTGCAGCAACGAGGCTGAGAGCTGATAATAAGCCTGAGAAGAGGACGTGTGCTGGGTGGCAAGGCTGGCGCGAAGGATCCCCAATCATGGTGCGCACTGATCCGCAAGCTCGTCCGTCAGCCTCGCCACTTTCGGAGCACCAGATCTTCGTGAAAAGTGCCGAGAAGCTGTCGGCATCCGTTAAGTAGACTGATATCAGACGGCGGCATCGCAGCAGGTGTCAAAGGTACGAAGTAGATACACCCGTTTTTGCACAGGCGCATTGGGGTCCGCTTGAGAAGCGCCTTCACAGTCAGTCATACTGACAAGGTAATAGCCAGATCCAATTGTAGATACGATAAGAAGGGGTGCAGGTACCTAAAGGTAGGTACCGGTACCTTACCAACCGGTGTTTCTTGTACCTTAATGTACCTTGAGGCAGTGAACTGAGTACCTTATGTACTGTTTGCACTAAACCTTTCTAAGTACACAGCATAGAGACTCCAAACAGAATCGTGATTCGGCTCCCGCCCTTCAACCCCAACCCGACCACACTCAGCCCAGACACCCCACACATGGCCTCCTCCTCCGCGCACCCCTCCTTCCCCTCCAGACCCTACGCCTCCACCCTAGGCAAGCTCCCCGACCGCACCGGCGGCGTCGCCCCCTTCGGCTCCTCCACCACGCAAGCGCACCGCGACGCGCAGCGGCAGGAACGCGAACGCGAGCGCGCTGAGCGCGAACGGATCGAGCGCGAGGGCCAGAAGCAGCTGGCCGAGCTGACGGAGGAGCAGCGGGAGGAGATCAACGAAGCCGTAAGTCGTCTTCACCAAAGGAGCCCTGCAAGACGAAGCTCACTGGTCCGCTGACGTCGCCCAAAACCCACAGTTCGGCCTCTTCGACCTCGACAAAGACAAACGCATCGACTACCACGAGCTCAAGGTCGCCATGAAAGCGCTCGGCTTCGACCTACCCAAGACGGAGATCCTCGGCATCCTGCAAACGCACGGCGTGCCCACCACCACCACATCCTCCTCCACGGCACCCAACGCGGCGGGCACCGGCGGCGGGGACAAGGCTTCGAGCCACCATCCGACGCGCCTGCTGCTATCGCTAGCCTCCTTCCAGGCCATCATGTCGCAGCGGATCCTGGCGCGCGACCCGCGCGACGAGATCCTGCGCGCCTTCGAGCTGTTCGACGAGGGCGCCAAGGGGAAAATCACGCTGCAGGATCTGCGAAGGGTGGCGCGGGAGTTGGGGGAAGGGCTGGAGGAGGAGGAGCTGGTGGCGATGATCGAGGAGTTTGATCTGGATGGGGATGGCGCGATTAGTCGGGAGGAGTTTGTGGATATTTGTTTACAGTGATTTCGGACGTCGTCTGTGAGGATGTGGAGTTCTGGTGGGTTTGGGGAGGGCGTTCTCGTTTTCGTCGTGGGCGTTTGGGGCATTAATCCTGCGTCGAGGCTGGGATGCGGTTACAGGCATATTATGGTTTGTATCACTTAGGCATAATGATTCTGTTGGTTCTCAAGAGGAGGACGTCAAGTCAGAATTACGTCGAAAACCAGTGCCCAAACTCCGCGCAATCACACTGTACAGGCTGAGACGATCACTGGCCGGGAGAGATGGGGAGAGCCCGCTTCTGTGCATCATGGGCCCATCCGCCAGCCAGAGCTTCGCCCCCGTGCTTCTCAGCGTAGCCCTTTACCCTTGCTTCCATCTCCGGTCGGAAGTGTCTTACCAAGCCTTGCAGTGGCCATGCGAACGCCTCGCCGAGAGCTGCAGCTGTTGTCAGCATATATTGCGGGCTTTTAGAAAAGAACAACACCGCGCATACCACAAATAGTATGACCCTCGACTTGCTTCGTCAGTTCTTGCAGCATGTCAATCTCTCTTGCCTTCGCTTGTCCCTTCTCGAATCTCTGCATGATCTGTTCCGTCCACTTGCTACCCTCTCGGCAAGGGGTACACTGGCCGCAGCTCTCGTGTCGGTAGAAGGTGCTCAACCTCGATATTGCCCTGACCACGTCGGTGCTTTTGTCCATGACGATAACAGCAGCAGTACCAAGACCAGACTGGCTGTCTTTCAAACCATCAAAATCCATGAGCTGGTTGTCACACACATGCCTTGGCAGGATTGGCGTCGAAGACCCGCCAGGGATGATAGCTTTGAGATTGTCCCAACCGCCGCGGACGCCACCACAGTGTTTGTCGATGAGCTCGCGGAGAGGAATGCTCATCTCTTCTTCCACGGTGGTGGGATTGTTGACGTGTCCGGAGATACAGAATAGCTTCGTTCCAGAATTTCGTTCCCGGCCAAATGACGCGAACCAGCTCCCGCCACGCCGGCAGATGGTTGGTGCGACAGCGATTGTCTCGACGTTGGCGACAGTAGAAGGGCACCCGAAGAGACCGACGGAAGCAGGGAAGGGTGGTTTCAGACGCGGCTTGCCTGGTTTGCCTTCGAGAGACTCTATTAATGAGGTTTCCTCACCGCAAACATAGGCCCCCATCCCTCTGTGTATGAAGATGTCAAAGTCGAAACCACTGCCGCACGCGTTTTTGCCAATCAATCCCTCTTTGTAGGCTTCCTGTATTGCTCGCTGGAGGACTGTCGCTTCATGGTAGAACTCGCCACGAATGTAGATATATGCTGCATTGCAGTTCATCGCTCGTCCAGCTACCAAACATCCTTCGATAAGTTTGTGAGGATCCTTACGCATGATCTCACGATCCTTGCAGGTTCCTGGTTCGCCTTCGTCGGCGTTGACGACGAGATATCGAGGCTTGGTGTCCTTGTCCCAGTCCTTGAAGTTCATGAACGACTGCGAGAGTTTAAGCACATGACCTCCTTCCGTTGGCATCGATAACATACCCATTTCATCCCGGAGGGGAACCCGGCGCCACCCCGCCCCCGCAGGCCAGAAGCCTTGATTTCCGATATAATCTACAAATCACACAGAATTTGCGTCAGACAGCACGGCCACAACGACCCCTAAGATCGGGGACTCATACCCAGTCATGCCCTTTCAAGATTATCTCCTTGGTCTTATACCAATCGCCGTATTTCATGGCACTCTTCAGATCCGTCCCATGGTGCCCGTACAAGTTCTGAAATATACGATCCTGGTCCTTCAGCCCGCCAAAGTGAGTCCTCTTCGGTGGAGCATCTTGTACCGTTGCGAGACCTCGGCTTTGCTGCTGTGGAGATACGGATGGGGTTGAAGGAACTCGTGATGCGGCGACGGCGGAAGAAAGGACCCGGTGTGGTAAACTGCTGATGACCTGAGGTGATGCTGCGTGACGAGATATCATCGTGCAGAAACTTAGCCAGTGACTCGGCGGGTTAAGGAGGGGCGACGTCGACAATGATTCAAAGACTATTGGAGGTGGCAGCGGCGGGATCGAGGACGTCGATGATTATATAAGCAAATCGGATCCCTGTCACCACTAATGTGGTTTTGTCACGAAGAGGGAGGGACCATAAATTACTACTCCTAGCTCTTGAGAAGCACATTCAAGAGATCATACCGCAGGATAGTCTTCTATGAGGTCGCCTACTAGATTGTCCCTGATGATAGGAGTTTAAGCTCCCTTCGACGACCATGTCTGCTCTCAAATTTCCACGATTCATATCGAAGTTTAGGGAAGAGACAGCTCTTGACAGACATGAGCAGCAAAGACTTTAACGGAGTGGCTACTGACGAACTTCAGCCGTCAATGGCTCCAGTACACGGCAGTCTGCTAGAGCAATCACTGATCAATGCATTCCAAATTTTGGTATTGTGCAAATATCTATGACTGTAGAAATATAGAAAGAATCTAAGCCGACCAGAAGTGAACCTGTTGGCACAGAATTTTTCCCCTTCCAGTCTAGCCCTGGCAAGTCGTCATCACAGGGAACGTCTCCACTATCACTCTCATCTCTTGCTGGTACCGTGGTTACTCGGCCCGGTCGCTCTCTCCGCCGCCACAGCAGCTTCCGCCACCACTTCCAACTCGTGGAGAAGACACTGAGCTTGTTGATCGAACGGGGTGTCGTTCGCGAGCGCCTTGCACACTTCCCATCCGGGGCGCAAACTGTGATGCAAGAATTGCTCGTTACCTATGGCGGTCGCGATGCCGTTGGTTATGTCGGTGCCACCGATATACTGTAGACGGACGCACTGATTGTTGATACGTTGTGCGCCGACCAGCACGCTAGACCGCCTGATGACAAGCTCGTTCAGAGTACTCGACAAATCTACGAATATGGTGCAGGTGCGCGTCGTGAACGATTGAGGTAACCGGAAACGACTGTCGACTGCGTTGCGGCTGAATGTGCCACTCTCCTGGGCGAAGATTCCTTCCCCGCGGTCGGCTTTGAACTGAGGCAGTTTTCTCATATTCCGGAGTACTTCGTCGCAGTCACCGAGAGCGATGTTGTGACCGAAGTTTGCGTCGCACTCGATGGATCGTTTCGCGAGTATAGGGGATAAAGCTGGATCGCCAGGGACCGGTGCCGCCGTGCTCAGGTGGGCTAAAAGCGAAGCAATGAGAGGTAGTAGCATTGTGTTCCACATTGTTGATTCTTTGCTGGGTGCTCGTCGACAGCTAAGAGAAGAATTGGGGAGGAGACAGGTTCGCCATTTTCTAGCACCGAGAGCCCTAGCTTGTTCCAGTCCAGATCACCTCAGCAATCATTGCCGTACACAGTCCTGTTTTGTTTCCGCCAGACACTATAGCCAGCTCCATCGTTTCGGATTTCAAGTGCGATGGGCTGTGTATAAGCTTGCTGCAGAATCAAAGCCAATTGTATTGCAGGGCGGAGCATTTTCTTAACTGTAAACCTTGCCTTTTTGTAGCCAGCACGGTTTCACTGTGAGTCGAAACCAGAACGGCGGATACAACATTGTTGGTAGGCTGTGTCAAGTTTGGAGACCATTTGATCAATTGGTATCTTAAAAGGGTACAAGTACTCGCTCCACCAGGCTGAGCGGCGCGATACAGGGTTTTTGGCGACTATCATTGAATGATGCAGAAGCTGGAGTGCTCCTCTTCTGAAGTGGCAATCACCTGTAACCATCAGTCCGCATTCAAGCACAGATGTGTACTCACCCTAACCGGATTAGGGGTTTTCGAAGATCATCGTCGAACGTCGCTGGAAGAATCTCCCCCTTCTATGCGTGAATGTTGATTATTACGATATTCACTCATCCCATATGACTCGGGCCTTGGCCTCTGGTCTGGTCTGGAGTCTTGAAACGATGTCGATGTCCGAAGGCTCAGATACATTCCATGCTTTCAACAGTCAACGCAGTCTTACTTTTTGTAGATAGGAGATGATATTCGTTGAGAGTCATGATTGTCGTTACCAGACCCTAGCGAAATAATAATATCTGTAGCAACAAAAATGAAAAACGACGATCCAAAGAATGAATGAATGAATGCCAAGAGTAAACCCAGAGCTCCAATCTCGATCTCAATCTCGTTCCGCATCATTGTGACCCGCTCCATGGTGCCCTTTCCACCGCATCATCTCATCAACAATCACAGTCTACAGCCACCCACCATCCCCGCACTGGCCAGACTCTATCCCCACACCAAGCTCCAACACCGGCATCTCGAGCTTCGGCGGCTCCTCTTTCTTGGACTTCTTGGGAGACATCTTCTGTCTGACATCCTCCCGGGGCGGTCCGTTTCTCACGTCCTTGATGTCCCAACCATCCTCCGTCGCCGCGCTGACCCATGTTTTCAGCCCATCGTGCACAGCACCGTAGAATTTTTCCTTGCAAGTTCGGAGGCTCCCACCCATGCACTTCTCGAAACCGCTGACTTTCAGCTCCTGTCGAAGCTCATTGCGACCTTCGCTCGTGGGCAGAGAGGCGATAAGCGCGTTCATCAAGTCGAGGTGGGCGGCGAGGTAGTTCGTTGCTTCCCACTCCACTCCGCCCACGTACGGTGCTGCCGGGACAGGCGGCCGCTCACGGGGAAAGTGTAGGCGGGAGAAGTCGTCTGTTGTTGGGCTGTTCTGGCTGGGGTTGACGGGGACGACGTTCAAGTGGTGCAAGAAGATCCAAAAGACTTCCTTGGTGACATTGACAACCTCCTTGCACCAAATGCGATAGGGACGAGGCTGGTAGATCGAGGCGATGAATCCAAGAGGCTGGGCGTCTTCATGTGGAGCCGGGTCGCGGAGATAAGAGCGAATCGTCTCGGCGCGAGATATAAGTTGGGAGGGCGGGGAGGTGGAAAGGTACCGGAAGATGAGAGTCATGACGATTCCACGAGTGCTGAACTCGCTTGGGCCTTTCTTCTCCTCATCAAAAAGCATGCCAAGCAGGGCAGGGAAGAGATCGGATTGGATCTCAGACAACCGTTCGAGGGCGAGATTTGTCGTACACAGGGCTTTTAAGCACAATAAAGTCTCGTGAAGGAGGGTGTCCTCATGCTCCTCTCTATAAACGACGTGATTAGCTTCGGGTAGTGGTGGAAATGCCTGGGGGCACCGACCGCCACTCTACAGCAATGATGCGGTGTAACAGATCCACAACCTCTACCATGCCTCCGCTGGTAATGAACGAGTCTACCCAGGCAACGGTCTCATTTCGTAAGAGTAGCCGCAACTTATGTAGTTTTCCAATTTCAAGATCCTCAGGCTTCTGCGTCCGACTTAAATACGATATGAACTCGTCAGGTACAGCTGGCTTCGGTGCCGCCGCCATAAATGCCGTGGCTTGTGCTGCCCCGAGGGAAGTAAGAGACTTGTTGGGACCGTAGTGCGTAAAGTCAATGGATTTAACCCGCCCATGGGCGCCGTTGGCATCGGATTTCTGCTTCTTGCTTGGAGACTCCGACCCTTTACTAAGTGTGAACGTTTTGCTGCGGGCTCTTGATTTGGTGGGACTGGTTGACTCCGAGTCTGCGCTTGGGATCCCATACCCGCCGCCATTACTGTTTAATCTGTCTTGCACAACCGGGCGCTTTGTTGAGCCAGCACTCCAGGGTGCAGATGAGGAAGAAAATCCCTCTTTCGATCCGGAGCTAGATTCTACCTTGTCTTGCCTGATGAAATCAGCTTTGATGTTAGTGTCCAATGATCGCATTTTGTCGCGCATGTTCTGGGGTACATTTCTCGAATCCTGCCATCTGGTTCAGTAATTGTTCGGTATCTCAACACATCGATGCAGGGCTCACCAGTAACGCTTCAAAAGCGTTGTCAATCGATTTTGTGTCGACCTTAACGTCCTTCTCCTGCTCTATCGATTTTCCGTTCAAAGCTGCTACAGCAGCCATTACCCTCACGCCACGTTTGGCCAGTGTGACCCCTTCCTTTATAAGCTCACTGCTTACCTTCCGGCCCTCGCCACCGGGTCGACGATTTGAGTACTCTTGTTCCGAAGACCCTCTTCCCTTGTCCTCTGAGCTGTGGTCGTGTCCACGTCCAAGATCTTTTCTCGGCGCAGGATGAATCGACCGGTCATTGCTGACTTTACGTCTTCCCGAGAGCGTGTCGGCAAGGGCAGCCAATGAAGGAGTTGATGGTAGATAAGCAGACTTGGGTCTTGGCTTTAGCTCTGGACGCCTCGCAAGAGTCGGTTGCTGATAGTCGCAGAAGTTCCTCTGCTTTGACGGCGAGTAGTCTTTCGGAGTATACAACGCCATCTCTTCATCCACGCTCATCCGGTCGTTCACCCGCCCGCTGGTGGCGGTTGATGTCTCTTGAAGAGGCTGTGATGATGCATACTGTGCCCATATCGGGGGAGGTCCGGATCCAGCTGAGTTTGGAGGTGTCTGGTTTTCCTTGTCCTTTGTAACCCGCAATACTTCACTCTTATGACTTTTGGACGATTTCGGCCGCGACAATAGAGCTGCCAGGTTCGTCGATGACTTGGTCTTTTTCGGCTTCGCCTCATGTGCAGTGTCTTGTATGCTGGACTTGTTGTCCTTATCCCCTCCTACCAATGATCTAAGAGACACTGAACTCTTGGTCTTCTTGTGCAAGCTCCTCCCATTGTCGGGCGGTAAGTGTTGTTCCTTACTTGCGGGTTTGCGGGGTGATGAGCGTGCTCGTTCCCTGTTCGGGTTTACAATCTCCAAAGGTTGAATCGAATAAGGATGATACAGCAGCGTCGACGATGGCGTGTTGGAGGAGTTTGGATCATTAGGGTTGATATTCTCCGTCCGAGCAGATGAGAGCACAAGTCCAGCAGATGGGCTCCGTTTGTGGTTTCGAGGCGTGATCATGGACCGAAGGACCGATGGTTTTGTTTGTTCGTCGTCAGGAAAGCCATTGAGACGTGTTGATATCGCCATCGAAATTGATTAGGCCTGTTCGATCTGTACGAGGCAATTGCTCAAGGGACGCCAAGTGCCTTGGGAGTCCTAGTCAGTTGACGAAGGTTCGAAAGTCGAGACCGGGAAACAGCATTGGGTATTATATGGTCGAGTAATAACTTATAAGCTACCGAAACCGAAGATCTGTTGATGTGACAAGGATACCGTTCAACTTGCAGTTCATGGTTGGTGTCCTGTCCAAAACATTGCTTTGGGCAAGCGATTTTCCGGTTGTTAGGTGCAACACAATCGATAAGGAAAGCCAAACCCCCTCCTTCCTTTCTCCTCAGACAACCGTGGCAGTGCCATTTTCATTACAGAACTGTCTTTTTGCGATTCGAAGACTTCATCCTCTTGGTTCACATTTTGGATTGGTATATCCAATTCAACAACGTGGTGATGTGGCTGTTCTACCCGTATGCTTCCGACGCACGATGCGAAGATGCAGCGCAGCCCGCCGGGGGCGATTACAACCATTGATGCCTGCTCAATAAGGTATTTTGGGAGGTCGCACTACCCTCCTTCGTGAAGCGTACCTTACCTGTTGTACAGCGAGATATGATCCTCTTCCTTTTCTGGACTGGACAAACCGGAAGGCACAACCTCCGAAAAGGCCTCGAACGGTGATGATGCATGCGCTTGGAGGGCCAGACTTACCTAGCTCGCGCTTGGCCGAGGCCGATCCGGACAAACCCGTAACTCTTCCTGTACATCATCATCACCTATACCTAATCATATCATATAAGGTGTGTCCTGCTCAACTCCACGTCTGCTTTCCTGCAAACACACAACAACAATCTCATAAGTATCGTGGAGTTTGACGCCGGTAACCGCCACCATGAATTGTCCATCGCGGACTGACGAGACAATTGAACATGAAGGCTGGAACCAGAACCCGCCGAGCCTTGCAGCGGACCTGACGACTCGACAAGACCTGAACGGTATTACCAATTCAAGAGCACAACGAGATCATATACTGGATAATACCGAGCTGGCCGAAGGTACTGTCATCGACCACAACCGTGTTACTGAACTGCCAGCCGTCTTGCAAAAGACGGGCTGCGAAACGAACACCAATGCGGAGAGAAAGCTGCAGCCCCTCGCAGAAACGGCTTTCAACAACCCATCAGAGCCAAACATTGCTCGTTGGTCCTGGCTCCTCGACCACGGAAACGGCCCCGGCTGGAATGGGAGGGTGGGCGGCTTCGCGCGACGAAGTTTGCTGGTACTGATGAAGTATAGCAAATTCATTGGACCTGGATTTATGATTGCTGTTGCCTACATCGACCCTGGGAACTACTCGACAGATGTGTCTGCAGGTGCCTCTACGAGGTTTGGACTTTTGTTCATAGTTCTGATGTCCAACATTTTTGCAATATTCTTGCAGTCCCTCTGCATAAAGTTGGGAACTGTGACCGGCCTGAACCTCGCCGAGCATTGCAGAGCACATCTTCCCAAGTGGCTCAACCTGGCGTTGTATTTGTTCGCTGAGTCCGCTGTCATTGCTACGGATATTGCTGAGGTACGAAGACCCTGTTTGCGGAGATATTGGATATATGCTTACTTGTGTAACAGGTCATTGGCTCAGCAATTGCCCTCAACCTCTTGATCAAGGTCCCTCTAGTGGCAGGATGTGCTATAACCATTGTGGATGTTCTGATTATTCTCATCTTCTATAATCCCTCCGGTTCCATGCGGCGTTTACGGGCATTTGAGTTCTTCGTCATGGCATTGGTCCTCGCCGTGGTTATTTGCTTTTGCATTGAACTATCTCTGATCAAAGACGTCTCTGTTGGAGAGGTGTTCAAGGGATATCTTCCGTCTTCCACGATTGTCCAAGGTCAGGGCATCATCCTGAGCTCCGGAATCCTTGGTGCGACTGTGATGCCGCATAGCTTGTACCTTGGCAGTGGCGTCGTCCAAAGTCGACTTCGGGAATTTGATACTAGCACGGCGAACCTTGTCTCTCGGGACTCAATAGATCTCGACGACGCCCCCAAATACCGACCATCGATTGCCGCCATACGTTCCTGTCTCACGTACTCTATCGTTGAGCTCGCGGTCTCTCTGTTCACATTTGCACTATTCGTCAATAGCGCAATCCTCATCGTCGCAGGCGCTTCTCTTTCCTCAAATTCTGACGCCGGGGGCGCGGACCTGTTTGGCATCCATGACCTACTGTCTCGAACCCTGGCTCCAATAGCCGGTACCTTCTTCGCCCTCGCGCTTCTCTTCTCAGGAACTAGCGCGGGTATTATTTGTACGATAGCGGGCCAGATGCTCAGCGAAGGTGCACTGAATTGGACGACTGCCCCGTGGCTCCGAAGGCTGATCACAAGGTCGATCTCCATCACCCCCAGCATCATCATCGCAGCCGCCGTCGGCCAAGAAGGGCTCTCCAAAGCATTGAATGGCACTCAGGTGGCACTGAGCGTAATTTTGCCGTTTGTCAGTGCTCCGCTCATTTACTTCACCAGTCGGAATAAGTACATGACCGTTGCGTGTGCCACTGGGATTGAGGGCGAGCGTGAAGGTTATAGTGAAACCCAGCAAGATGTTAAGATGAGGAACCACTGGGTTACGACGGTGTTTGCGGTCCTGATCTGGTTGGTCATTGTTGTCATGAACGTGACATTGCTCGTGATTGTGGGGATGGGACAGGCATAAGAGCGAGGGTTTGGGTCAACGAGGGTAGGCGATAGCGTTGTACAGGCGGTATGAGTTTTCAAAGCAACGCATACTATACAAGTCAGCCATCAAGAAGGTATATTTACTTGGGTCCCAGCCCTCGAGCTATCTTACGAATGCTACCTCTATGTACATACTTTGTTATATAATCACTGTCGGAATGTTGGGCCCTATCTCCTCAAGACGCCGTCGTAAATAATTGCAATATGCTCCAGACCATACTCCATGACTCGTTGCCACGAACTGGCCAATGAATTCAGGCAGCAGTCCGCCTTCAGCCAGCAGCCTCCTTGACTTTCCCCGTCTCGGGCGGCTCGTCCACAAACTGCGGCGGCGCAACCTCATCCTGCATGAAGCTCGGCAACTCTCCCACCCCCATCCCACTCGCAGCCCCAAACTCGGCCTCCTGGCCCAGCGCCTCCAACTCGGCATCCAGCTCGGCCTCATCCACATCCTCCGGCACATCATACGCCCTGCCCAGACTCTCCTGGATCTCATTCCCGGCCTCGAGCAGATCCTGCATCTCGTCCTGCATGCGCTCGATTTTGTCGATGTCGATCTTGCCGTACTGCTGCTTGAGCGTCTTGTTGGTCGTCTTCATGGCGTCGACGGTCGTCATGACGTTCTTGAGGTTGTCCTGCAGCATCGAGGCCTGCTCCATGTTCCACGACTGCGACTCGTACTGCGACCGCTGCGCCTCGTACTGCTTGCGCCGCTGCAGCAGCTTCAGCGCCTTCTGCTTCAGCGCCGATTTGCCGGGCCCCTCGCGCATCTTGGACATGCGTTGCTGGTAGGTCGTCAGTTCGGCGTTGAGCTTGGCTAGCTTCACGTCGAGGCTCTCGATGTGCGTGTCAACCTGGCCCCGGGGTTAGCTCAACGGGTCTTGGGGGGGTTTGGGGGTGAGGGCTGACGTTGGAGATGGCGCTGCTGAGGGTGGGTTTGGGCGCTGTGCTCTTGGCGCCGAAGAGACGGTTCATTTTTGGCGGCGGATCCGGGGCGTAGAATCGGGTTGTATGGAGTGAGCACGGCGTGCAATCTGTGGGTACAGCGTGTAATATGCTGTGAGCTTTGTGTTCCCGATTGAAGGCTAAGTCAACGGTTACCTTACCTGGTACCTTAGGTTTACAGTTACCTTAGGTACCTAAGGTAAGGTATTTGTACCTAGGTAGCCATGGTGGCTAGGCCCACGTGCGGTATCACGTGCAATCTGGGGTCATTCAGCCCTGGCCAGGATTTCCATATTAGGCAAACACTAAGCATCCTCATACTACTCTCCTGGAACTTGTAACAGCAGGAAGACCAGAGATCGATACTCATACTCAATACATTACACGGCGTCATTACTGTTATACCTTACCTTATGATTTGTTTTGATCTGTCGGTCAGGCTGTCACAACCTCAGCTACCGAACAAGCGCGAAACGGAAGAACCAGCCAACACAGAGCGGAACAACTAACAAGGAACTCCGTACGATTCGTACATCACGTTAGAAAGGGATCCTGCCTCGTTGGAGCTTAATTGCGCCGCATATCGGTCTTCATTCTAACCTATCTTTTTTTGCTGTAAATCCGGCCACCCTTTTGAGGAGTCAAATTGTTGAATGTAGGGATAGAGCTTGCTGCTCTTCCCGTCAGCAAAGTATCGTGAGGTCCGTGCATCTCCACTTAATGGCATCTCTCCTTTACCCTTAAGGAGGCAGGTATCTGTCTAATTGCAGTCCAGGTCTGACCATTGGACTGACAGGCGTTTGATTTCCTCGCATCACTCAGCGCTACCTTTTCTGCATCGCACTGGCATTGGCATTGGCAGGCGTCAGGTCCTACGGTTACGACTTCTTCAACTGCAAGACTGGTAACAGCGGCTCGTTACCGTATAGCTAGGCAATTCGCTCGGCCGTTCGCCCTTTCTCGGAAGCTTTGCGATCAATCGTTCTCCCTTCTTCATCACGACGTCGTTCCAAGGCCCGTTACATGCCCTCGTGACTTAGAGCATCATGTTCTGGAGATTTGGTGGTTATGCGAACATCTCGACTCTCGACACAATACTTGACAAGCCCGATGTCACCCTCGAGGAAATACTCGATGAATCCGACCTCATACAGGAGCTCAAGCAGCACAATACAAAGCTGATTGAGTACTTACGGGATGAAAATGTGTTGCGGAGGCTGCTACAATACGTTATCGCACCGCAAGCCAGCTCATATGAAGATGAGCGCAGCCAGGACGGGGTCGGCAAAGAATATGTTGTAGCAGCGCACGATACGGCGGCGAGCGGATCTGGGGGTAACTTCAGAAGTCACACAGCAGAGATGGATGAAGAGGCGCGTGACAGACAGGAGAAGGCAAGGCTGAAATACTCCTATATAGCGACAGAGGTTCTATCTTCGGAGACATGGTCCATCCTGGAGGCTCTTATGGAAAATCGACAGCATTTGCGGGAATTCTGGGAGTTTCTGAGGCGACCGGCGCCGTTAGATAACACGATTGCTGGCTATTTCACAAAGATTAACGAGACGCTGCTGGATAAGAAAACGGAAGAGATGTTGGAATTCTTCAAATCCCTAGATCAGATTGTGTTGAGAATGCTGCGACATGTTGACTGCCCCGTCGTTATGGATTTACTACTCAAGATAGTTAGCCTGGAAAAGGCTGAGGGAGGTGAGGGAATAGTCGACGTATGCTCCCTTAACCGATTGCTTTGCATGAGTGGCTGTGGAAGCTAATCTCCGACTTATAGTGGTTGCAGTCACAACGTTTGATCACGCTGCTCATGTCGTTCCTCGAAGAAGATCAATCACCCGCAACACAAACATCAGCGGGCGACTTTCTGAAGGCTATAATCACCATCTCCGCGAATGCGTCACAAAACGAGCAATCCTGTATAGGCCCAAACGACATGACAAGGGACTTAGTGTCGGGCACAGCAATTGAATCATTAATCTCGAATATGCTTCGTGGAGGAAATCCATTGACGGTCGGAGTCGGTATAATAATAGAAGTAATCCGAAAGAACAACTCAGATTACGATCCTGATGTTGGTGCTGGAGCGGATTCAGTACCTTCGAGTCGAGATCCAATATACCTTGGCACACTGCTTCGAAAATTTGCGAAGCATGTACCTGACTTCATGGAGCTTATTTTGAGCCCAAACCATCGGGTCAGCTCCGGCAACGGTACGAAGGTTGTCAGGCGAGAACCACTGAAGGCCACCTTTGGTGAAAAGATTGAACCGTTGGGGTTTGATCGGTTTAAAACGTGCGAGTTGATGGCAGAACTTCTACATTGTAGTAACATGGGCCTTCTTAACGAACGAGGCAGCGATTCATACGTCAAGCAACGGGATCAGGAGCGTGAGCGACTGAAAGCAGAAGGAGCTACAGCTCGAGCACCAGAAGAGGGTCAATCTGGCGCAGAGTTTACAGAGATTAGTGCAGGCTCTAACCATCAGAACTCGTCTGTACTCGAGTCAGGATCAATAGATGAGATTCGCAGACTAGAGGTGGCAAATGGTGGGGAGGATGATGGATTCGAGGATGTTGGTGACGATATTAACCATGACTTCGGCGAAGACTCTGCCTTTGAAAGAAGACCACGCGGAAACGGCGAAGATGCCTTGAAGAGAGAAAGTAAGCCTAGATTGGACCTGGGAGACGAATTCGTTGATGAGCCGCTGTCGTCACCCCGACTGAACGTTGAACACCCCGACGAAGTGGTTGAGGTTGACCGTCCTTCAGCATCACCAAAAGTGCCAATAAGCGGCCCTTTATCACCGACGTCATCAGCCCTCACGGAGAAGGTTGATGGTCTAGATCTCGATCGTGATGTAGCCATGACAAGCCCGCCTCCGTCTGACTCTGCCTATGAGGAAGTGGAGTCAGAGCCGAAAGACAACTCTGCTACTGCCTCAAGAGAGCCAGCGACGAAGGAGAACAAGTTTGCACCTCCTCTGCCTCAGCGCGATCAACACCTCGAACTTGACCCCACACAAGACAGTGGTCAAGGGAATCTTTCTCCGCATCCTGATGATAAACCTGCACCTTTGTTTGCTGCTCGGTTCGAGCAACAGATACAGCACGACAAGACTAGTGCCGAGCCCAGTGAACATGATGTCGGTGCCGGTAATAGCTCCGAAACCATTGATACTACTCAGGGTGAAGAAGGGGACAGCGTCAAATCAATATTGCTGAGCGGAAATGAGCAAGAGTACGAGCCGCATGTCGAGACTGACATAGATGGTCAGCCAGTGGTGGGTGATTATCTCAAGATGATGTTTGTCGAGCATCGCGTGGTACCAACTATCCTGGTAAGTCCCATTCTGGGTTTGTCCCAGGTTATGTGACCTATGCATTGACCGACTTCTTGTTAGGACTTTTTCTTTCGATTCCCCTGGAACAATTTCCTTCACAATGTAGTATACGACGTTGTACAACAAGTATTTAACGGGCCAATGGACCGCGGATACAACAGGTCTTTGGCAATCGATCTTTTCGAGACTGGCCGAATAACAGAGTATATAGTCGAGGGCCAGAGACGGAGCGATGAAGCCCAAGAGAAGAACAGGATGCGACTCGGATACATGGGCCATCTCACTTTGGTGGCGGAAGAAGTGGTCAAGTTTAGCGAGCGAAATCCAACCCATATACTCCCCCAGTCGGTGCTGGATAAGGTCATGCAGAAACAATGGATTGACTATGTCGAGCATACACTATCGGAGACAAGAGAAAGAGACAACGCTATACTCGGAGGCGTGAGACCTGACATGTCCGTCGGGCCGCGACAAGCGGTCATCAACGCAGTGAACGCCGCGCAGGGGTTTGGCAACGGCGGATCATCAGCGCTCGCAAACGCAGGCCTCAACGGCGGCGGTGCACAAGGACTCGATAGCATCGATCTCGCCAACAGTGGCAGCACGTCCAGTGGTGCGTTCGGCATCAGCGGCGGATCGCTGCTGAGTGGGTTCGGAAGCTCCAGCGACGAAGAGGACGAAGAGATGGAGGACGGGGACGATCATGAAGGGGCCGCCAGAGCCAGCTCGGACCAAGTGGGTGACCTTTCATTCGAGGACGTTGACATGAGTGATCGATGATCAGTCCCACATTATACGTAGCACGGATCGACCAATTTCTTCCCTTTGCATTTCTGGGTGTTGATTTCTAGGCTGCATATTTAGCGGTGTTCGGGGGCCGAAAGCAAGGCACAAGCGCTTGAGATCTCTATGCCTGATGTCCAAAGCGTGTATGGCTCAAAGTCTCCAACCTGTACCGCATCTGTCCGCTTTCCTTGACCAAGACAGTAATTCCATCTCTGTCCATCCATTCCTTAAGTGACTTATATGGTTCTAAACTATCGTTGATGATCAACCTTCCTTACTCTGAACACTGCCTGTCACATTTCCTACCTTCTCTCCGTTTTCGTCCGATCCCATCATGACTTCTCAACACTCACAACTCTAAACCCATGCTAACGTCCTCCCTGCTCCGTAGATCTCCACCTACATCTCGTCCTCGCTTCTAGCCCTCGACACCTTCAGCAGCGCCAACACCAGCGCCTCCAACCCCTCCTCCACGCCCCTCGGCCCACCACCTCCGCCACCCCTCAACATCCCTCCATCCCGAGCCCGCCGACAACTCGCCGCCCGCCTCGCGCTGCAGAAGCAAAAGCAAGCCCAAGCCCAGGCCGCCGCCCTGTCCGCGGACAACAGCCACGCCTCAACAGACATGTCTCCGTCGATGGGAGCGGACTCGACCCTCGACTCCTCTCCACCAACTTTGTATTCCGAACCCTCGTCCGAGACCAGCTTGGACGTCACCATCCACCACCCCACCCAGTCCAATTCCCCATTCACGTTCCCAGCTCCCTCGCCACTGCGGGACCGCGACGACCGCACCGACACCACCACCACCACCGCCAAGGCCTCCACGCCCTCATCGTCCCTCTTCGCCCCCGCCGCAAATTCATCCTCGTCCTCGTCGTCCTCGTCCTCGAGTTCCGACGCCGACTCGGACGGCGACAACGACGGAGGCCGCAACGACGAGCATAACGCTCCGGTCTCTGTCGGCCGCGAACAGACCCCCACCACCACCACCACCAACAATCCCGATCGTAACAGCATCGACACCGACGAACCCCGCGCATCCGCCACCCCCCCACCGCTCAAACCTGACGCTCACAGCAGCACCAGCACCAGCACCAGCAGCAGCGCCCACCGCCGCCGCCACCGCCGCCGTCGCCGCCGTCGTCCCAGCACCACCGAGGCGACGACGCGGCAGGCGCTCGAACTCGATGACGAGGACGACGACAATGCTGGCGACGGTGGGGGGCAGGGTTCTTCGTGGGCTGTGGACGCGGATGCTGGGGAGAAGAGGGCGGGGGCGAGGGCGGTCGGTAGTGGTGGGAAGGTGGGGGGTGGGGTTGGCAATGGTGATGCGGCTGGGGCTAAGTGCGGAGGTGGTGCTGGTGCTGGGCCGGAGGAAGAGGAAGACGAGGAGGAGGAGGAAGAAGATGATGGGATTGTGGAGATTAAGAAGCCGAAGAGGGGCGAGTTGTTGTTGAGTGCTAGTTCGTTGGGTGGTGGGTGAAGGGGGGAGGGGAGGGGGGTCGTCTGGGGTTATGGTCGAGACGCAGGCTTTGGATACGTTCTCTGCCGTCCGCTGAACACCTGCTTGGATACGGATGGATGGATACAGCGACGCTGTGTGCACGGTGTAGTGTAGTGTACGTGTGTAAGTGTACGAATATGTGTACGATAGTCAGTCAGTTGAACCGTTTCTATTGTTCGAGCAACGTAACCACCTCGTAACCCTGTGCATTTCCATAAAGTACATGCACCGAGTGAGTTCCCCTTTCCATGTTGCGTGGAGTGCTGTGTAGTTTATCGATATCGGTCCTCGCTCTCACTCGCACTAGTCTCCAACCTACCTTTCTTCTCATCCAAGGAAAGCGCCAGACGATCGCTCGATTCCGGACCCTCGTGTCGCGCCGCCACATTGACGGCCTCCGCGTTCACGATCCTGAAGCCCCAGCGCACGAGATCGCCGCACCATAGCGGATGCGCGAATAGACATTGTGGGTCGCGCTCGGCTGCCACTTTGATCATGCGTGCGACTTCCTCCGTGTAGCGGATCAGTTGTTTTTGATTCTCGTCCTCGCCCTCTGCGACAGTGGGCGGTAATTTGACTTCCTCCCCGCCGTTGCCTTCGCCGTTGGCCAGTTGCTGGGTAAAGACATGATTTTGCGTATAGACTGCTGCCACGTAATCTGGGTCAGTCTTGTTTGGTGCGTAATGCTCGGACATGTAGGTGATCCAGTTGGCCAGTTTTCGACCGATGTCTAGACGGTCTTGGATCTCTTCGCCCTGGGCTATGAACATTATCCACAGCGTGCTGACCCATAAGGCCATCACGGCGTCTTCCCATCCGGCTTCCTTAAGGAGCGAGGGTTTGTGAGTTCCGAAGGCGGCGCCGAGGCCGGCTTGGAAGCGCGAGCGGAGTGGCTTTGGCATGCCATGGAGCATCTGTTTGAGGTCTAAAAGTTCACTAAAGGCCCCATTGGCATTGAACATCAAGGCCAGATTTAATCGCTGCTCTAGCGGGCTAATGATATCATTCAGGATTTGGAGTTGACCTCGACGATATCTGGCCGCGTAGAACTGTCGATCGTTTCGAGGCCATTGGGGTAGTTTTGCATCGTTGCAAATAATCCTCTTTCGCCGCAGCCGGAGGGTGCGTAGGATATGGCTCATGACTGAGAAGTCATTACGCGAGTATGTCCCACTGCCAGACAGCCAAGAGCGTTCTTTAGAGAAGCGTATGGTGTTCAGCTCTCGCTGGTTAGCGACGAGAACGGAGATATCGTCAAGCATGGCCTGAGGGAATGCACGGAATTCTGGGATGATGTGCTTGTATCCTTCGCAGTAAGAACGAGTGGGACTGTAGAGAGTGTATACGTTTCGGTCTTCGGCTTGCATTGAGAAGTCCTTCCCGAACGATTCACATTGTTGTCGCCTGACTGAGGCTAGAGGACCTTTTTCATTTATGCCGATTCTCAGGAGATAGCTATCTCTTGGGTTGTTACGGACAGAGAACCCATAGCCCATGAGTACTATGGCCACATCTAATCAGTCTTCGGTTCGCAGGTGTGACGCCAGTAAAGACATCGGAACCAGGCCGCTCACTCACACTGCTGGTTGCTTTTCGGCCCGTAGTTGTTCCAGATAGGCTTTCCCGGCTGGGCTTCCTCCTCGAGGATAAAGCTCATATGGGTGTTGCCTTTGCCCCATGTCATCTTGGCTTCAGGTTGATGATTAATAAGGTCAGACAGAGGAAACAACACCGGGAAGGCAGGATCCGCTTCGACGATCTGCGACCAGTGGCGCAACCCGGGTTCTGGCGTAACATTCTCAAGAAGCTCAGACAAAAAGCTTCGAGAACTCAGTATTGTAATAGCCCACTTTGCAAGCTCCCTGACAGTATTAGTCTCCTCTTGACTATTGGGTGTAGCACTCTCAGAGGACGGCTTCACCATGTATAAGCCTCCACCGGCCGATCAAGGCGCCGTAGGGTTTGTACAGCGCGCTCCCAGTCACTCTTCCATATGGCAATCCTCGTCAGGGACGATTCGTCTAGATCCGTACCGAGAAGCCAAAGCCTATCTTCCTCCGAAAACCAGAATGGCGTCCCAAAACTGTCTGTTTCGTTGGGTTGAGGAAGTGAACGTATATAAGGCCACCAAAAAGACTCCTCCCGCCTCAAATATTGTAGCATAAGGAAGAAGACTGTCACGGTATGGCGATCCATAGCTCCAACGAATGGTCCTGGAAAGGAGTCTCCATGGGACTGAAAAGGATGCGTATTGGTTACGTTGAGATAGGAAAGTGTAAGAGAATAAGGACAATTGATGATGCACACTTTCGAAGCAATTGTTTCACTGTCCTCGCGGACTCGGATGTAGTAGCCATGTGAAGCACCTTTCGCGAGCTCCAGAGACCTAGAGATTCGTCCCCCGTGGGCTATGAACCAATCGTACAATGCATGAACCGCATCCATGGCAAATATAATCAGATTTCAAGCGCCGCAGATTTGGCGGGGAAACTCAGAGCGCATCAGGGCCACCTTTCCCTTATCCGCAGACCTGAGTGTGTAGGTTCGTTCTGAATCCTCGTGCGATGTAAGTTAGATTCTGCAGGCCTTGCTAAGATATCGAAATCAAAGTCACCATGGTACGGATTTCTCAACGTGCTGCACGTGAAGATCAAAGCGTGGAAATGTGTCATGATGAGAATTAAAGCCTACTGTCGTCGACGACCTGTTGATAAAGTACCCATGTTGAAAGTGCACCGGCGAGACGCACCGAAGGCGGACCGAGGCGGCAGAATTCGGTACAACTGTATAGGGTTCCTGAACATCATCTCCGGAGCCCACTGGTAGTTGGCAGAGTGCCTATAGCTGTTAGACATCCTTACGAGAGATCGTACCTCCACAATGGTGTTCTCCGATCTCACCGAAAAGATGAATGCCCTTCATCAATACTCTGCTTGCGACGTAAGGGTGTGCTCATCAGCCAGCGGATTTTCGCTGAGAAGTCGTCGATATTTCCTAGATTTCAGATGCTCTCCTCACGTTAGAGAAGACCAAGGATGGGGAGCGTCCGTTGGCAGGCTTCCTAGCGGACATTGGTAGGAAAACTATTCCTTGGCTCGTTGACGGCTACCAAGAGGATTGATCGCGAGTGCCATAGTCCCAATTGCTCCAAGACGGCATCAATCTGACGATCCTTCATATCCATCCAAAATCATCGCTCCTGCATCGACAGTACTTTTCCAGCCCAAGCTATCCACTTCATTAGGTAGTACACCACTAATCTCCGAGTCCAACATACCTAAGGGATGCCATTGGGTTGACCTGACAAAACCAAATACCGTGGTCATACTGGATCAGCCGCATGGGCAACAATGTGCAGTGATGGGTGGAATTATGGCAGCACGAATGAAGTATATTGGTGCGAGCGCTGTTGTTGTTACCGGAGCAGGACGAGTACGCGATGTTACTGAATTGAATAGCCTCGGTCTTCCGGTAGACTCCAATCTCTCAGCTTCTAACATGTTCTGATGGCCGCAATCAGATCTGGGCTCGAGCGACCTCAACAGTAGGCGCAAGTGCAGAAGCGAAGCCTTGGGCCATTGACATACCCATTACTGTGGCTGGGCTGCTTGTCAAACCGGTACCCTATTCCCATGTCTTTAACCCAGAACGAATTGGTTGCTTATAGTCGATACAGGGAGACATCATGTTTTGCAATCCTGCTGAAGGTGTTGTCGCCATACCGCAAGACTTGCTTGATGCTCTCCTTGAAGTTCTCCCACGTCTCGTGGAGGCAGATGATCGTGTGAAGGAAGATGTAAAGAATGGTGTCTCTGTGCGAGAAGCCTTTGCGAAACATAGGAAGGGGTGATATTGGTATGAATTTAGTGTTATATTCAGTATGGCATGTGATATTGTTTTGCATCTGTTGGTGTTATTCCTCCAAAGACTGTTCACTCAACATCAATATTTGTGTCAACCAAGACATCAAGCCCAACATCTACCCAAAAATCCTAACTAAGAGCAAACGCGAGAACCTTCTGTAACAACTAGCTACCACTGCGAACCAGCTCAGACGCAATTGTCAACAGTCGAGAGATATCATCATCATAGCAGTCATGAGTGAGATGGAGGATATCCAAACACTGGCGTGAGATTTCCTGATCTAAGTGCATCTTGAAACAGCTTGCTTATTACAGAAGTTGCAGATCATCGACAATCACGCCATCGTCGCCGGAGTCTGTCCCTTCTCCAGAAACACCAAGGGGTTCGACGGCGCCTAGCACAGACATCATGATCATTGATTTGGAAAATGAATCTGAGCAGTCCGAATGTGATGGCGCTATGCCCTTCAGGTTCCTAGACCTAAGTCTTGACCTGCGCAAGAGAATTCTCATGGAGGCTCTCTGCTGTGACCGGATTATTAGACCGTACTACAATACTGGCAGCCTGGAAGCGACCGAGATGGAAGTTCAAATCTCGAATTACGACACCTCGGTCCTCTCCACCTCTAAACAAATCAACCAAGAAGCTGCCGCTATCCTGTACGGACAAAACGCTTTCTACTTCATGGAACCGGACCTCGCCTTGTGGTTCTTCGCACATATCGGTGCCAAGAACCTCTCCCTGGTACGACAGGTGAGCCTTACAATGAGCAGTGTGGCTCTGGATAGCAAGCAAACGAACCCCTTCGACGTGGTCGACGAACGGCTATGGCAGGAGTTCTTCGCGTGGCTAAAGCCTCGGCACCGCATCGCGGAAATCGAGCTCAACTTCTCGCTCTGGCAGAGCCTTGAGCTGCCTCGGAGCCGTGGAAGGTCACGTTCAAGGAAGCCAGCCTGGAACCATATAACCGGATGGACCATGCCTGAACCAGTCAAAGATGAGTACTGGTTTCCGCGACATCAAATGCAGACGGCGAGGTGGAGGGTACTTCAGATGCTTGAGTCGTACCGCGGCTTCAAGAATGTCATTGTTATTTCTGGACCCCAAAGTTCGAATCCAGAAGCGTTTCTTAGCTCTTGGGAAGCAACGCATTTGGCTAACCTGATGGTGTGGGGTCGTGACGAGCCAGTGAAGGTCGGAACTAGTATGACTCAAATCATCGACTTCGGTCAGCCTTTTTAGCTGGCCTTCTGTCGTCAGACATGTTCTCCCCTGTTCGACTATTGGCTTGCCCTGGATTTGGAGATGTTACAGAGCACGACTCATACTCCTTGGATCTGGTTCATTGCTTGCGCCAAGAAAACAGGAGTCTGGATCTCGGAAGGCGGGGGTGACTGATGCTCCACTTGATTCAGGTGGACTGTGCCGTTCAATTTTGATTGTGTAATTCTAGGCTATTCTTCCTACTCATCGGAGGATAGGTCCATCTCTGAGCATCGATGGCAGGTCTTCTCGGTTGGAGTCGACGGTGGCGGTCTCCCTCATAACTTGTATGAGACTTTTGTACATGGCAGAGAGTTAGAACATGCATGACCACCGAGGTCCCCTCAATGAGGGCATGTACATAATTCCGCGACTCTCCTCCCACTTTCCTGAGCACACACAATCCCCCAATGCCCTTCTATATCACCAACATACGCACGAAGTTAGAACGAAACCAGCAACCTCACCAAGCACCCCACAGAGACCCCCACAGTAAATAAGATCCCCCCCAACAACCTCGACCACACACCCCAATGATCCCCAGTTCAAGTATCCCTTCGAAAGCCCTCCACGCAACGCATCCCAACTCCGCCGAAGCACCCACCCCACTCAGACGCCCAACTCTCACTCGCAACCGAGCCCGAAGAAACGCCATTTCCATCTAACGGGATCATCCCCGCCCGCTCGTGGCTGTGCCGAGTCTTGCAGTCGCGTCCGATCTGGATCTGCTGCCCTTATGACATAATCAATATAACCCCACGGCCTGAGCAAACCACGCGCACCTCTACATCACTCATTCGTCTAGTATTGACCGCCTCAGTGTACAGTATGTATGTAAATTGACCACTAGTGCCGTACCCTTGGAGTAGAGGGTTGGGGGCTGTGCACGCCAGTCGCAAAACCGCACAGCCCCATTCCACCTCGAACCGGGAGTCAATTAGGTACGATAGTTATGGAGATGTCGAAGCGGCTGAAACACCGCGGTTCCTTCCTCTCGGATGCAAGTATACGGCCGGGGAAGGTTCGCGTTTCAGGGCCGTCGCGGACGGATGGGTTTAACTTACCTTTATAATCCCGACACGTTTACGTTGCGGTGCGCGTTTGAGAGAAGAATGGGAAAGATGTATGTACGTATGTAGAATACAGACGACATGCGAGTGCGTCAAGAAGGAGCGGATGTTTTAAGAGAGCTGTAAACCTAGTAGATAGAAGGTTGTTGCGCCTTCGTCGCATGGCCTAACTTACTTGTCCATTCTGTCCTTTCGCGAAGTCGTCCTCCACTGCCCACCTGCTCTGCTCCACTCCGCGCTGTGCTGCGCTGCTGTCTGTCTGTCTGCCGTCCGCTTGGTCTGGATATAGGTAGCTCGGGGGCTGCTCTCACACCGAACTTATCGACACCATGCCCTCACAGCCCTCGTCCCGATTTGCCCTGCTCACCTCGCTCTCCCTCTTCCTCTTCCTCTCGCTCCTCCTTCCTCGAAGCCATCAAACTGTGGTAGCCCCGCCCCAACGTCTCGGTGGACCACAGCTCCAGTTCCTCCCATCACCATCACCGTCACCGTCACCGTCACCGTCGCCATCACCGTCACCAGCCACGACCGCGCCGCCGACTTACCCTCCGGACCTGCACCTCCTCCATCGCAGGCTAGGGCGAAGTCAAACCTCAGGCGCCGGCTGTCCCTCGGGCCAAGTGACCTGCGGCAACGGGTGTGCGTACGACTGCTGCGACGGGCAGGCGGGCTTCAACGGCTGGGCGTGCCGGTCGTCGGGCGAGAAGTGCTACACGAAGGGGGGATACGTGGGGTGTTGTAAGGACCGGTGAGAGAGATTCCAAACACGTCCCCGCTTTCCCGTTCGAAGGATCGCCGTCAAGGAAAACGGACTTGCTTTTGAATTCTCGGAAAGGGAAAGCGAAGACTGACGGGCGCCCCTTTTATTTTGGGCTATGGGAACAGAGACTGTCCGCAAAGACGCCACTGCTTCAATTACCCGGCGACCCTGAGCTGTGACGTGTCGACCGGCTCGTGCCTCGCCTGCACCGACTCCGCCTCGGGCTACTGTGTGACGGAAACCAACACCGCGGTCGGCCTGTCGGTCGTGTACTGCGCGGCCTCGTCGGTGCCTTTGTCCTTTGTGACCGGCACGGCGGCGCGGCCTTTGGCGAGCGCGGAGGCCGGACCGAGTTTGGGCCAGGGTGTGCTCGTGACGCCCTCGCTCTCGTCGCCTGGCGGTTCGGACGTGTTGCCGACGGTATCAGGTTCGGCAGTTTCGATGTCGGGGTCGTCGCCTTCTTCGAGCGGGTTGACGAAAGGCGACATTGCCGGTATCACGATCGGCACCGTTGCCGTGGTGTCGTTGATTGTGTTCGGCGCCGCGTTTCTGCTTTTGCGATACAGGAAGCTTGCGGCTGGGGCGGCGACGACGGGAGCTCAGGCGGCAACGCCAAGGGCCGAGCATCCGCCGTCGAGTGGTCTGGGCGAGGGCTTTCGGCCGGACGGAGCAGCGTGGCCGGTGCAGATGGATGAGAACCACGAGTTAGCGCACTGGATGCCGCAAGAGTTGGATGGGGGCGAAGTGGTGGTGAGGAAGCAGGATGCGCAGGGGCGAGAGCCCGAGTCTGGATCGACTCTGGTGAGCCCGATCACGATCAAGGATGACGTTGAGGGCCTTGGGCAGGATGGACATACCCACATAAACTTTGAATACGGAAATCGGGTCCATCACAGCCATCATGTCTCGGGAGATCTGCCAGACCTGTGTCAAAATACACGCCAGAAGGCGACAGAGCTCCGATGATGGAGACTGCTGCGACGCTGGCTTAAGATGCATCTGAAATCGTAATTGGAACGCAATTGACTTGAAAGGTGCTGGAACGCAGGCTGCTCAAGCTTACGCGTCTCTGACGGATCGACGCAGCACCTACCCGTCCGAGCTACATTTGACGTCTCGAGTCGACCCGTGAATCGGGTCCTATTGATATGACATTTATCCTGCCCGAGGAGTCTTGTCATTGTGCGGCCCCACAACCCTTTTTCCCAACAAAATGTTCGAATGCAGGTCTCTGAGGCCCAAGGTGCAGACCAGAAAGGCCGCATCGTGGCCCTGTGGTATTATGGTCGGTACAAGAATGATTCCAAGGCACAAAACCATGCGACCTGTACTCCAAATATTGTAACAACCTCCAAACTTTGAAAGTACCGCCTTCACCAAAGTTGATGGTTCATGTATGAGATATCTCGTTTCATAGCTTGTAAAGTAAAATAAACGACGTGATATCATCTGTTGCAAGCTGTAACCAATATCTGTTGCCCCAGTGGCCTGTTCCGAGTGCATACAGGGTTGTAGCAAACCCGGAAAGCTTGCAATTTCACACAGCTAAGCAGCTGTCAAGGTACAGATCCAGGTTCTCGGGACCAAACTGTAGTTATAGGGAGATTAATATGATGTAGACAACGCTCAAGAGGGTATTTTTATTCGCCTGACAGAAGTACTCGCATAATACCAGCGCTCTCTTCCCGAGCAATCGAGACTTGGTCACATATGCTCCTACGGTGTGCAGTTGGGATTTCCTTTCGCGGGGCCACGTATCACATATCACATGCGATACCCCGGGACGGTCCTGATGGAAGCGCACTCGATTGACTCAAAGTTCAATGCGTTCGCAAGACATCGCTTTGTACATCCAGACCTTTGTTTGCCTTCAATAGCCTGAATAGCGCTGTGAGAACGGATGAAACACCCAGCAATACTCGTGTATTAAGATGATGGGCGACTGCAGCGGGCCGCCGCACCCATGTACCTGTCAGCTTTCCCTCCGTCCTTGCGCTCAGACTGCTCGGTATATGACTGCGCGTTCCAGGCCATGACACTGACCAGGAGAGATGGGTCGTTCTCGACATACAAGATCAAGCAGGAGTTTGGCAAACAAGGACAGACTTGCTTGTTACGAGTCCGTACCAGAGCATATGGGGTAGGTAAATCCACTGGTGGCAGTAGAGAGCAGTAACGCGGAAGGCACGAAATTCGATGAGGATGTTGACAGAAGCTTTCCGTTTCATAAAGGAGCATCCACTGTTGAGCCGCCGTGAGCGGCTTCCGACCGTAGTGACGGATTCGGATGCACGCCGGTATCATAGCGTCCGAGTAAAAGAAAGTACTGGCGCCCAAGAGAAATCTCCGTTGCTTGTTGTCACCCCCATGACACATCCCGTCCTTTGCTGTTCAGAGCCCGTAGTATTTCTCCAAGGGAGCCACTGTTCGAGCCTTTCATATAGAAGGGGTCCCCGCCCATGAATCTTGCATCTTTGATACCAACATCTTTTGCAATTCCTCAGGTTGAGCAGAATCCACAAGTTGTAACTGCTACACAGATTTCCCACCTCTCCATCCCTTTCCCTTCGACTGGAGTCACTCCAGTCACAGAAACGGAAAACAACAATGGCGGTCCAGATGAGTGCGACAAAACCGCAATTTATGCAGGCTCTCGGGCTCAATCCCAATGTGCAAGCTCATCGAGACATCTATGTGACTATGAGGGTGAGTCAAGAGAGCAAAAAGCAGATTCAAAGCGTGGCTAACCTCGAGAAGACTGAAACGGCTGCCGCGCACGGGCAGCTGGTCAGCAGGCGTGCGAACCTTCGTCCAGCACTGGTGAACGATCTCACTGTGAGGCCTCCATATTCGTACGGGCAGATGAACCCCGCGGCGATCAATCGGACGATCCAGGAGATCTGGGCGAACGGGAGTCCCATCACGCGACCCTATTACGACCTTGGCAGCGCCACCGCAACCGAGACTTATAACTGGGCCATCAGGTGGCTGGTATATAAACGTTTCCGGTATACCGACAGACGTAATCTGAGACCCTCGGGAGGCTATGACGACGACGACGACGATGACGATAGCGATGACAATGGTGATGGTTCCACCATTTGTAGGTCTTGAAGGGAGAATAATTGCCCATAGGTGTGGAAATGGCTGACCATGATGATTTAGTCCAGGGAAAGACACTGCTAAGCCCAGAAAAGCACAATCCAGCAGGATCGCAAACGTCCGCGCCGTATTATGACGCAGCCAGGAATGGATACCGAAGGCCTTGAGTGCGGGTGACTGAGTGGGAGGATAGCGTTGTGTTCTTAGTTTTGTGGAAACGTTCGCTGGGCATATTGGCTACGGCGGAAGAAAAGTGTTGTGCAAGTGGTCGGTGTTGGTAATTTCGGCCACGCTTTCGGTTTTCTATTTAGTGGGAGTAGGATCCGCATCTCCCGATGTCAACCACTGTACAGTGTCAATACACACCTGTCTCGGTCTTTTCTACCACAAAGAAGGGTATGCTGTGAGTCAGCCCGGCAACACCAAGGCTAACAGAGCGTACAATGACAAACGGATCGCAAAGAGTCGAGCCGTCTTGTGCAGCAAGAAGGATCACGCTTTGAGCGGACCTTGGCGGTTGCAAGCCTCGAGCAGGTAAACTTGAAGCTAATGCCGTGCGTTACTTGATGAGCATTGCTGGTCTCAGTCACCCTCGTCTTCATCCTTTTCCCCATTCTTTCCGCTTCCCTTCGATTTCTTCTCATCTCTGTATTCCTTGAGCGCCTTCGTTACCTTCTGATCTTGTTCATCCGCCGTTTCATCCCAATCCACGTCATATTCACTCGCTATCGCTTTGATTTCTTTACGCAAAGCATTCCCCTCCTCAATTAAAGCCTCCCATCTGTGCAGATCAAATCCTTTCGCCTGGTAAAGTTTCGTTTGTCGCCGGCTAATGGTGAGATTGAGGGCCGATCGGTACGAGACTTCACGATTATGGTAGAGAAACCACAGATAACCGCACATGAGGGTCGACAGGCCAACAAGGTACTATGAGAAACAGAGTTAGGAGGCACCAACATAAGCATGACAGGAAATATGGAGTCTCACCGTGACTGGCTCCATTGTGTCCCAACCAAGCTCCGTCTCGAAAGTTAGCCAGTAGACAACATACCACCAGCCAATCATGACACCGAATCCACCCATAGCCACGCGTTGAGCGCCTTTATGAGCTCCAATATCACACTCTCTCTTCACATCAGCCATGTGCATGATTTTCTTTGAAGTGTTTCGTAGTCTCGTTCGCAGATAGTGCGTCCTATCGTTGAAAGAGGGAACCCCTACCCGGATTTCTCTCGGTGCACCTTCAATTTCAACTGCGAACTCTTTGCCACGGGCAGCATCTCGGATGAAGTCACCGATTTCGGTCGATGAGCTCCAGCGGACGAACTTTTTATCATGGCCCTCCTCTGCTGACTCGTGCTCCCTTCCGAGCCCACTGTAACTCTCGACGCCCCCTTCTCCCGGTCCTCCCCGCAGTTCCGCTGCCTCTTTCTCCGTCCTCTTGTTCAATTTCCCAGTCTTCTCCGTCCGTCCACCAAACTTGGTCTCTTCCAGCCCTTCTTGCTCTTCGTCTGCCTCTTTCGCAGTTTTCGACCTAGGCTCCACGTCGCCCTGATCGGAATCTTCAGCCCTAAAGTACACTGCAGGTATCTTCTCCTCGCCCGTTTCATTTTTTATCCGTGGGAGCTCTGATTGTATGAGCCGTTCAAGGTATGATAAGGGTTGCTGTGGATGCACAAGAAGGGCGAGTGGCTCTACATCTTTCCGATCCGAGTTGTTGTCATGGTTGTGAGGGGTAGAATAAGCTTCAGTAGTCGTGAAGGCGTGGTAAGGAGTTTACCTAGGATCGGTATAAGTCTATCAGCCAGCCCAGAAGCTCGCAGGCGCCGACTTACCCTTCGTCATCGCGCCAGCTGAGCGTTCTCGCTTCACTGGAGGAACGTCGGAGCCTTCGCGATGCCATGGTGTCCTAATCTGCTTCTCTTTCTCTTGTGCTATAGCATCATTGAACTGGGACTCCTGATCATCCAACCCTTTCTGGTTCAGATCCTTAGCCGCTTGTGCGTAGAATAGATCGGCATAGCCACGGATATGTGGCGGTGGAACCGTAAAAGACGATCCTGAGACCGACTGATGGCGTCTGTCTGTAGGTGCAGAAGATGCTGCTTGCGTCAAGCATCTGAGAGCGATGAAAGTTGTGCTAGGCGACGCCGACTGGCATGTGTTTACCAGCTGCAAAGCTGCCCGAGGAACTAGGCATTGCATCGTATCTGCACTGGTTCAAGGAGTACTTAGGCCTGGTCAGTCTCAGATACATAGCCAGATCGCAATTGCAGAGTCAAGGCATATCAATGTTGTTGTGGGCACGTCCAGCTCTGCCATGAGTCTAAATAAACCGGGCGGACAGTCGCGCTTAGATCAACGCGTCTCGACGTCATAGCTTGGCTTTAGCGCGCGAGCCTTCCCAGGTCGGCTCGCCCGAGGCCCAGTTAGGGGTGAGGTCGGGGCCAGATATCTGGCCCCCTTGGCAAGACTCTCGTAGGGCTGCGAGAAGTGCACTGCACGCAACCCTCTCAATGCCACTGTTGTAGCCACCTCGAACCCACTATGTACCGGATGACTCAGAGTAATGAGATGACGCCGTCCATCATCCTAGACTGGGACTGCTTTTTACTCATTGGACAGCTACTTGCATCCATTAAATTACTCTGGGCGAACAGTCACGTAGAGAGGTGATGTCGAGCACACCAAGATGGATGAGGATGGATTGAACACATCGCTTCTTGCATCTACCAGAGGCGACACGATAACGATACCCAAAATCCAGGAGTCCACGACGACGGCGTGAGAAAGATCCTCCTGACGCTATGCTCAAAAATCGAAAGACTCAAACCGCCAAATGCTTTAGTCAAGAACCTTCCTCCACCCTCTAGCGAATTTGAATGAGAGATCGATAAATGCTGTAACGCTAATCTGGCACTAGAGACCGCTTCCCCGAAATACCTCCAATGTTGAACCCATCTAGTCATTATTCATTCGTAAATTTCATTATTCATGGACGCCCTCATCACTATCAGTTCGTCGCCCTCCAGACCATACCAACCGCGGGATGGCGTTAAGTAGGAGTCTATCGTGCCCCATACGCCCACGCTCGTGGGACGGCCTTGCCGCGACGGGCATCGCCGGTCCATCTGCCACTGTCGTAGCTCCCGGGGCTGCTCCCGCCACTGCGACTACCACTGCTGGCGTCGTCGGTGTGGGTGCTGTGTCTGCCGGTGCCGATGGCCACAGGGAGCCCCTGCATCATCGCTCCGTGCTTGTGGCCAGCCGGGTACATGCCATCGTTGGCGGAGAAGTTCAGGCAGATCATGTAAGCTCGCATGGCCGCGTTCTCGCGAGCCAGGCAGTCGGATTCGTACAGGGCGTCGGTCTGATATTCGCGGTTGTTGACGCGCACGGTGCAGGTGTAGCCCGATGTTGTCTCGTATGATTCGTAGAGGGGCTCCGGCCAGTGGCGACGTCTGCAGACACCTGCACGTGAAGATGATCAGTGATGTTGACAAGCACGTGGCAAGTAGGGCAGATAGATATTGGGCTTTAGATTCGTTCTGGGTTCAAACAAAGTCTTTTGCAGACACCCTCACACCAAAGGAAATATGGGTATCCCCGTCAATTGACAGGGACGACGAAAAGAAGATAGTATATGATTGCACCAGCATCCGTAGCCAAGACGCCAGAGAGGTCTCCGGGTGTCAAACGGCATACAGGGACGCCCCTGAGCACATGCCGTGAGTTTGGTAGGAGACGTAGGACTAACTAGATAGGTACAAGATGTAGAACATCTTCGGGCAGATTGAATTTCCCGGTGGCAATCGTGGCTGTGAAACAGACGCTGAAGTCCTCTCGCAGTTGATGGCGTGGGATGTCCGACGCAAGCTGGGCTCGAACCCTTGACGGAACACGAAAGTCTTCGTGTAAAGTGTGTTGATGCCCAATTGATTGCAGGAAGCCCACTGTCGTACGGGAGAGGATGGGTGCAGATTTTAATCGTGGCCGAACATAGGTGGAAGGGTTGACTTGACAATGATTGATAAAAGCCCCAACGAAGAATGCAAGATGGACGAATAAAAGTACTAGTGAAAGTTTTTTTGTTCTCTTGGAACAGCGAGATAGGCTCGATTTATGCCGGCCAACGAATTTTGCGGGGTTACCTGCGATATATTGAATGACGGCCGCCGAGTCTGCTCACGTCTGTAAATAAAGTCGATCGACGAATCCAGGGACAGGCCGTCGTTGCGGCTCTGCGACGAACCCCATCGTGATGTGCTGGCGTGTCTTCCTGCCAGTGAAGTGGAATCGGATTTCACATGCCGTTGTAAACCTATCATCAAACAGAACCGAAGCGGATCTAAACGTCGACGCTGATATTTGACTTGCAGGATATGCCGATTTCCTGCTGTAGACCAAAGTGTAGCTGCAGATGAGTGGCGATTCGACTTGGCTGGCTCCACCAAAACAGTTCGATGAGCTCACTCAGGAGAGATCCGATTGACAAGTATCAGACCCCGCACTCGAGGTAGGGAAGATACATCTTCTGAGCCGCCGGTGCGCGCACCCTCTGTGTTGTGTGTTGCGGCCGCTAATGCAGTCGTGGTGTCAAAAGGTGCGGCAGCACCCTCAAGCCTTCCAGATATCCTCGTATGAGGCCGTGAGATCTCTATACCTATCGAACCCAGACAGTAAAAGCTCGGCGTGAGAGGAAACGACCATCACTTTGATCAAACCTCTATTCTAACCACCCGTGCTGAGGCGCCAAGAAAGAGCTCTGCCCCCGGCAGGGTCAAGGGAAAGAAGGTGGATTGGGGGCTAGATCGATAAGCAAATCAAGCAACTGAAAGACTCTTAGCTATGACCGGGAGTAGACCTTGAAAAGCTAGCTTTCTGACCGTGGACCGGTAACGGTTGGAGACTGACAAGCATCGGATGCATTGATGAGTTGGCAGTACGTTTGCCGCCTCACCAACAGGTTCGTATGCGGTGGGATCCATAAGAAGAACGACACACTACTTGTAGTGTACATATAGTTCGAGCGACCAAGGCAAGGTACTCCATACTCCGCTGCCTTTCCCTTCACCAGAGCGGGGCGCTTGATGGCCCGGCTACTGGAGTATTGTGTTCTCCGTAAGTTCCCTTATAACACCTGTGTTATGGTTTCAACAGATTTGCCGCCCCAGACAACTGACAATGTCTTCGAGCTGGGTCGGCACGGAGGTCTTCCTTTTGCCTGATCCAGGAAACAATCGCACGGTATTATTGCATTGAGTTTACCACTTGATGGGGTCCGCATATGCTTCGCGAGGCTTGATTCGTAGATCTTCATAGCCCTTCTAGAAGCCGAGATCGCTAAGGCGGATCAGGCGTAAACATATGCTTCATTGCATGAGCATGAATCCACTGCGGGTGAAGACAAGAGAGGCATGTGTTGAATGTCTTGTTGTTGGTTGAAGACATGAAGTACGCTGCTTGCGGCACTCATGTTCATGTACCTAATGGAGGTGATCACTCTCGATTCGCCTGTTCTCGACTTCGAATTTCGCGAAAGCGCCAAGACCATGACTACACAGCATTATCTACGAAGTATGTGTACCTTAGAGCTCGGATTCCTTTCAATGCCTGCTTGCATATTAAGTCACGGTCGCTGCTCCGTGCTAGAACTTGCTGCACTGGCCAAACCAATGCATGGAACGCGTTGAAGAGCCTCCATCCCTCAGTGTTGACGCAGATATGCGTCGCACCCAGTGGCACCATATCAGACATCCGCTGATGACAGCCAACAAGAACAAAAGAAAACAAGAACAGGTTAACAGCCGGGTACTAGAAGCCTGCTTTGGCACCATACCAAGCACGGGTCTTCTCCGCCGCGCCCCATGGGATGACGTATATTGGATGGACCACCTCGAGTCTATCGTCCTCATCGAAGACTGGTGCCTCCTGTTCGCCATTCGGGCCTCTGATGATGTCTGAACAAGTCCATCGAAACGCCGAGGGCAAAGACTCAGCCGCTTTCGTGGAGTCGCTGTCCGAGACTTGATAGCAGTGCTGTGCCGAGCTAAGCCCGGCGAGGATATAGCACGAATGGTATGAGTCTGGATGCCTGATCTGGTCAGGATGCTGGTCCACATCAGGAAGTGCTCATGTAACGTACTTGCCAGGTTTGTCTCGAAAGCCTCCACGGGCTGATTGACAGCAACAGAGTATGTATCTAATCAGCCCCTCCCGGCTGTATAGACTGCCAGACGTGGACAATGATGTCTGGCGGCCTGATGGCAGACCGTTCAAGGCCGCTTCTAACAGAGGCCAACAGCCGCCCACCCAGTGACTATAGCAGCCATCAACCAGTTTGTTGGTGCGCCCGGCGAACCCACCTTCAGGTGCATGCTGTCGTGCCGAAAGCCACGCGACAAGGAGAGGTACGTCCAAATATCTGCGGATGAACTATGAGGGCTGGTGTCCGACGGATTGTGATACTCATGTAGGACTTACTTGTTGATCATTATATGGGGTTCACCGAGGATGCACAAACAGGCTAGTGCGCAAAAAGCGTATGCGCCATGAGCTTCGTTATCCGGAGACCCAGCTATGCCACCCTCGAATGACTGACCTGTTTTATGTCAGTTTCAGCGTTACCAAGTCCTGACAGAGCAAACGCACAACGCGACAGGTATTCTGGTAGTCCGGTCAGGAAGGTTTCATCTCCATTGATTCTCGCTTTCGAGTTTGGTGGCAGTTCCAAAGGTAGGTTGAGCAGGCTTATCATGACCATCGAGCAGTACGCTCCTCTTCGTTCGTTAGCTATGTGTTCAGGAAAGGCGATCATTTACTATATCTACCTGACGTCTTCTTCCCCTCCCACACAGACTTGGAAACTTCCATCGGGCTGTTTGAGATCTCCTAACCATCTCCAGCTTTGATTGAGCCGGGTTAAATCAGCAGTGTCGTGTAGATGGCTGGGAAGCTCTTACTAACAGCATCTTGCGATCTATCACGTTCAGCGCTTCTTCTCCTCCAACCATGACCAAGCTTAAGACAGCTGCGTAAGAAGATGCACAGTGCGATAGTTGGCCATGTCCTCCCCCAAAACCTCCTTCCACATTTTGCATTGGGACAAGAGTTGAGATAACACTACACGCCATATAGTCAGCGCTGAAATGTAGAGATTGGGAAACCCTCAAATAATCAAGTGATGTTTGGGAGGAAAATTGTAGAATTATCGCGCGACCCAGAAGTGAGAAGATACATGTCGGTACTACAAAAATGAGGTTTAGGGCTTGAGGAGGTCACGAGACGAAGTGCCCTACCGGTCACGGTACTGTGATATATCCTCGCCGAGCAAATACAGTCCTGTTAAGGCCCAGTAGAGCAGCCATGGCCGGCTTGCGTCGGCGCCGACGAAGCCTGCAGGAAGTTTTCCGAGGCTACCATGAAGGTAGGCAATGTGCTTCTCGCGCCCGAGACGAGGAAGCCCATGGGCATTGAAGTCGAATGGACTCTTTTCGGGGTCCTTGGTGCCGGACAAATACGGCAAGCAATTCTGAACGGTGCGGTCTTGCACTGACGAGCTTTCTGTAGGTAAGCCGTCTCGGATTGGCGGTAGTGTAGTAAAGAGGTCCGGAACGGGAGGTGGATGAGTCTGTGTTGCCATGGCAGGGGCCCGTGTCTCCGGGTCCATGTCGGAAGAGACGTCGCTCTCGGTCTCGTCGATCACTTGCCACGAGTTTTCCGGGTCTCTTCTGTTGGTTTGATCATCATCGCTCCAAGATACATCGTCTCTGTTGGTGTCAGGCATTTGATGCACCGAGCGTGATGGTCCATTGTCATCGGTCATGAAGACCACTCTGCGTCCTTTTCGATTTCTTTGAATCTTTATTCGACTGGGCATAGAAGTGTTCGTTCTCTCTTTCAGACATTTGTTTGCTGGCCAAACGGGCAATCCTTAGTATTGTTCTCCAAAGACCTACAAATATCCCCGTACCGGGCCTCACGGCAAGGTGTTTGCTGCAGCTATTTGAGGTCATGATCATCTTCACTTTGCTGCCTCAAATTGGGATGCGTGAGGTATAGTGTCTTTATCTTATAGCAATACCTCAATATCTCAACAATATTGACATCATTACCTTTACCTTACTACTGTGCCCATCACATTTTTTTATCTTCGTGTTGGCACTGTACTTGTAATATATTTTTCGGTAATTTACGGCCAAGCGCCTTCGCTTCTCGGCTGATCCCGTCTAACGTTACAAACCTCACCGCCATTTCTTGATTCCCCGCCCCATTCGTCTTTGCGTCACCTTACCTTACCATTTAACGTTACCTTACAAACTGTACATGTTCCTTGTACCTCCATGTCCCTTCGTGTGAGCCGACCTGGAACCCAAGGTTACCATCGATCTTACTTCGTACACCGCAACTTGGCGAAAGTGGGGTTCTCCATCTCCATCTCCATCAACGCCTCATGGCCCCATCCTTTCTCTGTGATTCCTCAATCACTCAAGTTTGCGATGGGACTCGTACATAGTAGTGTGATTCGTACAAATACCTTATTCTTATGATGGTCGCGTTCGGATGACAATTACCTTACCATTGAAACCCGTTCTAGCCTACACACCGACCTACCTACCTCCGACTCACCGACCTATCGACCTACCCCGACTTCCCTCGACAATGGCGAGCGCCGATTTATCCTTATCAGCGGAGGGCTTCCTCGGACTCGATCTCGATTACGATCCGCAAGCTGCTCGTTATCCTTACCTCCAAGGCGCACCGTGGCCGCTCTCAATGGAGCAAATCACTTCGCAAGGCGACAACAGTTCGACCAGGAGGAACGTAGCCCCCGTACGCACCGCCGGTCATGGCTTTCATCAGCATTCGGCTGTGCACTCGCCCACTTATCTGAATGATTGGCAGGTACAGCAGCCCTCGGCACCTCTCCCTACTTACAATCAAGGTGCGCCGTCTTGGGGGATGCAGTACACTGGCACCTACGCTGTTCCATACCAGACGTCTCCGGCGGAGTTCATCCCGGCGACACAAGCGCCGCTCGAGTCTGGTCTTTCAATGGGTCCATCGTACTTACCGATTGGAGGGCCACTGGATAATATGCCTTTCAACTGGCAAGACTTTCAAAGCGACTTGATGGGTTTCACGACCACCCATGGCATGCCGGACATGGAGCTCGCACCTCAAAGTCTACCCGAAAACTCGCCAACCGATACTTATCTCGAGGTACGCTCGCTCACAAGCTCCAGCAGCGACAATGGATGGGCTGCCATCGAGCTCAATCGCCACTCTTACGATTCTTCTTTTCACGACCCCCAAACAGGAGCCATCTTCAACCCGAGCCAGACGTTGCACAACCGCACGCTCTCCGAGTCTTCTTACTCCGACATGGAACAGCAGTCGCGGCACTCTTTCGGTAGTTATGTGGAGGTCCCGTATGCATTGAACTCGCCAGACTCAGAAAACAATGTCGATCTCGATTACAACCATGACTATAGCAACCTGCAACAACATGATATGGACGATCCGGGGCCGCAGACTTCCACGGCTGTCAGCCCGTCCGCCGTGGTTGGCCCGGTACCGATCAAGAAGTCCTCATCACAACAGAGATCGCCAGTGTTCCAGAAGCTCAATTCGCCACCTGCGAGGAGACAGCCACGCAAAAGTCCTATCGCGAAAGCCACCAAGCCGGTCATCAGGAGGCCATCTCAGTCGATCAAGCAAGACAGCGAAAAGCGAGTGGGTAGAAGAAAAGGACCCTTGCGGCCCGACCAGCGTAAGCAGGCTAGTGAAATCCGGAAGGTAGGGGCTTGCTTGAGGTGCAAATTCCTCAAGAAAACTGTATGTTCATGTATCCTTGAATTCAACAACTCCAGCAGCTGATGATAGCTAGTGTGACAAAGGAGAGCCTTGCGCAGGATGTCAGCCGTCCCACGCACGCCTGTGGCAGGTACCATGTACTAGGATCGACATCAGGGATATTGGGTATTTCGTGAAAGACTGGAAGGCGGATTACGAGAGACATATCAGCCTGGGCCTCTCGATCGGCAATATCAAGGGCTTCTCGGACTCGGAACGAACGTTGTTCGTCACGCATGGCTACGGTCATGTTCTCCCGGTCAAGGCTCGTGAAATATATGTCCGCGATGACAAATGCTTCGGGCTGGACTGGATCGAAACCGTTTCAGAGGAGCCCCAGCAGTACGTGGTGTCTACCGCCAGACTCTCTGCGGGGTCCGAGGGCATCTCCGTTGCTTTGCTGTCGGATTACCTTGACAGGCATATCGACGGAGGCTTCGAAAATTTTGTCGACGAATACTTTGAGGGTACACCGTTCCTGACGCAAATGCTCAAGACGGCATATCGGTTCTATGTCCGCGAGAAGCTACCCGTCATCAGGAAGGCTCTCAAGCTTGTACTGGCTTACAATTTGACTTTGCACGTCACGATGGTCGAGGGGATCCCGGACGAAGAGGGCTTCTTGGGTAAGATCAAAGATGAGCATTCGAAGTTTCGGGGCAAAACCATGGCACCGGTCATGATCAACTTCGAGATCAAATGCAAAATGGCGGATATGTGGCGTGAACTCCAGAAGGACATCCTCGAAGAGCTTTCCACTCTGTACTCCAAAGTCTACAGTGGCGACAAGCTCAAGAATTGGCCAACGATTTTCATGCTGGCTTCTATATTACTTGCCGTGTGGGAGGAGATGCAGTTTGACTGCCACTATCGCGTCCCTGTAAGTTTGACTGGGTCCTCCTCTCCTAAATTCTCTGACTTATTGGGTCTGCAGGACACTGTCGCCGTGCAGAAGTTCTGCAACGACATGGAGACAACACCAGTTGGGGTCATTGTAGGTCTCTTCCAGGCCATCTCTCAGAAGCTCCCAGCTTTCAACGAGTGGGATTCTCGCAAGCATCACAATCTGTTCAACTCCAATCCGGCCGTGTGCGATGCGTTGACCGAAGTCCGTGATCATGTGACGAGATATGGTGCGCTTCCGTTCTGATCACTCACTTCCTGGTCCCTTCAGCTGACTTGAATGAAGACTCCTATCTCCGAGGACGAGCCAACACCACGTTCGATCGGAAAGACTTTGACTGCTTGTCGAACAAGTTTGTCTCCAAACTTGTCATCCGAGCAAACTAATGCTTGACTTGCAACCGAACTACCCTCATTCGTTTCTTCTTTTGTGATTGTATCCCAACTATGCGTCTACGACGGCTACTGTGAGACAATGGAGAAAGAATTTCCGCCCACTGGAATAACGTGGCACGTGCCTCTTTTGTTTCCATAATTCTTCTGCCTGGTTTCTTACTTCGATTCTCGATTGATTCTGATTACTCGGCATAGCGTGTGAGCTGATCTACGTCTCACGACTTTTACGATTTGTATGATCTACGATCATGAGAGCATGGCAGCATCAGGGCGGCGTGCCACAGCCAAACACAACACTCTTTACGTTCCTTCGTTCTACAGTGAGGTAACCTCCGTGTCAACCTCCATATCATTACTTGCGTGCGATACACTTTGGACTTGGAATACACGAATCTGTCACCTCTATTTAGCTTCTACCTTAGACCTACATCAATCAATTAGTGACATGACATGATGTTTGTGAGTAGTGTGAGTTTCGAAAGAAGCAAACATTTCGCCCTCACCAGAGCGCTCTGAGTCATTACGGGCGACTTAGAGCGCCCAAGGTACCTGATCTCAAAACCTTAAAATCACCGTGTAAAATAGCAGAGCCTCGTGGAGTGCCTTCCATCCTCTTCTTGCGCCTTCCGTAAGGTACCTTACGTGTACCGTACCTTATGCGGCCTGCTTATGTAACCATCAAGTAGTGAAGGCAAACGTAACGTAAGGCATCTTATAAAACCATCATCTCGATTCCTTCTTTTCTCCTCATCCTTCTTCATCATCCACTTCCGGTCACAGCTTGATCAAAGAGTACCATCTCCATCACCTCTCTCCCATCAACATTTACAAGCTCCAACCACCGAACAAGTAACTCCGCATCCTCGCAACTATGCAAATCTTCGTCAAAACTCGTGAGTCAACCCCGCTTTCGCCACCAACCTCTCATCGCCACGCTCGATATACTGACGTCTTACTATTCAGTCACCGGCAAGACCATCACCCTTGAGGTTGAGTCGAGCGATACCATCGACAACGTCAAGTCCAAGATTCAGGACAAGGAAGGCATTCCGCCTGACCAGCAGCGCCTGATCTTTGCAGGCAAGCAGTTGGAGGACGGTCGCACCCTCTCCGACTACAACATTCAAAAGGAGTCTACCTTGCATTTGGTTCTCCGTCTTCGTGGAGGCATGCAAATCTGTAAGTTTCCGAAATATCAACCATATCCTCCAGCTTATGACTGATATCCTTTAGTCGTCAAAACCTTGACCGGAAAGACCATCACTCTTGAGGTGGAATCATCCGACACGATCGACAACGTAAAATCGAAGATCCAAGACAAGGAGGGCATTCCCCCCGATCAGCAGCGCCTCATCTTCGCCGGTAAACAGCTCGAGGATGGTCGCACTCTCTCCGACTACAACATCCAAAAGGAATCAACCCTCCACTTGGTCCTTCGTCTTCGTGGCGGTATGCAGATCTTCGTCAAAACCCTGACCGGCAAGACTATTACGTTGGAGGTGGAGTCGTCAGACACTATCGACAATGTAAAGTCCAAAATCCAGGACAAGGAAGGAATCCCACCTGATCAACAGCGACTCATCTTCGCCGGCAAGCAGTTGGAGGATGGACGGACGCTTAGTGACTACAACATTCAGAAAGAGTCCACCCTTCACCTTGTCCTCCGTCTCCGTGGTGGTATGCAAATCTTCGTCAAGACGCTCACCGGAAAGACGATCACACTCGAGGTTGAATCGTCGGATACAATTGATAACGTCAAGTCAAAGATTCAGGACAAGGAAGGTATCCCACCTGACCAGCAGCGACTCATTTTCGCCGGCAAGCAGTTGGAGGATGGGCGGACACTGAGTGACTACAACATCCAGAAAGAGAGCACCCTGCATTTGGTGTTGCGGCTCCGTGGAGGCTGTTAGTGGTATTCAGCGATTTCATGAAATATCATGCCTCTGACTCTGACGGGAGTTTTCTTCTACTTTTAGCGGGATGGGAAGGCCTCTGTGTTGATGGCGCACTTGCTCACGGATCACTCATGTCCTGTATGTAGCTCAATATATGCTTCCAATCATTTTCAGCCTACAGTAGCTTCATAAGAAGAATTCTACCTTAATATTGCCACGCAACCCTGACTTTGCCATTCTGAGCCCACGAACTGTGATTGACGAACGGAGGCACATAAGCAAATCCACGTAATCGCATTCAACGTCGGTCTTCCTTATCTACCAAGCAAAACCGCCACGGTAGGTATCTACTGCTGCTACTCACCTGTTGAGTACAGAATAATGATATGTCCCTGATGCCGTCATATTTCTTTCACTTGCTATTTGAACTATATCCTTACCCGGAAGTGTCTCCAACCGTACCTGGCGATCATCAAGGACCCTCCTATTTACCGCCGTCTGGCACCGATATCTTCAGGACCTTGCTAGCTTCACCGAAGCGCCGGTCCGGAGCCAAGCGTCATTATTCTACCAGGTTCGCGGACAGTGACGGTGACCTTGCATTTCCTGTGTCAGGCAGCAAAAACAAAGACTCTCAGCTAGAACCTAGTCCACGCCCAGACAGAGATCACGACGAGAGGGGCTGGGATCAAGCACAAAGTCAACGTCTTCTAGTCTCGCCAAGTAGTCTGAGTCTCAAGTCCAGCGGATCACAGCCATCGAGTTCGGGCGCAGAGGCCCCCAATTGGAGATACGCTCGCGTGTCAGTTGAGAGTATAGACATGATACCAGTCAAGACACAGAACGGAAATGTGGGCAGTGGAAAGTCGGCCAACACGATCAACGATGGCATTGGCGCGGGCTCCGGTGGCCTGGGCACGAAAGGCCGATACGTCCCGTCGGAGACCACCGATACAGATGTGGGCTGGGGCATCGTCCACCTGTACCGGGACGCCGAAGAGACGCCGGGGTTGCACGACGGTGATGCATCTAGAAGAGGCTTGCATGTGGATGGGAGTTGTTCTCGAGGCAGCAAGAACGCCGATTTACAAACGTTCAAGGAAGAGGATTGCACCACTCTCTGCGTCCTGGCGGTACCGTCATACCTCACGCCGTCGGACTTCCTGGGCTTCGTGGGGGAGAAGACGAGGGATGAGGTGACGCATTTCAGGATGATCAGGTCGGCAAAGGTCAATAGGTACATGGTCCTGATGAAGTTCAGGAGTGCGAGGAAGGCTAGGGAGTGGAGGAAGGAGTGGAATGGCAAGACGTTCAACAGTATGGAGGTGAGTCTTATACTCTTAGCTATCCTCATCCCGCAATGCAGTGATGTCTGGACTGACCCTAGATACTACAGGCAGAGAATTGCCATGTTGTGTTCATCAAATCCGTCGAATTCCGCACGCCGAGCCAAGTCTCGGATACTTCATCATTCCCGGACATGACAAACGACCCATTCACACCCGCCACTTCGAGGAGAGAAGTGATCCCGTCCGTTTCCGGAAGCATCACATCCACCCCACAGTCCTCTACAGTAGCGTCGACCCTCACGACCAAACCATTGGCCCCTCCCACCCCTTCGCTAATCGAACTGCCGACATGTCCAGTCTGCCTGGAGCGCATGGACGAGACTACCGGCTTGCTCACCATCCTCTGCCAACACGTATTCCACTGTGCCTGCCTGCAGAAATGGAAAGGCAGCGGATGCCCCGTCTGCCGCTACACCCAAGACGACCTAGGCAAGCGAAGCCACAGCTCGGGCGAGGACGTGCCCGAAAACGAATGCAGCGTCTGCCGATCCGACGCCAACCTGTGGATGTGCCTGATCTGCGGCAACACCGGCTGCGGCCGGTACGACGGCGCTCACGCGTACGCTCACTACGAGCAGACATCGCACTGCTACGCCATGGACCTCGTCACCCAACGCGTCTGGGACTACACCGGCGACGGCTACGTCCACCGCATCGTGCAGAACAAGTCCGACGGGAAACTCGTCGACTTGCCCGTGCCTCACGACGGGTCTGCTGAAATCACTTCCGCCGACTACGGGGCGGCGGAAGACTACGTGCCCCGCGAAAAGCTCGACAATATCGGCATGGAGTACACGCACCTGCTCACCAGCCAACTCGACAGCCAGCGCCTCTACTTCGAGGAGAACCTCGAGCGCGCCGCCGACAAAGCCTCCGTCGCCACGGCCACGGCCGAGAAGGCTTCTGCCTCAGCACTACAAGCCACGCAACAGCTCGGACAACTGCGAGACGCCTACAATAATCTCACCAAGGAAGTCGTGCCCGGTCTGGAGCGCGACAAGGCCCGCGCCGAGCGAAGAGCCGAGAAATCCGAAGGCATGGCCCGGAAGTTGGAGAGGGAGTGGCGGGAGGAGAAGGCGATGAATGGGAGTTTGATGGAGAGGGTGGAGTACGTAAATAAAGAGTTGCAGCAGCTCAAGGCAGCCAACGTGGATCTGAGCGAGCAGATTCGAGACTTGACGTTTTTTATTAGCAGCCAGGAGAAGCTCAAGGATCATAGTGAGGATGTGAGAGAGGGCACTGTTAGCGTTCCTGATCCGCCGGTGCCGAAGAAGAAGAAGGGGAAGGGGAGGAGGTAAGGCGGTTTGGTTGCTAGGAGTTGATCTTATGGTTATGAGTCTGGCTGGGGGGCCGTTGGAGTGGTCGTGCTTAGACGCCAGGCGAGTGTTGTTGGCGTTTGGATGGGTATACCCCCGGGAATGGATCAGATTTCGGGACGAGCATGGACAGCTACTGTAGATGTTATTCGAGCTCGAAAGTGGCTAAACTCTTGCTCTTTAACTGGTGTCATGATTCCTCTCGTGTGCATAATCCGGGCTTGGAGATGCTGACATGGGATTCGACTCAATAGGTAGCTGATAGCTAATCCCAATCACAGCATGCTACACAGTCATGCCCTCGCCTTTTACGAAACGTTTTACTCAACACTCTGCCCAAGCTAGGTGCGTCAACCCGAGCCGAGAAAGCCTCATATTCCTCTCCATCCAAACCTAGCCGTCTCAGCTGGCCTTCATCTGCCGCTTTCCCTACAGTCTACGATATCCGTGATCCTACCAGTTCCCGACTCGTCTTTCGAGCGCCGTCGAAAGTACCTCGAACGCACCAGCCAGGAAGTCCTCACCGCACAAAGACGAAGGACTATGCCGTGGGCAACCATTGGCGTGATGGAAGCTGCCCTTGATTTGAAGAGCTTGGACGTACAGCTTTTTGGAAGTGTAATGAACTCCAGTCGGGAAGCTTAGCCTAAGACTCCCTCGTACGATCGAATGCCGTGCATGGCGCTTGATCCAGATCTGCAGCCCACATGCATGATATGCGGAAGGTGGAGATCTCCAGCTTCCAAGGAAGTAGCACGGAAAGGCGGAGGTCGCAGGCAGCCAGCTACCGGAACAGAACAGTTGTGGGAAGCGATCTTGAACGTTGGCGCACGGTGAGCTATGGCATGTAGACGATACCGTTTGTATAGATAGATGGTAGAGGTAGCAACTGAGATGCTCTGGGTTGTAGTCGAGGGTAGAGGAACAGCAAGGCAAGGGCGTTCGTTCGCTTGCAGGCATCGTCAGGGACATACCATCTCTTCATCCTTCTACCAAGTGTTTCATATCACTCCTTTCACCCCACTCATCCACAGGGAAAAGTGCTATATCCTCCCGCTGCATCCAAACGTGCGGGGTACAATCTGTAGACACAGCCAGCACTAAGCTAACGTACGGCATGCAACTGCCGCCGAGATCAATCTGAGTGGACGAACAACATCGACTGGGCGCTGTTCATGTCCCTCCATCGCATCTGCTGTCGTCGCAATGAAACGCCTCGATGCATCCTACCTGGATGATCCGTGAGGAATGAGGAGTTGGGAGAGCGACGAATGACCCTGTGCGTTCAAGCGTGCCATAAAGAACGCAACGTCTTTCCGACCGAGAGATTTTCCACTTTTCGTACTTGTGCCTCCCGTACGACTGGTGGCCGATGAAGCGCCCACAGCTTGTTGAGATCGAGCTGGGTTTCTTGGAGCCGTGCATCTCCAACTGTTCCCCGCAGCGTGGGTATAAAGGTTGGTTGTTGGACCCCTCGGCGAGGAACTGGTGCTTTGCTTTCTTTGCGTAGCTGTTTGCTTATCTCCAGCTTAGTCTTATCTACAACGGACGTCACTTCTCCAGAACATTTTCCAGTCGGCCGCATCACGAGCTCTTCGAGAGTCGCTCCGACAAGATGAGTTCCGAAAGTATGTCTTTCGCGTTTCTTTACTTCTGCATATCCTACACGTCACTACTATCTGCCCCACGTGCCCCGCCAAAGACGCCGACAAGCAACGTCGAGCCCCTCCCGTCTCTACAAACCACTCACCCTCCACCGCCCTCGACCAACACAGCCCCTCCCCCCACCCTCACCCTCCTAACCAAAAAAACTAACCACCCCCTCCCCCAACCAGACAAAGTCCAACTCGCCATCCGGCAAAACAAAGAATGGGCCGAAAAAACCGCCACCACCCACCCGCAACTCTTCCCGCGCCTCGCCGCAGGCCAGAGTCCCGAAATCCTCTGGATCGGATGCTCCGACTCGCGCGTCCCGGAAACAACCATCATGGGCCTGCAACCGGGCGACGTCTTCGTGCACCGCAACATCGCCAACGTCATCCACGCCGGCGACCTCAGCGCGGGCGCCGTGGTCGAATACGCCGTCGTGCACCTGAAAGTCAAGCACATTGTCGTGTGCGGCCACACGAGCTGCGGCGGCGTCGCGGCCGCGCTGGGCAACAGCAAGCTGGGCCTGCTGGACGCGTGGCTGGCGCCGCTGCGGTCGCTGCGACGGCAGCATTTGCGGGCGCTGAAGGGGATGGAGGCGCCGGACGCGGCGAGGAGGTTGGTGGAGCTGAATGTGTTGCGCGGGGTGGAGACGTTGCGGGAGAATGGGGCGGTGATTGATGGGATGCGGGAGAGGGGGCTGAAGCTGTATGCGATGGTGTATGATATCGCGAGTGGGGAGTTGCAGGAGCTCGGCGCGGAGGAGGGGGAGGAGGAAGGGCATGCGCGGAAGGAGGCGTGCGAGACGTGGCATGCGGGGAAGGAGCCCGGGAAGGAGGAGGGGCAGAAGAAGTAGGGTAGGGTGGGGGGAGGGGCGGACGGGGACACGTGGTGGCCGTCGAGACGCGCCCTTCTGACATGTACGCGACGCAAACGGCGGCGGTGGTCACGCTGGTGTGTGGCGAGTGATATATACGGCTTTTTGCCATGTGTTTGGATAACGAATCTATCATTCTCGACTTTCAGGTTCCTACGGCATGTTACTCGCCGCCCCATACTCCGCCCACTACTCCCTCCGCTACTCTTCCCTCCTTCCATCCCTCTCACCGCTTGCCCAGACACCCACCCTCACACC
>JAABUY010000187.1_pt1 | contig 126594 bp, 116 predicted proteins | sample 5560271 | NCBI WGS metagenome assembly JAABUY01 (sample SAMN10711886, study PRJNA513374) | rock metagenome | isolation source: Antarctica rocks | place: Antarctica: Victoria Land, University Valley
CGAACCGAGGCGCAATCCGCCCAGCAACCTCGTCCAAACCCGTAGCCCACCCGCGCACATCCCGTTCGGTCGTCATCCCATCCACCTCCGGACAGGCATAACGCTCAAACCCGGCTGTAGTACTAGTGCGCCGGCGCAGGCTGCGGTAGCCGATCGCCTGCAACGTCGCCATGCCGAAATCCTCGGCGATGATGAGGTCGGGACGCGCCTCGACCAAGGCGCCGAACGAGCGGCAGAGTACACGGTCAAGGCCGACCGAGGACCCGTCGAGCGAGGACCCGTGAAAGGCGGCGTCCTGGGCTGCTCCGCGCTCCGACCACAGAACCCGGACATCCGGTTCGGCCAAGGCGCCCGGCAACACGCTCAGCACGGCATCGCGGCGGGTTTGGCCGCTGCCCGACAAAAAGGCTGCTTTCATCTGTACAAACCTTTCGCAACGCTTGACGAGCAGATCGCCGGACAAGCCGTGCAGCGAACCACTTCCAAAAGCATTGACGCGGGCCACTGCATAACTGCGTTGTTAATCGAAACTAAATCGAAGTAGAAAGAGATTGACCAAGGCGAAACGAGACTGCAGTTTGCTATCACGGACTGATGGCAACTCCGAACGACCTTGGGTGGTAATCCGAAGGCGTCGATCCGCGCCCCGATGATGCGGTCGACAGGTGCGGCCGATCCGAATATTCGTGGCGTATGGACGCCGCCAAAGACCCCTGTTGAGCGAGGCAAGCGGCGCGCGCGCGCTGCCATCTGGCGCGGCCGCGCGGGCGTCGAGGGCCGCATGGCTTCCCGGGCGCGCCAGGGCGTTGCTGTTCTATGCCGCCATGCCCGCGCTGAGCGGGGTCAACGCCCTGGTTGGCCTGATGCTGCCGCTGCTGCTGGGGCCGGCGCAGTTCGGCCGCTACGCCATCGTGGTGACCTTGTTCCAGTATGGCCTGGTGTTCGACTTCGGCCTGTCGCAGCTGATCGACCGCCGCGTGCCGGTATTGGCCGCCGCCGCCGACCCAACCGCGCTCGAGCGCTTCGTGGCTCCGGTGCTGTGGTTGCGGCTGTACATCGCGGGCGGGGCGCTGGCGCTCGGGTGCGGCGTCATGGCTTGGCTCGACGCGGCCGGCCGGCTGCCGTTCGGCTACTGGTCCGGCGTGCTGTCGCTGGCCGCCGGCCTGTCCTTCATGGTGACGCTGGGGCCGGGATCGGTGTACCGCGCCTCGTCGCGGCGGCGGCTGTTCGGGCAGCTGAACATCGTGGGCATGGTGATCCTGGCGGTGGCGCGGCCGGTCGGCATGGTGACCGGCGGCATCTTCGGCTGCTTCGCGGCGCTGGCCGCCTGCCAAGTCGCGATGGCGGTGGCGGTGCAGGCGCAAATGCCGCTGGTGCTGGCCCGGCGGCCGGGCCTGGCGGCGGCTCGGTCGCTGCTGCTGCAAGGGGTGCCGCTGTTCCTGACCTCGTTCGTCTGGGCGTTCTACATGACCGCGAACCGCTGGGTGGTCTCGACGATGGCGCCGGAGCTGACGCTCGGCCAGTTCGCGTTCGGCGCCAACATCGTCACGCTGATCGTGGGCGCGCTGGGCGCGATGTCGCAGTTCTACTACCCGAAGATTGTCAGCCGGTTTGCGGCCGGCGCGCCGTTCGCCGTCTCGCGCCCGGTCAGGCGCGACTTCCTGCTGCTGCTGGCCGGTGCCACGCTGGTCACCGCGGTCGGCCTGCGCGTCGGGCCGTTGCTGATCGCCATGCTCTACCCGAAGTTCGCCGGGGCCGCTTCCGGGGCGCAGATCATGCTGCTGGCCATGCCCGGCCTGGTGCTGGCCGCCTGGCTCATGCCGCTGGCGCTGTCGACCGCGAAACGGCCTTGGCTCGAGGGGCTGCTCGTCTACCCGCCGGCGCTCATCGTGCTGATGGCCGCGACCCATGCCGGCTATCGCATCGCCGGCATCGACGGCGCCGCCTACGGGCTGGTCGCCAGCGCCTTGCCGTTGCTTGCGCTCCAGCTCGGGGCGCTCCGGCTGACGCGATTGCTGGGCACGCGGGACGCCTCGATCATCTTCGTCGCGACGGCGGCGGCCACCGCGGCGCTGTGGCTGATGCTGCCCTGACGCCTTGAAGCCCACGCCGATGCTGCGGTGCGGGATTACCCCTTCTGAGACTTGGTCGCGCGCAAGCCGGGGTGTTAGCAAAACATCTTGAAAACTCGTCCTGCATAGGCGGACGGCACCACGAAGGCCGCGGATCGATGAATCAATCAAGTCTCGTGCTGTCGCGGCTTGGCAACGCCACAATCCCGTTCGTGGAGCCGCCGCTGCAGCCGGCGCCCAGCGACAAGCTGCGCGAGTTCGGACGGGTGTTCCAACGCCACCGCCGTCTGATCGTGGCGACGGTGCTGCTGCTTAACGGCGTCGCCGTGCTGGCGATCGGCCACCTGGCGCCGCGCTACACCGCCGAGGCGGCGCTCATCATCGGCCCGCGCCAGCAGCAGGTGACCGACATCAAGGCGGTGCTGGCCGGGCTGTCCGGCGAGAGCGACGTGGTCGACAGCGAGTTGCAGGTGCTGCGCTCGCGCCAGATCGCGCGCAGCGTGGTGCGGCAGCTGAACCTGCAGCAGAACCCCGAGTTCAACCCGGCTCTGGCGCCGGTCGGAATGATGTCGCGCGTCGCCACGACCTTGCGCCAAGGGCTGCGGGCGGGGATCGACACCCTGCCGCCGAACTTACGCGGCCTGTTCACTCCGGCTCCCGTGCCGGTGTTCACCAGCAGCTTCGCGGCGCCGCCGCCCGACCCGCTCGGCCCCACCATCGACGCCTTCCTGACCCGATTGGGCGCCGCCGCCAAGGGGCACTCGCGGGTGATCGGCGTGTCGGTCGACAGCGCCGACCCGGTGCTGGCCGCCGCCGCCGCCAACGCCGCCTCCGAAGCGTACATCGCCACCCAGCTGCAGGCCAAGCTGGAGGCCACCACCGGCGCGCACAAATGGCTGGACGACCGGGTATCGGAGCTACGTACGCAGCTTCGCAACGCCGACGAGGCGGTCGAGGCGTACCGTCGCCGCACCGGCATGACCTCGGGCAAGGGCGGCGCGCTGATCGACGAGCAGGTCACCTCGCTCGGCGACCAGATCGTGAAAGCGCAGACGCTCCAGGCCGATGTCGAGGCGCGACTGCGGGCTGCCGAGACGCCCGGCCGGCACGCCTTCGGGCTGGAGCAGGACTACGCCGCCGCGAAGGCCCGCACGGCGGCGCTGCGGGCCAACATGGCGCAGCTGCGCGACACCTCGAACATCAACAGCGAGAACCAGATCGGGCTGAACGCCCTGCAGCACGACGCCGACGCCGACCGCACCCTGTACGACCACCTGCTGCAACGCTCCAAGGAAACCCAGGTGGAGAGCGGGCTGCAACAGGCCGACGCGCAGATCATCTCCTACGCCGAGCCGCCCCGTGCGCCCACTTTCCCCAAGCCGAGCCTGATCCTGCCGGTGACGTTCATCGCCAGCTGCATCGTCGCGGCGCTGCTGGTGCTGGCGGTCGAGAGCCTCAACAACGGCTATTCGAGCCTGGAGCAGGTGGAGCAGCAGCTCGGCGTCGCGGCGATCGGCATCATCCCGCAGGTGAAGCGGAAATACTTGCGTGCCAGCGGGGGCGTCAGTGGGCGCGGCCGGCGCACGCTGGAAGACCCGACCTCGCGGTTCGGCGAAACGGTACGCAACCTCTACACCAGCCTCATGCTGTCCAACGTCGAGCGGCCGCCGAAGATCGCGCTGATCGCCTCCAGCCTGCCGGGCGAGGGCAAGACCTCGATCGCCCTGGCGCTGGCCCGCCTCATGGCCAGCTGCGGCAAGCGCGTGGTGGTGGTCGACTGCGACCTGCACAACCCGCGCCTGCACAGCGTCTGCAACGTGCCGCAGAGCCCCGGGCTGACCGATTGCCTGTCCGGCAAGGTCCCGCTGCTCGATGTGCTGGCGCGCGACGCCAACTCGTCCGTGCTGCTGGTGCCCGCCGGGTCCGGCGCCAACACCGCGCCCGACCTGCTCGGCTCCGAGGCGATGCGCAAGACGTTGCAGGCGCTGTCGACGTGCTGCGACCTGATCCTGCTCGACAGCGCGCCGCTGCTGGCGGTGTCGGACACCCGCAACCTGTGCCGGCTGGCCGACAAGACCGTGTTCGTGATCCGCTGGCAGGAGACCAGCCACGCGGCGGCGGCGGCGGGCCTGCGCCAGATCGCCGAGGCCGGCGGCAACATCGCCGGCTGCGTGCTGTCGATGGTCAACCTCCATCGCTACGCGAAGTATGCCGACACCGGCGCCTACCATCGCCGGATCGGCAGCTACTTGCGTAGCCGTTAGCAAGGGCCAGCGGACCATGCGCGTGGCCATGCTGATGAACTTCATCGCGCCATACCGCGTGCCGTTCTACGAGGGCGTACGCGACCGCGTCTCCGAATTCCGCTTCTTCCTGTCCACCGCCATGGAAAGCGACCGGAGCTGGGTCGCCGAGTGGGGCACGCTCGATGTCGAGGTGCAGCGCAACCTGACCTTCAAGCGGCCGTACCGCGATCCGTTCGGGTTCCGCCGCCAGCTGCTGATCCACGTGCCGTACGACACCATGCAACGGTTGTGGCGGTTCCGGCCCGACGCGGTGATCTCGGTCGAGCTTGGGCCGCGCAGCATCCAGGCGGCGCTGTTTAAGCTGCTGCGGCCGCGCACCACGCTGCTGATCTGGTGCATGCTGTCCGAACACAGCGAACGCGGTTGGGGCCGCGCGCGGCGGGTGGTGCGCGGCTGGATTCTGGCGCGCGCCGACGCCGTGCTGGTGAACGGCGAGAGCGGCGCGCGCTACGTGCGGCAATTCGGCGTGCCCGACCCGCAGATCCACCGCGTCAACCAGCCGGTCGACATCGCCCGCTTCGCCGCCGTGCCGCGTTCCCGGCCCGAGACCGAGGTTTCGCGCCTGCTCTGCGTTGGCACGCTGACCGGGCGCAAGGGCGTGCTGCCATTCGCCGAGCGGCTGGCCAAGTGGGCGCGCCAGCACCCTGCCCGTTCGTTGGAGATGTGGTGGCTGGGCAGCGGCGACCAGCATGCGGCGCTGGCGGCGCTGGCGCTGCCGGACAACCTGCGGCAGGTGTTCTGCGGCGATCTGCCCTATGCCGAGGTGCCGCAGGTTTACGCGCAGTGCGACCTGCTGGTATTTCCCACCTTGCTCGATGAATGGGGATTGGTGGTGAACGAGGCGATGGCCGCCGGCTTGCCGGTGCTCGGCAGCATCTACAGCCAGGCGGTCGAGGAGCTTGTCGTCGAGGGCAACACCGGCTGGGTGTTCGACGCCGTGGACGCCGCCTCGGCCGACGCGGCGCTCGACCGGGCCTTGGGCGTCGCACCGGAACGGCTGGTGGCGATGCGCGCCGCCGCTCGGCAACGGATCGCCACGCTGACGCCGGAGACTGCCGCGCGCAAGGTGGTCGAGGCGCTGCACCAGGCAAGCGCCACCGAACGCCGCAACCGGCCAGGCTCGGTGCCGGCCCGGCCGGAAGCCTGCTGATGGAGGCTGGCCGGCCGCCCATCGGTCCCACCATCGACCTGGAGGCGAGGCGCGACGGCGTGTGGGTGCCGCGCGAGATCGTCCGCAAAGCGCCGCCGCGACGGCGCAGTTGGCGATGGCTGCGATGGCTGCTGTGGACGCTGCCGGCGGTCTCGGCCGGGCTGGTCATCGGCGCGGTCGGCCTCGGCCTGCCGCAACAGAGCCAGGCGCAGACACCGTCATGGCGGGCCGCCGCCAAGGGCGATCCGGCCAAACTCGCTGATGCCGTGGTGGTGGGCAGCGAGAGCGGCTTGGCGCTGTACGCCTGCCGTGGGCCCTACCGTGGCGGAATCGAGGTTGGCCGCTACCGGGAAGACTTCAGCGCCTGCCATGTCGGCAAGGCCGGCCATGAGATCGAGGTGGCGCCGTTTGAGATCCTGAGCGCCGACTGGGAGATGTCGTCCGGCGTTCCGGCGGCTTCGCTGGTCGGCGGCGAGTTGGTCGGCGCCCACGGCAGCGCCGTGGCCAACGTGCCGCTGTATCCATGTCGCGCCGTGTATCGGGATGGCTTGCATCCCGGCGAGATCGCGGCCGGCAGTCGCGGGTGCAGCTTTGGGTTCGGCGGCCGCATGCTGACCGTGGACACTTACTCGGTGTTGCAGGCGGTTAGCTGGATGACCTGGGTTCCCGCGGTGTCGCACGCGCTGCCCCCAACGGCGGTGGTGGGCGGCCAAGAGGGCGGCGAGGCGTTCTTCGTTTGCCGCGCCCACGACGCCACCGGCCTGCATCCGGGCAAGGTCAAGCAGACGCAGCTCGGCTGCAGCATCGTCTCGGACGGCCAGGAGGTCGTGGAGAAGCGGTTCGAGGTGTTGGTGTCGCGCTGGGTCGTGAGCAGCGGCGGGGCAGTCCCGGTCGCCGCTGTCGCCGCCGGGCTAGACAGCACCGGCATCCAGTACCTGTGCCGTGGCCAGAGCAAGGACATGCTGCAGGTGGGCATGGTGAACGCGGCGGCGGGAGGCTGCCAAGTAGGCATGCAGGGCGGCGACATCGGCCTCGAAGACTATGAAGTCCTGTCGCAGTGAGCGGCGCGTCCAGCCTGCGCTTGCGACGGGCACGGCTGATCGGCGTCGCCCTGCCGTGTGCCGCCGCGATCGTGCTGGTGTCCGTGCAGGCCAGCATCGCGGCGCCGTCGCTGTTTGCGCTGCCGTTGGCGATCGGGCTGCTGATCCCGGCGGCGTACGTGTTCTTCCTGGCCTGCGCCGGCGAGGTCTGGGCGATGGGCGCGTTCCTGTTCGTGTTCGCCTTCGTCACCGACGGGGCGTTCCGCATCCGCGACCCTGGCGACATCGGCCTCGACTGGCAGAACGGCATGAAGTTCCTGCTGTGGGGCGGCGCGTTCCTGATCGGCGTGTGCCAGTGGAGCCGCATCCGCCCGTTGCTGACGCGCGGGCCGCTGCTGTGGGCCACCATCTACGTCTGCTACGCGCTGTTGTCGTCGCTGTACTCGGCGGCGCCGTTCTACAGCTTCACCACGGCGTTCGGCCTGCTGGCCATGCTGCTGTTCGGGGTGGCGCTGGCGACCCGGCTGACGCCGCGGCAGATGCTGCTGACCTTCGCGGTGTCGCTGTGGATCTTCACGCTGCTGGGCTGGGTGGTCTACTACGAAATCCCGGCGCTCGGCCGCTCGCCATTCATCACCGCCGAGAACACCCTGATCGAGCGCATCTGCGGCCTTGCCGGCCAGGCCAACGCGCTCGGCTGCATCCTGGCGGTGCTGCTGACCACGGTGTTCCTGCTGTGGGAGCGGCGGCTCGCCAGCCTGTGGCTGACGCTGCCGATGGCGGCGACGGCGGTGGTGACGCTGATGTCGGCTGATAGCCGCACCGCGCTGCTGGCGTTCTGCTTCGGGGTCGCCGCGGTGATGATCCGCCGCTCGGTCTGGAGCATGGGCGGTACGCTGCTCGGCATCGCGACGGCGGCGCTCGCGGTGCTCGGGATGCCGTTGCGCGACTTCTTCAACCTGCTTGGCGGGATCAGCCGCTCGGGCGACCCGACCGAGTTCTTCACGCTGACCGGGCGCACCGAGATCTGGGCCTACGCCTGGGAGAAGATCGTCCTCGCGCCGTGGTTTGGCTACGGCTACAACTCGAGCAAGTTCATCCTGCCCAACTTCTCCGGCCTGCCCGGCCTGCAGGTGGACGAGGCGCACAACATGCTGCTGCAGAACCTGCTGGCGGTCGGCATCGTCGGGACCGTGCCGCTGGTCTGCATGCTGGTCCACATGCTGGTCGACTACTTCCGTCACCCGAGTGCCGGCCGTGACGCTTATCTGTTCATCAACCTAGTTTGGGGCATCACCGTGGCCGGCGCCATGGGCAGCACCCCGACGGTCATGTCGCTCGCCATGTTCTGCGCCATGGGCTACGCGGACCTGGAGAGCCCGGCCGTGGCCTCGCGGCACTTCCGCTCTCCGCTGCGCGCCGGCATCCCGAGGTTCACATGAGCATGCGTCAGTTCGCCAACTCGTTGGCGATCATCCAGCGTAGCGAACACACCAACAGGACCGCGGCGACATTCCGCCACCTGCTCTGGCAGGCGCGCAAGCTGGCGTTCCCACGGCCGGTGCGGCTGCGCCTGTCACGCTCCGTCATCACCGACGACGAGGCCGGCGGCGTCATCAGCATGGTCAACATGCTAGGGGTGTACGACTACAACAACATGAACTTCAGCCAAACCGTGCTGGGCAAGGCCGGCGTGTTCATCGACGTCGGCGCGAACATCGGCGCTTACACATTGATCGCCTCCGAAGCCTCGGCAACCCGAGTGGTCAGCCTGGAACCGAACCCGACGGCGTATGGCAAGCTGCGTCGCAACATCGCCCTGAACGGGCGGCAGAACGTGCAGGCCTTCAACCTGGGAGCGTCGTCCTCGCCCGGCGTCCTGAAAATGACCAACAACGGTGCCGCGGTCACCAACCGCATCGTAACCTCCGGTGTCGTGAACGCCGCGACCATTGACGTCGAGGTCAGTACCCTGGACGCCCTGTGCGACCGTCTCGGACTGATGCCAACGCTGATCAAGATCGATGTGGAGGGCCACGAACCGGAGGTGCTGCGCGGGGCCGCGGCCGTCCTAGACACCGTGTTGGCCTGCATCATCGAGAACGGCGACCGCCAATCCGTGATCGACATCACGCGCACGCACGCGATGGAAGGCCCATTCCACTTCAGCCATCGATTGGGTAGCCTGCAACGCTCGCCGCAGGCGCTGCCCGAGGACCAGATTTTCATTGGCCGCGATTTTCGCCGCGCCTGTCCTTCAATCCGTGTCGCAAACTGATCGTGTCGGCACAGCCGGCGCGGCGCGGCAAAGCGCCGCGCCAGTGGCCTGCTATTCGGCGGCGGCGGGCAACCTGGCCGTCTGCCCGGCCAGGATATCTTCGATGATGGCGCGGATGTCGTATCGGTAGCGCCACTCCGGATACAGCGACTGGAACCGGCGCACGTCGCTGACCCACCAGATATGGTCGCCGACCCGGTTGTCCTCCTGGTAGGTGGTGTTCATCGGCCGCCCGGTCAGCTGCTCGGCGATGGCGATGGCCTCCATCATCGAGCAGTTCGAGTGGCGGCTGCCGCCCATATTGAATACCTCGCCCGAACCGGGGCGCTGGAAGAAGCACCAGAACGCCTCGACAAGGTCGCGGGAGTGGATGTTGTCGCGAACCTGCTTGCCCTTGTAGCCGAACACCGTATACGGCCGCCCGGTCAACGCGGATTTCACCAGGTATGCCAAGAAACCGTGCAGCTGGGTGCCGGAATGGCCCGACCCGGTCAGGCAGCCGCCACGGAAGCACGCCGTCTTCATGCCGAAGTAGCGGCCGTACTCCTGCACCATCACGTCGGCCGCCACCTTCGACGCGCCGAACACGCTGTGCAGGCACTGGTCGACCGACATCGCCTCGGGAAACCCGTGCTCGGCCCAAGGATGTTCCGGGGACAGCTCGAACCGCGTCGCCTGCTCGACCAGCGGCAGGTGGTTCGGCTGGTCGCCATAGACCTTGTTGGTGCTGACGAAGATGAATGCGGCGTCCGGCGCGTGCTGGCGGGTGGCCTCCAGCATCGTCAGCGTGCCAACGGCGTTGACCGTGAAATCGGTCATCGGCTCACGCGCCGCCCAGTCGTGCGACGGCTGCGCCGCGCAGTGGATTACCACCTTGATGTCGCGCCCATACTGGGCGAACAGCTGGCCGATCGCCGCCTCGTCGCGGATGTCGGCGGCGACGTGGCTGTACCGGCCATACTCCCGCTTCAGCGTCTCGACCTGCCAGGCGGTGCTGGCCTCGGCGCCGAAGAAACGGCTGCGCATGTCGTTGTCGACGCCCACGACATCCAGGCCGCGTTCACTGAACAGCTTGACTGTCTCGGCGCCTACCAGCCCGCCCGAACCGGTCACGATGGCCACGCTCATGGCGCCTACTCCTTTAAGATTACCCTATCAGCCGGAGCCGCTTACAAAGTTACACTAAAGTATTAACTCTGCTGGAAACTCGGCAAGCACGCGCTTGCCGCGGATTTACTGTTCGTGCCGGTAACATCGCGCCGTGGTTTGGTCAATATCAATGCTCCGTCACGCCACCGTTGCAATCGGCGACTTGATCTACTAGACGACGTTCATCACGGAACTCAAGGGGAGAGCGCCGGATGCGGAAACTCCATCTGCTCGGCGTTCGGGTCTGCGCCACCGATTACGACGAGGCTTGCGAGGCGGTTCGGGTCGCGGCGGTGACGCGCAGCCCCTTCACCGTCACGGCCCTCGCCGTCCACGGCGTGATGACCGGGGCGTTGGACCCGCTGCATCGCCAACGCCTGAACACCCTAGACATGGTGGTGCCCGACGGGCAGCCGGTTCGCTGGGGTCTGAACCTGCTGTTCGGCGCCGGGCTGCGCGACCGGGTGTGCGGCCCCAAGCTGATGCTGCAAGTCTGCGCCATGTGCGCGCAGCAGGGACTCCGCATCGCTTTCTACGGCAACAAGCAAGCGGTGCTTGACGAGCTTTGCGGCAACTTGCGCGCGACCTATCCCGGCCTCGACGTCGCCGCCGCCATCCCGTCACGTTTCGGCCGCGTCAGCCAGGCTGAGCAGGTTGCCCTGGCGGAACAGATCAGCGCATCGGGGGCGAATATCGTTTTCGTCGGCCTAGGCTGCCCGCGCCAGGAGGTCTGGCTGTTCGAGAACCGCGCGTTGCTGCGGATGCCGACCATCGCCGTCGGGGCGGCGTTCGACTTCCATGCCAAGCGGGCGAGGCTGGCGCCGGTCTGGATGCAGGATGCCGGCCTCGAATGGCTGTATCGCTTTTGGCATGAGCCCCGTCGGCTGTGGCGCCGCTACCTGCTGCTGAACCCGCTGTACCTCATGATGCTCGCGCTCCAGAAAATAGGCTTGAAACGGTTCGCCGTTCGCGACGAACCATCCGGGGTTCCCTACGAGGGCTATGCCTGAAGTTCCATCCCTGCTTGGAACGGCGGCAATGGCGGACGTCACCGTGGCCGAGTGGACGCCTGCGCCGCACAGCAGCCCGACGTCGCGCTCCCGGGTGAACGTGGCGGCGCATTTCGTCTACGCCGGGCGTGTCGGCGGCGCTGAGCACATGCTGTATAATCTGGTCCGGGGCATGTGGCGATCAGCCGACGTATCGCTGCTGTGCAGCGACGTCGGCAACCTGGACCCGCATTTCGCGGCGGAGGCCCGGCGCTCGGCATCGCTGCGCGAAGTGGGCGGCGGCGGCCCACGCTTCATCGCCGAGCAGCGCGCCTGCCTTGGCGCCGGGATTGCCGGCGACGCGATCCTGTTCCCCAACTACTTCGTGCCGCCAGTGCTGCCAAGCCGCCTCGGCCGCGTGGTGACCGTGCTGCACGACATGCAGTATCGCCATTTCCCGGAGTACTTCTCGGCCAAGAAGCGGGCGTGGCTGCGCGCCGCGCACGCCTTGGCGTTCCGCAGGGCCGACCGGGTCGTGGCCATATCGGCGTTCGTGCGCGACGACGCGCTGCGGTTGCTTGGGCAGCAGTTCGCCGGAAAGGTCACGGTGATCCCGAATCCGGTCGACTGGCAACGATTCGGCGATCCCGTCGCGCAGCGGGCGCCGTTGGCTGGGCGCTACATCCTCGCCGTCGCCGCCCAGTATCGTCACAAGAACCTGGAAACGCTGGTGCGGGCGTTCGCGCAGGTGGCGCGGCGGCAGGGCGACCTCCATCTCGTGCTTTGCGGGCAGGATTATAACGGCTTGCAAGGCGTCGCCGGCTCGCAGGCCGGGCTGCTGCCGTTGGCGCGCGAGCTGGGCGTCGGCGACCGGGTGCGCGTGACCGGGTATGTCGACGATGCGAGCCTTGGCGCCTGGTACCGCGGCGCCACGCTGTTCGCGTTCCCGTCGATCTTCGAGGGTTTCGGGATGCCTCCGGTGGAGGCGCTAGGCTTTGGACTGCCGGTGCTGACCACCGCACGTACGGCTTTGCCGGAGGTGACGCGGGGCCTGGCGCACCATGTCCACGATCCGTTCAGCGTCGCCGAGTGGGCGGCCCGGCTCGGCGAGATGGCGGCCGATCCGGACCGGCACAGGCCTGAGCCCGGCGCGGTCGCGGCGTTGCGCCGCCACTACCACCCCGACCGGATCGGCCACGAGTACCTCGAACTATGCCTGCGATAAGCATCCCCAAACGGTGTCGCCAATGACCGTCCGCACCGCCCTGCTCATGAACTTCGTGGCGCCCTATCGCCGCCCGCTGCTGGAACAGCTGCAGGCGCGGGTCGGTGAGCTGCGGATCTTCGTCTCTACCAAGATGGAGGCCAACCGGCCCTGGCAGCCGGAATGGGGCGCGCTCGACGTCGTCGTGCAGCGGACGCTCACGGTGGCCGCCAAGCTGGTCCGCCCGAGCGGCATCCGCCAACAGCTCTACCTGCATTTCTCGTTCGACACCTGGCCGCTGCTGTTCCGCTACGACCCGGACCTGGTGATTTCCGGCGAACTCGGGATGCGGTCGCTGCAGGCGGCGATCTTCGGCGTCCTGCACCGCAAAAGCCGGCTGGTGATCTGGGCGACGCTTTCGGAGCACACGGAGAAAGATTGGGGCTTCGTCCGGCGCGCCTTGCGGCGATTCATCCTGCGGCGGGCCGACGCGGCCATCGTCAACGGCCAGAGCGGCGCCCGCTACATCGCGACGCTGAACAGCCACTTGCCGGTCATCGTCATGCGCCAGCCGGCCAGCGTGGCGCTGTTCTCGCGCTGCCCCCTCGACCGCTCCCCGCAGGAGGCGCGCCGGCTGATCTACTCCGGCCGGCTGATCCGGCTCAAGGGAGTGCAGGAGGCGCAGGCCGAAATCGCGCAGTGGGCGCGCTTGCACCCCGAGTGCGTCGTCGAGATGATCTGGGCCGGCGATGGCGAGCTGCGGCAGGCCTTGCAGCAGGCGGCGGTGCCCGCGAATTTCCGCCAGACTTTCCACGGCCACGTGGACTACGAGACGCTGGCCGGGCTGTATGGGCAGAGCGGCGCGCTGATCCTGCCGACCATGTTCGACGAGTGGGCGCTGGTGGTGAACGAGGCGCTGGCCAGCGGCATCCCGGTGTTGGGCAGCATCTACAGCCAGGCAGTCGAGGAGCTGGTCGAGGACGGGGTCAATGGCTGGCTGTTCGATCCGCTGCGGGCCGGAACCTTGGCCGTGGCGCTCGACCGGTTCTTCGCGGCGTCGCTGGACGACCTGGCGCCGATGCGCGCCGCCGCCCGCCAGACCGGGATCTCCGTGACCCCGGAGCGCGCCATCGACCATCTGGTGACCGAGATCCAGGCGCTGCCGCTGCCGGCGGCGCGGCGGCGGCGCGATGCACAGCGGCGAGCCGAACTCGCCAGCTGATTTCGGGCGCGTGCTGCGCCGCCGATTGCGCGACTCCCCGCGCCTGCGCGCGGCGATCGTGCCGTTGCTGGCGTTGCGCGTCCGCCCGGACGTGACATCGAATTGGCTGGCGGTGGCGATGTACCATGACATGCCGGCCGGCGCCGAAAGCCGGTTTGCCAAGCAGCTGGCCGCCATGCGGAATTTCGGCGACTTCATTGGCCTGGACGACGCGCTGGCGCTGCTGCGGCGAGACCGGGCGGTCGCCGGACGTCATATCTGCGTGACGTTCGACGATGGCCACGCCGGCGTCCTGCATCGCGCCATGCCGATCCTGCAACGACTGGGCGTGCCGTCGGCGCATTTCGTGGTTCCTGCCTGGATAGGCGAGCCGGGCCGCCTGACCTGGGACGAGTGCCGCCGGCTGTTGGCCATGGGCTGCGTCGTCGGCTCGCACTCGCTGACCCATGCCCGCCTCGCCGAATTGGACGATGCACAGGCGGCGTACGAGATAACCTATTCACGGGCGCGGATCGAGGCGGAGCTTGGCGCGCCCTGCGTCCATTTCGCCTGCCCGTGGGGCCAGCCAGGGGAGGATTACCACGTCGGCCGCGAGCCGGCGCTGGCGAAGGATGCGGGCTACCGCTCGTTTCTCACGACCATTCGCGGCCGCGCTCGCGACAGCATCGACCCGTTCGCCATTCCGCGCATCCGGCTTGAACCCGACTGGGGCGAGCGACAGATCCGCCACGCGCTGTTCCGATAGCTTTGTCGCATCAGGAGTAATCAATGCGGCGCCGACCTCTCCCTTTGCTCCGTTTGCAGGGCGAGCGGATATGCGGATGCTGAACTTGCCGCGTGAGGTGACGAAATGGATGGACTAACCAGGTTGGGCGACGACGTACGGAAAGACTTGACGCTGGTCACCGGAGCCGGGGGATTCATCGGCGGCCATCTGGTGGCGGAACTGCTGCGCCGCGGACTGGCGGTGCGTGCCGTGGACCGCAAGCCTCTTGCCGAGTGGCACCAGCGGTTTCCGGTAACTGAAAGCCTGCAGCTCGACCTTGCCGACCCGCTGGCCTGCGGCATCGCGGTGGCGGGTTGCGGCAACGTCTACAACCTGGCTGCCGACATGGGCGGCATGGGGTTCATCGAGACGCACAAGGCCGACTGCATGTTGTCGGTCTTGATCAACACCAACCTGTTGCTCGCCGCCCGCGACGCCGCGGTGGCGCGCTACTTTTACAGCTCCTCCGCCTGCGTCTACGCCGCCGGCAAGCAGTCCAGCGCCGCCGTCGTGGCGTTGCGCGAGCAGGACGCCTATCCGGCGCAACCGGAGGATGGCTACGGCTGGGAAAAGCTGTTCTCCGAGCGCATGTGCCGGCACTTCTCCGAGGATTACGGGCTGGTCACCCGGGTGGCGCGCTACCACAACGTTTATGGCCCCAACGGCGTGTTCAGCGGCGGGCGCGAGAAGGCGCCAGCGGCGATCTGCCGCAAGGTCATCCAGGCCAAGCTTAGCGGCGACCATCGCATCGAGGTCTGGGGCGACGGCGAGCAGACCCGCAGCTTCATGTATGTCGACGACTGCATCGATGGCACCATCAAGCTGATGGGCAGCGCGGTCGCCGAGCCGATCAACATCGGCAGCAGCGAGTTGGTGTCGATCAACCAACTGGTCGACATGGCCGCCGAGATTGCCGGGATCGAGCCAATCCGCAGCCATGACTTGTCGGCCCCGCAGGGCGTGCGCGGACGCAACAGCGACAACACGCTGATCCAGGCTCGGCTGGGCTGGGAGCCGTCGTTCCCGTTGCGCCGTGGCCTCGAACTCACCTATCGCTGGATCTACGACAGCATCGCCTCGCCGCATCGCAACGCGGCAGCTTCCGGCGCCATCACGGCGGTCGCAGGCTGATCGCTCGGCTAACGCGGCCCGCAGCCCGCGAGAACGTGCTGGGCATCGGCGTCAGCGCGATCGACATGGCGGCGGCGATCCGCATCGTTGGCCAGTGGATCGACCATGGGGAGCGCGCCTACGTTTGCGTCACCGGCGTTCACGGCATCATGGAAAGTCAACGCAACGAAGCTCTGCGCCGCATTCACAACGACGCCGGCCTGGTGACGCCGGACGGGATGCCGATGGCGTGGCTGCTGCGATTGGGCGGCCATCGCGGCACCGACCGGGTGTGCGGGCCAGAGCTGATGCCGGCCATGTTCATCGCCTCGCAGGCGCGCGGCGACCGCCACTTCCTGTACGGCAGCATCCCGCAGACGCTCGAAAGCCTGCGCCGGCAGCTGCTTGAAGTAGCGCCCGACGCGCGCATCGTTGGAGTCTATTCGCCGCCGTTCCGATCGCTCAGCGCCGACGAGGATGCGGCGGTTGTGGAGCGGATCAACGCTTCCGGCGCCGACATCGTGTGGGTCGGCCTCAGCACGCCCAAGCAGGAATTCTGGATGGCGGCGCATCGTGGTCGCCTGCACGCATCGGTGCTGATTGGGGTCGGGGCGGCGTTCGACGTCACCGCGGGCCTGCGCAGCCGCGCTCCCCGCTTCCTGCGCCGTAGCGGCCTGGAGTGGGCTTACCGCGTCTACCAGGAGCCGCGTCGGCTGTGGCGCCGCTACTTCGAAAGCAACCCGCGCTTCTTCGCAATGATCTGCCTGCAGAAAGCCGGCCTGCTGCAACGGCCGTTGCCGGAAATCGAAACCACTCGCCCTTAAGCTAACAACGAGCCGTTCAGCAACGCCTGCCCGTCGAGACTGAACAGGTGGCACGCCTCGGGCACGATGCCGAGCGCCACGGTGTCGCCGTGCCGGGCCATGGACAACCCATCGGCGCGCGCCAGCACGACCTCGCCGCCGGCAATGCCGACATGCAGGATCGTCTCCGAGCCCAGGTGCTCCGCCAGCTGCACGCTGCCGGTGATCGCGGCGGCAACTGGCGCGAAGGTGACGTGCTCCGGCCGAATGCCGAGCAGCACCTCGCCCGGCGCGATTGCAGAGCCGCGAGTCGGCAGCGCCAGGCCGACATCGCCGGGCAGGAGCAAGTGCGCCATGCCGTCCTCGACGCGATCGATCCGTGTCGCAAAAATGTTCATCTTCGGCGAGCCGATGAAGCGGGCGACGAACAGGTTGCAGGGCTTGTGGTACAGGTCGAGCGGCGAGCCGACCTGCTCGATCCGCCCGGCCTGCAGCACCACGATCTTGTCGGCCATGGTCATCGCCTCGACCTGGTCGTGAGTGACGTAGATCATCGTGGCGCCCAGCTGCTGGTGCAGCTTTAGGATCTCCACGCGGGTCTGCAGGCGCAGCGCCGCGTCGAGGTTGGACAGCGGCTCGTCGAACAGGAACACCGCTGGCTCTCGCACGATGGCGCGGCCAATGGCAACGCGCTGGCGCTGCCCGCCGGACAGCTGCGACGGCCGGCGGTCGAGCAGCGGGCCAAGCTCCAGCAGCGTCGCCGCCTGCTGCACGCGGCGCGCGATGTCAGCCTTCGGCGCATTGGCCATGCGAAGGCCGAAGCTGATGTTCTCCGCTACCGTCATGTGCGGATACAGCGCGTATGACTGGAACACCATGGCGATGCCGCGGTTGGCCGGCGCCACCTGCGTCATCTCGCGTCCGCCGATGAACAGCTGGCCCTCGCTGATGTCCTCCAGCCCGGCGATCATCCGCAGCAGCGTCGACTTGCCGCAGCCGGACGGCCCGACGAACACGCAGAATTCGCCACGTTCGACATCGAGCGAGATGCCGTTGATGATCGATATCGGGCCAAACCGCTTGACCACGCGCTGCAGCGAAACCTCCGCCATCACTCAGCCTCCTTCGCGGACGGCGTGCAGCACCAGGGCGCTTTCCGGCGGCATCGGCGGCGGCACGAAGCCGGCAGCCAATGCCGCGCCGGGCAGCACGATGCCGGCTCCGAACAACGCCCGATGCGTCGCCGAATGCCGCTCCGGCATCTGCTGCGGCGGCGGCGCCACGACGCGGTAGCGCATCGCGGGATCGAGCCCGGGCAGCCGCAGCGGCGACGGAATGGCGTGCAGCGGCGATGCCTCCTGCGCCACCAGGTAGGCCGCTTCGCGGCGGTCGGCCGCCACCACGCCGAGCAGGCTTCGGCAATCTTCGGCCGGCAGCGCCACGTGCTCGCCAGCGTGCAGCAGGTGGCGCAACCGCTTGTGCAGCGCGATCCATGCCGCCAGTTCGTCTTGCTCCGGCTGCAACAGCGCCAGCGGATCGAGTTCGACGCCCATGTGGAAGAACAGCGCCACGGCGGCGCGGAAGCCGAGCGTGTGGCGGCGTCCGGTTTGATGGTTCGGGCTGTCCGAGACGTGCGCGCCGATGATCTCCGGCGGCAGGAAGCGCAGCGCGCCGCGCTGGATCGCCAGCCGGTCGAGCGCGTCGGTGCAGTCGGACGCCCACACCCGATGGGTGTGCCGCAGCACCCCGTAATCGGCGCGCCCGCCGCCCGACGCGCAGCTCTCGATTTCCAGCTCGGGAAACTTTCCGCGCAGATGCGACAGCATCGCGTACAACGCGCGCACTTGGCCGTCATAGGCGGGGCGCCCGAACTCGTCGCCGGCGGCCACCAGCTCGCGGTTCATGTCCCATTTCAGGTAGCGGATCGGCAGCTCGCCAAGCAGCCGCTCCAACGCCGCCACGATCGCTTCGCCGACGCTCGCGCGGGTGAGGTCGAGCACCACCTGATGGCGCGAGGTGCGCCGCTTGCGGCCCTCGACGTGCAGCGTCGCGTTGGGATTCGCGCGCAGGAAATCGCTGTCCGGGTTGGCCATCTCCGGCTCGACCCAAAGGCCGAACTGCATCCCGCTCGCCTCGACGTGGCGGGCCAGCGGCAGCAGCCCGTGCGGATACTTCTCCGGGTCGGCGGTCCAGTCGCCAAGCCCGGCGGTGGCGTCGCGGCGGCCAAGCATCCAGCCATCGTCGAGCACGAAGCGTTCGATGCCGAGTTCGGCCGCGGCGGTGGCCTGCGCCATCAGCCGTTGCTCGTCATGGGCGAAGTAGGTGCCCTCCCAGGTGTTCAACGTCACCGGGCGCCGCGACATGCGCCCGCCCGGCCAGCGCAACACCTGCGTCCGCACGTGCCGGTGCAGCGCCCGCGACAGCCCAGCCAACCCGTTGGCGGAGTAGGCGCAGACCGCTTCGGGCGTGGTGAAATACGCCCCCTGCCCGACCTCGACCTCGCCCGGATGCAGCAGCGCCGCAGCCTGCACCACCAGTGAGCCGTCCGGCTGCCGCTCGGCGGTGGTACGGTGGTTGCCGCTCCAGCCGAGATGCACGCCCCACGCCTCCCCGGCATCCTCGGCCAGTTCGCCGCCGCCGCCGATCAGCGAGGGCTGGCGGTCGTGCGAGGTGCGGCCACGACGGTTCTCGATCGCCAGCGTCCCCATCGGCAGGTCGGTCCGCTGCTCGATGAACTCGTGCCCCCAGCTGCCGCCCAGGGTCAGCAGCGTGCGGACACGCGGCGGCAGCGCGAACACCCCGGCGGCAAGGTGCTGCACGCCGGCCGCCAGCTCCGCGCCGGAGGTGATCGCGACCTGCTGCGTCAGCGTGTCGCCGTCGGCGGCGAGGCCGAGAGTGATCTCCAACACCAGCCGTCCGACCGGATCGGAGGCGTGCAGCACCAGGCCGTGCGATAGTTCCTCCACGCGGTCGAGCCGGAACTCGGCGGTCCAGTCCAGCCGGTCGCGCATTGCGGCCAGCGCCGGCGCGCCGAACGTCCCGGCTCCCAACGTCGGCAGCACCGTGGCGAACGGCATGTCCTCGTCGAGCGCGTTGCGCGCCACCGCACGGTCGCGCATGGCGGCAACCTCCGCGGCGGCGAGCGACGGCAGGCGGGCGCCCCAATGGACGATCTCCGGCAAGCCTTCGCCGCGCGCCAGCAGCAGCAGCGTGGTGGTGGCCCCGTCCAGGCGCCAGGTGTTCATTCCTTCACCGCTCCCAGCGTCAGCCCGGCGATGAAATGGCGCTGCATGACGAAGAAGATCACCACCGAGGGCGCCGCCGCGACCAACGCGCCGGCGCTCATCAGCTGCCACGACGCGAGCCACATCCCGGACAACGCCTGCAAGCCCGCGGTGACCGGGCGGGCGCTGTCCGACTGCACCAGCACCAGCGCCCAGAAATAGTCGTTCCAGATGAAGGTGAACTCCAGCACCGCCAGCGCCGCCAGCGCCGGGCGCATCAGCGGCAGGATGACGTGGCGGAAGATGCGTAATTCGGTGACGCCCTCGATGCGCGCCGACTCGACCAGCGCGTCCGGCAGCTCGCGTACGAAGTTGCGGATGAACAGCGTGCAGAAGCCGGTCTGGAACGCGATGTGGAACAGCATCAGCGCCCACACCGTGTCGTACAGCGGGATCACGTGGATCATCAGGTCGCGGACCGGGATCATCAGCACCTGGAACGGCACGAAGTTGCCGGCGATGAACACCGCGAACAGCGCGACGTTGCCGGTGAAGCGGTAGCGCGCCAGCGCGAACCCGGCCATCGTCGACACCGCCAGCGTGCCGGCCACCGCCGGGATGGTGATGACGAGGCTGTTGAGCAGGTAGCGGCCCATCGGCGAGGACGTAAACACCGCCGTGTAGTTCTGCGCGATCCGCAGATGGGTGGGCCAACCCCAGTAGTCGCCGCGCGACAGGTCCTCGATCGAGCGGGCCGAGGTCAGGGCGATAGCGAACAGCGGCAGCAGCCACACCACCAGGCTGACCGGCACCGCCACGCGGTACAGCGAGCGAGCGCCGGGTCCGAGTTTCTGGATTGGCGTCGGGAACATCAGCGCACCCGCTCGCGGCGCAGCATCGAGACCAGGAAGAACGCGATGTAGACGTCCATGATGAGGAACAGCACGGTCGCGATGGCCGCCCCGTAGCCGTAGCGGAACGAGCTGAAGGTTTGCGCGTACATGTAGTAGGCCAGCACCGAGGAGCTGTCGTACGGCCCGCCCTTGGTCATGATCGACACCAGGTCGAACGAGCGCAGCGCGCCGACCACGCAGACCACGATGGCGATGAAGGTGGCCGGGCGCAGTTGCGGGATGATGACGTGGCGCAGCAGCCGCCAGCCTTTCGCGCCGTCGAGCCGCGCCGCCTCGATCAGCTCCGAGTTGATGCCGGTGAGGCCGGTCAAATAGAGGATCATGCAGTAGGCGATCTGCGGCCACAGCCCGGCCAGGATGATGCCGAAGGTGGCCCAGTTCTCGTTGCCGAGGATGTTCACGCCGGACAGGCCGATGCCGCGCAGGACGGTGTTCAGCAGCCCGAAATCGGCGTTGAGGAACCAGCTGAACACCAGCCCCACGACAACCTGGCTGATGACGAACGGGAAGAAGAACAGCGACTTCACCAGCCGCATCCCGAACATCGTCTGGTTCAGGAACAGCGCCAGCGCCAGGCCGAACACCGGCGCCAGCATGTAGGCGAGCAGCCACCACACGTTGTTGACCAGGCTGGTCCAGAACACGTCGTCGCCCATCAGCTCGACGTAGTTGCCCAGGCCCACCCAGCGCATCGGCTTGATGCCGTCCCAGTCGTGCAGGCTGATCCAGATGCTGTCCGCGATCGGCCAGACCACGAACAGCGCGAACAGCACGCAGGCCGGCGCCAGGAAGATCGCCGGCGCCAGCCGCATCTGGTGGCGTCGCCACCAGGTTTCGGGAATCGTCAGCGTCGCGGACATGGCTGCACTCACGGGTCGGAAGCGCCGGCTAGTTGCTGGCGTAGATGCGCTTGCGCGCCCGCTCGATGGTCGCCAGCACGGCGTCGACGCGGTTCGGCTTGACCATGAACTCCTGGAACCCCTTCATCGCGACCGTCGCCAGGTCCTCGCTGGTGTCGCGGTCGAGGAACTGCGTCAGGTTCCCGGCGCGGCCCAGCAGCGCCTCGCCGGCCTTGAGGAAGCGGTCGTCGATCACCGCTGCCTGGGAGTTCGCCGGCAGCTGCTTCTCGGTCGCGTTGATCTCGGCCTGGATGTCCGGCCGCAGCATGAATTGCAGGAACTTCTTGGCGTCGGCGACATTCTTTGCGTGCGCCGGGATGTGGATGCTCTCCATCGGCGCCTCCTCGGCGTCGGCGACGCCCGTCGTCACCACCGGGAACGGCACGAAATCCATGTTCGGCGCGGTCTCGGGCGGGAAGCTTTGGGTGATGAAGTTGCCAATCAGCATCATCGCCGCCTTGCCCTGGTAGAGCAGGCTCTGGCTTTCCTGCCACGACAAGCTGGTGTGGTTCTTCACGAAGCACTGCTTGTCGAGCAGCTGCTTCCAGCGCGCGAACACCGCCTTGACCTTGGGGTCTTCCCAACTGGTCCTGCCGTGCATCAGCCCCATGTGGAAGTCGTAGCCGTTCATCCGCAGGTCGAGGTAATCGAACCAGCCGCCGGTCGGCCACAGGTCCTTGGTGCCGATGTCGATCGGCTCGACCCCGGCGGCCTTCAGTTTGTCGCAGGCGGCAACCAGGTCGTCCCAGGTCTTGATCGGCTGCACGCCGGCCTTGGCGAAGATGTCGCGGCGGTAGTAGATGCCCCACTGGTAGGTGCTGTACGGCACCCCGTACTGCTTGCCGTCGATGGTGACGGTCGACAGCACCTTGTCGGCGAACTGCTTCTTCACCTCGGGCGTCCAGATGTCGCTGACGTCGAGCAGCAGGCCCGGCTCGACGAACTGCTGCATCCGGGCGCCCGAGTACCACAACGCCACATCCGGCGGCGCGGAGGTCAGCCAGTTGCGGATCGAGCTTTTATAGCTCTCGTGGTCGTAGATGTTGAACTTGACGGTGACGCCCGGGTTGGCTGCCTCGAACTTCTTGACCACCGCCTCGAACGCGGCTTTCGGCGCGGGATCGGAGGTGTCGGCGTTGAACACCAGCGTGCCGGCCCGGGCTGGGGTAGGACGGGCTGCGGCCGGCAGGGCGATGGCGGCGGCGCAGACGAGTTTGACGAGCGCGTGCATGTGTCCTCCCGGTTGTCAGTGGTTTGGTCCGCATGGACGGCCACGACATTGATTGCACTATGGCGCAGCCGGCGCGGCTTGTCGTCCCGGTTGGCGCGAAAAATCCGCAACCGCCGGAATGGTTACAGAATCCGGCTGAGTGTGGCAGATACCGGCGATGTCAAGCTTCCGCTTCCTGCACGCCGCCGACCTCCACCTCGACAGCCCGTTGCGCGGCCTGGAGGCCGACCCGTCCGCCCCGGCCGAGCTGATCCGCGGCGCCACCCGACGGGCGCTTGGGCGCATGGTCGACCTGGCGCTCGCGGAGGAGGTCGCCTTCGTGCTGATCGCCGGCGACGTATACGACGGCGACTGGCCGGATTTCGGCACCGGGCTGTTCTTCGCCGCCCAGATGCGCCGGCTGACCAATGCCGCGGTCCCGGTGTTCGTCATCCGCGGCAACCACGACGCGGCCAACCGCATGACCCGCTCGCTGCGGATGCCCGGGGTGGAAATATTCGACCACGCGGCGGCGCACACCCACCGTCTACAGCAGATCGGCGTCGCCATCCACGGCCAGAGCTTCGCCGACCAGGCGGTGCCGCACGACCTGTCACGCGCCTACCCGCCGCCGTTGGCAGGCTGGTTCAACATCGGCCTGCTGCACACCTCGGCTGCGGGCTACGCCAGCCACGCGCCGTATGCGCCGTGCGAGCCGCAGCGGCTGGCGGCGCACGGCTACGAGTACTGGGCGCTGGGCCACGTCCGCACCCGCGAGGTGCTGAGCAGGGACCCGTGGATCGTGTTCCCCGGCAACATCCAGGGCCGCCACATCGGCGAGACCGGCGCCAAGGGCGTCAGCGTGGTCGACGTTGACGGCGACCGGGTGGGTTCGGTCGAGCACCACGTTCTTGACGACCTGCGCTGGGCCGCCATCGAGGTCGACCTGGCCGGGACGGCCGACGAGGCGGCGGCGCTGGCCCGGGTGCAGGCCGCCCTGGAAGCCGCGTTGCACGAAGCCGGGTCCCGCCACTTGGCCGCCAGGGTGACGCTGGGCGGGGCCACGGCGGCGCATGCGGCGCTGGCGGCCGAGGGCCTGCGCGACAAGGTGCTGAACGAAGCGCAGGCGCTGGGCGGGGCGCATCGGCTATGGCTGGAGGCGGTGCGGCTGCGGACCTCGCCGGCGCGCCAGGCGACGCCGCGCGAGCGGTCGGACAATCTCGGGCGCCTGCTGGGCGAGGTCGAGGCGTTGGCCGACACGCCGCCGGCCGGCCTGCTCGGCGACTGGCCGGCGACGCTGCTGGACAAGATTCGCGACGAACTGCCGCCCGACCATCCGCTGCGCGAGTGCGCGGCCGGGGACGTCGGCGCGGTGCTGGCGCGGGCGCGGGCGCTGTTGGAAGCGGCGCTCGGCGAGGACGGCTGATGCGCCTCGCGAGCCTGACCCTGGAGCGGTACGGGCCGTTCGAGCGGCTGCGGCTGGCGCTCGACCCGGCGCCCGGCCGCGTCAACCTGCTGCTGGCGCCGAACGGCTTCGGCAAGTCGGTGATCCGCGCCGCCATTGGCGACCTGCTGTTCGGCATCCCGGAACGGACGGATATGGATTTCCGCTACGGCACCGAGCGGATGCGGCTGCTGGCCGACATCGTGACGGCCGGCGGGGTGCGGTCGCTGGTGCGTCGCAAAGGTCGCGGCAACACCCTGCTGGCGGACGGCGCGACGGTTCCGCCGGAGCAGCTGCCAAGGCTGTTCGGCGACGCCGACGCGACGGTGTTCCGCGAGCTGTTCGGCCTCGACACGGAGCTGTTGCGGCGGGGCGGCAAGGAGCTGATCCACAGCCAGGGCCGGCTCGGCCAGGTGCTGTTCGCGGCCGGCGGCGGCATGGGGCGGGTGCGCGACCTGCTGGCGAAGCTGCAGCAGCAACGTGACGATTTTGGCTCGGCGAGCCGGCAGCACAAGTCGCGTCCGCTATGGGGCGCGAAGATGGCGGCGGAGCAGGCCAAGCTCGATCTTAAGCACGCTTCGCTGCGAGCTGACCGCTGGGAACGGCTGGAGCAGGACGCGCAGCAAGCCGCCGCACAATTGGGAGCGCTGTTTGCCGAGCGGGCCGCCTGCATGGCCGAGATCGAGCGGCTGCGGCTGACCGTCGCCATACGGCCCTGGCTCGGCAGGTTGGAGCAGGCGCGGGAGTCCCTGGCAGCCGCGGTCGGCGCGCCGGAATTTGACGCCGGTTTCGAGCCGCGCTGGCGTGCCGCGCTGGCCGCCGGCGCGCAGTCCGCCAGCATGGCCGAGGCGGCCGAGGCGGCGCTCGCGACGGCGCGCCAGGCCCGCGACGGCATCGGCTTCGACGCGGCGTGGCTGGCAGCAGGGGATCGGATCGAGGCGCTCGCGGAGGTGCGTGGCCGGGCGCAGGGGGCCGCGACCGACCTGCCGCCGCTGCAATCCGAGCTGGCCGGGCTGCGGGCGCGCTGCGGCCAGCTGCGCCGCGACCTCGACCTGGACCCCGCGGCGACGTTGCCGCCGGCACCCGTCACCCGCGACGCGCAGCGCCGCCTTCGCGAGTACCCGGCGCTGGCCGCGGCGGTCGCCAGCGCGGAACAGGCGCGGACCGACGCCGCCGACTTGCTGGCCCGCATCCGGCGCGAACTCGCCGAGCTGCCCGATGACACCGACGCTGCCGCGCTGGCCGACCTTGGGACGCTGCTGCGCGCCGGCGGCGATCCGGCGGCGCGCCACGAAGCGGCCCATCGTCGGCTGCGTGACGCCGAACTTGCCCTGGCGACGGCACTCGCCGCGATCCCAGACCGGGCGCTGCCCGAAGCGGCGCTGGCGATGACGGCGGCGCCGTCCGACCCGGCGCTGGACGCCGCCGACACGGCGCTGGGCAGCGCCTCGGCGACCTACGTGCAGGCCGCCGAGGCGCGCTCCGCCTGCCTGGCGGAGACGGCGACCGTGACCAGCGAGCTTGCGGCGCTGGTGCGGCTCGCCAGGCTGCCCGAACCGGACGCGCTGGCGCAGGTACGGGCGGTTCGCGACGCGCTGTGGCGGCAGCTCTGCGCGCCGCAGCCACCGGCGCCCGACCCCGCCGCGGCGGTGACGCTCGACCGGGCGATGCGCGACGCCGATGCGGTCGCCGACGCGCTGATCGAGCACGGCCAGGAGATGGCGCAAGCCGCCGCCCTACGGGACCGGCTGGCCACGCTGGCGCAGTTGCAGGAGGCGGCCGAGCGTCGCCTCGCCGCCGCCGCCGGGACGCTGGCCGCCGCCCGCGCGGCACTGGCCGGGCTGGCTGCCATAGCGGGGAGCGAAGCGCCAGACGCGGCCTCGCTGCGGGCGTTCCTGCGCGCCCGCGCCACCGCCGTCGCACGCGCCATCGAGCGCGACGCGGCGGCGCGGGAGGCTGCGGACATCGACACGGCACTGGCAGCGTTGGGGGGAAGCTTGGCGCGGGTAATGGCCGTGCCGCCGCCCACGATGGAGGCCCTCGGGGCGCTGCTCGCCGAGGCGGACCGCCGCATCCTCGCAAGCCGGAGCCTGGTCGAACGCCGCGCCGGGCTGGCAAGGCAGGCGGCCGATCAGCAGGCGACGCTGGACCGGTACGTCAGCACGGCTGGCCGGATGACCGAACAGCTGGCGCAGTGGCGCCGCGAATGGGCAGCGGCAAGCGTGGCGCTTGGCCGGCCCGCGGCCGAACCGCCCGCGGCGACCGCCGAAGCGCTACCGCTGATCGAGACGCTGCGAACCACTGAAGCTACCCGCGACGAGGCCGGGCGACGGGTGGACGACATGCAGGCGGCGGCCGCGTTATTGGCGCAGCTGGTCGCCGAAGTCACCGACCTGGCGCCTGAGTTGCGGCCGCTGCCGCCGGTTGCGGCAGCGGCGGCGCTGGAGCAGCGGCTGCAGAACGAGCGCCTGCGGCATGCCTTGTGCGAGAGCGCCGACCAGCGAATTGTCGCCGCTACCGAAGCGCTCGCCCTGGCCCAGGCCGGCGCAGCAGCGGCGGCGCAGGACCTCGCCGGCCTCCGCGCGGCCCTGCTCGCCGACTCCGACGCCGCGGCCGAATTGCAGCTGCAGCGCAGCCGGGTGGCCACGCAAGCACGCCGCGACCATGCCGAAGCTGAGCGGGAACTGGCTCGGGCCGGCGGCGGCGTCGCGGTCGAAGCGCTGGCGGCGCGTGCGGCGGCAACCACCGCCGACGCCGACGAGGCGGACATCCAAGCCGCCGCGGCGCGCCAGGACCTGCTGGCTGCGGAGATCGAGCTGGCGCGGGAGGCGCGCGACCGCGCCGCGGCGGCGCGCGACCAAGCTGCCCTGAGCAGCGATCCGGCCGAAGCGGCGCTGCGGCGGGAGGCGGCGCGGGCGACGCTGGCGCGTATCGCCGAGGAAGCCCTGGTGCTGCACGCCGCCCACGCCTTGCTGCAGGCGGCCCTGGACCGGCAGGCCGCCGGCGCCGACCAGCCGTTGCTGGCGCGGATCGGCGCGATCTTCCGCGACATCACCGGCGGCGCCTATGCCGGCGTGGCCATCGAGGATGCCAAAGCGGGCCAGGTGATGACCGCCCTGGAAGCCGACGGCCTCGCCCGCAAGCCGCTCGACCAGCTCAGCGAGGGAACCGGCGACCAGCTCTACCTGGCGCTGCGCATCGCGGCGCTGGAGGACTACGCCGCCGCTGGCGAGCCATTGCCGTTCATCGCCGACGATGTGCTGCAAACCTTCGACGACCCGCGCACCACGGCGACGCTGCACGCCTTGCTGCGGCTCAGCGCGCATGTGCAGGTGATCGCCCTGACCCACCACAGCCATGTCGGCGCCCTCGCCAACGCCCTGCCGCCCGGGGCGATGCACGTCGTCCAGCTGACGCAGTAACAAAGTTTTGCCCAGCCTTTTTCAGCATCGAGGCATCCTGCCCCGGCGCGTTGCGTAGGAAGCGGCAGCACCGGAGCTTCCGCAATGGCCGACGACCCACGCACTTCGCAGCCGCAGCCGCCGTTTCCCGGCAACCAGCAGCAGCCGGCGCCAGGCCTCACGTCCAAGATGTCGCCGGCCCCGGACCACGGCGAGGAAAGCTATGTCGGCAAAGGATTGCTGGCCGGCCGGGTCGCGCTGATCACCGGGGGCGATTCCGGCATCGGGCGGGCCGTCGCCATCGCCTACGCCCGCGAGGGCGCTGACGTGGCCATCTCCTACCTTCCGGAAGAACAGTCGGACGCCGAGGACACCGCGCGCTGGGTCGCCAAGACCGGACGCCGCATCGTCCTGCTGCCCGGCGACATCCAGGACGAGGCGCACTGCCACGAGCTGGTGGCGCAGACGGTGGCGCAGCTCGGCGGGCTGGACATCCTGGTCAACAACGCCGCCGCCCAGGTGGTGAACAAGGAGCTGTCCGACGTCACCGCCGAACAGATCGACCGCGCGTTCCGGACCAACGTGTTCGCCATGTACTACCTGTGCCAGGCGGCGGTGCCGCACATGAAGCCGGGTGCGGCGATCGTGAACACCACCAGCGAGCAGGCCAAGGTCGCGAGCAAGACGATGCTGGTCTACGCGGCGACCAAGGGCGCCATCGCGAGCTTCACGATCGCCCTGTCCAACCTGCTGGCGCCGCAGGGCATCCGGGTGAACTGCGTGGCCCCCGGCCCGATCTGGACGCCGATCCAGCCGATCGTCAAAGGGCCGGAGGAGATCGAGAAGCTTGGCACCGAGGTGCCGTTGGGCCGCGCTGGGCAGCCGGCGGAACTGGCGCCGGTCTACGTGCTGCTGGCGTCGGGCGAAGGCAGCTACATCAGCGGCGCGCTGTTCCCGGTGACGGGCGGCGTGCCGATGCTCTGACTGCTGCCGGCCAAGCTCATAATGCGCGTCTTCATCACTGGGTCATCCGACGGCCTCGGCCAGATGGCGGCCCGGCTGCTGGTCGAGCAGGGGCATGCAGTGGTGCTGCACGCTCGCCACGAGCAGCGCGGCCGGACCGCGATGGCCGCCGTGCCCGGAGCCGAGGCGGTGCTTGCAGGGGACCTGACGAGCATCGCCCAGACCCGCGCCCTGGCGGAACGGGTCAATGCGCTCGGCGCGTTCGACGCGGTGATCCACAACGCCGGCGTTGGGTTTCGCGAGCCGCGGCGGATCGCGACCGAGGACGGCCTGGCGCATGTGTTCGCCGTCAACACGCTGGCGCCATACATCCTGACAGCACTAATCCAGCGGCCGAAGCGGCTGGTCTACGTCAGCTCCGAACTGCACCGACGCGGCGACCCCCGGCTCGACGACCTCGCATGGGAGCACCGCCCGTGGCGCGGGCACCAGGCCTACTGCGACACCAAGCTGCATGACGTGCTGCTGGCCTTCGCCACCGCGCGCCGCTGGCCGGAAACGCTGTGCAACGCCTTGGAGCCGGGTTGGGTGGCGACCAAGATGGGCGGCGCGCGGGCGACCGGCGACCTGGACGCCGCGCACCGGACGCAAGTGTGGCTGGCGACGAGCGACGATCCGGCTGCGACCGTCACAGGCCAGTATTTCTACCATATGCGGCTGCGCAAGCCGAACTCCGCCGCCCACGACGCGGCGCGGCAGGAAAAGCTGTTGGCGGAGTGCCAGCGCCTTTCTGGCGTGGGCTTTCCCGCCAACTGAACATTGGTTGAGTTTTGCGTAAGCTTGGTCTAGTTTGCACTGCAGCAGACGTAATGTTACGATAGACAATCTAGTAAGAATACTCGGTTGTTTACTGGATGGCTTTTCTCAACATGAACCGGTTGGTTCTAAAGTTCTAGCAGGGTGCGAGGTTTTGGCCAACTTGGAAAGTATATCGTCGCCTTTGTCAGCCTTCTCTCAGGTTGACGTGCAAGTCGATCCCAGACGCGCGCCAGCAGCCGGACGCGCAGGCCATGGCGGCTTTCAAGCGTTACCGCCGCGTCCGCTGAAGCTTGCCTTTCTCAGCACTATGCCGCCGCAGCGCTGCGGCTTGGCCAGCTTCACCGGCGATCTCAGGCAGGCGGTCCAGCAAGCTGCGCCAGAAGCGGCGTGCCTGTCGGTCGCCATGTCAGCCCAGCCTGCCCCGGCCGCCGATCCGATGGCGCTGGCCATTCCGCCCGAAGACTCCGGCGCTTACGACCGGATGGCCGAGCGGCTGAACCACGCCGGCATCGACCTGCTCTGCGTGCAGCACGAGTACGGCATTTACGGCGGTCCAGACGGCGAGTTCCTGTTGCGGCTGTTGGACCGCGTGCGCGCGCCGGTCATGGCCACCCTGCACACTGTCCTGGACGACCCCAGCCGCAACCAGCGGCGAGTCATGAACGCCATCGCCGACCGGGCCGCCCGGCTTGTCGTAATGACCCGGCAATCGGCTGCGGTGATGGCCACGGTGCATGGCGTCCCGCGCAGCCGGCTGTGCGTAGTGCCGCACGGCATCCCCGACGCGATGCCCGCAAGCCGGCAGGCAGGCCGCCAGCTGTTGCACGCCGAAGGGCGCAAGGTGCTGCTCACCTTCGGGCTGCTCTCCCCCGGCAAAGGCATCGAGCACGTCATCCGCGCTCTTCCCGCCATCGTCGAGCGGCAGCCGAACACCGTCTATGTCGTGCTCGGCGCCACCCACCCGAACCTGGTGCTTCGCGAGGGCGAGGCGTACCGGCACTCGCTGCTGGGCCTGGCCGAAAGCCTCGGCGTCGCCGCGCACCTGCAGTTCGTCGACCGGTTCGTCGACTTGCAGGAGTTGACCAACGCGCTGGCCGCCACCGACATCTATCTCACGCCATACTTGAACGAGGCGCAGAGCGTGTCCGGCACCCTGGCCTACAGTTACGGCTTGGGCACCGCCGTGGTATCCACCCCGTACCGCCACGCCGCCGAGCTGTTGGGCGATGGGCGTGGCGCGCTGGTGCCGTTTGCCGATCCCGACGCCATCGCCGCCACCGTGCTGGCTTTGCTGGACGATCCGGCGCGGCTTCAGGCCATGCGCGCCGCGGCGCGGGCAGCCGGGCGCGAGATGGTGTGGCCACGCATCGGCAGCCGCTACCTCGACATCTTCCGCGAAACGGTAACCGCGGCGGCGGCGCTCGCCGGATGACCCATACGCCGGCGTTCCCGCCGCTGGACCATCTGAAGCACCTGCTCGATAGCACCGGAATCGCGCAGCACGCGGTCTACGCCGTCGTCGCCCGTGAACACGGCTACTGCGTTGACGACAATGCCCGCGGCCTGATCCTGGCCGCCACGCTGTCACGGCTCGGCCTGGAGCCGGCGTTCGCGCAGGAGCTGCATGCCCGCACTGCGGCGTTCCTGCAGCACGCCTGGAACGACGATTGCGGCCTGTTCCGCAACTTCATGTCATACGACCGGCGCTGGCTGGAGGAAGCCGGGTCGGAGGACAGCCATGGGCGTGCCGTCTGGGCGTTGGGGGTCGTCGCCCGCGACAACGCCCGCGCCGACATCCGCCGCTGGGCGAGGGAGTTGCTGGAACGCGCGGCCCCTGCCCTCGCCGGATTCACCTCACCCCGGGCGCTGGCGTTCGGTCTGCTCGGCATTGCCGCCAGCCACGAGGCCGCAGAGCAGCCTGGCTTGTCCGATCTCCGCGAACGCCTGGCCGCCCGGCTGTGCGGCCACCTTCGCGACAGCCGCGCCAGCGGCTGGGTTTGGTTCGAAGCCTCGCTCAGCTACGACAACGCCCGCTTGCCGCAGGCGCTGCTGGCTGCCGGCGAGCTCGAGGCCGGACTTGCGACGCTGAGCTGGCTATGTCGCGAGCAGACTGCGGAGGGAGGACACTTCCGGCCAATTGGCTCCAACGGCTTCTGGCGCCGCGGCGGCCCGCGTGCCCGCTTCGACCAGCAGCCAGTCGAGGCCGCGGCTACCGTCGCCGCCTGCGTGCTGGCGGCACGCCAAACCGGCGACGCCCGTTGGCTGGCGGAAGCAGCCCGCGCACACGCCTGGTTCCATGGCGACAACGATCTTGGGCGGCCGGTAGCGGTGGCGGCGACCGGCGGCTGCCGCGACGGGCTGCATCCTGACCGGGTGAACGCCAACCAGGGCGCCGAATCGACGCTGGCCTGGCTGCAGGCGGAATTGGACATGGCAGACGGCGAAAGCGCCATGGCCGGCGCGTTCACGCCTCCGGTTCACCTAAAGGTAGGATTGGCCGCGCGGCCGGAGTTCTAGCTCGGTTACCACCACGCGGTCGGGCAGCTCCACGCAGCTGCGGATGACGGCGGCAACCTCCTCGGGCGTGAGCATCACCTCGCGCAACACGGCGTCGCGCCTCTGCTCGGGCGTCTCGGTCACCATGCCGGACGCGATCTGACCTGGATTGATCAGGATCACCCGGATGCCGTCGGCGGCGACCTCCTTACGGAACGCGTCGGTGAACCCGGCGACGCCGAGCTTGGCCGCGACGTATAGGCTGGCGCCGCCGTCGCGCACCCGCACGCATAGCGAGCCGACGTTGACGATAGTGCCGCGTCCGCCCGCGCGCATCCGGGCCGCCGCCTCCCGCGCGCACAGCATGGTGCCCACCAGGTTCACCGCCACCACCCGCATGATCTCGGCGGGATCGGCAGCCTCCACGGTTCCGGCCGGAAGCGCCGCCGCGTTCACCAGCAAATCCAGATTTGCTCCGACGCCCGCAAAAGCCCGGTCTACCGCCTCCGGATCGGCCACATCGCAAATGACTGCCTCGGCTTCGGCTCCAGCCGCGCGTACCGCCTGCACGGTTTCCTCCAGCTGCTCCCTCCGACGGGCGAGCAGCCAGAACCGGCGACCCGGCATCGCCAGCGACCGCGCGGTGGCAGCGCCCACGCCGCTGCTGGCGCCGGTGATGACGCAGCGCATCAGCCTGCCACCGCGCGAGCCGGCACCCAGCGCAGCAGGCGGCGCTCCGCCTGCGTCAGCATCGCGTTGCTGAGCAGGCCCACGACGCCCAGCAGGATCACGCCGGCGAACAGCTCCGGCGCACGGAACGCACGGGCGGCCAGCAGGATACGCAATCCGAGGCCCTGCTGTCCGGCCAGCATCTCGCCAACCACCGACAGGATCAGCGCCACGGTAAGGCCAAGGCGCATCCCCGAGAGGATGTCCGGCAGGGCGTTCGGCAGCGCGATCTTGCCGATCACCTCCCACCGCCGCAGCTGCAGGAGCCGGCTAACCTCGCGCAGCCGCGGCTCCACGGCAGCGAAACCCTGCACGGTGGCCAGCAGCATCGGCCACAGCGTGCCGAAGCAGATCACGCCGAGCACCATCGACTGGGTGAGGCCGAAGAACGCGATGCCGACTGGGATCAGCGCCGAAGCCGGCAGCGGACGCAGGAACTCCAGCGTCGGGCCGAGCAGCGCCCTGGCCCATGGCGAGATGCCGATGGCCGCCCCTAGCGCCACGCCGGCGCACGACGCCAGCACCCAGCCGAGCAGCATCCGCCGCACGGTCGCCAGCACGTCGCCCCACATCGGCCCCCGCGACAGGCCGGACGCCAGCGCCGCCCAGGTCCGGCCGGGAGACGGCAGGAACGCCCGCGAGACCAGGCCCGCGCCGCACACCCACTGCCACGCAAACACGATGGCCACGCACAACAGCAGGCTGGCCAAGGTCCAGGCCAGCGTGGCGCGCCCGGTCATGGCGCGACCACCCCAGCACGGCCGAACAGCCGATGCTGGGCCAGCAGCAGCAGCCGGTTCAGCGCCCAGCCGAGCACGCCGACCCAGGCCAGCACCGCCAACATCAACGCCGGGCGGAGGGTTTGCTGCGCCTTGATCATCGCGAAGCCGAGGCCGAACGGGTTGAGCGCGATCTCGACCGTCACCGCCACGATCAACGCGACGCCCGCCGCCAGCCGCAGCGCCACGAACAGCCGCGGCAGCGCCGCCGGCAACACGATCTTGCCGATCCGCGCCGGCCAGCCCAGCCGCAACACGCGGGCCACCTCCAGCAGCCGCGGCTCGACCTGCGCCACCGCCGCGCCGCCGACGATCACCACCGGCCAGAAGCAGGCGAACGCCACAATGGACATTTCCAGGCGAAACCCGAACCCGAATACCAGCAGCGCCACCGGCAGCAAGGCCACAGAAGGGATCGGACGCAAGAACTCGATTGGCAGCCACAGCAGCCGCGCCGCCGCCGGCGACAATCCAATCAGCGCCGACACCAGCAGCCCAAACCCGGCCCCGAGCGAAAGCCCGGCCAGTGCAGCGCCTAAGGTCTGCGCGGTCCAAGCCAACAGCGTCCCGTCCGCCAGCGCCCGCCACAGCGCCATGGCCGCCGCCGAGGGCGCGGCCAGCGAGTCGCTGCCCACCCCGAACCACCGCGCCGCCAACTCCGCCAGCAGCAGCAGCGCCACCGGCGCCAGCAATCCCCTCACCGCTCAGACTCCTGGATGAAGTCGAACAGTGCGCGGCGCAGCTTCAGGAACTCCGGCATCTCGCGGGTGGCCAACTGGTCGCGCGGACGCGGCAGCGGCACGTCGAAGATCCCCGCCACGCGCCCCGGATGCGGCCGCAGCGCCACCACCCGGTCGCCCAGGTAGATCGCCTCCTCCAGGTCGTGGGTGACGAACAGCACCGTCATCGCCAAGCGCGCAACCAGGCGCAGCACCTCGTCCTGCAGCGACTGCCGGGTCATGGCGTCGAGCGCCCCGAACGGCTCGTCCATCAGCAGCAGCGCCGGCTCCTGCGCCAGGCAGCGGGCTATCTGGACCCGCTGCTGCATGCCGCCCGAAAGCTGCGCCGGGAAACGGTCGGCGTGGCGGTCCAGCCCCACCGTCCGCAGCAACGGCGCGATGCGCGCCGCTCGCTCGCGCCGCGGCACCCCGGCCGCCTCCAGGGCAAGCGAAACATTGCCCGACACCGTGCGCCAGGGCAGCAGCGCCCGGCCGTAGTCCTGGAACACCACGGCCACGTCCCGAACCGGCCCCCCCACCGCGCGGCCCGCGTACTCGACGCTTCCGCCGTTCGGCCGCAGCAGCCCAGCCAGCAGCCGCAGCAACGTGGTCTTGCCGCAGCCGGACGGTCCGACCACGCAGACGAACTCGCCCTTGGCGATGGCGAAGTCGACGCCGCGCAGGATCGGCAGCCCGCCAAAGTCGAGATCGACGTCGCGGAACGCGATCAGCGGCGTCGCCAAGTCGGAAGCCGTCCGCAGCAGGTCGGCCGTGGCGCTCATGGCGCCAGCAGCTTCGAGGGATCAGGCTTGTCCTGCAGCATGTCCTGCTTGGCCATGACGTCGATCCAGAACTGTAGCTGCTGCGGCGTCGCGTCGGCCTGCAAGGCGGGCAGCGTGACGGCGTTCAGCACGGCGGGCGGCAGCTTGATGAACTTGCCGGCGCTGGCCCGGGCGCCCGCCGGATCGCTCGCCTGGAAGCGGATCGCGTCGGCCATCGCGCCGCGGAACCCCTGCACCGCGTCGGGATGGGCCGCCGCCCAGTCGCGAGTGGCGGCGTAGAACAGGTTCGGCGTTCCGGCCGGGGCGATCTGCGACGCCGCCACCAGCATCGTGCCGATCCCGTCGGCGACGATCCGGCGCGAGAACGGCTCGCCGGTGGCGACCGCGTCGATGCTGCCGGACCGCAGCACGTCGGCGCTCTGGGTGAACGGCACCTCGACGAAGTTCACGCGATGCCAGTCGACGCCGTTGTCGGCCAGCCACTTGCGCGCCAGCACGTGGTAATAGGCGTTGAGGCCCGGCACCCCGATCTTCTTGCCGACGAAATCGGACGGCTGCGCGATCTTGACGCCGCTGCGGACCATCAGGCCGTCGGTCCGGTTGGCCGGGTCGATCCCGGAGCACCCGGCGACCACCACCAGGTCCAGCCCGCCGTCGTTGGCCTGTAGCAGCACGGTGGGCGTCGGGCCGCCGACCTGGATCGAGCCGCCCATCAGCGCGCCGGGGATGTTCGAGTTCAGAGTGATCAACACCAGCTCGACATCCAGGCCGTGCCCGGCGAAGAAGCCGCGGTCTTTCGCGATGAACGCGCCGGTGAAGCCGAGCGTCGCGGTGTAGCCCAGGGTGATCCGGGTCGCCACCGCGGCGCGGGCCAGTGACCTGGCAGCCAGCGACGCGCCTGTTCCCGCCAAGAACGTGCGGCGGCCGAGGGGTGCTATCAGGGTGTGCATTCGCGGTTCCTCCTGTGGGCTTGCGGCGGCGTCAAGGGTCCAGCAACTCCAGCAGGCTTTTCGCCGTCGATCCGATATGAACCTGGATCTCCGCGGCCCCAGCCTCGGCGTCACGCGCCAAGGCGCAGCGGGCCAGCCGCTCGTGCATCTCGATCACACCGTCCATCGGGTTGCCAAGGCTTTTCAGGAAGCGTCGGTAGCGCGTCTTCTGCGAGTACAGCTCGTCGCAGAACGCGCGCAGGGTAGTGAACGGGCAGGCGGCGATCAGCGCGTGGTGGAAGCGGTGGTGCCGCTGCTCGTAGCCGTCCAGCCATGCCTCGGTCGGCTCCTGTCGCTCCGCCGAGCGGCGCAGCACCTCCAGGCTCGCCGAAACCTCGTCCGCCCACGCCTCGTCGCCGTGCCGCATGGCCAACCGGAACGCCTCCGCCTCGATCACCTGGCGGGTATGCGTGATGTCCAGCAGGTGCGCCCGAGTGACCGGCGGGACCCGGAAGCCGCGCTGCCCCTCCTGCTCGACCAGGCCCCGGGCGGCGAGCCGCGACAACGCCTCGCGCAGAGGCGTCGGGCCGATGTCGTAGCGGCTGGACAGGTCGCGCAGTTTCAGCTTGCGGCTAGGCGGCAGCGCGCCCGAGAGGATGTCTCGCGTGAGGCAGGCTGCTGCCGTTGCCGAATCGGTCTCCGCCACTGCCGCTCCAAAAAATCTCGACAAAATCGATTTACGCGATATTTTTGCGCGGCGAAAGATAGGGAATACGCGAATGGCGGAACTGAACGGCACCCATGACCCGGCGCGACGCAGCTTCGTCGCGAGCGCCAATGCCGGCGACACCGACTTCCCGTTGCAGAACCTGCCGCTCGGCGTGTTCCGGCGCGGGCAGGAGAGCCGTTGCTGCGTCGCCATCGGCGACCAGGCGCTCGACCTGCGGCAGGCCCAGGAAGCCGGGCTGCTCGATCAGCCGGCGGTGGCGGCCCCGGTGCTGAACCCGTTGCTGGCGCTTGGCGGCACGGCGGCCGGCGCCTTGCGCGCCCGGCTGTTCGAGTTGCTGGCGGATGGCTCGCCCGAGCAGGCCCGGATCGCCGCCATGCTGGTTCCGGTCGCCTCGGTGCAGCTCGAATTGCCGGTGGCGGTCGGCAGCTTCACCGACTTCTTCACCTCGCTGCACCACACCGCGCGCGCCGGGCGGATGACCGGGCGGGAGCCGCCGGTGCCACCGGCCTTCCGCAGCCTGCCGATCGCCTACAACAGCCGCGCCACCTCGGTCCGCCTTAGCGGCGAGGCGGTAGCGCGGCCGAACGGGCAACGCCGCAACAGCGACGGCACGGCGGAGTTCGGCCCTAGCACGGCGCTCGATTTCGAGTTGGAGCTGGGCGCCTTCGTCGGCGGCGGCAATCCGCTGGGCCAGCCGCTCCATATCGACGGGGCGGCACGCCAGATCGCCGGCTATTGCCTGCTGAACGATTGGTCCTCGCGCGACGTGCAGCGATGGGAGAGCGATCCGCTCGGCCCGTTCCTGAGCAAGAGCTTTTCCACCACGATCTCGCCCTGGATCGTGACCGAGGAGGCGCTGCGGCCGTTCCGTCTGCCCGCCCCGGCCCGGCCGGAGGGCGATCCCGCGCCGCTCGACTACCTACGCTCGGACCAGGATCAAGCCTCGGGAGGGCTTGGCGTGCGCCTGGAAGCCTTGCTGCTGACGCCGAGCATGCGCGCGGCCGGCGCTGCCCCGGCGGTCGTCACCCGGGCCGACTTCCGCGACATGTACTGGACCTTCGCGCAGATGTTCACCCATCATATGAGTAACGGCTGCAACCTGCGGACCGGCGACCTGCTGGGCAGCGGCACGGTGTCCGGCCCAACCGACGACAGCCGCGCCTGCCTGGCCGAGTTGACCGTGCTCGGCAAGGAGCCGCTGGAGCTGCCCGGCGGCGAGCGCCGCGCCTGGCTGCTGGACGGCGACGAGGTCATTTTCCGCGCCCGCGCCGAACGCGACGGCCATGTCGCCATCGGCTTCGGCGAGTGCCGCGGCGTCGTGGCGCCTGCGCCGCCCTGGCCTACAGCCTGAACCATGGCCCGCCGCATCATCGACATCTCCGTCCCGCTAATGGCCGGCATCGCCAGTGACCCGCCCCAGATGCTGCCGCAGATCGAATACCTCGACCACCACGCCACCGCCCCGGGCCTCGCCGAGTTCTTCGGGGTGCCGGTGTCGGCGCTGCCCGACGGCGAGTACGCCGCCATCGAGCGATGCACCATCTCGACCCATAACGGCACCCATCTCGACTCCCCGTACCATTATTTCTCGACCATGAACCACGCGCTCGTCCCCGGCGGCGAGACCTCGATGCGGATCGACGAGGTGCCGCTGGAGTGGTGCTTCCAGCCGGCGGTCAAGCTCGATTTCCGTGGCTTCGAGGACGGCTACGTGGTGCAGCCCGACGACGTCGAGGCCGAACTCCGCCGCATCGGGCATACGCTGCGGCCGCTGGAAATCGTCGTCGTCAACACCCGCGCCGGAATCCGGTACGGCGAGGCCGGTTACGTCGACACCGGCTGCGGCATGGGCCGCGCCGCGACGCTGTGGCTGCTGGAGCGCGGCGTGCGCCTGGTCGGCACCGACGGCTGGAGCTGGGACGCGCCGTTCAGCCACACCCGCCGCCGCGTGCAGGAAACCGGCGATGCCGGGCTGATCTGGGAAGGTCACCGCGCCGGGCGCGAGATCGGCTATTCGCACCTCGAGAAGCTGCACAACCTGGAAGCCCTTCCCGATGACGGGTTCGAGGTGGCGTGCTTCCCGGTGAAGGTGCATTGCGGGTCGGCCGGCTGGACCCGCGCCGTGGCCATCCTGCCCGATGCGTGAAATCAGGCGAATCGCGGTAATCGGCGCCGGGCTGATGGGCCACGGCATCGCGCAAGTGTTCGCCACCGCCGGATACGCGGTGGCACTGTATGACGCCGACCCCGCCAGCCTGGCGAGTGCCGACGGGCGCATCCGGGCCAACCTGCGGGCGCTAGGCCATGACGAGGCCGCCGCCGAGCGCGTCGCCGTGCGCGACGACCTCGCCGCCGCGGCGGCCGACGCCGATTTCGTGGTCGAGGCGGCAGTTGAGGACCTGGCCGTCAAGCAGTCGCTGTTCGCCCGCATCGAGGCGGCTGCCCCGACCGACGCCGTGCTCGCCAGCAACACCTCGTCAATCCCGGTCACCCGGATCGTGGCCGGGCTGGCGCATCGCGGGCGGGCGCTGGCGACGCACTGGTATAACCCGCCGTTCCTGGTGCCGCTGGTCGAGGTAGTCGGCACCGAATGGACCGATCCCGAAATCCTGGCCGGCGTCCTCGAACTGCACCGGGCCATCGGCAAAACCGCGATCCATGTCCGCCGCGACGTGCCGGGCTACATCGGCAACCGCTTGCAGGGCGCGCTGTGGCGCGAGGCGATGGCGATCGTGCAGGACGGCATCTGCGACGCCGAGACGCTGGACACGGTGGTCAAGGCGAGCTTCGGCCGCCGCCTCGCGGTGCTGGGGCCGCTGGAGAACGCCGACCTGATCGGCACCGACCTCACCCTGGCGATCCACCGCGTGCTGCTGCCGCATCTGGACCGCACGCCCGGGCCGCTGCCGCTGCTGGAGCGACTGGTGGCGGACGGGCGGCTCGGGGCGAAGTCGGGCGCCGGGTTCCGAGATTGGACCGAGACGGAGCTGGCCACCTTGCGCCAGCGCCTGTTCGACCACCTGAAGCAGGGGTTGGAGCCGACCAGCCCTCCGGTAACGGGATGAACACCCGCCACCGAGCGGGATCAGCCATGTCGGCCGCCGGGCGGTTACGCTGATCCGGTCGCCGGGCCGGAATACCAGCAGCCGGTACGCTGCAACCAACCGAAGCCGTGCGCCATGACCCCCAGCAACGCGGCGTTGCTGGCGAAGACCAGGGTAACCAGAATTCGGAAATCGTTGTGGGAGGACGCCGCCTGCGCGTCGATACGGGAGTCCATTCGGGCGAAGCTGGCATCCAGGCGCGCGTCCAGCCGACCAAAGCTGGAATCCAGGCGCGCGTCCAGGCGATCAAACCGGGCATCCATCCGGTCGAGCCGGCCGTCAGTGTCGTCCAGCCGCTTGTCGTCGAGGCGATCCAGCACTTCCTTGGTGCCACGGGCGATCTCTTCCAGCACGGCCAAACGAGGCGGGATGTCGTCCGCTAGGGGGTCCGGCACTGGCGCTTCTTTCCAGGCTAACTAGGCGGACGATTTAGAGGGGGGAGGTTCGGCTGCTGCCTGCACAAGCCAGGACGGGCAGCCATACCCCATTCGCCCATTTTCAGCGGCCTTGATCCGCCTGTCTTTGGCATTACGCGCCATTTCGTTGCATCACGGCCCGGCCCGGCCATATCTCGGCAGTGACCCATTACGACGTGATCGTGCTCGGCGCAGGCGCCGCGGGCCTGATGTGCGCGCTGACCGCCGGGCGGCGCGGGCGGCGCGTGCTGTTGCTCGACCATGCCGCGGAGGCCGGCGCCAAGATCGTGATTTCCGGCGGTGGGCGCTGCAACTTCACCAACACCGGCGCCGCGCCGGAGCGGTTTCTCTCAGACAACCCGCATTTCTGCCGCTCGGCGCTGCTGCGCTACACGCCGCAGGATTTCGTGGCGATGGTCGAGCGGCACGGCATCGCCTTCCACGAGAAGACGCTGGGCCAGCTGTTCTGCAACGGCTCGGCGCGCGCCATCGTGGCGATGCTGCTCGACGAGTGCCGCGCCGCCGGGGTCGCCTTGCGGCTCGGGCACCGCATCACCGAGCTTAGCCGGGCGACCGAGTTCCGGGTCGAGACCGACAACGGCGGCTTCACCTCCGACAGCCTGGTGCTGGCGACCGGCGGCTTGTCGATCCCCAAAATGGGCGCCACCGGGTTCGCGCACGACGCGGCGCGGCGGTTCGGCCTGCGGCTGACCGAGATCAGGCCGGCGCTGGTGCCGCTGACCTTCGGCCCCGAGCTGCTGACGCTGATGCGGCCATTGAGCGGGGTGGCGCTGGACAGCGAGGTGGCGCTGGACCGGCACCGCTTCCGCGAGGCGACGCTGTTCACCCATCGCGGTCTGTCCGGGCCGGCGATCCTGCAGATTTCCTCATGCTGGGAGTGCGGGCCGATCACCCTGAACCTGCTGCCGGACCGTGACGCGGCGGCGTTCCTGCTGGAGCGCAAGCGGGCGCGGCCGAAAGCCGAGCTGCGCAGCGTCTTGGCGGAGGCGCTGCCGCAACGCCTGGCGCAAGCGTTGGCGGCAACGGTCGAGGGCGCCACCCGGCTCGCCGACCTGCCGGACCGAACGCTGCGCCAGTTGGCGTCACGGCTGTCGGTCTGGAGTGTCACGCCAAGCGGGTCCGAGGGCTACGCCAAGGCCGAGGTGACGCGCGGCGGCGTCGATACTCGCGACCTGTCGTCGCGGACGATGCAGGCGAACGCGGTGCCGGGCCTTTTCGTAGTCGGCGAAGCGGTCGACGTCACCGGTTGGCTGGGCGGCTACAACTTCCAGTGGGCCTGGGCGAGCGGCTGGTGCGCGGGGGAGGCAGCGTGACCGCCACACGTCGTGCTGCGCCACGTGAATTGCATGTCGGCGCTGTCTGTCACCTTTATCGAGAGCTTTGGATGAGCCAGGTTTCCGAGTGCATAGTTGTGGTGGCGAATTATTATCTCTGCTGACATCACGGCGTCGCCGGTTGTATGGGCATCAGCGACCAGGCTGACTTCGTAGCCGCGGCTCAGCGCAGCGCGAGCGGTGGCGTCGACGCAAAACTCGGTTTGCAAGCCGGTGATCGCAAGACGATGAACGCCCATACTCCTAAGGCGCTCCTGCAACGTCGTGCCGAGAAAACCATCTGATGCTGTCTTTTGAATAACGATGTCGCCAGCCTGCGGCGCGAGACGCGGGTGGATAGCCCAAGTTCCTTCGCCCTTCATCAAGGGCTTGTAGCTGCTGTGGTTATGCTGAAGGAAGATTACTGGAGCATCTGCCTCGCGCGCACGGCGCTGCAAATCTGCAATTGCTGTGATGACCTCCTCGGCACGCCAGGCACTATCCAACAAAGCAATCTGCGCGTCGATCACCAGAAGCGCTGTTTTCGACATCCAAGCCTCGCTCGGCAATCAGCTTAAGTCATATAAAACGTTTTGGACGGATGCTAACAACGCCTCGACCGAGCCAGCTAGGCCGAGCAGCGCCTCGTCGCCGTAGCGATGCCCGACCATCTGCAGTCCGACCGGCAGCCCATCGGCGGTGGCGCCTACCGGCAGCGAGAGTGCGGGCAGCGTCGGGATCATGTTGAATGGAGCGGTCAAATCAAGCCCGCGGAAACGGCCGTCGGGCAATGTCGACATATAGTCGTTGTCGGTCTCCTCCACTGGCGGCGCGGGCACGGCGCAGGTCGGGCACAGCAGCGCCTCGCGGCCGTCCAGGACCCGCATCATATCGCGCCACATCGCGCTACGCAGCAACTCGATGCGCTTGTATTCGGTGGCGCCCAGCGCGTCGCCGCGATCCATCAACGCCAGCACGGCAGGGTCCATGCGCGCGGCGAACTGCGCCCGGCGGTCGCCGAAGTAGGCGGCCATGAACACTCCCCACAGGTCGGCCCAGCGGTCGACCACGTCGCGGGTCCAGGCAAGGTCGACTATTTCGACGACCGCCCCGGCGTCGCGCAGCCGTTTGACCGCTTCGAGGATGACCGCCTGCACCGCGTCGTCCACAGCGTAAAAGCCGAGGTCCATGGAAAACGCGAAGTGCCGCCCGGCCAGTTCGGGACGCCGCCGAGCCGCCGCCGCATCGAACGCCAGCGGCCACGAGAACGGGTCCTCGTCGCTGGGACCGGCGGCGGCGGCCATGAACGCCACGGCGTCGTCCACGCCCCGCGCCAGCGGGCCAAAATGCGAGATGTCGTCGAACAGGCTGGGCAGGATGGTCATCGGAATGCGGCCCAGGCTCGGCTTCAGCCCGACCACGCCGCAGAACGACGCCGGGATACGCACCGATCCGCCCATGTCGGTGCCCTCGGCGAACGGCACGCAACCGCCCGCGACGGCGGCGCCCGAACCGCCCGACGAGCCGCCGGGCGAGCGGCGCAGGTCGTGCGGGTTGCGCGTGACCCCCCAGCGCGGGCTGCTGGTGAAGCCGGAGTTGGCGAACTCCGGCGTCGTCGTCTTGCCGATCAGGATCGCGCCCGCCTGTTGCAGGCGACGCACCACCAACGCCGTCTCTGCGGCGGGGTCGTCGCCGCTGGTCCAGGAGCCGAGCGTCGTCGGCACGCCGGCGGTCGGCGTCATGTCCTTGGCCGCGAACGGCACGCCGAGCAGCGGCTGATCGAGGCGTTCGCCATTGGCGAGGGCGCGGTCGATGCGCCCGGCAGCGGCTGCGGCATCGTCGTCGAGCAGGGTGCAGAAGCAGTTGCATCCGGCCAACGTCCGCGCCCGCGCCAGCGCCGCCTTGGCCAGCCCAGCGGCGGAAACCTGCCGGCTTCTGACCGCCGCAGCCATGCCGGTTGCGGGAAGATCGAGAAAACCGTCCGTTGGCGTGGCATTCATGCCGCGAGCAGGCCGAGCCTGGAGACTTTCGCGTGCTCGCCCGCCGTGTCCGCGCCTGCCATGATCGTTCCTGCCCTGTCCACCCCGACACTATCCGTTCCCGCGTCATCGGCAATCACCCGTGCAGGAGTTCCGTCCATGGCCGCCCTCGAAGTCACCACCATCAAAGCGCCCAGGCCCAGCTCGGCGGCCGACGCCCAGGCCATCGAAGCCACCGTCGGCGACATCATCCGCCGGGTGCGGAAAGACGGCGATACGGCGGTGCGCGAGTTCGCCAAGCGGTTCGACAACAGCGACCTCCAACGCTTCGAGGTGAGTGCCGCCGAGCGACAGGCGGCGGTCGACGGCTTGGCCGCGCCGACCCGCGCCGACACCGAGTTCGCCATCGCCAACGTCCGCGGGTTCGCCGAGGCGCAGCTGGCCACCATCCTGCCATTGGAGACCGAGCCGTTGCCCGGGCTGCACCTCGGCCACCGCGTCATCCCGATTGCCCGGGTCGGCTGCTACGTGCCGGGCGGGCGCTACCCGCTGCTGTCGGCGCCGGTGATGACGGTGGTGCCGGCCAAGGTCGCCGGCTGCGCCGAGGTGGTCGCCTGCCTGCCGCCCGGCGCGCATGCGGCGATGGTGGCCGGGTGCCACCTGGCCGGGGCCGACCGCATCTTCCGCATCGGCGGCGCGCAGGCCATCGCGGCGATGGCGTTCGGTACCGAGAGCGTGCCGGCGGTGGACAAGATCGTCGGTCCCGGCAATGCTTTCGTGAACGAGGCCAAGCGGCAGGTGTTCGGCGCGGTCGGCATCGACCAGCTCGCAGGGCCGAGCGAGATCTACGTGGTGGCCGACGAGACCGGCAACCCCGAGACCATCGCCACCGACCTGCTGGCGCAGGCCGAGCACGACGTCCGCACGCGCGTGGGCCTCATCACCACCGACGAGCGCCTGGCGCACGCCACGCTGCGCGAGGTGACGCGGCAGTTGCAGGACCTCTCGACCGCCGATGTCGCGAGGCGGGCATGGGAGGACTACGGCGAGATCGCGTTGTGCGCCGACGAGGCGGCGATGCTCGCCTACTCCGACCGCATCGCCGCCGAGCACCTGCAGGTCCACACCCGCGACCCGCACGCGACGGCGGCCAAGCTGCGCCACTACGGCTCGCTGTTCATCGGCGAGCTGGCCAGCGTGGTGTATTCCGACAAGTGCTGCGGCACCAACCACACGCTGCCGACGATGGGCGCCGGGCGCTACACCGGCGGGCTGTGGGTGGGATCGTACGTAAAGATCTGCACGCACCAGTGGCTCGACGAGCGCGGGATCGCCGCCGTGGCCCCGCCGGCGGTTCGGCAAAGTGTCAGCGAGGGACTGGAAGGCCACCGCCGCGCCGCCGCGCGCCGGCTCGAATGGTTGCAGCTGCCGGTGCCCGGCTAACCGATCATCCCGCCGTCGGGCCACGCTTTGGCCACCGATGGCGCACGGATTTAGGGGCTGTCGGTGTGACCCAGTTCACACCTCCACCATGGGGTTTTGTCATAGGGATCGGCCGTCTCGTCGGCAGGGGGAATCGGCCCGTTGCCGTCGAACGACCGGAGATGAAATCCCATGCCTGAATATCAACTTGGAAACGGCAACAACACCTTCAACGCCGCCTACGCGGCGGGCTGGTCCAGCGGTTCGTCGGTGTTCGGCGGCAACGGCGACGATACCATCAAGATCAACCCCTTTTCCTACGGATCTTCCTTCAACACCTACGTGGATGGCGGTAACGGCGACGACACCATCCTGCTCCATGCCGCCAACAGCGTCGCCTTCGGCAACAACGGCAATGATACGCTGACGTCGACCGGGGGCCTGGGCAACACGCTGTCGGGCGGCAACGGCGACGATCTGCTGATCAGCGTTGGCGGCGGCAGCGGCATGGGTCCCAGCAACACGCTGACCGGCGGCTTGGGCCAGGACAGCTTTACCCTGGTCAACTATGGCAACCTGGTGGTGAAAAACGACGCGGCGGGCAACGGCGTCGTGTCGGACGGCGACGTGTTCGTCGGCCCGATGGACGTGATCACCGACTACACGCAAGGCGAGCACATTGGGTTGCGGAATTTCGACGGCGCCGCCAACGGCCCGGCCGCCACCGACACGCCGCTCAGCAAGATCGACAACGTGGCATTGGCCCCGGACCCGCTCGAGCACACCGGCGACAGCTTCCGGCCGGTCGTCGGCAGCGAGCAGTATGCGGCGTTCCACGGCACGTTCGCCGGAATCAACTCATTCACCGTCAACGCAAGCGGACCCGACCTGTTCGTCGTCTACGACACGCACGCCGGCCCCACCGAACTGGTCGGCAAAGGCTCATTGGTGCTGCTTGGGGTTTCGGACACGCAACTGGTGGCGCAGGCGCTCTCCTCGGCAACCGCGACTGGAGCGGGAAGCGGCCTGGATTTTTCCGATCAAGTCAAGGCCGCCATGTCATCCGACATGAACACTGGCGGCCAGAACGGCAGCGCAACTCCCGGCGCCTGGGACATGCCGGCAAGCAGCTTGTCCGCCATGGACCTTGTTCCGCACACCGGCTCTTTCTCGGGTTGAAGTCGAAGCAGCCTGCCATTCGCATGCGCGAGTGGCGGACTGCGCTTCGCTTACCTACTCACCGAAGCCGTCGTCGCTGCCAAGAGAACTAGTGCGTCTCGTAAATGAAGTGCTGCACCTCGGGCGTTTCGGAATGACGGGAGCAAGCGCTAAATGGCGTGCAACCCGCAGCGACGAAGGCCCGCGCATGAAGAAACTCATCAACGACCCCCGGCACGTCGTCCCGGACATGCTCGAAGGCCTGTTGCGGTTATATCCCGGGCTGTCCCAGCTCGAAAGCGAGGCGGTCGTGCTCCGCCGCGGCGATCCCGGCGAGGTGGCCATCGTCTCCGGCGGCGGCGCCGGGCACGAGCCGGCGCACGCAGGCTACATCGGCCCGGGATTGCTGCGCGCCGCCGTGCTCGGCGACGTGTTCACCTCGCCGAGCACGGATGCGGTGCTGGCGGCGATCCGCGCGGTCGGCGGCCCGGCCGGCGTCCTGCTGCTGGTCAAGAACTACACCGGCGACCGGCTCAACTTCGGCCTCGCCGCCGAGCTTGCCCGCGCCGAGGGGCGTGCGGTCGAGATGGTGGCGATCGACGACGACGTGGCGCTGTCGGGCGGCCCGCACACCGCCGGCAGGCGCGGGCTGGCTGGCGTCGTGCTGGTACACAAGGTCGCCGGGGCCGCCGCCGCGGCCGGACTCGGTTTGACTGAGGTGGCGGCGGAGGCGCGCGAAGCGGTGGCGTCCCTCGGCACGATGGGGGTCGGGCTGTCGTCCTGCACCGTGCCGCTCGCCGGCAAACCCGGTTTCGTGCTCGGCGACGATGAGATCGAACTGGGTCTCGGTATCCACGGCGAGCCGGGCGTCCGGCGGATGGCGATACGCAGCGCAGCCGACCTGGTTGGCGAGATGCTGGGGCGGATCGTCGGCGACCTTGGCTTGGCGGCCGGCGAGCGCGTGGCGCTGCTGGCCAACAACCTGGGTGCCACGCCGCCATCGGAAATGCTCATCGTTTGCCGGGAGGCGCTGCGCGACCTGGACGCGCGCGGCATCGTCGTCGAACGGTGCTGGTCCGGCGCGTTCCTGACCGCGCTGGACATGGCGGGATGTTCGCTGTCGCTGTTGCGGCTCACCCCCGCCCGTCTTGACCGGCTCGACGCCCAGGCCAGCGCACCGGCCTGGCCCGGCCCCGGGCTGCGGCCACAGGCTTTGCCGGCGCGCACGCCACGGCGCGATGCGGCAAGCCGGCCGGAGCGCTTCGAGCCGCGCGGAAACCCGCTGTTGCGGAACTGCGTCCTTGCGGTGGCGGCGGCCCTGCGCGCGGCCGAGCCGCAGCTGACCGCGCTGGACCAGGCGGTCGGCGACGGCGACCTGGGGATCAGCCTGGCCCGAGGCGCCGCCGCGATGCTGGACGACATCGCGCACTACGACTTCGATAATCCGGCCGCGGCGATGGCCAGCATCGCGGTCACGCTGCGGCGGGCACTCGGCGGCACGTCGGGACCGCTCTACGCGGTGTTCCTGCTGCGTGGCGCAACTCGGCTGGCCGAAGCGGACGGCCTCGCGGCATGGGCGGCGGCGTTGGACACCGGCTGGCGCGCCATCGGGGAACTTGGCGACGCGCGACCGGGAGACCGCACCATGCTCGACGCCATGGCGCCCGCGGCGGCGGCGCTGTCCGAGGCCGCCGCCGCGGGCGCGACGCCGGCGAGCGCGTTGCGGTCGGCCGCCTCCGCCGCGACCGCGGGCGTCGAGGCGACCCGCACGATGACGCCCCGGCGTGGCCGGTCCAGCTACCTTGCCGACCGTGTCGGCGACATTCCCGATCCTGGCGCGGAGGCGGTCGCGATCTGGCTGGCGGCGATACGCGACGTGTTCGCCGACGAGGCGTCGTAAGAGTTCAGGACCGCGACGGCTCCGTCACGCGCCGCCCGTCGCGGAACAGCACGACATGCTCGGGCGGGCATTCGACGAAGACGGCGCTGCCGACCGGCAAACCGTCGCCGGGCGGCACTTTGACCTTGAGCACGGCGGCATCGAGGGCGAGCGTCAGCAGATGCTGGCCGCCGATGGTGATGCAGTCGCCGGTGACGCGCGCCTCCATCCGGCCCGGAGCGGGTTGCGGGAACACCCGGACGTGCTCGGGCCGGATGCCGGCGCGCAGGCCGTTGCCGCTGCCGGCCTGCTCCAAGAAGTTCATGCCCGGGCTGCCGAGGAACCAGCCGCCGAACTCGCTGTCCGGGCGGTCGTACAGCAACCGCGGCGCGGAGCATTGCGACAGCGCCCCGGACTGCATCAGCGCGATCTGGTTGGCCAGCGTCATCGCCTCGGTCTGGTCGTGCGTCACGTAGACGATGGTTTGCCGCATCCGGCGGCGGAACTCCTTGAAGGCGCGGATCAGCTGCAGCTTGGCGTGGACCTCGACGTTGGTGGTCGGCTCGTCGAACAGCACCACGTCGCAGCGCCGGGCGATGGCGCGCCCAACCGCGACCTTCTGCCGCGCCCCCATGTCGAGTGCGGCGATCCGCAGCCCGCGCTGCGCCGACAGGTCCAGCACGTCGAGCACTTCGTCGACCCGCCGCCCACGCTCGGCGGCGGACAGCGTGCGGTCACGGGCGAGCGGCAGGGCGATGTTCTGCGCGACCGTGAGGGTGCGGTACATGACCGGGTACTGAAACACCATGGCGACGCCGCGCTCGCGCGCCGACTGCCGGGTCACGTCCCGCTCGCCGAACCGGATGCTGCCGGAAGTCGGCGTCTCCAATCCGGCGATCATTCGCATCAGGGTGGTCTTGCCGCATCCCGAAGGCCCAAGCAGGCACGTGACGCTGCCCTCGGCGAACACCATGCTGACACCGTCGACCGCGGCGTTGACGCCGAACCGCCGGGTCAGGTGGTCGAGGCGAATATCAGGCATGGACCGCGTCGGCGGACTGCGCCTGGCCGATGCGCCGCCCGCTCGCGGCATCGAACACGACGGCGCTCCCCGGCTGCACCGTGAAGGCGAAGCGGCTGCCAAGATCGGGGGGCGCCGCCCCCACCGCCGGCAGCAGGGTGACAAGGTTCTGGCCGGCGACAGTGAAGTAGACGACGTACTCGGCGCCGAGGTCCTCGACCAGCGTCACCTCGCCTTCGCCGTCGGCAGGCTGCCCAGTGGCCGGGCGCAGGTTCTCGGGCCGGATTGCGACGGTGACCGGCCCGGCAAGTTCGCTGGCGACGGGGAACGCGAACGCCGCGGTGGCGCAGCGTCCGGCGGCGACCTGGCCCGGCAGCACGTTGCAGCGTGGAAACCCGACCAGCTCGGCGGCGCGGACATGCGACGGTCGCTGGTAGATCGCGGCGACCGGCCCGGCCTCGATCAGCCGGCCGGCGTCGAGCACCGCCAAATCTTGCGCCATGGTCAGCGCCTCCAGGCTGTCCGAGGTCGCGTACAGGAACGTCGCCCCCAACTCGCGCCGCATGTCCTTGAGGTCGTCCATCAGCCGCTCGCGCAGCTTGAAGTCGAGGCCGACCAGCGGGTCGTCGAGGATGAATATATCGGCGTTCTTCAGGATGCCGCGGGCAATGGCGGCGCGCTGCTTCTCGCCGCCGCTGAGCTGCGCCGGACGTTTATGCAGCAGGCTGCCGATATGCAGCAGCTCGGCCGCCTGGGTGACGCGGCGCGCCACCTCCGGCCGGGCAACGCCCTGCAGCGCCAGCGGATAGGCGATGTTGTCGAACACGCTGACATGCGGGAACAGCGCGAACGACTGCGGCACGTAGCCCAGCGTGCGGTCGGCCGCCGGAACCCCGGTGATGTCACGGCCGTCGAACAGGATGCGCCCGGAACTTGGCTGCTCCAACCCAACCAGCAGGCGCAGCAGCACCGACTTGCCGCTGCGGGGCGGCCCGCACAGCACCGTGAAGCTGCCGGGCGCCACGTCCAGATCGATCCGGTCGAGCGCCACGACGCCCCTGTAGGCCTTGCTCGCCGCCTCGAAGCGGATGCGGCTCATCGGCCGAGTTGCGCCAGGATCGGCACCAGCAGGATGCCGACGCCGAACACCACAGCCACCATGACGAGAATGAACACTGTCCACAGCAGCGTGCGCCCGATCCCGGCGTCACGCGGCAGGTTGCCGACCGCGATGTGCAGCAGCGTGCTGGCCATGACGACAACGAGACCGACTTGGTAGAGGCCGAACGCGCTTTGCTGGGCGATCAGCACGAAGCCCGCCGCCATCAGGCAGATCAGCGCCAGCTCCGCGCGGGCGACCAGTCGCGACATCCGTCAGACCTCGCCGCGCACGGTGCCGAAGGTCATGCCGACCAACAGGTAACGCTGGAAGAAGTACACCACCAGCACCGGCGGCACGATGTAGATCGAGGTCAGCGCCGAGATGAACGCCCAGTCGACGCCGCCGCCGCTGTACAGCCCGGTGCTCAGCGCTACCGGGACGTTGGACGTCCGGATGCCGCCGATGATGTAGTTGAACAGGAACTCGTTCCACACGAAGATGAAGTTGAAGATCAACGCCGCGATCACTCCCGGCAGCACCTGCGGCAGGATGGTGCGGACGATGATCCGCAGCCACGACGCGCCGTTGACCCGCCCGGTCTCGTCGAACCGCGGCGACACGCCGTCGATGAAGCCCTTCAGTATCCACACCGAGAACGGGATCGAGAACATCGCGTAAAACAGGATCATTCCCGGATAGCTGTCCTTCCAGCCGAAGCCCACGTACATCAGGTAGACCGGCAGGATCGCCGCCGAGCCGGGCAGCATCCTTATCGACAGCAGCAGGAACATCAGGAAGTCGGTGCCGGCCGGCTTGAACCGCGAGAACGAGAACGCCGCCAGGAACGACGCCGCCACCGCGATCAGCACCGCCGACACCGACAGGAACAGCGAGTTGAACAGCTGGCGCAGGAAGCTGTCACGGGCGAACAGGTTGGGCGTAATTGGCCAATGTCGGGTGGAACAGCAGCACCGGCGGCGTCGCCAAAATCTGGTCGGCGCTCTTGAACGAACTCAGCAAGATCCAGCCGATCGGCGCGAAGAACGTCAGCGCCACCAGCCACAGCACCGCGTGGTAGGCGTGCTCGCGCCAGCCCGCTCTCATGTCTCCGTCCTATCGTCGCGCCAGTGCAGCACGAAGATGAAGGTCGCGGTGAAGGCAATCGAGATCAGCAGCAGGATCACCGCCAGCGCCGACGACCAGCCCATGTTGAACGCCTCGAACGCCCGCCGGTACAGCGTGATAGCGACCAGTTGCGTGGTGGTGCCGGGGCCACCGAAGGTCATGTTGTAGATCAGGTCCATGGTCTTGAACGAGTCGATAGTACGCAACAAAATGCCGAGCATCAGGATGAACTTGCCGTGGTGCCACAGCACCAGCCGCAGCCGCTGCCACCAGGTCAGCTGGTCGATCTCCGCCGCCTCCAGCTCCGCCTTCGGCACCGAAGCCAGGGCCGCCAGCGTCATCAGCACCATGAACGGCGTCCACATCCAGGTGTCGACGACCAGCACCGAGGCGAACGCCGTGCCGCTGCCGCCGAGGAAGTTGACGGCGCTAAAGCCGAGGCCGCGCAGCATCGCGTTCAGCACGCCGAAGGTCGGGTCGTAGATCAGCCGCCAGAACGTCCCGGCGGCGACCGGCGTCAACACCATCGGCGCGAACAGCATGGTCAGCGCAACCCGGCGGCCGGGCAGCCGCTGGCTGTTCCAGAACAGCAGGCCGAGCAGCATGCCCAGCAGCGTCTGGATGCCGACGCCGCACACCACGAACAGCAGCGTCCGGCTGAGGTCGAGCCAGATGCCGCTGTCGTTCAGGATGTTCTTGAAGTTGAGCAGGCCGGCATAGATCGGCGCGCGGCCGGAGGTCAGCGAGAAGCGGTAGAAGCTGAGCCCGAGCAGCCACAGCGTCGGGATGGTGTTCCAGACGATGAAGAACGCCAGCACCGGCAACAGCAGCAGCCCCGGCAGTACCGTGGGACGGCCAAGGAACCGAGCGATCCCGCCGGTTCGCGGAATCGCCGGCGTGGCGGCGGGCAACCCCGAGGCCGTGCCCAACGGGGCTGCCCGGCCGTGCCGCTAGAGCCGGATGCCGGAGCAGGCGCCGGTCGACTGCTTGCTGGCGGTGCCGCTGTCGAACAGGATGTCCTGCTGCTTGCACGCGGTGTAGGCGAGCGCGTGCGCCGGGTCGCTGATCTGGCCGGTGGCGTAGGCGGTGAACGCCTCCTGCTGCACCGCCAGCATCTCGCTGTACTTCGGGTCGTGCCAGAAATCCGAGCTGTACGGCAACATGTATTTGTAGGTGCGGTACCACGGCTGCAATTCGTCGAAGCCGGCCGCCGTCAGCGTCGCCTTGTCGCACGGGTTGCCGCCGCGCTTGGCGAACTCCAGCTGCGTCTCCGGCAGGTACCACCACTTCATGAAATCGAGCGCCACCCTGGAATGCGCGTCGTCGTTGAAGGCGTTCAGCACCCAGGGCTGGCCGCCGATGACGTAGTTGCGCTTCAGCGTGCCGTCGGCCTGCTTGAAGCCCGGTGGCGGCACCACCATCACCTTGTCTTTCATCGCCGGCGGGATCATCGCGCCGCCGACCGCCGCCCACTGCCAGGCGGAGAACGCCTTGCCCTGGGTGAACACGTCGACGATCTCGGCGATGCCGTAGTTGATCGCGCCGGGCGGCTGGAACTTCAGCAGGTTCTTGTACTGGACCATGGCCTGCGCGTTGACGGCGGTGTCGTAGATGCCCTGCACCTGGCCGGTCGAGGGGTCCCAGATGTCGCCGCCCTGGCTACGCATGAACGATATCAGCGGGCAACTGATGAAGTCGTACTCGCGCGAATACTGCATCGCGGCGCCATGGTAGCCCTTGTCCGGCCGGGTGAAGAACTCCGCGACCTTGGCGTAGTCCTCGATCGAGAGCTTCTCGAAATCCTCCCAGGCCGTCGGCAAGGCGATGTTGTAGCGCGCCTTGAACGCCTCCGCCTCGCCCGGCGCTTCGAGCAGGTCGCGGCGGATGAACAGCGCGATCACGTCGCCTTCCTGCGGGAAGCCGTAGCGGTTGTTGGTGCCGTCCGGGAAGGTCTGGTAGGCGTCGCGCACCACCGGCGCGTACCACTCGATGTCGAGGTCCTTGTTCTGGGCGATGATCGGATTGAGCGGCACGATCCATTTCGGCGTCGCCAGCGCGCCCAGCCACTGGCTGTCGGAGATGATGATGTTGTACTCGGCGCTGCGCGTCGCCAGCGAGGTCGCGGCCTTCTGGAACAGCTGCCCGAACGGCGCGTCGGCGAACGAGAACGAGACGTCGTAGCCGTAGCGCGCCTTGGCGTATTTCGCGAACTCCGGCGACATGTCCACGCCGAGCTTGCTCGGCAGCCAGCCAGCGATGCCGAGGATGGCCATGTTGATCGAGCGGCCGGCCAGCGGGTGGTTCTTCTCGCTCTGCGCGAACACGTGACGGGGACAAGTCAGCCCGGCTGCCGCGGTCAGCGCCGCCGCCCCGGTCAGCAGCGCGCGGCGGTTCATGGCCGCCTTGGGCGTCGAGTCGGGTGCTGGCTGGGTCGTCATGCGGCGTTCCCCGTTCGCGTGCTTGCTGCGCGCGTTACCCTGACACTTGATGATCTTTCCCTATTCGGGTCAAGCAACCGAGAGCCGCGGTTTCGGGATTCGCAGCGCCTGGTGGATTATCCGGAATAGCGACCGCCGCCCGGAGTCTCACCCCTGCCGCCCATCACGCGCCCGCTGCGAACCCATCAGGCCCAGGTCGCCGACATCGTCCGCGCCATCGCCGCCGGCGAGGCCGCCGGGGTCACCGACATCCTCGCCGCGGTGACGCCCGGCGGCGGCAAGTCGTTGCTCCCGGTGCTCGCCGCCAGTACGCTGATCGACGCCGGGCTCATCGACCGGGTCTGCTGGGTGGTGCCGCGCGACAGCCTCCGCCAGCAGGCCGAGGAAGCGTTCGCGGACCCCGTCTGGCGGTCGGCACTCGGCCACGGCATCAGCGTCCGGGCCGCCGACAACACGCCCGACCCGTGCCGCGGCCTCGGCGGCTACGTGACCACCTACCAGAGCGTCGCGGCGGCGGCCGACATGCACCTGTCCGAGTTCCGCCGCCACCGCACCCTGCTGGTGGTCGACGAGGTGCATCACCTGCCGGCGCTGTCGGACATGGCGCCCGACCCGCTGGCCGAGGGGCTGGAGGAGGACGCCGCCGGCTGGAGCCGCGCGCTGCTGCCGCTGCTGGAGAGTGCGACGCTGCGGCTGCTGCTGTCCGGCACGCTGCAACGGGCGGACGGGCGCGGCATCCTGTGGCTGCCGTACCGCACCGGACCCCGTGCGAAAACCCGCGAGGTGGATTTCGCGGCGCCGGGATGGGCGGTGGTGGGCTACTCGCGGGCGCAGGCGCTGGCCGAGCGCGCGGTGCTGCCGGTGGTGTTCGGGGCGTTGGACGGCGAGTCCACCTGGCTTGACGAGGGGCGCGTCGCGGTCGGCCCGCACCGGCTGGCCTCGCCGTGGCCGACCGAGACGACGCGCCCGGCGCTGTTCACCGCCCTGCGGACCGGCTTCGCCGAGGCGCTGTTGCGAAAGGCGTTCGACGCCACGCGCACGCTGCGGGCCGAGCGGCGGCAACAGCGCAAGCTGGCGGCCGGGTCGGAGCACCGCGGCCTGGGCAAGCTGCTGGTGGTGGCGCCCGACCAGACCACCGCCCGCTTCTACATGGACCTGTTGCGCGGCTGGCTGCCCGAGCGGCAACAGCCGACGGTGCAGCTGGCCACGTCCGACGAGCGCGACGCGCACGAGATCCTGGCCCGCTTCCGCCTGCGTGCCGAGCCGAGCGTGCTGGTGACGGTCGCCATGGCCTACGAGGGGCTGGACGCGCCCGAGGTGGCGGTGGTCGCGGCGTTGACGCATGTCCGCAGCCGCGCCTGGCTCGAGCAGATGGTGGCGCGCGCCACCCGCGTCGATCCGAACGCCGGACCGTACGCGGGGCAGCGGGCGCTGGTGTTCCATCCCGACGACCCGCTGTTCGCCCGCTTCCGCCACAGCGTCGAGACCGAGCAGGGCACCCTCGCGAAGCGGCCCAAGCTGCGGCCGAAGAGCACGCTGCCGGCATGGCTGCTGGCCCAGCTCGCAACGGTCGAGCGGGAGGACCGTGGCATAGTGCCGGTCGAGAGCAACGCCCTGGCGCTGCGCTACGCGACGCTGCGGCCGGGGCCGGACTACGCCATGCACCGCCCCGAGAACGAGGAGGCGCAGGGCGAGATGCTCGACCCGCCTTCGGTGCTGGAGCGGCGGCTGCGCCAGAAGATCGGCGAGATGGTGGCGCAGCAGGCGGTCGAGGACGAGGGCGGCTTGCAGGCGCCGAGGCGCGAAGGCCTGTACCACCGCTACAACGCCATCCTGAAACGCCGCACCGGCGACAAGTCGCGCGCCCGGATGACGCTGCAGGAGCTGGAGGCCGCGGTCAGCTGGCTGGAGCGCAACCGCTTGGCCGACCATGCCACGGCCCTCGACGGCGACCCGCGCTACGGCTGGAGCGTTCGGCAGCGCCGCGAGTGGACGCCGCCGGTCGGGCGCACCGTTGCGCGAGCAAAGAAGTCCTGACCCGGCCGGAGTTCAGCCGCCGCCGATCTCGACCAACACTGGGTGGTCAGGGACGCTGACGGCGAGGGTCGCGGCGTTGTGTGCGGTCTGCGTGGCGGCCGTTCCGGTCAGCGGGTCGAACACTCGCACCAAAGCCGGATTGGCGAGGGTCAGCGTCACGGTGTGCGGCGCGCCGGCGGTCTCGTTCCACAAGGCCAGCCAATGGCTGCCGTCGGACTTCTGCAGCAGCATCGTGCTGTCCGCGCCGGTCGTGCCGGCCAGCGTGTAGGCCAAGCTGCCGGTGGCGAACGTCGCGGCGTCGCTGCCGGCATCGGCGAGCAGGGTGGTCAGGTTATGCAGCGCGGCTCCGGCGGGCTTGGGGGACCCGTCGGGGCGCATCAGGCCGAACTTGCCCGAGGCGTCGTCATACAGGGCATAGAAGTAGGTTTTGGGGTTGCCGTGCTTGATGCCGTCGAAGGTGGCGTCGAGCGCCCACTTGGCGATATTGGGCTGGCTGAAGCCGTGGCTCTCGTCCCAGCCGATTTCGGTGGTCATGACCGGCAGCGAGGACGCCGCCAGCCTGGCGTCGGAATTCAGCTGCTTGATCGCGCCGTCGGGAGCGCCGTTGGGCGGGCTGGGATAGGTATGGGCGTTGCCGTACTCGGCATGGGCGCTGAGGTCGCCCACCTTGTCGTAGTCGCCGTGCCAGTTGTTGGCGGCGGTCCAGCCGGCGCCGAAGCTCAGGTTGATCGTGGGCAGTCCCAACCGCTGGCCCATGGCATGGACCTTCGGCTGGAATCGTGCCGCGATGGCGATGGTGTTGCCGAGCCCGGCCGGGTAGCTGTCGTCCTCCTCGTTGCCGCCCTCGACGAAGTTGAGCGCGCCTGTGGCGGCCAGCGGTGGCATGTACGCCAGGCAGGTGACCATGCTGGCGGGCGAAGTCTCGGCGATGTAGTCGTCGAACTTGGCCCCGGTCGCGGCGCTGACGGCGGGCCAGCTGGTGAGGTCGGCGGGATTTTGCATGCTGTCGCGTAGGTTCTTGATGCCGAGGTACCTGATCGCCGCCTCTACGGTATTGAGGTTGGCATACGAGCCGCCGAAATCTATGTGCGTGTTCACGCCCAAGGAGGCGACGAAAGCCGCCGCACGCAACACCGTGTCTATTCCACCGGTCATCGTTCCTCGGGGGCTGCTCTGAGATCGCCTACCTTGGAGCACCATTCACGCCCCAGAGCCAGCGGTGCGACCGCTGCATCAAAATTCGGCGACGGGTTCGAACGCATCGGCGGCATAGCTGTTAACACTGCAACAACATCCGGAGGAAACAAATGGCCGCTCTCATCAACACCCGGCATCTGCTCGCGGCCGGCCTATGTTTCGCCCTGGCGCCAGGCGTGGCGCTGGCCGGACCATGCTCCGACCAGATTGCGGAGCTGAGCAAGACGCTCAGCCAAAACCCAAGCCTGGGCGGCTCTCCCACCACCGGCGCGCTAACCGGCTCCAATCCCGGCAGCGCTCCCACCAACGCGCCGGCGGTCGACCCGACCACCAAGGGGACGTCCGCCGACAACCGCATGGGCGGCACGGGGGCAACCAAGGAGCTGAACTCCGTGTCCAGCCAAGTCGCGACGTCGTCGCAGGACATACGCCGGCAACAGGAAGGCTTGCCGACCGCCGCCGCCACCGCCGCCATGCATGACAAGAAATCGGTCGAGACCGCGCCCAAGCTCGGGCAGGCTCCGTCATCCGACGACCGCATGTCGATGGCGAAATCCGAGTTGCAGAACGCCGTGGCGCTCGACAAGAAAGACGACTCGCTCTGCCTGGATTCGGTTCTCCGGGTGCGCAACATGATGAAGAAAGGCTGAGGCTGGCGAAAGCGTCGACGATTCGCTAGCGCATCGTCGACGCTTTCGCGTTGGCGGATCGAGAATCCGTGCCAGTCTCCATGGCACGAAAACTTGATCGCGCACCGGCATGTGGCTGGCGGACGGTCTCGTTGCGATGGAGACGACCTGCCATGGATCGCGCCACCGACACACCCCAGGCCGCCGACCGTGAGACCGAGGACGACAAGCGCGTCCTGCATAGCATGGGCTACGCGCAGGAATTGTTGCGCGGCATGCGGACGTTCCAGAACTTCGCGATCTCGTTCTCGATCATCTGCATCCTGTCGGGCGGCATCAACTCGTTCAGCCAGGGGCTTGGCAGCGTCGGCGGCGCCGCGGCCGGGCTGGTGTGGCCGGTCGCCTGCCTGATCTCGCTGGCGTTCGCGCTGGCAATGGGCCAGATCGGCTCGGCCTACCCCACCGCCGGCGGGCTCTACCACTGGGCCTCGATCCTCGGCGGTCGCGGCCTCGGCTGGGTCACGGCCTGGTTCAACCTGATCGGGCTGGTTACGGTGCTGGCGGCAATCAACGTCGGCGCCTATCTGTACTGCGTCGGCTCGCTGGCCCCGGCGCTCGGCCTCGACGCCGCGGCGCTGTCCCCGCTCACCCCGACCGGCTACAGCATCGGCGTGCAGGTCGCGGTGGTCGCCGCCATCACGCTGAGCCAGGCGTTGCTGAACCATCTCGGCATCCGGCTCACCTCGCGACTCACGGATTTCTCCGGCTATCTCATCTTTGCGGTGGCGGCCGCGCTGGTCGTGGCGTTGCTGGCCTACGCGCCGCACCTGGATTTCGCGCGGCTGTGGACGTTCCACAATTACAGCGGCGACCCCGGCGGCGGCGTGTGGCCGCATCACGACAGCATGGTCTACCTGTTCCTGGTCGGCATGCTCCTGCCGCTGTACACCGTCACCGGCTTCGACGCCTCGGCGCACACCGCCGAGGAGACCATCGGGGCGGCGCGCGCCATCCCGCGCGGGATGCTGCACGCCGTCATCTGGTCGGCGCTGTTCGGCTGGGTGATGCTGTCGGCGCTGGTGCTGGCGGCGCCGGAGCTGGACAAGGCCGCGGCGCAGGGCGGCAGCCAATTTTTCTACATCATGGACCAGGTGCTGCCGGCTCCGCTCAAGCTGGCGCTGTTCATCGGCATCGGCCTGGCGCAGTACCTGTGCGGGCTGGCGACGGTGACCTCGGCGAGCCGGATGGTGTTCGCCTTCGCGCGCGACGGCGGGCTGCCGGCCTCCGGTGCTCTGCGCCACATCAGCGCGCGCTTCCGCACCCCGGTGACGGCGATCTGGGCGGTGGCGGCGCTGTCAGTGCTGTTCACCGTCTACACCCCCGTCTACACGACCATCGCCGCGGTCTGCACCATGTTCCTGTACATCAGCTACGCGCTGCCGGTCGCCGCCGGCCTGTTCGCCTATCGGCGCAGCTGGACCGCGATGGGCCCGTTCGACCTTGGCGGAGCCTATCCGTTCGTCGCCGTGTGCTGCCTGGTCGGCGTCGCGGCGCTGCTCTACATCGGCGTGCAGCCGCCCAACGACCAGGCGCTCACGGTGACGCTGGCAATGATCGCGCTGACCGTGGCGGTGTGGTTCGGCTTCGAGCGGCGGCGCTTCCAGGGGCCGCCCAGCGGCGCCAACCGCCCGGAACGCGACCGCGAGATCGCCGCCGCCGAGCGCGCGGTGGGTGAAGCATAACCAGTCACTTGCCGATGCCGTGCCGCTGCGCCGACGCCGAGCGCAAGTAACCTGACTTTCATGGTTGCAAATGCGTCCTGGGTCATCGCCGTGGACTGCAACGGATGCTTCAGGTATACGCCTGCATTGTAAACCAACACAATTTTTGCTTAGTCGTTCTTGCAGGAGTTGTCGCTGTTTCGGCTCCTACACCGTATTGAGTTTGCTGCGGCATATTCAGGGGTTGCAGGGTTGTGCGCGGCATCTCTGGCTTGGCGACGCCGCGCTGGCTTTTGGATCTGCAATCTGGGCCACCCATTTCGTCGCCATGCCACCCACTTCATCGCCATGCTGGCGTTCTAGCCGTACATCGAGGTCGGCTACGACGTCGAACTGACTGCGTGGCCGCAAGCGAAATAACGTCTTGCCGCTTCGGAACGGCGGAACACGCTTGGTTTTTCCGTTCTACGCCGCTGCTCCGGACTCCCGGTCAAGGCGGCCCGGACGCAGCCGCAGCGTCCAGGCGCGCAGCGCTTGCAGCATGGCGGCGATGAAGCCGCGGGTCGCCTCGTCGGTCAGCCGTCCGTCCTTGTCGAAGCGGGCATGCGCCGAGCCGATCATCAACTCCGGCTTGTTCAGCACATGGCCGTCCAGATAGACGAACATCTTGCGTAGGTCGTACTGCGCCCGCGCGGTGCCGATCATTCCGGGGCTGGCGCCGAGTATGGCGACCGGCTTGTCCACGAACGGCTGCGGGTCGGTCCGCGACACCCAGTCGATGGCGTTCTTCAGCACGCCGGGCACCGAGTAGTTGTACTCGGGAGTGGCGATGACCACTGCATCGGCTGCCGCGATCCTGGACTGCAGCGCCACGACCGATGCCGGCATGCCAGCGGCTCGCACGTCGTCGTCGTAGATCGGGATGTCCCGGATGGACGCCAGTTCGAAAGTCACGTCGTTGGGTTTCAGTTCGATAGCAGCGCGCAACGCCGCGGTGTTGAACGACCCGGCGCGCAGGCTGCCGGAAATCCCCAAAAAGCGAAGTGCGGTCATCAGGCGACTCTCCCTTGCTTGAAGTGCTTCCGGGCAGGCTGGAGCAACCGGATTAGAGCATCAGCACCGACTTCATCGCTACAGGTTCTCCGACACGTACATCTCGAACGGCAGGAAGACGTGGGCCGGCTCCGGCCGCTGTTCCTGCAACGCCTGGGCCATCATCTCGACGGCACGCGCCGCCACCAGCGGCAGCGGGGTGGCGATCGACACGGCGACGATGCCGTCGATCAGCGCGGCGCGGGTGCCCGGAGCCAACTCGTTGCACACCAGCGTCACCCGGCCGCCGGCGCCTTCGTCGCGCAACGCCTGGATCACGCCTTCCAACCCGCCGCCGGCGATGTACAACCCGGTCAGGCCGGGATGGCGGCTCAGCATCTCCAGCGTCGCCTCGTAGGCGATCCGCGGCTCCTCCAGGTTGACCTGGGTTTCCAACACCTGGAACTCGGCCGCGTGCTCGCGGAAATAGGCGCGGAAGCCGATCTCGCACAGCTCGTGGCCGAGGTAGCGATGGCTGCCGACCACCAATCCGACGGCGCCGGGCTGGGCGATGCGGGCGATCATCCAGGCCGCGGTGCGCCCCGCCTTGCGCCCGTCCAGCCCGACATAGCCGGCGCGGCTCGGCGCGGTCAGGTCCGACAGCAGCGTGCAGACCGGGACGCCACGGGCGCGCAGCCGGCTGATCGCCTCGGACACGTTCGGATGGTCGCCGCACACCACCGCCACGGCGCAGGCGCGCTGCGCGAGGGCGGTCAGCGCCGCGACCGTGGTGGGCGGCGACAGGTCCTCCATGAACTCCACGACGGCCCGGCCGCGGATGCCGGGCGCCTGGCGGGTCGCCGTGACCAGGGCCTCGGCCAGCTCCTGATAGAAGCTGTCAGAGCGCTTTTGCAGCAGGAACCCCAGCGTGCGCTGCGGCAGCTCGCCCTGCAGCCGCTTCTGCAGCAGCAGGGTGGCATGGTAGCCGAGGCTCTCGGCGGCGACGACGACCCGCGTCGCGGTGCCCTCGCGCACCGGCTGGCGCTGGTTCAGCACCCGGTCGACGGTGGCGACGCTGACCGAGGCGGCGCGGGCGACATCGTGGATGGTGGGGCGACGCGGCAAAAGGCGTTGTCCTTGAAAGATACTCTCTTTAATACCGTCGTGCTGTGAAACCGAAAGAGAGATTTCGCGCAAAAGCATTGAGGACCGCGCCTTGCCGCTCTAAGAGCAATGTCAACGAAGATGCTTCCGGGGAGTGTATCGTCGTCATGGCCGCAACGCGCCGCGATTACAGCCTGATCGGCCCTGAAAGCCAAAGCGCCATCGAGCGCGGGCTGGCGTCGGCGACCTGGTTCGCCTGCCCGGTGCCGCGCAAGCGGATGAAGGAGCTGATGCGGCGCGCCGACGCCCCGGCAATCCGCGACACGCTGCTCTGGTTCGCAACCCTGCTCGGCTTCGGCGCACTCGGCTGCTTAGGCTGGGGGCACTGGTGGGCGGTCCCGGCGTTTGCCGTCTACGGCGTGCTGTACGGGTCGGCGTCGGACTCGCGCTGGCACGAGTGCGGCCACGGCACCGCGTTCAAGACGCGCTGGATGAACGACGCGGTCTACCAGATGGCCTCGTTCATGGTGCTGCGCGAGCCGACGGTCTGGCGCTGGAGCCACGCGCGCCACCACACCGACACCATCGTGGTCGGGCGCGACCCGGAAATCGGCGTGCCGCGCCCGACCGACTGGCTCGTGCTGGCGCTGAACGTGTTCGCGCTACGCAGCGGCCTCAACGAGTTCAAGAAGGTGTCGCTGCACGCGACCGGGCGGTTGGACGCGGCGGAACGGACCTTCATCCCCGACATGGAGCACGGCAGAGTCACCCGCGTGGCGCGCATCTGGCTGGCCGTCTACGCCACGATGATCGCGCTGGCGGTCGGCCTGCACAGTTGGCTGCCGCTGATGCTGGTGGGCCTGCCGTCGTTCTACGGCGCCTGGATGTACCTGATGTTCGGGCTGACGCAGCACGCGGGATTGGCCGAGGACGTGCTGGACCATCGGCTGAACAGCCGCACGGTGATGATGAACCCGGTGTTCCGCTTCATCTACTGGAACATGAACTACCACGTGGAGCATCACATGTTCCCGATGGTGCCGTACCACGCGCTGCCCAAGCTGCATGAGGCCATCGCCGCCGATGCCCCGCCGCCGTACTCCGGCGTGATCGAGGCGTACCGCGAGATCATCCCGGCGCTGATCCGCCAGCGCCGGGACCCAACCTACTACGTGCGCCGCGAACTGCCGGCGGGCGCGCAGATGATGGCGGCGGAGCAAGGGCGATGAGCGGCGCGGGCTGGGTCAAGGCGTGCGACATCGACGCCGTCGAGCCGGAGGACGTGATCCGGTTCGACCACGCCGGCCACACCTTCGCGATCTACCGCTCCGAGGCGGGAGCGTGGTACGCCACCGACGGGCTGTGCACCCATGAGGCTGTGCATTTGGCGGATGGCTTGGTGATGGGCGACGTCATCGAGTGCCCCAAGCACAACGGCCGCTTCGATTATCGCACCGGGCAGGCCAAGGGCGCGCCGGTCTGCGTCAACCTCAAGAGCTACCCGGTTCGCGTCGATGGCGACACGGTGCTGATCGACGTCGAGTAGCGCGCAATGATCGCGCCGGGGATGGTCGTCGTCGGCGCCGGGGAAGCTGGCGCCCGCGCCTGCCTGGCGTTGCGCGAGCATGGCTGGACCGGCGCCGTGACGCTGCTGGGCGAGGAGGCGCATCCCCCGTACGAACGGCCGCCGCTGTCCAAGGCGGCGATGCTCAGCGAGCCGGAACCCGAAGCCGGCGCCATCCTGGGCCATGGGCTTCTGCTCGAACGCGGCATCGACTTCCGCTTCGGCTCCCGGGTGGTTTTGGTCGACCGTGCTGCGGCAATGGTGGAGTGCGCCGACGGGCGTCGGGTGGCGTATCGCCGGCTGTTGCTGGCGACCGGCGCCCGCCCGCGCCGGCTGGCGGTCAAAGGCGCCGAACACGCGCTGTACCTGCGGACCTTCGCCGACGCCCTCGCCCTGCGAACCCGGCTGCGCTCCGGCGCTCGGCTGGTGGTGATCGGCGGCGGCTTCATCGGGCTGGAGATCGCCGCCAGCGCCATCGGCCGCGGCTGCGGCGTCACCCTTGTCGAAGCTGGCGCGCGCGTGCTGATGCGCGGCGTGCCGCCCGAGATCGCCGCCGTCGTCGCCGAACGCCACCGCCAGGCCGGCGTGGCGTTCCGCCTGGGCGTCGGCATCGCCGGCATCCGTGCCGACGGGCGGATGCTGGTCGTGGAACTGCAGGACGGCTGCGAACTGCCCTGCGACGGCGTGGTCGCCGGGGTTGGCGCGCTGCCGGAGGACGCCCTCGCCGAAGGCTGCGGATTGCAGATCGACAACGGCGTGAAGGTGGACGACCGCCTGCGCGCCAGCGACCCGGCGATCTTCGCCGCGGGCGATTGCTGCTCGTTCCCGGCGGCGCTGTACGACGGCCGGCGGCTGCGCCTGGAAGCGTGGCGCAACGCGCAGTCGCAGGGCGCGTTGGCCGGGCGCAACATGCTGGGCCACGACCTGGCCTTCGACGAGGTGCCGTGGTTCTGGTCGGATCAATACGAGCAGACGCTGCAGGTGGCGGGCCTGCCGGACGCCGGCGTCTCGACAGTGCGCCGGGAAGGCGACGGCACGCTGCTGTTCTTCCACCTGGACGCAGCCGGGCGGCTGGTGGCGGCCAGCGGCGTCGGGGGGCCGGGGCTGGGCCGCGACATCAAGCTTGCCGAGATGCTGATCGCCCGCCGCGCCTGCCTCGATCCGGCGGCGTTGGCGTCGAGCGACGTGCGGCTGAAGTCGCTGCTGGGCAGCCGAATGAAAGCGTCCTTAGCGGAGAAAGAAAGGGTTTGGTAGGTTTTACAACACTTGGCGCAATTGACTTGCCGCCTATCGCTTGCTGTTGCTAAACAAATCATGACACTCGGGTAAACCGGCGCTGCAAATAAAATGAGGGATGTCCATGAAGAAGAACCTGCTGTGCGCCGCCGCCGCGCTGGCGCTGCTGGCGACCCCCGCCCTCGCCCGGACCAAGATCGCCGTCTCGATGGCGCATTTCGACGACAACTTCCTGACCATCCTACGCAACGCCATGAGCGCCGAGGCGACTTCCATGGGCGATGTCGACGTGCAGTTCGAAGACGCCCAGGGCGACATCGGCAAGCAGCTCAGCCAGATTCAGAACTTCATCGCCGAGAAGGCCGACGCCATCATCGTCAACCCGGTCGACACCTCGGCCACGCCGAAGATGACCAAGCTCGCCGTCGACGCGCACCGCCCGCTGGTCTACGTCAATCGCAAGCCGATCGAGGCCACCTTGCCTGCCGGCGTGTCGTTCGTGGGCTCCGATGAGACGCAGTCCGGCACGCTGGAAGCCGAGGAGCTGGCAAAGCTGATGAACTACAAGGGCAACGTCGCCATCATGCAGGGCGAGCTGGCGACCAACGCCGCCGACCTACGCACCAGGGACGTCGAGCAGGTGGTGGCCAAGTACCCCGGCATGAAGGTGGTGCAGAAGCAGACCGCCAACTTCCAGCGCAACGAGGCCATCGACCTGATGAACAACTGGATCGTCTCGGGCGACAAGATCGACGCCGTGGCGGCCAACAACGACGAGATGGCGATCGGCGCGCTGCTGGCGATGAAGCAGGCCAACGTGTCGCCGCAGAAGGTGCTGGTCGGCGGCGTCGACGCCACGCCGGACGCGCTGACCGAGATGTCGAAGGGCAACCTCGCCGTCACCGTGTTCCAGGACGCGCGCGGGCAAGGCAAAGGTTCGGTCGACGTCGCGATGAAGCTGGCCAAGGGCGAGAAGGTCGAGGGCTTCAACTGGGTGCCGTTCCAGCTCGTCTCCAAGGACAACTACAAGACGTTCATGAACAAGTAGGCCGACCAGGGGGTCGGGAGCAGCAACGATGCAGGCCAACGTGAACGCGCCGGCGCCCCAGTTCGAGTACCTCCTGGAATTGGAGGACGTTCGCAAGGAGTTCCCCGGCGTCGTGGCGCTGGACGGGGTGCACCTGCGGGTGCGCCCCGGCACCGTCCACGCGCTGATGGGCGAGAACGGTGCCGGCAAATCGACGCTGATGAAGATCGTCGCCGGCATGATCGCGCCCAGCAGCGGCACCGTGCGGGTGCGCGGCAAGCCGGTCGCCATGCGCTCGCCGCTGGAGGCGATCGACCTCGGCATCGCCATGGTGCACCAGGAACTGAACCTGATGCCGTTCATGACCATCGCCGAGAACATCTGGATACGCCGCGAGCCGCTGACCCGCCTCGGCTTCGTCGACCACGGCAAGATGCGCCGGCGCACCGAGGCGCTGCTGGGGCGGCTGCGAATCCATCTCGATCCGGAGCAGCAGGTCAGCGACTTGACCATTGCCAATCGGCAGATGGTGGAGATCGCCAAGGCGGTCTCCTACGAGAGCGACATCCTCATCATGGACGAACCGACCTCGGCGCTGATGGAGCGCGAGGTCGAGCAGATGTTCGCCATCGTCCGCGACCTCCGCGCACAGGGCAAGGGCATCGTCTACATCACACACAAGATGAACGAGGTGTTCGCCATCGCCGACGAGGTCTCGGTGTTCCGCGACGGAAGGCACGTCGCCACCGACCTCGCCGCCAACCTCGACCGCGACCGGGTGATCACCCTGATGGTCGGGCGCGAGCTGACCCAGATGTACCCGCAAAGCAGCGCCAAGCGCGGCGACGTGGTGCTCTCGGTGCGCGAACTCGCACTCGACGGGGTGTTCCGCGACATCAGCTTCGACCTGCACAGCGGCGAAATCCTCGGCCTGGCCGGACTGGTCGGGTCCGGGCGCACCAACGTCGCCGAGGCATTGTTCGGCGTCACCCCGGCGACGTCGGGCAGCATCACCCTGTTCGGCCGCGAAACCCAGGTCGGCTCGCCGAAGGCCGCGATGGGTCATGGCATGGCGCTGCTGACCGAGGACCGCAAGCAGTCGGGCCTGTTCCTGCTGCTCTCGGTCGGCGACAACATGGAGATGGCGGTGCTGCGCGACCAGTTCACCACCGCCGGCTTCGTGCAGCAGGGCGCGCTGGGCCGGCTGTGCCAGGAGATGAGCGACAGCCTGCGGGTTAAGACCCCGCATCTGGGCGAGACCGTGCAGAACCTCAGCGGCGGCAACCAGCAGAAGGCGCTGATCGCCCGCTGGCTGATGACCAAGCCGAAAATCCTCATTCTCGACGAGCCGACGCGCGGCATCGACGTCGGCGCCAAGGCGGAAATCCACCGCCTGATCGCCGACCTGGCGGCGGACGGGCTGGCGGTCATCATGATCTCCTCGGAGATGCCGGAGATTTTGGGCATGAGCGACCGCATCATGGTCATGCACGAGGGCCGGCTGACCGGCATCCTCGACCGCTCCGAGGCCGACCAGGTCAGCATCATGCAACTCGCCGCCGGCTGAGGAGGACGCCATGGACGTCACCGTGAAGAACCCGGCTTTGGTCGTGCCGCAGCGTCGCCCGTTCCGACTGCCGACCGAGGCCAACATCCTGTTCGTGCTGGTCGGCATCGCGCTGATCTTCGAGGCGCTGGGCTGGTTGCACCGCGGCCAGAGTTTCCTGCTGAACCCGCAGCGGCTCCAGATCATCCTGTTGCAGGTCTCCATCGTCGGCCTGCTGGCGATCGGCGTCACCCAGGTCATCATCACCGCCGGCATCGACCTGTCCTCCGGCTCGGTGCTGGCGCTCTCGGCGATGGCGGCGGCCAGCCTGGCGCAGACCGCCGACAACGGCCGCGCCATCTTCCCGTTCCTGACCGACATGCCGGCCATCGTGCCCATCCTGCTCGGCGTCGCGGTCGGCGGCGTGGCCGGACTGATCAACGGCTCGTTGATCGCCACCACCGGCATCCCGCCGTTCATCGCCACGCTGGGCATGATGGTCACGGCCCGCGGCCTGGCGCGGTACTACACCCACGGCCAGCCGATCAGCCAACTGTCCGACGCGTTCGACTGGCTCGGCTCGGGCACCATCCCGGTGGTGATCTTCCTGGTCACAGCGCTGATCTTCCACGTGGCGCTGCGCTACACGCGCTACGGCAAGTTCACCTACGCCATCGGCGCCAACGTCCAGGCGGCGCGGGTGTCGGGCATCTCGGTCGGGCGGCACCTGATCGTCGTCTACACCCTCGCCGGCCTGCTCTCCGGGCTGGGCGGCGTGGTCACCGCGGCGCGCGCCGGGTCCGGGCAGGCCGGCATGGGCATGTCGTACGAGCTGGACGCCATCGCAGGTACCGTGATCGGCGGCACCAGCCTGTCAGGCGGCGTCGGGCGCATCACCGGCACCGTGATCGGCACCGTCATCCTCGGCGTGATGACCAGCGGCTTCACCTTCCTGGGCATCGACTCGTACATCCAGGACATCGTGAAGGGCATCATCATCGTCGCCGCCGTCACCGCCGACCAGTTCCGCCAGCGCCGCCGGCGCAAGGCCTGACCGAAAGACTGCGCGCATGCCGTTGCCGTTCGCCCTCAACCACATCGTGGCGCCGCGCCGCGATGTCGGCGCCTTCTTCGCGCTGGCCAGGGAGCTGGGCATCGCCGAGGTGGAGATCCGCAACGACCTGCCGGGAGTGGCATTGCAGGACGGAACGCCTGCCAATGCCGTGCGCGACGCAGCACAGGCTGCCGGCATCGTCATTCTGTCGGTCAACGCGCTGCAACGCTTCAACGAATGGAACCCGACCCGGAAGGCCGAGGCCGAGGCGCTCGCCGCCTACGCCGCAGCCTGCGGAGCGCGGGCGCTGGTCATGTGCCCGGTCAACGCCACCGCCGACGCGCGTGGCGAGCAGCAGCGCTTGGACGACCTGCGGGAGGCGCTGGCGGCGCTGCGCCCGATTCTGACGGCGCATGGCCTGACCGGCCTGGTGGAACCGCTTGGCTTCGCGGAGTCGTCGCTGCGCCGCAAGCGCGTGGCGGTCGACGCCATCGACGCGGTGGGCGGCGGCGAGGTGTTCCGCGTGCTGCACGACACCTTCCACCATTTCCTGTCCGGCGAGACGCAAATCTTCCCGGCCCGCACCGGCCTCGTCCACATCTCCGGCGTCGAGAACCGGGCGCTGCCGCACGACCGCATCCGCGACCCCAATCGGGTCCTGGTCGGCCTGGCGGACGTCATGGGCAATGTTGGCCAGATCGCCGCCCTGTTGCGCGGCGGCTACGCCGGGCCGTTCTCGTTCGAGCCGTTCTCAAAGGCGGTCCACGACCTGCCGGACATCGCGGCGGCGCTGCGAGACAGCATGGCAAGCATCGAGCCAAGCGTCGCTGCTCCGGCTTCTTTATGACCCGCATCGGCATCGGCCTGATCGGGGCCGGCTTCATGGGCCGCAGCCACGCAATCGCCCTGCGCGCGGTGCAGGGCATCTTCGGCGTCGATATCGTGCCGTCGCTGGAGCTGCTGGCCGACGTGGACGCCGCCTCCGCACAGCGCGCCGCGACGGCCCTGGGCTTTGCCCGCGCCACGGCGAACTGGCAGGAACTGGTGCGCGATCCTGCCGTGCAGCTGGTCCACGTCACCACGCCGAACGCGCTGCACAAGCCGATGGCGCTGGCGGCCATCGCCGCGGGCAAGGCGGTCTACTGCGAGAAGCCGCTGGCCGCGACCGCCGCCGACGCCGCCGAGATGGCCGACGCCGCCGAGGCCGCCGGCGTGGTCGCCGCGGTCGGCTTCAACTACCTGAAGAACCCGATGCTGCTGGCCATCCGCGACATCGTGGCCGGCGGCGAGATCGGCGAGGTGGTGAGCTTCCGTGGCCTGCACGCCGAGGACTTCATGGCCGACCCAGCAGCGCCGTGGACCTGGCGGCTCGACCCGGCGGGCGGCCACGGCGCCGTGGCCGACCTGGGCAGCCACATCCTGTCCATCGCCCGGTTCCTGTGCGGCGACATCGCGGAGCTGTGCGGGCAGCTCGCCACCGTCCACCGCAATCGTCCGCTGCCAAGCGGCGGCGCCCGTGCGGTCGCGGTGGACGACCAGGCGCGGGCGCTGCTGCGCTTCGCCAGCGGCGCCACCGGCTCGGTCGAAGCCAGCTGGGTGGCGACTGGGCGCAAGATGACGCTGGCGTTCGAGGTCACCGGGACGCGCGGCAGCGTCGCCTTCGACCAGGAGCGGATGAATGAGCTGCAACTCCACGCCACCGGCCAGCTCGCCGGGCGCGAGGGCTTCCGCACCATCCTGTCCGGGCCGGCGCATCCGCCGTATGGGAAATTCTGTCCAGCGCCCGGGCACCACCTCGGCTTCAACGACCTGAAGACCATCGAGGCTCATGCCGTGCTCGAAGCCGTGGCCGGCGGTACCCCGTTCATGCCCGATTTCCGCGAGGCCGCGCGCATCCAGGCGACGGTCGACGCCATCGTGCGCTCGGCCCACGAGCGCGCCTGGATCGTACCCTGACGGCGTTCTTCACCGCCGACACCCACTTCGGCCATGGCGGCGCGCGCGGCCTCTACCGGCGACCGTTCCCCAGCGTCGGCGCGATGGACGACGCCATGGAGCGGCGCTGGAACGAGACGGTCGGACCGGACGACGAAGTCTGGCACCTGGGCGACGTGGCGGTCGGTCCACGCTCGGCGGCAGCGGCGCTCGCCTTCGCCGCAAGCGTCACCGCGCGGCTGGGCAGGCTGCACGGGCGCAAGCACCTGGTGACCGGCAACGGCGACACCGAGGCGATACGGTCGTGGCCGGGCTGGGCCACCGTGCAGGCATTCGCGGAACCGCTGTCGGGCGGCGTCCAGCTCGTTCTATGCCACTATGCGCTGCGATCCTGGAACGGCATGGGCCGTGGCGCCCTCAACCTGCACGGCCACAGCCATGGCGGGCTGGCGCCGATGCCGCGGCAGTTCGACGTCGGGGTGGACGTATGGGATTTCCGGCCGGTGACCCTCGACGACCTGCGCCAGGCTCGCCCCACTCGGCGCAGGGCTACGGCGTCGCCGTCGGCGCCGTGACCCCGATCATGTCGCCGTCGCGCACGATGGCCGCGAGCTGCCCTTCGCTCCAGCCCTCGGTGCCGGCAGGGCGCAGCGGCAGCACCATCCAGCGGTAGTCCGCCGTGGAGTCCACGACCCGTATCCGCACTTGGTCGGGCAGCACGGTGCGCCATTCCCGCAGCACGCCGCGCGGGTCGCGCACCGCGCGGGCGCGGTAGCCGGTCGACTTGAACCAGAACGGCGGATAGCCCAGCACCGCCCGCGGATAGCAGCTGCACAGCGTGCAGACCACGAGGTGATGCAACGTCGCGGTGTTCTCCAGCACGCCCAGCGGCGGCGCGCCGCGCATCATGATGCCCAGCGCCTCGGCGGCCTGCGCCCCGTCGTGCAGCAGCAACGTCCGGTACGCCGGGTCGACCCAGGCCCGCGCCACCATGCGAGCGCCCTGCGCCGGCGAGCCGGCATCGGTGACGGCGATGCGTTCGGCGACCTCCGCCGGCGTCGCCAGTCCTTTCGTGGCCAGCAGGTCGCTCACCGCCGCGAGCAGGCGGCCACTGTCGGAATCCAGCACGGTCATGGCGCGGCCTCGATCCAGTGCTCGAACAGCTCCGCCAACAATTCGTCGTCGCGGCCGCCCTCGGGCCACAGCGACGGCAGGGCGAACAGGACGTGGTACAACGCCCGACGCGACGCCGGACGGCCGAACGCCAGCTGCTCCGGATCGGGGAAGTCGCCGAGATGGCGCAGCACCCTGCCCCGCCGTCCCCGCAGGTAATGCGGGGTGCGGACATGCGCCGGGCCGCGCGCCTCCGGCCAGTCCTCGCGCACCGTCACCGCGGCGCCCGCGACAAAGCCGGTCACTGGCGTTCCAACACGGCCTGCAGCTCCGCCTCGGTGAACACGCCCTTGCGGATCAGGGTATCGGCAATCGAGCGTATCCAGCGCTGATAGTAGGACAGACGGTGATAATCCGGCTCGGGAATCGCCTCGATGCCGCGCCGCAACTCGTCGACCGACATCAGGTGCTTCATGCCGAGCACCTGGCGCAGCGCGTCGACCTCCCGGTCGAACTCGTCCAGTGCGTGCGGCGCGGCGTCGATCGCCTCGCACAGGAACTTCGACACGCCGCCCATGTCATGGTGGGCGCGCAGGCCGTCATGGTCGGTGGCGTCGGGGGCCGGTGGGATCATCGCCCGAGGGTGCGGTCAGCGGCGCGCGATTGCAACGCGGAACTCCGGCATGGGGCCGCCTAGCTGTGCGGCAGCAAGGAAAGTTGCGGCGCGTCCTCCGGCGAACCCGGCCGGCGACGGCGCGGCTGCGGCGCTGCGGCGGCGCGCAGCCGCAGCAACTCGTCCACCACACGGTCCACGGTCTGCCAGAGCGGCTCGTTGCCGACGCGCTCCGCCAGGAACACCTTGTGCGCGGCGAGCGTCACGTTGAGCGTGCCGCGGGTGGTCTCCGGCCGCGGCGAGCGCATCTGCATCAGCGCCTTCTCGACCTCCTCCAACGCGACTCCGAGCGCCGAGGCGATCTGCTCCGGCTCATGGCCCGCCCGGCGCAGGCGGCGGGCCTCGGCCACCTGCGCCGGCGCCAACGCCAGCGTCGGCCGCAGCCGCTCGGTGCGTCGGGACATCTCGCCGGCGCCGCTGCCAGGGGGCTTGCCTTGGAATTTCGTCATCGGGCCAACTCCGATTGATCGTCGTCGCCAACGCGCCAGGCCGGATCGAGGCGGCGCAGCATCCTATGTGGGCTTGCCGACACGCCGCGCAAAGTCAGCGGAACACGGCGTAGACGAAGTACCCAAGCCACTCGTGCAGGCAGTAGAGGCTCACCACCCAAGCCTCCGGGCGCGGCACGAAATCCGAGAGCACGACGCCCCGCGAGCGTTCGAAGCGGACCGGGACGCCCACCGTCTCGATGCCGGCCTTGCGGAAGGCAAGCTCGGACCGCCGCATGTGCCAGGCATGGGTGACCAGGTAGACCCGGGCGATGCCGTGCGCGCGCAGCATGACGGCGCTGTCCGCGGCGTTCTCGAAGGTGTCCTGCGACTGGTCCTCGGTCCAACGCGCCGCGACGCCGAAATCGTCGCGCAGGCTGCCCGCCATCAGGCTGGCAATCGACGGCTGCCCTGGCTGCCACGGTCCCCCGGTCACCAGGATCGGCAGGCCGGTCCGCCGCGCCAACGCCGCCCCGCGCCGCACCCGCTCCAAGGTCAGCGGCCCGAGGTCGGTCGCGAACGCCTCGCCTTCGATGCGGCGCACGTCGGCGGCCAGGATCACCACCGCGCCTGGCGGCGTCGCTCCCCCGGCCGCGAGCCGGTCGCTCCACAGCGACGCGGCCAGCCGGTCGGCGGCGTACGGCAGCGCCAGCACGAGCAGGCCGCACAGCGCCGCCGCCGCGATCCCGCGCCCGAGGCGGGCGGACCGCGCTACGACCGCGACCCCCGCCAAGCCGACCAGCAGCAGGTTTGTCGGCGGCAGGATCACCGCCGTCCAGAACGGGCTCAGCGACATGCGGAAAGGTCTTTCGAAAAAGCGCGGGCGGGAACGGCGCGGGGCGGCCGGGTCAGCCCGGCGGCCCGCTTGTCCATTCCCGCCAAAGCAGGATCAGCGCCGCCATGATCGCCGGGCCGATGAACAGGCCGACCAGGCCCCATACCTCGACCCCGCCCAGGATGCCCAGCAGCACCCAGATGAACGGCAGCTTGGTTGCGCCGCCGATCAGCACCGGGCGCACGAAGTGGTCGGCGGCGAACGTCACCACCACGCCGGTGCAGAACACCGCGACCGCCCCCGCGACCGCCCCCTTGGCCACCAGCAGCAACGCCGCAATCGAGAAGATCAGCGGCGCGCCGAACGGGATGATCGCCGCCACCGCGGTCAACGCGCCGAACGTCGTCGGGTGCGGCACGCCGGCGACCGCGTAGACCACGCCCAGCAGCACGCCCACGCCGAGGCCTACCAGCACCAGGCCGTCCACCGTCCCATGCACCGAGGCGATGATCTGCCGGCCTACCCGTTCGCCGCCCGGTCCGAAGGTGCGGGCGGCCGCGCGGCGCATCTGCCCGGTCATCGCCTCGCCTTCGCGGAACAGGAAGAACAGCGTCAGCAGGGTGAACACGAACAAGGTCAGGCGCCGCAGCACCTGCGCGCCGACCATGCGTCCGACGTTGACGGCGTTGCCGCGCGTGGTCCGCTGCACGAGCTGCTTGGCGCTGCCGGGGTCGGTCAGGTTCTGCTGCCACCACTCGTCGAGCTGCGGCTGGCCGAACGGCAGGCGATGCAAGAAGCCCGGCTCCTCGACGCCGTTCTCCTGGACATCGTGCATCCACCGGCTGGCGCCGTGCGCCTCGCGGGCCAGCTGGATGCCCACCAAGCCAAGCGGCACGACGAAGATCAGCGCCACCGCCAGCGTGAACACGCTCGGCAGCAGCAGGTTGCGACGCCCGGCGCCGAACCGCGCCACGGCACGGCTGTACAACGGCCACAGCGCGATGGCGAAGATGCCGGCCCAGGCCAACGCGCTCAGGAAGCTCCAGAGCGTGAACAGGCCAAGCAGCAATAACCCGAAGGCCAGCGCCGCAACCGCCACATGCTGCGCCCGGGTCCCGCCATCGCCGCGTGGCGGCGACGGAGTGACGTCCATCAGGCGGCTATCCGCGCCGGCATAGCCGCGCGCCCGAAGCGGGCCGTGTTGCTGGCAGCCATGGGCTGTGTCCTCCTGCCTCCTGTCTAGCACCTGGCTTCGTGCCGCACGAGGCGGCTGCCGTCGGCGGCGCGGCCAAGTTCGGCGTCGGGCAGGTGGCAGCGTATTGCGTGGCAGTCGCCGCGGGGCAGCAGCGGCGGCTCCTGCTGCTCGCAGATGGGGCCGATCCTGCGTGGGCAACGGGTGTGGAACACGCAGCCGCCCGGCGGCTGCACGGCGCTCGGCATCTCGCCCTGCAGGCGGACGCGCGCGGCATGGCCGTCGGCATCCGGCGCCGCCGACAGCAGCGCCTCGGTGTACGGGTGGTGCGGGCCGTCGAACACCTCTTCCGCCGGACCCAGCTCCATCACCCGGCCCAGGTACAGCACCATGATGCGGTCGGCCAGGTAGCGCACCACGCCGAGGTCGTGGGAGATGAACAGATAGCTCACCTCCCGCTCGGCTTGCAGGTCGGCCAGCAGGTTCAGGATCGCCGCCTGCACCGACACGTCCAGCGCCGAGGTCGGCTCGTCGCACACCACCAGGCGCGGGTTGCCGGCGAAGGCGCGGGCGATCGCCACCCGTTGCTTCAGCCCGCCCGAGAGCTGGCGCGGCCGGGCGGCGAGGAAACGGTTGGCCAGGAGTACCGAGCGCGTCAGCTCCAGCAGCCGCGCCGCCGCTGCGCCGCCGCGCAGGCCGCCGAGCTTGACCAGCGCCCGGCCCACGATGCGGCGCACCGAATGGGCGCGGTTCAGCGCCGAGTCCGGGTTCTGAAAGACGATCTGCAGCGCCTTGACCTGCTCCGGCCGGCGCTGCGCCACGAGGCCCGGCAGCGCCGCGCCGTCCAGCAGCAGGACGCTGCCCGGATCGGGCGCGGTCAGGCCGAGCAGCACCCGCGCCAACGTCGTTTTGCCGCTGCCGGACTCGCCGACCAACCCCAGCGTCTCGCCGGGCCACAGCTCGAACGCCACGTCGTACAAGGCATGGACGCGGCGCCTGCCGCTGATGAACGTCTTGGCCAACTGCTCGACGCGCAGCACCGGCCCGCGGCTGGTTTGTGGGACGCGGGGCGCCGGCAAATCGCTCGGCGCGGCGCGCGGCAGGCTGGGCGCTTGCTCGTGGTAGTGGCAGCGGCTGCTGCGTCCATCGAACAATGCGACTGGCGGCGTCACGCTGCGGCACAGACTGGTCGCCAGCCCGCAGCGGTCGGCGAACACGCAGCCGACCAGGACGTCGGGGCTGGCCGGCAGGAAGCCCGGAATGGTGTCGAGCCGGGCGGTGCGCTTGCCCGCGCCACGCCGCGGCAGACAGCGCAGCAACCCCACCGTATACGGGTGCCGGGGGTCGGCGAACACCGCTTCGGTCGGCCCCTCCTCGACCAGCGTCCCGGCGTACAGCACGCCGATCCGGGCGCACATCCGGGCGATCACCGCGAGGTTGTGGCCGATGAACAGCACGGCGGTGGCGAACTCGGCCCGCAGCGCCTCGATCAGGTCGAGCACCTCGGCCTCCACCGTGGCGTCGAGGCCGGTGGTCGGCTCGTCCAGGATAAGCAAGCGGCGGTCGACCGCCAGCGCCATGGCGATCACCACCCGCTGCAGCATGCCGCCCGAGAGCTGGTGCGGGTAGCGGCCCATGACCTGGCGGGAGTCGGCGATGCGGACCCGGCGCAGCATGTCCTCGGCGCGGTCGAGCGCTTCGGCGGGCGCGGCCCCGGCCAGCCGGTAGACCTCGGCCAGCTGTCGCCCGGCGGTCAGCGTCGGGTTCAGCGCGCGGCCGGGGTCCTGGTAGACCATCGCCACGGTGCGCGCCCGCAGCCGGCGCAGCTCGGCCTCCGGTATCGCCATGACGTCGCGCCCGTCCACCAGGATGCGGCCCGCCCGCACCCGCCCGGCTGGCGGCAGGCAGCGCACCGCCGCCAGCGCCGCGGTGGACTTGCCGCACCCGGATTCGCCGACCAGGCCATAGGCCTCGCCCGGCCCGACGCGCAGGCTGACGTCGTGCAGCACCGCCCGGTCGCGGCCGCGCACCCCGTAGGCCACGCTCAGCCCCTCCAGGCGCAGCGCGTCGCTCATCCGTCGAGCGCCCCCTGCAGCCCGTCGGCGACCAGGTTGACGCCGATCACCAGTGAGGCGATGGCCAGCGCGTCGAACAGCACCGTCCACCAGTAGCCGCCGCCGATCAGCCCGTAATTCTCGGCAATCGCCAGGCCCCAGTCGGGCGACGGCGGCTGCAGCCCGACGCCCAGGAAGCTCAGCGTGGCAACGGTGAAGATGGCGTAGCCAAGCCGTACCGTCAGCTCGACGAAGATCGGCCCCATGACGTTGGGCAGGATCTCGGCGAACATGACGTGCAGCGCGCCTTCGCCGCGCAGCCGGGCGGCGGCGACGTAGTCGAGGCCGCGCTCGGCCAGCACCGCCGAACGCACCGTGCGCGCCACGATGGGGGCGAAGCTGAGGCCGATCGCCGCGATCACCGTGGCGTTGGACGGACCCAGCGCCACCAGCGCCATCAGCGCCACGATCAGCAGCGGCAGCGCCAGCACGGCGTCTACCAGCCGGCTCACCACGTTGTCCACGACGCCGCGGAAATAGCCGGTGAGCAGCCCGATCGCGGTCCCCGACACGACACCGAGCAAGGTCGCCAGCGGGGCCACGGTAAGGATGTCGGCCGCGCCCACGACGACCCGGCCGAACAGGTCGCGGCCCAGCTGGTCGGTGCCGAACCAGTGCTCGGCGGAGGGCGGGTCGAGCGTCGCCAGCAGGTCGTCGGCGAACGGGTCGACCGGCACCAGGAAGCGGCCGACCAGCGAGCAGGCCACCCAGAACAGCACGATCGCCACGCCCACCAGAAACGCCGGCGAGCGCCACAGCTGCCGCCATGCCTCGCTCTGCGGCGAACCCGGATACGAAGCAGCGGGAACGTCGCTCACGCGCCGCCTGCGCGCAGCCGCGGATCGAGCGCCGCCGTGAGCAGGTCGGCCAGCAGCGTCGCCAGCACGAAGATCATGCCGACCGTCAACACGCCGGCCTCCAGCATCGGGAAGTCGCGCGACTTGGCGGCGGCGTAGATCAGGCCGCCGATGCCCTGGTAATGAAACAGCGTCTCGACCACGACCAAGCCGCCGACCAGGTAGCCGGCCTGGGTCGCCACCACGGTGATCGTCGGCAGCAGTGCGTTGCGGAGCACGTGCCGCCAGATCACCTGACGACGCGACAGCCCCTTCAGCACGGCGGTGCGGGTGTAGTCGGCCTCCAGCGCCGCCACCGTGCCGGCGCGCGCCATGCGGGCGATGTAGCCGAACAGCACCAGCACCAGCGGCATCGACGGCAGGATCAGGTAGTAGAGCTGCGTCAGCGGGCCGGAATCGTCGGGCCAGGTGGCGGTGATCGGGAACAGGCCGAGCCACACCCCGAACACCAGGATCAGCACGATGCCGGACACGAACTCCGGCACCACGGTCGCCGACAGGCCGGCCAGCACGATGGCGCGGTCCAGCCAGCGCCCGGCGTTGAGCGCCGCCACGATCCCGCCGAGGATGCCGAGCGGCGCCACGACCGCGAACGCCACCGCGCCCAGCCTCAGCGAGTTCGCCAACGCCACGCCGACGAACGGCGCCACCGGGGCGCGGTAGACGTACGACATGCTCATGTCGCCGGCGACGAACCGGCTGATCCAGCTCCAGTACTGGACGGCGAGCGGCCGGTCGACGCCGAGCTGGTGGTCCAGCGCCGCGACCGCGCGCGGATCGGCGAGCGGCCCCAGCACCGCCCGCCCGACGTCGCCCGGCAGCAGCTGCCCGCCGGCGAACACCAGCAGGCTCAGCAGCCACAGCGTCAGCAGCGACAGCAGCAGCCGCGAGGCGACCAGGCGAATGATCGCGCGCCTCCTGTCAGGCGAAGTGCGCCTGGTCGAGGAACAGCCGGTTGGCGATCGGCGGGATGCCGGCCAGGCCTTTCCTCACCGGCACCAGGAAGTCGTAGAAATACCCGAAGATCACCGGCGTCTCGTCCAGCAGCAGCGTCTCGATCTGGCCGGCCAGCGCCCGCTGCCCGCCCAGGTCGGCCGCGCGGCTGTACGAGTCCACCAGCCGGTCGTAGGCCGGGTTCTTGAAATGCGCCGCGTTCCACGGCCCGTCGCTCAGCAGCGGTGCCCGCAGCATGACGTTCGGCACGCCGCGGGGGCCGTAATCGGTGATACCGAACGTGCTGTCGAGCCAGTCCGACTGGCCGAACTCGGCCTTGCCGTAATAGGCGTCCTGGCTCTCGACGTTCAGCTTGACCCGGATGCCGACTTCCTTGGCGAAGTTCTGGATCAGCACCGCGTAGTCGGGGATTTCGAGGTAGCGCTCGGTGGTCAGCGTCACGTCGAAGCCGTGCGCGGCGCCGGCCGCCTCCATCAGCTGCTTCGCCTGCCGCAGGTCCTGCTCGCGCTGCGGCACAGCGGCGTCGGTTTCCGGGTACGGCGGCGCGAACGGGCTGTCGTTGCCGAGCGACCCCAGGCCGCGGAACAGGCCGGCCAGCAGCTTCTTGCGGTTCAGGCTGAGCGCCAGCGCCCGGCGCACCCGCTTGTCGGCGAACGGCCCGGTGTCGCAGCGCATGTGGACCTGCTGGTGGCCAGTGCTCCTCTCGCGGATGACGGTGAAGCGCGGGTCGCCCAGCAGCGCCTGCCCGCCGGACACCGGGATCTGCTCGATCAGGTCCACCTGGCCGCCCTGCAAGGCAAGTATCTGTGGCTGCAGGTCGGTGTAGAAGGTGAACTCGGTGCGGTCCGGCAGCGCCTTCGGCCCCCAGTAATCCGGGTTGCGTACGAACGACGCCCCGACCTTCGGCGTGTAGTGCTCCAGCCTGAACGGCCCGGTGCCGTCCCAGTTGTGCTCGTAGTCGCCCTTGTAGCTGGCCGGCAGGATGACGCAGTTGTAGTTGTCCGACGACACCACGAACGGGAACGCGCCATAGGGCGCGTCGAGGTGAAACGCCACCGTCAGGTCGTCGACCGCCTTCGAGTTGCCGGGCGACAGGATGCCCTTGAACGCCGACAGCGCGTTCGACGCGTTCTTCGGGTCGCACAGCCGGTCGATGCTGGCGACCACGTCGGCCGCCGCCAGCGTGCCGCCGCTGTGGTACTTGACGCCGGGGCGCAGCTTGAACGTCCACACCGAGCTGTCGGCGTTGTGCGTCCAGCCCTCGGCCAGCACCGGCTTCAGCGTGAAGTCGGGCTGCGTCAGGCACAGGAACTCGCCGGCCTGGATCAGCATTTCGAGGCCGCCGGTGTCGGCGGTGGTGACCGGGTCGACGGCCGCCGCCGGCACCGTCATGGCGACCCGGATGCGGCCGCCCGGCTTGGCGGCGGCGCGCGCCGGCGTCGCCAGCGTCTCGCCGGCCCCGACCGCCGCCGCGAGCGCGCCCAGGAACGGCAGCGACAGGCCGAGCAGGCTGCCATGGCGCAGCAGGCCGCGACGGTCCACCCGGCCGGCGAGCAACTCGTCGACGAGGTCGTTGTCGAGCGCGTCAAGCCCGCGGCGGGCAGCGTCAAGCCGTTTCCTGGGGTGGCGCATGGCGCTGCTCCGGTTGCAGGCGGAAGTTTCGCCTCGACCTTGCGGAGTTTCCGGGCGCGCGGTCAATCGCCGCCCGATGCCTCGTCTCAGGCGCGGGCGCACCAGTCGCGCCAGGCGTGGCGCAACGTGGCGCCCAGGCCGACGCCGAACCGCGCGGCGTCGCAGAGCGGGCTGGCCCGCATCCGCGGCCGCAGGGTGGCGCGCAACGCCGCCAGCGCCGGCAGGTCGCCGGCGCGGCGCAACGCCAGCGCGTGGTACGCCGCAAGGTCGGGAGCCACCCAGTCGTCCAGGCCGACGTTGCACAGATGGCTGGCCGAGTGCCGGGAGGCGAAGGTGTCGCCGGGCATGGTGACGATCGGCACCCCCATCCACAGCGCCTCGCAGCTGGTCAGCCCGCCGGTGTAAGGGAACGGGTCGAGCAGGATGTCGATGTCGGCGTACTCGGCGAGCAGCGCCCGGTGCGACGACGCGCCGCGAAACTCGACCCGCCCATCATGGACGCCGTGCGCCGCGAAAGCCGCGTTGAGGGCGGCGACGGTCGTCGGATCTTCGAACTGATGGGTTTTCAGCACCAGGCGCGCCTGCGGGAGGTCGCGCAGAATCGCCGCCCAGGCGGCAATCACCCGCGGCGTGATCTTGGCCAGGTTGTTGAAGCAGCCGAAGGTGACGTGGCCGCGGCGCAGCGCCGGCAGCGCCGCCACCGCCGGCGCGTGCGGCGGCGGCGCGTAGCAGACGTAGCCGTCGGGCAATGTCAGCAGCCGCTCGGAATACAGCGGCGCCATGTGCGGCGGCGTTTCCCAGCGGTCGGTGATCATCCAGTCCATCGTCGCCATGCCGGTGCTGTGGCTCTGCATCCCGACCCACTTGACCTGCACCGGCGCGATGCGTGCGGCGCAGGCGCCGATCATGCCCTGGTCGCCGTAGCCGCCCATCTCGATCACCACGTCGAGGTCGAGCGCCCGCAGCCGCGCCACCCGCTCGGCGTCCGGCATGGCGTCGACCACGTGCCATTCTTCGGCGGCGGCGCGGAACCGGCGCTGCATCGGATCGGCCGAGGGCGGCTGCCCCAGGCAGACCAGCGCGAATTCCTGCGGGTCCAGCGCCTCCAGCCCGGCCAGCGTGAGCCAGCCCACCGGATGCGTCCTCAGCGCCGCCGACAGCAGGCCGACCCGCAGCCGGCGGTCGACGCCGCCCGGATCGCGCGGCCGCCACGGCGGCACCCCGACCGGGGCCGCGCGCGCCGCCGCCTGCCGCGCCGCGTCCAGCATCGCCGCCCCGGTCGCCTCCGGATGGTACGCCAGCACCGACGCCAGGGTGCGCCGCGGCAGGTATGCCTCCAGGTCCAGCGCGCAGGCGCGCCGCGCGGTCGCCGCCGCCGCCGCTTGCTCGCCTAGGCAGACCTGCGCGTTGGCCAGGTTGCACAGCGCGTACATATTCTCGTCGTCCCGCTCCAGCGCCTCGGCCAACACCGCGCATGTTTCGCGATAACGATGCACGCGGTTGAGCGCTGCCGCGAGATTGCTATGCAGCAACGCCCGGTCCGGCGCGTCCGGCGGCGCCAGGGCGACCGCGCGCCGCATGGCCGCGGCGGCAAGGTTGAAATCGCCGCAGTGCATCAAGCCGTTTCCCAGGGCCACGGCGACCGCGTAGTCGTCCGGCTCAAGCGTCGCCGCCGCCTCCAGCGCATCGGTCGCCTCCCCGTGACGGCCGAGCCGGGCCAGCACGCCGGCCCGCCGCAGCAGCGCCGCGGTGTCCAGCGGATCGGCGGCGCAGCTTGCGTCGAGCGCCGCCAGGGCGCGCAGCAGCAGGACTTGCGCCCGCGGCGACTCGCCTGCGGACAGCAGCAGCTCCGCCACTTCGCCGAGTGCCTGCGGGTCCTGCGGCGTCAGCTCCAGCCGGCGTTCGCGCTCGGCCCGCAGCGCGGCGTACGTGGTCATGCCCGGCGTCGCGAAGGATGGCGGGCGAGCACCGCCAGCAGGCCCGCGACCGGCACGCCATCCTTGACGCGCAGGGTCTCCCGATCAAGTGCGCGCAGCGTCAGGCCGGCGGCCTCGGCCGTGGCGCGGAGGTACGGCGGCGTGTGCGCGTAGCGTCCGTGGCGGCCTAGTTTCCAACCCGCATCGGGCACCGGCAGGTCCGCTGTTTCCAGCGAGACCAGCATCACGCCGTCGGGCGCCAAGCGGGCGGCGGCGGCGGCCAGCACCGCTTCGAGGTCGCCGAAATAGCACAGGGCGTCGGCGGCCAGGATCGATCCGTACGCCGCGCCGGGCTGGGCCAGCGCCGCCATCAGGTCAGCCTCGTCGAGCCGTTGGTAGAGCCCGCTCGCCGCCGCCTGCGCCAGCATCGCGGGCGACAGGTCGACGCCATGCCAGGGCCCCAAGGGCAGGTCGGACATCGCCGCCGCCAGCAGCCCGGTGCCGCAGCCAAGGTCGAGCGTCGGCCCGCTCGCGTCGCATGCCGCCTCGCGCATCAAGTCAGGCACTCGGTAATTCTGGCGGATCACGTCCTCGACGTAGCGATGGGCCTGGCTGTCGAACGTCGTTCGAACGTATGCCTCGGGGGCGCGCGCGGCGGCGGCGGCGCGTCCGCCCGAGGCCGCCAGGTGCCGCACGAAAAGATTGTCCGGAGCCAGAGCCAGCGCGTCCTGGTAGGCTTCCACGGCCAGTTCCTCACGGCCAAGACGCCCCAACGCCAAGCCATGCAGCCCGAACAGCAGGGCGTCGATCGCTGCCGCCTCGCGCGCCGCCTCGGCCAATTCCATTGCCGCCGCGAAATCGCCGTTGCCGACCAGCAGCGCCATCAATGCGGAACGCGCGCCGGCATGGCCGGGCGTCACGGCAATTGCGGCGCCGAGCGTGGCCCGCGCCGCTGGCCCGTCGCCGGCCTGCTGCTGCACCTGCGCCAGCGCCAGGCGGTAGGCGATGCACCCAAGCTCGCCGGCGACCGCCTCGGACAGGCAGGCGACGGCCTCGCGCCAGTGTCCGACCTTGCCCATCGCCACGCCCAGGAGCGCCTTAGCCGCCGGCTCGCGCGGCGCCAGCGTCACCGCCTCCGCCGCCTCGCGCAGGGCGGCGGCGCGCTCGCCCATCGTCAGCAGCAACTCGGCCAGGATACGGCGGAGCGCCGGGTCGGCCGGGAAGCGGGACACCGCGGCGTCAAGCAGCGTCCGCGCGGCCCCGTGCCGGCCCTCGCCCATCAACAGCCGTGCCTCCAGCGCGTCGACCGGCGCGCAATCCTCGTCGCCGGCGTCGGCCTGGAGCCGCCGCACCGCCGCCAGCAGCGGCCGCGCCGCGCCGCCGCGCCCGGCCGCGAGCAACGCCCGCGCCCGCTCCAGCACCGCGTCCGCGCGCGTCAGACGAACAATCCCCGGCTCTGCGCCGCAAGCGACAGCAGGTCGCCGGAGCCGCCGCCGCCGGTGTTGGCGGCCTGGGCGGACAGCAGGTAGCGCTGCGCCATCCCCTCGACGAACTTCGGGTCCTTCAGCTTGCTGAGGTCGAGGCGGCTGGAGATCGCGTGCTCCTGCGCGCCGAGCTGCTGGAAGGCGATCTGCGGCGGGATGCCGAGGGCGCCGGTGATCACCGTACGCAAGGTGGAGTCGCCGAGGATCTGGTCGACCGACGTGACCCCGGCGGCGACGGCGCGGAAACTCAGCGCGTTCGACAGCCCAGGCGTGGCGGCGTCCAGCGACTGCCGCCACGTCACCTCGGCGAAGCCGTTGGCCAGCGTCGCCAGGACCTTGGGGTTCTGGATCACCGACAAGCCCTTGTTGGCGAAGTCATAGGTTTTGGCGACGGTTTTCCAACGGGTATCGCTCAGCTTGTTGGCGACCGAGCCGGCTTTCGTGGTGTCGGACAGCAGGGCTTTCCGTGCCAAGGCGGCGTATGGCGCCTGATCGCCGAGCCCGTTGGCGGTCAGCAGCACGTCGAGCACCTGCGGGTTCTTCAGCAGGTCGGCGGGCGATTTGGCATTCGCCACCGCCTTCGTGAACACGGCGATCTCGCGCGCCACCTGCGGCTGCTTGGCGGTCTGCGCGATGTCGCGCGTCTTGTCGCGCTCGGCCTTGGCCAGCGCCGCCAGGGCGTTGCCGCCCGACGCCGCCCCGGCGCCGGACAAGATGGACAGGATCGACGACCCGGCGCTGCCCGCGTTGGAGCCGTACAGCGCCGAGGTGTCGACCGAGCCGCTCACGCAGCGGCGCCGGACAGTCCGGCTACGATGTCCTCGTTGACCTGCACCAGGAAGTCGAAGTCAGGCGCCGGGGACTGTATCTCGCGCTGCACCGCGCGGCCGATCGAGATCATGGTGGCGCGCAGCGGCGAGGGCAGCCGGTTTTGCGGGTCGCTGAGCACCGAGGTCACGGTGTTCCACAGCCGGTCGTTGTCGGCCAGCGCCCGCACCCGCGCGATGTCGCTGCCGCCCTTCGACTGGCGCAGCGCTGCGGTGGCGCGGCGGAACACGTCGGCCTCCTGGGCGCGCGGGTCGCGGCTGGCGGCGTTGGCGGCGTAGGCGCGCGAAGCGTTCATCAGTTCAGACATTGGATGGGTTCCTGTTCTGGGTTGCGGCCCAGCACCGAGTCCTCGTGCCGCACGATGCGCCGCACCAGTTTCAGCGCGCGGTAGCAGTCATCGACCTCGGCCGCGGCCAGCGCCCGCTCGAGTATCTCGCCGGCCAGCGCCGAGGTGGTCGCGGCGGTGAACGCGGCGATCAGCTCGCACGCCGATTGCAGGCCGCGCGGGCGTTCGTCTTCGTCGCCGATGTAGGCCAGCTGCAACGCGAAGTAGATGCGCCGCGCCGGGCTGTCGGCCTGTTCGGGCGTCATGACCTGTTTGCCGAACAGGAAGCGGGCGTGCGCCGTAAGCTCGATGCGCGCCTTGGTGCGAAAGCGTATCGGCGCGCCGTTGACGATCATCACCTCGTCGGCGCGCAACTCCAGAACCAGAGCCGACATATCCTGACCTTTGCCAATCGTTGTGCAAGTCGGGCGCCGGAGGACCCGGCGCCCGTGACGCCCTACGGCGGGCGCTACTTGAACAGCGAGAGCAGGCTTTGCGGCGCCTGGTTGGCGATGGACAGCGACTGCGTGGCGAGCTGCTGGCGCACCTGCAGCGCCTGCAGCTTGGCGGACTCCTTGGTCAGGTCGGCGTCGACCAGCGCGCCGAGGCCGGTGTTCAGCGCATCGATCTTGTTGTTGTTGTTGAAGGTCTGCTGGGCGTCGAGATGGTTCGACGCGGCGCCGTAGGTTGCGAGCGCCGTGGTGACGCCGGTAGCCTTGGCGGTGAACACGCCGCCGGTGCTGATCGCCGCCAGCGCGCCGGCCGCGTTGGTCAGGCTCGCGCTAAGAGTGCTGAGCGCATTGAACAACGCCGTGCCGCTGGTCGCGGCGACATTGAAGTTGGAGCCGAACTCGTCCTCGGCAACGCCGACGCTGCCATACGTGCCCTTCGAGCCGGCGATATCGCCGACCAGGGTCTTGCCCACGTAATTAGACTTCTGCAGATCGCTCTTGATCTCGGCGATCTGACTCTTGTACTTGCCAATGTTAGTGTTGCGGGTGGTGGCGTCGGACGTGGTGCTGGACAAATCCAGCAACGTCTGGCGCACTTCGCCCAGCTTGTTGGAAACGTCGTTGAGGCTGGAAATCGTGGTCGAGACCAACCCCTTGGCGCTGCCGAGCTGCTGGTTGGCGGTGGTCAGCGCGCCGACGTCGGAGCGCACCTGCTGCGCCACGGCGTAGGCCGCGCCGTCGTCGGTCGCGTCGGCCACCCGGTAGCCGGTCGAGATCTTCTTCTCGGTCGCCTGCAGCGCCGAGCTGGTGGCGTTGAGCGACTGCAGCGCGATCGACGCGTTGTTGTTGGTGTTGATCGAGTTCAGGGACATGGCGTATTTCCTATGTGTCCAGGCGGTAGGTCAGTGCCCGCGATTTTGGTGAGCGGGACGGATCATGCGGCCCGGAAGTTAATTACAAATGAAGCGAATTCGGATCAGGCTAGATATATTTGACGAGCGACAGCGACTGCATCCCTGCAATCAGCTGGTAGGACGCCTGCAACTGGGTCTGCGTGGCGGTGATCTGCGTCAGCGTCTGCGCCATGTCGACCTCCTGGACGCTGCCCAGCTGCGTCTTCAGAGCGGTCGCGGCCTCGCCCATCTGCGTCTGCGTCGCCGTCAGCGCGGTCTGCTGGTTGCCCATGATGCCGGCGTCCTGGTTCAGCGCCGTGACCGCGCTGCCCAGGCCGCTGCGGACATCGCTGACCAGCGCCGCGAACCCAGCGGCGCCGACCTGCGCGCTGCTCATCCCCGCCAGCGTCGCGAGGCTACGCAGGATGTCGCGGGCGTACGAGCCGGTGGTGGAGCCGCCGGGCGAGCCGGCGACGGCGTTGCCGCTGGCCAGGATGCCCGTGGCTTGGCGCTGGCCGTCGCCGGTGCCGACGCTGGTTCGCAGCCCCGCCAGAACAGCGGCCGGCTGCGACAGCGCGGCCGAGAACGGCGAGGCGCCGGCGGCGTTGGACTGCCCAACCGCGAGCGTCGCGGCAATGGTGGCGGCGGCCCCACTGCCGCCGAGGCCGGCGACCGCGGCGGCGATCTGGGTGGCGAAACCGCTGCTGGCGATCTGGTCCGGGTTCGGCACCGGCGGATTGGCGGAGTCCTGCCCGGCAAACACGTAGACGTTGCCTTCCTTGCTGTCGAGCAGGCTGGCCACTTGCGCCAAGGCGCTGCGGGCGGCGGCGGCGGTGTCCACGTTGCCGGCGTTAAGGCCGTCCAAGGAAAGAGTCTGGGCGTAGAAGCTGCTGGCGATGCCGCCGATGCTGGACAGCGCGCCCTGCGCCACCGACATCTGCGAGGTGGCGACGCCGATGCCGGCCTGCAGCGCGCTCGCATGGGCGATCTGCGGCGACAGCGACGTCGCGGCGCCCTGCGCGCCAAGCCCGGCATAGGTGTCCGACACCAGCCCGTCGCCGGCCTGCTGGGTCAGCGTGCCGAGCCGCTGGCGGATCGCGCCGCTATCGGCGATCAGCACGCCGAGCATGCCGTAGCCGCCCGGCGGCGTGGCGGAGACGCCGCTCATTGCACCATGCCCAGCAGGGTGGTCCACAGCGACTGCACCGCGGTCACGACCTTCGCGTTGGCCCCGTAGGAGTTCTGCAACACTAACATGTTCGACATCTCGGCATCGACGCTGACCCCGTCGGCGGCGGTGAGCTTGCCCTGCAGGCTGGTCTGCAACCCTTGCTCGGTGCCGAGGTTGCCGGTGGTGGCGGCGCTGTCCTGCGCCATGTTGCCGACCAGGCTGGCGGCGAACGCGCCGATGCCGGCCGGCGGGGTGAAGCCCGAGGACTGGTCGCCGTTCGGGCCGAGCCCGCCGCCCGCCGCTCCCGGCTGCGCCACGCCGGCCTGCGCCTGGGCGCCCAGCGCGAAGTCGAGCACGCGGACGATGGTTCCGGTGAAGCCGGCGGCACGCGACGGGTTGGGCGTGAAGGCGCTGGCGCCGGCGGCGCTGCCGGCGACCGCGCGGGTGCCGTCGCGGATCAGCGCGGGAGCGGCGGAGATCGCCGGGTTGACCTGGATGGTGTTGGCGAAGCCGACGTAGCCGGCCTGCGTCGAGCCGCCGGTGGCGGCCGGCACCGTGCCCGAGGAATTGGTGAACAGCGTCAGGCCCTGCGCGTCGAAGCGGCTGGCGAGGGTGTGCGCGAACTCGTCCAGCGTGCCCTGGTAGGCCGGCAGCGTGGCGTCGCGCAGCTGCAGGTTGGCGCCGAGCTGGCCGCCGCCCGACGCGCCGCCGGCCCTGAGCTGGGCGGTGACGTCGGTGTTGCCGAGCATCACCCCGGGCACTGCGGCGCTGGGATAGGTGACGCCAGGCCCGACCGTGGCCGCGGCGAGCGAGAACGGCCCGGTGGCGGCGTGGATCGGCAGCGTGACGCCGCCGGCGGTCACCAGCAACAGGTCGCCGTTGCCCTGGGTGGCGCCACGCACCGGCACGATCGCCGCGAGCTGGCCGACCAGGGCGTCGCGCTGGTTCTCCAGGTCGGCGGTGCTCTGCCCGGCGACGCGCAGGCCCACGATCTGGTCGCTGAGCTTGCCGATGCCGGACAGGCCGGCGTTCAGGCTGGCGATCTCGGTCGCGGCGCCGTCCTGGGCGTCCTGCCGCGCGGCGCCGACCGCCGTGGCCAGCGCGCGAACCTGACCGGCAAGATTGCCGGCGGCGGCGGCCACCGCACTTTGCTGCGGCTGACTCGCAGGGTCGCCCTGCAACGTCGTGAAGCTGTCCTGCAGCGAGCCGACCAAGCTCGCGAGGTCCTGGCCCTTGCCAACGTCCTGGCCGGTCGCGCTCTGCACGCTGTCGATGGCGCTGAGCGCCGCCTGCCTGGTCTGCAAGCCGGCCACGGTCGCCGCCTGCAACGTGACCCCGGCCTGCAGCGACGCGTTCAGCACCCGGATGGTGAGGCCGCTGCGCACGCCCATGCCGATGCCGCCGGCGGTGACGCTGGTCTGCGTGCCGATCTCGCGCGAATAGCCGACGGTGCCGGCGTTGGACACATTCTGGCCAACGATGCCGAGCTGGCGGTCGATGTTGGCCAGCCCCCCGGCGGCGGTGGACAGGATGCTGTCGAGGCTCATGCGCGGCTACCGCTTCATGTCGATGGTGGTCTGCAACAGGTCCTCGGCGGTGGTGACGATCTTGGCGTTGGCCGAGTAGGCGCGCTGGGCGACGATCAGCTTGGTGAACTCGGTGGCGATGTCGACGTTGCTGGCCTCGACCGACTGGGTGGCGATGGCGCCGGCGCCGTTGTTGCCGGCGGCCTGGGTCAACGGGCTGCCGGAAGCCAGCGTGGCGCTGAACGCCGAGCCGTCCTGGCGCTGCAGCTGGTCGGCCGCCGGGAAGGTGGTGATCGGCACCTGCGCGATGGTGCGCGACTGGCCGTTGTCGTAGTTGGCGACGATGCCGCCGCTGCTGGTAGTGGACAGGCTGCTGAAGGCGCCGGGCGGCACCCCGTCCTGCGAGATGCCGCGCGGCGTGTAGGCGGTGCCGGCGAACTGGGTTAGCCCGCTGGTCTGGCCGATCGCCCCGAGGTTGAGCGCGATGGTCTGGTTGCCGCCGCCGCCGGTGGCCGGGTAGTTGGTGGCGAGGTTCAGCGTCGCGGGCGCGCCGGCGGCGCTGGCGGTGGCGCCGTTGGCGGTCAGGCTGGTCAGCGTGCCGTCGGCGCCGAAGCTCACCGCGGCGGTGCCGATGGTGGCCTTGTTCTCGTCGGTCACCGTCATCGCCCAGGTGTTGGGGCCGGTCCCGGCCAGGCTCACCGTGAGTTGGTGCGAGGCGCCCTGCTGGTCGTAGACGTCGACCAGCGAGGAGGCGGTGGACGCGACGGCGGCGGCCGTGGTGGCAGCCGGCGGCAGGTTGGCCGACAGCGTCACGTGGCTGGTGGGGATTGGGTTGAACGTCGCCTGGCTGACCAGGATCGGCTTCAGCGTGGTGGGGTCCGCCACGCCGGCGGCGTTCACCGGCCAGCCGTTCAGGTAGTTGCCGGCGCTGTTCACCAGGTAGCCGCTCTTGTTGAGCTGGAAGTCGCCGGCGCGGGTGTACTGCGATTCCGGGGCGAAGGCGGTGGCGCCGTTGGCAGCGGTGCTGCCCTTGCTGACCGAGAAGAAGCCTTGGCCGCTGATCGCCAGGCTGAGCGGGTTGTCGCTCGACGTGACGGTGCCCTGCCGGGTGTTGATGTATTCGGGGATGGCCGTGACCGAGCCCGGCTCGTTGACCGTGGCGGAGCTGGTGGTCAGGTGGTCGAGGAAGGCGGTGTCGACCCGCTTGAAGCCGACGGTCTGGCTGTTGGCGACGTTGTCGCCGAACGCCACCGTCTGGCTGCCCAGCCCGCTGACCGCGGTGTTCAATGCGCCGAATAGCGACATGGTGGCTCCTGTTGCAGAACGCGGCCCGGTGCGATTGCCGGGTCGCAGGGCCGGCTGCACACGCCATGCCAGCAACGGAGGGCGGCAGTTGGCCGGCTACGGCTGCGGATGAGCGGGCCGGCGGCGTCCGCCCCGGCAAACTCTGCCGTGCCGGAGCGGCGGCCACTCGGCAGATCGTGCCGCCGGGCCGCGCCGAACGCGCTGTTTGGGGCTTTTTGGCCCTGGCGCGCGGCTTGCTGAGGTGATCGAGCACTGCCGTCGAGGGCCGCCGATGATCGCCACGCCACCCGCTACCGCAACACCGCTGGGCTGGCAGCCGTCCGGCGTGCTCGCCGCCGCCCCGCCGGTAGCGGCGCCGGCAGCGCCCGGCGCGCCATCGCAGGCCGCCGCCCTGGCGTTGCCTGACGGCGTGGCGGCACTCGGAGGTTTCGCGCTGGCGGTGGCGCAAGCGGCCAAGGTGATCGCGCCGCCGACGCAAGCGGTCGCGCCGACCAGCGCCAAGCCGGCGGCAGCGCCGGATGGCGGGCGCGGGCGGGCGCATCCAAAAAAGGCGGCAACCCAGGCCGATGCCAAAACGCCTGTCGCCGGCCCGGCGCTGACGCCGCCTGCTATGACGACACCACTCGCTATGACGCTGCCGATCACCATGACGCTACCGCCCGCTACGACGACGCCCGCTACGACAACGCCTGCTGCAACAACACCGCTCACTGCAACAACACCGCTCACTGCGACGACGCCGCCCGCTACGACGCTGCCGACCGCTACAACGATGCCCGCTACGATAACGCCCGCTACGACGATGCCCGCTACGATGATGCCCGCTACGATGATGCCCGCTACGATGATGCCCGCTACGACGACGCCCGCTACGACGACGCCCGCTACGACGCCGCCCGTTGCGACGCCGCCCGTTACGCCGCCGCCGCCCACGACGACGCTGCCGTCGCCGCCCGCGCCGACGACGCTGCCGGCGCGGGCGGAGGGCAGCACCGCGACGAAATCAGCTTCGGCGCAGCCAAAGGCAGGGCCGATCCAGGTCCAGCCGACTCCCGGCGATTTGCCGGGAGCATTGGGCGCGTCGCTGCAGGCCGCGCCCGATGCTGCCTTGTCGGCCACAAATCCCGGTTTCGCCGCAACGCTGCCCGCGTCGGCAACGGCCGCTGCTCCGGCGGCGCCGGCGGCGGCCGAGACCGCAGCAACGAAGCTCACGCCGCTGATGGGCGCGAATCCCGCAGCGGCTGCCCCGGGGGCGACGGCCCCATCGCCGGCACGCCCGAAACTTAGCCTGGCATCTTCGGGACCGGCATCGCTGGAGCGGGCCAGCGATGCACCGGGCATCGCCAAGCCGGAAGCGGCAAGCGCCGTCTCGTGGCTGCCACTGGGCCTGCCCACGCCAGCCGCGAGCGCGCCGGGCGATGTCGCGGCGCCCACGGTGGCCACGTCCACGGCGGCGCCGGTCCCGGCCGCGCAGCAGGTCGCGGTGGTGGTCAGCCAGCTGGTCAGCCGGGCCGGCGCGCACCGCATGGTGCTGCAGCTGCAACCGGAGGACCTCGGCCGCATCCAGGTCAGCATCGAGCGCACCGCCACCGGGGCCACGCACGTGGCGCTGACCGCCGACCGGCCGGAGACGCTGCGCGTCCTGCTGCGCGACCATGCCGAGATTGCCCGCGCCCTCGACCGGGCCGGGGTGCCCGCCGACCAGCGCACGGTGACGCTGGCCGCCGCCGTGCCCGCCGTGACACCGCCCGCGACCCGTCCCGAGGCCGCCCACGACGCCGCGCCGGGTTTCAACCAGGCTTCCGGCCAGGCGCAGGGGCAAGGGCAAGGGCAAGGGCAGCCGAATCAGCCGCAGGACCGGGGCGCTCGCCAGCATCTCGCCGGTGGCAGTTTCTCCAATGGCTCGCCAGCCGCACTCGACGACCATCCGGCCGGGCGCTGGCTGCGCCGCGGCTTCGACATCACCGCGTAATCAGGAGTTCCCCATGAGCATCGCCTCCGTCGCGGCCCAGCAGGCCGCCGCCAACGCCGCAGCGGCGCCGGCGCCGTCGAATGCGCTCGGATCGCTGTCGAGCAACTTCGGCAGCTTCCTCAAGCTGCTGATGACCCAGCTGCAGAACCAGGACCCGACCAGCCCGCTGGACACCAACCAGTTCACCACGCAGCTGGTGCAGTTCTCCAGCGTCGAGCAACAGATCACCAGCAACAGCAGCCTTACCAAACTTATCCAGCTGACCCAGTCCGGCCAAGTGGTGCAGTCCACGCAGATGCTGGGGCACAAGGTCTCGGCGGCGACCGAGATCCCGCTGCAGAGCGGCGCCGGGTCGCTGCAGTTCAACGCGACCACCCCGGAGAACGTGAGCATCGCGGTCACCAACGCGCAGGGCCAGCAGCTGCTCGGCGCCACGGTCGCCGCCACCACCGGCAGCAACACCTGGAACTGGGACGGCAAGGACCAGTCGGGCAGGACGCTGCCGGACGGCGCCTACCAGGTCAGCGTCACCGGGCAGAACGCCGACGGCTCGACGGCGCCGCTGCCGTTCACCGTGCAGGGGACGGCGACCGGCGTGAAGCAGGGCGCCACCTCGGTGCAGCTGGAGCTTGGCGACCTCACGGTGGACTTCTCTGCGGTCCGCTCGGTGGTCAACTGATGCGGAGGCCGCTCCCGGCCTGAAAACCCCTCGGACCTGAAAAGCACGACCTGACGGAATCGTGATCGGCGGAGCTTTGTTCGCTCTAATCTTAACCGGACGGTAAGTGTCTCCGATGCACCGTGCGCCATCGCCAGGACGGCGAGGCACAGGGACGCGGCGACACATGGCCAGACTCACCGCCAAGATCACCGGGACCACATCGTGAGCGGCCTGCTCGCCGGGCTGAAGGCGCTCGGGCCGACTCGGCTGATCGCCATGGCCGTGGTGGCGCTGGCGGTCATCGGCGGGCTGGCGGCGCTGGCGCTGCAGGGCAACTCCGCCCCGATGGCGCTGCTCTACGGCGACCTCGACCTGCGCGAGGCCGGCCAGATTGCCGAACAGCTCGACGCCCAGAAGATTCCGCATACGGTGGCGGCCGGCGGCGCGCAGATCATGGTGCCGGAAAGCCAGGTCGCCAACGCCCGGCTGCTGCTGGCGCGCCAGGGCCTGCCGTCGGGCGGCTCGGTCGGCTACGAGATCTTCGACCGCGGCGACAACCTCACCGCCAGCCAGTTCCAGCAGGGCATCAACGAGACGCGGGCGCTGGAAGGCGAGCTGGCGCGCACCATCCGCGCCATGTCCGGGGTGCGCGGCGCGCGGGTCCACCTGGTGCTGCCGAAGCGCGAGCCGTTCGCCCGCGACCGGCAACAGGCGCAGGCCTCCATCATGCTGACCATGGCCGGCGCCACGCGGCTCGACCACGAGGGCGTGCAGGCGATCCTCAACCTGGTGGCCGCCGCGGTGCCGGGGCTTCGGCCGCACGACATCGCCATGATCGACAGCCGCGGCGACGTCCTGGCGCGGTCGGGCGAGCCGGTCGGCGCCGACGCAGCCGCCTCGGGCGGCGACATCCGGCACGCCACCGAGACCCGGCTGGCGCGCGCCGTGGAGGACATGCTCGACCGCAGCCTTGGTCCCGGGCACGTCCGGGCGGAGGCGGCGGTCGAGTTCGACTTCTCGCAGCTGCACCAGACCAGCGAGAAGTTCGACCCCGAGAGCAAGGTCGAGCGCAGCACCCAGACAACGTCCGACAAAACTTCCAGCACCGAGGCCGCCGCCACCGTGTCGGTGCAGAACAACCTGCCCAACGCCAATGCCGGCAGTGCCCCCAGCGCCGGCAGCCAGGAGCAGCGGCAAGAGGAGACCAACAACTACGAGATCAGCAAGACGGTGAGCACCCTGGTGCGCGAGCAGCCGCAGATCCAGCGCATCAGCCTGGCGGTGATGGTCGACGGCAGCACTGCCGCCAACGCCGAGGGCGTCGGCGTCTACACGCCGCGCACCGCCGACGAGCTGAGCCGGATCGAGACGCTGGTGCGCAGCGCCATCGGCTTCGACGCCAAGCGCGGCGACAAGGTGGACGTGGTCAACATGCGCTTCGCGGTCGAGGCCGCCGACGCCCTGCCGCCGCCGCGCACCTTCCTCGGCTTCGCGGTCGCCGCCGGGGACCTGCCCCGCCTGGCGCAGACGGCGCTGATCGGCGTGCTCGGGTTGCTGGCGCTGCTGCTGGTGGCGCGGCCGATGGTGCGCCAGCTGCTGACGGTGGCGGCCCTGGCCGGGCCTGCCGGCGACGAGGCTGCCGGGGAGCTGGCCATCGCCGGGGCGTCGGGCCAGCTCGCCATCGGCCATGACGGCGGCGGCGAGGACGACGCGATGGTCGAGCTGGCCAACGTCCAGGGCCAGCTGCGCGGCTCCTCGATCCGCCGCATCACCAGCCTGGTCGACCTGCATCCCGAGGAAAGCCTGGCCGTGGTGCGCAACTGGTTGCAGCAGGCGGCGGCATGAAGGCGCTCGTCGCAACCCGCGAGGCGACCAGCCTCAGCGGCCCGCAGCGCGTCGCCGTGCTGCTGCTGGCGCTCGGCACGGAGCAGTCGGGACGGATGCTGGGGCTGATGGACGAGGACGAGATCAAGGCGATCTCGGCCGCCATGGCGACGCTCGGCCCGGTCCACGCCGAACTGGTCGAGCGGTTGTGCAACGAGTTCGCCGACAGCATCGGCTCGCCCGGCAGCCTGGTCGGCAGCTACGAGAGCACCGAGCGGCTATTGCTGCAGGCGATGACGCCGGAGCGCGCGGCGGCCATCATGGCCGAGATCCGCGGGCCGGCCGGGCGCACCATGTGGGACAAGCTCGGCAACGTGAACGAGGCGGTGCTCGCGAACTACCTCAAGAACGAATACCCGCAGACCGCCGCCGTGGTGCTGTCCAAGGTCAAGCCGGACCACGCGGCGCGCGTGCTCACCATGCTGCCCGACGGCTTCGCCATGGAGGTAGTGATGCGGATGCTGCGCATGGAGAGCGTGCAGAAAGAGGTCCTCGACGGCGTCGAGCACACGCTGCGCGCCGAGTTCATGACCAACCTGGCGCGCAGCGCGCAGCGCGACCCGCACGAGATGATGGCGGAGATCTTCAACAGCCTGGACCGCCAGTCCGAGGCCCGCTTCGTATCCGGGCTGGAAGAGCGCAACCGCGAGGCGGCCGACCGCATCAAGGGGCTGATGTTCACCTTCGACGACCTGGGGCGGCTGACCGGCCCGGCGTTGCAGGCGCTGCTTCGCAGCGTCGAGAAGGACAAGCTGCCGCTGGCGCTGCGCGGCGCGTCCGACAAGCTGCGCGAGCTGTTCTTCTCCAACCTGTCCGAGCGCGCCGGCAAGATGCTGCGCGAGGAGATCGAGGCGCTGGGGCCGGTCCGGCTGCGCGACGTCGACGAGGCGCAGGCCAGCATCGTCGACGTCGCCAAGGACATGGCGGCGAGCGGGCAGATCAAGATCGCCAAGGGCGCGGATGAGGAGATGATGCTGTGAGCGGCACGATTTTTCCCGACGACATCGCCTCGCTGCTGCGCCCGCAACCGCGCCGGGGCGCACCGACGATCCTGTTCTTCGAGGAACTCGACGACGAGCCGGCCGCGCCTGCCCCGGCTGGGCCGGCCTCGCCTGGGCCTGCCTCGCCTGGGCCTGCCTCGATTGCGCCGGCCACGACCGAGCCGGCTGCTCCAAAGGCGGCTGCCGCCGTCAAGGTCGAGCCGATGCCGGGCGAGGCCGAGCTGGCACGGGCGCGCGCGGAAGGTTTCGCGCATGGCAACGCGGTCGGCCAGGCCTCGGCGTTGGCCGCCGCCGAGCAGGCGACGGCGGCGGTGCTGGCCACCCTCACGGCAGGCTTCGCGACCGCCACGGCCGCCGCGGACATGGCGGCGGCGCAGGCCCGCGAGGCCGCCGCGGCGACCCTGGCGCGCCTGTTGCTGGCGACCCTGGCGCGGATGCTGCCGGCGCTGTGCGCCCGCCACGGCGCCACCGAGGCGGCGGCCCTGGCGCGCGCCATCCTGCCCGGGCTCGGGCACGAGACCCGGGCCACCATCCGCGTCAACCCGCAGGCGTTGCCGGCGATGGAGGCGGTGCTGGCGGCACTCGACCCGCAGCTGCGGGCGCGCGTGGCCCTGGCCGGCAGCGACGTGCTGGAAGCCGGCGACCTGCGGGTCGAGTGGCAGGACGGCGCCGCGGTGCGCGACACCGCCGCGATCTGGGCCGCCATCAGCGACGCGCTGGCTCCGCTCGGCTTTTCTGACGTGGGCCACGCCATCACCGAAGATGCCGCAAAGGAGACGCTGCGATGATCGACGACGCCCTGCTCGGCGAATTGGAGCCCCCCGCGGCCAACCCGTTCGAAGGGCCGGAGCCGCTGTCCAACCGGCCGTCGCGCGAGCTGGAAGCGGTCTACGACATCCCGGTCACGGTCAGCGCGGTGCTGGGCAAGGCGACCATGCCGGTCAGCCAGCTGCTCAAGCTCGGCCGCGGCGCGGTGGTCGAGCTGGACCGCAAACTTGGCGAGGCGATCGATATCTACGTGAACAACCGCCTGGTGGCGCGCGGCGAGGTGGTGATGGTCGACGACAACCGGCTCGGCGTCACCATGACCGAGATCGTGAAGTCGGATCGGCCCGGCAATTCATGACCAATCAACTCATGACGTCTCAAATCGGGCAACGCTGATGCGCGTGTTGGTGCTGGGCGCGCTGAGCGGCCCATTGGGAGAGGCGGCGCGCTTGGCGATTGCCGCCGGAGCGCGCATCGAGCAGGCCGACGCGGTCACGTCGGCGCTGGCCCGGCTGCGCGGCCACGTCGCCTTCGACCTCGTGCTGTGCGACATCGGCCACGACCTCGCCGGCCTGGTACGCACCCTGGGGCGCGAGCGCATCGTGGTGCCGGTGGTGGCGTGCGGCGTCGACGCCACCCCCGACGCGGCGGCGCAGGCGATCGAGGACGGAGCGCGCGAGTTCCTGCCGCTGCCGCCCGACGCCGACCTGATCGCCGCCATCCTGTCCGCGGCTTCCGGCGAGCGGCACACCATGGTGGTGCGCGACGAGGCGATGCGCGAGGCGGTGCGCCGGGCCGAGCGGGTGGCGCGCGCCGACGCCTCGGTGCTCATCACCGGCGAGAGCGGCACCGGCAAGGAGGTGCTGGCGCGCCACATCCACGCCCGCAGCCGGCGCAGCGGCGGCCCGTTCGTGGCGCTGAACTGCGCCGCGATCCCCGAGGCGCTGTTGGAGAGCGAGCTGTTCGGCCACGAAAAGGGCGCGTTCAGCGGCGCGGTCGCGCGGCGCGTGGGAAAGTTCGAGGCGGCGTCGGGCGGCACCCTGCTGCTCGACGAGATCAGCGAGATGGACGTGCGGCTGCAAGCCAAGCTGCTGCGCGCGTTGCAGGAGCGCGAGATCGACCGGCTGGGCGGCGACGCCCCGGTGCGGATCGACGTACGCATCCTGGCCACCACCAACCGCGACATCGTGCGCGAGGTCGCCGCCGGGCGGTTCCGCGAGGACCTGCTGTTCCGGCTCAACGTGGTTAGCCTACGGGTGCCGAGCCTGCGCGAGCGGCCGGGCGACATCGCCGCCCTGGCGGAGCATTTCGCGCGCCGCTACGCCGAGGTGAACGGGCTGCCGCTGCGCGCCCTCACCGCCGCCGCGCAGCAGCGCCTGGCGCGCCATCCCTGGCGCGGCAACGTCCGCGAGCTGGAGAACACGCTGCACCGCGCGGTGCTGCTGGCGGCCGGCGACAGCATCGACGCGGACTCCATCGAGCTGGCCGGCGACCCGGACGCCGTGGTCGAGCCAGCCGCGGTCGCGGTCGCTCAAACGGGCATCGGCGGCTTGGTCGGCAAGCGCATCGACGACGTCGAGCGCGAGCTGATCCTGCAGACGCTGGACCACACCTTGGGCAACCGCACGCACGCGGCGACGATCCTCGGCATTTCGATCCGCGCCATGCGCAACAAGCTGCACGAGTACGCCGCCATGGGCGCGCTGGTGCCGCCGCCGGCGGCGTTCGGCAACCCCCCGCTGCACAATCAGGCCACGCAGCGCGCCCTCGCCGCCTACGGCGCTGGATGAACCCTACGGCGGCGTTCGCGGCGCTTGGCGGGCTGCTGCCGGAAGCATGGCGGCAGCGGCTGAGCGGCTACGTGCCGGGCACCGACATCGGGCTAGCGTTCGGCGTCATCTGCCTGCTGTCGGTGCTGATCCTGCCGCTGCCGCCGTTCATCCTCGACATGGGACTGGCGCTGTCGGTCACCGCGGCGGTGCTGGTGCTGATGGTGGCGATGTTCCTGCGCCGCCCGCTCGACTTCACCAGCTTCCCGACGTTGCTGCTGCTGACCACGCTGTTGCGGCTGTCGCTCAACGTCGCCACCACGCGGTTGATCCTGAGCCATGGCAACGAGGGTTCGACCGCGGCTGGCCAAGTGGTGGCGGCGTTCGGCGGCTTCCTGATGGGCGGCGACGTGGTGATCGGGCTGATCCTGTTCGCCATCCTGCTGGTGGTGAACTTCATGGTCATCACCAAGGGCTCCGGCCGCATCGCCGAGGTGGCGGCGCGGTTCAGCCTTGACGCCATGCCGGGCAAGCAGATGGCCATCGACAGCGAGCTGTCGGCCGGCAGCATCGACGAGAAGCTGGCCCGCCTGCGCCGGCGCGAGCTGGAAGAAGAAAGCGCGTTCTACGGCGCCATGGACGGCGCCGCGAAGTTCGTGCGCGGCGACGCCATCGCCGGCCTCATCATCACCAGCATCAACATCGTCGGCGGCCTGACCATCGGCCTGATCCGCCACGGCATGGCGTTCGGCGACGCCGCCAGCACCTACACCACGCTGACCGTGGGCGACGGCCTGGTCAGCCAGATCCCGGCGCTGCTGGTCTCGACCGCGGCCGGCATCGTGGTCACCAAGGGCGGCACCGAGGGCACCGCCGATGCCGCCCTTGTGCGCCAATTGGGTTCGAGCCCGAAGCCGCTGGCGATGGCGGCGGCGGCGGCGGCGGTGCTCAGCCTGATGCCGGGCCTGCCGATGTTCCCGTTCCTCGCTCTGGCCGGGCTGGCCGGCGGCGGCGCGTGGCTGCGGGTGCGGCATCCGCCCCTGGACCCGGCGGTCGAGGCCGAGGCTGCGGCCCCGATCGCCGGCGAGCCGCCGATCAGCGACACCCTGCGGATCGACATGATCCGCCTGGAACTCGGCTACGGGCTGCTGGTGCTGGCCGGCGGCGCGGCCCCGCGGTTGACCGAGCAGATCAAGGGCCTGCGGCGCAGCATCGCCGCCGAGATGGGCTTCGTGCTGCCGCCGGTCCGCATCCAGGACAACATGGAGCTGGAGGCCGACCACTACTCGGTGCGGATCAAGGAGATCGAGGCCGGGCATGGCCTGATCCGCCCGCACGCGCTGCTGGCGATGGACCCCGAAGGCGGCATGCCGGACCTCGCCGGCGAGCGCACCACCGAGCCGGCGTTCGGCCTGCCAGCGCTGTGGATCGACGCCGCCGGGCGCGACGAGGCGGTGCTGCGCGGCCTCACCGTGGTCGACCCGCCGAGCGTGCTGACCACCCACCTGACCGAGATCGTGAAGCAGACGATGGCCGAGCTGCTGTCGTACGCCGAGACGCAGAAGCTGCTCGACGAGCTGCCGCGCGAGCAGCAGAAGCTGGTCGGCGAGCTGATTCCGTCGCAGATCTCGGTCGGCGGCGTGCAGCGTGTGCTGCAGGCGCTGCTGTCCGAGCGGGTGTCGATCCGCGACCTGCCGACCATCCTGGAGGGGCTGCACGAGGCCTGCGCCGGGCAGTCGCGGGCAATTCCGTATCTCGCGGCGCATGTCCGCGCCCGGCTGGCGCGCCAGATCAGCAACAGCCATGTCGGGCCGGGCGGCTACATCCCGTTGGTGACGCTGTCGCCGGAATGGGAGGCGGCGTTCGCCGACGCGCTGGTGGGGCCGCCGGATGACCGCCAGCTGGCGATGGCGCCGTCCAAGCTGGCCGAGTTCATGGCCCGGCTGCGCGGCGCGTTCGACGCCGCCACCGCCGCCAACGAAGCCGCGGTGCTGCTGACCGGCGGCGGCATCCGCTTCTACGTGCGCGCCATCGTCGAGCGCATCCGCCCGGCGACCCCGGTGCTGGCGCAGGCGGAGATCTTCGCGCGCGTCCGCATCCGCACCGTCGGCAGCGTGTGAGCCTGCGATGCGGCTGAAACTGTTCCAGGCGCCGAGCATGGCGGCGGCGATGGCGCAGGTGCGCCGCGAGCTGGGCGACGAGGCGATCATCCTGTCGTCGCGCCGCGTGCCGGGCGGCATCGAGGTGACCGCCGGGCTCGACCACGACCGCGACCCGCCGCCGCCGCTGCTGGCGCCGCCGATTGCCGACAGGCATGTCGAGAACGGGCCGGCCGGGAGCGTGACGCAGGCGCTGGCGTGGCACAACGTGCCGGCTGCCCTGGCGCGGCAGTTGCAAGCCGGCCCGCTCGGGTTCGCGCTGTCCGCCATGCTGCGGTTCGCGCCGCTGCCGCTGGCGGCTGGCGAGGCGGTGCTGCTGGTAGGGCCGCCCGGCGCCGGCAAGACGCTGACCGCGGCGCGGCTGGCGACCCGGCTGGTGATGGCCGGGCGGGCGCCGGTCGTGGTCACCGCCGACGACCGCCGCGCCGGCGCCGCCGAGCAGCTGGCGGCGTTCACCCGGGTGCTCGGCCTCGACCTGCTGGCGGCGAGCCAGCCGGCGGCGCTGGCGCGGGCGGTCGGCCAGGCGCTCGACACCGACCGCGCGCAGGCGGTGCTGATCGACGCGCCCGGCACCGACCCGTTCCACGCCGGCGACCTCGCGGCGATGCATGCGCTGGCGTCTTGCGTGCGGGCGCGGATCGTCGCCGTGCTGCCGGCCGGCATGGACGCCGCCGAGAGGGCCGAGATGGCCGCCGCCTACGCCGCCGCCGGAGCCACCGCGCTGATCGCCACCCGGCTCGACCTGGCGCGGCGGCTGGGCGGCGTGATCGCCGCCGCGGCCATCGGGCTGCCGTTGGCCGAGCTGGGCATCGGCCCCGGAGCCGCCGACGGATTGGTTCCGGCCACGCCCGGCCGCCTGGCGCAACGCCTGGCCTGCGGCGGCCCGGCCGCCACTCCCTCGCATCAGGAAAACCGCGCATGACGCGACCAGCGGCACGGATGATCGCCGTGGCTTCCGGCAAGGGCGGCGTCGGCAAGACTTGGTTCGCCATCACCTTGGCCCACGCGCTCAGCCTGCGCGGGCGGCGGGTGCTGCTGTTCGACGGCGACCTGGGGCTGGCCAACGTCGACATCCAGCTGGGCCTGGCGCCGCGGCACGACCTGGGCGCCGTGGTCGCCGGGCGCGCCAGCCTGGCGGCGGCGATCACCGTGCATCCGGCCGGCTTCGGGGTGCTGGCCGGCAGCTCCGGTTCCGGCACGCTGTCGGCGCTGGACCCGGCGGCGCTGGAACGGCTGCTGGAGTCGCTCCGCCAGCTGGCGGCCGGCTACGACGACGTCGTGCTCGATCTCGGCGCCGGGCTGGACCGCTCGGTGCGGCGCATGGCGGCGTTCGCCGACACGCTGCTGGTGCTGGCGACCGACGAGCCGACCAGCCTGACCGACGCCTACGCGGTGCTGAAGCTGCACGCCGCCGACCAAGCCGGCGCGCGTCCGCACGGCGGCGGGCCGGCGGTGCGGGTGGTCGTGAACCAGGCGGCGTCGGCCGCCGCCGGCCAGCGCACCTTCGCCACCCTGGCCGGCGCCTGCGCCCGGTTCCTCGGCGGCGCTCCGGCGCTGGGCGGCGTGATCCGGCGCGACGAGCAGGTGCGCCAGGCGATCCGCCGGCAGACGCCGCTGCTCCAGCGCGCGCCTGCCAGTCCGGCAGCCCTGGACGTGATGGCGCTGGCGCAATCGCTATGAACGACGGGTAGAGCCAACGTGTCCGAACGGGCACGCACTTGACATCCCAGCGCTCGGCGTCGCAGCGCGCCCGGGCGTGATGCAACTGTGCTTGCGGCTACGCATTTCATCGTCATGGAAGTACGGCGGACATGGGCGGACCAGCTAAGCCAACGCTCCTGCGACAACGGGCAAGCCGTGCAGGAATGGCTGCGTAGCGGGCTGCTGCAATCCTACGGCGGCGTGCTGCGGGAGACGACGCCGCAGGAGTTGCTGGACCTGCTGCCCGAAAAATAGGTCGGTCCCGGCAACCCCGCCGTCACGGCGGCGGGCGCGGCAACTCGGACATGCCCGGCAGCGCCGCCATCCTTGCCACCCAGGCGCCCACCCCGGGCCATCGCGCCAGGTCGAACCCGCCCTCGTCGGCGCGGTGGGTGTAGGCGAACAGCGCAAGGTCGGCGACGCTCGGAGCATCGCCAGCCAGCCACGCACTCGCCGCCAGGCGACGCTCCATTACATCCAACGCCTGCGCGCCGCGTCCGGCGCAATCGGCAAGGCGTTCGGCATGCAAATGCGCCTCGCGCCGCCAGCTGACGATGTTGCGCGCCACCGCGATGTACGGCTCGTGGCTGTAATGCTCGAAGAACAGCCATTTATGCACGCGGGTACGGGTCAGGCCGGGCGGCGGCAGCCAGGACGAGCCCTCGGCGAAATGCAGCAGGATGGCGTTGCTCTCCACCAGCACCGTGCCGTCGTCCAGCACCACGGTCGGCACCTTGCCGTTCGGGTTGATCGCCAGGAACGCCGGCTGGCGGGTGTCGCCGGCGTTGCCGTCGGCCTCGATCCAGTCGAACCGGCGTCCGGTCAGGCGCAGCACCTGCGCCGCCTTCCAGCAATTGCCCGACATCCGCATCCCGTACAGCCGCATCCGCTCAGAGTCCGGCGTGGATGCGGCCGGGGTTGAGCACCCCGCGCGGGTCGAAGCTGGCCTTCACCCGCGCCGACAAGGCAGCCAGCGGCGCTGCCAGCGTCTCGAACACCGGCTGCGCGGCGCGCGCCGTCTCCGGAGCGCGCAGCAGCGTGGCATGGCCGCCGCCCTGCCCCGCCACCGCCGCACGCACCGCCGCCGCGCCGCAATCGCCCTGTCCCGCCACCGCCAGCCAGAGCAAGCCACCGCCCCAGTCGTAGAACGCCACGCATTCGATCCGCGCCGCCACCGCCGCAGCCACCAGCGCGCCTGACGCTGGAGCCACCGACACCCGCCACACCGCGAACTCGGGCGAGCAAAGCGGCGTGGCGTCGCCGACCTCGCGCCACAGCGCCTGGCTTGGCGCATCGGCCAGGGTTTCCACCGAAGTTTCGGAAAATTCCTGCCGCAGCGCATTGAGGCGGTAGGCGACCGACGGCTCCGGCCCTTCCAGCCGCAACGCCGTCGCCGCGCGACCGAGTGCCACGATCTCCGGCACGCCGGAGCGGGGTGTCGTGGCCGCCGGCAGGTGCGCCGCCCCGGACACCTCATGCGGCGAGTTCAGCGCCGCCGCCATGGCGCGGATCGCCGCGTCGTCATCCAGGCCGCACAGCAGCAGCGTGCGCGTGACATCCGGCCGCGGCAGCACCTTGACGCTGATCTCGGTCAGCGCCGCAAGCGTGCCGTGGCTGCCGGCCAGCAGCTTGCACAGATCGTAGCCGGTGACGTTCTTGACCACCCGGCCGCCGGCCTTGAACAGCTCGCCACGGCCGTTGACGCCCTGAAAGCCGAGGAAATGGTCGCGCGCCGCGCCCGCCACGATGCGCCGCGGCCCGGCCAGGTTGCAGGCCAGCACGCCGCCGATGGTCTGCCGGCGGTTCTCGGTGCCGAGCAGGCGGCGCCAGTCCGGCGGCTCGAACGCCAGTCGCTGGCCACTCGCCGCGAGCGTCGCCTCGATCTCCTCCAGCGGCGTCGCGGCGTGCGCGGTCAGCACCAGCTCAGCCGGCTCGTAATCGAGGATGCCGGACAGCCGCGACAGGTCGAGCACGTGCGCCACCTGCAACGGCCGCCCCAACGGCCGCTTGCTGCCGCCGCCGACCAGTTCGAGCGGCTGCTCCTCGGCCATCGCCCAAGCCACCACGTCGCGCGTCTCGGCAGCGTTGGCCGGGCAGAACTCGGTCATGTCGCCGGGCTCAGAAGCGCGGCAGGTCGGGGAACGCGACCTGCCCGCGGTGGACGTGCAGCCGGCCCAGCTCGGCGCAGCGATGCAGTGTCGGAAACACCTTTCCGGGATTGAGCAGGCCGCCCGGGTCGAACGCGCATTTCAGCCGCTGCTGCTGATTAAGGTCGATCTCGTTGAACATCGTGCCCATCAGGTCGCGCTTCTCGACGCCGACGCCGTGCTCGCCGGTCAGCACGCCGCCGACCTCGACGCACAGCCGCAGGATGTCGGCGCCGAACTCCTCGGTGCGCTCCAGCTCGCCCGGCACGTTGGCGTCGTACATGATGAGCGGGTGCAGGTTGCCGTCGCCGGCGTGGAACACGTTGGCGACGCGCAGGCCGTACTGCTCCGACAGCTCGCGCATCCGCGCCAGCACCAGCGGCAGCTTGCGCCGCGGAATGGTGCCGTCCATGCAGTAGTAGTCCGGCGAGATGCGCCCGACCGCGCCGAACGCCGCCTTGCGCCCGGCCCAGAAGACGTTGCGCTCCTCCTCGTTCTGGCTGACCCGGGCGTAGGTGGCGCCGTGCTCGCCGGCGATGCGCTCGACCGCGGCGATGAGGTGGTCGACCTCCGGCGCGCAGCCGTCGAGTTCGACGATCAGCAGCGCCTCTACGTCGAGCGGGTAGCCGGCGTGGACGAACGCCTCGGCGGCGGCAATGGCCAAGCTATCCATCATCTCCATGCCGCCGGGGATGATGCCTGCGGCGATGACCGCGGCCACGCAGTCGCCCGCCCGCTCGCTGCTCGGGAAGCCGAGCAGCACCGCGCGCGCAGTCGGCGGCTTGGGCAGCAGGCGCACGGTGACCTCGGTGACGACGCCGAGCAGGCCCTCGCTGCCGGTCATCACGCCGAGCAGGTCGTAGCCCGGCGCGTCGAGGAACTTGCCGCCGAGGCGGACGATCTCGCCGTTCATCAGCACCATCTCGACGCCGAGCAGGTTGTTGGTGGTGAGACCGTATTTCAGGCAGTGCACGCCGCCGGAGTTCTCCGCGACGTTGCCGCCAATCGAGCAGGCGATCTGGCTGGACGGGTCGGGCGCGTAGTAGAACCCGGCGTGCTGCACGGCATGGGTGATGCCGAGGTTGGTGACGCCCGGCTGCACCACGGCGCAGCGGTTGGCGAAGTCGACCTCGAGGATGCGGTTGAGCTTGCCCAGCCCCAGCAGCACGCCGTCGCCCAGCGGCAACGCGCCGCCCGACAAGGAGGTGCCGGAGCCGCGCGGCACCACCTTGACGTTCTGCGCCGCGCAATATTTCAGCACGTCGGACACTTGCTGCGTGTTGCTCGGCAGCACCACGACGAGGGGAAGTTGGCGGTAGGCGGTGAGGCCGTCGCTCTCATAGGCGGCGCGCTCGCGCTCGCTGTCGATGACGCCCTCGCCGGGGACGATGCGCCGCAGCGCGGCCACGATCTCCTCGCGGCGGGACATCACTCCGGCATCGCACGGCGGCATGGCGACCATTTGCTTCTCCCCTGTCGGGACTAACATAGCCTGTGCGACGGGCGTGGCTAGGGCGAGGCATCCATCCCGGATGCAAGTGGCTTCCAGTGGCGAGCGGGCATCTATCGAATTCGCTGACGCCGTTGTCGACTTTGCTCGGGCGGCCACACTTCCCCAAAACCCATTGACAAGGCGCAACACGCTTTCGACTGCCAGATCCGCCATGTCGTGGGAAGCTGGGACGTATGCCCAACGCCGCCTACAAAGAAACTCACCCCATCGCTGCAGGTGATCCGGCTGAAATACCGACGCTCGTGAATACAAGCCGAATTGAGCTTTCGACTTTGCCACGCTGCCGCGTATTCTATGGCCTGTCGGAGCTTGCTCCAACCTTTCCCACATGGCGCACGAACGCCGCGCGTACCTCGTCCGCAACGGCGTCCAGGCTGCGCCGCAAGCCGGCCAAGTCAACCGCCGCGACCCCCACGCCGCGCATCGCGTGCAGCAGCGCGTCCACCGAGGCCGGGGCCAGCGCGCCCTCCTGCGCGCCAACCAGTCGGAGCATCCCCTGCAGCGTGCGCCAGGCCCGGCCGGCTTGCGCCAGCATCTCGGCCTCCGCTTCGGGCAGCACGCCGGCCCACGCCAGGCCGGCCAGCGCCGCGCAGGTGTTGGGGTCGAGCGCCTCGGGGTGCGTCCGGGCGTTCGCCAGTTGCAGCGCCTGCGCCACGAACTCCACCTCGACCAGCCCGCCACGACGCAGCTTGGCGTCGGCCAACGTCGGCTGCGCGGCGCTGGGATGCTCGCGCAGCATCCGGGCGCGCATCGCCGCGGCGTCGGCGCGCACCTGCGCCGGATCGCCCGCCGCGGTCAGCGCCGAACGGATGCTGGCCTGCAGGCGCGCCGTGAAGGCCGGCGGCCCGGCCACCACCCGGGCGCGGGTCAGCGCCATCCGCTCCCACGTCCAGGCGTCGCCGCCGAGGGCGTGATAGCGCTCGAACGCCGCCAGCGACACCGCGACCGGACCCTTGTTGCCAGACGGGCGCAGCCGCATGTCGACGGCGTACAACGCGCCGCCGGCGTCGGGCGCGGTAAGCGCCGCGACGAAGCCCTGCACCGCGCGCATGAACCACTGGCCGACGCCGACCGAACGTGCGCCGCCATCGGCCACGCTCGTCTCGACCTCGCCGGGATGGTCGTAGACCAGCATGAGGTCGAGGTCGGAGCCGGCCATCATCTCGCGCCCGCCGGCCTTGCCCAGCAGCACGACGGCCAGGGCGCCGCCCGGCACCACCCCGTGTCGCCGGGTGACGTCGGCGAGCACGAACGGCAACACCGCGCCGATCGCGGCGTCGGCCAAGCTCGCCCGCCGCACGCCGCCGGCATCGGCGTCGAGACGGCCCTCCAGGGTCGCGACGCTGATGGCGAAGTCGGCTTCGCGCACGGTGCGCCGCGTGGCGGCGATGGCGTCCTCCAGCGCCGGGGCGTCGCGCAACCGTTCGGCGAGCCAGGCGGCGGCGTCCCACGCGATGTCGTAGTCGCTGCCGGAAGGCGACAGCAGCCCGTCCAGCGCCGCCGGGTTGCCGGCCAGGTGGTCGGCCAAAGACGGGGCCGCGCCCAGCACAGCGGCCACCCGCTCCAGCAGCTGCGGGTTGCGCTGGAACAGCGACAGCGGCTGCACCCCGGCCGGCAGCCGGCTGAAGAAAGTGTCGAGCCGCGCGAACGCCGCGTCGGGATGCGCCTGCCGCGCCAGCGCCCGCAGCAGCCCCGGCAGCACCTGGTCCAGCAGCCCGCGCGCCCGCTCGCTACGCAGCGCCCGAAGCTTGCCGGCGCGCCAGCCCTCAAGCGCCGCCAGGATCGGTCCCGGCTCGGCGAAGCCTTGCGCCGCCAGCGTCGCCGCGGTCACCACCGGCAACGGCTCGGCATCCGGCACCTGCGTGAACACCTCGGCGTAGCGGCGTCGCACCCGCCCCAAATGGCGCAGCAGCGTCGCCGCGAACGCCGCCACGTCGGCGTACCCCATGAAGGCCGCGAACGCCGCCATGCCGGGAACGCTGTCGGGCAGGGCGTGGGTCTGGCGGTCGGCCACCATCTGCAGCCGGTGCTCGACCCGGCGCAGGAAGCGGTAGGCGGCGAGCAGCTCGCCCGCGGCGCGCACCGGCAGCCGGCCGGCGCGCGCCAACAGCCGCATCGCCGCGACCGTGCCGCGCACCCGCAGCGCCGGCTCGCGCCCGCCCCAGACCAGTTGCAGCGTCTGCGCCACGAACTCGACCTCGCGGATGCCGCCCTGGCCGAGCTTGACGTCGTGGCCGCACAGCCGCGCCACGGGGTCGCCGCCGCTGGCCAGCGCGGTGCGCTTGTGCTCGTCGATGCGCCGCTTCATCGCATGCAGGTCGGCCAGCGCCGCGAAGTCCAGCCCGCGCCGCCACACGAACGGCCGGATCGCCTGCAGGAACGCCGCGCCGGCGGCGAGGTCGCCGGCGACCGGGCGCGCCTTCAGCATCGCCGCGCGCTCCCAGTTCTGCGCCATGCCCTCGTAGTAGGCGAGCGCCGTCGGCAGGCTAACGCAGAGCGGGGTCGCCGCCGGGTCGGGGCGCAGCCGCAGGTCGGTGCGGAACACGTAGCCGTCGGCGTCGCGCTGCTCGATCAGCGCCACAATGTCGCGCGCGATGCGTATAAAGGGATTAATGGAGGAATTTCCCGCGGCGACCGCTGCCTCCGGGTCATGGAGCAGCACGAGGTCGATATCGCTCGAATAGTTCAGCTCGCGGGCGCCGAGCTTGCCCATCGCCAGCACGATCAGCCCACTGCCGGCGCTAGGCTCGTCGGGGTTCGGCAGCGCCAGGCCGCCCGCGGCGTGGGCGGCCAGCAAGAGGTGCTCGACGGCCAGCCGCAACGCCGCCTGCGCCAGATCGGACAGCGCGCCGGTCACTTCGGCCAGCCGCCACAGGCCGCCGATGTCGGCCACGGCGGTGGCCAGCGCCACGATCCGCTTGGCTTGGCGCAGGGCGGCGGCGATGCGCGCCCGCGGCAGCGCCGGCGACGTGGCGGCCAGCTCGCGCAACGCCCGCGCCGCCACCGCGCCGGGTCCCTCGGCGGCGATGGCGAGCAGCGCCGCCGCCTCGCGCAACGCCAGGTCGGCCAGGTACGGCGCGTTGCCGCCCAACGCCCGCAGCATGGCCTGGCCCGCGGCGTCGGCCGCCAGTGCCGCGCCCGCTTCGCCGGTAGCCGCGACGCGCTCCAGCAGCCGTTGCGCCGCGCCGCCGTCGGCGGGTTTCGGCCAGGCCGCGTGCTGCATGGCGGGATCGAGCATAAGGCGGGACGCTGCGCGTGACGCCGCTCGCCGGTCAAGCCGCGCGCTGGTCGGGGCGGCTGCTGCGTTGGCTTGCCCAGGCGGTCGTGGCCGTGCTGATGCTGTCGCTGCTTGCCGCCGGGGCGCTGGCGTGGCGGCTGGCGCAGGCGCCGCTCGACGCGCCATGGCTGGCCCGACGGATCGAGCGGGCCGCCGCCGCGAACGGCGAGGCGGTGCGGGTCGGCGAGGCGTCGCTCGCCTGGAACGGGTTTCGCGTCGGCGGCGCGCCGTTGCTGCTGCGCCTTGCCGACGTCCAGGCCAACGGGACCACGACCGCCCGGATGGCCGAGGCGGAGCTTTCGTTCCCCGTCGCCGGCCTGCTTTCCAGTCGGGCGCTGCCCGACTCCGTCACCCTGGCCGGCGCCCGGGCGAACGTGCGGCGGGAGGCCGACGGCAGCCTGGCGATGGGCCGCGCCAAGCCGCCGGGCGGGTCCGGCGGGCTCGATCCGGCAGCGATGCTGCGTTCCTTGGCGCAGCCGGGCGAGCACGCCGGCAACACGCCGCCAGCCTGGCTCGAAGCGCTGCAGCATGTTCATGTCCACGATGCCGAATTGCTGGTGGACGACCGCCAGCTTGGAATCATGGCGACGCTGACGCCGATCAACATCGATCTCGACCGCGACCCGCACGGCGGCGTCGCCGGCCAGCTCAGCCTGGTGGCCCATGCCGGCGACCAGTCGGCAAGCCTGACCGCGGCGGCGCGGCTGCACGGCGACGGCACCGATCTGCAGGTGGCGGTTTCGGCGGTCGATCCCGCCACAATCGCCCGGCTGTCCCCGGCGCTGGCCGCAGGCTCCGCGCTCGACGCGCCGGTGACGCTCTCCGGCCACGCCGAACTGGGCCCGAACCTGGAGCCGCGCCATTTCCACGCCGACGTCGCGGTCGCGGCTGGGACCCTGCACGCCGGCCAGGGCACCGCGCCCGTGGTCAGTGGCGCCGCGACCCTGGACGGCGCCCCGCGTGCGGCGACGGCGGCGCTGCGCCTGGTGACCGCCGCGAGGCCAGATGCGCCCACCACCCTCGCCGGCCATGTCGAAGCGGCTAGGAACGACCGTGGGATCGACGCCACCGCGACGCTCGGCGTCGACCAGATCGACTTCGCCGACCTTCCCGCGGAGTGGCCGGCCGGTGTCGGAGGCCCCGGCACGCGGCCCTGGATCACCGAGAACATCCCTGTCGGGCTGGCGCGCAACGGACGCCTGAAGGCGTCGCTGCACGCCGCCGCCGATTTTTCGGACGTGACCCTCACGGCCATCGACGGCGCGCTGGAGGGCCACGACCTGACGGTTTCCTGGCTGAAGCCGGTGCCGCCGGTCGAGCACGTCAACGCGCGGCTCACCGTCACCGACCCGAACGTGATCGACATCGCGACCGATGGCGGCGTGCAGGCCGGCGGCAGCGGAGGCGGCGTGCGGCTCGGACGCGGCCATGTCCGCCTCACCGGCATCGCCGGCAACCACCAGTTCGCCAACATCGACGCCGACCTAGCCGGGCCGTTGGCCGACCTGCTGCACACGCTGAGCCATCCCCGGCTCCACCTGCTGGATCGCCAGCCGATCAAGCTCGGCAATCCGGCGGGTGCGCTGACCGGCCACCTGACCGTGGCGCGCCTGCCGCTGGAGGAGAAAGTCTCGCTGGACGATCTGGCGATTCGCGCCCGCGCCCACCTGACCGGGGTGCACCTGGGCGGGGTGGTCGCCGGGCGCGACGTGGACCGCGGCGTGCTCGACCTCGCCGCCAGCAACGACGGCCTGTCGATCGCAGGCAGCGCACAACTGGCACACGTCCCGTCGCGGCTGAAGGTCGACATGGACTTCCGCGCCGGCCCGCCGTCGCAGGTGACCCAGAGCGCCCACGTCGTCGCCACCGTCAACGACCGCCAGCTGGCGTCGCTGGGCCTGCCGGCACAGGACTTCCTGCGCGGCGACAGCGCCGTGACGGTGGATGCGCGGGTGCGGCGCGGCGGCCAGACCGACATCGTCGCCGACCTCGACCTTGCCGCGGCGACGATCACCGCCTCGCGCATCGCCTACGCCAAGCCGGCCGGGACGCCCGCGACGGCGCATGTGGCGGTGCAGCTCCAGCACGACGCGGTGGTGTCGGTGTCGAGCCTGCGGCTGCTCGGGCGCGGCGTCGAGGTCGCCGGCGGTGCCGGGTTCGCGGCGGGCCGTCCGGAAACGCTGCAACTCGACCGGGTCAGGCTCGGCCTCACCGACATGCACGGCAGCGTGCGGCTGCCCCACGGCGCGCGCGGCTACGATGTCAGGCTGTCCGGACCCAGCCTCGACCTGTCCGGCCTGCTGGACTCGCTCGACGGAGGTTCGGGCAAGGCCGGCAGCGCCACGCCGTTCGCGCTCGACCTGCGGTTCGGGCGCGTGCTGTTCGGCCCTGGGCGCAGCATCGAGGGCCTAAACGCCACCGCCGAGCAGGACGGCGCCGCGCTGCGCCGCGCCAACGTTTCGGGGGGCGTCGGGCCGGCACGGTTCCAGGCTTCGGTGCAACCGCTGGCAAGCGGGCGGCAGCTGCGGGTGGCGGCCGACGACCTCGGCGCGGCGTTGCGCGCCGCCGGCGTGTGGGACGGCCTGCGCGGCGGGCGGCTGCGGATCGACGGCGGGTGGGACGACGGCAAACCCAATCCCACACTGAGCGGGCGCGCCGTGCTGGAGAGTTTTCGCGTGCTGGACGCGCCGGTGGTCGGCCGCATCCTCAAGGCCGCGACGCTGTATGGCCTGATCGACCTGCTGCGCGGTCCCGGACTGGGCTTCACGCGCCTGGAAGCGCCGTTCCGCTATGCCGGCGGGAAGCTTGCCCTGCACAATGCCGGGGTGTTCAGCCCCAGCCTGGGGGCCACCGCGCAAGGCAGCATCGACATCGCAGCCCGACGCGCCGACATCAGCGGCACCGTAGTGCCGGCGTATTTCTTCAACGCGCTGCCCGGGCGGCTGCCGCTAGTCGGCCGGCTGTTCAGCCCGGAGCCTAACGGCGGCCTGTTCGCCGCGACCTACTCGATGCGCGGCCCGCTCGCCGATCCGGTAATCGGGGTCAACCCGGCCTCGGTGCTGGCCCCCGGAATGCTGCGCCGGTTGCTCGGCTTGTCCGAACCGCCCAAGCCATAGAACGAAATCAACCGCCGTACGGCGTGGCTACAAAGTGTTCAAGCCAGTGAATGGTGTAGTCGCCAGCCTTGAAGGTCGGGTTCTCGACGATGCGTTGGTGCAGCGGGATGGTAGTCTTGACGCCCACCACAGCGAACTCGGCCAGCGCCCGGCCCATGCGGGCGATTGCCTCCGGCCGGCTCGGCGCGTGGACGATCAGCTTGGCGATCAAGCTGTCGTAGTACGGCGGCACCATGTAGCCGGCATACAGCGCGCTGTCGACGCGCACGCCCAGCCCGCCCGGCGCGTGGAACGCGGTCACCCGGCCGGGCGTCGGCAGGAAGGTCTCCGGGTCCTCGGCGTTGATGCGGCACTCGATGGCGTGGCCGTTGAACGTCACGTCGGCCTGCGTGTAGCCGAGCCGCTGCCCGGCGGCGATCCGCACCTGCTCGCGCACCAAGTCGACGCCGCACACCATCTCGGTGACCGGGTGCTCGACCTGCAGCCGGGTGTTCATCTCGATGAAAGCGAACTGACCGTCCTGGTAGAGGAACTCCAGCGTGCCGGCGTTGCGGTAGCCGAGCGTGCGCAGCGCCTGCGTCACCGTCTCGCCCAGCGCGTCGCGCTGCGCCGGACTCAGCGCCGGCGAGCCGGCCTCCTCCAGCAACTTCTGGTGGCGGCGCTGCAGGCTGCAGTCGCGCTCGCCGAAATGCACCACGTCGCCGTACGCGTCGGCCATCACCTGCAGCTCGATGTGGCGCGGGCGGTCGAGGTACCTCTCCATGTACACGGCATCGTTGCCGAACGCGGCGCGGGCCTCGGTGCGCGCCACCTGCCAGGCGTCCTCGATCTCGCCTTCGCCCAGCGCCACCTTCATGCCGCGCCCGCCGCCGCCCGCCGCCGCCTTGATCAGCACTGGGTAGCCGATCTCGGCCGCCACCGCCCGCGCCTCGTCGAGGTCGGCCAGCGCGCCGTCCGAGCCAGGCACCAGCGGCACGCCCAGGCTGGCCATCGCGCGCTTGGCCTGGATCTTGTCGCCCATCATGCGGATGTGGTCGGGCGAGGGGCCGATGAAGGTCAGGCCGTGCTGCTCCACCATGTCGGCGAACTCGGCGTTCTCCGACAGGAAGCCGTAGCCGGGATGGATCGCGTCGGCCCCGGTGACGATTGCCGCCGACAGGATCGAGGCGACGTTCAGGTAGCTGTCGCGCGCCGCCGGCGGGCCGATGCAGACGCTCTCGTCGGCTAGGCGCACGTGCATCGCCTCGTCGTCGGCGGTCGAGTGGACGGCCACCGTCTTGATGCCCAGCTCGCGGCAGGCACGCTGGATGCGGAGTGCGATCTCGCCGCGGTTGGCGATCAGGATCTTCTGGAACACGCCTATTCGACGATCAGCAGCGGCTCGCCGTATTCGACAGGCGAGCCGGGGGTCACCAGGATGCGCGTCACCGTGCCGGCACGCGGCGCTTTGATCTGGTTGAACGTCTTCATCGCCTCGATCAGCAGCACCGTCTGGCCCTGCATTACCGCCTGCCCCACGGTGATGTACGGCGGCGAGGCGGGGTCAGGCGCCAGGTAGGCGATGCCCACCATCGGACTCAGCACGGCGCCCGGATGCAGCGCGTCGTCCTCGGCCACGACGGCGGCCGGCGCCGCAATCGGTTGCGGGATCATCGGCATCGCCACCGCCTGCGCCGCCATCACGGCCGGCGCGCGGACCACGCGGATACGCAGGTCCTTCGCCTCCACCTCGATCTCGGTCAGCCCGGTGTCGGCGAGGATGGTCGCCAGCACCCTGACCGCCTCGGCGTCGAACGGCGCCGCCATCTAGGCGCGTTCCATGAGCAGCTCGGCCATCGCCGACAGCGCCAGCGCGTAGCCGCGCACGCCCAGGCCGCAGATCACCCCGGTGGCCGCCCGCGAGACGTAGGAGTGCCGGCGGAAGTCCTCGCGGCGGTGGATGTTGCTGACGTGCACCTCGATCACCGGCAGCTCGACCGCCAGCAGCGCGTCCATCAGCGCCACCGAGGTGTGCGTGTAGCCGGCCGGGTTGATGACGATGCCGGCGGCGCGGCCACGGCACTCCTGCACCCAGGTGATCAGCTCGCCCTCGCCATTGGTCTGGCGAAAGTCGATGGCCAGTCCAACCGCCTCGGCGGTCTCGGCGCACAAATTCTCCACGTCGTCGAGCGTGGCGCTGCCGTACACATCCGGCTGGCGCAGGCCGAGCAGGTTGAGGTTGGGGCCGTTCAACACCGCGATCTGCGGCAAGGGAGAAAGCATCGACATGATGCCGCCACGCCGTAGCATGCGCGGCTGCACCGCAGCAATGCACAGGCGTTGCTTGCCGGCGTCGCAGGGCGTGCCCATTCTAGGGCGATGGACATGCTCACCGTCACCCTGAACGGCCAGCCGCACGAGGTCGCCGCGAGCGCCAGCGTGGCCGAACTGTTGCGCCAGATCGGGCTCGACACGCGCAAGGTCGCGGTCGAGCGCAATGAAGAGATCGTGCCGCGCTCGATCTACGCGCAAACCCTGCTGGCGGCGGGCGACGCCATCGAGATCGTGCATTTCATCGGAGGTGGCTGACATGGACGCCGTGGTTGCGGACGCACTCGCACTGGCTGACGACACCTGGAGCGTTGCCGGACGGCAGTTTCGCTCGCGGTTGATCGTGGGCACCGGGAAGTACAAGAGCCTGGAGGAGACGGCGGCGGCGATCGAGGCCAGCGGGGCCGAGATTGTGACCGTGGCGGTGCGGCGGGTGAACCTGTCGGACGCCTCCGCGCCGATGCTGCAGGATCACGTCGATCCCAAGCGCTACACTTACCTGCCCAACACCGCCGGCTGCCACACCGCGCGCGACGCGGTGCGGACGCTGCGGCTGGCGCGCGAGGCCGGCGGCTGGAACCTGGTGAAGCTTGAGGTGCTGGGGCCGCCGCCGCATCTGTACCCCGACATGGCGGCGACCTTCGAGGCGGCGCAGGCGCTGATCGAGGACGGCTTCGAGGTGATGGTCTACTGCGCCGACGACCCGATCGCCGCCAAGCGCCTGGAGGACATGGGCTGCGTCGCGGTCATGCCGTTGGGCGCGCCGATCGGCTCGGGCCTCGGGCTGCAGAACCCGGCGATGTTATCCATGCTGATCGAGCAGGCCCGGGTGCCTCTGCTGGTCGACGCCGGGGTCGGCACCGCGTCCGACGCCGCCATCGCCATGGAGCTGGGCTGCCACGCGGTGCTGCTGAACTCCGCCATCGCGCATGCCAGGGACCCGATCATGATGGCGCGCGCGATGGGGCATGCGGTCGCCGCCGGTCGCCTGGCGTATCTGGCGGGCCGAATGCCGCGCCGCATGGGAGCCGACCCGTCGAGTCCGCTGGCCGGCCTCATCCGGTGAGGCTGGCCGCCGCTGCCTGCGTGGCGGCGCTCCTGGCGTTCCCGGCGCTGGCCGCCGAGCCGCCAGTCGCCGAGCCGCCAGTCGCCAAGCCGCCGGTCGCCAAGGCTGGGACGTTCGAACTGGCGTTGCCAGGGAGCAATATCGCCTTCGCCGCCGAAATAAAGGCGCTGCATCCGGTCGATGTGCAGGGCAACTCTCCGGCGGAGGTCGGCAGCACCGCCTATGTCGTGCCAGGGACCGAGCGTCCGGTCACGTTCGTGGTCAATGGCGGTCCCGGCGCGTCGTCCGCCTGGCTGCAGCTGGGCGCGGCCGGGCCGTGGCGCACGAAGCTGGCCGGCGCGGCGCCGTCGATCACGCCGGAGCTGCTGCCCAACGCCGACACCTGGCTGGACTTCACGGATCTGGTGTTCCTGGACCCGCCCGGCACTGGGTTCACGCCGCTGCCGTCCGAAGCGGCGGCGAAGCATCAGGCGCTGTCGGTCGACGGCGACGTCGGCGTGCTGGCCGGCGCGATCCGGCTATGGGTGGTGCAGCACAAGCGCGAGGCGTCGCCGAAATTCATCCTGGGTGAAAGCTATGGCGGCTTTCGCGCGCCAAAACTGGCGCGGGTGCTACAGGGCAGCAGCGGCGCCGCGCCACGCGGCCTGCTGCTGCTGTCGCCCAAGCTCGATTACGGCCACAGCGACGCGCTCGACGTGTTCGACGACGTGGCGCTGCTGCCCTCGCTGGCGGCGGCGGCGCGCGAGCAGGGCCACGCCACGACCGATGCCGAGGCAGTGTTGCGTTATGCTACCGGCGACTACCTGGCCGACCTGATGCGCGGTCCGCGCGACGGCGCGGCGGTGGATCGGATGACCGGCCAAGTGGCGGCGATGACCGGGCTCGAGCCGGCGCTGGTGCGCCGCCATGCCGGACGCATCGACGCCGCGACGTTTCAGCGCGAGGCGAACCGGCAGACGCGGCAGGTTGGCTCTGCATACGACGCCACGGTCAGCGACGCCGATCCGTTTCCGCAGTCGACCGCCACCGACGCGCCGGACGCCTTGCTCGACGGCCTGCAAGGCACGCTGCGCGGCGCGGTGCGGCTGCTCGATGCCCGGCTTGGCGTGACGCCGCACGATGGCGTGTATCAGTTGCTGAACCGAGGCCTGTCGCGGCAGTGGGATTACGGCGACGGCAACCGGCGGCCCGAGGCGGTGAGCGACCTGCAACAGGCGCTGGCGCTGGACCCGAACCTGCGCGTGCTCGTGGTCCACGGGGCGACCGATTTGGTGCTGCCGTGGCTGGGAACTCGGCTCATCCTCGACCAGATGCCGCGGATCGACCCGCCTGGGCGGCTCGGGCTGCTGGTGCTGGCAGGCGGCCATATGCCGTATTTGCGCGATGCGTCCCGCCACGCTTTGCACGAGGCGGGACGCGCGCTGGTCGAGGGCGCGCCGCTGCCGTAGCGGTCAGGCGGCTTTCTTGGCCACCGCTGCCGGATTTACCTCGTCGTTGGCAATCTGGTTCAGCAGGCCGTCGGCCTTCTTTTCTTCTGCCAGCGTCGTCTCCAACAGCGAGACCACGTTGTCATGGCCGGCCGCCTTGGCCCAGGCGATCAGCGCGCCGTAGCGGGCCATCTCGTAGTGTTCGATGGCTTGCGCGCACGCCGCCAGGCCGGCGTCGCGGACGGCGCCCTGCTCGAACTCGTTGACGACTTCCTCGCCCTCCTCGATCAGGCCTTGGATCGCCTCGCAGGTGACGCCTTTGGCGCGCTTGCCGACCGCCTCGAACACCTGCTGCAGGCGCTCCACCTGGTGCTGGGTTTCCTCGTGGTGGGTGACGAAGGCCTGCTTGAGCTTGGCGCTCTGGGCCGCCTTGGTCATCTTCGGCAGCGCCTTCAGGATCTGCCGCTCGGCGTAGTAGATGTCCTGCAGGAAGTGCAGGAACAGGTCGTCGCTGGTCTTCATGGCATGGCTCCGTGACCCGGCCGTTATGGGGGTAGTGCAACAACTGAGACGGAAGCGGCGGGTTGCGTGCCGATGCCGGCCGGTGCATCAAAACGGCGTCCCGAACCGAGGCTTGAAATGCTGTCGCACATCCTGGCTCCGGCGCTGGCCCGCCGAGGCGTCCATTACGGCTGGGCGATGGTGGCGGTGACGTTCCTCGCCATGCTGTCGACCGCCGCCGCGATGGGCATGCCGGGCGTGCTGATGACGCCGCTGCGGGCGGAGTTCGGCTGGCAGGTCGCGGCGGTCTCCGGCCCGCTGGCGTTGCGGCTGGCGCTGTACGGGTTGATGGGGCCGTTCGCGGCGGCGCTGCTGGCGCGCCACGGCATGCGCGCGGTGGTCGGCGTGGCGATGACGCTGATCGTCGCTGGCATCGCGCTCGCGACGCGGATGACGGCGCTGTGGCAGCTTTGGGCGACCTGGGGGCTGCTGGTCGGCCTGGGCACCGGCCTCACCGCCATGGTGCTTGGCGCCACGGTGGCCAACCGCTGGTTCACCGCCCGCCGCGGCTTGGTGATTGGCCTGCTCACCGCTAGCGCCGCCACCGGCTCGCTGATTTTCCTGCCCGCCGCGGCTTGGCTGGCGCAGCATTACGGCTGGCGCGTGGCGCTGCTGCCGGCGGCGCTGGCCTGCGCCGTCAGCGGCGCGCTGGTGCTGCTGGTGGCGCGCGACGACCCGGCCGAGCTTGGCCTCGCGCCGTACGGCGAGCGCCCGCTGGCGACGCCGGCCAGGGCGATGCGCCCGTCCGGCAACCCGGCGCGGCTGGCGGTGGCGGTGCTGGCGCAGGCCGCCGGGCACCGGACGTTCTGGCTGCTGTTCTTCACCTTCTTCGTCTGCGGGCTCTCGACCAACGGGCTGATCGGCACCCACTTCATCCCGCTGTGCATCGATTACGGGCTGCCCGCCGTGGCCGCCGCCGGCGTGCTGGCGACCATGGGGGCGTTCGACTTCGTGGGCACCATCGGCTCCGGCTGGCTCACCGACCGGGTGGACAGCCGCCGCCTGCTGTTCGCCTATTATGGGCTGCGCGGGCTGTCGCTGATGGCGCTGCCGTTCACCCATTTCTCGTTCTACGGCCTGTCGCTGTTCGCCATGTTCTACGGGCTGGACTGGATCGCCACGGTGCCGCCGACGGTGCGGCTGGCGGCGCAGCATTTCGGTCGCGAGCGGGCCGGCGTGGTGTTCGGCTGGGTGTTCTGCGCGCACCAGCTCGGGGCGGCGGTGGCCGCCTACGGGGCCGGCTGGTCGCGCGACGCGCTGGCGACCTACCTGCCGGCGTTCTTCGCCGCCGGCGCGCTATGCCTGCTGGCGGCGCTGGCCTCGCTCGCCATCGGCCGCAGCCGGGGCGAGTCTGCCGCGCCGGCCGGCGCGTTGGCCTGATCCGGCGACGCCCAGCCCTGGCCGTCCCAAATCCGCGGCTCGACGGCGGTACCGCCGTCGGGGCCGATGACGATGCGGTTGTAGGCGTTGGGTTCGCCGCGCAGCCGCCACGATGTCGCCGAAGCGCCTTGCAGCAGCAGCGTGCCGCCGCCCGGCGAGCCGAGCGCCCGGCTGTGGCGGCGGTGCAGATGGCCGGACAGCACCAGCCCGACGCCGGCCTGGGCGAACGCCGCCAGCGCGCGGTCGGCGTTGCCAACCACCACTTCGCCTGCCATCCCCGGCGTCAGCAGCAGCGGATGGTGCATGGCCACCACGCGCACCCTGCCCGCCGGCACCGCCCCCAATCGCGCCACCAGGCGGCGCAGCCGGCGACCGCTGACCCGCCCGCGCGACCAGTCCCAGTGCCAGCCCATGCGCTGCGCGGTGTCGAGGCCGATCACCGCGCAGCCGGCGTCCTGCCATGCCGGCTCGGTCTGCGGCGCGACCAGCCGCCGCCAGCGCGCGTACGGGTCGAGGAAGCGCTCGACCAAATCGTACCGCGGGATGTCGTGGTTGCCCGGCACCGCCAGCCACGGCGCGCCGATGCCGTCGAGGAACTGCCGCGCCGCCATGAACTCGCCGATGCGCGCGCGCTGGGTGAGGTCGCCGCTGACCACCACGAGGTCGGGCCGGTCGGCGCGCAGCTCGGCCGCCAGCGCCGCCACCGCCGCCGGGTCCTCGGCGCCGAAATGCACGTCGGTCAGGTGCGCGATGCGGGTCATGCGCAACGCGGACCGGAGATTCTCCAACGGGCGACGGCGGCGGTTGCACTCATGGCGTTCCATGCCTGCGTCATTTCGAGGCCGCACGGCTAACATGCGTGCAACCCCGGGCGCCAGTCAGCGGTTATAGCGGCAGCGACACTGCACAAGGATGGCTAGGATGAACAGCATGTTGAAACGCGCTCTCGCCGCTTCGGCGATGGTCGGGCTGACGGCCGGCGGGGCGTTCGCGCAGTCGACCACGCCGCCAGCCGGCGCCACCAGCTCGGGCAGCGCCGCCCCGGGCGTCACGATCCCTGGCACCACCAACCCGGGCATGGCCAATCCGGGCACCACCAACCCGGGCATGGCCAACCCGAGCGTCGTGACGCCGGCGCAGCAGCCGGTCGACGGCCAGATGGGTGCCCCGGGCAGCGCTCCGGCCGGCAAGGGCACGGACTCCAACGGCGCCGCGTTCAGCACCCCCGGCTCGGCCGCGCCGGCGCCGAACTCCAACCTCGCCGCCACCCCCGCCAAGGGCGCCAACAGCTTCACCAAGGGCGAGGCGCAGGGCCGGATGCAGGCCAACGGCTTCACCGACGCGAGCAACCTGGCGCTCGACCATGACGGCATCTGGCGCGCCGACGCGACCAAGGACGGCAAGCCGGTCAAGGCGTGGCTCGACTACAAGGGCCAGGTCGGCCAGCAGTAACCTGTCATCAAAAGGAGATAACACCATGGCAACGCGCACCATCACGCGGATGTACGACAGCCACGACGAGGGCGTTCGCGCCGTGACCGCGCTGGAGAACGCCGGCATCGCCGCCAGCGACATCAGCATCGTCTCCAACAGCGGCCAGGCCCAGGCCACCACCGGGGACACCGCCACCGGGACGGAAGCCGGCACCGGGGCCGGGACCGGCGCCACGCTGGGCACCGTGGTCGGCGGCGGCGCCGGCCTGCTGGCGGGCCTTGGCGCGCTGGCGATTCCGGGCATCGGCCCGCTGGTGGCCGCCGGATGGCTGGTCGCCACCCTGGCCGGGGCCGGCGTCGGCGCCACCGCCGGCGGCGTGATCGGCTCGTTGACCGGGGCTGGCGTCAGTCACGAAGACGCGCATGTCTACGCCGAGGGCATCCGCCGCGGCGGCACCCTGGTGACGGTCCGCGCCGAAGAAAGCGACGCGAGCCGGATCGAGGAGTTGCTCGGCCTGCACCCGCATGTTGACGTGAGCACCCGCGGCCAGACCTACCGTGCCGAAGGCTGGCAGAAGTACGACGAGAACGCCGGCCCATACAACCGCGAAGGCGGGCCAGTCCCGGCTTCCGAGGTGACCCCGATCACCACCGTGGCGCCAGGCACCGCGTCCACCGCAGGCACCGTCGGGCTCGGCGCCAGCGGCGCTACAGTGCCGCCGATCAGGCGCGACTGAACCGCAGGCTAGGCAAAAACGTGGAGGCGCTGCTGCCACAGGATAGCAGCGCCTTCAGTCTTCGCGCCGGCCCTCCTCGCTATAGGGGTTGGTCGTGCCGCGGAACTGCAACCGGATCGGAGTGCCCGGCAGCTCGAACGCCTCGCGCATCCCGTTGACGAGATAGCGCTGGTAGTCCTCCGGGGTCTGCTCCGCCCGGGTGCCGAACACGATGAACGTCGGCGGCCGCGCCTTGGCCTGCGTCATGTAGCGCAGCTTGAGCCGGCGGCCCTCGACCAGCGGCGCCTGATGCTTCTCCAGCGCCGCCTCGAACCAGCGGTTGAGCGCCCCGGTGGCGACGCGCTTGTTCCAAACGTCGTGCGCCGCCCGCACCGCCGGCAGCAACCGGTCGACGCCCTGGCCGCTCAACGCCGAAAGCGTCACCACCTCGATGCCGCGCATCTGCGCCAGGCTGGTCTGCAGCCGGTCGCTGACGCCGCGCTTGGCGGCATGGCGGTCGGCCACCGCGTCCCACTTGGTCATCGCCAGCACGCAGGCGCGGCCCTCGCGCTCGACCAGCCGGGCGATCTGCAGGTCCTGCTCGTGCAGCCCTTCTAGGCTGTCAACCGCGAGCACCACCACTTCGGCCATCTTCAGCGCCTCGATGCTGGCGCTGACCGACATGCGTTCCAGCGGCTGGTCGACCCGCGCCCGCTTACGCATCCCGGCGGTGTCGACTATTTCGATCTCGCCCAACGCGTCGTGCAGCCGCACCGCCACGGCATCGCGGGTCAAGCCCGGCTCCGGCCCGGTGATCATCCGCTCCTCGCCCAGCAGCCGGTTCAGCAGCGTCGACTTGCCGGCGTTCGGCCGCCCGACGATGGCCAGCTTCAACGGCCGCGCGGCATCGGCGTCCGCGTCGGGCGCGTCGGGCAGCCGCTCGGCGATCTCGCGCATCAGGTCGGCGATACCCTCGCCGTGCTCGGCGCTGACCGCCACCGGCTCGCCGAGGCCGAGCGAGTACGCCTCCAGCGCGGCGTTCGACCCGGCGCGGCCCTCGGCCTTGTTGGCGACCACCAGCACCGGGCGGTTCTGCCGCCGCAGCCACTCGGCGAAATGCTCGTCGGCGGGGGTGATGCCGGTGCGGATGTCGACCACGAACACGATCAGGTCGGCCATCGCCACCGCCGCCTCGCTGGACGCGCGCATGCGGCCGTACAGGCTGTCGGGCGCGCTCTCCTCCAGCCCGGCGGTGTCGATCAGCCGCACGTCGCGGCCGCGCAGCCGGGCCGGCGCCTCCTTGCGGTCGCGGGTGACGCCAGGCACGTCCGACACCAGCGCGTGCCGCCGTCCCGCGAGCTTGTTGAACAGCGTCGACTTGCCGACGTTGGGCCGCCCGGCGATGACCACCACCGGCAATCCGCCAGCGTCGAGCGTGGCGGTTTCGGACTCGCTCACCGCAGCGCCAGCAGCTTGGCGTCGTCGGTGACCAGGTAGACGGCGCCGCCGGCCACCACCGGAGCGACCGAGGCCGGGCCGGACAGCTTCTGCTGGCCGAGCAGCTTGCCGGTGTATGGGCTGGCCGACACCGCCACGCCTTCGCTGCTCGCCAGCACCAGCCGGTCCCCCGCCAGCGTCGGGCCGACCCAGCGGATCGGTCCGGTCTGCTTCTCGACGTTCTTGAAGCGCGGCAGCGGCTTGGTCCAGGCGAGCCCGCCATCGGTCCGGTTCAGCGCCACCAGCTGGTTGTCGAGGCTGAGCAGGAACAGCCAGTCGCCGGCCAGCCACGGCGTCTCGGCCGAGCCGATGTCGCGCTCCCACAGCCGCCGCCCGGTCCGCAGGTCGAGCGCCAGGGTCAGGCCGCCGAGGCCGGTCGCGAACACCTGCCCGCCCTCGATCACCGGCATGCCGTGGATCGCCGACAGGTCGATCAGGCTGTTGCGGCCGCGCGTCGCCGCCAGGCTGTCGGCCCACGCCACCGAGCCGCCGCTGGCGCGCAGGCAGACCAGCTCGCCGGAGCCGAAGCCTGCGACCAGCAGCCCGTCCGCGTAGGCCGGCGACGGCAGGCCGAGCAGCGAGGTGTCGGCGACGGTCGCCTGGTAGGCCCAGAGCCGTCGCCCGTCGGTCGTGGCCAGCGCCACCATCTGGTCGTCGATGGTCGGGATGTACAGCCGCCCGTCAGCCACCGTGGGCGCCGCCCGCGCGGCGCTGCCGACGCTGCCGCGCCAGCGTTGCTTGCCGGTCGCCGCGTCGTAGGCCAGCGCCTCGCCACGGCCGGTCGCGACATAGAGCGTGCCGCCGTCGAGCGCCACGCCGCCGCCGACGTTGGTGCTGCGGTTGTGCTTGGCCCGGGTCTCGGACTGCCACAGCTGGCTGCCGCTGCGAGCGTCGAACGCGCTGACCACGGCGTCGCTGTCCATGGTGAACACGCGGCCATCGGCCACGACCGGGTGCGCGGTGAGCTTCTCGCGATAGCTGGCGCCCTGGCCCAGGTCGGCGGTCCAGGCCTCCGCCAGGGTGCCGCTCGCCGCCGGATGGCCCATCGCGTGCGACACGTCGCCGCCGGCCTGCGGCCAGGACGGGTTGACTGCCGCCGCCGGCAGCTCGATGCGCCGTCCTGTCAGGTTGTCGACGCCGAGGCCGCGATTGGCCGCCAGCACCGCCAGGCGCTCGCCGGGGAGGGTGGGCTTGTTGGTCGAGAACGCGTTGTCGAGGAAGCTGCATCCGGCCAGGCTGGCCGTCAGTCCGGCCGGCAGCAGCAGCAAGGCGGCGCGGCGGCCCAATTTCCCCGGCTGCTCGATGCCCGGCTGCTCGATAAAAGACTGTTTCACGGGAAACCGGGTCACGAGCCGCCGGCCTTCTCGGCATCGCCGAACTGCGCCATCAGGTTGGCCGCCTGCTGGCGCACGCCCTGCGGCGCCTGCGGGTCGCCCGCCAACCGGCGCAGCGTGTTGCGGGCCGTCCCGTGCTGGCCCTGCCGCAGCGCCAGCAACGCCTGCGTCTCCAGCGCCATGGCGTGCCAGGGATTGTCCGGCGCGGTCAGCGGCTCCAGGCGCGCCGCGACGGCGGCGGGATCGGCGGCGTCGACGTTGGCGGTCGCCCATTGCAGGCTGGCGAAGTCGCGCAGCATGCGCTCGGCGGCGCCGTCGCGCGAAACCTGGTCCCACAACGCCGACGCGCCGGCGGCGTCGCCCGCCTGGCCCCTGAGGCCCGCCTCGCGCAGCCTCGCCAGCGTGCGGTAGCTGACGCCGCCCCGCTTGGCGATGGCGTCGAACAACGGCGTCGCGCGCCGCTGCTCGGCTTCGGAGCGGGAGTCGGCAAGCTGCGTCGCGGCGATGAAGGATTGCGCGACGCCCGCGGTTTGGCGCGCGTCGTACCACTGCCACGCCTGGTAGCCGCCCACGCCCGCCACCACTGCGACGGCGGCCAGGACCAGGGTGCCGCCATAGCGCCGCAGCAGCCGGCGCGCCCGCTCGGCGCGGAGGTCTTCGTCGACCTCATCGAAAATATCAGGCACCGCAATCCCCTTGTCCGGGCCCCTTGACCGGGGCCGGACCATAGCGGCGGCGCGGCTCCGGGGCAAACCAGGCGCCGGCTTGCGACCAGTTGCGGCGATGCCGAAGTCGCACGGCCGCGATGCGCAATGGACGTGTAGCGCAAGCCGCCCCGGCCTGTACAAATGCCGCTTGAAGTACTTGGATCGACAATGCAGAAGCGGCTGGCGGCGGACGAGGTTCGCACCATCGAGCTGGCCAGTTCCCGTACCGGGAATGTGGCGCAGGCGGAGCGGGCGACGCTTGCCATCCTGCTGGCGCTCAGCGCGTCGCACATGATGAACGACACCATGCAGTCGCTGATCTCGGCGCTGTACCCGATGCTGAAGGCGGACTTCCACCTCAGCTTCACCCAGGTTGGCCTGATCACCTTGGCGTTCCAGCTCACCGCCTCGATCCTGCAGCCGCTGGTCGGGATGTACGCCGACCGACGCCCGATGCCGTACTCGCTGGCGATCGGCATGGGATCGACGCTGATCGGCCTGCTGCTGCTGTCGGTCGCCGGATCGTTCGCGGCCGTGCTGGCCGCCGCCGCCCTGGTCGGCGTCGGCTCGTCGGTGTTCCACCCGGAATCGTCGCGGGTGGCGCGGATGGCCTCGGGCGGGCGCTACGGCTTCGCGCAGGCGGTGTTCCAGGTGGGCGGCAACACCGGCTCGGCGCTCGGCCCGTTGCTGGCCGCTTTCATCGTGGTGCCGGCGGGGCAGCGCAGCGTCGGCTGGTTCTCGCTGCTGGCGCTGCTCGCCATCGTCGTCCTGTTCAACGTCGGCCGCTGGTACGCCCGCAACATCCACCTCGCCGCCCCGCGCCCGCGTGCCATGGCCGAAGGCGCCGTGACACTGTCGCCACGTCGGGTCGCCGTCTCGATTGCCATTCTGATGGCGCTGATGTTCAGCAAGTTCGTCTACCTGAGCAGTCTCGGCAGCTATTTCACGTTCTACCTGATCCACAAGTTCGCGGTCTCGGTGCAGAGCGCGCAAGTCGACCTGTTCGTGTTCCTTGCCGCGGGTGCGGTCGGCACCTTCCTGGGCGGCCCGATCGGCGACCGGATCGGGCGCAAGTACCTGATCTGGGGTTCGATCCTGGGCGTTTTGCCGCTTACCCTGCTGCTGCCCTACGTCAACCTGTTCTGGACCGTGGTGCTGATCGTGCCGATCGGCCTTATCCTGTCGAGCGCGTTCAGCGCCATCGTGGTGTTCGCGCAGGAGCTGGTGCCGGGCAAGATCGGCCTGATCTCCGGCCTGTTCTTCGGCTTGGCGTTCGGCCTTGGCGGACTGGGCGGGGCCGGCCTCGGCGAACTGGCGGACGCCACCAGCCTCGATCTGGTATATCGGGTGTGCGCGTTCCTGCCGGGCATCGGGCTGCTGACCGCGTTCCTCCCCAACCTCGACCGGGTGCGCCGCCGCGTCGGCTGATTTCCGACAAGTGTTGGAGAACTTGTAATCGGAGGTGCTAGGCTGCGGCTATGAACGTAGCCCTGCGAAAGTCTATGACGCTACCGCAGTTCCTCGCGTGGGAGAAGCTGCAGGAGTTGCGTTACGAGTTCGACGGCATACGGCCCGTTGCAATGGCCGGAGGCGCCGCCGCCCATGCCGCCGTTCAGCGAAACCTTGTCATAGCTTTAGGGATTCGACTGCGTGGCAAGGTCTGCCAAGCATATGGCAGCGAGCTGAAGATCGAGGTCGACGGTCACATTCGCTACCCGGACGCTTTCGTGGTCTGCACGCGCGTTTCGCCCCTTTCTACCGTTGTGAGTGACCCCGTGGTGGTGTTCGAGGTGCTTAGCGACAGCGCCACGCACGAAGACTTGGTGGTCAAGAACGCTGAATACCGCGCAACTCCGTCTATCCAGCGCTATGTAATCCTGCAACAGACCCATGCCGGCGCCGTCGCTTTCATTCGCAGAGGCGCTGACTGGGTTTCCGAAATCGTCGGCGGCCAGGACACCCTGCATATACCGGAGATCGGCATCCAAATCCCATTGGCGGAGATCTACGCCGACATCGAGCTGGTTGCGAAGCGAAGCGAGGCCGAGGGTTTGGCTATCTGATCTTGCGTTATGGCTTCAGTAAGTGACGTAGGGGATGGAACGGGTGACAGAGACAACGGAACGGACAATGCCCCTACGTGCCAGCCACTAGCGTAGCTGCGCGGACCGGGCAACCACCGTTGCCAGCAACGAGCATTTCATTCCGATTAAAGTTTCGAATCTGTTGTTACTAAGCCTGTGATGCTGCCCTGCCGAAGCAGGGATAACCGATGAATTCAAGCCGCCTCGACGCTGCTAGTCACCTTTTTCAAGACAAGGGTGGTTGATTCGGCGTGGAGCAGGAATGGACGGTCGCGCTGGGCCAGGAGGTCGATAACTATGATGCTGACAATCTCCTGAATACCGATCCCGAACAGCTTCGCACCTACTTTACGGCCAAGTTCACGATGAACCTGCCTGTCATCTCCAAAAATGACGTCTCCGTGGACCAACGGGAAGCAAAGATCGATATAGGCCTGACTCAGGTGGTTTCGACTGTCGCTGGGGAATGCACGGACCCGGTATTATGTAGCAGCCGCCATCACAGGACCGTTGCTTGAAGGCGCTGCCTCCATAGCATGGCGGCATGGGCGACACATTCATTATATCCGGCTTGCGCGAGAAGCGGTCCAGCGTCGCGGGCCGGATCGTCGAGCTGCGCCGCGAGGGGGAGCATCTCGAAGCAGATTTGTTCCATATCGATGCGGTGCTGCGGCTTTACGAGGTTGAGCCGGCCGACATCCCGACCAAGGGCCGCGTGCCGGTCCGCTCAGCGTACTTCGGACGCAACGAAATAACTCGGCGCATCTACGAAGCGCTGCGGGTGCAAGGCTCAGTGTCCGCCGTCGACATCGCCGCCCAGGCGATGCGCGACAAGGGGCTGGACCCGGACGCCGACCAGAAAATCAGGACCAGTTTTGCTCAACGCTTCCTCACGTCGCTTCACGATCTTCGGAAGGCGGGCAAGGTCGAACGCATCGGCAACGGCAAGGGCGTGCGATGGAAACGGGTGGAGTGACAGGGACGGTGCAGAAGCGGGTTGGCAGTCAGATGACAGGCTTTTGCTCAATCTTGTCTGGGAGCTTCAAAGTTTCATTCGCAACGCCCATCGCAACCTGTCTGAATAATCCACCAAGAGCCACAGACCTCACCATCCATCAGTTTTGCCGTGATCGGTTGACGACTTGAAGCTGTGTGTGATTCAAGGTTTCCGCCTCTTTTCTGGAGCGGGATCGACCGGTGGTTGGAACGAGTGGGGTCGCCGTTTG